>Ga0255340_1000006_pt1 | contig 488610 bp, 430 predicted proteins | sample wastewater_treat_7_FD_192417 | JGI IMG/M metagenome (GOLD analysis project Ga0255340, IMG submission 192417) | Wastewater microbial communities from Lulu Island WWTP, Vancouver, Canada - plant10 | ecosystem: Engineered > WWTP > Wastewater > Unclassified | place: Canada: Vancouver, British...
ATAAAACTCATCTTAAAGACCTCTTCGATAAAACTAAATTTCAAAATGTCAAAGATCGTTTTAGGCTTAATGAGCCAAATTTATTTAATTTTTAATTCGTCCCAATTTTAATGGGACACTAATGAAATTGTATACAACATCAAATTTAGGAAACAAATATACAACATTTACAAGTGTAAAACCAACCAATCTAACGGCAGGAATATCTGTAAAAAAACCAGGAAGAACATTTCAAATTTTATATTGAAATTATTCTTTATATTTGCAAGTTCCTAAAAAACAACCTATGAGAAGCTTTGGAAGTGATAATAATTCAGGTGTACATCCGCGTATCATACAGGCGATTGCAGAAGCAAACACAAATCACACAGTTGCTTATGGCGATGATGAGTGGACGCAGCGCGCCGAAGATGCGGTAAAGGAGTTGTTGGGCGAAAAAGAGCTACAACCGATGTTCGTTTTTAACGGAACGGGTGCCAACGTAGTTTCTTTACGGGCTTGCGTGTTACCGTTTCATTCAATTATCTGTGCATCAACAGCGCATATCGCCGTGGATGAGTGCGGTGCACCCACAAAAATTACGGGTTGTCCACTGAAAGAGATTGATACACCCGACGGGAAACTTACACCCGAATTGGTCCGACCACTTTTACACGGTTTCGGATTCGAGCATCACTCACAACCGAAGGTTATTGCCATAACGCAGACAACTGAACTCGGCACGGCTTACACCCCCGATGAGTTGAAAGCACTCGCTGATCTGGCTCACAAACATAATATGTATCTTTTCGTTGACGGTACACGAATTGCCAATGCATGCGGCCATTTAAATGTTTCTTTGCGGGAGATAACAATTGATTGTGGGGTGGATATTTTTACCTTAGGTGGCACGAAAAACGGTTTGATGATGGGTGAAACCATTGTTCCATTACGCAAGGAACTTGCTGAAAACCTAAAATATTATCGCAAACAAACCACACAACTCTATTCCAAAATGCGATTTATTTCGGCACAATTTATCCCTTATCTGAAAGAAGGTATTTGGTTGGAAAATGCTCATCGTTCCAATGCAGCCGCCCAAAAACTGGCTGCCGGAATGAGGAAAATCGGCGTCGAGTTAACTCAAAAAGTGGAATCGAACCAATTATTTTTCACCCTTCCGAAAGAAATGACCGATAAGTTACTCGAACGTTATTTCTTTTATCCCTGGAACGAAGAACGCAATGAATCACGCTTAGTTTGTTCTTGGGACACAACTGATAAGGATATTGAGGAGTTTTTAGAATATTTGAGAGGGTTGATGTGTAGGATGATGGACATTTGATGTATGGTGTGTCCTGCGGAATTGCAATTTATAAACTCATGTAAATCCTTGAAACCCACGTGCACTACGTCGTTTTGTGCATCCTCGTCTTACTGATTTTTACGGTATGTAAAATCAGAAATGCCGATATTTGAATAAGTCTCTTTCAAGGCCTCCTCATCATCAGAAATTACCAGCAATATATCGTTGACGTGTAATTCAGTTTGTCCTGTCGGAATAAAGTAGTTGTCGCCCCTCTTTACCATAACAGCTAAAGTGTTATCAGGTAAAGGCATCTCCATCAAGTTTTTACCATAACTCAAGGTTTCTCCGGTAATCAAGATCTCCGTCATGACCGATTTTATTTCTTCCGAAAAGTCCACGTCAAAATCCTGTAAAGGTCTGTATTGTTCCGGTTTTTCAGCCAATCCGAACATACGTGCCACGGCAGGCAAAGTAGTTCCCTGCATCAACAAAGAAACGAGGGTAAGCATAAATACGATGTTGAATATCACTCGTGCACCGGGAACTTCGGCTGCCAGGGGTAAAATAGCGAAAATAATGGGAACTGCACCACGCAATCCCACCCACGACACATACAGTTTGTCTTTAAATCCCACTTTTCGGAAAGGGATCAGACATAAGAAAACCGTAATAGGACGCGCAAATACAATCATAAAGAAAGAGATAAGAAGTGCAGGAACAATTACCTCAACCAACTCACTCGGATTAACCAGCAAACCGAGCATAAGGAACAATAATATTTGACTCATCCACGCGAATCCGTCCATAAATCTCATAGAAGAGCGTTTGTGCACGAACCGGGAGTTTCCGATCACCAGGCCGGCAATATAAACGGCCAGGTAACCATTTCCTTTCAGGAAGTAGGTGGAAGCAAAGATAAACACCCCAAAAACAAGCAGCATAATTGGATAAAATGAATCGTTATCCATTTTAACTTTATTGATAGTTTTCACCGCCAAACGCCCCAACAGAATCCCCATGGCAGTACCCACAACCAACTGGATCAGCACACTTAGTCCCACCATCAGGTAGTCAGGATTTTCACCATACTGAATGATATCGATGAACATAACCGTTAGCAAATAAGCCATCGGGTCATTACTACCGCTTTCCAGTTCGAGCATCGGACGCAGGTTATTTTTCAAAGTCAAGCCTCTTGAACGCAAAATTGCAAAAACGGAAGCCGAATCGGTTGATGAAACCGTTGAAGCAAGCAGCATACACGAAAGAAAGCCCAATCCCAAGGCAGGGAAAAAACTATCGGTCATCCAATACGTGAACAATCCCGTAAAAATAGCCGTCAACAACACACCCAGGGTAGCAAGTACTGCTCCGGGACCGATCACGGGTTTTATTTCCGAAAACCGGGTGTCCAAGCCACCCGAAAACAGAATAATGGCCAGACAAACCGAGCCTATGGCCTGTGCCATTTGTATATTTTCAAATTTAAGTCCGAAGCCATCGGCACCGAATATCATACCCACTATAAGAAAAAGCAATAAAACAGGTACTCCAAAACGATGTCCCGCCTGCCCTACCAGCATACTGATAAAAAACAAGGCTGAACCGACAAGCAATATTAGTTCTGTTGAAATAGTCATCTGTAACTGATCAAAAATAGCTGTATCTTCTTTTGCATTTTCCGAAACATGCACTTCCGGAGTTACCGGAAAATATATACACACACGCCCAACCGGAAAGTCAAAATATATAAATTCCGGTGAGTTTATGTCGTTGAAACGCAATGCTGTCTAAAGTAAAACTAACGTTTTTACCTACGGTGCAAAGATACAAAATTTGCAGGTATAAAATCTACAATACTCGTAAACCAATTTTTATAAAACCGTTACACTTACAGGTAAGCAGTTTGTTAAACTAATAAGAAGAGTTTTTATCCTTCTGAACTGAACTGAAAAAATCTGCAAAAAACAAAGCCTGGTATTTTACGGCATTATTCCAATAGGGCCAATTATGTATTCCCGGTCTTGAGATAAACTCATGGGGAATATTTCTGTATAATAACTCATTATGAAGTTTTACATTGACATCATAAAAGAAATCTTCAACTCCGCAGTCAATAATAATTTTTATACTGTTTGGAGTCAATAAATGTAGCTGATTCATAACAGTGTGTTTTTCCCAATTATCCGGATATTCACTTTGTTTTCCAAGTACGTTACTCATTTTCCAATTATTCGGAAAAGGACGAATATCTACTCCTCCGCTCATGCTTCCACAAGCTCCGAACACATCTTGATGACGGAAGCCTAAAAATAAACCTCCATGACCGCCCATGCTCAAACCGGATATAGCTCTTCCGCCACGTTCGGCTATGGTTCTGTAATTTTCATCTACCCATTCAATCAGTTCTTTCGACACAAAGGTTTCATATTTCCAAGAGCTATCTATCGGACTGTCGAAATACCAACTGGAATATCCGCCATCCGGGCACACTATTATGAATTGATGCACATCTGCAAGAGTACTTGCTGACGTATTCTTTGTCCAGGTTTTATAATTATCACTATACCCATGAAGAAGATAAAATACGGGATATGATTTACCTGAATCGTAAGAGTCGGGAAGGATAACAACGACTTTAATATTTTTATTCATACCGGGGCTATAAACCTCAAGAGTATCTGTTTTTGCCGAGAAAGCATAATGACTTACCAAAAACAGACAGACAATAAAAAGAATAGACTTTTTCATTTTTCTACTTGTTAATTAATGAGACATAAAATATACAAATACCTCTTTTTATTTGAAATTATTATAAATCCTATCCTTATCCTCAATTTCCTTATTGGATTTATGATATAACTCAATCAAAACAACCCTTTCTTCCCGTTCAAAATGTGCATATATCAATCTAAACCCAGAATTTACACCCTTTCCTTTAAAGGATTTACTTGCAATTTTTTTAACTTTAATAACACAAGTTTCTAAACCTAAATTGTTGATTCTAAAGCTGAAAGGCGGTCTTTCTTTAGGATTGACAAATAAAACTTTCTTGACAACCTCTAAATCTTCCTGCAATGTCCTATATTTCATAGAAAGTCTTTTTAAATCTTTCCGGTATTCATCTAATTCTTCTATTATCATAGGACATTAATTTCTTCATCATAGGTTCTGGCTGAATAGGGGTATTCTCTATAAAACGCAAATTCATAGTCGATTACTTCTCCTTCTTTAGATGCTAGCCAGGGCATATCCTTGTGGGAATAGTCGCTTATTGCAGAAGCTGACCAATCCGAATACTGGTCTATTACCTTGTCAATAACATCTTTTTCGCTGGCGATCAAGTTCTTTAAGTTTGGTTTTATAAGTGGGATATATCTAGTTTGTGGATAGCCATGATATTCAGTTTTAAATCTTGCTATCATTTTATCTTCTATCATTTGGTTGATGATAGAGTCAATTTTTTGGGGTACCGGTCCAAACGGTAATTTCCGATATTCTGCACCTGTTAAATGCTCTTCATATATTTCATAATAATTGAAATCGGAAAAATATAATAATTTGTATAACAGAGTTTCTCCTACATTGGGCTTGCCTGCACACTTCTCTAGTATATATAACAATATATCTTTGAATTTATCAATCTTTAATTTGGGTACGGAAATCCTAAATTCTCCCTTATAATCGTCATCATTAGAAGGAATATTAATTGTTTCTATTTGAAAATTTTTGGACAATAATTTATCGATTGAAACTGATAAGTTATCAGCTATTTTTTTTAGTTCAATAACGGACAAATTTCTATTACCTAATTCAATTTGTGTTAGCGATGGTCTTGACATTTCTAATAATTTGGCAAGTTCATCTTGAGAATATCCTTTACTTTTTCTTAGTTCAGATATTCTAATTCCCAATTCTTTTTGAGTAATTGTTTTCATTTTTTATCTGTATAAAACTTTTAACTTGCTGTGTTCCTTTTAGATCGAAGCACTGTTCTATTACAAAAACTTCGACCGGATGGAACTCACATGTATTTTATTCATTGGTATTTTCCGACAAATTGGAACAAGGCGTTTTTGCTGCAAACATGTTCGTTTCACATTATTTGAACACAAAAGTACAAAAAATGTTTTAAATTAAAACAATGTAATGTTCGAATATCTTACAATATTTTAATTTGATGATTGTTTTTTAAATTTTAAATAGTATTCATTAACTATGACAGTATCCTTTGCGTCTATATTAGGTACGGAGTCCCTGCAAAATTCATTATTTATTTTAAGGACACAATAAATACAGATATCTTGATGTCTGTATATAAAGTCAATCATTGGCAAAATAAGGTTTTCACCATCAGTTTTCACATAATAACATGGTTTGTACTTTGCAGCTTTACTATAGCCGGTAGAACAAGGAAGCGGGATCTCCTCGTAATATAATGGTTTATAATTGAATAATTTATTAAAGGAATAAAACAAAAGGTCAACAAGAGCGGAAACAGTGTCTTTCCTTTCCAAATAAATCAGGTTTTCTTTTTTTAAAAGATTCAATGTGTCCAAATAATCAGAATCAAAATTACGTAATTTAACTTTTTCCGGACTTAAAAAAGTTAAAATAACATCGTCCTGAGTACTAAAACTATTCATTCCGGTAAGCAGATAACCATATTGCTTTTTGATATAATTAACTGTATTAGGGTCAGTTATTTCTCCATTTTTAGTAAATGCTTTGATGGAGTTATCAGTTATAGGAAAATTTGAATAGACTATCGGATAACTGACAATTTCATCTTTTTCTTTACAAGATAGTAGCGTAAATAAAAACAATAATGCAAATAAATTTACAAGCTTCATAATGGTGATAATTGTTTGTTGACTAAGTCTGTTGAATATTAATCTGTTTCATTGTTATTTTATCAATTGCCACCGACGGATGCGATTATGCCTCATTTTATCCTCTCTCCAAGTATTATTTTCGGCATTGTTGTCAAACATCGGTTGAATTGTTTGTAAAATTTTTCTAATCCGGATTTTGTTGCTTCTGCATGAATCAATTCGTTTTCAAGCTCCCAATATAAAATATAAGTCACGCTTACCGGTTTTCTTGTCAACCGAATTGCAGGTTCTCCATTTTTTACCGCATTAAAGTCCTTTTGTCTGTGTGTCCTTTTGATATATTTCACATCAATCACGCCTACAAAAGATTTGTGATGTTCAGCAACTTCTCCGATCAATTTTTCAAATTCATCAACCTTGTCAGGTTTTACCTCATAAATACAAATTTCTGAAAAAGTACTCATTTTTTTATCAAAATTTTATGAATTGCCATTTTTATTTTTGGTTAAGTCGTGGATTTGCGTTTGATTGCTCTGATAATCTCACCTATCCATAAGACCAAAGAAGTAGAACCGATGATCACAACCCAATCCTTGAATGATAACGGTACTGTTCTGAATACTTCCCCCCCGAATTCCACAATTATAATTTGGCCTATCAGGATCACAAATGCAACTATCAAGAAACCGATAGATTTACTTAATCCATGGAAAGCGGATTTTCCTGATGCGAATGCTTTTGCATTAAACATATTCCAAAACTGTAACATTACAAATACAGTAAAGAAACGAGATAGATCATAACGACTAATTTCACCATTATTTGAGAAATAAAATAAAAGCCCTAATAAAATAACAACAAAAGAAAAGCCCACAAACAATATATTCGAACGCATCTTAGGTGTTATTATAAAGTCCTCATTTCTCCTGGGCTTATCATTCATTACCCCGGGATTCGGCGGCAAGGAAGCCAAAGCAGCAGCCGCAAGGGTGTCCATAATCAGATTAACCCACAACAATTGAGTAACGGTCAAAGGTAATACATGACCGAATATTGAGCCTAAGAACACGATAATTAAGGCAACAACATTGATAGTCAATTGAAATAGAATAAGGCGCTGAATATTCTGATACAATGAACGGCCCCACATTACGGCAGATGTAATACTACTGAACGAATCATCCAATAAGGTAATGTCACTTGCTTCTTTAGCAACGGATGTACCTGAACCCATTGACAAACCGACATGTGCAAAATTTAAAGCCGGAGCATCGTTTGTCCCGTCTCCCGTAACCGCAACGACAGCACCGTTTTTTTGTAATAACCTGACAAGTCTTTGCTTGTCCGTCGGTCTGGCTCTACACATTAATTTTAAATGCCGTACCCGCTCCAGTGCTTCTTCTTCCGACAGATTTTCAAATTCAACACCGGTAATAATATTGTTTGAACCATCGTTACTATCATCCCAAATACCAATTTGACGACCTATTTCCTTTGCAATGCCCGGGGTATCACCTGTTACAATTTTGACTTCTATACCCGCATTTAAACATTGAGCTACAGCAGCATGAACATCCGGTCTTAAGGGATCGGAAATAGCTGCAATTCCAAGAAATATCAAACCCGAAGCAATTAATTCCCCATTTTCAAATCTGGCCTTATTATCATCAATGATCTCATAGGCAAAACCTAAAGTCCGCATGGCCTGATTTTGATATTGCAAAAGTGAATTTTCAATTGTTGAAATATACCCATCAACCGGTTTCAATCCTTTTTCAGTCAATATATGACTACATCTTGACAATACTTTTTCAGGTGCACCCTTCACATATAGAACTTTTTTATTCAACAAAGGACTGTTGACCAAAGTAGCCATGTATTTTTTTTCCGTTGAAAATGTTAATTGTTCAATGATTTCAGCATTTTTACGAATATCAAAATAATCAAAGCCTTGTTCGTGTAACCACAATAAAAGAGCAGCTTCTGTAGGATTACCCAAGGTTTTTATTTTTGGAGGCTCGGAATAATCCAAATAAGCCGTTGAATTGACTGCTATACTCTCTTTTATGATGTTACTATTTTCTTCATTCGCTAAAGTTTTACCATCCAGACACATAAAATCAGCTTTATATACCTGCATTTGATTCTGTGTTAATGTCCCCGTTTTGTCGGTACAAATTACGGTTATTGCTCCCATTGTTTCGCAAGCGTGCATCTTCCGGACTAAATTATTATTTTGCAACATCCTGCGCATACTTAGTGCAAGGCTAAGCGTAACGCTCATGGGTAATCCTTCCGGAACCGAAACAACGATCAAAGTAACCGCAACCATGAAATATTGTAATATTCGACCTGCTACTTCTAAACTGATCCATGATTCAGCTTTTAACAGGTTAACACCAAACAAAAAGCCGATAGCGGAAAGTATCAGAAAAGCCAGTATTCCATAAAGAAACCATCTGAGCCAACTGCCTTCTTTAACACTTTTGGGAAGTTTTTTCTCCTTACCCAGTAATTCGAATAAATCATAAATTATAGGTAACCAAACTTTGGTTAATGCAATCGCTACTGATAAAATTACTGTCCCAACAGAAAATATTTGAGCGATTGTAAATTGGGTTTCTCCTAAGAATAAATCTTTAATGAAAAGTACTAAAAAGGTTAAAGTAGCTAAACCAAAACCAACGACACCGATAAACTTGGCCAGTTTGTCCAATTGCTTATTTAAAGGCGTTTCTTCTCCACTCATTTCAGTTGCCTTCTCTGCAACTTTACCAAATTCCGTTTCATCGCCTACTTTCTTAATTTCAAGGATGCCGTGACCGTCCATCAATTTTGTTCCTCTCATTGCCCAATTCGAAGGATATGTCGCATCTGCATGAAAATGTGCAGGGTCGGTAGTTTTATCAATGATGGGCTCACCGGTTAAACATGATTCATCAATTTGAAGAGACACTGCTTCGAGCAATTCTCCATCAGCAGGGACTTCTTCACCTGTACCGAGAATTACAACATCACCTACAACAATTTCTCTCTTCGGTATTTCACAAATATTTCCATTGCGTATAACCTTGTAAAGCGTGTCGTCATTGACTTTATTTAAAATATCAAATTTCTTATTGGCGTCCACCTCAAACCAAAAAGCAACGCCGGTTGCTAAAAAAATCGCACAAAAGATACCTATTGTTTCGGCAAACTCCATATTGACAAATGAAATACCCAATGAAAGAAATGCCGCAATTAAAAGTATTCTGATAATTGAGTCTTTAAACTTTTCTAAAAAAAGTTTCCACAAAGATTCTCTCTCCGGTGGAGTTAAAATATTTTCGCCGTATTGATTACGGCTCTCGAGAACCTGCTCATCGGAAAGCCCGGTGTACTGCTTCTTGTATTCCATCTTATTTTAAGAGATTAAATAAACGTTACTTGTTTTTTTGTTGCTTCAGCGTTTCTAATTTCCTGTGCTTGCGGTGTCTCATACTTGATTTGAGACAGCCCCATTTCCAAGGTTTATCATTTCGATGATGTCCTCGGAATGATCAAACACTTGCTAATCGTTGTTGACACAGGCTTCTTTCGCCATATATATTTTTAAATTCTGTGATTTTTAATTGAGGGTCAAAGGTAACAATTTAGCACGGTTGCGCAAGAAAAATTTTGAATTATTGCATGGGCCTTTTCAACCCATTCTTTTACGCTGAGTTTGCAAATGGTATCAGTATATACTGCCGTTATGCTTGCGGGGAAAGGTTGAGTATTAGCGATAGTGATGGATAAAAAAGCTCAAACTTTTGATTTTTCACTTAATTCTCATTACTCCAATACTATGTCGAGTGACATTTCTTTCAAGACGTAGTCTCTGAAATTTTCAGCAAATTTATTTACATACTTTGAAAGATAATCTTCAAGATGATCCCTTGAGATAAAATCAATTAAATATTTGTTATTCTGCTTTTTAGAATCTATTTCTCTTGTGAAAGAAATATAGCCAACTTCATTAACTTTGGTCTTATCTATATGTGAATCAATTGAGAAAATTTTTGAATTTAGAACGACAATTGGAAAATAGATTATATAGTCTTTCCAAGTTTCATTTCTTATACTCTTATCTTTATTCTTATAATATTCCAAACTTTTACTTAAAGGTAACATTATAGAGTCATAAATTCCATCGTGAAATGCGTTCCATTTTTTATCTTTTTGTACAAGCTTACAGAATTGAACAGCCTTTTTATCACTTATCGAATAAGGGTAAATCTCATTTATTTTGTAATAGAAAAACCCGTTTTTTACATGGAAACTATTTTGCTTATTCTCTACAGGAATCAAATACTCATCCTTTGGAAAAAGAAAATTTGGTGGACTATAAGAGTCGTCAATCTTACCTTTGTTTCTAGTTATAAAGACGAAAGGGTTTTTATTGTTTTTACATTCACATAACAATCTAATTCCAATGGATATTTTAGATTCTTCATCATAATAAAATCTTTTATAACCCGTAACATCTAATTCTCGGGATTTTTCTTCTTCTAAATCTTTAAATGCGGAATTAGTTTGAATATGATACTCAAACTTTTCAATTATAAACCCAATTTCTTGTTCAAACAAGAACCCTGAATCATTAATTGCTTTTAATATATCTTCTTGCGATGGCGTGTTCACAAAATGTTAATTAACGATTCGGCAATATATTTTTGCTTCTGAATTCAGAGTACAACACTATCAAAGCACGATGAAATTCGAAACGAGCCACAGACTTTGATTTCAGAACTATTTCAGTAATAAAATATACCGCCTGTTATGAGTTAAATGAGACTTAGTTTGTTATCTTTAATGGTAAATGCTCAATATATGCTACACCGTTCTGATTTTCAATAATTTTCAGAGCGCCTGAATTGGAAAAGGTATGCATAAATGCATGATGTGTCGTTAATACTAAATCTTGCAATTTATTATCTGATTCTAATTCAATAATTTTTAATCCCATGTCTTTGCATGTAGCGAGGGATATATGTCTTGCATGAGTTTTTGAATTATCATGACTTGAAAAGTGCTCAATTACTTTTTTTGTTTTATCATTTTCATTCTCAAACATATTATCGTTAAGCCAGGCTTCTACAAGCTGAACTGACATATCTATTGCATGTTTGCATGAACTTAACAATGTAGGATGATACTTTGAAATAATAAATTGCCACAAGGCTGCATTTTTAGGGTCGCTTATTATCTCTTTCCTTGCCCTTTCAAATTCAGCGATAACTGCCTGACACGGTACGTTCCCCATTTGAGGATCAATAGGGCCCAAACTTGAATGTTTTCCTAACACAATCTGTTTACATGAAAAAGCAATCATTGTCCCCGCTGACATTGAAAGTTGAGGTACGATAGCACGGATATCCTTGCCAAACATGGATTTCAAATATGTGACGAGTGCTTCAGCTGCTTCAAGACTACCACCAGGTGTATGCAAAATTAAGTCTAATCCTTTTTTTCTGTCCATTTTATGAATGTTTAACATAAAACCAGAAATATCCTTATCATTAACAATAACATCAGGGGAATTAGGTCGTTGGAGCCAACCTGAATAATATGCAATCACATTTCGCTTGGTGTATTGAAAAATATTTTTTAAATATTTTCTCCTTACAACATCAAGTGCTTGATTGCCTTGCCTGTTAACCCTTGCAACTTCTTCTAATACTTCTTTCCAATTAGGCATGTTAGTAATTTAATGAATGAGTATTCGGTGTTAATATTGGTGTAGGATGATCTTCATAGAGATTAAATTCTTTAATAATATCACCTTCCTTATTCCATTCATGCCTAATATTTTCAGCATTTATACCAAGAATTGAGAAAATTTCTGAGTATTCCTTTTTAAAGTCTTTTTCCTCAGTCTTTTTTACTTTTTTTTCTTCTTTGGCCATAATAATTAGATTTTAATTTCTTTGCAAAGATAATAATTTTCTAAATTCAAAATCAAGTTCTGTATTAAACATAACAGTCTAGTGCTTTTGGCGCAGTGACAAATTTCGAGGCAATTCATTATCCTACACCAAGAAGCTGATTTGCTACAATTACTTTAAAATCAACGATTAAACTCCTGATAAAATATACGCACTGTTAGCGGTAGCCCTTTATTTCATTGGTGGTTTCCCAATATCTGCCAATTTTTTATCTAATGCATCTCTTTTCGTTTTCAAAATTGATGGTTGTACAAAGTAAAAATCGAATAAAGCTTCTAAGACATCTAGTAACCATTCAGCTTCACCAATCTCAACATCAATAATTTCTCCAGTCGATGTGCTTTTTAATGGATGGGCTGCAAAATTTCCAATATTTCTAATAGCATCAATGCTTTTAGATAAATACGAAGGCAATAATTTGCTATCAATTATTTGTTGTATTTCATTGGATAAATCGCTCTTTTTTACACCTGCTTTCTCTCTTAATACATTTTGTAAACATCTCCTACTCAGTGCAGCACTTGCTTTAGGACTAAAAGTTAAAATCAAGCAAGCTTCATTATAATCCTTTGCAAACAATTCATCAACTTCAGGTGGAACAGGAGATCTACCTGATGCAAAAGGCCTAATCGTTTGTCTAAACTTAATCGACTTCAAACCATTCCATGGTTGATTTCGGGGATCTCGGTAAGGTTCTCCAGAAGCCAGATCAATAATCATTTTACCACAATTAGAATTTGGACAATTCATTGTAAAAATAGACCAAAAACTTTCTTTATCTCCATATAAGAATGTTTCAGAGAAGTTTGGATTTATTTCTACTAAACAATGTGGGCATTTCATATTATTAAAATTTTTAGTTTATTTTTTTAGAATTACAGCCAACACCTCATTTCACCCACCAAATTTACAACATTCCTAAATATAAAACCAATAATATTTACGTAATGTTATCAACATATATTTTCTCCACACATCAGCAAATCAACAAAATAAATACATTCCCCTTACTACCTAATCTCACCTCCCCTACTTATCAACTCATCATTATCCTCATACCCCTTATACTCAATTTGCAGGGTGATATGGCGGGGTGTTGCCTGCATTAGAATTTGATTATCACACTACATTTTCATTACCTCTCTTTTCTTTGTGCTGACTACCAATAGCATACATTATTCAATCACTTTCCAATAGCCCGTTTTGTCACTTCCAATACGTTTTATTTTTCCCTGTTCTTTTAGTGCTTTTATTCTCCGCTTAGAGGTGCTTAAACTTATTTTTAACTTTTTACTGATTTCTACTGCCGTTATATGGCTATTTTTCTTTATCAAATCAAATACAGTGTCATTTACAGTGTCATTTTTTAATTTTACAGTGTCATTTACGGTATCAATGTAATGAATGTCATTTCACGGTTTTTGAGCGGGTGATTTTCTTTCAGTAATAAATTCAATAGAAAACGGATGAGATATTTTTCTGTTTTATGAATCCCTTTCGACAAATCTTCATAATTAGCTCGTACTAATGCGTTACGGAAATACCAAGAACATTCGGCAAATAAGTCATTATTTACCTCTTTAAAACCCAATTCACGGAGATATTTTATCAGGAAAAGGGCTGTGGTCCATTTTTATTCTAATATATTATTAGTTGGTGTAATTCATTCTTCATCAAGGCTTTGTCTTTGAGTAATCAAAAAAAAAGTGAAAGTTTCCCGGATGAGAAACTTTCACTCAAATCTTTTTAAGCTTGCCAAGTATGACCACATTTTTGACATTTAGTCGGATTTCTGTCTGCTAATAAAGAAAGTAATCCAAGAGGAAAAAAACAAATTGAAACTAAAATTTGCCAAGCTTTGTATCCACCTTTTTTGGTCAGTTCTCCACACTTTGGGCATGAAATGTTTGCCATAATCTTAAAATTTAATGTTTATAATTTGAAAAATCCAATATATTAATAATGTAACAATTACTAATCGTGACATAATGCGAGAAATTTTCTCAATCAAGTGAAAATGGATCTCACTACATAATACAATAATCCTCATAGGAATTTGCAAAATGAAAAAAGAAAATATCATCAATCCATTTGGATTGTATTTCAATGACTCCATAATTTTAAAATCGTACAAACATAACAAACTTCTAATTATTCCACAAGCAGGACAAGGCAATCCGGTCAATTTATTAAATAAACAAAAATGTGGAATAGAATTAATTGTGCTAATTTTTATAAAAATCAGCACAATTAAAATTAGAATTGTACTAATCAAAATATTCCAATTTATTTGTTGAATATCATTATCAGTAATCTTTTTAATTAAAAATCTCGGTATTATGCTTACTTCCATTATTGTACATGTCTTGTATTATACTGCCAATGTTTTGTGGATTGGCAATGTGATGGACTTAGGAGCACTAACCCAAGCTTATCACTAAAGTTTCTTAGCAGCACAAAAGCTCCGCATTGTCGAGTATTGTATGTTACATGTATTTATTTTATAATATTGACGTTTCTATTTTTTTTGCACTTTTATTTTCATCAAATGTAATCAGCCATTTAATCACTAATTCATCGCTATTTAAATAAAATTCTAATTGATTATTTCTGGGGATATTGGTTTTGAATTTAACTTCAATATTTTGTCCGTTTAATTTTACTTCTGTTGGTCTCACTACTTCGTTCATATCAAGCGGATTAATACTAAAATATGGATTTAAAAGTGCAAAAACTCTTGGAAGTTTAATAAATAACTCACTGGTTGGAAGTGAATAAGGTTTGGTTATAACATCTAATGTTGTTTTAATCTTTGTTATTTCACTGTCGCTAATTTTTGAACTCACAAAAAATTCTTTTAATTTATCTATCGTATCACTTTTAAAACTATAATGGTCAAAACTGTTTATAATACTTTTTATTTTAAAATCTTCCTGGTCAACCCATGCAATTATTTCATCTGTAACTATTATTGTTCTTACTGAAACAATATCTTTTACTTTATTTTTTGTTTTGCCATATAATTCATAATTTATTTCAAAATTATCGAAAGAGTTGATTTCATAAGATTTTATTGTATTTACAGTTGTCCCAAGTTTAAAAACCTCATAATCATCTTTATACATGTCTGTAAATTGAACGCACAAATAGATTCTTACATTTTTCAATTCCTTATCCGAACGATTATTAAGTTTTATATTAATCTTCTTTGAACTACTTTTTTTAACAATTAAATCTATAAAACTCTTTTCTCTAAAAATTAAATTGAAACTCTCATCTAAATAAGTTTCGCAAAAATTAACATCTGTTATTAAAAAGTCATAAACTTCCTGATTACCACGTCTAAAAAAATGTCTGATTATTTCTTCTTTGGCTTCATTTATGTCTCCATTGTTTTTAGCGATTAAGGCTTTTTGAAAATTCGGACTAAAAAAACCAAAACCCTCCATTGTAGATTTATACAATTTTAAAATATAAAGACCTTCGGCTGTTTTTCTTAAATATGCTCTTTGTTTATAAGAGTTTAACATATCTAACAATAAAAGGCTTTGAGATGGATATTCGATAGAAGATTGATTGTAATATGCTACTGCTCTGTCCATTTCTCCTTTAATTGTATAATAAGTTCCAAGAAGTAAAAGAGCTGGTGCGCTTCTATTTGGGTATTTATCAATATATTGATCTAATAAATCTTTTGCATAATCCGCATAATCTTTTTGGTGTGATAAAACCATTAAACTGTCAATCTCAAGATTATTCCTTTCTGAAATGTACGAAATTTGGACAATTTCTGTTTTATTCTGTTCATCATTGTCCAGGTCTTCAATTTGTTGTTTAAGTAACAAACAAAAAGATTTCAGGATAATTGCTTCTCTGTCGTTTTCATTAAGTTCTAAAACCTGATCCAACGAAATTAAAGCAGCATCAATATTTCCTTGATGAATAGATAGATAAGCATTATCTCTAACTAAACAAATCTTATCCCACAAAGTCATGTATTTTAAATAGATAGGGACAAATTCTTCTAAATATTCAATATATTCGTCTTTAATCGTATTTATTTTTTTTCTTACTTCCTTTACTACTTCTTTTTGTTTTTTTACCACTTCAAAAGATTGTTTTGAAATATTCACAATTTCAGAAGTGGAAATCATTGACACATTTCCAACCGTTGTTATTCCCATATTATTTTCCACAACAACTTCTGAAATATTCATAAAAACATTCCATAAATCAGTAGCTTCTCCATATTCAATTTCTGCAATTCTTAATGAATTCAAGATAGGTAATAGTTTACCCTTTGCTTCAATTACATCAGCCGCAACATTACTATAATCCTGCGTAGATAAAAATTCAATATACTCCTTAAAATTCTTTACTTCTGTTCTTGCCTTATCTAATCCATGAATAATTCTTATAGTTTCCTCTAAATCGTAATCATAGGGACTTTTATCTTTTGCAGAATTATAAATGCTTTGTAAATTTGAAATATCTTTAATAGTTTCAAACTTTTTTTCTTCTTTGCATGATGAAATAATTGTCAACGTAAAAAATAGGCATAGAATAATATTTTTTTTCATATCTACCAGTTTTTATCACTTATAATAATTAATTTACAAAACAAATGTACAACATTCGTATATCATTTCAATAACATAAACAAAATCACCACAACGATCCCTACCAGCAATTCGATGCCGCCTCGTCCTAAAATACCTTTTTTGCCCTTGATGATGAATATTCCGGTAATGGTGATGACGATGAGCGAAATGGCAAAAATGTCCGAAAATAAAGTCCACCATTTCCCCGGATTATAATGCAACCGGTTAAACTGACTGATGATGGGGCGTTTTTTCAGCGACTCGTAAAGTGCTTTTCCGCTCTGCATATCCACTTCCAGGGAAGAACCACCTTTCAAAAAAACTTTCAGCTTGTCGTTTTCAGGAAAATAATGTTTCGTGTAGTTTTTATCCTCTTTGATGGGTTTCAGCATATCAATCACCATCGATTTGGAAACATCTTCCTTCGCCATGGGAAATGTCCCATCCACCTGCAATTGATGTAGTTTAACCGTATAGTTCGGATTGATGCTATCGCGATGATTGAGCATAATGCCCGAGACGGCGTAAACAATGATGAGACCTGAAAAGAAAAAGGACAAGTCGCAATGAATAACACGAAACCATTTTCGCAAACGTGCTCCCGTAAAACGTTTTTTAGTCATGATGTAAATTTTGGCCAAAAGTTAATGTATTCGGTTTGCCTTCCGCTACATTATTTTATACGACTCGGCTTCTATAAAATAAAATGAAAGGTAGTTTTTCCCTTCCTTTTCATTGCGTTCAGCTATGCGTTTGCGGAAATTGTCAATACGCTCCTGTTCCGTGTTAGCCGGTGTTTCTTTTTGGGCTTTTTGTTCAGTGGCGCATCCAGCCTCTCCATCTCCGTGTTTCTCAGCCGTTTGTGCTTCTAGTTTCATTTCCCAATCCATCAGGTAAGCTTCATCGATGCGTTCTTCCACCAAGGTACCTTTGACTTCCACCATGCAGTTCACGGTTTCTTGATCGAAACTGCCGATCTCATCACTTGCCTCTATGCGGATGGTTTGGGTATCGTCGCTGCCCATCAAAAAAAGCTTTCTCCCGCCGTGTTGGCAAACATGCGTACAAACACCGTCCACGATAACGGTTTTGCCCACAAGTGCTTCAGCATTGCTTAGTAGTTCATCTACTTGCATGGCTTCAGAGGATTCGCTTGAGCTACTTTGTTTCTGACCACAGGAAATCAGCACGAAAGAAAGTGCGAAAATGCATAAAAATGTTTTTGAATGTTTCATTGCTCTGTTTATTTTAAAATTATAAAAGTTATTTTCGGATACGAATTTCAGCATAGATGCAAGCACCAATTGCAACATGTTTCGCAAAGATGCGAAATATATTTTTTTCAGCAATCGAAAATCTTGTTTTTCATTCGTTTTTCAAAACTGTTGCGTGAGGTTTCTCATAAAACCACTTTGTTCCTATTTGTGACTTTTGCAGTACAACTTTGGTCATAGCTTTATTTAAGTAACACGAAAATTATGTACCTTTGTTCCGGAATTAAATGATTTTTTCTTTTTTATATTGCAACACAAAGGTAAGTTTTATTGCCTTGAGAGATAGATGAACACCCCTTCTATCTCTTTTTACTTTGTATTACATTTATTATTTGAACTTACATGATGATAAAAACCATTCTCTTCGATTTTGATGGCGTAGTAGTAGATTCCGAAAGGTTGCATTTGAGGGCATTGGGAGAAGTTTTGCACAATCACGGCATCAGCTATCCCAATGATTTGCTAAATGATTTTGTGGGCAAAAGCGATTCGCTGTTTTACCAATATGTTATTGATAATCTGAACAGTAGTTATGAATTGGACTATTTACTGAAACAGAAAAACAAGATTTTCAACAAATTGGTCTGTGAACTTCAACCCATTGACGGTTTTCTCGATTTTATAGATGTCGTTATGCAGAAAAATATTTCGCGTGCTATTATAACATCCTCTTCCGAAGAAACGCTGAAAATGATTTCTGAAATTTTCCCTTTCCAAAATTACTTTGATATTGTAGTTTGTGAAGAAGACACCACCGAACATAAACCCCATCCTGCACCTTATCTGTTGGGTCTGGAGCGTACGGGAGGAGAAAAAGAAACTACGCTTATCATCGAAGATTCGGCAAATGGAATAAAAGCGGGAAAATCAGCAGGATGCATCGTTTTCGGACTTACTACCTCACTACCACGCAAATCCCTGCTGGAAGCCGGAGCCGATAAAGTTTTTGACAGTTATAAGGAAATAAGCGATTTCATTCATTTTGAATAGGAAAACAAAATATTGTTAATTTTAAATCCGTTTCAAATTTCATTTTCATAGAAAAACCACTTACCTTTGCTGCATTGAAAATTTGGTGTCGTTCATTCCATTTATTACGGAATGCATGATGAAAAGGGAATTAGGTGAAAATCCTAAACTGTACCCGTAGCTGTAATTGCCTCCCTTAATCCCTCTCAAGAGGGAAATTAGGTGAATCTGCAAGAAGCTCCAAAATACCACTGGCTCGCATTCCTCCCCTTGGGGAGTTAAAAAAGGCCGGGAAGGTTTGCAGATTGATAGGCTTAAGTCAGAAGACCTGCCAAAGTTTCATTGTTGTTTAATGCTTTCGGGAATTGAAGCTTAAAAATTGAACGTACAATCAGTTTACATTTTCGTTGTTTTGTGCTTCCGTTGTTCATGTTTCATTCCTGAAAATTCATTCGGGGAATAATGAATTTACTGATTAGGTGGCTGATATCTGCATGCTTGTTTGTCTGCTGTATTTTACCTGTGTTTGCGCAGTCTGAAACGGACAGCGTAAGACATTTGCGTGAAGTGACTGTAACGCGCGATGCAAAGCTCAATCAAAGTCGCTCGACCTCCCCGCTTCAGGTAATCTATAATGAAAAATTAGCTACACTCAATGCTTTGCAAATTTCTGATGCCGTGAAACATTTTTCAGGCGTAACCGTAAAAGATTATGGCGGAATTGGCGGACTAAAAACCGTTTCCGTACGCAGTCTCGGAGCAAATCATACAGTAGTTTCTTACGATGGAATTCCTGTGTCGGATGTACAAACGGGACAAATTGACATCGGACGATTTTCACTGGAAAATGTGGATAATATTTCACTAAGCATCGGACAGTCCAACAATATTTTCCAACCCGCGCGGATGCTGGCTTCGGCTTCGGTACTGAATATTCAATCTCAAAAACCCACCTTAGCAGAAAATCAATTCATTGCCGGAAAAGTAGGTGTAAAAGCAGGTTCATTCGGAATGTTCAATCCGACTTTTTTACTAAACGGAAAATTCAGCAATATTGTTTCTGCTTCGCTATCGGGCGAATGGCTTTCTGCTCATGGTAAATACCCTTACATACTGAATTACGGTGTGATTGGCAAAGACAGTTCATCTCTCGAAACCCGGAAAAACACCGATGTGAAAAATCTACGCTTAGAAGGAACGGTTTTTACCGATTTTTCACCCAACAGCAGAGGCTATTTGAAAGGCTATTTCTACAATTCTGAAAGAGGATTGCCGGGCGCTACCATTTATTATAATACTGATAATTTTTCATCGCAACGAATTTGGGACAATAACTTATTTGTACAAGCTCATTTTGAGAGTCAGTTTTCGCCTTGCTTGGATTTTCAGGCAAACGCCAAATACAACCATGCTTCCTTGCGATACCTTGACCCCGCCATACCTAATTCTGACGGAAAGCTTGAAAACAACTACGCACAGCAAGAGCTTTATGCGTCGGGCACAGCCTTATACAGACTTTTTGAGAAGCTCTCATTTTCAGCATCGTCAGACCTTGTTTTTAACACGCTTGATGCTGATTTAACCGACTTCGCCTATCCGAAACGCACAACCAGCCTTTCGGCAATAGCCGGAAAATACGCATCGGAAATAGTTTTGGCAACGGCCAGTTTACTTTACACCCAAACTTTTGAAACTGTGCAATTTGGCGAAGCTTCCAAAAATCAAAGTAAGTTTTCACCTTACGCCGGCATTTCCATAAAGCCTTTTAAAATGACTGATCTTCGATTCCGGGCATTTTACAAAAACATGTTCCGCTTACCCACATTCAATGATCTATATTACACGCAAATCGGAAACAGGAAACTAAAACCGGAAGATGCCAACCAATTTAATTTGGGGGCGACCTATACACTTACAAACAAATACTTCATTGACTTTCTGTTAATTACAGCCGATGCTTATCATAATAAAGTGAAGAATAAAATCGTGGCATATCCCACCAAAAATATATTCGAGTGGACGATGATAAATTACGGAATGGTGGAAATAAACGGCATTGATTTGAGTGCTGACGCTATTTTTAAGCTGTCTAAAAACACTAAGATCAGCGTAGGCGGCACACACACCTACCAGCGAGCCTTGAACAAAACCGACCCTGAAAGTCGCAACTACGGACATCAAATTCCATACACGCCACGTGTTTCGGGTTCTGGAAAAGCAGGTTTACAAACGGCTTGGTTCAATGTGAATTATACGATGATTTGGTCGGGACATCGGTACGCCGTCAACCAAAATTTCAGGGAAAATCGGGTAGAAGGATTTGTCGACCACAGTCTTTCGTTGGCAAAAGATTTTTCGCTAAAAACGTATACACTCTCTGCCAATGCGGAAGTACTAAACTTAGCTAACAAAAACTATGAAGTTGTCCGCTATTTCCCCATGCCGGGAAGGGCTTTTCGGGCTACGATATCACTAAAATTCTGAGAAAATGAGAGAAAAACAACATATAATTTTAGTTTTAATGGCTCTGCTTTGCTTTTCGTGCAACGATATGGCAGACGTGGAAAAGGAGATTAAACTGCCCGAACATCCAACCACAGGGAAAATGCTTGTGCTTTCCGAAGGACTTATGAACCTAAATAACAGCACTTTGGCTTATTATGATTTTGTCGAAAAAGAATTGATCATCGACTATTTCTTACAAAAAAACGGTCGCGGATTAGGCGATACGGCAAACGACATGATACTTTACGGTTCAAAGATTTATATCGCTGTAAATGTATCAAGCCAGGTGGAAGTAATTGACGCAAATACCGGCTCGTCCGTGAAGCGAATTCCTGTTTTTGATGAAAATGAGAGGGCACGCCAGCCACGCTACCTGACGTATAAAGACGGGAAAGTGTATCTCTCCTGTTTCGACGGAAATTTAGTGCGGATTGACACCTTGAGCTTAGAAATTGACGGTATGGTAAAATGCGGGCGAAACCCTGAAGGACTTTGCATTGCCAACGAGAAAATCTATGTGGCAAATTCCGGCGGACTGGACAATCCAAACTACGACAATACGGTTTCGGTGGTTGACTTGAAAACCTTCAAAGAACTGAAAAAAATAAAAGTAGCAGAAAACCCGTATAAGGTCTTTGCCGACAGCCAGGGCGACGTTTATGTATCCTCAAGGGGAAATTACAGCACTTCACAACCTTATCGTTTTCAGCGAATTGACAGCTATATAGATAAGGTGATCCAAGATTTCGATGGTCTGAACGTACTGAATTTTTCCATCCACGACGACATCATTTATATGTACAGCTATGATTTCAACTCGGACAATAATTGGATAAAAACTTTTGACTGTCTATCGGAAAAAATCATTGCCGAAAATTTTATAACAGACGGCACAAAAGTGGAAAAACCTTATTCTGTTCAGGTAAATCCCTATGACGGAAATATTTACATCACAAACACTTCCGACTTTAGCATGACGGGCGATGTGCTGTGTTTCAATCCTGATGGGGAACTGCAATTTTCAATCAATGATATTGGATTAAATCCGAATAAGATAATATTTCTAAAGCCGGTGCCTTATAAGTGCCCAACTGCTACGTTACTTTTGATATTCGGGCTCAGTCACATACCTCAGTATGCTCCTTCGCCCTCAATCTCAGTGCCTTGCATTTGAACACTTCTAAAACACCTTACGGTTTTTTGCTCGAATATTTGCTTTTGAGACAGCCCCGAATTATGGAGTTCTAAAAAAATAGATTTTAAAATTGCAATGATTTCTTTCAATCACTTAATATACATGAAACCGACACGATTAAAATAAAACACATGAAAAAGATTTTTAGCTTTTTAAGTTTGTGGGTGTTTGGCCTGGCATTGTTCGCGGAAAATTCACCGAATATTTCACGCGTCATTGAATATCGTCCCGCGCCCGGACAGCATATCAACCGACTTTTCCCGACACAGGATATGAGTGACACGCCGGAAAATGCCCTGAAATTTGCCAATGAAAAGTTGGTCAATAATGCCGGAATGGTTGGACTTGGCAGTTTTGGCGGTTATGTGACAGTGGGATTCGACCATCCCATCGTAAACCTAAAAGGCGAATACGACTTCAAAGTCCTGGGAAATGCATTTGCCAATGGGGCTGAACCGGGCATTGTGATGGTTTGTCAGGACTTGAACAAAAACGGAATTCCCGATGACGATGAGCCCTGGTACGAACTTGCCGGGAGCGATTACAACCATCCCGAAACCGTTAAAAACTACGAGATCACCTATTATCGTCCGAACCCCGACGGTCAGAAATCAGCCATCCGATGGACGGATAATCAGGGGGATGAAGGCGAAATAAAACATCTGGGTGCTCAGGGTACCATGTATCCGCTTTGGATTGCGGAAAACACGCTCACTTTTAAGGGGACAAAGTTGAGAAATACCGTCATCGACAACGGTGGAATGTTTTCTCTGCCTGCTTTTGAATGGGGCTATGCAGACAATCATGGCAATTCGGAACCTATTGAGAAAAACGGCTTTAAAATCGACTGGGCAGTTGATGCCGACGGCAATTTAGCAGATCTGGCCTATATTGATTTTATAAAAATCCATACTGCACAACTGCAACAAGCCGGATGGCTAGGAGAAACATCCACGGAAGTTACCGGAATTGTGGACTTACATCCTGACGCAAAACTACAAAGCAATGCTGTTCATGTTACGAAAACTTCCGATTTGGAAATTTCAATCTTTGCCGGACATTTAACCATCAAAAACATTGAAAACATCCGCTCAATAAGCGTTTACAGTATTCAGGGAAGCCCACTTATATTCACCGAAAATCAAAACAACACAGATGTTTCAGCACTTCCAAACGGTATTTATTTACTGAAAGTTACTGATAAGGATAACAAAACCTTTGTACAGAAATTTATCAAAAAATAGAGTATTAATCGAAAAATAAATAACACTATGCAAGGCTATATTCAGGTATACACCGGAAACGGAAAAGGTAAAACCACGGCAGCACTTGGACTGACATTGCGGGCTGTCGGCGCAGGGAAAAAAGTGTTTTTCGCACAATTTGTCAAAGGACAACGCTACTCGGAAATAAAAGCCATAGAGCAATATCTTCCCGGGGCGCAGATAAAACAGTATGGATTGGATTGTTTTATTCGGAAAAATCCCACGCAAGCTGACATTGATGCAGCACGGCAAGGGCTGTGTGAAGTTAAAGAGATCATTCTTTCGGGAAAATATGATATAGTAGTATTGGATGAAGCCAATATTGCTATTTTCTACAAACTATTTTCAGTTCAAGAGTTGATTGATGTTATCACACAAAAACCAACCGAAGCCGAGATCATCATCACGGGCAGATATGCCGCACCCGAACTGATTGAAGTAGCCGATTTGGTTACCGAAATGAAAGAGATCAAACATTATTACAACGAAGGTGTAGAAGCCCGAACAGGAATTGAACATTGATGATGAAAAACACTTTTTATCCTCGTCTTTCTTCTCCACATTTATAATTTTGAAAACTTTTCTCTCGCTTTTTTAAAAAAAGTTTTCTTTTTAAAACTTTAAAACATTATCTATCAGTAAAATAAAAAAATCAGCAAATCTATTAATAACTATTTTTGAAAACTTTTTGTTTTAACAATAAAAATAATTTACCTTTGTGGAGCATTTTGGTTCTTGTCCGAATTATCTTTCGGATAAAGATGAAAAAGGGAATGCCGTGAAAGTCGGCAACAGTTCCCGCTGCTGTAAGTGCCTCCCCTAACCCCTCCAAAGGAGGGGAATGAGGAAATCTGCAAAAAACTCCAAAATACCACTGGCTCAAACTCCTCCCCTTGGGGAGGTTGGGAGGAGCTGGGAAGGTTTGCAGATTGATGGGCATAAGTCAGAAGACCTGCCAATTTGCACGCAACACACTTTTTGATGTCTTTCGGGTAAAAAGGCAGTCCGGAATATACTTAAATCATCTGACATTAAGCTCTATATTTTTAGACTAACTTGATACACCGACACAGCTCAGAAAGAAGTGTGGCGGTTATTTTTTACTAAAATGGAATGATCTTATTGTATAATCTCACCTAAATAGTCTAAGAAATGAGTAACAGAGAATTTTATATCGTGAAAAGAGACGGAAAACACGCACCTTTTTCTATTGACAAAATAAAAAACGCCATTCGCAAAGCCTTTATTTCCGTGGGTAGTTTTGCTACCGACGAAGACATGGTAAATATCCTTGCACGTCTGCAAATTCATAGCGGAATGACAGTGGAAGAGATTCAAAATCAGGTGGAGGTGGCATTAATGGCAGAAAAATACTTCGCCGTGGCCAAATCCTACATGCTCTACCGGCAAAAACACACTGAAACCCGCGAAATCCGGGATAAAATGAATTTCCTGATGGATTATTGCGAAGCACAAAACGCCGCCACAGGGAGCAAGTTCGACGCCAATGCCAATGTGGAAAAGAAAAATATCGCCACCCTGATTGGAGAACTACCTAAAAAGAATTTCATCAACCTCAACCGTAAAATGCTGACCGACAGAATTAAAGAGCTGTACGGAAAAGAGCTTGCCGACAAATACATCGCCCTGCTGAATGAACATTTTATCTATAAAAATGACGAAACGAGTCTCGCCAATTATTGCGCAAGCATCACCATGTATCCCTGGTTACTCAACGGAACCATGTGCGTTGGCGGAAACTCTACACCACCCACCAACCTGAAATCATTTTGCGGCGGATTTATCAATATGGTGTTCATTGTATCGAGCATGTTGAGCGGAGCTTGTGCCACACCCGAATTTTTAATGTACATGGACTACTTTATCCGCAAGGAATATGGAGACGATTATTACCTAAATCCTGAGAAAACGGTTGATCTCTCTTTGAGAAAACGTACCCTCGATAAGATGATTTGTGACCATTTTGAACAAATTGTGTATTCCATCAATCAACCCACAGGTGCAAGAAATTTTCAAGCCGTTTTCTGGAATATATCTTACTACGACCGTCCTTACTTTGAAAGCCTGTTCGGCGAGTTTGTTTTTCCCGACGGATCACGCCCCATTTGGGAATCCCTCAGCTGGCTTCAGAAGCGATTTATGAAATGGTTCAATGCAGAACGAACCAAAACGGTGCTTACATTTCCGGTAGAAACCATGGCGCTTCTTTCCAAAGACGGCGATATGATTGATACCGAATATGCCGATTTTACAGCTGAAATGTACGCCGAAGGACATTCATTTTTCACCTACATGAGTGATAATGCGGACAGTTTAAGTTCTTGCTGCCGCCTTCGAAATGAAATTCAGGACAATGGCTTCAGTTATACCCTAGGAGCAGGCGGTGTTTCCACAGGCTCCAAAAGCGTGCTGACCATCAACCTGAACCGATGTGTGCAGTTTGCCGTAAGAAGTGATAAACCCTATTTGGACTTCTTAGAAGAGGTGGTGGACCTGGTGCATAAAGTACAAATCGCTTACAACGAAAACTTAAAGATGTTTCAGCAAAAAGGGATGCTGCCATTATTCGATGCGGGTTGTATCAACCTCAGTCGCCAATACTTGACCATTGGTGTGAACGGATTGGTGGAAGCTGCTGAATTTATGGGAATTGAAATTAATGACAATCCGAAATACGTTGATTTTGTACAAAAGATATTGGGACTGATTGAAAGGTATAACAAAAAATATCGTTCCAATGAATTGATGTTTAACTGCGAGATGATACCTGCCGAAAACGTAGGTGTAAAACATGCCAAATGGGACAAGGAAGACGGTTACGAAGTACCGAGAGATTGTTATAACAGCTACTTCTATCGGGTAGAAGACAGCTCCTTAAACGTGATGGACAAATTCCGACTGCATGGTTCGCGGTATATCGAACATCTTACAGGCGGTTCTGCCCTGCATCTGAATTTGGAAGAACATCTTTCTAAAACTCAGTATCGCCAACTCTTACGTGTGGCTGCCCGTGAAGGATGTAATTATTTCACCTTTAATATTCCCAATACCGTCTGCAACGATTGTGGATGTATTGATAAGCGTTATCTGAAAAAATGCCCGGCATGTGCATCACAAAACATCGATTATCTGACGCGGATTATCGGATATATGAAACGCATCAGTAATTTTTCTGCACCGCGACAGGTTGAGGCTGGTAAGCGCTTCTATGGAAATTTAAAGCATGATTACGAAGTAGAAAAAGAAAGCGTATTATGCTGAAATACGTAGATTACGATATTGTTTTTCAGGAAATCCCTGACGAGGTAACGCTGGCGATCAACTTATCCAATTGTCCGCACCGCTGTGCAGGATGCCACAGTCCGCACCTGCGAAGCGATATTGGCGAAGAACTTACCGAAACAGCCCTTTCCGCTTTAATACGCAAATATGAAAAATCAATCACTTGCGTCTGCTTCATGGGCGGTGATGCAACACCCGGGAAAGTGTGCCAATTAGCTGCTTTTATTCGGGAAAAATGGGATAATGAAATTAAAACCGCCTGGTACTCGGGATACAATAATCTGCAAGACAAATTGTTTACACGATATTTTGATTTTATCAAATTGGGGGAATATGTTCAATCGCTTGGCGGGTTGAATGAAAAAACCACCAATCAACGGCTATTCAAAATTGATCATGAAAATTGCCAAAACATCACACACAAAATGTGGAAATAAGATTTAATAATGTTTTTCTATTTTATAAACTTCTAATTATTCAAACAAAATGAAAAAAATCAATTTATTTTACGTAATCGCTATTGCAGCGGTATTGTTGGCTTCTTGTAAACCGGAAAGCGAAACAAAAACCTACATTGTAGATTTTGAAGACGTAACGCTCACCGATGGTATCTACAACGGTTCAGATTTGAGCGGAACACCACAAAAAGAGACAGCTTGGGGTGAAGAAATTACCAATTATTACAAAGACATCGTTTCAGGTGTGGCTAAATTTCAAAACATCTATACAAATGAATGGATGTCATGGAAAGGTTTTTCCATTTCAAGTAAAACCGACAAAGAAACAGTTGGTTGGGGAAACCAATACAGTGTTTACGCTTCCGGTGGCGCTTTGGGTTCCAAACAATTTGCAGTTGCATTTAGCGAAGCTACGGCAACTATCGAAAAAAACGAATACGGAAATTTCAAAATTAACAGCCTAATGCTCAATAACTCTACCTATGCTTACCTGGGTATGAAAAACGGCGAATACGGTGGAGGAGGTGCCAAAAAGTTTGAAGCAAATGATTGGTTTAAAGTGATCATTACCGGCTCGCTCAATAGAGCTGAAACCGCGAAAGTCGAGTATTATCTTGCCGATTTCAGAGATGGTAAAACATTTATTTTGGATAAATGGACTAAGGTGGATGTCAGTGCATTGGGTGAAGTGGATAAACTGACCTTTGAGTTTGCATCATCAGACACAGGCGAATGGGGCATGAACACACCGGCTTATGTTTGCGTGGATAATATCGAATTTGAACAAACAATTGAGAACTAATCCCGAACCATTCTTTTTGATTATTCGAAGACACCTTGGGATTTTTTACTTGAATGTTTACTTTTTAGACAGCCCCTAAGTTCTACTATCTGTTGGATGACGCAACCTGACCTCGTCTGGTGAGCCGAAAAATAAGTAAGAACAGCGTTAAGAATCGTCCTTGTTTGAGCAACGAAGTTGCGAGTTTGGACGATTTAGCTGTTCGAGCGCTAATTTTTCGAGCGAAGCGGGCGCAGTCTTGATTTTTTTTTGCTTCGTTTTTTTGTATCAAGACAAAAAAATGAAGAAATAATCACTAACTTTGAAAGCAAATAGTCTATTAACTTAATAATTTCCCCAATTCCCCCCTGGGGGCCAAGGGGGCTTCTTCACTATGTTACTCAACGAACGACACACTCGCCGTGAACGCCTGCTCAAAGTGGCGGAGGCAATGGCAACAGCCGCCCGCACGGCACCGAAAGGAAAAGGATTTGACATCATCGAAATCCTGACTGTTACAGATGAACACATAGCCGAGCTTTCGGCAGCCATGCTTCGCTACAGCGAAAAATCAGGCTTGAAATTCTTTATCCGCGATGCGGGAAACCTGCAGCACGCAGAAGCTGTTGTCCTTATCGGAACCAGAACCCAAACACACGGACTAAACTGCGGTTATTGCGGTTTCTCAACTTGCGATGAAAAAAATGACCATCCGGAAGTACCCTGCTCGCTCAACAGCGTGGACGTGGGTATTGCCATCGGTTCGGCATGCGCCACAGCTGCGGATATGCGTGTGGACAGCCGTGTGATGTTCTCTGCCGGACGAGCTGCACAAGATTTAGGCTGGATGCCGGAGTGTTCTAATATTTACGCCATTCCAATTAGTTGCTCTTCGAAGAGTCCGTTTTTTGATAGGAAGTAAAGGCCCCTAACCCCCCAAGGGGGAATTATTAGTAGTTAGGAGTTAGGAAGTTAGGGAAGTTAGGGAAGTTAGGGAAGTTAAAATGATAAACTCAACAGAAAAAGATATCAAAACGAAACTGGAAGGGCATCGTCAGTTTTTTGCTACACATCAGACGAAAAGGCTTGACTTTCGGATAGAGAATTTGCGGAAGTTGAAAGCTGCTATCCTTAAGTACGAAGCGGAAATAAGTGAGGCACTTTGGCAAGACCTGCACAAATCGGAGGAAGAAGCCTACCTGACCGAAATCAGCATCGTGCTGGGTGAGATCGATTATCATCTGAAAAATCTGCGTTGCTGGACAAAGCCGAAGCGGGTTTCAATGCCTTTGAAGCTCTTTCCGTCTGCAGGAAAGATCCATTACGAACCAATGGGCGTGGTACTGATCATGGCACCCTGGAATTACCCCATGCACCTTTTGCTCAATCCGCTTGTGGGAGCCATTTCTGCAGGATGTTGTACCATGCTGAAGCCTGCACCTTATTCATCAAATACTGCCAAAGTCATTGAAAAATTAATCACGGAAACATTTCCAAAAGAGTATATCAGTGTTATTCAGGGCGGACGGGAAGTAAATGAAATGGTACTAAAGGAGCGTTTCGACTTGATTTTCTTTACCGGAAGTCCGGCATTGGGGAAAATTGTTATGAAATCGGCATCGGCACATCTTACGCCTGTGGTACTTGAGTTGGGCGGAAAAAGTCCCTGCATCGTTGATAAAAATGCAGATTTAACCATTGCTGCACGACGTATCATGTGGGGTAAAACCATCAATGCCGGACAAACCTGCGTGGCACCCGACTATCTTTTTGTTCACATTTTAGTTAAGGATAAACTGGTAGAAAAAATGAAGTCGGCTTTGTTGGAAATGTTCGGCGAGAACCCACAAGAAAGTGCCTTTTATCCGCGTATCATCAACGACAAAGCCATGAAGCGTCTTATAGGGTTGATGAAGAAAGGACGGATTTTACACGGCGGAAAAACAGATATTGCAGATAAATATATCGAGCCTACATTGATTGACAACCTGGATCCGGATGACCCGATCATGCAAGAAGAGATTTTTGGTCCTATCTTGCCAATTTTCACTTTTGAAAATATTGATGAGCCGATTAACTACATCAACTCCAATGAAAAACCCTTGGCCTTGTATTTCTTCGGCTCAAAAAAATCAGCCAACAACATCCTTCACAAAACAAGCTCAGGTGGTGGTTGTGTGAACGACACGCTACTGCATATCGGCAATCACAAAATGCCTTTCGGCGGCGCAGGTAACAGCGGCATGGGCCGTTATCACGGACATCACAGCTTCCTCGCTTTTAGTCATCAACGCTCCATCGTAACATCACGAAACTGGTTTGACCTAAAAGCAAAATATGCCCCATTCAAAGGTCTGAAAAAGTTAAAGCGGTTTTTGTAGCCCCCTAACCCCCAAAAGGGGAAATGGGGTGATTAATCAATTGATTGGGAAGTTAGGGAAAATCTGCTTATGCTTATCAATGGCTATTCGGGAAAAAGCGGCTTCCTGCTTCATCTAAAACATCAAGTTTACCCACATCAATCATCTGAAAATCATCAGGAATAAAGGCTTTGATAGCTTGTAAGTGCACCCATGACAGATAAAAATCCACGATAGAAAACCGTTCTCCGAAATCTTTCATCAACTCGAAAACCTCTGTAGATAAGACCTGGATACCCGAAAATGCCAGTTTACGGTACAGTTCAGGATGAGTAAAACCTGCTGGACGCAATTCACCGGTTTTTTCATTCATCCATCCTTTGAGATAAAGATTGTCGTCGAAAAGCAGATAACGTGAAGTTAACCGCTCACTCACTACCAGGGTAGCCAATGAATGAGATTTTAAGTGATATTCATACAGTTCTTTTATCTTCAAGTTTGACAGAATATCAACATTATGCACCAGGAAAGGTTTGTCATCATCAAAAAAATGAGCGGCTTTGCGTACACCTCCACCGGTATCAAGCAAATTATCTCGTTCATCCGAAAATTCAATGCGAATACCGAAGTCGCGCTGCGAACACACATATTCGATGATCTGATCCGGGAAGTGATGTACATTGATCATAATTTCCTCTACCCCCGCATCCTTCAGCTTTTCTACCACATGAGCCAGCAAAGGTTTGCTATGTATAGGCACCAATGCTTTGGGAATTGTGTCGGTAAGGGGTTTCAGTCGCGTGCCGAGTCCCGCGGCAAAAATCATGGCTTTCATGACGAGAATGTGGTTTTAATATTTTGCTCCCGGTGAATCAATTGCACCTCAACATCAAACTTCTGGTGGATATGTTCAGCCATTTTCTGAGCTGTATAAACCGAGCGGTGCTGACCGCCAGTACAGCCAAAGCTTACCATCAAACTGGTGAATCCACGTTCTTTATACCGTTGCACCGATGCATCAACCAATTGATAAGCTTGTTCGAGAAACGGCTGCACTTCACCATCCTCTTCCAAAAAATCAATCACCGGCTGATCAAGCCCGGTCAATTTTGCGTATTGTGCATATCTGCCCGGGTTGTGCAAAGCCCGGCAATCGAAGACAAAGCCTCCCCCATTACCTGAATCATCGTAAGGAATACCTTTTTTGTAGGAGAAACTATATACTTTTACGACCAGGTGTTGGGATGGAGCCCTATCCTGAAACTGTTCCAAATCACACAGTTGTCGAAGTATTTCTGCCAAATACGGATAAGCACTCATATCCTCATGAAGAAGTTGCCTTAAGTTTTTTAATGCAAAAGGAATGCTTTGAAGAAAGTGCGGTTTCTTTTCGAAAGACCCTCTAAATCCGTAAGCACCCAACACTTGAAGTGTTCGAAACAAAACAAAATGCTTCAGTTGTTTCCGAAATTCATCCGCATTGATCTCCCGCAATTCTTTCAACGCACCTATGTAATCTTCAAGCAATTCCGCTCGCAACTCATCACTGAAATTGGCTCTTGCCTGCCACAGGAATGAGGCTACATCATAATGCAAAGGACCACGTCGCCCACCCTGAAAATCTATAAAATAGGGCTGACCATCTTTGATCATTACGTTGCGGCTCTGAAAATCCCGGTACATAAAAGCATCAGATGGTGTGCGGAGCAGGACATCCGACAGACTTTGGAAATCGTTTTCAAGCTTAGCTTCCAAAAACTCTATGCCAGTAGCTTTTAGAAAGCAATATTTAAAATAATTCAAGTCCCACGAAATGGTTTGGGCATTGAATTCAGGTTGGGGATAACAAACAGAAAAGTCAAGTCCTTCAGCTCCTTTTACTTGAAAAGCGGGCAACAAACGTAATGTTTTGCGCAGCATCTCCTTTTCATTTTCTGAAAAAACTCCCGTCTTTCGTCCTTCTGCTATAAAATCGAAGAGCACCACATCACCCAAATCTTCCTGAAGATAAAACCGGCTGTCATCCGACTGAGCCAACACTTGGGGTACCGGCAAAGTCTTGCTTCTGAAATGATGGGACATGGTAATGAAAGCCTGATTTTCTTCCATTGAAGTCCCTTCAACGCCTATCAAAACAATATCACCACCACTGACTCTAAAGTACTTACGATTGGAACCCGAAGCAGAAAGTTCTTCGATATGGTCAGGCTTACGTCCTGTACATTGTTGGAAAAGGATTTCTAATGCATGCATTATGGCGGGGTTTTAAGATGCTCAAAAGCTGTTTTTTCTAAAGATTTTAAATATTGTGAGAAAAATAATTTTAAAGTACCCTTTTTTAGGACGAGACATTCCGGAACTCGTGATTTTTTCCAGGGATATATTTATGAAGATGTAAATTTACAATAAATTTCACATTTCCATAATATCATCCTTTTCAAGAGGAGTATACGGACCTTCCTTTAGTTCGAAAATAACTGTGCCGGATTCCAACACTTCCACATTGTGCCAACTACCTGCCGGCATGCTGATGCCGAATTTACCTTCCTTGGGATCTAAACGATAAGTGGCTATATGTTCCTTTTGGTCGTTGTAAGCATGCACATCCAATTTTCCCCGAAGTATCACATAAATCTCATCCGTATGCGGATGTCTGTGAACCGGTAACACAGTGCCGGGCTCCATGGCATTTAGTAAGCGCTGTACTTTATCATTCAAATCTTGATGAAAATTATAATTCATGCGAAGACGGGGACTTTGCTGAGCAAGATGCGTTATTGAATCAAGTAATGGTTTGTCAATGAATTGCATAAGATGTTTAACGATTGTTATTTTTAAAAATTTTAAATATGGTGAGAAATATAATTTTAAAATACTCTTTCAAGGTTTGATTGTCAACATATATCATGTTCAGACGTATTTTATCAGGCATGATCTTGTTGATATACAAGGATTCCGGATCATCGGCTTGACATAGCAAAACATCCTCATCTATATATTTAATGGATGCATAATCGGTTATACCGGGTCTTACAGATAAAACTCTCTGCTGCTCTTTTGTATAAAGCTTGACGTATTTTTCAACTTCCGGTCGGGGACCGACAATACTCATGTCCCCTTTTAAAATATTAACAAGTTGAGGCAATTCATCAATTTTTAACTTCCTGATTATACGACCAGTCTTGGTAATCCTTTTATCCTCTGAACCAACGGTTAACAGTCCCGACAATTCAGAATTCACATACATACTCCTAAATTTGTATAAACAAAAGGGACGATGATTCTTGCCTATCCTCTCTTGTTTATATATTCCCTTACCAGGACTTTCAACCTTTATCATGCAATAGACAACAAGAAAAAGAGGAAACAAAAGGATCAGTCCAATTAGAGCAAAAAAAACATCAAAAAAACGTATCATGATCAACCCATCACTTCGTTGTATGAATGGATAAAAGAATCTGTCACAAAGTCCACCTCATCATCTGTCAACTGAGCATAAACCGGTAATGAAATTTCAGAAACATAATTTTGGTACGCAACGGGATAATCAGCGATATCGAATCCGAGACTTTCAAAATAAGTGAGCATAGGCAAAGGAATAAAATGGACATTCACACTCACTCCTTTCTCCGCCATCTTCCGGATAATTTCATTTCTCTGATTTTCAGTTGCGCCTTTAATCCGAATGGGATATAAGTGATAAGAGGTTTCTTTTCCACCTGAAGTCATAGGTGGCAACACAGCCCAATCATGGCGGCTAAACGCTTTATTATATTTTTCAAAAACTCTTTTCCGCCTGGCTATCAGTGTATGAATTTGTCGTATTTGAGCCAACCCTATAGCTGCATTCACATCGGGCATATTAATTTTCATTCCCGGACCGACAATATCATACTTCCAATTACCAGCTTTCATTTTCGAAAAAGCGTCTTTTGTTTGACAATTTAATGTCATTATTTTCAATTCAGCCTTAAGTGCGACATTGTCAAAACTACTTTCAGGAAGGTTTAAGCATATGGCTCCACCCTCAGCAGTTGTAATATTTTTAACGGCATGTAATGAAAAAATCGAAATATCCGTTTCAGAACCGGTTCTGATTTGTTCGTTAAAAACGGCTCCAAGAGAATGGGCTGCATCATTTATGATTAAAATCCTTCCAATCCTTCTCTGAATATCTGATGAAGGGTTAAATTGCTGAATAATTTCCGGTTCTTGAACCAATTCCATAATCCTGTCATAATCACATGGAAATCCGGCAATATCGACAGCAATAACCGCTTTTGTTTTAGGTGTGATGGCTCGACGAATACAGTCAACATCAATATTGAAATCATCTTTTACATCAACCATGACGGGTTTAGCACCTGCATGAATTACCGCTAAAGCTGTTGCAGCATAGGTATATGCAGGTATGATCACCTCATCATCTTGATTCAACCCCAACCATTTCAACATCATGATTGCACCTGAAGTCCAGGAATTGACACACAAAACTTCTTTTGCCGCAGTAAGATTTTTAATTTCAGATTCAAGTGCATTGACCTTCGGCCCTGTTGTAATCCAACCGGATTTCAGTGTATCAACAACTTCATCAATTACAGATTGATCAATATAAGGAGGAGAAAAATTAATCTTCATAAATCTTTTATTTTTTAGCAGAGGTAACAAAGCGTATTTCTAATGTCGGGCAAAAATAGTTTAAAATATTGTAAAAACTGCCTGCATACCCTACAGCAGTGAGTTTATTTGACTTTTCATCTACTTGACTGAACATTAAAATCAGTTTTTAATAACAATTTCATTAAACCCTTGAAATACCCCCAACCGTAACTGATATGTATGATGAAAAATGTGATGGGAATATGACATATCAATGAAAAAGTTTTATTTTTTACAGCTGATTTGATTCCGAGACCGAGACCGATAAAGCTGTACAACAGAAGTGTAGTTAAATATATAAACAAAAAATATTTTGATAAAAAACTCAGTATGAAGCCGATTATCAGCCCCACAACAAAAAATAACGGAAAAAATTGACGTAATGTGGCAGGCTTCCCCAGTTTTTTATTGACTAATGGTTTAAACAATCCATATTGGTAATACATCGCTGCCGTTTTTCTCCAATTATTTCGTGCGTAATAATTAATTTTAATCTCAGGGATCAAATAAATTTTACCACCACTATTAATCAATCTTGCATTAAACTCATCGTCTTGATTACGGATTAAATCTTCATCAAATAAACCGATTTTATCAAAAACTTCTCTCCTGTAACACCCGAAAGGAACTGTATCCGCTTCAATGATTTGGTTTGTACCTACCTTATATTTAGAATTTCCAACTCCAAAAACATGACTGGAAGCAATGGCTATAGCCTTGCTAATGGAAGATTGAGTTGCAGGTAAAGTTTCCAATACTGCTCCCACATTATCAGCATCTAACTGATACAAATATTTTACGAGCGTTGAAATATAATTGAAGGGATATTCACAGTGTCCGTCAATCCTGATAATCACATCTCCGGAAGAGTGCTCAATCCCCTTGTTCAAGGCGTAGGGAACATATCGATGAGGATTATCCAATAGCGTGATAAAACTATTTTCCCGGGCATATGTTTCAACAATTTCCCGGGTCTTGTCGGTACTCATACCATCAACAATCAGAAACTCTAATCGATCAAGGGGAAAATCTTGATTTAAGATAGTTTCAATACATTGTGCCATATATTTTTCTTCATTCAATACAGGGCAAATAACCGTGACTTTGATGTTTTTATTTACGTCCGTCATTTTAAATCATAATGTTGCAAAACCTGTTTGAGTTGAACATCATTTGCATTTTCATACACATTCTTGTGTTGAAGAGCGGCACCTTTATGCGTAAACTCATACAACAAATCAAGGATTAGAAACTGATTTGTTTGTACCGTCACATGTTTGGTTGACTGTAATCTTGCCATGACCCAGAACCAAACATCATCGGCATTCGGACAAAGTTTCATGAATAGTTCTTTGTTTGTGGTATCTTTATGCAAACTGCCCGGTGGATACAAACAACCTGCTCCCCCTGTCGGGAATAATTCAGGAATACCATTATCAGACACTTCCTTGTCCCATGAATTATATGGGAGCAGCTCCCCCTTGCTATCCCTCAAGGGTTGATGTGTTATTGCAGCGTGTATTTTATGAGGGTGCAATAAATAGCTGCTGTAAAGGTCATGCAATAAACCCGGACGGTAGTACAAATCATCATCCACAGTAATGATGATGGTGTCAGGATATTCTATTAAAGCCGGTATCAATTTTTTATACGAACGGATATCTTCCCAAAACTTAAACTCTACACCTTGTCTTCTAAAAACGTGCAGCCGTTTGGGAAGATTTTCATCGCACCAATTATCATCATCCAACCAAACAATAATTCGGTCCGGCTTCAATCTTTGCTTCAAAAGAGAAATCAGGGCAAAAGGCAATGTTTTGGTAACTCTGCGCCCATAGCTGGTCAGAGAAACGATAACCGGCACCTCTCTGTCCTGTGTGTTCAAGCATTCTTTTTTATGAAACCCGAATATCGAATACCATGCACGAACACAAAGTCCTAAAAAAGCTCTGTATAAAATTGAAAACTTATTCCTAATATCCATTTAGATAAAAATTCTTTGAATTTAATATACCAAAAAACATATCTTTATCAAGTTTGTCATGACGTTTAGCATCAACAAAAAGCTTTTTAATAAAAAAACGTATGTCCCGAAAAGAGTGTTGTTTCCTCCTTAATAAATAAAAAATATACACTGAATAAAAATATTTCCAAAGTTGGAAAAATACAGCGTTTGTGTTCAATTTAATATTTATAAACCTGCTCAAATAATAAACATAGGTTTTATTCAGGCTTAATACCTCTGACGTAGAAGAGCCCACTTTATGATAAATTAAGGAAGATGTTACACATGCCATCTTGATGCGAAGCTTCTTCATACGCATTGACAACTCAAAATCCTCCTCACCGAAAAAGAATCTTTCCGTAAAAAGTTTGTTGTTGGTCAGCACATCTTTACAAAAGAATAACGCGCATCCTGTAACAAAAGTTATTTCAATCATGCCTGCCAACTTAGTTTGCTTTATATTTTGTCCCTGGTAATAATACTTCCTAAAACCACAAAATAATTTGCCACCTGCATTCCATATTTTTTCTTTATCGTCATAGTAGCATATCAAAGGAGTCAAAATTTTATACTGAGGCTTTTTTTCCTGGAATACAACCAGTTCAGTTAAAAAATTGGGTGTGACCTGTGTATCATTATTTAGCAGCAATGCATTTTTGTAATTTGTCTCAGCAAGTGATTCGATGGCTAAATTATTCCCTTTTGCAAATCCTTGGTTTGTATCAAATTGGATCAAATAACAACATCCGGATTTTAAATTTTTTATTTTTTCATTTTTCTCTAATATATGGTGCTCTTTATGCGCTTCCCGAAGCCATTGTATAATGCGAGATACGGAATCATCCGTAGAACCATTATCGGCAATGACAATACAAAAGTTTTTATACCACAAGTCATAAAGTGAACTCAGGCAATCCACAGTATCGTTCCAACCATTCCAGTTTAAAAGTATAACGGGTATTATGTCATTATTTTTCATTATCAATATCTGTGTTTTAGTGAAAAAGATATAAAACTATACTTTCAATATCTTCTTTTTAAAGGTTGATGGATGTATACTATCGTTGTTTTTAAACGAAACACTTTTCAAAGACATCAGGCCACTGAAAAGTAATAATATCAAAGGTATTTCAATAACAGATAAACCTTCAAAATAAAAATCAAACCATCCCAAGGCCAGCAATCCATTAATAAAGGAGAATATGCTTAATGCCCAAAGACTTGGTTTATGCTTTATTCTAAACAATAAACTGTAAATGACGGTACTGCATATTAGAACGTAGCATATGGTCCACCAAAGACCTAAGTTGACGTATAAAGTCCCAAAAAACGTACGTACATTCGAACCTGCCCATCCGATGTCGATATACAAAGAGTTAATAGGTACTACAAGAGATCTCCCGTCTATCAGCGAGAACAAGTTACAAAAAGGAGCAAAAATGTATTCCGGATGGGCTTGTTCCAAAATACCGGCTTTTAAGTCCGCACCGAAGCCGGCTGTCCCGCTTATTAAATAAAAAATAGAATGGTTGTAAATAAATCCCATTATGTTGCTATCTAGCTCACCATCGTCAACTGTAGATACATATAACAGAAAATAGCTAAGAAAAAAGACGGCAAATCCACCAATTACAGTATATAAAATATATTTCAGTTTTAAAGTAGATTTTTTGGCAATCAGTCTCATGATAATTCCTGCGAAAATAGGCACAAAAATCCAGGTTTTAACCTGATATGTGATAGAGACAATGAATACTCCGAATATTAAGATAAACAACCAGGCCCTGTTCTTATTAACAAAGTATATGGACAATATCATTACTGCCAACAATACTTCACGTATGTGCGCCCAAACACCTTTTGCCAGTGTTTCGTCGGCAAATTCATCAGATCCGATAATTTCCACTAAGCTAAGTGTTTTCCCGTACAAATAAAACAAAGTAAACGCTAGCAAAACGAATCCGATAATATATAAAGGCTTAAATGTGGCCGGATCAGAAAATTCTTTTTTTTCAGGTTTATGTTTATTATAGATTAATCCTAATAGTAAGCTGGGTATAAAGAAAACAATTAGTCCGATGCTCCAAACTAAGATGCTGGGAAAATAAAAAGGATAAAAATCTAAACTCACCGGAAGCAAGATATTGATTAACACAACTCCTGTATAAGGTATCATCAAAAAATTCAAGGGTGTATAATAAGTACCCCACAATACTTTTTCTAATTTCAACAGAACCACTACTTCTATCAGAAAAGAAATTAAGATGACAATATTGATGATACTTTCTTGCATCAGCCTTTCTTATTATGATGATACAATCGATATATCCCGTATCCACACCCGACAAACAATAATATTTCCGACAACAACATCGCTATTGCTGCAGCTAAATTATCTAATTGTTGAACGGTCAGTAATAAAAACACTATACTGAACACACCGGCTAGCATGACATAGACAAAAAAATCCTTCTGCCGGTTAAAGTTTATCAAACCAACTATTCCCAACAAATAATTTAGTCCGCCGAAAAATATGACCATGGACATAGTCCGAATAAGGGGAGTTGCATAAATCAATTCTTTTCCACCAATAAACTTAGCAATAAGAGGAGCGAAGAATAAAGTCAACACACTTAAAATCAGCAAAACAACTGCAAGTTTTTTAACTATATTGAGCAGAATTCTAATATTGTCTTTTATGGTACCAGTTTTAAATCTGCTGCCCAAGTGAGGGAACAATGCCTGAGCAATCGGGGAAACAACACTTTGAACAGCTTTAATAACTTTTTCAGCCGCAGCATACACACCCACTGATGCATCACTCACAAAAATTCCCAAAATAAAAATATTGGCGTTTCTATATAAATTCATGCCTAGGGTTGAGCCAAAAACCGCCATTCCATCCTTTAGCTGAAAAAGGATATCATTTATTCCAATTTTGGTGGGTTTGATACCGATGTATTTGTATGCAATTAAAGTACTAACTATGCCTGCTACGACAGACCCAAACGAATTTAACAGAATTATATACTGAAAATCACTCTCATCTTTTATCAAAACAAATATCAGTATGGTGAAAATGGACTTAGATATGACATTAACGATGGTGATAAAGCGCATCTTCTCCAATCCTTGAAACAGCCATACCGGTATAAATATTTCTCCTGCGACAATCCCCAATCCTAACAACAACAATCTGTGCTGTATATCATTCATAAAAATCAATGCGAAAACAAATAAGACGCCCACACTCACAACGGTAAGCAACAAGCGGCTGGCAATGACAGCGTGATAAATTGTGCTGATTCTTTCAGGGGATTCTTTTGATTGTGCTATTTGTTTTGTGGCTGAGAAATCAAATCCATAATTACTTACCATCAAAACGTACTGAATAATTACATAAACAAAGGCGTAAATTCCGTAATTTGAAGCTCCGACAACCCTGAACAAATAAGGCAGCGTAACCAAAGGAAGTAATAAATTGAGTGCATTCAGCAAATACAGAGATATGAAACTTTCAATTAAAGGTTTATAATTGGAGTATTTTTTATGCATTTACTTTTTCTTATTCAATATAATACAATAACACAAATCAACTTATTGATTTTCTTGCTGAGCACCTTTTTGAAGCATGCCGAAAAAATACTGCACCAATAAAACTAATACAATTAGAAAACCTGCGAAGATACCTCCCAATGCAACTCCTTTTATTTTTCCCAACTTATCTTTTTTTAATGGAAATCTCGGCTTATCGATGATCTGAATAATTGGGGTCTCTCTGGCTAGGTCTAATTTAAGAGTTTCCAAATTTTTCAAAACCTCTGCGTAAACGGTACCATACAGCTGCACATCATATTCCTGTTTCAATTTAGGAACCATAGCCGTTTGCATGGCCCTATTGACATTGACACTCGACAAGGACGAACTGTGCTCTAAAGCTGTTTCATAAAGATGTCGTACTGAATCAGCTGTCTTTTGCACCATATTCAAATTTTCTACGGCTTGTGCCGTTTTGGTTTCCTTGTAGAACGTGGAGGTTTGATCCATTAAATTTTCAACAAATAACTTGGAATACTCTTCATCTTTACTGGTAAACAATATTTGCGACATGCCAACTCTCTTATTTAATCTGTTAACTTTTAATTCATTCTTCTTGATATACCTACTATAAACAGACGAAATAATACTGTCCTGTACACGCGTTAAAGTCTCTGCATCCTGATCGACGGGAAAAGAAACTTCTCTCAATGACTGTTTTTTGCTTTTTGACCATTTTTTACGAAGATCGTTATAATCAATATAGGCCTCCATTAAAGTCATCTCCTGACCCTTATAGGTTACAGTTGACAATAAAGTTTGCCCAACTGCATGTTTTGATTTCATAATCTCCAGCAGATTGTCTCCACTAAAAACATCATTGCCGCTGTTTAAAAGTGATGCAAAACCCAAATTGTTGGCTAAATCCAGCAAGCCACCTCTCCCGCCTCCTTCAATCAGGGAGAATGACAATTTAGCCGTATAGGTAGGCTTAATGACAAAAGAAAGCGTCAAACCTATTACACCACCGGTTAATCCAACTATTACAATAAGCTTCCATCTTTTTAAAAGATATTGAAAGCTGCTTTTAATATAATTCCAAACGTCAATTATTGTCATTTAAATTATTAATTACTTTTTTGGTTGCTCACTATCGAATACAGCAGCACCATCGTCGATGTTACCGAGCTGGTAATTGTTATCACTTCAGCCGGGGTCATTTTATTCGTCAACGAAATAGGCTTCTGCGGAACTATGATCATGGAACCTGCAACAACCTTCGGATAAAACTTGATACCCAAAAATGAACGAGTACCCACTACTTTCCCATTTGGGTACAGGACAAAGGAATTTTTCTTCAAAGCCTTATTTGAAAAACCACCGGATGATATGATATAGTCTTTAAAATTATTTGTATTGGAATACACTACAAATGAAGGATACATCACTTCCCCAATTACTTTTACCGTCTGAGATTTTTTAGGTATAACAAGCACATCACCATTTTCAACAAATAAATCTTTTAAGGACCCGGGACTTTTCACAATTTCTTCCAGGTCCAACGACACTACTCCCGCCGCATACAAAAGCTCCTGGATATCTTTTATACTGGCATAATTGGTAATCGTATCCAAGGCATTCAATTCGGCAATGCTGCTTATTTGCATTTTGCTTAAAAGAGCCATGTCCAAACTGCTTTCTTTGGAACTCTGGAGAATGCGTCTCAGGTTTCTCGCGAAAATTTTAGCCATTGGATTGTCGCTTGCCCAGTTTTCTTCATTCCTTATTAAATAAGCACTGCTGACAGAAGCATAAGGCGTAAAGCCACCAGTTCTTTCCAACAAGTCTGACACCCTGATGTTTTTATGTTCAATGGTGTAAAATCCGGGATTCTTTACCTCTCCTTCGACTGATGCCATACGTATAGGTTCAATACCTTCTATGGACCTAACAATCACAAGATCACCGTTTTCAAGATACATGGTTCCATCGTCACCTTCGAAATTCAAATCTTTGTCTAAGCTAACAGTAAAAGTCAAAGATTTCTTACTGCCTTCTTCCATTTTTGCCGGGTCCTTGATGATGCGCACTATCTGAATATTTTCGGTTTCGGCACCATCAGTAAATCCCTTTGCCAGGAAAACCAAATCTCTCACATTCATTTTCATGTTCAGCGGATATCTGCCGGGATTTTTCACCTTTCCTTGTATGGTTACAAATTGCTCATCCATAAAGTTCTGCAAAGAATCAATTACGATGAGATCACCATTGATCAAAGCAATATCCGAATCCTCACCGGCAAGAACTTTTCCCAAATTAAAGCTGATCAACTCCGGATTTTCATTTTTCTTCTGACGTTGGATGGTTGCTACGTTTAAAAAAGCTTCATCCTGTACACCACCTGCTTTATCAATCAAACTTTTGATTGTTAAATCAGGAGTCAAGGCATAAGTTCCCGGAGCTTTGACGGCACCTGACAATTCAACACGATTGTCGTATATATCTTCTATTTTCGAAACAAAAATGGAGTCTCCGGCTACTAATGCAGTTGAAGCAGCAGAAGATTCGGACACATCAATGATGGTCCTTTGTGCATCAGCATATCTGTAAATAGTAATTTTATTACGATTGGCATCTCCACGCAATCCACCGGCATAATACAACAAATCAGAAAGTGATTCACCTTGGACAATTTCATAATAGCCCCGACGTTTAATGGCTCCATCAACAGTTATCTCGTTTCTGTTGGGCTCAACAATCAGTATGTCATTGTCTTGTAACACAATATTGCTCTCTAAAGCCCCTGTCATCAAAAATTGATAAAAGTCTATTTCGGCCACTGTTTCGGCATTCCGGATCACCTTGATTGATCGCATGGAGCCTATTTTATTAGGACCGCCACAATAATACAAGGCATTGATCGCCGTTGCCAATGAAGGCAAAGTGTATGTACCCGGAAACGACACTTCACCTGCTGCCGTAACCTTGATGCTACGGATATTACCCAAATTAATATCTACTTTGGTTTCCTCTGAAGTGATACCTGAGTAATACTTAGAGAGTTCTTTCTTCAAGGTAGCGGTAGCCCTTTCAAAAGTCATCCCTCCCACCCTGATCAATCCAACATTGGGGATACGTACGTTTCCATCAGGTGTGACCTTTAGTTTGTAACTAACATCGTACAACCCTGAAATGTCAATGAGCAATTCGTCATTGGTACCAATAATATAATTAGTAGGAGTAGGAAGATTTAAATTGGGTTCAAAAGAAATGACAGCACGGTTAAACATGTCAGAACCAAACACTTTCATCTTCTTATCATCAGCCTCTATCATAAACTCTCTATAGAGAGAGTCCTCAATAAATGTTCGTTCATCAACATAGTAAGGGGTTTCATCTTCATCCAAAGTAGCATTCAAGGCCTGTATGTATTTCCTGAAATCAGACATCTGCTGAACATTGACGGGAAGATTGCCACCCTGACTTTGCGGCAAATAACTGCCCGGGTTGTATTGTTGGATGTTGGAAGGCATTCCGGATTGTTTTTGATTGGGATTGAGCTGCTGAAGCAGCAACATGCGCTGCTGCGGTGTCATGCTATTCATATCCTGAGCATGAAGCTTCAAAACAAAAGGTGTGACCAATAAAAGAATCAGTAAGCTTTTCTTCATTGTTTAATTTGTTTATATACAGAGAAATATCGTGTTGTGTGGTTATTTAACTGTTTTTCCAATTAGACTTAATAACGTACAAAAGCATTTTATAGTATATTTAAAAACATGAAAACACTTGCATTTTCGCAAAAAATGACGGATATGCCCTTCGTCGCATTCAACACGAATACTACAAATCTTTTTTATCGTCCTGATAATACTGGAAATAAGAATCCGCACCTCGATGCTTTTTCTTTTTCTTCTTATCTTTCGTATATCCGTATCCATAACCATAACCGTAGCCATACGTTCCTACTCCATAAGTTTTACTGCGACCGTAGGTGTATTTTCTTGAATAATACTGTGAATAATTATTCGCATCAACATCCACATCATTCAATATGGAATAAAACTGTATATTGTCAATTTTCAACTGGTTGGAAAGATTACGTACAAAAAATTTGTTTGTCTTATTGCTCCTGATTATAAAAAGGTTGATGTCCGCCAAAGCTGCAAACGAATAGGCATCCGCTACAACACCAATCGGGCTGGTATCCGCGATGATGAATTCATATCTTTTCCTCAACTCCTCGAACATCTCTACTAATTTTTGGGAACGTATCAATTCCCCTGCGTTCGGAGGCACCGTTCCTGCCGTGATAAAGTCAAAACGGGCTCCTTCAGGTCTTACAATAATTTCATCAAGCGTACATTGGTTGGCTAAATAATTGGAAACACCTAAATCGTTGTTACAACCCAATTGCTTATAAATACTTGGTTTGCGTATGTCCATGTCAACCAACAACGTCTTTTTACTTGCCATAGCATACGCACATGCCATATTGACACAGAAATAGGTCTTTCCGTCTCCCGATTCGGAAGATGAAGTCATGATGGTGATATCCGTTTTTCTTTTGGCAAGAAATTCTATTCTCGTTCTGACAATACGAAACATCTCGGTAAAAGATGAGCGCGGATTTTCTGACACGATGTATGGACTGTCTGAATAAGTACGTCTTATCATTCCGATGAGAGGAAAGGCACAGTATTTTTCAACATCAGTCCCGGAACGTATGGTATTGTTCAACAGCTCTTTCAACACCACAAAAGCTGCAGGTAAAATCAATCCAAGAAGCAAAAACATCATGAAGGTCTTTGACCTTTCTTTGTAATTAATAACTGAAGTAGTCCTGGCTTTATCCAAAATATTGTTGTCCGGTGTGTTGGATGCTTTCAGTATTTGCGCTTCGGCTCTTTTTTGCAGGAACATGGTGTAATAACTATCGTTCATGCGGTAGTTCCTCTCTATAGCCACCATTTCCAATTCTTTTTCAGGAAGGTTCTCAATTTGTCGCTGCACTTCAGCAAGCCTGCGATTCAAATCTTGCTTCTGGATTTCAATAGAGGTATGCATGTTCTTAATCACCTCATTAATCGCTAATTTGGTGTTTTCAATGTCACGCGTGTATTTGGAGTAAAACAAATTCTTCTCACTCATTTCGCCTCGCAAAACGATGAGATCGTTGAGTTGTTGAATGTAAGCCACCAACTCGGGTTCACTCAAACCAAGACTGGAAGGAGCCAAGACAACTCCTTCGCTCAAATTCGTTTGAAGATATTTTTTCAAATAAGACAAATAGGTTTCTCTTAATCTGATTTGATTCAGCTCATTGTCATAACTAGAAGCCTTACTCAACAAACCACCCGTAAAACCTCCAAAATCAATAAGCTGGTTTCTCCTCCTAAAATCGGATAATTTATCTTCAGATTGCTCCAAAAACTCCGAAACCTGCGTCAATTGTTCGTTGATAAAATTGATGGTCTTGGTGGCAGCATCATTCTTCCTCTCTAAGTTAGACATCAGGTAAATTTCACATAACTTATTGATAAAATCCACATCACGGGCAGGCGTCTTACTTGAGAATGAAATCTCGAGAACTGATGCGCCATCCATCACAAAGTTCAGGTTGATCCGGGAAGAGAACTCATTAATCAATGATTCTTTTGTCCTGAATCTGAAGTACAATTCTTTTTCAGATAAATCACCGGACACATCACTGACAGTCATAAACATCAGATGATGCTGAAGTGTTTCTCCCAACCTGCCCCTTATGTAGAATCCTTTGGGGAGTTGTCCCTCTTCTTCCGAAATCAAATAAGAATCATCTGCATAGATATTAATTTTGAAAAGAATGCCATATGCCTCGGGTGCAATATAATCAGTAGTGATATCAATGGGAGACCATCCGTACAAGTTGCTGGTTCTAAACCTCCCCTTGGAGATGTATTCGGTTCTGAATTGCGGAAGACTGTCCACCACCCTCGCCATCAAGTCATAAGAACTCAGCATGATGACCTGATTGTTCACATTGCGGAAGCCTTCCTGGACGCCGAAGCCCTGCATCAGTACCTGCGCACTGTTCAATGCCGAGCGACTTTCATCGATGATGACCGTACCGGAAGATTTAAATTCGGGCTGCCATTTCCTGTTTTGCAAATAAGCAAAAGTGAGCATGATAGCTAAGGAGAAAAGGAACAAATACCAATGACTCACAAATAGCATCACCCATTCCATGATATTGAACGAGGACTCTTCCTCTTGAAATGCCGGTTTATCTACGTATTTATTTGTTTCTTCCATAACCAACTCTTTTAATTCCTTCAAATCCTTGAAAAGAAATAAAGGTGAAATTTAGACTACATGATGTAATAAAAAGCAGCAAACAGTAAACTTAATGAAGTCGAAATGATTGAAATAAATGAACTGTAGTTTTCAACCTTATAAAAGCTTGCAGGGTTCCTTTGTACATATATGATGTCATTCGGATAAATGTAATAATACTCCGAATTGATGATGCTCCTGGGACGGATATCAAACTCCAGTATCCGAGTGCCTTTACCGGTCTCTCTAATAATTTTCACTTTCTTGTAATCTCCTGTGTATCGGATTTCCCCCGACATTGATAAAGCCTGATACAAGGTCATTTTATCCCTGAATATCGGATATACACCCGTTCCTATCTCACCAATAACAGTAAAAGTTTTATTGGCTAGTGTCAGTCTGATAACTGCATCCGGAACAATTTCTTTGAACCGCTCCTCAATGACCACAGTCGCTTCTGCCAAGGTCAGTCCTTCTACGGGAATATTTTTGACAAAAGGAAAATCCACTGTGCCGTCAGGATAAACCCGGTACGAAATATAATTCTGAGAACCTGCCAAAGACTGTCCACTTACAATCAATTTTGAAATCATTTCATCTGCAGTGATTAATCTAAATAATAATTCATCATCGACTTTTATCCTATATTCCTCATACTCAGACTCCTCGTATTTAGGCAATTGTCTGTTCTTCTCCTGCAACAAACCTACATAGCGATAACTATAGCATGAACTCATCAACAAAATGATCATGCACAGAATGAATGCATTAGTTGTTCTCGTCATATACGGTTTCATGCACCTGGATTTATTTAATTCTTTTTTTGGAACAAACTATATAAAAAAGTTCCGAATGATACAGTTGAAAGCACTGTAGCAATAAAACTTGGCAAGTTAACTATACTAAAAAACTGCTCATCCAACCTTTGAATATAAATCACATCATTAGGCTCGATGTAGTAATACTCAGAATTTAGAATGCTTTTACTACGCAAGTCAAACATTTTCACTACTGTGCCATCTTCTGTTTCACGAATGATACGCACTCTACTTCTGTCAGCAAATGCACCTACATCTCCTGCCATTGCCAAGGCTTGAAAAATATTAATTTTTGCCCTGGTAATGGGATATTGTCCAGCTCCATTGCCTCCTATTACACTAAAATACCGACCGAGCACGTGTAATTCAACTGTACAAACGGCATCAGCTGAATCACGGAGAAAAAATGGTCCTATTGCGGATTCGATCGTTCTCACAGCTTCACGTACCGTCTGACCTGCTATCACTACCTCGCCAGTCATTGGTAGCACGATGCTTCCATTTTTCTGAATGGTGTAGGCGTATAGATCAGCAGCGAGACTTACATTCGGAGTTTGCATCATCGGAATGTTGAACAACGCATTGGTTTCTTCGTGTGTTGAGTAAACCCTCAAATATATTTTATCACCTGTTTTCAAACGATAGTCTTCATACGCCAGGCTATCTGTGTAGTCAGGGATAATATTATCAGGTTCTTGCAGATAGTTCACCTTACGCGTGGTAATACAAGAACTTAACAGCAACAGCCAGAACGAAATAAATGCAAAACGCAGACAACTCTTACACATCAACCTTGGAGTGTATTACATTAGATTATAAAATACAATAGAACATCGCAAAGATAAATAAAAATACTTTACTTTTGCAAAAAGAAAAACATTAATAGTCTGTGTTCCGATATTTAAAATTAATAAGAATTCAAAATCTTTTATTCATCGCTGTGATTCAGTGTGTAATCAGACAGTTTGTGATTGCACCTTTGCTTGAAACTTCCGGCTTGATAGTGTATGAATCATTCTTTCACATAGGTTTGCTGATTGCTGCCTCCGTATTGATTGCCGCAGGAGGTTATATCATCAACGATTATTTCGACATCAAAATTGACACACTCAACAAACCCGATAAGGTCATTGTTGGTAAAAGTATAGACAAACGTACCACCATGCTCCTATATCAGTTTTGCACCTTCGGTGGTATTACTATCGGCTTGTTTTTGTCGTGGTATGTAAGAAGTCCTATGCTGGCATTTATCTTTTTAGTAGTGCCGGGATTACTTTGGTTTTATTCGGCAAGCTACAAGCGACAGTTAATCATTGGTAATGTAGTCATTGCTTTCCTTTCAGCATTATCTGTATTAACTATTCTTTTCACTGAATTGGAGTACTTGAAAACACAAGCTTCTGTTGTATTGGATACGACAGTTTACAGCAGTCTATTTGCCTGGGTAGGCGGATTCGCACTGTTTTCACTACTGCTGACCTGGATACGCGAAATCATAAAAGACATGGAAGATGTGTATGGCGACAGAGAGATGGAGTGCCGTACTCTTCCTGTAGTATGGGGGATAAAAACTACTAAAATAATCACTGTTGGTCTTATAAGTATCACAATAGCAACCCTCTTAATCATCAATTTCGTGTATATTGATTTTGAAGGGACACTTACCTTGAGATATATCTTATTTGGATTAATTTTACCATTTGCATGGGTCATTTATCTACTAATCAAAGCAAAGCAACCGGATGAATATCATAGAATTTCTAATCTGATTAAGTTCATCATGCTGATTGGTTTACTTTATGCACCAATTTTTTACTTTTTGCTTGCCAAAAAAATGGGTCTAATCTTATTCAATCTTTTTACTGTCTCCTAAGTTATTAAGCTGATTATGTTAGATAATTTAAAAAAATACCGCATCATCCTGGGATCTAATTCACCGAGACGACAAGAGCTATTGAAAGGCATCCGTGTAGATTTTGAAGTAATTCCAATAGACGCCGACGAACACTTACCCGCTCATATTCAAGGGATAGAAGCAGCCGGTTACCTTGCCGAAAGAAAGGCAGATAGTTATAAGTACATCATCACAGAACATGATTTGCTGATTACGGCAGATACCATTGTGTTGTACGAAAACCGAATTTTAGGTAAACCTCAAAACAAACAAGAAGCGACAGAAATGCTTCATTCCCTTTCGGGAAAAACACATCAGGTCGTTACCGGAGTTTGCATCAGCACCATCAATCGCCGACACATTTTTCACACTGTCACTGAAGTCAAATTTTCAAACTTAACGGAAGAGGAAATCAACTACTATATTGAAAACTACAAACCATATGATAAAGCGGGAGCATACGGTGTACAGGAATGGATAGGCTTCATCGCCGTTGAACACATCAACGGTTCCTATTTTAATGTCATGGGATTACCGATACAGAAGCTGTATCAGGAATTGAAAAAATGGTGAGGCGGTGGTCCGGGGTTCCGGGGGTGCGAGGTCGCGAAATGGACGGTGGTTTTGATGGACGGTGGTTTTGATAATTGTAGAGACGGGGCATGCCCCATCTCTACAGTAGGCGCGGCGTTTTTACCAATGTGAAACATCGCCATCGTATTATCTATCTAAAATTATGATACCTTTTCAGCCTGAATAATTTTAGCCTTTACACCATCTTTGGCTTCATTCATTTCCATCAAGATTGTGTCACCTTCTTGTACGTTACCTGATAAAACAACATCTGCCAATTCATCCTCGAGATAGCGTTGGATGGCGCGCTTGAGAGGGCGGGCACCATATTGAACATCATATCCTTTGTCGGCAATAAAATCTTTTGCTTCATCAGACAATTTAATGGTATAGCCCAGGTTTGTCACACGCTTGAACAGTCCACTCAATTCCAAATCAATGATTTTATTGATGGCCTCCTTATCCAGTTGATCAAACATAATGATATCATCCACGCGATTGATGAACTCGGGAGCAAAAGTACGATTCAGCGCCTTCTGCAATACCCCTTTGGCATATTCAGGATCAATTTCAGCATCTGTATCAACCTTAAAGCCAACCCCTCTGCCAAAATCCTTCAACTGGCGAGTCCCCACATTGGAGGTCATGATGATGATGGTATTCTTAAAATCAATACGCCTGCCCAAACTGTCCGTCAGGCGACCTTCATCCATAATCTGTAACAAAATATTAAACACATCAGGATGGGCCTTCTCTATTTCATCCAAAAGGATGACCGAGTAAGGTTTACGGCGTACACGTTCTGTCAGTTGTCCGCCTTCTTCGTACCCCACGTACCCCGGAGGTGCTCCAATCAATCGCGACACGGAGAACTTCTCCATGTACTCACTCATATCCACCCGGATAAGTGCATCCTGACTGTCAAACATAAATTCGGAAAGCACCTTTGCCAAATGGGTTTTTCCAACACCAGTCGGTCCTAAAAAAATAAATGAACCGATGGGTTTTCCAGGATCTTTCAATCCCACCCGGTTACGTTGTATGGCTTTTACAATTTTCTCCACCGCTTCATCCTGTCCAATCACCTTGCGGGCTAAATCGTCCTTCATTTGTCTGAGCTTCAAGCCTTCTGCCTGAGCAATGCGTTGTACAGGAATACCTGACATCATGGCAATCACTTCTGCCACTTGCTCTTCATCGACGATTTCCGGATTGAGTTGAGACTCTTTTTCCCAGCGACGGATGGCATCTTCCAACTGATATTGATGCTGTTTTTCCTGATCGCGGATAGGTCCGGCCAATTCATATTTTTGTTCGCTGAGGACTTTCATCTTCTCTTTTTTCAACTCTTCAATTTTCTTCTCCAATTCCTCAATTTCAGCAGGTACGGAAACCGAACCGATATGCACACGCGAACCCGCTTCATCCAATGCATCGATGGCTTTATCAGGAAAACTGCGATCAGTGATATACCTGTCTGTCAGTTTGACGCATGCCTTGATGGCTTCAGGCGTATATTTTACATTGTGATGATATTCATATCTGTCCCGGATGTTCTCAAGAATAGTCAAGGTCTCTTCGGCAGTAGTAGGATCAACCATGATTTTTTGGAATCGACGTTCCAAAGCTCCGTCTTTTTCAATGCTTTGGCGATACTCATCCAAGGTAGTGGCACCGATACATTGCAGCTCTCCACGTGCCAACGCCGGTTTCAACATATTGGCTGCATCCAGAGAACCGGGTGCTCCACCGGCTCCCACAATAGTATGTATTTCATCAATAAACAAAATGATATTCGGATTTTTTTGCAGTTCATTTAAAATCGCTTTGATGCGTTCTTCAAACTGCCCTCTGTATTTGGTTCCTGCAACGATAGATGCCATATCCAAAGCCACTACCCTTTTATCAAATAACACACGAGACACCCGCCTATGCACTATCCTCAGCGCCAAGCCTTCCACTATTGCAGATTTTCCTACTCCCGGGTCTCCTATCAGTACAGGATTGTTCTTTTTGCGGCGACTTAAGATTTGTGCCAGGCGTTCAATTTCACGTTCACGTCCCACAATGGGGTCCAAACGATCTTCGAGAGCAGCTTTCGTAATATCAGTCCCAAAAGAATCCAAAGCAGGAGTTTCGGAGTGCTTCGAAGCTCCTGATGCCGGTGCTTTCTGACGCGGACGGGGATCATCATCTTCATCATCGTCATGAAATGCAGGCCCCATAACCGGTTCATCCAGCTTCGGTGTTTCTAAATACGATTTCACCTGAGCGTAAGTCAAACGCTCTTCATTCAACACCTCTTCTGCCAAATTATTTTTTTCCTTGAGCAATGCGAGCAGCAAATGCTCAGTGTCAGCCACATCCGATTCAAACTTACGACTTTCCAACTCCATAATCTTTTTGATGCGTTCCGCACTTTTTAAAAACGGAATATCTTGACCTACAGGACCTCCGTCAGTCCTGATTTGACTTTCAATCGTTTGTTTTATTCGGGGAAGATTGATGCGGAGATCATTCATTATTTCTATTGCCTTGCCACGCCCATTACGCAGGATGCCCAGAAGCAAATGCTCCGGTCCCACGTAATTATTTCCTAATCTTTCGGCTTCTTGCTTGCTAAACAGCAAAACATTATGTAATTGTTCTGAATAGTTCATTGTTATGAAAAACTAATTGCTTAACCCAACAAAAGTAGGTATTTTTTTTGATTTTAAATTGATTAACGCCCGCCAACACAGCAAAATCAGTACCCTTAAGGTTTTTTATAGAAATACTGCTATTTTGTCAGGTATTGAAATCGTAAAAGTATAGTCAGATAGAAATTAATGTTTTATCAAAATTTCTTGTAACTTTGTCGTTTCAAAAGCTCCTTCTTACACGGGGAAAAATTCATTCATATATTTTTATTTCAACAAGTATGGAAAACAAAAAATTGCTTCAAAAAGTTATTGCAAAAGCTCAAACCTGGTTGGACGGGAGTTACAGTGCTGAGACAAAAGCAGAGGTTAAACGCATGTTAGACGCTCCGGATAAAACCGAATTGATTGAGTCATTTTACAAAGATTTGGAATTTGGTACCGGTGGATTACGCGGCATCATGGGGGCCGGAACCAATCGCATGAACATTTATACGGTTGGTGCTGCCACACAAGGCTTAAGCAATTATTTGAAATCACAATTTCCGGACTTGCCACAAATATCGGTTGTGATTGGTCATGATTGCAGAAACAACAGTCGCTTGTTTGCAGAAATTTCAGCCGATATCTTTTCAGCCAACGGTATCAAGGTCTATCTGTTTGAAGATCTGAGACCAACTCCTGAAGTTTCATTTGCCATTCGTCATTTTGGTTGCCAAAGCGGTATCATCCTGACTGCCTCACACAATCCTAAAGAATACAATGGCTATAAAGCTTATTGGGACGATGGCGCACAAATGTTGGCTCCGCACGATGTGAATGTGATAGAAGAAGTAAATAAAATCAAAGATGTCAATGAAATCAAGTTCCAAGGGAATCCTGCATTGATTGAGATTATCGGAGAAGATGTTGATAAAATATATGTGGACAAGCTCAAAACCATATCTTTATCTCCCGATGCCATCAAAAAATATTCTGATTTAAAAATCGTATATACGCCTATTCACGGTACAGGCGTTAAATTGGTGCCACAAGCTTTGAGGGCTTTCGGCTTTACCAATATCATCAATGTTCCTGAACAAGATGTGGTAAGTGGAGATTTTCCGACCGTTTATTCGCCCAATCCTGAAGAACCGGCTGCTTTAGACATGGCTATCAAAAGAGCAATAGCTACGAATGCCGATCTTGTGACAGCAACCGACCCTGATTCCGACAGAATCGGAGTTGCTGTCAAAGACGATAAAAACGAATGGATTTTATTGAACGGTAATCAAATAGCTATAATTTTCATCTATTACTTGATTCGCAGGTGGAAAGAAACCGGCAAAATCCAGGGCAATGAGTATATCGTAAAAACCATCGTTACCACGGAAGTTATCAGGGATATAGCCCTAAAAAACAATATAGAATATTATGATGTCTATACCGGCTTCAAGTGGATAGCCAAGGTAATGCGTGAAAATGAAGATACAAAAACTTACATTGGTGGTGGAGAAGAAAGTTACGGGTTCTTACCTGAAACATTTGTTCGTGACAAAGATGCGGTATCTTCAGTTGCGTTGATAGCTGAAATAGCTGCCTGGGCAAAGGATGAGGGCAAAAGTCTGTATGAATTATTGCAAGATATCTATATAGAGTATGGTTATGGGAAGGAAAAAGGCATTTCCATTGTAAGGAAAGGAAAATCAGGAGCCGAAGAAATTCAGCAAATCATGAGTGATTTCCGTTCCAATCCGCCCAAAGAAATAGCAGGTTCCAAAGTAAAGATCGTCAAAGATTACCAATCTTTGGTACAAACGAATTTACTGACCGGAGAAAAGACTACGCTGGACATGCCCGCCACATCCAATGTATTGCAATTCTTCACAAAAGACGGTGCCAAAATTTCTATTCGTCCTTCCGGAACAGAGCCAAAAATCAAATTTTATATTGAAGTCAGGGGCAACATGAATTCCCGTGCTGACTACCAGCAAGCTGACCAATTGGCGGAAGCTAAAATTAAAGCGGTGATGAAATCTTTGGGGATTTGATGGAGTAAGAGCGAATCACATTATCATCTAAATTACGAATCGGCATCTATCATTAAACCCGCTCATAATCCGGGGAGTTTATAATAACCTTAAAAAAACGATTTCGTGAAAAAATCAATTTTAATAACCCTCTCACTTTTGGTTTGCATGACCCATATGAGTGCTCAAGACTCTCTTCTATTGGAAAAAGATAGAGATATGGATGTTTCAAATATGTTAGATCTTGAAAATCCAAGAAGCTTATATCGTTGTGGCATTAACAGCAGCGTTATTTTTAATGGTTTCCTGTGTTGGGGATATGGATTGGATTATTTCTTCACACCGAATATCAGTGCAGAAATCAACGTTGGGATACTTGCAGACCGACATATGGATCATTATTATGACATTGGCTTCAAATATTGGTTTGACAATAAAAACAGCAGGAACAGGTTTTCCCCCTTTTTGGGTTTAGCATACCAAAAACACGGATTTGTATTTGATGGTGAAATTTATGATGGGGTCGTTGTTATGGACATTGACAGCTATGCCATGGTTAAAGTTCCGTTTGGAGCAGGATATTTTGAAAAAAATGGATTTTTTACATCAATTCAACTTAGTGTGGGTGACCTGTTATCATTTAGACTAGCTTACTTAGAAGCAACCCTGAAAGTTGGCTGGCGATTTAAATAACAAATATTTTCTTATAAAAATGGAACGTATGATTAGGAGCTCAGCTATTAAGAAGCATTTAATAATCATGACATCGTTGTTTTGCTTAATAAATATCACAGCACAACATCCAAGCAATGTATATCGTTTTGGAATCCATGGTGATGTTACCTACAACAACTACTTTACCGGAGGATGTGGTATGGCGTATTTTATAACTCCTAATATCAGTACGGAAATCAATATTGGGGGATTGTTTAAGAAAAACATTAATTATAATTACGATTTAGGTTTTAAATACTGGATCACAACCAAAGGAAAGACCAATGGTTTTCCGCCATTTGTGGGATTAGCATACAACCGAATGGGTATCATTAATGAAAAAACTTATGGTTCATCAAATGTTTTGGAACAAGATCACTATAAACTTTTCAAAATACCTGTTGGAATCAGTTATCTTGCCAAATGTGGAGCTGAAACAACTATTCAATTCAGCTATGCCAACAATTTGAAATTTTCATTTCATTATATAGACATTACACTCAGAATCGGATGGCGATTCAAACAATGATAATTGAACACTCAATCCCAACTCAAAATCACCTTCCCACACATGCCACTATCCATCACATCAAATCCTTGCTGAAAATCATCTATGTGAAACCTATGGGTGATTACGGGAGATAGGTCAATGCCGGAAATCAGCATTTGCTCCATCTGGTACCAGGTTTCCCACATTTCTCTGCCATAAATACCTTTAATGGTCAGGGCTTTGAAAATTATATCATCCCAATTAACCGTGGTGGTATTGGGCAAAATACCCAAAAGTGATATTTTAGAACCATTGTACATATGCTTTAGCATATCCTGAAAAGCTTGTGGCGAACCGGACATTTCCAATCCTATATCGAAACCACGCATTTTCAACTGTTTGATGGTATCTGCAATGGATTCTCCTTTAGAGGGGTTTACAGTTAATGTAGCACCCATTTTTTTAGCTATCTCCAGGCGGTAATCGCTCAAATCACTAACTACCACATACCTTGCTCCGGCAAAGCGACAAATGGCTGTTGCCATTGAACCAATCAAACCTGCACCAGTGATCAACACATCTTCAGCAATAAGAGGAAAGGATAAAGCTGCATGTGTGGCATTACCAAAAGGATCCATGATGGCAGCAAACTCATCGGAAATTTTAGGATCTAACTTGATGATATTGGCGGCAGGTAAAGCAATGTATTCTGCAAAACTTCCATCCCGATGCACACCTATGCCAACTGAGTTTTCGCAAACATGCAGTTTACCGCGCCGGCAATTGCGACAATGACCGCAAGCAATATGTCCTTCTCCCGTAACCCTATCGCCAACTTTCAGGTTCTTGACTCCCCTGCCTTTCTCCACAATTTCACCAACATACTCATGGCCGATGATCATGGGGGTTTTGATGGTACGCTGCGACCATTCATCCCATTTGTAAATATGCAAATCGGTACCACAGATGGCAGTTTTTTTAATCTTCACCAATACATCATTGATACCCACATGAGGAATGGGCATCTCCTCCATCCAAATGCCTCTTTCCGGTTTTAGTTTGACAAGTGCTTTCATACATTTATAGTTTATTCCGATATAAAATCATCAGATGACTTTCAAAGATTTTCCGACTTTGACAAAGGCTTTCACACATTTATCCAATTGCTCTGTGGTATGTGCAGCAGAAATTTGAACCCTGATACGAGCTTGTCCCTGAGGCACAACCGGATAGAAAAACCCAATTACATAAATATCTTCATCCAACATCCTGGCAGCATACTCCTGAGCTATCTTGGCGTCATATAACATTACGGCACAAATAGCGGACTCTGTCGGTTTGATATCAAACCCTGCCACTTTCATTTTCGATAAAAAATACTTTGTATTAAGATGTAATTTATCCTGTAAATCGTTGGATGACTCAATCAATTGAAACATCCGTATTCCTGCCGCCGCTACCATAGGTGGAATGGAATTGGAAAACAAATAGGGACGAGAACGCTGGCGCAATAAATCAATGATTGCCTGTTTGCCCGTCGTAAAGCCACCGATTGCTCCTCCGAAAGCCTTACCCAAAGTACCGGTGATGATCTCGATTTTTCCCCGCAAGTCGAAAAGTTCGGTTACTCCCCTGCCGCTATCCCCGACTACGCCGGCGGAGTGCGACTCATCAATCATGATCAAGGCATCATATTTTTGTGCCAATTTATAGATTTTGTCCATAGGAGCTACGTTACCATCCATGGAGAAAACGCCATCTGTAACAATTAATCTGAAACGTTGTTCCTGCGCCAAGATAAGCTGACGCTCCAAATCCTCAACATCTGCATTGGCATAACGATAGCGTTTGGCTTTACATAAGCGGACTCCGTCGATGATGGAAGCATGGTTGAGTTCATCTGAAATAATTGCATCTTCATCGGTTAATAAAGGTTCGAAAACACCGGCATTTGCATCAAAGCAAGAAGCATATAGGATGGCATCATCCGTTCCGAAGTAATTGGCAATTTTCTTTTCCAACTGCTTATGCAAATCCTGCGTACCACAAATGAAGCGTACAGAAGACATTCCATAACCGTGCGATCTCAAGGCTTCAGCCGCAGCCGCTTTCAGTTCAGGATGATCGGAAAGTCCGAGGTAGTTATTCGCACAAAAATTCAAAACTTCCTTACCATCAGAAACACGAATTGTTGCTCCCTGTGGAGATATAATGATACGTTCATGTTTGTACAGGCCTGCCGAATCAATTTCAGATAAAATTTGGTCTAAACGGGTTTTGTATCTATCAAACATAAGTATTGTGAAATTATATTTAATCAGCACAAATGTACACAAGAATTTTCAATTCACACACAGACACGTGTAAATCCTAATGCCTGTCTTGTAGGAAAGCAATAAGCTAAAAAATAAACTTAATATTCAAGAGAAATGACTAACTTATCTATGAATCAATCAATTGTGATTTAATCCCAGCTTTTAATCTCGTCTGAAAGCCCCTGAGGATGGCATATACAATCAGGGCAATCCCCATTCCGAGAATCATTCCGCCAAGTATATCTAAAGGATAGTGCACACCAAGGTAGATGCGTGAATATGAAACAACAGAAGCCCAAACAAAGATGCTCCAGGTATAAGCTCTTTGTTTTAAGATGAATGAACTCAATAAGGCAAATCCGAATACATTGGATGCATGTCCCGATACAAAACTGAAACCACCGCTCATGTAACCTTTTACATGATGCACCATGCCTGCTAACTCCGGCTCACGAGAGGGCCTGACTCTTTCAACAACCAATTTAACAAGATTGGCCAACTGATCGGTTAACACCACGCACAAGATAAAGGAAAGAATAATCCAGAGGGACTCCATTTTCCATTTCTTGATAATAAAAACCACAACGCCTGCATACAAAGGAATCCAAACCCAAACTTTGCTGATATAATACATGATTGGATCTAAGAACGGTGTATGCAGACCATTCAGAAAAAGGAATACCTCAGTATCTAAGGACAACAACCAATTTAAAAAGTTCATATTTTCTCTACATGCTTGATCTCAACCCACCCTATACTTCCGTTGGCTAACCTTATCTCATACCATTCTCCCAATTCACTCTCTACCGTTACTTTGGTACCTTCATGCAACTGAAACAATTCTGTCCCACTTTGGTCGGGAGAACCTTTCACTACGATGGCACCTGTCATGATAATACCTTCATCGTAATCCAGCAAACGATCCATCTGAATTTTTGCAAACAAAACCGACAATGCACTGATTAAGATAAACGCAAAGCCTATGTAGAAGAAACTCTTACGCAACAATTTATTCCGTCCGAAAATAAAGATCAGCAGAGAAGGCAATGCCAATATAAAAAAGACGGCTGCAATGATGAACCAGGTATTGGTTGTATAAAATTTCACGATAGCACTCACCCACCTTTTTAGAAAAAATGAATCAGACAACACGATATTATCAACAACTTGCTGATTAGCAAATTCAAGATTGAATTTAGCATCTGCAAAACCGGGCGACAAACGCAAAGCCCTTTCATAATTTAAAATGGATTTTCCCAGTTCATTCAGTCTGAAATAAGCATTTCCTAAATTATAATAGAGTTCGGGAGAACTTCCTTGTGTTTCTAAAATGTCCTCGTACATGGCTGCAGCTTCAACGTATTTCTTTTCAGCGTACAGATGATTGGCCTCTTCAACAGAGGCGGTTTCTTCAACAGAAATAGTTTCTGCGTGAAGATTCGTTATCATAAAAAGTGAAATGACACACGAAATAAATATAGAGGGTTTCATATACGTTTAATTTTAACGTTTGATTAAATCTTCCAAACCACTGATCACTTCAATAGTTTCTTCATACAGATTCCCCATTTCCTGCTGACCGGAATTGGGTGCAAATCGCGCAAATTCACAGGTATGAAGGACTTCTAACAGGCGATCAATCAAGGACTCATCAATCTCCTTTCTGGTTAGTGCTTCTGTAATATTGTCTTTGTTGATAACAGCCATCGGTATGGTCAATTTATCACTCAGATACGTCCATACTGCCTTCATCACCTCCTCATAAAACTTTTCCTGATGCCCCTGTTGTAATAATGTTTGAGCAAATTTCAGTCGTTTGCGTGCAATCCGCTTGGCTTTCCTATTTTTCACCAAATCCAAATCGGCATTATCTTTTAACTGTTTTCTAAACACAAAATACAAAGCTACCGTTATGCATAGAGGTGTGATAAACAACCACAACCAATGCTTGAAAGACTGAATATAATAGATGGTGTCTTTTTTCACATCTAAATTAGTGGTATTAATATATCGGATGTCCGTACCGATTTGTTTTACATCCTCTTTGGAAGAATATTGGCTGACCATCGGAGTGTCGTCCACCGTTCCATCGCTTTTTAAAACCTGAATTTTATAGACAGGCGTTCTCAACGTTTGATACGTGTTTTGTTTCGGATCAAAATAAGATATTTCTACCGAAGGAATTTCAAAAGAACCAGAATGACGAGGAATAAACATGTACTCTATTGACTTATTGCCGGTCAAGCCTGCAGAAGATGTCTTGAAATTATTGATTACTTTCGGATCGTACACATCAAAGGCATCGGGAAATTTGATATCCGGATTTTTCAATAATTTCATATTACCGCTACCCGCAATGTTTACCTTTAAGGTGATTGCCTCGTTCGTCTTTACTTCTTTAGCAGAGATAGAAGATGTCATGCTAAACTGGCCGACAACCCCATAAAAAGAGGCAGGCTTTCCCCGGGGTAATTCTTTCACACGAACCTTAGTGGGTCTCACTTCAACAGCGCGTGGCACGTTGGTATAGGAGTCAAAAAAATCATCAAAAATACTTCTGGTCCGCCTCCGGCTCTGTACCCGAATAATAGCTTCAAATTCAGCTTTATCAATGACAATCTCTCCTGGAGTTTGAGGATACAGCATAACTTCATACAAAACGGCAGTCAGGAAGTTACGTCCGTTATAATTTTCGTAGGCAAGCTGTGTATTGCCCGTACGTTCAAACTCTTGTTTCAGAAAACCCTTGAAGTCGGGCATACTTTTATTGTTAAACTGTACCACATCATAGGTAGTATACAATTTATAAGTCAATTTTACAGCCTCCTGTTCATACACGGTAGATTTTGACAATATGGGTCTGATGAACAAATTGTCGGAACTAATTGCAGCAGATGCTCCGGAAGCGGCAGATGATGAGGATGATGATGTCGAAGCAGCAGTACTGTCATCTTCGGGAAGCACTTTGATGCTTAGTCCGTTGGAGGTTACTTTCTGTCCTCCTGAAGTGATTGTAGCCGAAGGAATCGTAAACGTGCCTGTGCTTTGTGCTTGAAGGGTAAAAGTATAAGTTATACTGACTGATGAGGTTAAATTACCGTTAATGATTTGAGTACTGTGACTTTCCGATTTGAAAGGACCGGCAAGTATATCAAAATTAGTAATAGCAGGAGCCTTAAAATCAGTCACTTTGGCATTAGCGGTAAAGGTAATTTGAAAAGGTTTTCCCATGATGACACTCGGCGGTGCAGATGCTGTAAGCTTGACATCATCATTAGCCGCTACAGTATTCACCATCATGAATAAAACTGCCAAAGAAAATATTTTATAACCTATACTCCTCATGTTTTCAGGTTTTAAAAACCAATATTACCAATTTTTCTCAACTGTTCTCTTAGCACCCTTCGGAAGTTTTTTAGCCTTTTCCATTGTTTCATCCTCATCTTGCATCAATGCTTCCAATAACTGTTCTGCCTTGTCTTTGGGTATTGCCTCAGTAGGCTGGTCTTCTTGTTGTTGCTGGGAATCATCCTTTTTCTGTTTGTTCTCCTGATTTTCAGATTGAGGCTGTTCTTGTTGCTTATTCTGTTGATTCTGATTATCTTGATTTTTCAGGAGATATTGCGCCAATGCCAGATTGTAACGCGTCTCATCATCATTCGGATTTATTTTCAAAGATTTTTTGAAGGCTTCAATACTTTCCGGAATCCTTTGTTGCATCAACAAAGCATTTCCTGTATTGTGTAAAGCCGATGCTAATTTCTTTTTGGAAATTTTCTCATTGGGCAATACTTTCTGATATTGCTCCAATGCCTCTGCATACTTCTCCTGCTTAAACAAGCTATTCCCTAAATTATAAGTTGCCTCAGGTGATTGGGAATTTTTCTGCAACCCTTTTCGATAAGATATCTCCGCCTCAGTATATTTTTCGGATTTATATTGTCTGTTACCTTTGCGGACATCCGTAAACTCTTCCTGTGCCATCATCATCGGAGTGCACATTAAAATTACAAATAATGATATAGTCTTTAAACCACTCATACCGTATATTAAAGTTTATCCTTCAAATCAAAAATATTCATCCTGCTGAATCTTTTGTTAATTCTTTTAAACATCAGGATTTCTATCAACAAAAGAACAAGAGCCAGGATTGCAAAAGATTGAAACTGCTCATTAAAGCTGGAAAACACCGTAGTAGATATTTCTGTCTTGGCAAGTTGATCCAATTCTTTGGTTATGGTTTTCGTAGCCGCATTGGTATTATCTGCTCTTACATACACACCTCTACCTGCATTGGCAATATCGGCACACATCTGCTCGTTCAGTTTAGAAACCACCACATTTCCGCCTTTATCTTTGAGAAAACTCATGGTACCCTCAATCGGTATGGGTGCACCTTCTGGTCTTCCAATGCCGATAACATGCACTACCATGCCTTTATCTTTGGCTAATTTTGCAGCTTCTATCGCATTGTCCTCATGATTTTCACCGTCAGTTATCAGGATTATTGCTTTGGATGCAGTACTTTTTTGATCAAATGATCTTATTGTCAACTCAATAGCGGAACCTATAGCAGTACCTTGACGGGCTATCAACTTAGGTGTAATGCTATTCAGGAACATTTTAGCCGATACATGATCCACCGTAATGGGCAATTGCGTGAAAGCTTCTCCTGCAAAAACAACCAAGCCTACTTTATCATTATCCATATTGTCAATCAACTGCGACAATATTCGTTTCGATTTCTCCAGGCGATTAGGTGCTATGTCTTCAGCCATCATCGAATTCGAAATATCAAGAGCCACCATCACTTCAATGCCTTGGCGCTTCACATCTTCAGTTTTGGTTCCGAATTGCGGACGTGCCAGTACAACTACCAATAATGCCAATGCTATCACTTGCAGCACAAACTTAACAGTCGGCCTGCTATCAGAAACGTTGGGCATCAATGGCTTCAGGAGGTCGGGATTTCCGAATTCGGCAATATTCCGTCGTTTTTGTAGCCTGTACACCACAAAAATGAGAATCATTGCCGGTATCACCAACAATAAAAACAAATATCCTGGATCTGCAAATCTAAACATCTTTAATTCTTAATTCTCTCTATTTATTTCTTCTTACTCATTCATCCATTGAAATTTCTCAAGGAATCTTTTTGAGATATAAATATCTGAGCAATAGTTCTACCAGCAGCAACAGAAAAGCAGTCAATGCAAAGACGCCGAATTCTTCATATTTCTTATTGAATTCCTTGACACTGATACGGGTCTTTTCCATCTTATCAATCTCCTGGTAAATACTGCGTAGTTTTTCATTATTTGTTGCCCTGAAGTACTTGCCGCCAGTCATGGCTGCAATTTCCTGCAAAGGCTTTTCTTCAAATGAAGATTCAATCTGTTGGTACTGCTTGCCCATCGGAGTTTGAATGGGAATGTTGACTTTTCCATGAGAACCGACACCAATGGTGTAAACCCGAATTCCAAAAGTTTGGGCTAATTCACCCGCAGTAACGGGATCAATATCGCCCCGATTATTATCGCCATCAGTCAGCAAAATAACCACTTTCGATTTCGCCTGGCTGATACGCAAACGATTCACTGCATTGGCAAGCCCCAAACCTATGGCAGTTCCGTCTTCAATCAAACCATATTCAATACCATTAAAAAGATTGATTAAAACTGCATGGTCTGTAGTCAGCGGACATTGTGTAAAGCTCTTTCCAGCAAACAACACCAAGCCTATGTTGTCATTAGAGCGCGCTAAAATAAACTCATTCGCTACCGATTTAGAAGCTTCCAAACGGTTGGGACGAAAATCCTCGGCAAGCATTGACCCGGAAATATCTAAAGCGATGACGATATCAATACCTTCCACATTTTCCGACCGCCAGGAGTTTGTTGCCTGCGGACGAGCAATGGCGATGATCAATAAAACAACAGCTAACATCCTCAGTACAAACGGCAAATGCATCAGCCTTAACCGCATACTTTGAGGAAAAGAAGCCAGATTCCGGTGCGATGAAATTTGTAAGCTTGCATCGGATTTATGTAATTCTTTGATGTACCAATAAATTAGAGGTATCAGAATCAGCAGCAAGAATAAATATTTCGGACTATGAAATGTCATGCTCTTCTACCTCCTCCTCTTCTTCTTCAGTTTTAACATTGGTTTCGTTTACAAACATAAAAGCGTTATTCAGACTGAGTTCATGTTCATCAGGGCCTACATTCCATTTGGCGAATTTGACCAAATCTGCCAATTGCAAAATCTGCTGCAGGTTATGATATATTTCTTTATGCTCTGTTTTCAAAAAATTAAAATATGCCAAAATTTCAGCCGAGGTCATTTCAGGAGCCGGCACCAGGAATTGTCCTTCAATATACTCGCGCAACACATCTGTCAACTGCGAATGATACTCTTTATGCCGGTTTTGCTGCCACAGTTTTTCCTGCCTGATTTTATTCAATTTTTCTATTGCCAAATCATAAGGCGGTATCTTGTTTTCAAGAAGCTCTTGCACGTCAACAGGTTTCTTTTTTGAAAGGCGAATGATCAAATAGACGATGGCTGCCAGCAAAATAAGGAGTCCTAAATAAGGCGCTGACTTCTTGATAAAATACCACAAGCTGAAACGAGGCTTAAAAACATCCTTGATATCGGCTACCTGTATTTGCGTGGTGTCTATTACAAAGGGTTGAATAACTTTGAGCGACAACTCCGGTGACCACACCGTATCTTCTCCTGCAACAAAGGGAAAGGGAGGTATCAGCAGCAAAGTATCTTCGAAGGCAGTCACCACATACGACTGCGTGATCTGTAAATATCCATCCTTAGCTTTCAAGGTGTCATTGTCTGCCCTGTCCACAATTTCCAACCCGGGTGTGATCACTTCGGAAAAGAGCGGTGCTTGCACATGCTGACCAGGCTGCTGCGTAAACTCAAAACTGAGTTTGGTTTGCTGACCAATCCAAATCTGAATCGAATCCATCTTTGCATTGACCGTCACCTGCTGCGCCGCAAGATTGAATTGAAACAGTGCAAGAATAAAAATAAAACAAATAAGCCCTCTTCTCATCATCAAATATACATAAACTGGTTTATGGATTAATTCCCTTGTTTTAGGATCTCATCTTAAAGAGTTTGATTAAAGTTCTTACATAATCATCCGAAGTACTCATTGAAACAAAATCAACCCCTGATTTTGTAAATGTTTTTTGCAACTCTAACTGGCTTTGCGCCCAACCATGTTTGTAGCTTATTCTCAGCCTCTTATCCGACGTATCTACCCAAATTCGCTGCTCCGTCTCGGAATCTTTTAGTTTAATCAAACCAACATCCGGAATTTCTGTTTCCCTGATGTCATATACCTGCAAAGCCACCACATCATGTTTTTTATTGGCAATGGTAAGCTCTTGCTCAAAATCATAATCTATGAAGTCTGATATGATAAATGCTGTCGATCTCTTTTTAATGGCATTGGTAAAATAACGCAATGCTTCAGCTACATTGGTTTGCTTGCTTTCCGGCTTAAAATCAATCATTTCCCGAATGATGTGTAACACGTGCTTGCGTCCTTTTTTAGGCGGTATGAATTTCTCAATTTTATCGGAAAAAAAAATCACACCTACTTTATCATTATTGTGAATGGTTGAGAAAGCAAGTACGGCAGCCACTTCGGTGAAGATATCCATTTTATATTGAGATACCGTACCAAAAACACGACTTCCCGACACATCTATCAACAGCATTACCGTTAGCTCTCTTTCTTCCTCAAATACTTTGATATAAGGATGTGCAAAACGCGCAGTCACGTTCCAATCAATTGATCGCACATCATCACCGTATTGATATTCACGAACTTCTGAAAAGGTCATACCCCTTCCTTTGAAGGCTGAATGATATTCTCCGGCAAAAATGTGGTTGGAAAGACCGCGTGTTTTGATTTCAATCTTTCTTACTTTCTTTATGATTTCACTAGTTTCCATCTATTTTTTAGGGAACTTCTACAGAATTCAAAATTTCGGTAATGATTTCGTCAGGGGTCATGTTGTTGGCTTCTGCTTCGTAACTCAAGCCAATGCGATGACGCAACACATCATAACATACTGCACGCACATCTTCGGGAATTACGTATCCGCGGCGTTTTATAAATGCATAAGCCCTTGCTGCCAAAGCAAGATTGATGGATGCACGGGGGGAAGCTCCAAAGGCAATCATATCTTTGAGCGAAGTCAGCCCATAATCTTCCGGGAAACGAGTGGCAAAAACTATATCAATGATGTACTTTTCTATTTTTTCATCAATATACACCTGACGAACCACATCACGTGCTTCCATAATTTCTTTAGGAGAAAGGATGGCCTCCACCTTAGGCTTGTCTTTTTTCAGATTCTGACGAATGATGAGCTTCTCTTCTTCCTTTTTAGGATAGCTAATCACTACCTTTAGCATAAAACGGTCAACCTGCGCTTCAGGTAAGGGATATGTTCCTTCCTGTTCAATGGGATTCTGTGTTGCCATTACCAGGAAAGGCTCAGGCAATTTATAAGTTTCGTCGCCTATGGTAACCTGACGCTCCTGCATCGCTTCGAGCAAAGCGCTTTGTACCTTGGCAGGAGCACGGTTGATCTCATCTGCTAAAACTAAATTGGCGAAAATAGGACCTTTGCGAATGTTAAACTCTTCTTTGTGCTGGCTGTAAATCATTGTCCCTACAAGGTCTGCCGGCAAGAGGTCGGGTGTAAACTGAACCCTGCTAAAGTCTCCTTTAATTAAATCCGACAGGGTCTTAATAGCCAATGTCTTGGCTAAACCGGGAACACCTTCCAATAAAATATGACCATCTGAAAGTAAACCGATTAATAAAGATTCAATCAAATGACGCTGACCCACAATGACTTTATCCATTCCCATCATCAGGGAATCCACAAAATAACTTTGCTTTTCAATTTTTTCGTTTAATTCGCGAATATCAACAGTATGTTCCATACATTTTTAATTAAAATAATTTTCATCAAAAAAGTGAAACAAATGTACGATAAAATAATGTCTTAAACTCCTGGTTTAATAACTATTAACGCGTATTTACATTATTAAGTAATGAAAATTCGGCGGGCAGAATTTGGTTTTTACCAGTTTTTATTTCAATGTTTTTCGATCCACTTGCGGGCATTTACAAATGCTTCTATCCAAGGGGTAATTTGATCATTCTTTCTTCTATCTGCCGGGTAATGTGCCCATTGCCATGGGAATAGCCCACGTTCAATATGGATCATGACTGCCAAATGGCGTCCGTCTGCCGAACAAATCCCTGCAACAGCATCTTCCGAACCGTTGGGATTGGCAGGATATGCCTCGTATGCATATTTGGCAACTACTTGCCAAGCATGAGCCTTTTTGGGAAACTTAAATTTTCCTTGATCATGGGATATCCAGGCTCCTAATTGGCTGTTCGACAAGCCACCTAACATAATTGATTGATTTTCAGGAATGGTAACACCCACAAAGGCTGATTCAAATTTAGCAGAATCATTCGGTAAAATTTCAGGTACAGCATCATTGTTCGGGGTAACCAAACCAAGTCTGATCATCAGGCTACAACCGTCTCCTACACCGAAACTCAAGGTATCCGTTCTTTTGTAGAATGCATCCAATGCTTTCTTAGCTTTTTCATTGTATAAAAATCTTCCTGCCCAACCTTTGCCGGAACCAAATACGTCGGCATTGGAAGAACCGCCGCTGAACACAATCATTTGAACATCTTTAAGGGTTTCGCGTCCAGACACCAAATCTGTCATGTGCACATCTTTAACCTCAAAACCGGCTAAATAAAGCGCATAGGCAAGTTCTCTCTCTCCACTTGAACCCTTCTCGCGGATTACGGCAGCTTTTATACCCGTTGATTGTGATTTAAAACTTAAACCAAACTGGGATAAAGTACCTTGAAAATCATCCTTAAAATTAAAGCTGAGGGGTTGGTTTTTATAATTTTGATAACGCATCCAAGCGTGTTTTTCGCCGCTTTGTTTTTTATCCAGCAAATACGAAGAACGGTACCACAAATCTCTCAAAGCATCAATAGAAAAACTATATGCCTGTTTTTTCTTGTTAATATCTATTCTTCTCTCTGCTATCGGGTTAGCAAGCTTGGCATAGCCAATACCATAAGCGTTTAGAATCTTTTCTACTTCTTGTTTATCTTTTATTTGAATCAATACACCCGGATTTTCAGCGAAAAGATTGACCACTAAAGATTTTTCTTTTAAATCATCCAAGTGGACTAAAAGTCCGCCTTGTGTATTGGCAAAGCACATTTCCAATAATGCGGTAAACATTCCTCCTTCGGAGATATCATGTCCCGCAAGTACCAATTCTTTAGAAACCAATTCCTGAACAGCTTTAAAAGCAGATTTAAAGTATTCGGGGTCTTTAACAGTCGGCACTTCATGTCCGATTTTATTCATGGTCTGTGCCAATGTCGAACCACCAAGCTTTTGAGTATCAAAAGAAAAATCGATATAATAAATGGAAGTATCCGGATTATTCACCAGCACGGGACTGACCGTTTTTTGTACATCCGACACTTCAGCAACTGCCGTGATAATCACTGTTCCGGGAGAAAAAACCTTATCTTCACCATACTTTTGTGTCATGGAAAGAGAGTCTTTTCCTGTGGGGATATTGATTTCTAAGGCACGCGCAAACTGACTGCAAGATTCAACCGCTTGATACAAGCGTGCATCTTCACCCGGATTTTTGCAGGGCCACATCCAGTTAGCACTTAACGAAACCGATTTGATGCCGTATTTTAAGGGTGTCCAAACAATGTTGGTCAATGCCTCAGCAATAGCTAACACCGAGCCTGCTTCCGCATCAATGATGGCTGCGATGGGAGCATGTCCAATAGCGGTTGCCAAACCGGCTTTTCCGCGATAATCAAGTGCTACAACACCCAAATCACTCAAGGGCAGTTGGATTTCTCCCAGGCACTGCTGACGGGCAACCTTACCGGTAACGGAACGGTCCACTTTATTGGTCAACCAATCTTTACAAGCTACCGATTCGAGCTGCAACACATTTTCAATATAGGTTTGTAGCTGTTCATCACTCCACACAACCGGTGCAAAACTTTCTTCTATGGTCTGATCAGTCATAACAGTCTTGGGTGATTTACCGAACATGTATTCCAATTGCAAGTCGATGGGTTTCTGACCATCAGCCTGTTCGAAAGAGAAATGCATATCACCGGTAGTTTCTCCTACCACATACATCGGTGCTTGTTCACGATCTGCAATTTTTTGCAGCATATCCAAATCTTCCGGCTTCACTAATAAGCCCATGCGTTCCTGGCTTTCATTGGCAATAATCTCTTTGGCACTTAAAGTTGGGTCTCCAATAGGCAATTTTGACATATCAATCTTACCACCGGTAGTTTCAACCAACTCCGACAAACAATTGAGATGACCGCCGGCTCCGTGGTCGTGGATAGAAATCACCGGATTTCTTTCAGCTTCTGCCAACGCACGTATCACGTTAGCCACTCGTTTTTGTAATTCAGGATTCGATCGCTGTATAGCATTCAGCTCCACTTCATTGTCAAAATGGCCGGTATCGACTGATGATCCGGCACCGCCACCCATACCAATGCGATAATTATCACCACCAAGCACCACAACCTTGTCGCCGGCTGCAGGCTTACCCTTCATGGCATCTCTGCTGTTGGCAAAGCCGATTCCGCCTGCCATCATAATCACTTTATCAAATCCATATTGCTTGTTGTTCTCTTCGTGTTCAAATGTCACCAACGAACCGCAAATTAAGGGCTGACCGTGTTTATTGCCATAATCCGAAGCTCCGTTGGAAGCTTTGATCAAAATCTGCTCAGGGGTTTGATACAGCCATTTTCTGGGTTTAATGGCTGCTTCCCAAGGCTTTCTAATATTGGTTTTAAAATACGGGTCAGCAATTAATGAACTGCGGGTATAGGAAGTCATGTACACAGAAACACCGGCTAAAGGCAAGGATGATTTTCCACCTCCCATGCGGTCGCGTATCTCGCCACCGCTACCCGTTGCACCACCGTTAAACGGCTCAACCGTAGTAGGGAAATTATGTGTTTCAGCCTTCAAAGACAAAACGGATTCTATCTCCTTGGTTGCATAGACATCGGGTTTATCGCCACTTTTGGGAGCAAATTGTTCGATGGAAGGTCCGGATATAAAGGCCACGTTATCTTTATATGCAGATACAACCTGATTGGGGTTTTCTTCAGAAGTTTGACGTATCAGTTTAAAAAGAGAAAATTCCTTTTCTTCCCCATCAATCACAAATTGACCATTGAATATTTTGTGGCGACAGTGCTCAGAATTAACTTGTGAAAAGCCGAATACCTCAGAATCTGTTAGTTTTCTTCCGACAATTTTGCTAACTTCATTCAAATACTCCACCTCATCTTCACTCAAAGCCAAGCCTTCCTGTTCATTATAAGCAGCAATATCATCTATGTAAATGATTGGATCCGGTTGTTTGTCAAATTTAAAAACATCCTGATTCAAACCTTTGTGAACACGTTCCAACAAAGGGTCATACCCCTCCTCATTGATCAATGATTGAGACATGGACAAAGGAGTAAAAAGCTCTATGCGCTTAATACCCGACATACCAATATTGTGTGCTATTTCCGTAGCTGTACTGCCCCATGGCGTGATCATCTCCCGCGAAAAACCCACAAAATCACCTTTAAGTTCTTGTGAGTCAATCAAACGGGCATTGCCAAAAAGCCATTGTAGTTTTTGAATATCAGTTGTTGTTAAGGCACTTGCCAATTGTACAGCATAAACCTGTTGCGAAGGAGCTTGAAAGAATTGAATCATATCCGGATAATTTTAAGCTGCAAAGTTAACTATTTTCATTTTTTTCTGAAGCAAAAAGCATAAAAAAATACTTCCCTTTAATAGAGATTTTATAGGGTTGTCTCAAAACAAATATCCAGCTAAAAAAACAGCAAAGTATCATTAACCACGGCACCACAGAACACGAAACTCGCAACCCCAAATATCGGAAGTAACCAGATTAAAAAAAACCGATGATAATCGTGAGTTTTTATAAGGGTATTCCCAAAATTTCGTTATCAGAAAACAGAACAAAATTTATAAAATTTGTGCTGCATGATCTTTGGTTTTAATTTGCTTGGGCAAAATAATTTTTTCAATCATCCCTTTTTCGTTGATGATAAAGGTAGTTCGGAACATACCCATGTATTTTCTGCCATACATGGATTTTTCACCCCAAGTACCGAATAATGAGGACAACGTCTTTTCCGTATCGGCAATGAGGTTAAAAGGCAAATTGTGTTTGGCGATGAATCCCTGATGCGACTTCTGGCTATCAGCACTCACGCCTATCACCTCATAACCGGCCTGCTTCAAGTCTTCATAGTTGTCTCTCAAATTACAAGCTTGAGCTGTACATCCCGACGTATTATCTTTCGGATAAAAATACAAAACAATTTTTTTCCCTGCATAGTCGGACAATTTGATTTCCTGACCGTCCTGGTTGATTCCTAAAATTTCCGGAGCTTGATCTCCAATTTGTAATGTTTTCATTTTATTTGTGATAAATCATATGGTGTTTCTTGATATACAAAATAGTTCAGCCAATTGGTTATCAGCAAGTTTGCATGACCCCTCCATCTAACCACGGGACCTAACCGAACATCATCATCCTGGTAATAATTTTGTGGGATATTGATCTTCAATCCTTTGGACAAATCCCTTTTGTATTCAGTATCGAGTGTCATAGGAGAGTATTCAGAATGTCCGGTAATAAAAAATTCACGACCATTTCTGCCCATCACTATATAAACGCCTGCATCGGGAGATTCCGACAAGATGGTCAGTTCAGGTACTTTCAATATATCTTCTTTGCGCACCTCCGTGTACCTGCTGTGTGGCACATAAAACATATCGTCAAATCCCCTAAAAATAGGGTTATTGTAAGGATTGTGGACATAATGCTTGAACACACCAAACAGTTTTTCGCTCAATTCATGTTTCGGCACTCCGTAATGATAGTACAACCCGGCTTGCGCAGCCCAACATATATAGAGTGTAGAGGTAACATGGCGTCTTGCCCATTCGAATATACTTTTTATTTCTTCCCAATAATCAACTTCCTCAAAAGGGAGCAGTTCAACCGGTGCACCTGTTATGATCATGCCGTCATAATTGCTTTGCCTGATGACATCAAAAGTTTTATAGAAAGTCATCAAATGCTCAATAGGCGTATTTTTCGAAGTATGACTTTCCATCTGTAAAAAATCAAGCTCAATTTGCAAAGGTGTATTGGATAACAAACGAATCAAATCGGTTTCTGTAGTTATCTTGACAGGCATGAGATTCAATACCAGGATTTTCAAGGGACGAATATCCTGAGAGGATGCCCGCTTTGAATCCATAACAAATATATTCTCTTTCCTCAACAAATCAACTGCAGGTAGCGAATCCGGAATATTTACTGGCATATGCGATATATTTTAAAATTCAACTTGGCATTTATACTTCTTTAATAATGCCTGGAAATCATTCGTTTCTTTGAATGTATATAAAAACTCATTCAACCGATCTTGTAGCAAAGGTGAGTGCGCATTTACACACCAGGACAAATCATGTTTTAAACTCAAGGGCAGGCTGAAATCAACCTGATCGTATCTTGTTTTGAATTTCCCTGTCAAATATTCAGGGCAAATGGTAAACTTGATCTCTCCTTTCTGCACCAAACCAACCATCTCTTCATAACCGCCTGCCCGCATTTCAATGATCACCGGATCAAAGGCTATTTCCTCGGCGAGGTCATTCAGCCTTTCGATATAAGGAGAATTTTTCTGTACCCAAATGGTGTCTCCATCCAATTCGTATTGTTTGCGAACTTTTGAAGTGACATCTACTTTTGGCTGAACCAACATCAATCTCGTTGAAATAATGGGTGTCAGACAAACAACCGTATGTTCAAAGCAAGTTGTGACAGGCATCAGGGCTACCCACACATCCACTTTGCCCTTTTGAAGTTTACGCACATCATTCCCTTTTCCGGATGAACAGGTGACTGAAAGTTCAACATCCAGCGAATCTGCAAATATTTTCATCAACTCATACTGAAAACCATAAACTTCAGAACTATCACACATGAGACCATGTTCACCGGGTTCAATCAAAACTGACAAACGGGAATCTTCGAGAATCTCAGGTAGGTCTCTGATTGAGGAAGATACCCCCATCCACAGCAAAGTTACCAGTAATAAAACACTTGCAACAGACAGTATTGCAATTCTCTTTTTCATGTATTTATATTTTATTTTTAATTGTCATATAGAACTCTTGACGAATTAATTTAATCATAAAAATTCCATGTCAACCCCATCTTAAATGTTGCCGGATTGATAGGATAAAAAGGCATGGAATAATAATTCCCTTTCATAAATAACTGATTTATATGATAACCCTGAATGAAAAATCTCGTACGTTTCAGATGCGCATTCAGATATATGTTCATCACAGGATAGTTACCGATTTTCATCCTATCCTGCACATGAAACTGTCCGGTTGCCGGCATGTAAGAAGGGGCATAATAAGCAGTATGATACCGCACATCCACACCCATCTGCATGCTTAAAACCTCGAACCAAAGTCCATGATAGTATAAATTATGATATAAAACAACAGTAGGCAAAGGTATCACCGATTGATTGGAACTCAATTGGTAAACTGCCTGATTTTCTAAAGTAAAACTACCTACATGAAAATCCTGTTTTAAATTTCCTGCAAGGATTTGAACATTGCCACCATATTGATTTGGTAAAGCCTTTTTGTTAAAATATATCGGATTGGTCAAATTCTCTACGGACACATCGAAATTGAAATAAAGTGTAGGAATGGCAAATTTACCTCCTATGCGTGTATGATACGATTTTGAAAAACTGTTTTCCCATTTGAAATGATTCGAATGATAAAAATTATAAAACACGGACGGCTTAATGCTTTTCATGAACCCATATGCCTGTAAATTGATGCTTTGCTTCAATAAATTGAATTTACTGTTCAGATTTGCATCCAACACCAAGTCTCCAATGTTGCGTCCCAAAAATGTCAACTCTCCACTAAAATTATACTTTAATAGTTCTCCTTTGTTTTTCGACAAAATACCTCCCACCCTATTATTCAAATAATTTTTATGGGTATAGATACTATCTTCCTTCACCCCGTATCTGACCACTTCATTTTCTACATAAGCCGTCAAGCCAAATTTCAGCCATTTGTTAAACTCTTCTGCCATGCTGACAGACAGAGTGTTTTTGACAGCAAAATAAGCTGCGCTATCATTGGTAAAAGCAAAGGGAAGGTAAGTATTTTCATAGAAGTCTTTTTCTACATTAGGCTCATAGTATCGCTTTCGCATATCATCCAACCGAACGGTATGCCCAAAAACCGTAACAGGCACATATTCCGACACAACAGAATCAGGAGTGATCTCAATTAATCTGGTTATCCCAATATTGTATTGGTGATTGTAAAAGAATTGATTGTGTATATAATTTGCATATCCTGTAATGTTCACCGGTATATTATATGAAGGATAGACTATGGGACCACTGATATAAGTAGTATCCGAAATCCCTCCGTTTTCGTAATTGTTAATGTTGTTACTACTTGCAAAACCGGTTGCTTTGTATTTAACACCATCATAAGTTCCAAAAGCAGAACCTGCAAATCTTTTCGTTCCAAGGTTTGTGTATTCACCCCGCGCATAGAGATAATCTAATGTAAATCCAAGATTCAGTTTTTTATTGGCATTAGCAGAAAAAAGAAACCTGATTTGTTCATCCTTGTAATAATGAGTTCCCCCGCTGAGGTAATACAAGCTTGTAAATGGTTTGGTAGTATTAAAGAATGTGGCTGACTCAACCTGAGCCATGTATGGATAATAGGCATCCGCAAAAATAAAATCATGTTTCAGCGGTCTGTCGAAATAAACTTTAGGTTGAATGGGTGAACCTAAATTGCCGCGATAAGCATTGGATATGCTGAAACGATCGATGTGGTTGGCATCTTGAAAATTTAAATGTGCCGTGTCTGGAGCAATAGAATCAACAGTAGCAAACTTATCAACGACTTGCCAGGTCTTTACAGATTGTATGACTTCTACGGATGCAGGGTCGTTTTCCGACAGTAAAACCGGAGATAGTAGCAACAACATAAAAATCCGGATATTCCTCAACATCTGTAATACCTTGATTATCTAATTTGTCAAAATCTCCGATAAAAGAATTACATCAGAGACCTTTACTTCTAATTTTGCTCTTCCTCTTCTTCTACAGGAAAAATTCCCTGAGTTTGCTTCCAGGTATATTTAGTCATCTGCTGATTCGACTCAAAGCCCTGCGCATTGATGATATAATCTTCCTGGGTAATTGTGACCAAACTGTCCGAATAGATTTTTTCAGTTCTCTGATTCCAGAACAGTTGTTCTGTCTCAAACAATTCACCTTTGATATTAGTAGCGCGGACATTTCCCTTTAGCTCCCAGATTTTTTCTTTTTCAAGAAATTTGGCGTATTCACAATGAACATTGGCGTCAACGATCAGATTTTCATCGAAACGTTCAAAATGGACTCCAACAGGAAACTCCCAATACGGTTGTGAAGTATCATCATAAACGTTCCATACAGGAGTATATATTCTGTATCGTGTTATTCCCGAATCTGAGATAACCGTTGTCACTTCTGATGTATGTAAGCGCGGAACTTCACCGGAGCTTAGTTCCAAATCAATCTGTTCGGTCACAGTAGTACTGCACGAAAAAAGCAAAAAAAACACAACAACCACCGAAAAGGCGGTTGTAATGTTTTTATAATCATATTTTTTCTGCAAATACTTCACAAAACTTATTATCTACAAATTGTAGTTTCTCCTATCCATCCACCTACATAGAAAGATTTTCCATTATTAAGCTCAGGCTTAAAGAAAATATCCTCTTTAGAAGGGAAATGGCGCACATAAGTAGCGATTAGTTTATCCACATCTTCTGTCAGAGAAGGATCTACTTGTTTGGCTTTATTGAATCTGTCGACAGCCACCCAGTACACAGATTTAGACAATACCGGATCGTCATAAATTCCCTTTGCTGCAGCATAGGCAAGCCCAATAATCATGTGTGCGCTACCTAATGATGGATCATATCCCAATGCGTTCAGTGCATGAGTCTTGGTGCGGGGATAATCTCCTATTTTGGAGTAATAAATCTGGGAAATTTTGTATTGATAATCTGCTTTATCTACATCAACATCACTCAATCTGGTGGCATCCTCATAATAATTGACTGCCTGCTGAAATTCCTCCTGATTATACGACATAGCAGCTAATGCACTTGCAGATTCAGCGGTTGGTTGAATCTTATGTGCTTTTTCAGCAGCATCAAAATATACCTTTGAATCTACGCATCTAACCCTTCTATAAAAAGAAACAATTTTGTTCAAATAGCCTAAATCATTTTCATTAGCGGCTATCTTGTCTCCATACAATCCGTCCAGCGTTTCGCAATCGGCCGCTCCACTTTCGGCAAACACAATGTCCAATCCATTTTTATACTGCATGGCTTGAGCAGCAAGTGTTGAGTCTGATTCCTGTGCTTTCATAATAATAGATTCCAATACATCATTGGCTTTTATATAGTCAGCGATATATTTATCACCATGCGCATTATCATTAGCGTAGAGTCTATCTGATAATATGACAAATTGTCTAATCACCTCTATTTCCGCTTCGTCACCCAATCCGTCTATGGCTTCTTCAAACCATTTGTAAGCAGGTTCTTTCAATTCATCATTCTTAACAAACACTACATAGTCCAAGGCTTTTAATCCTTTTATCCAGGGAATAGAATATCTGGGATCATCTCCAAAATATTGTATACGTTTGTCATACATCAACATGAGCCTGTCAAAGACCTCCTGGTATTTGGCCTCATCCGTTTGCTGACTCAACAGCCAATGTAATATATTACGTCCATGGCTATAAATAGCTCTGTTGGCATTCGGGCAATTATCAAACACCTGATTCCAGGAATCCAATGCATCAGCATATTGTTGATTTTTAGCAGATTCATTGAATAAACTTAAGTTTATCAAACACTCTTCTGTGATGATAGGTTCACTGGTAGATTCTTCCGCCTCCGGCTCCTGAGGAGTTACAACTTCTACCGGAGTCACTTCTTCTTTAGCTGCCCTTTTTGTTCTTCTTTGAGCGTAACAGTTAGTCAAAACAACTATACTCAATAACAATAAAATTAATTTTTTCATAATTTTCATAAATTCTATACTGTACTTAATGTTATAATTTTCTCTTAAAAAACCAGTTTTCGTTGAAGACGACATTAAAGGTAAATTTAAAATAATCCTGTCTCAAAAGCGTCTTGTCTCCAACTTTTCCATATTCCAACGATGCGTTTAACATCGTGTTAGTTGTACGCAAAGGCAGGCCCACACCAAAACTGATGCCGAAATTCTTCGGAAGAGCCTGACCATCAACCTTGAAATACGGATCTTGCAGGTTGATGCCCGCACGATAACGCATCCTGTCAACATATTTATTTCCTCTCGGATTTATTATACATTCTGCTCCAACAGCTATTTTATTTCTGTTGGTCAGACTGTCTGTCTTGCCAAAAAACAAAGCATCTCCCCATCTCTGCATCATGTAATCTGCCGACAGTGTTAATTTGTTTTTAAATACATAATTAACCCCTACGCCATAGGTTGCCGGCAAGCCAAAATGATGGTCATACGACAAGGTATCAGCGGGTATACCATAATTATATTGCAGAAACTCTCCCCCAAACGGAGCTTTATGTTCATAAATTCCACCTATTGTAAACCCGTGGGTTTCCTTAAAGGTATGAAACAATTGCAATCCATATCTAAATCTAAAGCTGTTGACCACTATCACATTTTCTTGCGTGGAAGAAGACGAGCTAAAATCCTTGTTGCTAAACAAAATTGAACTGTTATTAGATGAACCACCCATCATATAATAGGCATTTACACCCAAAGCTATGTGGTCGAACAAATTCAAGCCCAATCCGGTATAAATCTGACTAATAGCTCCACTTCCCACATATTTCCTGGAATAATTGGCATAAGTTGATGTCGAAGTATGATTGGACATTTCAATCGAATCGGTATCATAATAATTATACCCGGAAAATGAATAAGGCAACAAACCGGCACTCAATCCTAACCACTTTGTTACAGGGAACTGCAGGGTGATATATTCAATGTTAGAGGTAAAATTTACAATCCGCCCACTAGCATCGGAAAACGTGGACAACAACCCACTTATACCAAAATCAAACATAAAGGACGTAGAATCTACAACACTGTATGAAGCAGGATTTGCCGGATTGATCATGGAATTGCTTCTTAACCCAAATGCAACACCCCCCATGGCACGCTGCTCCGCCGAATTCACATCAACAAGTTCTCCATAACCGTATCGGGTATAAGGAGAATTAGTATTGTTCTGCCCAACAGATAACTGTACAAGAAAAAGAACAAAAACCAACAAAAAGGGCTTAATTGTTTTTAACATTATATTCCAATATTCTATTGAGGCCGATTAACACCAAATTTGCGTCTGCAAAGATGGCACTTTTTAATCTTTTTTCAAAGTAAACCATACCGCCTCCTGTTAAAAAAACTGAAAGTTTAGGATATTTTCGCATTAGTCGATTGATGTATCCATCTATCTCTGACACAATACCATATAACACTCCGGATTGAATGGCTGTTGTGGTATCGGTCCCCATAAAACCGACCTGCTCGTCAAATTCTACCTGTGGCAAACGTCGCGTAAAATAATGCAAGGATTTCAATCTTAAATCTATGCCCGGTGTGATGTCGCCACCGGTATAAACTCCTTCAGCGTTGATAAAATCATAGGTTATAGCTGTGCCCACATCAATCACCAGGAGATCGGTATTCTTTTGAATTGACGCAGCACCAACTACAGCTGCCAACCTATCTTTACCAAGCGTTTCCGGAGTTTTGTATCGATTGACAATAGGTAGTGGAGTGTGGTGGTCTAACAAGAAAAACTTTTTACTGTACTTTTGTAAATAAGACAACAAATCGTTTTGATACTCAATGACACTTGATAAAATAGTATGCTCTACAGGATAAGATTCAAATATCTTCTTAAAAATCTGTAAATCCGGATTTTCATACACACTCAGGTCAACGATATTGTCTTGATCAAAGATAGCAATCTTCGTATTGGTATTCCCTTGATCGATGCATAAATTCATAGTATAAACTACATTATAAAATCATTTTTTCAATAGGTACTACCAAAATTCCTTCGGCGCTCAATTCCTTCAATTTCCCGATGATGTTCCAGAATTCTTTTTCAGAAATGACCGCATGCAAAGAACTCCATCCTTCTTTAGCCAGGGAAAGAACGGTTGGACTCTTCATGCCGGGCAACACTTCTACAATTTTAGATATATTTTCGGTAGGAACATTCATCAAAATATATTTCTTATCATCAGCCAACAACACCGATTCTATTCGGAATAAAAGTTCTTCCAAAATGACTGCCTTCTCAGCGGAAAGATTAGGATGTTTGATCAAGACTGCCTCCGACTTCATCACAACTTCTACTTCTTTCAGGTGATTGGTAACAAGTGTACTGCCCGAGCTCACCAAATCGAAAATAGCATCTGCCAGACCTATGCTTGGAGCAATTTCAACAGAACCTGTAATTACGTGGATATCAGCCTTAATTTTTTTTTCTTTTAAAAAATCTCCCAATACTTTCGGATAGGTAGTTGCAATGGTTTTTCCATCAAACCAATGAATGCCCGGATAATCCATTCCTTTCGGAATGGCTAACGACAAACGACATTTGCTAAAGCCAAGACGCTTGACAATCAAAGCTCGTTTTCTTTTCTCGGCAAACTCATTCTCTCCTACAATACCGATATCAGCAATGCCGTCAGCAACGGACTGCGGAATATCATCATCGCGTAAAAACAACACCTCCAATGGAAAATTGGTTGCAGATACCAGCAGAAGTCTCTTCGCCGACTCTAATTTAATACCTGTCTCATGTAATAGGGACATCGTGTCGTCAAACAGACGTCCTTTAGCTTGTACAGCAATTCTCAAAACCATGTCATTACTTTTTTAAGCTGCAAATTTACATCAAATTATTGCATTTATAAAGTTTGGAACTGGCAGACACAGAACCTAACCCCCGAAAATAAAAAAAGTCCGTTAAAGCATAACGGACTTCCTTTTCTTCAGTTTAATTTTTTATTGAACTTCAGGAGCTGCTTCTTCAGCAGGAGCTTCTTCAGCAGGAGCTTCTTCTTCTACAACTACAACTTCTTCTGTTACAACAGCCTCTTCTTCAGTTGTTTCTGCGGCTTTAGGTGCGCATGCTACAAAAAATGAAGCAACGGCAAATAATAAAAATAATTTTTTCATTTTTCAAAATCTTTTAAAAATTCGACATAATATAGTTTGCAATTCAAAATCCTCGCAAAATTACACTTAATTTTTATAATAAAAAAACTTTTTGATGCTTTTTTTGGTTTTTACCAACTTTTTTTTACAAATAGGCAAAATTTATTGCCCTTTTATTGTCCTTCCACATCAGAAACCTTCTGAAAAGCTGTTGAATACAGATATCTTTTGATGCTCTTTTTCGGGGTTTTTTCAAATTCATTTGGATACAAGTGAATTTTAAGAATGGCTTCATAAGAAGCAGTCATACTGTTAAGTGCCACCCTGTTTTCTTCCATCACTTTTTCCAGTTGCTTCTGATTCAGATTTTCCAAATCAACCGCTTCGTAATCCGGATACACCAGAGCATGTAATTTTCCATGATTCTCTACCACAAGACTTTCCATTACATACGGCATGTTGTTGAGCTTTGCTTCTATCTCTTCCGGATAGATATTCTGACCACTCGAACCCAAAATCATACTTTTACTTCTTCCCTTGATAAAAATATTGCCTTGTTTATCAATTGTACCCAAGTCACCCGTATGTAACCATCCATCATCATCAATGATGCTATCCGTAGCTTCGGGATTTTTATAGTAACCGGACATTAAGTTTTCGCCTCTGACACAAATTTCACCTATACCTGTTTCGGGATCGGCTTTTATAATTTTTGCTTCCATCACAGGAATCACTTCTCCTGATGATTTTGGAACAAAACGGTCAGCAGGCGTAAAACTGATGAGGGGTGCACATTCAGTCATGCCGTATCCAACGGTATAAGGAAATTTAATCTTTTGCAAAAAATCCTCTACCTCTGCATTCATGGGTGCTCCACCACATACCAACTGAACAAACTCACCACCAAATGCTTGTATCAATTTTTTACGTATGGCGGATAAAATGGTTTGATCCAATAACGGGATTTTCAATACCCAACGAATAGTTGGTTTGGCTATCATAGGCTGAATTTGCCTTTTATATATCTTCTCGATAATGAGTGGAACGAGGAAAATTACATCGGGTTTTATTTCAGCAAAAGCCGTCAGTAATATCTTGGGCGACGGTATTCTTCCCAAGAAATGGACATGACAGCCTATGCAGGTGGTCGTCAGAAAATCGAAAGCACAACCATAGGAGTGTGCTAATGGTAAAAATGAGATGAGTTTGTATCCCTCCTTAATGATCCCGGTGCCGGCAGCAAACATAATATTTCCTGCCAATGCATTTCCACTGGTCATTACTCCCTTGCTAAATCCCGTAGTTCCGGAAGTATAATTGATGGAAACCAATTCTGAATTATGTTTTTCAATATATTTCACATGTTCTTTGTGGAAGCCTTGCGGATACTTTGATCTGAAAATTGAACTAATCACCTCAGGTTTCAAATGTCGGCGCTCCAAAATCGGCTCTACTCCAGCCTTTTCATTTTCTTCCCTTCTATCTATGATCGTAATGCAATTGAAATTGGTCAACGAGAATACCGCTTGTACGGTTTGCAGTTTTTCCTCTTCCAGGTTTTCCCAAATATTGTCGCTAGCAAACAACAATTTAGATTCAGAGTGATTCGAAATATGGTGTACATCATTGGGATTAAAATCTTGCAAGATGGGTACAATGATGGCTCCATAAGTCACCGTTGCCAAATAGGTAATAGCCCAGTTGGCATTATTTCGTCCAATCAGGGCTATGTGATCATTAGGCTGAATATTACATTGTTCAAATAAGATGTGCAATTTGGCTATCCGCTTGGCTGCATCGGCATAAGTCAAAGTCACATCTTCACCGTAATTGCTGTATGCAGGCAAATCCCAATACTTTTGAAATGCATCTTCAAATAGTTTGATGAAATTTTCTTTAATCATTTCCGTTTGTATTTAAATTTACGGCTGCAAAAATAAACATATTTTGCACAATTTCAAACATTTTGTGCAATTATTTTATTGTGTAGTGTGTGATTGTTGAACAAAGAACGAAGACAAAAGAATAAAGACAAATTGTTTAATGTTTAATGTTTAATGTTTAGTGTTTAATTTTGTTGAATTGTTGAATTGTTGAATTGTTGAATTGAGAACAAAAAGTAAAGACAAATTAACGAAGAACGAAAAACGATGAACGAAGAACGAAAAACGCAACCCGTTAACTTCCCTAACTTCTTATAACTTCATTAACTTCCAAACTACTAACTACTAACTACTAACTACTAACTACTAACTACTAACTACTAACTACTAACTTCTTTAACTTCCATAACTTCCATAAACTTTCCCCTCAACTTCTCCCAAATAATTGTCAATCTAATTAATTGGTGTAAATTTGCAGGTCATAAAAAAACATTCATTTCAATGAAAATTTCTTATAACTGGTTAAAAGACTATATCAATTTAGATGTACCTGCTGAAGCATTGAGTACAATTCTCACTTCTATCGGATTGGAAGTAGGTGGTGTTGAAAAGGTTCAAACAATTCGAGGAGGTTTGGAGGGTTTGGTGGTTGGTGAGGTGTTGACTTGTGAAAAACATGAAAATTCAGACCATTTATCGGTAACAACCGTAGATATAGGTGACGACAGTCCTTTACAAATTGTTTGTGGTGCTCCCAATGTAGCAACCGGTCAGAAAGTGGTGGTAGCTCCCATCGGTGCTAAATTGTATTCAAACGACGAGACATTCACCATCAAACGATCCAAAATAAGAGGGGTTGAATCTTTTGGGATGATTTGTGCCGAAGATGAAATAGGTATCGGAACAAGTCACGACGGGATCATTGTGTTACCGGAAACTGTTTCAGTGGGGACTTTAGTCAAGGAATACTACGATGTTGAAGACGATTTTGTTTTTGAAATTGACATTACCCCTAACCGCAGCGATGCGACTTCTCACTATGGTGTAGCACGTGATTTGGCTGCTTATTTCTCCATCCGCGACAATGCCATCAAACTAACAAAGCCTGATGTAAGCAAGTTTAAAGTTCAAAGTACTGCTTTGACAATTCCGGTAAATATTGAATCACCTGAGGCTTGTCCGCGGTACTCGGCTGTAACCATCGCCAATGTCAAGGTTGAAGAATCTCCACAATGGTTGAAAGACAGATTGAACAGCATTGGGTTACGCCCCATCAACAGTATAGTTGACATTACCAATTATGTCATGCATGAAACCGGACAGCCTTTGCATGCTTTTGATGCAGATAAAGTTCAAGGGAAACGTGTCAGGGTAAAGACCATGCCGAATGCTACACCTTTTACCGGATTAGACGGAATAGTTCGTAAATTAAGCGCTGAGGATTTGATGATTTGTGATGTTGAAAACCCCATGTGCATTGGGGGTGTATTTGGAGGAATTGACTCCGGGGTGACTGAAACCACGACCAATATTTTCCTGGAAAGTGCTTATTTTAACCCTGTCAGCATACGCAAAACATCCAAATTACACGATTTACATACCGATGCTTCTTTTCGCTTCGAAAGAGGATGCGACCCTTCCAATACAGTATATGTGTTGAAACGTTGTGCCATGTTGATTCAGGAAATTGCTGGCGGAGAAATTTCCAGCGAAGTTGTGGATGTGTATCCGCGAGTGATTCAACCTGCTGAAGTCAGCATTTCGGTTCAAAAAATACAAAGTTTGATTGGAAAAAAAATCGAAAGATCTGTCATAGAAAAAATCTTACAAGCTTTAGAAATGACTATCCTTCAAAGTGATGAAGCGGGGTATTTGTTGCAGATTCCGACTTACAGGGTTGATGTACAGAGGAATGTTGATGTAATTGAGGATATTCTGCGCATATATGGATACAACAATGTTGAAATAGGACATAATTTATCTTATGCTGTAAGTCATGTCGACGATTCAAAAAATCAGCGTTTGCAGCAATTGATCTCCGAACAACTGACCGCACAAGGTTTCTTTGAAATCATGAATAATTCGCTGACAAAAGGAGCTTATTACCGGAAGTTGTCAACTTATCCGGAAAACAAAAGCGTAAAAATCATCAATTCCTTAAGCAATGATTTGAATGTAATGCGTCAAACCTTATTGTTCGGCGGACTTGAGAGCATTGCTTACAATGTGAACAGGCAGCATGCCGATTTAAAGCTGTATGAATTCGGCAATTGCTACCGGTATGACTACGACAAGAAAGCAAGTGATGAAAATGCCGATGATGACTTGCTCTCTTCCTATCGTGAAGAATTTCACTTAGGCATTTGGATAACGGGACAAAAACATGCACTTTCATGGACACAAACAACTCAAAATGTCAGTGTGTACGATTTGAAGGCTTATGTTGAAGGCATTTTAAAAAGGATGGGTGTTAATTTTTCTAAGTTGGTTTATGCTCCCTGTGAAAATGATATATTCAGCGAGGCCATCACCATTAAAACGCTCTCAGACAGAAGTTTGGCTACCTACGGTATTGTGCATGGAACACTGTTGAAAGCAACCGATCTCGAACAACCTGTTTATTTTGCCGATTTACCTTGGGAAAATATTCTGAAAGAAGTCAAACGGCACCGCATACTATTCAATGATATGCCAAAATTCCCTGAAGTAAGAAGGGATCTGGCATTATTGTTAGACAAAAACATTAGCTTTGAAACCATAGAAAAAATCGCCTTTAAAACAGAAAGAAAACTCCTCAAAAGGGTTAATCTGTTTGACGTATATGAAGGCAAAAATCTTGATCCGGGTAAAAAGTCATATGCTGTAAGCTTCTACATTCAAGATGCTGCTAAAACATTGACTGACACAGAAATAGATGGTGTTATGAAAAAACTGATCAAGAATTTCGAACAAGAATTGGGAGCCAAACTAAGGTAAGGATCAAAGAGTTATCGATTTTCCAGCTTTTGAATACAAAGTCCCAGGCTATCTTCCCAGTGCGCAATTCGTAAATTATAGGTAGATTTTACCTTTTGCTTGTTCAGCACACTGTAATGCGGACGAGGTGTTTTAGTAGGGTAATCCTTACTGTTGATTGGTGATACATCGCACTCAATTTTTGCTAATTTAAAGATTGAGAGGGCGAAATCGTACCAGCTACATACGCCTTCATTGGAATAATGATAGATACCGGGAATAAGTTTCCCGGCACTGATGATTTGCAACAATGCATCCGCCAAATCGGCTGCATAGGTGGGTGTTCCAACTTGATCAAAAACAACTTGCAGGCTTGTACGCTCCCTGCCCAACCTAAGCATGGTCTTTACGAAATTATTACCAAATGATGAATAGAGCCAGGAGGTCCTGACTATAACAGCATCCTGCAAAACGGAAGTAAGCAACTGTTCTCCTTCAGCCTTTGACTGCCCATATACCGATGTGGGAGACATCGGTATCTCTTCTGTGTACGGTATGTAGCTCTTTCCATCAAACACATAATCGGTGGAGATATGCAACATCTTCACCCCATGACGCGCGGAAGCCTCCCCTAAATATCCTACTGCATCTTTATTGATCTGATAACACATCAATCTGTCATCTTCCGCCCTGTCCACAGCGGTATAAGCTGCACAGTTGATCAAAAGATCGATTTTATGTGCGGCAAAAAAATCGTCGACAGACTGACGATTGCAGATGTCTAACTCTTCAATATCGGTAAAGATAAAATTGAATTGTGGATAAGAAGGCGCCAATACTTGGATCTCATTTCCCAACTGTCCTTTGCTGCCTGTTACTAATACGGTTTGCATGATTTTTTACCTTTTGAGCACTTTAAAAATTCATTTCGGCTTCCTGAAAGGAAGGATGGAGTCCGTCTTTCGAAGACAACGATATTTTATCAGCCGGTATTTTCCAATCGATATTCAGAAATGGGTCGTTGTACATGATACCCCTTTCGGCTGACTGATTGTAATAATCATCGCACTTATATGAAAAAATAGCCGTTTCACTCAATACGGAAAATCCATGTGCAAAACCTTTGGGCAGTAGAAATTGTAATTTATTTGCGGCCGACAACTCAACACCATACCATTTACCGAAGGTAGGGGAATCCTTTCTTAAATCCACAGCCACGTCCCATACAGTACCGACGACAACTGATACTAATTTAGACTGACTGTAGGGATGTAACTGATAGTGTAAACCCCTGACAACCCCATAAGAAGATTTAGAAAGATTATCCTGGCAAAAATCCTGGTCAATACCTGCTTCAATGTATTTATTGCGATTGAAGCTTTCAAAGAAAAATCCCCGCTTGTCTTCAAAAATACGCGGTTTAATAATTAATAATCCCTCAATGGGTGTATGAATAATTTCCATCAGTCAAAAACTTTTTCATCAGCAATTTTTATCAAATACTCTCCGTAGTGATTCTTTTTAAGCGGTTCAGCCAATTTAAGCAGCTGTTCTTTATCAATATAACCGTTTCTATAGGCTATTTCTTCGATACAGGCAACTTTCAAACCTTGTCTGCTTTCGATGGTTGCTATAAAATTAGAAGCATCTAACAGACTATCGTGTGTTCCGGTATCCAACCAGGCCATACCACGCCCCATAAGTTTTACACTCAAACGATTTTCCTCCAAATACAACCTGTTTAAGTCTGTAATCTCTAATTCTCCCCTCTTGGAAGGCTTTAAAGACTTAGCTTTCTCAATCACATCATTTCCATAAAAATACAAACCGGTCACCGCATAATTTGATTTTGGTTTCGCAGGTTTTTCCTCCAAACTGATTACCCTGCCTTTGGCGTCAAATTCAGCAACTCCATAACGTTCCGGATCACGCACATAATATCCAAACACGATGGCTCCTTCTTTTAACTGAGCAGCTTCTCTCAAAATCTTGGAAAAATCAAATCCATAAAAAATATTATCGCCCAATATCATACAGACAGTGTCATTTCCGATAAATTCCTCTCCAATGATAAAAGCCTGTGCCAATCCGTCCGGAGAAGGTTGAATGGCATACTGTATATCTATTCCAAGCTCTTTGCCATCACCCAATAAATTTTCATACAAATGAATGTCCTGCGGTGTTGAGATAATCAATATTTCACGCATACCCGACAGCAGAAGCACCGAAAGCGGGTAATAGATCATGGGTTTATCATACACCGGAATGATTTGCTTGGAAATACTTTTTGTAATGGGGTATAAGCGGGTGCCTGCTCCCCCGGCAAGAATGATTCCTTTCATTTTTGTACTGGTTTTAGTTTTAGTGATTAGTCTGAATGGACTGTTTTCTACAAACGGTCACTATAATAAATTTTAATAAAATTAACAGGAACAAAGGTAATCAATTTATTCCAAGTCAAGCTTGCCTTCCGCAAAAGCATGGTAATTTTTAGTTAGTAAAACCAAAAACTTTGAAATTTCTTCCTGTGTTTTAAGTGTCTCCGCACTGATCTCTTTTTTCTGTAATCTGAGCATCAATATACCATATTGGAAATTAAAGCACAGTTCAATGTCTGTTAAACCCGCCTCCGACTTCTGTCTGAATTGATTAATAAACGGCAACACATGCAGGTATTTGGCATTATATGCCGGAACACGCTCAGAGCCCAAGATTAAATAATGAAAGTCGTCAAGGTCGACGATCGTATTTTTATTTATTTGTAAATGTCCTTTGTCCATCACATTTTCACGTCGCATCATGTCTATCAAGTCTTCATACCAGGTTAAAACAGTAAGACGTTCATTTTCATCTTTCACCGGAAGGCGGTCGACCACTGATTTTTCAATGCGACCGATATCAAAATTCATGGCACGTATGGTGTCTTCCACCTGCCACATATACAGCAAATATTCAGCGATATTTGTATTTTTAAGATAGGAGGCGATGAGCATGTTTATGAACGAAGAACTAAAAACGAAGTACTAAGAACTAAAAACTAAGAACAATAAACGAAGAACTAAAAACAGAACTCGCGACCTTGGAACTCATTAACTTCCTTAACTTCCCTAACTTCCTTAACTTCAATAACTTCCAAAAAACTACTAACTACCAACTACTAACTACTAACTACCAATTACTATTCTTCCCAAAAAACAGGTTCAAGGAAGGCTTCCAGATCTCGCCTCTCTTTTTTGGTCGGTCGTCCTTTACCTCTCTGACGATTACTCTTGGCAGCGATTTTACCCAGTTCATACAATTCCAACTGATCGGGAGTAGTGACGTCTTTGATCAATTCGGGAACCAACCTGGCACCCACCCTTCTTTCTGTCAGTGCCAGCACCTCATAGGAAAAAAGTACCGGGTTTCGTTTGACTTGAATGATATCACCTATCTTGACATTGCGTGAAGGCTTAACTTCAACACCGTCAACCAGGACTTTCCCCTTTTTACAAGCCTCAGCAGCCAATGTGCGGGTTTTATAGAGGCGGACTGCCCACAGCCATTTATCTATTCGTACTTCAGTTTCCATATCCGTACTCCCTCTCTTTTCAATTTACTTGTTATTAAACTGTGTCATGGTCAGTTGTATACCAGCTAAACAAAAGCTTTTGATCATTTCAATGGCTTTGTCAATTCTTTCGGGCAACAACAATTGCTCTTCTTCTTCAAATTTTCCCAACACATATTCAACCTGACATCCTCTGGGAAAATTACTGGCAATACCAAAACGTAAACGGGGATACTCAGTACCGATCAAATCCTGAATACTTTTCAGTCCGTTGTGCCCTGCATCCGACCCCTGAGGCTTCAGTCTCAACGTTCCAAACGGAAGCGCAATATCATCGACAACAACCAATAAGTTTTCATTTTCAATCTTCTCTTTTCTCATCCAATAACGCACTGCATTGCCACTCAAATTCATAAAAGTTGAGGGCTTCAACAAAATCAATGTACGTCCTTTCAATTTGATGCGGGCTACAAACCCGTATCGCTTATCCTCAAAAACAACATTGGACACCCTCGCAAGAGCATCCAATATTGTGAATCCTATGTTGTGTCGGGTGTCCTGGTAATCGGGACCGATATTCCCGAGTCCAACTATCAGGTACTTCATGTTACGACAGATTATTCTTCTGAAGTTTTTTCTCCTCCTTCAGTTCCTTCTCCTTCTGCTCCTTCTTCTGTCTCGGTTTCTTCATCGGCAGAGCGGGCAGCACGCGTCAATTTAACCTGACAAACAACAGCATGCTTGGGAGATAGAATTTCTAAATTATCAAGTTTTATATCACCAACTCGAATTGATTTACCCAACACCAAATCGGTCACATCTAAAGTAATGGTTTCAGGGAAATCCGTATAAATTCCTTTTACTCTTAATTTACGCAATTGTAAATTCAATTTACCACCAGCCTTTACTCCTTCAGCAAGCCCGGTTAATTTTACAGGGATATCCATGGCAACCGGTTTCTTATCTGTGATTTCCAAAAAATCAACGTGCATCAATGTATCTTTAACCGGATGAAACTGCAATTCTTTGATAATGGCTTTCTTTTTCTTACCATCAATCGTTAAGTTAACAACAAACACTTCAGGTGTGTAAATCAACTTACGAATAGCACCTTGTGTTACTGTAAAATGTACGTTTTCACTGTTGCCATACAAAACGCACGGCACATTGTCGGTTGCGCGAGCAATTTTAGCTGACTTCTTACCAACTTCCCGGCGTAGTTTTCCTTCTAAATCGAATGTTTTCATTTGTTTTTTTATATGTGTTACTCAAAATTTTAGCGTTGATTATTAAGTGATTAGTCGCTAAATTTCCCATCACACTTTTCTTTGTTAAAAAAGCGAGGCAAAGTTAATATTTTTTATTGATATCACAAACCGACACTCGGTCAATTATTCTCTACGTAAAAAATATTACCTTTGCAAGCTAACAGGCTTTCGGACAAGACATCATTTTGAAACAAAATACAGACATAGAAAAAACAGACAGGTCAGGTGAAATAGTGGTCACCGGTGCCCGTGTTCACAACTTAAAAAACATCAATGTATCCATACCCCGCAATGCGCTGACTGTCATAACCGGACTGAGCGGCAGCGGCAAATCTTCCCTGGCTTTCGATACGATATACGCCGAGGGGCAACGTCGTTACATAGAGACTTTTTCGGCATATGCCCGTAACTTCTTGGGCAATTTGGAAAGACCGGATGTTGATAAGATTACCGGACTAAGCCCCGTCATTTCCATCGAGCAAAAAACAACCAACAAAAATCCTCGTTCTACGGTGGGAACGACCACTGAAATTTATGATTTTCTCAGGTTGTTATATGCACGTGCAGGTGAGGCCTTTTCCTACCTTACCGGAGAGAAAATGGTCAGATATTCTGAAGAGCAAATTCTTGAACTTATCGCCAAAGAGTATAAAGGTAAAAAAATCATGCTCTTAGCTCCCTTGGTAAAAGGACGCAAGGGACATTACAAAGAATTATTTGAAACCACCCGTAAAAAAGGTTATTTGCATGTACGCATTGATGGTGACATACAAGAACTTAGCTATGGGTTGAAAGTTGACAGGTATAAAATCCACGATATTGAGTTGGTAATCGACCGGATCATTGTGCAGGACAGCAATCGACAACGTCTTTCAAAATCATTAAAGCAAGGTATGCAACAGGGTGATGGCATCATCATGATATTGGATGTTGAAGCTGACTCAATCAGGTACTTCAGTAAGAACCTGATGTGTCCGACCACCGGTATTTCGTACAACGAACCCGCACCGCATAATTTCTCTTTCAATTCACCCCACGGAGCTTGCCCGACTTGCAAAGGCTTAGGCTTTATCAACGAAATTGACATTGAAAAAATCATCCCAAATCCATCTCTCAGCATTTATAACGGCGCCATTGTTCCATTGGGAAAACATAAAAACTCGGTTATATATTGGCAGATTGAGGCAATCCTGGAGAAATATGACTGTCATATTAAGATGCCGGTAACCGAAATACCAAAAGAGGCAATGGATGAGATTCTGAATGGAACTGACGAAAGATTGAAAATCAAAAATCAATCTTTGGGTGATTCAAATTATTTTCTCAATTACGACGGCATCATCAAATACATTGAGATGCAGCAAGATCGGGATGCATCTGCCACTGAGCAAAAATGGGCAAATCAGTTTTCTCAAGAAATTATTTGTCCGGCATGTAAAGGTACGAGACTAAAAAAAGAATCTTTATATTTTAAAATTCACGACAAAAATATTGCTGAATTGGCCAAAATGGATATAGATGAATTACATGAATGGATATCCCATGTAGAGCAATATTTATCAGAAAAACAAAGGACCATAGCCGTCGAAATTCTAAAAGAAATCAAACAGCGCCTTCAATTTTTAATCAATGTGGGCTTGGATTATTTGTCATTGAACCGAAGTTCTTATTCATTGTCCGGAGGTGAAAGTCAGCGTATTCGTTTGGCAACACAAATCGGGACTCAATTGGTTAATGTGCTTTACATCCTGGATGAACCGAGCATCGGACTACACCAGCGTGACAATCAAAAGTTGATCAAATCACTTAAGCAGTTGCGCGACAGCGGTAACTCCATCATCGTTGTGGAACACGACAAGGAAATGATGCTGTCGGCTGATTTTTTAATAGATTTAGGTCCGGGTGCGGGGCGACTTGGCGGCAATGTGGTTTATGCCGGCAGTCCGGAAGGCATCTTAAAATCGAATTCACTCACGGCATCTTATCTCAACGGTAAAGAAAAAATCGAGATCCCATCGAAGATACGTCCCGGATCCGGTAAACTTTTAACCATCAAAGGTGCCTGCGGAAACAATCTGAAGAATATTGACGTAAGCTTTCCTTTAGGTAAAATGATTTGTGTGACCGGTGTATCGGGAAGCGGAAAATCAACACTGATCAACAGCACCTTACAGCCTATTTTAAGTCAGCATTTCTACTCCTCTTTGAAAGATCCTCTTGGCTATCGATCAGTGGAGGGCATTGAGAATATCGACAAGGTTGTTATGGTCGATCAATCCCCCATAGGAAGGTCACCACGTTCCAATCCGGTAACCTACACCGGAGTCTTTTCCGAGATAAGAAATCTATTTGTATCTTTACCGGAAGCTAAAATCCGCGCTTATAAACCCGGAAGATTTTCCTTCAACACCGTCGGAGGGCGCTGTGAAGTATGTAGTGGCAATGGTTACAAAACCATCGAAATGAATTTTCTGCCCGATGTGCATGTAACTTGCGAAAGTTGTGGAGGGAAAAGATATAACAAAGAAACTCTGGAAATCAGATTCAAAGGGAAATCCATTGCCGACGTGCTAAACATGACAATCAATCAGGCCGTTGATTTCTTCGAGAATCAACCTAGAATTTTAAATAAAATAAAAACTTTAAAAGAAGTCGGATTAGGATACATTAAACTGGGACAACCAAGCACAACCCTCTCCGGAGGCGAGAGCCAGCGCGTAAAGCTAGCGGCGGAACTCTCGAAAAAAGACACTGGAAACACCTTGTATTTACTGGATGAGCCGACAACAGGGTTGCACTTTGAAGATATCCGCGTACTTTTATCCGTTTTGAATCGTTTGACAAACAGGGGAAATACGATAATCATCATAGAACATAATATGGATGTTATCAAGGCTTGCGACCACATCATCGATATAGGTCCGGGTGGCGGACGAGAAGGAGGAGAAATTATTTGCTCCGGCACACCCCAGGAAGTTGCCAATAACCCCAACAGTAAAACAGGGGAATATTTGAAAAGGGAGTTGGAGGGTGGTTGATGGTGCGGGGTGCGAGGTACGAGTTCCGAGGTCACGTGTTCCGAGTTCCGAGGTGCGAGTTCCGGGGTAGCGGGTTCCGAGGTCGCGAGATTGCAAATTATGAAGTTAATTTTTCGAGCGAAGCGGGCACAGTCTTGACTTTTTTTTGCTTCGGTCAAGACAAAAAAATGAAGAAAGTGTGAATTTGCAGGCAATAAAAACTTGTAATTTAAGTATTGAAGTGGAAGAAATTATTAAATACATCATTAGGTTTTTGGTTGGGGACCATGTTTCTGACGAAATTGCCAAATTAATCGGTTACACTTCAAAGGAAAAGGATTATGCCCAATATAAATTGGTTATCAAACCTTCAGAATTCTTCGAAGATGGAATTTACGGAACACAAGACAGTCTCCCGAAACTACCGCTTAAACTGTGGGAAGAGACACCCATTCTTTTTGGAGAACCTACTGAGGAAATGGTTGGGAATACATTTGTATTACACGCGGACATTGTTGCAGGCACCTACTTCCTCATCTCAAGATATGAAGAAATGGTGCGTCGTGACGTGCGTGATGCTCACCGAAGGTTCCCGGGAAAGGAATCTCTACCCTACAGGGCAGGTTTTATCGATCGTCCTATCATTGAGGAGTGGGGGACGATGCTGCGACAGAAGTTAAGAGAAACGGGAATTGAAGCCAATGACCCTCCTCGTAAAATAAACAAAGTCTATTTAACACATGATGTTGACCAACTGGCTCATTACAGAAACATCCGTGGCATGATGGGCGGAATTCTGCGAGGCATCAGGCGACCAAAAGAAGCCAAACAGGCTATCAAAAGTTATTTTGGAGGATTGATTTTTGACCCTTGGTACACCTTTCCGTATCTTTTTAAATTAGACACCGAGCTTCAAAAAAAGATGAGTAAAGAAGATTGTGAAATTATCACCTTTATCCGATCTCATAACAGCAAACATAAAGAAGACAAACCCCTGGTCAATTTAGCGCATCCCGACTACAAACAATTGATTCAATATATCAAGAGAAGGAAATTCACCATTGGCTTACACACCAGCTATGAAGCGGGTTGTAATCCCACACTGATTGCCGAAGAAAAAAAGCGTTTGGAAAGATCCACTCGTCTCAAAATCAATTATAGCAGAAGTCATTTTTTAAACAACAGGGAACCAGAAGATTTTGAATATCACATCAACAGCGGGATTACAGATGATTTCAGCATGGGATATGCCGACGTGGCCGGATTTAGATTGGGAACTTGCCGGGAAGTCCGATGGATCAACCCCGTAGAAAAAAAACTTACTGATCTGCGTTTGCACCACCTGACCATCATGGACGTGACGCTCAGCGAAAAAAAATACATGTTCATGAACGCACACGATGCCCTTCAATACTGTAAGAGATTAATTAACACCGTACGCAACGCCCACGGAGAAATCAGCTTTTTGTGGCATAATAATTCCGTTGAAAAAAACGTCAATTCCTATCATAGAACACTTTATAAGGATGTGTTGAAGTATTTACAGAAAGATTTGTAATCAAATGGGCGAAAGAATCCTGATAGCTGTATCAAACGATCTCGTAACGGACCAGCGTGTGTTGAAAGTATCCGGTTCGTTATTTAACCGTGGATATGAGGTGTTTTTAATAGGCAGAAGGCGAAAAAACACCTTGAACAACCGGATAGCATTTCCCCACAAAAGGTTTCGTTTGCTCTTCAATCGATCTTTTTTATTTTACGCTGAACTGAATATCCGCTTGTTTCTATATTTGCTTTTTTCAAAAGCTGATATTTATTACGCCAACGACACAGACACCCTTCTTGCTTGTTTCCTTGCTTCCAAAATCAGAAAAAAACAGTTGATCTTCGATGCTCACGAACTTTTTCCGGAGACACCAGAACTCCAGGACAGACCATTTATCAAAAAATTTTGGACAAAAATTGAAGATTTGATATTTCCACACCTCGACACGTCCTTTACTGTATGTGGTTCCATTGCCGACTACTATCGAGGTAAATATGGTATTAATATGCAAGTACTCAAAAATGTCCCTCATCTTTCAGAGCCGTCAACAGAGCGAAAAATCACCATTCCGGATAAAAAAATCATTTTATACCAGGGAGCTGTCAATATGGGCAGGGGATTGGAATGGGTAATCGATGCCATGCCATATATTGAAAATGCTGTTTTATACGTCATAGGTAATGGGGATTTGTTTACGGAACTAAGGCAAAAGGTAAAATTCCTCGGATTGGAATCGAAAGTAATCTTTCACGGAAAAGTTTCGGGAGAAGAATTACAAAGCTATACCTCATCCGGAGACATAGGTTTATGCCTGTTGGAGAACAAAGGATTAAGTTATTATTACTCCCTGCCCAACAGGGTTTTTGCCTACTTACATGCCCATGTACCCATCCTGGCAAGCCCGTTTCCAGAGATAGTGCAAATCGTAAAAAAATATCAAACAGGCATTTTGACAGATGAGTATGAACCACGCAAATTGGCAAAAACCATCCAAACTATGCTAGAAAATCCAATGGACACGACACATTTTGATGTGGTCAAAAAGCTGTATTGTTGGGAACAGGAAGAAAAAAAATTATTGAGGATAGTCGACTCTATCAAATCATAAATAATGTAATCAATTTACGTTTTGCTGAACTTTTGAAAAATTAATTGTTTATCTTCGTTGCCTGAAATGAGAACAAGTTTTTCCATGTATAAACTGATGATTGCTGTTTTTCTCTTTATAAACAGCATACAAGTCCATGCGGTACCTGCAACTCCTTATCCTGTGACCAAGGTGCAGCCTGACGGCAGTGAGCTCACCATCTATTTGCGGGGCGATGAATTTTTCAAATATGAACTGACAACCGATGGATATTTAATCAAACGCAACCCACAAGGTTTTTATCATCATGCTATAAAAGACGAAGCGGGAAACATCAGTATTACCAACATAAGGGTCAACCCCATTGAAAAACGAACGCGGCAAGAGCATGATTTCTTAAAAAATGAAAGTCCATTCCCGGATTTCAGTCGGGTGAGACAGGAAAGAAAAATGCAAAAAATTCCTGCAGCATCGCAATCAATCAGTAGTTTTCCTAAAACCGGCTCACCGCAATCCATAGTCATTCTCGTGAACTTCAAAGATGTCGAATTCAAGAAGATTCCTGAACCTCAAACTGCCTTTACCAACTTGCTGAATGAAGAAGGATACAATAAAAACGGTGGTACCGGTTCAGCAAAGGATTATTTCATTGCAGCTTCAAATGGTGTATCCTCTCCCGATTTTATAGTGGTAGGTCCTTATACTTTGCCCGACAGCATGGCATACTACGGAGCCAACGATAAGAATGGAGACGACAAAAATCCGAGACAAATGGTTATCGACGCTTGCGTCCTTGCGGCATCTGATGGAATCAATTTTTCTCAATTCGACACGGACAAAGATGGCATAGTTGACAATGTGTTCATCTATTATGCCGGGCACAATGAAGCCGAAGGAGGTCCGGATAATTCAGTTTGGCCACATCGTTGGGAATTGGAAAAGCGATTAATCATCGATGGGGTACAAATAAAAGGATACGCTTGCAGTTCGGAGTTAAGAGGCAGCAGAGGTGCAATCATGTGCGGTATAGGAACCTTTGCCCATGAGTTTGGTCATGTTTATGGACTTGTTGATTATTACGCGACTGATGGCGGGAATCACCATACTTTATCCTTGTGGAGCATCATGGATGAAGGCGCGTATTTGAATGAAGGTCGCACTCCCCCAACCTATTCTGCATACGACAGGTTTTATTTGGGATGGTTGACCCCGACTATTTTAAAATCTTCTCGCAGTGTTTCTTTGCCTGACTTAAAATCGAGCAACAAAGCTTATTTAATCAGTCCAACCAAGCTTCATAATTTAGAAGGGGACAATCCAAATCCCAAAGAGTTTTTTTTATTGGAAAATCGACAAAAAATCGGCTGGGATCGTTTTTTACCAAACAGTGGCATGCTAATTACAAGAATCAAATACAACGCTCTCACCTGGATTATCAATTCACCCAATAATGATGAACAGGCAATGGGTGTAGATATCATGGAGGCAGATGGCATAGCCGACAAAAAAACATTAGACGGTGACCCGTTTCCGGGGTCAGCAAATGTCACCAGTTTCAACCCCACATTAAGAGATGGTACGGATATAGATCAACCTATCACCAATATTGAACAAATAGGCGAATTAATTACATTTGATTTCATGGGAGGTGGCATTCCTCCCGTCATCAACACCAACCATCATCTCTTAATGCCTTTTTCCACTGAGGCTGGAATTCCTTCTGACCCACAGGAGTTTACTGTGAGTGGACAACATTTAAAATCCAACATCATCATCAATTTTGAATTCAACGAGAATTTTGAACTTCAAGAGAAAAATAATCCCACAGATACATGGACCAGGAACATAGAACTTGTTGCTACAGACTCTGTGGTTGAAAACACCATCATTCTGATACGTTATAATCCTCTGTATGCTTCTTTGGATGACACGCATTTTGAATACCTGAACATACAATCCGATGAAGCCGATTTAGAACAGAAAGTTATTTCCGGCATATCAACACCACCACCCATCAAAGCACCGACCGTCAACGAAGAGAAAATCACATTGACAACAATAGACGGTTTTACGGCAAATTGGAATGCTGTGCAAGGTGCCACCGGATACTACCTGACTGTTTACAATGTTAAAGAAGGAACATCAACGCTCACCGAAGCATTCGACAATGGCTTGACTGCGCCCGTTGACTGGATTATTATGGCGTCAAGTTTAGATGACAACGACAGATATGCCGGTGCATCAAGCCCGTCCATACAATTCACTCAAACGGGTGATTTTATCCAAACAGAAAGATACCTCTTTCCCCTTACCGGATTCTCTTTTTACCTGCGGTCTGTGGGGGCAACCTCCGGAACTGTAGTCGTTGAAGCCCGTAAGAACCAGGAAGACTGGGTGCTACTCGAAAGAATTCCAATATTTTCACCTTCAAATGGTACCCAAAAATACCCTTTCTCGGAAACTGAAGGTTACAATCAGTTCAGGATATCCTTCGAAAAAAGAGTGGGATATGTAAATATAGATGATGTTTCCGTCCAATTTGCCCAGCAAATAGAATTTAATTTCCGAAATTATTGGACTACAGAAACCTCAACTTTCGTTGACATGCTAATCCCTGACAGGGAATATTACTATTTTGTAAAAGCCAGCAACAAAGTATATAATCCAAACAAAACCATCAGATATGAAGACATCACTTCCGCCTCTCCTTTGGTAGAAGTATTGTTGAGTCCGGAAGGAATTATACAATTCACGAACAAAGATAAAGACAAGGAAACATGGTCAGTATGCGTTGACACCCATAAAAACATCATCCTAAATAAGGGAGAACATACTGAAAACAACCAATCGGTTTATATATACTCTTTAGAAGGAATTCTGCTCCAACAAATTGAATCAGACAGTCAGATGGTTTTGATACAAAATTTAAAGCCCGGGGAAATCTACCTCATTAAGGCCGGAAGTAAAACAATTAAGATTATCTTGTAAAAAAGCGGTGTCTCATAAGCGTACTAACTGCTGTGGTCCGTGTTCCGGGTTCCGTGGTGCTCGATCTTAGTTTGTTTTGAGACAGCCTCACATAAAAAAAGAAGTCAAATTCATTTTGTTTGACTTCCTTTCATTATATATAATTTGGATGAATCTTATTTTTTCTTCTCCATGCGTTTGCCATAACGGCTCATAAACTTATCCACGCGACCGGCGGTGTCAACCAAGTTTGTTTTACCGGTATAGAAAGGATGAGATGTACTTGAAATCTCGAGTTTATACAAAGGATAAGTAACACCGTCGATATCGACAGTTTCTTTTGTAGTAACAGTAGAGCGTGAAATAAAGGTGTCACCATTCGACATATCTCTAAACGCAACAGGACGATAATTTTCTGGATGAATTCCGCTTTTCATATCTTCAAATAATTTTTATCTTTAAATTGGGTTGCAAAGATACAATAATTTATTTTAATATTCAAAAGGGGACAATACAAAAATATCTTCCGGATAACTTACATCAACCAAATACAGCCCGCAAGGCGGGACAGAAACTCCTGCCCGACAACGATCTTTGGCTTCGATGATGCTACAAAAACCATCCACACTCATTTTTCCCATACCGACGTCGAACAATGTACCGACAATTGCCCTCACCATATTGCGTAAAAACCGGTCGGCTTCAATTGTGAATACCCATTCATCTCCGCAGGATTGCCAAAAAGCCTGGGTTATCTTACAATCATTGGTTTTGGTGTCGGTATGTAATTTACTGAAACTCGTAAAGTCTTTGTATTCCAATAACTTTTGAGCAGCCGTATTCATCTGCTCGAAGTCCAGAGGATGATACATCCTGACAGCAAACTTATCCTTGAAAACATTTTTTCCGTAATAGATACGATATTCGTATTTACGTGTCAAGGCATCGAAACGCGCATGAGCATCCTCCTTTACAGGTACAACCCTATGAACGGCAATATCTTTGGGTAAGATGCTGTTTAACTGACGGACAAATCCTTCAGAATCCAAATCTGTTCGCTCTGAATCAAAATGCGCAACCATCCTTTTCGCATGTACGCCTGCATCGGTACGCCCGGCAGCAGTTATTACGGTTTCTTCTTTAAGAATGACACGAACCGACTCAGTAAATACCTCCTGTACGGAAATTCCATTGGGTTGGATTTGCCATCCGTGGTAAGCTGAACCGTTGTAAGCGAAATAGATGAAATAGCGCATTCTTGATTTAAGAACCTCGATTGAATTTCTTACGAGAACAACTTTTCAATTTTTTCAGCGTAAAACTCTCCCAAAACATTTCGTTTGATCTTCAAGGTTGGAGATAGGAAACCGGAAGATTGTGTCCATTCTTCAGTTACCAATTGCCAGCGTTTCACCTGTTCAAAATCTCCGAAGAGGGCATTGTATTTTTTAATTTCTTCTTCGAAACGTTTCAAAACACTTGGATTTTGAACCATCTCAACATTAGTTGAGTAAGGAATATCATTGGCAACACACCATGATCTCAAGAACACAAAGTCTGGTGCAATAAGGGCAGCCGCAAACTTTTTGTTTTCTCCCAGCACGATCATATTGTCAATGAAAGGTGATTCAGTAAACTTGGATTCAATGGCTTGAGGATTGACATATTTCCCAAAAGAAGTTTTAAAAATGCTCTTCAAACGTCCGGTTACAATCAATTGACCTTCAGGAGTAAATTTACCGGTATCTCCCGTATGGAACCAACCGTCTGCATCAATTACTTCTGCGGTCAATTCAGGATTGCGATAATAACCAAGCATAACATTATGCCCACGACACAAAATCTCATCACGATCACCTAATTTGACTTCCACACCGGGAAGCGGTGGTCCTACCGTACCAAATTTTCGTCCATGTTTACCACGGCAACTAACAGCAATTACCGGAGAAGTTTCGCTTAAACCATATCCTTCAAAAACCGGCATACCTATGGCTGAAAAGAAAGAACCCATATGTGGCTGAAGAGAAGAACCTCCTGAAACTACAATATCAAAATTACCACCAAGGGCTTCTCTCCATTTTTTATAGATCAGCTTGTCGGCTAATTTTAATTGTTGCTTATAACACCAACTATTCCCTTCTAACTGAAATTCCTTAGCCAAATTGAAAGCCCAATAATAAATTCTTTTCTGAATAAAAGGTAGTTTTTTACCTGCAAGGAATAACTTGTCGTATATTTTTTCTAATACGCGCGGCACGGCAGTCATCATGGTCGGGCGTACTTCCTTGATGTTTTCGGCAATAGTACCTAAATTTTCGGCATAATAGACCGACATTCCCAGGTATTGATACAAATACACCAACATACGTTCGTAAGCATGACACAGAGGAAGGAAACTCAATGCAACTTTACTCCATTTTGCAGGTGTCATCTTCAGATTTTCAAGCTGATTGATGATATTACTGTGCGATAACATGACTCCTTTTGGGTCACCGGTTGTACCGGAAGTATAAATGATGGTAGCCATGTCTTCGCCTTTAATACCGGCTTTTATTTTCGCCAACTTTTCAGCATTTGGATTTTCTATTCCCAATTGAATCAGTTGATCTAAATATTTATATTCCCCGTCTTCTTCATCAAACAGAAAAATATCTTTCAAGGTTTTAATTTCCGGCATAACCGGCTCAAGTTTACGACGAAGCTCTTTTCCGTCGATAAAAATCATCTTCATTTCAGCATGATTGAGGATATAGCGGTAATCATCCTGACTGATGGTAGGATAGATAGGAATGGAAATAGCACCTACTTGCATGATAGCCATATCGAGCATATTCCATTCGGGGCGATTCCCACTGACAATACCGATATTATCACCGGGTTTGACACCCATCTTTAACATGCCGTAACTAATGTTATTCACTGTTTCAACATATTGCTGTATGCTGATCTTTTTCCACTGTCCACCTCTTTTACTTGCCAAAGCAGCATCTTGGTCTGGATAATTTTTCAGGTAATAATCCAACAAATCGAAAATGCGTGTTACTTTCATATGTTTAAAATTTATTTTTTAGTTGTCGTACAAGAACTCTCAATAAGTTAATTATATGTTTTTTCTAAAAAAACTTGAGCACAGGGTACAAAATTAAGAAATTTTTTTAAACAATATCTTAAACGCTTCCTCTACTCTCTTAACGCGAATAATTTCCATATTTAATTTTCCTACATTCAAACTCTTCAAATCAAAATCCGGAATAAGCATTTTGGTAAAACCAAGCTTTGCCGCTTCACGGATGCGTTGTTCAATGCGATTGATGGGACGAATTTCACCCGACAGGCCTATTTCTCCCGCCATACAAACACCTTTGTCAATAGCCAAATCAACATTGGAAGAAAGAATGGCCGAAATCACAGCCAAATCAATTGCCGGATCATTAACTTTGATACCTCCTGCGATATTGAGAAAAACATCTTTTTGAACCAACTTAAAGCCTACGCGCTTTTCCAATACAGCCAGCAACATATTTAATCTGCGTAAGTCAAATCCGGTACTCGACCGTTGAGGCGTTCCGTAGGCAGCCGAACTTACCAAAGACTGGACTTCTATCAGGAAAGGACGAATGCCCTCCACTGCCGATGCAATGGCCACGCCGCTCAATCCTTCGTTGTGCTGCGACAACAGCAATTCAGAAGGATTAGGCACTTCTCGCAAGCCATCATGACGCATCTCAAAAATGCCCAATTCAGAAGTACTTCCAAAACGATTTTTGATAGCCCGTAAAATGCGATACATATAGTGCTGATCGCCTTCAAACTGCAAGACTGTATCAACGATATGTTCCAGCACTTTCGGTCCGGCAATATTCCCTTCTTTGTTGATATGACCGATCAGGAAGACCGGAGTTGCCGACATCTTGCAATACTTCAGTAATGCCGCAGCACATTCGCGTACCTGCGAAACCGATCCGGGGGACGAATCAATAGTGCTTGTCGAAACCGTCTGAATGGAATCTATCACCACCAAATCCGGTTGAATATTCTGAATGTGCACAAATATTTCTTCCAAAGAGGTTTCACTGACAACATATACCGAGTCAGCTTCCGAACCAAGCCTCTTAGCCCTGAGCTTTATTTGCCTGACGCTCTCCTCACCTGATACATACAACACCTTCTTGGATTTAATATTCAGGACCACCTGTAAGACCAAAGTGGATTTACCTATTCCCGGCTCACCTCCGATCAGTACTAACGAGCCTGCAACCAATCCGCCTCCCAACACCCTGTTCAGCTCGACCGAACCCGAATCAATCCTGATTTCTTCCGTAGTATCCACTTCTGAAATCAACTGCGGCTTTTCCTTTGTCATCTGAATACCTGCAAGTTGAACGCTTTGTTTGCTCTCCTTGCTGATGATCTCTTCGACATAAGAATTCCACTCACCACAAACGGGACATTTTCCTATCCATTTGGGAGAGTCATTGCCACAATTCTGGCAGATATAGACATTTTTAGTTTTAGCCATTGTCGATTCCGGATGATGGATATCAGTTTTTAGAAGGCATCAATAATTGCTTTGAAATCGGCTGCTTTCAAGGAAGCACCTCCAATTAAGCCACCATCCACATCGGGATTTGAAAATAATTCTTTTGCATTACCGGGGTTGCAGCTTCCGCCATAAAGGATAGAGCAATTGTCGGCAACTTCTTTTCCGTATTTGGAAGTTAAAGTCTTACGAATGAATGCATGCATTTCCTGAGCTTGTGCGGCCGTTGCAGTCTTACCTGTTCCAATAGCCCACACCGGTTCGTACGCCAAAATAATTTTACTGAAATCTTCGGCGGACAAGCCAAACAAAGAGTCAATGATTTGTGATTTGACCACTTCGAAATGTGCATTTGACTCTCTTTCTTCCAATACCTCACCAATGCAAAAAATCGGGATTAAATTGTTTTTCAATGCCAATTCAACCTTGGTCTTTAATGTTTCGGCAGTCTCGCCGTAATAGGTACGACGCTCAGAATGACCCAAAATTACGTAGCCGGCTCCGGTTGATTTAACCATGGCAGCAGAAACCTCACCGGTATATGCTCCGGATTCCTTATCTGCACAATTCTGTGCAGCCACACCTATTTTATGGGTATCAACTGCAGATACCACACTTGCCAAATGGATAAAAGGCGTACCAATGACCACATCGCAATTTGGAGTTTCATTTGCCAATATGGTATTCAACTCTTTTGCTAAAGCTAAACCCTCTTGCAAAGTTTTGTTCATTTTCCAATTTCCTGCAACAATGTTTTTTCTCATAATTGATTTTAATTTATTTGATTATTAATAGTTTTTAGTGTTGAAGTTATTGAAGTTATATTTTGGAAGTTAAAGAAGTTATTTTTAGTAGTTAGTAGTTAGTAGTTAGTAGTTAGTAGTTAGTAGTTAGTAGTTAGTAGTTAGTAGTTAGTAGTTAGTAGTTAGTAGTTTAACAGAAGTTAGGGAAGTTATGGGATCCGAGTTCCGGGTTCCGCGGTCGCGTGGTTTGGTTTGTTCATCGTTCTTCACTTTTCGTTCTTAGTTTTTAGTTTTTAGTTCTTCGTTCTTATTCGTTCTTAATCTGCCTCCAATTCCATTTCCCCTTTATCGTTCCTGCTTTCAACTTCATGACGCCGGGATTAGCCCGTATTATTGTTTTGAGCGTAATGGGATCCGTTGTGTAGAAAGGGAAATCAAGATTGTATTTCAATTTAAAATCTTGTATATCATCCGTTGAAGAAGCTGTCAAAGCATATATTTTCACATCCTGATCTTGTTGTCTCTGATGCGTCACAAAAGATTTGATGCGTTCCATACTTTTTTTGGATGCCAAACTCAGGTCATAAGATATTATTAAATAAGTAATGCCCTCATACTCAAGTATTTCATCCGTCAAATCTTCATAATTTGCCGTAAGGATTTCAAAATCCTGTATGGGCGGTTGATATCCTTCGGCTATTAATTTAGTTTCTTGTGAAACAAAAGTCCAGCTACTATCAGGAATTTCTTCCAAAGAAAAACTCTTCTCCACCCCATCTTTCTCATAGGTAAAAATGTATTCATACACATCTCTTGATGCATCTTTTGGATAACTCATAGCCTCCTGGATATTCACACCTACTTTATAGGGTCTGAAATCAATAACAGGCAGATGTGTCAGATTATAGACCATAAAACCAAATGATAATACAACAAACAGAATGACCAGGATCCATTCAAAACGAGATTGATAGATTGGTCGAAGCTGTTTTTTCCCAAACAGCAGAATAATTATCATGATCAGCAGTACAACATCTTTAAAGAAGGTCTGCCAATTGGAGATGGCAAGTGCATCACCGAAACATCCGCAATCTGAAACCGGATTATAGATAGCGATGTACAAAGTTAATGCAGTCATAAACAGCATAAACACCAAGGCAATCCAACTTGTTATTTTAGGCCATACTTTAAACAGCAAATTCAATCCGATCAAAAGCTCCAAAGCGATCAGGCAAATGGCAGCCGGAAAAGCCAAAAACGTCAGTTCAACAAAAAAACCGTCAAATGCAATCAAATAATCTTCGATTTTATAGACGGTTCCTAAAGGGTCAACAGCTTTTACAAAACCTGAAAAGACAAAAAGCAACCCGATGAAAATTCGATTGGCATGCAGCAATATTTGGCTTGTCCCAAGCAAATTTGCTGATTTAGAAGATTTTCTATATTTCGCTCTTTTGGTTTTCAAGAACATTCCTCCATTTTAATCAGGCCGAAAACAGCGTAGTTGATCATATCCAGATAATTGGCATCTATACCTTCCGAAATCAGGGTTTCCCCATCATTATCCTCTATCTTTTTGGTTCTGTTGATTTTCATTAAAATCAAGTCAGTATAAGACTCCATCCGCATAGATCGCCAGGCCTCATCATAATCGTGGTTCTTATTCATCATCAAGTCTTTGGCTTTTTGCATGTACTTGTCATACAGTTGCAAAGCTTTCTCACGACCGATATCGTCATCGTCAGACACACCCAATTCCAATTGGATCAGTCCAATAATTCCATAATTCACTATTCCAATCAATTCAGAACGTATTCCTTCATCTACTTTTGAAACACCTTTAATTTCAATGCTGCGGATACGATTGGCTTTGATAAAAATCTGATCGGTAACGGAACGGGTTCGCATAATGCGCCAGGAAGCCCCGTAGTCCTTCATTTTAGACGAATAAATCTCTCTGCAAATGGCTGCAACCTGGTCGAATTGTTGGTCTGTTTGACTCATAAAAGAATTGTTTTTTCAGGCAACAAAGTTACAATATTTTTATGAAATGTGGAATTGTTGGTGAGCAGTAGGTAATTGAAGGATAACGGATGATTTAAATGAAAGTATTACTTTTGCAAAGTATGAAAGAAATGTTTCAGCGAACTGAATTATTGTTTGGCAAAGGCTTTATAGATAAAGCCGGGTCAACGCGTGTTATTCTATTCGGAGTCGGAGGTGTAGGCAGTTGGTGTGCCGAGGCTTTGATCCGTATGGGAATAGGTAGTCTGACTATAGTGGATTCGGATGTGGTAAGCATTACTAATATTAATCGGCAACTGATAGCAACCAATGAATCTGTAGGAAAAATCAAAGTTGAAGTTTTGAAAGAACGTTTATCTGCCATCAATCCGCAAGCGGAAATAGTTGCTTTGCAAGCCGTTTACACACCGGAAACAGCCGCATCTTTCGAATTACAAAACTACGACTTCATCATTGACGCCATCGACAGCTTATCCAATAAAGTACATTTGATCCAAGAAGCCACCAAAACCGATGCTGTATTCTTTTCGTCTATGGGAGCGGCTTTAAAAACAGACCCGGGCCGGGTAAAAGTTGCAGAATTTTGGAAAGTAACCGGCTGTCCGCTTGCTGCAGCTTTGCGGACAAAAATAAAAAAACAGGGCGGAGTTAGTAAAAAATTCCTGTGCGTTTACAGCGACGAAATTTATCCCAACAAGGGCGAACAAACCGCCCTGGATCCTTCTGTTTATTCATCTGTCGCCTCTGATCAAGCTTCTACATGGAATAGCAAAAAAGTGAGGTTGAACGGTACAAGCTCCTATATGCCGGCCATATTCGGACTGACCCTAACAAGTTTAGTGGCAAAGACACTGGATCAACCCGCCACAAATTTATCTGCTAAACAATAATCCCAATTGAAACACCGGATTATAAAACTGAGATGCATTGTATTTCCCGGTCAGACACACCACTTGACAGGTCGCATAAATTCTTCGGGTCAATGCGTAATCTACACTGAGAATGGGTGAATATAAAAAAGTGGAAACCTTATAAAGATCGGCATCTGTCAAATTGTTTTCAGCCTGACTGCTGACATGCAAATTACTGATAGCACCCATGCCTGCATACAGTGAAGCCGTATATCTAAATTTATTGAATTGTTGACTGTATCCGAAGAATGCGCCACCATATCCAAGGTTAAAATAGGAGTTTTTTGAGCCTGCCGTAGGATAGTTTGTTTTTTGACTTCCTCCATACAATCCGGCCGTTAGATAATCACAAAAATAAAAACGTAAAATACCTCCTACCGCGGTACTCATACGTCTAATATCCTGATGTTCGTTGATGGCGATAGTCATACCAGGTTGAAGGATCAACATCCCGCCGCTGTATAAATTTTTCTTATCTTCCTGGGAAAAAACAGTATAAATAAACAGAGCACCAACCAATACCAATAGGAATTTCTTCATCACGTATAATTTAATTTTCCGGGCACAAAGGTAGATAAACTTTTTATGTGATAATACTTTTAATCCAGAACCTCCAATTTTGCAAACTTCAGCAGCAAGGTTTTCACTCCTTTTTCTCCAAAGTCGATTTCCGCTTTTTCATTGGCTCCTGACATGCTGACTGAGAGCACTTTTCCTATACCAAACATGGAATGCTTCACAAATTTTCCCACAGGAATAGTGGGTGTAAACGTTTCATTTAAATCTGCATTTGTTGCAGAAGTTGCGGATGAGCTTTCCAACCTGGTAAGCTTACGAGCAGGATTTGGAGTATCGTAGCAAACAGGTTTTTTTTCCGATTGCTGCTTCGGATAATAAGTGCGGGTGGAAGTACGTGTAAACCGGGTTCCTACATTTCTGAATCCTGAGAAATTTTCTATTTCCTCATCCATAAAATTGGATGATGATAGGATGGTTTGCTGCACCGGAAAATCCAAATACTTGGAGTCAATATCTTTGATGAAACGGCTGGGATTGACAAAATTCAACTGTCCGTTTCTAAAGCGGGATTTAGCATAGGTAATAAAGCAACGCTCTTCTGCCCTGGTAATTGCTACATAAAACAACCGCCTTTCCTCTTCCAACTCACGGGCACTATCCATGGAAAAAGCTGATGGGAATAATTCTTCCTCCATACCCACCACAAACACCACCTTGAACTCCAGCCCTTTAGCAGCATGTACCGTCATCAAAGTAACTTTATCTTCATCAGCATTCTTATCCGTATCTTGATCTGTCAACAATGAAACTTCCGCTAAAAAATCCACTAAGGAAGCCTGTTCACCTGCATCTGTTTTCATTTCACAAAACTCACGAATGGCATTCACCAACTCCTCAATATTTTCGCGTCTGCTGATACTTTCCGGAGAATTATCTGTATAAGTATCCCTGATCATTCCCGTTGTTTTGATTACGGAATCAACCAATTGATAAGCGTCCAGCACATCTTTTTGCTCCATAAAAGTGGATATCATTCCCCTGAAATCAGTCAACTTGTTGGCTGTTCCAGAGTGAACGGGCAAGTTATATTGCAATATATCACCCATCACTTCCCAGGCAGTGACACTGTGCAACGCAGCTGTTTCTAAAACTTTATTTACCGTAGTATCTCCTATTCCCCGGGCAGGTGTATTGATACAACGTTTGAGAGCTTCTTCATCGGCAGGGTTACATATTAAACGACAATAGGCGATCACATCTTTAATCTCTTTGCGCTGATAGAAAGAAAGTCCGCCGTAAATTCTGTAAGGAACTCCCCCCTTGCGCATTTGATCTTCCAGTACACGGGATTGGGCATTGGTACGATATAAAACCGCAATATCCTCATATACATATTCTTCCGACTCTTTTAACTCTATAACGTACTCAGAAACAACAGCGGCCTCCTCGAAATCTGAGTAGAGTTGCAATACCTTGATTTTCTCCCCATCTTGTTTTTCTGTATAAACTTTCTTGGGAATACGATTTTTATTTTTATCAATCAAACTGTTTGCTGCGTTAACTATCATCTTGGTAGAACGATAGTTGCGTTCCAACTTAAACACTTGTGCCGATTGATAATTATTTTTGAACTGAAGAATATTGTCAATATTGGCCCCCCTGAAAGAATAGATACTTTGTGAATCATCTCCCACCACACAAACTCGCTCGTGTCCCTCAGAAAGCTTCCTAATTATCAAGTATTGAGCATAGTTAGTGTCCTGATATTCATCAACCAGGATATAATTAAACCGCTCGCGATATTTTTGTAATACCTCTGGATGATCACGGAACAATATATTGGTTTGCAACAACAAATCATCAAAATCCATGGCATCGGACTGCTTGCATTTTTCAGTATAAATCCTGTATATCTCTTGGATACGCGGCACACGGGCATATTTGTCGGCATTCAACAAATCAGCGTTTGAAGCGTAGGCTCCCGGGGTAATCAGATTATTTTTTGCTGTTGAAATGCGGTTTTGAACCAACCCGGGTCTGTAGATTTTTTCATCTAAGTTTAACCCTTTGATAATGGATTTAATCAAAGAATTGGAATCAGCAGTATCGTAAATGCTGAAATTACCGGTGAATCCTATTGTATGGGCTTCAGATCTCAGAATCCTTGAAAATATCGAGTGAAAAGTCCCCATCCACAGGTAGCGAGCTATCCGCTCTCCTACCAAATCGGCAATTCTGCTTTTCATTTCACGGGCTGCTTTATTCGTGAATGTCAATGCCAAAACTGAAGACGGGGCAAATCCCTTTTTCAGCAGATAGGCAATTTTATAAGTCAGCACACGTGTTTTCCCCGACCCGGCACCTGCAATGACCAGCGAAGCACCATCAACAAATTCAACTGCTTTCCGCTGATTATCATTTAATTCATCTAAGAACCTCATACATCTTAATTTTTCAACCCACAAAAATACAAATAAACTGACAGTTTTTTGGCTTGTCTGCAGCCGAGTTATCAACAAAAAATAGTAGCTTTGCACTCAATTCAATATAGATGAAATGCAAAAGCTTAGTCGTTGGATACTGCGAATAGCAGGATGGACGCTAAAAATTACAGTGGAGGAACCTCCCAAAAGTGTGATATGTCTTGCGCCACACACGAGCAATTGGGATTTTGTAATAGGAAAGTTAAGTTGCTGGGCATTGAAAAGAAAAACCTCTTTTATGATTAAAAAATCATGGTTTGTTTTTCCGTTCAATTTAATTTTTAGTGCCATGGGAGGTATGCCCATCGAGAGAAACAAAAAAACGGCTACAACCGACCAGGTGGCTGAAATATTCAGGCAATCAGATTCTTTCCACATGACTATTACGCCAGAGGGCACACGTTCTTTGGTGAAGAAATGGAAAATGGGATTTTATCACATTGCCGTGAAGGCCAATGTTCCCATCCAATTGGCTTATATGGATTATAAAAGCAAAGAAATGGGAATAACAGAAATCTTTGTTCCAACGGGAGATGGAAAGGCTGATTTAAAATATATCCGGGCATTTTACAAGGACGTACAAGCCCGTTTTCCGGAAAAATTTTACGTTGAAGCGTAGTTATGTCAAAACACAAATAAGTTCCGGCAACGAAACATACAATTTCATGGCATTTGATTATCAGAAAATAGGATTAAAAAGGATAGATACTTATATCATTAAAAAGTTTCTGGGTACTTTCTTTTTCTCCATAGTGCTGATTTTAAGTATTGCCGTTATTTTCGACCTGACCGAAAAATTGGATGAATTCTTTGATAACAACGCTCCGGTCCGAGCCATCATTTTTGACTATTATCTGAATTTCATTCCGTTTTACATGAACATGTTTACCCCGCTGTTCACCTTTATTTCGGTTATATTTTTCACTTCTAAAATGGCTGCCAATAGTGAAATTGTCGCCATGCTTGCAAGTGGCATCAGTTTCAGACGATTGATGAAACCATATTTTCTTTCAGCAGCTCTTATCTGTTTGATGTCGTTCTTTTTAGGTGGGTACGTAATTCCAAGGTCCAACGAAAAATTATTGGCATTTGAAAACGATTACATCAAAAAATTCAAAACTGATTATGCCCGTAATATCCAAATGGAAATTGAACCCGGCGTTATCATGTACATTGAGCGTTTTGAAAAAACACAAAATAAAGGTTACAGGTTCTCATTAGAAAAGTTTGAAGGAAAAATTCTCACCTCCAGACTGACTGCCGAAACTATTAGCTGGGACACTCTCTATAACTGGAAGTTATCAGAATATCTATTGAGAAATTTTGACGGAATGCATGAAAGCATCACAAAGGGTTTTTCTATGGACACAATAATCAAGGTGCAACCTGAAGAATTTTTCATAACTTCAAAAGAAAGCGCCCAACTCAATAACAGGGAATTGAGAGAACATTTGGATAGACTAAAAAACAGGGGTATCGGGAATACTCAAGCCTTTGAAGACGAATACCATAAAAGATTTTCCATGCCACTTGCAGCTTTTATCATGACCTTGATAGGCGTTTCACTTTCTTCTAGAAAAGTAAAGGGAGGAATCGGCTTACATTTGGGGATAGGATTAGCGCTGAGTGCTTTGTACATTCTGTTTTCTACCATGTCATCCTCTTTTTCAGTCAGCGGTGTCATGTCACCTTTCCTCGCTGTTTGGTTACCCAACATCATATTCCTCATCATCGGTGCTTATCTGTACCACACGGCGCCTAAATAATTGGAGTCATTAGGATATAATATATGAGGAAAGGAAGTCGTCACAATAAAAGAAATCATCAAACACCTGATATGTGTAACGTTACGAATCAAACGCACACATATCAGTCGTTTTTACAAGCCGATTCAATTCACCGGCAAACACATCAGCGTTTGTTCCCAGATGTTGGTTTTTTGCCTAAATAAAATTGATATCCAAGTTGGAAATACCAATTCAGGCTATTAGTCGGAGTGTTGATTACGAAAGTAGATTCATTGTGACTCCACCTCATACCTGTGCCTAAATAAAACGCATCGAAAACATTAAAACGCACCCCTAAATCGGCATGATAATTTTTAAATGCTGCAAAATCCTTGAAAGATTCACTCAAAGACAGAGTCAATTCACTGGAAAAAATGCCGCTACGGTCTCTCCAAACAGTATAGCCTGCTCCTACCATCAATCCTGAAAGACCGTCGTAAACTTTCGACCGTGAATCAAGAAGCAATGCATGGTCATAGCCAACTTTAAAATTCAAATTTTGGGTAGGAACAAAAGAAACGTAAACATCTACAGGCTGCGTTTGAAAACTCTGACTGGTTAACGGAACCGCTAAAAAATCGGAACTGATTCCCAAAGCAAATTTGGGAGTTTTAGTCTGTGCAAATGATACACCCACAAGCAACATAAGAACAAATAATAAACATGGTTTTCTCATAAAATTATAATTTAATTTATTAAACTTTGTCATCCGGTCAATCAGCCTAAAAGCTAATCACAAGAATAATGACGATTAAACAAAGAATAATTCATTCGCTTTTATGCATTTTGACATGGAAGACAAATGCTGCATAAAATTGAGTATCAACCTGAATAGAAAAGCTGATTTTTGTACAAAAAATAATTATATTATTGCCAGGCTGATACTCAATAAACAAACAGATAATTTATTTTTTAATTACCATCCAACCATTTTTGCTGCTATAAAAGAAAGTATGGCCAAACCGGCCGCAGCACCCTGAGGACCGGCAGGAATATACACAGGTACACCATTGACAATGATGTAACTTCCCACAAAAGTTCCTGCAACAGCTCCTACTGCATCAGCCGCAGCAACGAATGCAATCTTTTTAAACAAAGACCATTCGGTAGGACTTTTGGCATACATAATTCCATTACTGTTTTTTACAATAGCATCATCATCCACAAAATCACCCCACAAGAGTAAAGAACCTTTTAAGACTTCAGTTGAATTCATAAAATTCTCAAGTTCAAAACAACTTAGTTCTTCGTCTGTTTGTGCATCTTGCTGCAAAGTAGATATCTTTACAATTTTATCGTTTACATCAATCATACAATCATTGACAATTAAATCTACTTCATCAAAATATGGCTTAAGTAAAACAGAATTCGCATGCAGAGACAAATTGATTTCTTCTTGATCAAAGTCGTAAGTCGGCAAATTGTTTTCAGTTGCTGGTACTTTAAACTGATTGACTGAAGCACTTCCGGTAATTATTTCCGGTTTAACACCGGTTACTGCTTCAATAACCTCAAATACTTGTGCCGGATTGAAAGTGTGATTCTCACCATCATTCAGTTGCGGCGCTTTTTGCTTGAATTGCTCCTGATAAGCAGCTAACATTTCTGTTAAGATAATATCATGCTGTTTCGACAACTCTTTTGCTACAACGGACATGTCTTGTTCGGTGATTGGATTCTCGTTACTCTGCACGCTGTCTTTCTTTTCACATGCTGAAAAAAGTAAAGTAAAAAAGAATAAAGAAACAAATATTTTTTTCATATTATTTTTGGTTTGAAAGGTTTAATAAAATGTTGTAAATTCACTCTGATGATTAAATATTTATGGACCCATGAATAACCTCCTTTCTTCTTAAATGTCTTTTTTGAAAAATTTGCTCGGACAAAAATATCTTCTTGAAATGGAATAGTGTACGCAAAAAGTAAAAAGATGAAAATATTTTTACCTTTTGCACCAACCATGAAAACTTATTCAGTGAATATTCAATAATGTCATTTTTGTGATAACGAAAAGTGGTTAAGTTACGAGTTACGCGGTGCGTGTTCCGGGGGTTACGTTGTACAACGCAAACCGACCTCGTCCGGTGAGCCAAAAAATAAGTGAGAACAGCGTTAAGAATCGTCCTTGTTTGAGCAACGAAGTTGCGAGTTTGGACGATTTAGCTGTTCGAGCGCTAATTTTTTGAGCAAAGCGGGCGCAGTCTTGAACTTTTTTGCTTCGTTTTTTGGTTCAAGCCAAAAAATGAAGAGAAGTGATAAAGCAAAAAGAGCTGTCTCAAAAATGAGGCAGCTCTTTGAAATTTAAATTTTAACCGTCTTCCTTTTTTACTTGATATCAATCAATCTGCTCGGTTTAACCACAGCTTCTTTCTTTTTACCAATGGTAACTTTTAAAATTCCATCTTCATATTTTGCTGAAATTTTTTCACTGTCAGCACTGTCGGGCAAAGTGAATGAACGACTGAAAGATTGATAGCTGAACTCTCTGCAAGTGTAGCACTCATCTTCCTTTTTCGTTTCTTTTTCAACCTTGTTTTCGGATGAAATGGTCAGCAGATTGTGGTTTATTTCAATTTTAAAATCTTCTTTCTTTAAACCGGGTACTGCCATTTGAACTTCGAAATTCTTATCACCTTCTTTGATGTTTACTGAAGGCAAAGTTGCATTCTCTGGTGATTGATGCTGATTTGACCAATTGAAAAAATCATTTTCAAAAAAACGATCGAACAAAGACGGATAGTTTCCTGATAATCTAACTAATGACATAATTTTTCCTCCTATTATTTTAATTATACTTATTATTTTATTGCTTGACGCCTTTCCGTTCGCAAAAGAAATGCCGTTGCAAAAACAACGGCATTTACAATAAAATATGTAGAAAAATATGCCAAACTGGCGCACATCAACAAAATATCATGACATATTGGCGCAGATTCTGCTTTTGGCTTTAAAACTTAACCATAAATCCGACACCCAATATTTCTTTAAATTGTACTTTAGTTTTATCGGGAATTCCGTCATTGTCCGTATCGAACAAAATATCCGCATCATAAATCAAATGAGTATTTAGATTTACAGTGATGTACTTATTCAATTGAAGGGCGATGATGTTTTCCCAGCTTACGTCCACATCTTGCGGCCTGTACAAATAATTGGAGAATAAATCCACCTTGGAAGTCAAAGAAACATTTTTCAACCATTCTTGGGTAAAATCATTTTTGGTAAATGCAGCCCTAACATAACCACCAAATTCACCTTTTAAAACTTCGCCCTTTTTAACGCCAAATGCACCTAACTTAGACAAAGCCGTATCATTAACAATGGTCATTTTACCCGTTACGGGTGATAAAAACGCACTAAAGTATTTGTTTGGCTTGTAATCAGCGCCTATAGCGCCCAACACATAGGCCGGTGCTAATAAATTAGATATTTTAACTTTAGGATCTTTTTTATAATCCCACCCTGGTGTCATTTGCGTTTTAAAATTCAACAAAGCAGCATAATACCACTGTTCTGAAGCTTTACGACCAAATTTTGAAAGCAAGTCAAAGCGGTCATCAGTCTTCAGAAAAGGTGTTTTCGCTCCTTGCTGCAAAACACCATAACCAACATCCAAACTGTTGTCCCAGGAAATTTTATCCTTACTATAATTGGCATAAAGGCTTGCCAAACCATTTATTCCAAATGAATTTTGTCCTCCCGCAGCCCAATTTGTTAAAGATGTTTGGGAAACGTTCAAGCTAAAAACAGCTCCTGTTTTCCAACCTTTTTCTGCAGCAGTACTTTGTTTACGCAAAGCCTTCTCTCCTTCAACTACCTGGCCATACAGAACCTGGGAAGATAAAAGAAATACCACTACTAAATAAATAGTCTTTCTCATCACTCTAAAAAAATTCTCAATTGACTTCATACGTTTATATTTCTGATAAAATTATGTATTGATAAATCGTTAAATAATTGGCGCAAATTTAAATAAACAAACTCAAACAACAAAACTCATACAGTAGCAAAACTTATTAACCAGACATTTTTCTGAATAACAAACAAGTTACAGGGATATAAATTTTTTCTATAATGCCATTTATATTATCTGTTTGCGAGCTTATATGAAAACATATACATTTGCAGCACTTAATTGAAATTATTATTAATTTAAATAAAAAACAATCTTATGAAAACATTAGATTTTATCAGGTTAGACGCCAATGCATCCGGCAAGGTAGTGAATGCATTACAGCAATTATTAGCTGACTATCACGTATTTTATTCCAACCTTCGTGGTTTACACTGGAACATACAGGGGAAGAAATTCTTCGCCCTGCATCAAAAATTTGAAGAATTATATGATGATGTTGCAGATCAAATTGATGAAATAGCTGAAAGAATCCTTACTTTAGGCGGTGTTCCTGCCCATAATTTGAGCGCGTATCTCAAAGTGGCAAAACTCAAAGAAAGTGACTATGTCGCCGGTTCAGAACAAGCAGTAAAACTTGTATTGGACAACTTGGCTTATTTGATCGCTGCCGAAAGAGCCGTCATTGAAGTTGCAGGAAAAGCCAATGACGAAGGCACTACTGCCATAATGAGTGACTACATCAGGAGTCAAGAAAAATTGGTGTGGATGTATACAGCGTGGCTGTCGTAAGTCTTAAGCCCCCTCTAAATCTCCCCCAAAAGGGGAGACTGGGGGTGGTAGTAATTGCGAATTAAACTTTGTAAGTGTTTCCTTAAACCTAATTTATTAGCAGACACTTTTATTTATTCCGTCTTGGAAACTTGTTTGAATGCCCGACCTAAATGATTGATGATATCACCTGCCGTTAACGATTCTTCCGATTCTGATTCCAAAGCTATATCTGCAGCCATTCCATGCAGAAATACCCCCAATTTTGCGGCCACTTCCGGTTCATAGCCTTGTGCCAACAAAGAACCTATCATTCCGGTCAACACATCGCCTGTGCCGCCCGTAGCCATACCCGGATTTCCAGTGCTGTTGAAACAGATATTTCCATCCGGAGTCACAATCCGGGTATATCTACCCTTCAATACAATGATCAAGTGGTATTTGCGAGCCATTTCCACGGCTGATTCTATAGCAACAAAAGAATCTTGCACTGACCTTCCAAGCAATCTTTCAAACTCTTTGGGATGAGGCGTCAAAATGCTATTCCGAGGAAGGTGTTTCAGCATCTCCCTATGCTCTGAAATGACGTTGAGAGCATCTGCATCAAACACACAAGGTTTATTGTACTTGTCAAGCAAATCAGTCAATACCTGCACACTCAAATTCCCCGTACCTAATCCCGGACCAATAGCCACCGCATCGTAGCTTTTTTCTAATAATTCTGTAGCCGAGCAATCGCCGGAACGGCATGATAAGTAAATAGCTTCAGGTACAGCTGTTTGTAAAATTACCCGATTGCACTCGGGGCCATATGCCGTCAACAATCCAAGTCCGGATTTAGCAGCTGATTTTGCTGCAAGAACCGCTGCACCCGCCATTCCTTCACTTCCGGCAACTAAAGCCAAATGACCGTAAGTACCTTTGTGCGAAAACTTTTTTCGTTTTCTAAGTATAGAAATAAGATTTGATCTATCCAGATAATGATAATTGGTATCCGTATTTTCAATACCTTGCGGATGTAAGCCTATATCCAATACAGACCAGTCACCCACAATACCTTCATTTTCCCGAAAGAAAAATGCTAATTTAGGAAACTGAAAACTCAAGGTATAATCGGCTTTCACAACGGACGTCTTACTATAATGGCAACTATCGGCGGGGAGCCCTGAAGGAACGTCGATGGCAATGACGGTATTCTTTGTCTTATTGATGAAGTCAATTACATCAGCATAAATACCTGCAAGCGGTCGATTCAATCCGGAACCAAAAAGGCCGTCAATGATTATAGTTTCCTCATGAATTGTGGGTTCGACAAAAGTATGCTTGTGCTCGGTCAACAGATGCGGATATTGCTGTATCAACCTATTTTTATTGGTTGTGCAATCTGCAGAAAGATTACCTGCACCGAACAAATGAACCTGCACTTCATAAGGTAGCAATTGCATTTTACGCGCAAGTACTAAGGCATCTCCACCATTATTTCCCGGTCCGGCAAAAATGCAAAACTTTGTCCCCGTAACCGGATACATGGAAAGGATAGCTTCAAACAATGCGTTAGCAGCCCTTTCCATCAAATCGATAGAGGAAATCGGTTCATGCTGAATTGTGTATTGATCAAGCTCACGAATCTTATCCGCAGTAAATAGCTTCATATAATAATCATTAAATTTTACCTTTTGCTTAGTCTGTTTTACAATTTGCTTACAACACTGATTTAAACATCACTGATTTTACCCCTTAACATCGGCACAAAATGATAATGTCCTTCAAAAGAGGTGTGATAATCATCTTCACTTATCCTTTCCACAACCATCATTTTCTGCTGATAAACCCCTACCGGCACCACCATTCTACCGCCAATCGTTAACTGTTCCTTCAACTTTTCAGGTATCTCAGGAGCTGCGCAAGTAATTAAAATACCATCGTAGGGCGCGTATTGCGGTAATCCTTCGAATCCGTCTCCATACACCAACACCGCTTTGTTATAGCCGGTTTTGTCTAGATTTTCCCGTGCCAACAAATGCAATTTCTCAATGCGTTCCATGCTATAGACTTCATATCCCAATTCAAGCAAAATGGCAGTCTGATAGCCGCTTCCGGTACCTATCTCCAACACTTTTTGTCCCTTTTGCAGATTCAACAAATTGGTTTGGGCTGCCACCGTCGTGATTTGAGAAATAGTCTGACCGGCATCAATAGGTAATGGCTTATCACGATAAGCCTTCTCTTGCTGGTGTTCGGCGATAAACTTATGACGCTCCACCACTTCCATAGCAGCCATCACATCAACACGAAAATTATTATTTTTCGCGATGCGTTCCATCACTTTTAATCTGGCTACACGTTGATCAATACCGTCATTCATTTATCTTCGTTTTACAGGGGTATAAGCATCAGATGACACACTTCATGATTGCGAAAGTAGTTAAAATCATCAACTCTGGCAAACATCACCTTTTTCGGATTCAAACCGCCTTTTTCAATTCTAATATTTGCTTTCTATACTAAAGTGGAGCAGATTAGCACTGCTGCACAAAAACCAACTATCTACAATTATGTATCTAAAAAGATCTGACAATTCACCTTCTATCAACAATAGATAGTCAGTTATCTTATCCAATAATCTATCAAATGAATTTAATCACACAGCACATATAAATCGTCGCGCGGATTGATAAGCATGACGGGTAAATTTGTTTTTTTTATCAGATGTAGTTCCTTTGGACCGAATACAATGTCATCTAGTCCATATTCTCTTGATGCACTGACAATCAGCAGATCGTAATTGTTTTTATGTGCATGGTGCAAGGCAAAATTGTCGATTTTGAAACTATCTTTGCGACCTATTTCTATGTGATAAATAAGGTCAAATTTGTCCAATATTGTTGAAATCTTAGCCACATTCCCGGCTGCTTTTGTTCCGTAATCCTTAGCCTGCAACAAGGTAATCTCCGACTGACAAAATCTGCCAAGAGCTGATGCAAATTGTGCCTTTTCTATCTCTTCTATCAAAAAATTAACAGGCACTAATACCTTTTGGGTACACAAAACATCAAAGCTGTCTTTGTACATCAAATACGGTATGCGCAATTTACGGCAGGCACTGAGGTGTTTTTTAATAGTACGGACTTTATTGTCAGGGAGTTGTAAAAACAAAAATGAAGCTTCTTCTGCTTCACATATATCAGTCAAATCGTTTAATTGAAATGCCTGTACAGCCAAATAATCCGGGTGAATTCCCAACATATTTAATTGCTCTAAAACAGATGCTTTTTGTGTATTTTCGTCTGATTGCGGTGCACAGATTACAAAAACGCCAAATGTTTTTTTAAACTGCACGGATAAGGCATAAGCGCTTTGAACAAGTGATGTTGATGTTGTGATATTATGAATAAATGCAAGAATCATGATAACTTTTTTATTAAGGCCGATCGCAATCTGCGAATATCAGCGACCTCAAATCTTTGAAAATCAGCGAGAAACTAAACCCGCTACCACGGAACCCGGAACACGTACCCCGCTATCACGGACCGCGGACCGCGGAACACGAACCACGGAACTCGGACCCCTATTCCTGAAAATACACCCTCTTCACCCTCCTCGATACCGAGGTTAAAATCTCGTAAGGGATAGTATCAAGTTTTTTTGCCAAAGCTGAAATGCTAATATTTTCGCCAAAGATTTCTACCACATCGCCTTCACTGACATCCAGTCCGGTCACATCCACCGCCGTTAGATCCATGGAGATATTGCCTATTACCGGTGCATATTGTCCTTGTACGTAAACCTCCCCTATGCCGTTGCTTAACTTCCTGTCATAGCCGTCCGCATAACCTATGGGAAGAATGGCAATTAACTTGTCTTTGTCAACTTTGCCATTGCGACCGTAACCAACCGTTTCGCCGGATTTTACCTTTTTCAATTGCAGCACAATGGTTTTTAAAGCACAGACTTGTTGCAAATGCACATCCGGCAAAGCTGAAATACCATAATGACCGATACCCAGTCTCACCATGTCCAGTTGATATTCCGGAAAACGTTCTATTCCTGCTGAATTCAATATATGCCTGATGATGGGATGAGAAAAGGCTTTTGTAAATTGTTGGGTGCAAAAAGTAAAAACCTTCATTTGCTGATGGGTGAAATCATCTAAATGCTCATCGTCTGCACCTGCCAAATGGGAAAAGATGGACTTTACTTTTACCTGGTTGTGTTGTTGTAAAAACTGAATCAGCTTCCCTATATCTTCCGGTTCAAAACCAAGGCGATGCATACCCGTATCTATTTTAATGTGAATGGGATAATCGGTCAAACCCAGCTTGCCGGCAGCATTGACGAATGCCTTCAATAGATTAAAACTATAAATTTCAGGTTCTAAATTGTTTTCAAACAATACATCGAATGTGCTTTTTTCGGGATTCATGACCACAATGGGAATATGAATACCCGACCGACGGAGTTCCGCTCCTTCATCTGCAACCGCGACAGCTAAATAATTTGCCCGATGGTGTTGCAAAGCCTTGGCAATCTCAACGGAGCCGCTTCCATACCCAAAGGCTTTAACCATGCACATGATTTTGGTTCCCTCGGATAACTTTGATCTGAAATAATTTAAATTCTCGATTAATGCATTGAGATTTACTTCCAACACAGTCTCATGCGCAATCAACTCCAACCTGTGCGAAATTTTTTCAAACTCAAACTTTCTTGAGCCCTTCAACAAAATAGCTTCATTTCTGAAGCTCAGCATCACAGCATCCTGCAACAATTCTTCAGTTGTAGAAAAGAATTGTGCGTCAACACCTGCAAATAGTCCGGCACGTTTTGAAAGCTCCTCTCCTACTCCGATAAATCTGTGTATATTCTTGGCTTTTATAAGTTCAGCTACATGCTTATACAAATCATCCAATTTGAAACCACTCTGCAAAATATCGGACAAGATGATTGTTTTGGATAATTGTTTGGACACAGCCTGCTGGGATAGAAAATCTAAGGCAATATTCAGAGCATTTAAATCAGCATTGTAACTGTCGTTGATCAACAAACACTCCCGAACCCCTTGCTTGAGTTCCAGTCGCATGGCAACACTTTCTAAGCGTAACAGCCTTTGGTTGATTGTCTCCGGCGTATATTTGAAATGGTGCATAAACGTAATACAATGCATGGCATTTTCAACCGATGCGTCATCCGTAAAAGGTATGCAAAAAGTAAATTTTACATTTTGCCATTGAACCAATAAATTAGTTTTACCATTCACTTTTTGCACCTCTATCAATTGCACGTAATTATCAGGTGACTTTCCCCAACTCAACAAGGTACCCTTTGTCTTAACACGGGTTATCTCAGCATGAAGCATGGGGTTATCGCTGCAATAAATGATGTGTTTGGTGTGTGTAAACAATTTTAGTTTTTCTCTGATTTTTTCAGGATAATCGGAGAAATTCTCCTGATGTGCATCTCCTATGTTGGTAAAGATGCCAATGGTGGGTCGAACAATATGTTCTAAACGTTCCATCTCGTCCGGTTGAGAAATACCCGCTTCAAAAACAGCCAATTCTGTGTCGTTTTTCAGTTGCCAAACCGACAAAGGAACACCAATCTGGGAATTGTAGCTACGAGGCGAGCGCACCATTTCGAAATCTTCATGAAGCAATTGAAAAAGCCATTCTTTGACAATGGTTTTGCCATTGCTGCCTGTTATGCCCACAACCGGTATATCAAAAACAGACCGATGGACTGTAACAATTTGTTGCAAAGCCTCCAGGGTGTTTTCAACTTGTAAGAAATAAGCATCCCGCATAGCCTTAAATTCGGGACGTAACTCACTGACAACAAAGGAACGTACACCTTGACGGTACAAATCCTGAATATACTGATGTCCGTTATTTCTATGGCTGACAAGTGCAAAAAACAGACTTTCGGCCGGAAATGTCAACGAACGACTGTCAGTTAACAACCAGTTAATCTCAATGTCTTTAGGAATATCTGCTTTAGAGCCGATGATGTAAGCAATTTTTACGAGTTGCACTATTTACCGAATACTTAATTTATAATTGAATGTTGATGGCTGAAACATGTTTTTTCAGAAAAATCGAAGCCATACTTGCAAACTTTTCAACCGTTTCTGTTGTATAATAGGTGATAGATCCATGGGTAGTACATTTCTCTCTCATTTCCGGGTGGTTATCCAGATAAGTCCTTAAACTTTTTGCTACTATTTCACCTTGTGTTATGACTTGGATATGCTTGGGCAAATACTTCAAAATAGTAGGTAAAATAAGTGGATAATGAGTACATCCCAAGATGATTGTATCAATTTCAGAGTCTATACTCAACAAATTGTCTATATGTTGCCTGACAAAATAATCTGCTCCCGGCGACAGATGTTCATTGTTTTCGATTAGCGGAACCCACATCGGACAAGCCTCTGAAGTTAGCTGAATATCCGGAAAAAGCTTTTGAATTTCCAAGAGATAAGAATCTGACTTCACAGTACCCGGCGTGGCAAACATCCCCACATGTTTAGTTACGGTAACCTGATCCAACACCTCCACAGTAGGTCTGATCACACCCAACACACGCCTTCCTTTGTTGATCAACGGCAAATCATGTTGTTGTATGGATCTTAATGCTTTTGCTGAAGCTGTATTACAACCCAATATTACCAAATGGCAGCCCATGTCAAATAGTTTTCTCACAGACTCTGAAGTATATTGATAGACCACGTCAAAAGACCGCGTGCCATAAGGTGTACGTGCATTATCGCCCAAATAGATATAATCGTACTCGGGAAGTTCATTCCTGATTTTATCTAAAATTGTCAAGCCACCATAGCCTGAATCAAAAACCCCTATTGGGCCCGGGATGATGCTCATATCCTTGCTAACCATTTAGTTGCGTTTATCAAGTCCCCACATCAGTTTACTCTTCAAAGAATCAAAAAAGGTATGATTCAATTGTTTAGCTACCCTGATCTTATATTCAGCCTTCGTGACTCTAATTTTTTTATCCTGCTCCAGTATCATTGTCCGTCCGTCCAAAGTAAGCTGATACTTACCACTTCTGCTTCGTACCTCCAAATCAATCTTCCAGTCGTCGGGAATAACCAGGGGACGTACCGTGAGGCTGTGCGAAGCTACGGGAGTAAGTATAATATTCTGCGCCTGCGGAACCAACAAAGGTCCGCCTGCACTCATGGAATAAGCCGTTGATCCGGTCGGAGTGGACACAATCAAACCATCTGAATGATACGCATGTACAGCCTCACCATTTAAATAAGTAACGATATTGATCATGGAGGAACTTTCTTGTTTTAGCACAGCTACATCATTCAGCACGTAAGGATAATCTATCTTGCTGCCATCCGAAACCTCCACTTTCAGCAAGGTACGCTCCTCATAACTGATTTGACGATGCTTGATCGCATCCAAAGCTTTTTCTATCTCATCCACAGACACATCAGTCAAAAACCCCAAACGCCCTGTATTGATCCCCATGATTGGTATATCTTTCGAACCGATGCGCGCCGCCGTGTTCAAAAAAGTGCCATCGCCACCAATACTCAATGAGAAATCGGCTTGAAAATCATCGTTGTCGATTGTATGCTTCAAATTTAAGGGTGTGGCGGATTTTTTTTGATAATACGCAAGCAGCTGACGATCAACAATTAACTGTACATTTGTGTGATTGAAATAGCTGAAAATTGTATCCAAAATATCCAGTACTGTAGGAGAAAATGTGTTTCCAAAAACGGCTATAGTCATATTTTTTTTGTTCGCTTATTTCGTTTATTTTTGTAGGCTGAATAAAAGAAATAAATCCACTACAAAGGAAATATTTTATTGTTGATTTTGCAAATCTTTAGTCCTCATGACAAAACTAAGTGTAAACATAAATAAAATCGCCACTATTCGCAATGCAAGGGGAGGTAATGTACCCGATGTACTTCAGGTTGCAGTTGATTGCGAACGATTTGGAGCACAAGGGATCACTGTTCATCCTCGACCCGACGAACGACACATCAGGTATCAGGATGTATTGGATTTAAGACCATTAATCACGACCGAATTCAATATAGAAGGCTATCCCACCGACCGATTCATCTCTTTGGTGAAGTCTGTCAAACCTCATCAGGTTACTTTAGTTCCGGATCCTCCCGAGGCATTGACCTCCAACGCAGGATGGGATGCCATCAAACATCAGGATTTCTTACAGGAAGTAATTGCTGAATTCAAGCGGGCAGGCATTCGGGTATCTGTTTTTATCGATACCGACTGCGACAATATTGAAGCAGCAGCAAAAACCGGAGCCGACCGCGTTGAATTATATACAGAACCTTACGCTGCCGGCTATTTGATTAACAGAGAAAAAGCAATAGCACCTTTTATCAAAGCTGCTCAATGTGTCAAAGATACAGGGTTGGGCTTAAATGCCGGTCACGATTTGAGTTTAGTCAACCTGCAATATTTATCTGACAATATTCCGTGGATTGATGAAGTGTCAATCGGACATGCATTGATTTCGGATGCCCTGTATTACGGATTAGAAGAGACCATAAAAAAATATAAAGATCAACTAAAATAACATTTATTAAAAAATGAATCAGCTCATGTTTATTCTGCTACAGGCAGATTTAATTGATGAAACCGTGCAAGCCGCAAGCACTCCGGAAAAAATGAATCTCTGGACAATGGCTACTTACGGCGGACCTATTATGATTATTTTGGCCATCATGCTTGTCATTGCCATCTATATGTTCATCGAGCGTTTAGTCACGCTGAAACAAGCATTGGAGGAAGACAAATCTTTTATGAACAGGATCAGAGATTACATCCACGATGGTAAAATAGAGGCAGCTCAGAAACTTTGCAAGGATACAAACAATCCGATATCCAGAATGATAGAAAAAGGCATCAGCAGATTGGGACGTCCAATGAGTGACGTACTCGTTGCCATCGAAAACATCGGTAGCCTGGAAGTTGCCAATCTGGAAAAAGGCCTGGTAATTATGGCTTCCATAGCCGGTGGTGCGCCCATGTTGGGGTTCCTGGGTACTGTTACAGGGATGGTGACTACTTTTTATAATTTATCGCTGAACAATACCGGGATGATTCAGCTATCCGATTTATCGGTGGGTATGTATCAGGCCATGGTCACAACCATTGCCGGGTTAATAGTCGGAATTATTGCGTATTTTGGTTATAACTATCTAGTATCTCGCATTGATTCAGTAGTTCGCAGGCTGGAAGCCAGAAGTATTGAGTTCCTCGACTTATTGAATGAACCAGCGTAACAAACTAAATTTAAAGGAATAAAACGATGGCCATCAAAAAAAATTTAAAAGCTGAAGCCGGTTTTTCCATGTCGTCCATGACGGACATAATATTTCTGTTGCTTCTGTTTTTCATCATAGCTTCTACCATGTCATCGCCTAATGACATCAAACTTGACCTACCGCAGAGCAGGTCAACCACCTCCACAAGATCCGTGGTAGCTAAGGTGTCGATAGATGGAAACGGGCGGTTCTTCGTTGCCAAAGGAACAGGAAAACCGACACAGATAGCTCCGGAAATGTTAGAATCATATATTTTAGATTTGGTTGCACAAGATTCAACAACATATATCGCGCTGCATGCCGATCAACAAATTGCTTACAAAGAAGTAGTCAGGGTATTGGACATAGCCAATCAACATAAACTCAAATTAGTGGTTGCGACAAAAGCGCCCGGAAGATAGCAATATGCAAATTGACAAGTTTTTACATAAATTTCCCAAATCAAAATTGTATGCTTGGATAGGGACTATTGTCAGCGTGACAATCATCCTGCTCATATTGTTTTTTGTGGTATTGCCCGAATTGCAGCATGAAGAGGAAGGCGGTGTGATGATCAGTTTTGGAGATGCAATTGAAGGTGGGGGAACGGTAGAGACTGGTATACAAAGTGCAGAACAATCATCATCAACACAAGACAGGGACGAGGATGTACTGACGCAAGAAGACGCATCCGTTGCACTTTATGACACCAAACAAAGACAGGAAGAAGCTAACAGGGCTGAAACAGAACGACGGTTGCAGGAAGAAAGACAGGCCGCACAAAGAGCTGATGAGCTGATGGGAGATTTGTTCAACTCTGCCACCGGTGGGAGCGGTCGGACTACGGGCGAAACAACTGCAGGAAACCCTGTCGGCAAGGGAAGCATGGATGGCAATACCTGGTCTTTGGACGGCAGAGGTTTATTAGGCTCTATGCCGCGACCAGCCTATAGTACAAATACAGAAGGCTATTTGACAGTAGAAATACGTGTCAATGATGCCGGAGAAGTAATCAGTGCCCGGATACAAAAAGGAACCATTTCCGATAATACCATAAGAAATTCTGCCATAGAAGCAGCGAAAAAAACCAGATTTTCATCCGGTAAAGGAACAGTTACCGGAACCATTACATATAACTTTAAACTGAAATGATCATGCGTATTTTTCTTTTTTTAGCCGAAGGTTTCGAAGAAATTGAAGCCATTGCACCTGTTGATATTTTTCGTCGTGCCGGAATTGAAGTTACGACCGTATCCATCACAGATAAATTGTTGGTAACAGGCGCTCATAATGTTGGAATGCAGGCTGACACAGTATTTTCAAAAGCTGATTTTTCGGGTGATTATCTAATTTACCTTCCGGGAGGTATGCCGGGAACTTTGAACCTGGACAATCACAGTGGCTTGAAAAAGCTGATAGAAACACAACTTAGTAAGGGTAAAAAGGTTGCTGCTATCTGCGCTGCCCCCTCTATCCTTGGTAAAATGGGAGCTTTAAAAAACAAAGAAGCGGTTTGCTATCCGGGTTTTGAGTCTCAGTTGACTGGAGCCAAGATTTCTCAAGCGAAAATTGCAAAATCAGACAACATACTGACCGCCAAAGGTCCCGGTGTTGCCATTCCTTTTGCTTTGAAAATCGTAGAAGAATTAAAAGGGAAGCAAGTTGCTGAAGAGGTTGCTGCAGCTATGATTTTGTAGCATATTGGTCCAATAATATTTTGGCACCTGCAAAAGAGCTTATCTCATTGGCTAAAACTTTCTTTTCAACCTCAGCAATCATTTTGATAATTTCAGGATCTTGATAGAACCTGTCCCTGAGTTGCTCGTGGATGGTTTCGTACATCCAATATTTTGCTTGCTGATTTCTGTGTGCATCAAAAAAACGATTGGCGCGTGTGAGCTCCACGTATCTCAGCACCATATCCCAAATGGCGTCTATGCCTGTTTTTTCCAAAGCCGAGCAAGGAATCACTTCCGGCGACCAGCCTGAACCGGTAGCAGGAAAAAGACGCAAGGCATTCTGATACTGGGTTTTGGCTATTCGGGCTTTGTCGATATTATTGCCATCTGATTTGTTGATGGCAATGCCGTCAGCCATTTCCATAATGCCTCTTTTTATGCCCTGCAATTCATCGCCGGCACCGGCTAATTGCAACAGAAGGAAAAAATCAACCATGGAATGTACGGCGGTCTCAGACTGCCCAACCCCGACGGTTTCGACAAAGATCACATCATATCCGGCAGCTTCACAAAGAATGATGCTTTCTCGGGTTTTACGAGCCACGCCTCCCAACGAACCAGCCGATGGCGAAGGACGGATAAAAGCATTTTCGGCAACCGAAAGTTCCTCCATCCTGGTTTTGTCACCCAATATACTTCCTTTGGAACGTTCACTGCTTGGGTCAATAGCAAGTACAGCCAATTTATGGGATTTTTTCACCAAATACATCCCCAGTGCTTCGATAAAAGTACTTTTGCCTGCTCCGGGAACGCCTGTAATACCCAATCGTATGGAATTTCCTGTGTAAGGCATACAAGCCTCTACAAGCTTTTGGGCAAGTTGCTGGTGTTTGGGCAAAGCACTTTCAATCAAGGTGACAGCTTGACTAAGCACAGAGGTATCTCCATTCAGGATGCCGTCCAAATATTCTTCAACCGTGAATTGACGGCGTTTGGTTTTCGGCTTCTGATACGGGTTTACTGAAGAAACACCTTCCACACCCTTACTGACCAACAAACCTTTGTAGGACGGATCATTCTCAGGATGCTTATGATGATGACGCATGCAGCAATTTATTGTGGAATGGCAGGTTTGGGAATTACATCACCTTTGATGGTCAATTGGACAGGTTTACTATCCGCATTGGTATACACAGTAATAGTTTTGATAAAAACACCCGGGCGATTGACCGGATTATAAGATACGGTAATACTGCCTGTTTTCCCCGGCAACACCGGTTCTTTGGTCCAGGAAGTAGCCGTACAGCCGCAAGAGGCATTTACCCGATTGATAATCAAGGGAGCATCACCGGTATTTTTAAACTCAAACTTTTTGGTTGCAAGCCCGTCTTGTTCTTTGATTTTTTCAAAATCATGAGTTGTTTTTTCAAAAGTCATAACCGGACTCTGTGCCAAAAGCGCAACACCCATAATAAGTCCAAAAAATAATATGCTAACTCGTTTCATGTGCTGATAGTTTAATTCAAAATGAAATAGAGTCACAAAATTAGGAAAATAATTGGAAATAAGAAAGAAGACGAAATAAATTCCTGTGAAATGAAAACTGAGAGGTGATTATTGATATGCAATATGTGATTAATTTAGAATACCGCGTATATTGCCAGAGCGGAAAGTACATTATGTGTTTGTGATTTCATATCCCTTTCTTTATGAAAGCATTTCATTTTAAAAGTGTATTTTTGTACACACTGGATTATAATTAGCTCAGGTTGGCACAACTTTAAAAAAAAGAACATATAAATCATCTAAAATATGAAAGAGTTAGAAAGATTATTTGAGCAATGGCATAATCTACAACCATTGAAAACTGAATATCAGAAGAAATTAGACAGCAAGTTGATTTTATTTTTTATCAACCTTCCACCCATAATCTATATAATTCCAGCTAAAGTTTTCTCTAGTATCCACATTTACAAGCAAATAACCTTCTTGTGTACGATGAAATTCGCCTTTCCACCATCCGCCCGAAATAGCACCTCCGGTAAGGAACCAAGTGTCCTTCACAAAAAGTTCTTCATGCAAGTGTTGATGTCCTTGAAGGATAATTTTAAGGTTATAGTTGAGCAACAAATCCCACACCTCCTTATAGTTCTCAAACATATCAATCGGGGTTATTCTTCCTTCCACAGCCGGATAGTATAGTGACTGAAACGGAACATGTGTGCTTACAACAAGTGGTGTATTTGCCCCGATCGCGCTCAAATCATTTTTCAACCACTCGAATTGTTCGTCATTAACGAAGTATGTGTGCACAGAGTCACGTTGAACGCTGTTGAGCACAACGAAATGAACTCCTTTGTAATCGAATGAGTAATAGGTTTCTCCCAAATATTTTTGAAACATTTTAAATCCTGCAGAATCGGCTTGACCATTGAATGTATAAAATCTGTCGTGATTGCCGATTGTGAAATAAGCCGGTACACCGCTTTTATCAACTATGGATTTGAACCTCGCGAAAAGTGAGTCGGCTGTCGCCTCCTGTTCCGGCTTTAAACCATCAACATCAACGAGGTCACCGCCAAAAATAACAAAATCTACACCTCGCACTTTTGCATCAGCAAGAGCTTTCTCAAGACCCTCGTTTCCGTTTCCGCGATTGTCTTTGTTTAAATGAACATCTGTTAAGAACGCAAAAGAAAAGGCGTTTTCAGATGATTTTCCTCTGAATTGCGTACAATCTGTACAATGGCTAAAAAGAGCCATTGCTGCTAATAAAATAAATAATACAAAATTTTTATTCATTGTCGTAAATTTTATTCCCAACCAAACAATTGGGGTCCTAAATTAGGATTTAATGTTATTTGCTGAATAGGAATTGGACGGTAGTAATATTTCGGTGAAACAAAAGTACCCATATCTTCTGCCGTGACAATATTTCCTGAAGTTCCATTTTTTAAATATACCGTAGCATCGCTATCATCAATGCTCCCTGTTCTGTAGTAAATAAGCTTCACGCCTTTACTATTCACCTCCTTGTCAACATCAGCCGGAATGGATTGAGACGAAGGGATGAGAACAATATCCTCGATCCCATCACCATTGAGGTCAAATTTACCCAGTGAGGGGAAATAAATCCCTTCGGGAATTTTCTCCAGTACTTTTCCGGCACCCCATCGCATCAGGTCATCAAATCGAAAACCCTCGAAAGCAAGCTCAACCCTGCGTTCTCTCCTTATTTCCTGCAAAATTGGAGAAATAGTACCATATTTTGCGACTGAATGTGGGTCGGCTGCAGGATTCATGTTGAAGTTAGGCATGCCGACTCTACTCCTCAATATATTTATTGTATTATCGGCAACCTCTTGTGAAAATTCATTCAGTTCTGCTTTTGCTTCGGCGAAATTAAGCAACACCTCCGCATAACGTAATACCGGATAATCCAATTCATTGTAAATATCAGGTTCTTTGTTGTTGGCAAACCCTTTTATAAGATGGTAACCTGTAAAATTTTTATTGAATTGCTGGACGTAAAGCCCTGCTCCTGAAACATAAGTTGCAGTTTGTACCAATTCCCAACCCGGATAAGCGTAAGTCTGACTAAGACGAGGATCGCGATCTTTAAACTCTTCTATAAATGTTTTCGTTTGATAGCCGGGTTGAGATGAATAATAGGTCCCGTCTTTCATCAAGTAATTTTGTACAAGATCTTTTGCGGGTGATGGTTCATAGTTGCCAAAATTCCATTCACTGGTCCCTGCTCTAACCTCTCTTGCATCGTAAAAGGTGGCAAGAATTATTTCAGAGTTACTGCTCAAATCACCACTTCTAAAAATTGAAAGATAATCAGATTGAGGCTTACCGATGTTGTAAATGGTGAATTGACCGCCATCCATCACCTCTTTAGCCGCATCTCTTGCCAATTTTAAATAAGTGTCCGCCGTATTGGTAAGATTCAGTTCGGAATGATATTTTCTAAAAGTTCCTTCGTACAAAGCATCGCGCGACATATAGGTAAGAACCCCCCATTTATCTATTGCTCCGGAAGGCTGACCTGTTTTTACATGCTCCGCTGCATATTGGTAATCTTCAAAAATTTTTTGGATAACGAAATCGCGCGAATCTCTTTTTTTGAATAATGACTCCTCATCGTTGGTCTCAATAACCTTATCATACCAGGGCACATCCGAATATCGCTTCACCTTATCCATATAAAAGCGCGCACGGAAAAAACGTGCAACTCCGGTGTAGTGCGCTTTTACGTCAGGTGCCACCTGTGCTCTGTCCACATTCGCAAGAAAAAGATTGATATCTCTAAGTCTTCCCCAGGTCCAACCCGATGTCACTGTAGATGAATTCGGATTACTTGCCTTCATTATGTTTTTTATTTCAACCGCACCTGATGTTGTGGCTTGATTATCGGTTCCGGCATCGGCTGAGTACATGCCATGTCCCGGAAAATTATACAATCCGTAAATGTACATCTTAAGATCTTCCTCCGAGTTAAAAAAACGTTCAACGCCTATTTCAGTCCTTGGTTGACGATCCATAAAATCATCATTACAACCCGCCAATAAAGCGATTAAACCCAATATATATACTATTTTTTTCATACGTTTCATTTTAATTTCTTTTTATAGTTAGAATGTTATGTTTAAGCCAATAATGTATTGACGATTGAAGGGATAAGCATATCCGTTTCTGGTATCTTCAGTTATAGCTTCAGGATCAAAATATCTGCTGACTTCACTCCATTCGAACAGGTTATCCGCACTGATAAATAAACGAGCCCTGCTGAGGTTTACCTTGTCTACCAATTTTTTTGGCAAAGAATAACCTACCGTGATATTTTTTATCCTGAGATAAGCTCCGTTCAGGAGATAAGCTGTTTGGGGTATGGCCATTCCCATGGATTGATCAATTCGGGTACCTAAATTCCTGTCGGCGAGCCATGCCTGCAAGATTGGATATTTGGCATCAAGATTCTGATTGGTAAGCCCCGCATCAATGTAGGCTTTGGAGTGTTTTGCCATATCTACATCACTATCTGTCTCCGCCCGATAATAATCAAAGATATGTGTTTGCCCTCCTGAATAAGGTTGTTGGTAAAAACTCCAATAGAGATAATGTAAGGGGTAATAGTCCTTTTTACCTATCCCTTGAAGGAACATTGAAAAATCTATATTGTTCCAATCAGCAGTCAAATTAAATCCATACCTAAACCTCGGACTGTTGTTACCAATTATAGATAAGTCTTTCGGATCATCAAGGGTTAACCCTTTCGTTATGCGATTGTCGTTATTTAGATCTTTATATTTCGGCCACCCCGGCACGATATCCAACGCACCCCATGGGATAATTTCAGATTGATCAAGATTCGCAATTTCATCTTCCGTGGTAAAAAGTCCATCGCTTTGCAATCCCCAAATTTCTCCAAACTCCTGACCAACGTAATATTGAGTCAGCAAATTGGTAGGATTATCAAATTTTGTTATCCAAGAGCGAGTATCTGCCAACAGAAAACGTGTGGATATATTAAGCGGTTTGTCGGCAAGATTGAAACTGTCATTGTAAGAGAGCGTAATTTCCCATCCTATGGTTTTCATGTCAGCTGCATTTTCACGTGGAGCAGCTACACCTAACACACCGGGTAATTCTTTCCCAGGAACGAGCATTCCTTTTGTATCTCTTCTGTAGAGGTCACCTACAAAAGTGAGCTTATTGTTGAAAAAGCCAAGGTCAAGTCCTATATTTTGTGACGTAACCGTTTCCCAGGTATAATTGGCTGATACGAGAGGTGGAGATGAAACGGTTAATTGCCGGCGACCATCGATGAGGTATCCGCCCAATCCGGGAGTCATGGAAGGTATATAACCATACTCGCTTACCAACTGATTACCAAGAGACCCATATGATGCTCTCACCTTAAAATCACTTACTACCTCTCTCAACGGGTCAAAAAACGGTTCCGAACCCACTCTCCACGCAAGTGAAAAAGAGGGAAAAAATCCAAAACGCTTATCTTTGGGGAAGCGGGATGATCCATCATAGCGACCATTCAACTCCACTATATATTTATTATCGAAAATATAGTTTAACCTGTAGAACAATCCTCGTATTGCCCAATCCGTAAAACTCTCATTCACATTCATTTCGCCGGTAGCTAATGCTACTGTTGGAAGCTTTGTAGAAACAAGTTCTTTTCTTTCTGCAAGTAACCAGTTATAACGGCTGTATTCCTGGTTGAACCCTAAGATAGAGGTAAATTGATGTCTGTTTCTCACCAAATTCAGGGTTCCAAAGACATCAAGTACGCTGTAAAAATCTGTGGTAAACGTTCTGTATGCTCTGCTGTTTCCTTCTTCACGTACATCGTTGGGTCCAAATCCTATTAAATACTTGGTTTCAAACCAATTATAGTCTTCCACCCCTTTCACAAAGGAGTAGTTCGCATTTATTTTTAACAGTTTCTTAAACAGGTTAAGTTCACCCCCAAAAGTACTTTGAATACGGTCGTATTTCCGAAGATCTTCTCCACCATCGTTTAATCGTGCCATCAGACGTCCGGCAGCATTGTTTGCCCAGGTTCCGTCCGGGTTTAAGTCATGGTCCTGGGGAGCAAGGTTATAGAACATCGCCATATCGGAACTCCAAAAATATCCGGGTTTAAGCCTTTTGGTCGAAACGTACGATGTGTTATTTGACAGGGTAAACCAGCTGCTCACATCGTAAGTACCCTTGACCCTCATGTTGTACCTTTCGTATAAATCGTTTTCGACTATTTTAGACAAAACTCCGTTTTCACGATCGTACCCGCCTGACACATAAAAAGTTGTTTTATCCGTTTTCCCGGAAACAGCTACTTGATGAGAAGTAGAAAAGGTAATTTTGTCGATAAAATAGCTTGTCCAATCTTCATTCCCCATATACTCCCATTGTGTATCATCAAGCGGATTTAAACGAACCGGATCTAATGAAGGATTGTCCGATTTTTGACGCGCCCACTCCAATCTTTCGTCGCTTGCCACGTGTCCCCCACTCCAGGGCGTATTAAGAACCGCGATGTTTTTTGTTTTCAAATATATGTAGGGGTCCGAACTTTTCTCGGGTAAAATCGATGGCCTTTTCCAGGTAAAACTATTATTATAATCAACTTGTATTTTATCTGAACGTCCTGTTTTAGTTGTAATAAGAATAACGCCAAATGCAGCCCTGGCTCCGTAAATAGCGGCTGATGCGGCATCTTTCAACACTGAGATACTTTCAATATCTTCAGGCAGGAGCCTATTCAATTCATTGGCGTCAGAAGCAATACCATCAATAAGAATAAGAGGACTACCTCCGTTAATGGAGGTCAAGCCGCGTACATTGATCCGTGCCGCTTGTCCGGGTTCTCCACTGACAAAATCTATATTCAAGTTGGGAATCATGCCCTGCAACCCTCTGGAAATGTCATTGATAGGTTTTACTTCAAGCTCTTTTGCCCCGACCTGTTCCACCGATCCGGAAAGATTGATCTTTCTTTGAATTCCGTACCCCACAACCACTACTTCAGCTAACAATTCAGAATCTTCGTGTAAGGTTACATGAAGCGTACTTTCACCATTCCATTGAATTTCCTGTGTTTGAAACCCAATGCTGGAAAACACAATGGTTGAGTTTTCTTTTACTGATAAGGTGTAATCTCCGTTTATATCCGTTACTGTACCATTGGTCGTACCTTTCTCAACTACATTTACCCCAATCATCAACTCACCGTTAACATCTATCACTTTTCCACTTACCGTTTGGCCTTGTACTTGCGAATAGGAAAAACTCATGAAAAACAAAAAGAGTAACGAGACAAAACTCTTCATTATTCGTTTACTATTCTCCATAATCATTGTTTAAAATTTAACATATACTTCTCAAACACTCCACAAAGTAACGGGTATTATATTATGAACCGATTAAGGTTTTATGAAGGTGTGTTTAATAAATTATGAAGGTATTTTTAATAAAATGTTACTCGAAGTTGAATTGAAGATTGACGCTATGTGGCGGGTGTTTTTCAATGAATTAAGCTCATATTCAAACGATTATAATTTATCTTTAGTTGCCGCGCAGAACTCTCAACGAACCATTCAATCATTCACATGAGGGAGATAATTGATTGAATTTGTTCAAGTTTATTTCATTCAATCTTTTTTTTGTGAACGCAATTGAATTTCAAATTTTGAAGTCAACACATCATCGGAAAATCTGACAAAAAAGTATTTAAAACTTTATTTACCAGGAGGAATTTGTATTTATATAGAAAATTGATAAAGATGAGAAAATGGATGTAGCCTTATACAACAGGGCGCGCCTGTTATTTTTCGTAACTGAAATGGTTTAGGAAACCTATAAAAAAAGAACCCTGATTGACTGATTATCAACCAGGGGTCCCATTTTTAACAGTGCCCAGAGCCGGGATCGAACCGGCATGGAAATGAATCCATTGGTGTTTGAGACCAACGCGTCTACCAATTCCGCCATCTGGGCATTTATTGAGGTTGCAAAGGTAATTGTTTTTTTGGTTTCATCAAATCTTTGACAAAAAATCTTTGCGTTTCCCGGCAAAAATATCATAACCATGGTACCGGCATTCTAAAGCCCCATTCAATAAATCTATTTTTTTAGTTGGTTTTAATCCTATTTTATGTAACAAACTGTCTTGTGAGCTGATGACCCAGGCACTCGTACCCGGAAATCTGTGTTTTAATACGGAACCAAGCGTTTCGTAGGTATCGGCAAGCTCTTTAAAATCCAAACGCTCCCCGTACGGCGGATTGGTCACAATCAAATTTTTGCCTGCAGGTGCTTTTAACTGATCGATGGGTTGAACCGACAATTGTATGTATTTGCTTAACCCTGCACTCTTAATATTCTCGCTTGCAATTCTGATGGCTTTGCGGGAAATATCGTATCCGAAAATCCGGTGCTCAAACGCTCTCTCTCCACTTTCGTCCTGATACAGAACATCAAAAAGATCCTTATCGAAATCCTTCCATTTTTCGAAACCAAAAGAGGAACGATACAATCCCGGAGGAATATTCAGGGCAATAAGCGCTGCTTCAATCAGGAAAGTACCTGAACCACAAAAGGGATCAATAAAATTGCACTGTCCATTCCAACCTGCCAACAACAACATGCCTGCTGCCAGCACCTCGCTGATGGGTGCATCCGTCTGTCCAACACGATAGCCCCGTTTGTGCAGTGATTCGCCCGAACTGTCCAAAGAAATGGTACAAGTATCGTGAGAAATATGCACATTGAACTGCAAATCAGGATTATTTAACTTCACAGACGGACGTTTGTCGTACTTCTCTCTAAACCAATCGGCAATACCGTCTTTTACTCGATAAGTAGCGTATTTAGAATGGGTTATTTCTTCTGAAAAAACCGTAGCATCCACTGCAAAACCGGTCTTGAGGTCCATATACTGTTCCCAATCGAACTTTTTGACTGCCTCATAAATTTCATCCGGTGTTTTAGCCTTAAAAGTATAAATGGGCATTAAGATACGCAGTGCCGTGCGAAGATGTAAATTAGCCTTGTAAAGCAACATCTTATCACCCGTAAAAGCCACAGCTCTGCGTTGAATTTCAACATTATCAGCACCCAACGCAATCAATTCAGTTGCTAATACTTCCTCTAAACCCTTTAATGTTTTTGCAATATATGAATTCCCCATAACTTCCTAACTTCCCTAACTTCCTTAACTTCTTTAACTTCAAACTACTAACTACCAACCACCATTCATTTTTTCTGCACCAATTTCGCTCCTGCCGGAACATCCTGATCTATCCAGATATTTCCACCTATAACGGCACCATCACCGACAGAAACATTGCCTAAAATAGTAGAGTTAGAGTAGATAATGACGTTATTGCCTATTTTAGGATGTCGGTCGATTCCTTTAATCGGATTGCCGTTTTCATCCAAAGGAAAACTTTTCGCGCCTAAAGTAACACCCTGATACATCTTGACATGGTCGCCAATCCTGGCCGTTTCACCTATCACCACTCCGGTACCGTGATCTATGGTAAAATAACTACCGATGGAAGCACCCGGATGGATGTCTATACCTGTTTCGGAATGAGCCATTTCACAGATAATCCTGGGGATCAGCGGCACTTCTAACTTCAGCAAAGTGTTAGCGATGCGGTAACTGCTGATGGCGCGAATGCCCGGATAGCAAAAGATGACTTCACCATAGCTTTTGGCAGCCGGATCGCCATTGTAGGCAGCCACAACATCGGTATATAGTTTATCCCTGATTTCCGGCAACTGAGAAATAAAAGCAACGGACTTCTTTTTTGCCAGGCGATCGATTTCATCATAAATCCGTTCTTCAGAAGTTGATTCAAAACACAAACCGGCTTTAATCTGCGATTGCAAAAGAGATTGCAACTTATCTATATTCACACCTATATGATACAACCTCGAATCGGCGTTGACAGCCGCATCTCCGAAATAACCCGGAAAAATGATAGACCGGATCAGATTGACCATTTCCTTCAACGTATCCTCTGAAGGCATGGGGGTATTGTGTTTTTGCTTATGGCATACTTCACTGATATTTCCAGTATCAGCAAGCTTTTGTATGACTTCCAATGTTTTTTTAGTATCCATAGTGTTGTATTAAAATTCGATTGTAAATCATCAATTTACGAATTCACCATTCGTAAGCTTGAAAAAATCATTGATCTTACGAATTGCGTTTTGCACACGTACTTCGCCAATTCCACGAATACAAATGTAGGGCTTTTTAATTTTAATGATTTCAGATCTATACCAATTAAAAAAATGCTCCCTGTCATGTCCGTGTTCCCTGACTGAATCAGCCACCCAGGGAATGTCCGGTTCGCACAGTAAGTACAAGTCAAAAAAACCGGTTTTTAATCTGTCTTCAACAAAAGAAGGCACTTCATCGTAACAGTATTCAAACCAAACTTTTGTGATGATCAACTCCGTATCAAAAAACACAAAAGGATAAGTTTGGTCCGTTTCGTACTCAATTTCTTGCTCGATCTGTTTCAAGGCTATATGTTTGATATCATCAAAATGATAGGGTCTTGACAAACTTTCGATGTAAGTCCGCGCATACTCGGGAACCCACGGGGAATGATAATGCATCGCTAACTGCTCCGCCAGCATAGTTTTTCCCGTTGATTCAGGTCCGATAATCGCGATTTTGTACATTTTTTATTACTTTTGTCGACAAAATTCAAATGATGCGCAAATTTACGATATTTATTCTGTTTTTGCTTGGTTTTGTGATTTTGCCCAACACGTCACCTGCACAAAATACGGATATTGTGCTGTTGAAACAGATCAACCATGCGGCACCGGGTCTGAAACCGACTTCTGTGGTGCTGACAGAATCAGCCTTATACATCAGTTTGGCTGCACCGGTTGCTATCGCGGGATATGGCCTTATACGTTCAGATCAGGATTTGCTGAAAGATGCTTTCTACATTGCCATGGCATCAGGTGTTAATGCAGTTGCTACCGATGTTCTCAAACGTATATTCAATCGTCCGCGTCCGGGCATTAGCTATCCCTACCCTGAAATAGATGCCTATAAAGATATGAAGAGCAGATCAATGCCATCCGGTCATACTTCCAATAGCTTCGCGACAGCCACTGCACTTAGTCTAAAATATCCCAAATGGTACGTTATTGTGCCTGCTTACACATGGGCAGCGGCAATAGGTTTTACGCGCATGCATCTCGGCGTTCATTATCCGTCCGATGTATTGGCTGGCGCAGCTTTGGGGATAGGAAGTGCTTATCTGACGTACAAACTGAATGAATGGTGGTGGGATCATTATGATATAAAAGCCTGGAGGATTATTAAAAAATAAACCTTCTTTAACTTACTAATTTGAAATTGTGTTATATGTGTTATAAAACATACAAAAAATTAACGCTATTACAGGAGTTTTTTATATCTTGCCGCTCATTTTTTTGCAATAAATATTCATAACTGAACGAACAACTTCAGTCCTTTTTTATTCTACAATAAAGAAAATTTAATTTTATAAACTTATGAAACAATATCAATCAAATGAAATTAGGAACATTTCCTTGTTAGGAAGTTCCGGCTCTGGGAAAACCACTCTCGTTGAAGCCATACTCAACGAGAGTGGTGTTATAAAACGTAAGGGCACTGTCGAAGGACAAAATACAGTATCCGATTATTTTCCTGTAGAAAAGGAATATGGTTATTCAGTTTTTTCTACCATCATTCAAACCCAATGGAACGATAAAAAACTTACTTTTATCGATTGCCCGGGATCGGATGATTTTATTGGTGGAGTGGTTACTTCTCTGAATGTGACTGACACGGCTTTGATCTTACTAAATACCCAGTATGGAGTGGAAGTGGGTACCGGCAATCATTTTCGTTATGCTGAGAATCACAACAAACCGGTTATTTTTGTTGCCAATCATCTCGACCATGAAAAGGTTGACTTTGACCGTACCCTTGAACAGGTGAAAGAAAATTTTGGTAACAAGGTCGTTGTTATTCAATATCCTTTGAATCCGGGACTGGACTTTAACGCAATCATCGATATTCTTCAAATGAAGATGATAAAGTACAATCCGGGTGGCGGAAAGCCTGAAGTATTGGAAATACCTGCCGATCAAAAAGCAAAAGCTGATGCTTTGCATGATGCCTTGATAGAGGCTGCCGCAGAACATGATGAAGCTTTGATGGAAAAATTTTTCGATGAAGGCGTACTGACTTCAGAAGAGATTCTTGCCGGTATCCGCGCCGGTGTGGCAAGTTGCGGCATGTATCCCCTGATAACTGTTTGCGGTCTACAAAACATGGGTGTTGGCTGTTTGATGGAGTTTGTCGGTAATGTTACTCCGTCTGTGAACGAAGTACCCAAACCGGTGACCAAGAGTAATAAAGAAATTGCACCCGATGCATCAGCACCAACCAGCATTTTTGTTTTCAAAACAAGTATTGAACCGCATATTGGCGAAGTTTCTTATTTCAAAGTGATGAGTGGTACTTTGAAAGTCGGAGATGACCTGACAAACATCAACAGAGGTAGCAAAGAACGTATAGCGCAGATATTTGCTGTTGCAGGACAAATTCGTACCAATGTGGACGTATTGGTTGCCGGCGACATCGGTGCAACCGTGAAACTCAAAGATACCCGTACCGGCGATACATTAAACGCAAAGGGATGTGAATATGACTTTAAAGCCATTGAATTCCCGGCATCCAAATATCGTCGTGCCATTAAAGCCGTTTCCGAATCTGATGATGAGAAACTAAGCGAAGTGCTGACCCGGATGCGCGAAGAAGACCCGACATGGATTGTAGAGCAATCAAAAGAGTTGAAACAAATGATCGTTCACGGACAAGGAGAGTTCCACTTGCGTACCCTGAAATGGCGTTTGGAAAATAACGATAAAATTCCTGTTGAATTTAGAGAACCTAAAATTCCGTACAGAGAAACCATTACCAAGTCAGCCCGTGCCGACTATCGTCATAAAAAACAATCGGGAGGTGCAGGGCAGTTTGGAGAGGTGCACATGATCATTGAACCTTATGTTGAAGGCGCACCTGTTCCGGAGACTTATCGCTTTGGCGGACAAGAATTTAAAATTTCCGTACGTGATACCCAAGAGATTGAATTGGAATGGGGCGGCAAGATCATTTTTATCAACTCCATCGTGGGAGGTTCTATTGACGCCCGTTTTTTACCCGCAATTTTGAAAGGTGTGATGGACCGCATGGAGCAAGGACCGTTGACAGGTTCTTACGCACGTGATGTTCGTGTTATTGTTTATGATGGTAAGATGCACCCGGTTGACTCCAATGAAATTTCTTTCCGTCTTGCCGGAAGAAATGCTTTCGCTCAGGCTTTTAAAGAAGCCGGACCCAAACTATTGGAACCAATCTATGATGTAGTGGTTTTGGCTCCGTCCGACAGATTGGGTGATGTGATGAGTGACATGCAAGGTCGCCGTGGCGTGATCATGGGAATGTCGAGCGAAAAAGGATTTGAAAAATTATCGGCCAAAGTACCTTTGAAAGAGTTGAGCAACTATTCGACTGCTTTAAGTTCATTGAGTGGTGGCCGCGCTTCTTTCAGCATGAAGTTCGCCAGCTACGAATTGGTTCCTATGGATATTCAGGAAAAATTATTGAAGGAATACGAGGAAACGAAGAAAGAGGAAGATTAATAAAACCTCTTTTGATAACAAAGCCCAGGGGTTGTCTTAAAAGTAAAGATAGCCCCTGGGCTTTTTGTTATGTACTTTTGGTGGTGCGACATTGACCTCGTCCGATGAGCCGAAAAATAAGTGAGAACAGCGTTAAAAATCGTCCTTGTTTGAGCAACGAAGTTGTGAGTTTGGACGATTTAGCTGTTTGAACGCTAATTTTTCGAGCGAAGCGGGCGCAGTCTTGATTTTTTTTTGCTTCGTTTTTTTGTATCAAGACAAAAAAATGAAGAGAAATGACAAAGTCATTACTTCTTTCCTTGTAACCATTCATGCATAGAAGTAGCAGCCTTGCGCCCATCACCCATAGCCAGGATGACTGTAGCACCGCCTCTGACTATATCGCCTCCGGCAAAAATCATGGGGATATCGGTTTGCATGGTTTCCTCATCAACAACGATAGTGCCCCACTTGGTGAGTTGCAATCCTTCCACTGAACGTGGAATTAAAGGATTGGGAGATACGCCTACACTGATGATGACTTCATCAACTTCTATAATTTCCGTACAACCGGGTTTTTCAATGGGAGAACGGCGCCCGGAAGCATCAGGCTCACCCAATTCCATCTCTTGCACGATCATATGGGTCACACGCCCCTGTTCGTTGCCAAGAAATTCAATGGGATTGCGCAAAGTCATAAAGATAATACCCTCTTCTTTGGCATGATGTACCTCTTCTATTCGGGCAGGCATTTCCTCTTCGGAGCGTCTGTAAACTATCATGGCTCGCTCAGCACCCAAACGAAGCGCAGTACGCACTGAATCCATTGCCGTATTACCACCACCGATAACCGCTACCTTTTTCCCTTTAAACACAGGAGTGTCCGATTCAGGATTGGCTGCATCCATCAAATTTACGCGTGTTAAATATTCATTGGAAGACATGATGCCTACTAAATTCTCTCCCTTGATATTCATAAACCGCGGCAATCCGGCACCACTACCCACAAACACACCCTGATAGCCTTCTGCTTTTAGGTCTTCCATGCTGATGGTTCTGCCGATGATGCAGTTGGTCATAAATTTCACTCCCATATCCCGCAGGTTATTGATTTCCACATCAATCACATCATTAGGTAAACGGAACTCGGGAATACCGTATTTCAACACGCCGCCGATTTCATGCAGGGCTTCAAAAACCGTAACATTATAACCAAATTTGACCATATCACCCGCAAAGGACAATCCAGCCGGTCCTGAACCGACTACGGCGATTTTAATTCCATTCGGTGAGGCTACTGTTGGTACGGATATATTGCCACTTTCTCTTTCGTAGTCGGCGGCAAAACGCTCCAAATGTCCGATGGCCACCGGATCTTTTCCCGTCCGTACATGGATACATTTGGCCTCACATTGCTTTTCCTGCGGACAAACGCGACCGCAAACAGCAGGCAATGCAGAGGTTATTTTCAAGGTTTTGGCAGCCTCTGCAAATTCACCTACTTCAATTTGTTTAATGAACTGAGGAATATAAATATTGACGGGGCAACCGGTCATACAGGTAGGCTCGGGACAATCGATACATCGCTTGGCTTCCTGCATAGCCAATTCAGGGGTAAGTCCTAAATTGACCTCTTCATTGTTTTGGGCACGGTATGCAGGATCTAACGAAGGCATCACTACACGAGGTATAGCCATGCGTTCTTTTACTTTTAGAGATTCTCTTAATGCTACTCTCCAGGGTTTGGATCTTTCTTCAGAAATATTGGGCATGATAAAAAATTTAGTCCCCTAAGCTGGGGCTGTCTCAAAACAAATAATCAACTAAAAAACAATCAGGTGTTTTAGAAGCATCATCCTTCCTTATCCAATTTACTTAACTTCTCCATCTCTTCCCGCTCAAAATCTTTATATCCGCCTAAGCGCATCAACATTTCATCAAAATCAACTTGATGGGCATCGAATTCGGGTCCGTCAACGCATACGAATTTCACTTTACCGCCGACTGTCACACGGCAAGCACCACACATGCCGGTGCCATCAACCATGATGGTATTTAAAGAAGCAACTGTTGGAATATTGTATTTTTTAGTCAGCAAACTGACAAATTTCATCATAATAGCAGGACCTATGGTGACACACAAATCCACCTTTTCTCTGTTGAGAACTGTCTCAACACCATTGGTTACCAAGCCTTTGTTTCCATAAGAGCCATCATCCGTCATCACGATAAGCTCATCGGACAATGAACGCATTTGCTCTTCCAAGATGATCAACTCTTTGGTACGTGCCGCCAGCACAGTAATTACCTTGTTGCCGGCTTTTTTGAGGGCTCTCACGATGGGCAACATAGGAGCAGTGCCCACGCCACCGCAGGCACATACAACAGTACCAAAATTCTCAATGTGAGTAGCTTTACCAAGCGGTCCGACCAAATCTGTTATGGAATCGCCAACTTTTAATTTTCCCAATTTGGTGGATGAAACGCCGGTCATTTGAATTACCAAGGTGATGGTGCCCTTTTCAACATCAGCATCAGCAATGGTAAGCGGGATGCGTTCGCCCATCTTACCGACACGCACGATCACAAAATGACCGGCTTTGCGTGCTTTAGCAATCAGGGGAGCTTCAACTTCTAATCTTACAACTTTATCTGAAAAATATTCTTTAGAAATAATTTTATTCATGAGTAAAAAACCAAAATTGAGGTACAAATTTATGAAAAATTTCTTTAATATTTCTCAACTTCTCCCATTTTACCCATAAATAAAATAACTCCGGTGCTTTTTTCACGAATAAGAAAAATAAATGGACGGTTGGCATAAAAGACCGGATTTTCCGGCAAAGCCATTTCTTTCGTCTCTATTATGGTTACGGCTGCCGCTTCCGTGCCCTTCTCATTTACATCACAATAGGTGCTGTGAATAACCCTGGAAATCAGCAAATCGTTTTCCGACATGCGAGAAAAATCTGCCTCTCCACTGAAAGCTGATGGCATACCCATGACTGACAAAACATCTCGCAATTCTAACTTGCTTTGTACCTTGAATTTCGGGAAATAAACCTGAACTTCTCTTGGAGTGAGGCCTTCTACTATTTCATTCCATTCGTCCATATCAAAGTCTTTCAAATAGCTTTCAATGGTGTTTTTTTGTTTGGGCAAAATTACTGTCATGCTGAAAGCCTTATTACCATAGGGCATGTCAAGATACTGCGCTTTATCATCTTCATAATAATTGAAAGTCTGTTCCTGACGCATCATATCAACTTTATTAGTCTTACCGCCTGAGGTGACAAAATCTTTCTCCGAAGTGTCCTTACTATTAAACTCACTGCTCCAAATACCCTTAAAATATATCGCATTGATCAAATACATGATGGCATCAGCTGGAATTTCATTCAACGGCTCCTTGATCAATTCGTTGGTTTTGTCCGAGCACCATTTATTAATCTTGTTTAAGGATTCAGGAGCACTAAAATCCAAAGCTGTTACCTCTGCATTGAAATATTTTTTATTAACGTCCAAAAATGATTTATAGATTGGATAACCGTCTTTATACCAAATGGAATTGGCAATATTAAGTTTGGTAGAGGGATCAATCTTAACCAATGAATTTTGCATGATTTGATAATATTCATTGATTTCATCTTCAGACATTTTCTTCATTTTCAAGGTTGATTCCATTTCAGACTTGGTTTTACCGTCGGCACCGTTCCAAGTCATGCCCAAAGCAATACTCACACTCAACGGAGAAATAAAAGTATTGGCTTCTTTCGTGTTATCAAGCACCTGCTTGAATAGGTCCCATGCAAATTCATTGTCCTGTGCTACCCGCTTTTCCATCCCAACTTTCAGGCGAATAGGTTCTGCTTCTTTCTTTATATCAATGTCAGACTCACAAGCTGAGAACAACAAGGGGATAACAAAAAGAAAGAAGTAAGGTTTTAAGTTTTTAAAATTTAAAAAGTTCATAAAGTTTAATTTGTAAGGTTAATAATGCAATTTAATATTTCTCAACTTCTCCCATTTTACCCATAAATAAAATAACTCCGGTACTATTTTCACGTATGACGAAAATAAACGGACGGTTGGCATAAAAGACCGGATTTTCAGGCATAGACGTTAAATTTACCTCTATTACGGTTACGGCTGCTGCTTCTGTACCCTTCTCATTTACATCACAATAGGTGCTGTGAATAACCCTGGAAATCAGCAAATCGCCTTCCGACATGCGTGAGAAGTCTGCCTCTTCACTGAAAGCTGATGGCATACCCATGATAGCCAAAACATCTCGCAATTCTAACTTACTTTGTACCTTGAATTTCGGAAAATAAACCTGAACTTCTCTTGGAGTGAGGTTTTCTACTATTTCATTCCATTTGTCTGCATCAAAATCCTTCAAATAGCTCTCAATGGTGTTTTTTTGTTTAGGCAAAATTACTGTCATGCTGAAAGCCTTATTACCATAGGGCATATCAAGGTACTGCGCTTTATCATCTTCAAAATAATTGAAAGTCTGCTCCTGGCGCATCATATCAACTTTATTAGTCTTACCGCTTGAGGTGACAAAATCTTTCTCTGAAGTGTCCTTACTATTAAACTCACTGCTCCAGATGCCCTTAAAATATATTGCATTGATCAAATACATGATGGCATCAGCAGGAATTTCATTCAACGGCTCCTTGATCAATTCGTTGGTTTTGTCCGAGCACCATTTATTAATCTTGTTTAAGGATTCAGGAGCACTAAAATCCAAAGCTGTTACCTCTGCATTGAAATATTTTTTATTAACGTCCAAAAATGATTTATAGATTGGATAACCGTCTTTATACCAAATGGAATTGGCAATATTAAGTTTGGTAGAGGGATCAATCTTAACCAATGAATTTTGCATGATTTGATAATATTCATTGATTTCCTTTTCAGACATGCCCGACATTTTTAGGGTTGATTCCATTTCAGCCTTGGTGATACTATCAGCACCGTTCCAGGTCATGCCCAAAGCAATACTCACGCTCAATGGAGAAATAAAAGTATTGGCTTCCTCTGTGTTGTCAAGCACCTGCTTGAATAGGTCCCATGCAAATTCATTGTCCTGTGCTACCCGTTTCTCCATCCCAACTTTCAGGCGGATGGGTTCTGCTTCTTTCTTTATATCAATGTCAGACTCACAAGCTGAGAACAACAAGGGGATAACAAAAAGAAAGAAGTAAGGTTTTAAGTTTTTAAAATTTAAAAAGTTCATAAAGTTTAATTGATGAAGTTTGTAAAACAATTTCTGACTTAGCGTTAAAAGCTTTAAAAAAATTATTAAAGCAACTCCCTATTGATGAAAATGGTATGGAAAAAGTTGCAGGTAAATTAAAGTATTAATTCTATATTTTAGAATATTATATATTTTATTTTGTATTTCAAAAAAAATTATTTAATTTTGCGTCCTAAACCCTACTTCATTTTTTTGTCTTGATACAAAAAAACGAAGCAAAAAAAAATCAAGACTGCGCCCGCTTCGCTCGAAAAATTAGCGCTCGAGGTCGGTCACTACCCAACACATAAAATCCTACAAACTAATTAATTGTTTAACTGTTTAGAATTCAAAAAGATGGTAACAATCAAAAAAGATATTAATGAAAAACTTTATCAAACTGCTCTGTTAAGAATAGATGAATTGCTACATGAAGTTACAGATGAGACACCTGTATCCGATAAAAGAGCCATCGAATTATCTTTGATGTCTGATATAGTCATGGCTTATGAGGAGAAACATTTCCCTATTGCATCATCTCCTTTGGCTGACGTGATGAAAATAGCATTGGAAGAAAAAAACATATCTCAAAAAGCCTTGGCAGAACGTATTGGCGTATCTCCATCTCGGATAAGCGAATACTTAAGCGGGAAAGCTGAGCCTACATTAAAAATCGCCCGCGCCATCAGTAAGGAACTGAAGATTGCGCCGGCGATTGTATTGGGAGTATAAAAGAACCTTAGTATCTGTAATGCTCCGGTTTGTACGGACCATCCACTTCAACACCAATATAAGCCGCTTGGTCGGGAGTAAGTTTAGTTAATTTAACGCCCAATTGTTCCAGGTGCAGGCGTGCAACTTCCTCATCCAAATGTTTGGGCAAGCGATATACGTCAATGGGATAATCCTTGGTGTGCAGTTCAATTTGAGCCAAAGTCTGGTTGGTAAACGAATTACTCATCACAAAAGAAGGATGACCGGTCGCACAACCCAAATTCACCAGGCGACCATCTGCCAATAAAATAATGCTGTTCCCTGTAGGAAAAGTATATTTATCAACTTGCGGTTTAATATTCACCTTTTTTATCCCTGGGTATTTTTTCAATTTTTCTACCTGAATTTCATTGTCGAAATGGCCGATATTACACACGATGGAACCATCATTCATTTTGGCCATATGTTCAATGCGTATCACATCTTTATTGCCGGTAGTAGTCACGAATACATTGCCCTCAGCGAGTGCATCCTCAACCGTGCAAACTTCAAAACCTTCCATGGCTGCCTGTAAAGCACAGATGGGGTCAATTTCAGTAACCAACACCCGCGCACCGTATGCACGCATGGATTTAGCCGAACCTTTACCCACGTCACCATAGCCACAAACCACCACTACTTTACCGGCAAGCATCACGTCTGTAGCACGTTTGATGCCGTCAGCCAAAGATTCGCGACAACCGTATAAATTATCAAATTTGGATTTGGTCACAGAGTCGTTGACATTAAAAGCTGGAAATAATAATTTGCCCTGCTCCATCATTTGATAAAGGCGATGAACACCTGTTGTGGTCTCTTCAGAAACTCCACGAATTTCTTTCACCATCTCCTTCCAAACATCTTTACGCTCTGTCAACACCTTTTTCAGAATAGCGTAAAGTTCTCTTTCATCTTCACCCTCAGCCTTTTTATTGAGTACTTCGGCATTTTCTTCAGCAGCCACTCCCATGTGCAGCATCAGGGTAGCATCTCCGCCATCATCCACTATCAAGGTTGGACCCTGATTATTACCAAAAGAAAGCGCCTGCAAAGTACACCACCAATATTCCTCCAAAGTCTCACCTTTCCATGCAAACACAGGAACACCGGCTTTTGCAATGGCTGCCGCCGCATGATCTTGAGTAGAATAGATATTGCAACTGCACCAGCGTACCTCAGCACCCAATTCAACCAAAGTCTCAATCAAGACCGCAGTTTGGATGGTCATATGTAAAGAACCCATGATGCGAGCACCCTTCAAAGGTTTCTCTTTGCCGAAACGAGCGCGCAAAGACATCAGCCCCGGCATTTCTTTTTCGGCTAATTCTATTTCTTTCCTGCCGTAATCAGCTAAGGAAATATCGGCTACTCGATAGGGTAAATTACTGAATAATACGTTAGTAGTCATGAATAAAAGAATTAAAAATATTTTAAAACTGCTTTACATAAACCGGAGGCAAAGTTACGAATAATATCCGAAACGATAGTGTCTCATAAGAATCCAACTGTTGTGTTACTTTCGGTATTCGGGATCAGTTGCGTATTTCGAGTATATCAAACAAATTAAATTTGTTTATCTTTGCTTTTTTACTTGCCTGATGTTCATTGATGTACACACACATAAAATCAATTCCGACGGTATTCCCATTATATGCAATGTCAGAATAAACGATGATGCAGTTACATTACCGCATGGTCGGCACATTTATTTTTCGGCCGGCATACATCCCTGGGATGCCGGCAAAGTACGTTCGGTGTGGTACGATAATATGACAATCATGTTGAATTACGAGCAGGTAATCGCTGTGGGAGAATGCGGTTTGGATAAGCATACATCTGTCTCTCTTGAAAAACAACTTGAAATATTCGAAAAACACATCCATCTTTCGGAGACAAATCAATTACCATTGCTCATTCATTGTGTAGGATTCAGCCATGAAATTATTCGTCTTCATCAATATTTTAAACCCAAACAAGCCTGGATTATACATGGTTTTAGGGGAAAACCCGAATTAGCATTACAGTTTTTGAAAGAAGACATTTATTTATCTTTTGGAGAAAAATTCAATGTAGAATCCGTAAAGATCACTCCTCTAAACAGGCTATTGATTGAAACTGATGAAAGCCAAATGTCCATTGAAGATTTGTATCAACTCATCGCAGCAATTAAAGAATGTGATGTGAGAAAATTAAAAGCAGCGAATGATTTGTTTGGGATTTAAGGCTTAAGCTGATGCACCATATTAATTGAACTCCATCCTTCCGTTCGATGTCCCTTAGTTAGAAAAAACCATTACCTTTGTCATTCAATATTTTTTATAAAATGAAAAGAGTTTTTCTATTCGCTTGTGTTGTATTCAGCTCCGTAGCTGCCTTTTCGCAATTTCGGCTCACTGCCGACATATTAAAATTAAACAATGTATTCAGTGCCATTACCAATCTTTATGTAGATTCCGTGGATGAAAAGAAATTGGTTGAAACGGCAATTGTTGCGACTTTGAAAGATTTAGATCCTCACTCATCTTACATTCCGAAAGAAGAAGTTGAAAAAACAAATGAACCTCTGGAAGGAAGCTTTGAAGGAGTAGGCATACAATTCCAGATTTTCAATGATACCATATTGGTGGTGCAAACCATTACCGGGACGCCGGCCGAAAAGGTGGGAGTCAAACCGGGTGACAGAATTGTATATATAGATGGAGAATTGATAGCCGGACAGAAAATACAAAATTCAGATGTAATAAAACGATTGCGGGGAAAGAAAGGCTCAGAGGTAGAAGTGAAAATTTTACGCCGCGGTGTGCCGGAATTAATCCTGTTTAAAATCATCCGCGATAAAATACCGGTTAACAGCATTGATGCGTCTTATATGATTGATGAGGAAATCGGTTACATTAAGATCAATAATTTTGGCAGCAAAACTATAGATGAATATAAAACTTCATTTTTCTCTTTGAAAAATGAAGGCATGAAACATTTAATTTTAAACCTTCAAGGCAACGGAGGTGGTTATCTCAATGCAGCCATCGAATTGGCGGATGAGTTTTTAGGTCGGGATAAGCTAATTGTATATACGGAGGGTTTAAAGCAAAGACGCATGACCTCTACCGCAACAGCTATCGGGGGATTTGAACAAGGGAAACTGATTATTTTGGTGGATGAATATTCTGCTTCAGCCAGTGAAATCGTTTCAGGTGCCGTACAGGATTGGGACCGGGGAATAATTGTAGGCAGGCGAACATTCGGTAAAGGACTGGTACAACGCCAAATTCCTTTATCTGATGGCTCCATGCTGCGTTTAACGACATCGCGCTATTATACACCAAGTGGCAGATCCATTCAAAAACCTTACAAAGATGGCGTAGAAAAGTACAGAAAAGATTTGGCGGACAGGTATGAACATGGTGAAATGCAACACATCGATTCCATTCATTTTTCTGATTCGCTCAAATACACAACCAATGTGTTAAAAAGGACGGTTTATGGTGGTGGTGGCATCATGCCCGATGTATTTGTTCCTTTAGATACAACTCGCTTTACCGATTTCCACAGAAAAATTGTAGCACAAGGTGTCATGAATAAAATTGTAGTTCAGTATAATGACAGGAACAGAAATAGCTTGAAAAGGAAATACCGTGACTTTGAGCAATATAAAAACACATTCTCCGTAGATACGGAATTGTTGGATCAAATGAAAGAAATGGCTGAGCAAGAAGGAATTGTGTATAATGAAGAGCAATACAATCAATCAAAAGATCTGATCAGCTTACAATTGAAAGCCCTTATTGCGCGTGATATTTGGTCAATGAACGAATATTATCGCATCATGGATGCAGAAAACGAGGCATTGCAGCGGGCTATACACATCCTCCGAAACCCTGATGAGTACAATCAAATCCTAAGTGGCAATTCAGACCCCGGACCCCGGACCCCGTAACCCCATAGCCAAATTATGCTTCTCTATCTTTCCCAACACCTCATCGAAATTACCGGTACCCTACTCAGCTTAGTGTACCTCTATCTTTCCATTCAGCAAAAAATCAGCCTTTGGATTTTTGGTTTTCTAAGCTCTGCATTGTACATTGTAGTCTTCTTCCAAAGTAAGTTCTATGCTGATATGTCTTTGCAGGTCTATTATTTAGTGGTGAGCATATATGGATGGACAAGCTGGAAGAAAGGAAAAGCTGACACGGGAGAAGATTTGCCGGTTCGAAAAACAACCATGCATCAGGGCGTCATGCTTACATCCTTGACGGTTGCCGTCTTTTTTATCTATTATTACATCCTGACTGTCTTTACTGATTCTCCGGTGCCGATTGGAGATTCATTTACTACCGCTCTTAGCATCACTGCGACCTGGATGCTTGCTAAAAAAATGATAGAACATTGGTTTGTTTGGATTGTTGTAGATGCCGTCGCTGTGGGGCTGTACATATACAGAGGACTTTATCCGACTGCTTTTTTATTTATCGTTTATTCCGTTATGGCAATAGTCGGTTGGGTACAGTGGAAAAAGTCTTTGGATGCACAAAAGTTAATAATGTAAAATAATTAAAGAAATTTTTCTCTAATCAGAACTATAATTGTACTTTTGCGAGTCTTTTTTTGAAACGTAAACAAGCCTTACAGGCTTCCATTTGTTCGGTTATATGATTTAGTATCACATCAACATTGAACATTAAGTAAGTACGTATGAGCTTCAATATTAATTAAATAATTAAAATTCAAACTTAATTTTTATGTCTAAAGTAACTGTAATAGGTGCCGGAAATGTTGGTGCAACATGTGCAAACGTATTGGCTGTAAACGAAGTAGCAGATAAAATAGTATTACTTGATGTAAAAGAAGGCATTTCTGAAGGAAAAGCCCTTGATATCATGCAATCTTCCACTTTATTGGGATTTAACTCCACAGTGATAGGAAGTTCGAATGATTACACACTTACCGCTGATTCTGACGTAGCCGTAATTACCTCAGGTATTCCCCGGAAGCCCGGTATGACCCGGGAGGATTTGATTGGTGTGAATGCCAAGATCGTAAACTCAGTAGTGGAAAATGTTCTGAAATATTCTCCGGATGCTATTTTGGTCATGATCAGTAACCCAATGGACACCATGACCTATCTCACATTGAAAAGTACCGGTTTGCCCAAAAACAGGGTGATCGGCATGGGTGGTGCTCTGGATAGTGCTCGTTTCAGGTTTTATTTAAGCAAGGCCCTGAGCGCACAGCCCAATGAGATACAAGGTACTGTTATTGGTGGTCATGGTGATACAACCATGATCCCTTTAACACGTTATGCTTCTTACAAGGGCCGTCCGGTTTCTGAGATTTTAGACAAGGCAACAATGGACAAGGTGGTTACTGACACCATGGTGGGTGGTGCAACATTGACCAAATTGATTGGCACATCTGCCTGGTATGCCCCGGGAGCATCAGTTGCATATGTGGTAAAGTCCATTTTACGTGACCAGAAAAAGGTAATTACCTGCTCTGTTGCATTGGAAGGAGAATATGACCAGAAAGATATTTGCATAGGTGTTCCTGTGGTTGTGGGACGACAAGGGGTAGAACAAATCCTCGATTATAAATTAAATGAAGAAGAAATGGATTTGTTTGTGAAAAGCTGCAATGCTGTAAGAGCAACCAATAACATACTGAAAGACCTTGAAATACTGTAAATTCGTGATTAATGATGTCTTGCTGTTTTTAGTCAGATATTTGTTTTAACCAAACACAATACATATTGAGACGCAGGGTTTTTCCTTGCGTCTTTTGTTTGTATAAGTCTTTGCATGTAAATCTTTCTTGATTCAATCCGACACCCTGGCACTCAGTATCCAAAAAATCCATTATCTTTGGACTTTATTTCTTCAATCATTATTCAAATAAAATTGAAAATTATGAGGACTAAAGCCCTAATTTTGAGCCTAATATTCTGCTCATTAACAATCTTCTCACAAGAGAAAATAAAAACCGGTTTTGGCTTTGGAGCCATTCCGGCAGTTTCTTTCGACTCCGACTTAGGTTTTCAATATGGAGCCATCGTGAATTTATTTCATTATGGAGACGGATCACGCTATCCTAAATACGATCATTCCCTGTATTTAGAATGGTCTCGCTACACCAAAGGTACCGGGATCAATCGCATCATGTACGATTCCGAAAAGTTGATCCCCAACATCAAGACCACGGTAGATGTGACTTATTTCACCGATCAGATGCTGTCTTTTTATGGTTTCAACGGCTATCAGTCCGTTTATGATAAAAATCAATCCCGCCTTTTCAACAGCATGGAGCGCAATATGTTCCGTGCCAAGGCTGACGTACAAGGAAACTTCGGATCGTCAAAATTTGGTTGGGTGGGAGGATATTCTTTTTATCATTTTGACATGGACACGGTGAATATCGGCAAGTTGGGTTTAGATGCCGAACCCGGCGGTTCACTCTATCAGCGTTATGTTAAACACGGAATTATCGGTGCTGACGAAGCCAACGGCGGGTATATCAATTACTTAAAAATCGGTTTGAAATACGATTCCCGTGACCAACAAGCATTTGCGTCCCAAGGTATCTGGACAGAAGCGGTGATCCAATCTGCCTTGGGACTTATCAATCCGTTCCCCCACACCAAGTTTGCATTGATACACCGCCAATACTTCCCCATCATCAAAAATGACATGGTGTTCGCATACAGATTGACTTATCAGGCCACTGTTGGGAAAAGCAAAGTGCCGTATTATGCACAACCTCTTTTGATAACAAGCTTCCTGACTGCTGCAGAAAATCAGGGTTTGGGCGGTAAAAGATCGCTTAGGGGTGTTATGCGCAACAGGGTGATAGGCAATGATATCGCCTTCGGTAATTTTGAATTCAGGTATAAGTTTTTCAAGTTTTCGCTTTTTAATCAAAACTTTTATTTGGGTACCAATGTATTTTTCGACAGTGGAGTTATATTGAGACCTATAGTTATCGAAGGTTTTGATAACATGACGCAGGATGTTAAAGATGAATTGATGTTGACAGATTATAAATCCGGAAAATTTCATAATTCAGCAGGTATAGGCTTAAAAATCGGCTGGAACGAAAACTTTATCATTTCTGTTGACCATGGTCGCTCACTGAATAAAGAAGATGGTGTTGCAGGCACTTACGTCAACCTGAATTATATGTTCTAATGCTGAGCACAACGGCTTTTTTATCTTTTGCACTGACCGTTTTTTACCTTTTGCTGGTTTTTACCCTGATCAGAGGTTGGCATCGTATTCCTGATTTTGTTGGTAAAACCGAACTTAAAAAAGGGGTAAAGGCAATTTTGCCGAAACCATCCATAGTCATCTGTTGTAGAAATGAAGAGCAAAATCTTCCAACCTTGATTGAAGCCTTACGCAATCAGACACATCAAGATTTTGAGCTGATTTGGGTCAATGATCATTCTACAGACAACACCCTGTCAATATTGCAAAACTCATTGGGCTTGTTTACAAAAGCACAACTCATTCAATCCCCCAAACCCGGAAAGAAACAAGCACAACGAACAGGGATATTGGCTGCTACCAACGACTTTATCATCACCACAGATGCCGACTGCGTACCTCATCCCCAGTGGATAGAGACCTTGGCGGAATTTCAATACAAACAGCAAGCAGATTTGATCATTGCTCCTGTAAAGTTTGATGATGGAAATTCATTTTTTGCCAAATTGCAACAATTGGAGTTCGCCACTTTAGTTGCCTCAGGTCTGGCTGCCGCCGGTAATGGAAAACCAATTTTTTGTAATGCGGCGAATATGGCTTTCAGCAGAGAAAGCTGGTTAAACAGTCAAGCAAAATTACATGCGGAAGAAATATCCGGTGATGATGTTTTTTTATTACATGCCATAAAAAGAAGAAAAGGCAAAATTGTACCCTTGCTTTCGCCTGATGCGTTTGTGATAACCACTCCCAGTACAAACTTGAAAACCTTTATACACCAACGTGCCAGGTGGACCTCCAAAGCTGCCAAATATACGGATTGGGATAGCATTGTAACAGGCTTGATCGTAAGTGCTATGAATGCTTTGCTGCTGGTACTGTTTTGTGTGGGAATATTTTACACAGAAATTTGGAATTTGTGGGTTTACATTTTCCTGATTAAATTTTTTGTGGATTATGTCTTTCTCATGAAGATCAAGGATTTTTTTCGGCTGAAACTTAGTTTTGGAATGATACTTTCCCTATCCCTGCTTTATCCGCTTTATGTGGGAGCAGTGGGCTTGAAGTCTATCTTCAGAAACAAAAGCGACTGGTGACTACTTAGTTAGTCACACGTAACAGGTCACCTTGCAACGAAGTTTTGTATCGCTTTAAGCCTTCTTTGGAAGGTCCTTCTGTGGGATGCCCAATTCCAAAACTGATATCGTAAATACTGTTGCAACTATCGCATACCAATTGTCCCAAACCATTGGGTTTCACTTTGACAGATTGCAGTGCCTCGTGCGGACAAGACAAATCGAAAGCACAATACTCACCTTCAAAATTAACGTACACGATTACCCCTCCATAACCGATTCTATCTGTCAATTCTTTTCCCATCCTGGGTTTTTCAAACAACACATACGAATTGTAATTGTTTTTAAGTGTGATATTATAGGGTGCTAATCGTAAATCTATCTCTAAGGAGACGGGATAGTCAGGGATGGAAGACACGTAATTACCCTCACATCCCATCAGTAAAACTGTACATGCAAAAGATAAAAGAATACAAATTTTACACTTTGCCGTTGAATGTTTCATCCCGATATTGCTGAAATTTGCTGTAATTCCTCCGTAGAAAAATCAACATTTTTCAAAGATTGAATATTGTCGGCAAGCTGTTTCAAAGAGCTTGCACCAACAATCACTGAAGTTACTGCAGGATGAAGCAGACACCAACTCAGTGCCATTTGCGCCAAGGTTTGTCCCCTCTTTTGGGCAATAGCATTGAGGAGAGTAACTTTCTCTACAATTTCAGGAGTGATCTGTGATCTTTGAAGAAAACCGTAAGATAATGCAGCACGGGAGTTTTTGGGGATACCCTCCAAATACTTATCACTTAAAATACCCTGTTCTAATGGAGAAAAGCCGATGAATCCCAATCCCTCTTTTTGTATCAAAGGAAAAATTGAATCCTCAATTTTTCTTGTCAAGATATTGTATTTCCCTTGATACAACAGACAAGGTGTACCATTTTCCCGCAACAATTCGATGGCTCGTTTGGCTTTGTCTTCCGGATATTTGGAGATACCAACATACAAAGCTTTTCCCTGCTTCACGATATCTGACAATGCCCCCATCGTTTCTTCCAAAGGTGTGTTTGGGTCATACCGATGTGAATAAAAAATATCCACATAATCCAATTGCATACGCTTCAGGCTTTGATTGATGCTTGCCATCAGGTATTTTCTTGATCCTCCGTCACCATACGGACCATCCCACATCTCATGTCCTGCTTTTGTACTGATGATCAGCTCATCACGATGGGCAGCAAAATCAGTTTGCATTACCTTTCCGAAGTTTCGCTCGGCACTGCCGAAAGGATGTCCATAATTATTTGCCAAATCGAAATGTGTGATACCATGATCGAAAGCAAAGCGTAACATACGCACTGCTTCACGAGGATCGTCAACGTCTCCGAAATTATGCCATAATCCCAATGAGATTACAGGCAATTGCAGACCACTACAACCACAATGCCTATAAGGCATTACACCCTGATAGCGTTGAGCATTGGGTATGTACGGTTGTTCTGACATGATTAGTTTAGAAGTTAGAACTCTACTGTTGGAGCCTTTTCGCTACCTGCTTCAGCTTCAAAATATGCCTTCCGCTCAAAACCAAACATAGACGCAATGATATTGGTCGGAAAACGACGAATTTTAGCATTGAAGTTCTTACTTACTTCATTGAACCTTGTCCTTTCGGTAGAAATTCTGTTCTCAGTTCCTTCCAACTGCACCTGTAGTTCCCTGAAGTTTTCATTGGCTTTCAGATCCGGGTAGTTTTCCGTGATCATCAGCAATCTACCTAATGCTGAGCTTAATTCACCTTGTGCAGCCTGGAATTCCTGCAATTTTTCAGGAGTAAGGTTATCCGGGTCCACAGTCACTTGCGTAGCGCGTGCCCTGGCTGAAACCACATTTTCCAAAGTTGTACTTTCATGTGCAGCATAACCCTTTACTGTTGCCACTAAATTAGGAATTAAATCAGCACGACGCTGGTACTGATTTTCAACGTTGCTCCATTGCTTACCTACATTTTCCTCCAAGCCTACTAAGCTGTTGTAAGTACTGATAGCTGCAAATACCAAAATAACCAATACGGCTATGATGGATAAGGTGATGATGGTTTTCTTTTTCATAAATGTTTAATGTGTAATGTTTAATGTGTAATGTTTAATATTTTAACTGTTGAATCGTTGAATTGTTGAATCGTTGAATTGTTGAACCGTTGAATCGTTTAACTGTCTCGGAACTCGTTACCCCGGAGCACGGAACTCGGACCGCGGAACCCGGACCGCGGAACCCGTCTTCACCACCTTCCGGTAGCTCCGCCGCCACCTGACATGCCACCGCCGAAGCTGCCACCGCTAAATCCTCCTCCACTTCCAAATCCTCCACGACCGCTGAAGACACTTCCGGCGGCTGAACCTGCAGCGATATGACCGCCCCTTGATACCCTTGGCAGATTATTATTTTTATGTTCTTCATAACCACAAAATTGACATTTATAAGTCACGCGCTCTGTTCCTCCATGTATAAATGTAGGTGCTACCATCACCGTTCTTTTATGCAAGGTAAAAGCCTTGGTTTTGCAACTTGGGCACTCAGCATATACACTTGGTTTATCCAAAGTAAAAACTGCTTGATTACCACAATCTTTACATACAAAAACGTCATAGTCAACTGCATGAAGCTGCTCCTCAAACTGTTGTGAAACACTCAAATATTCATCTTCCTTCTTCTCCGAAAGGATGCGCATGGTTCCATCACAAGCATTACATGGAATAGGCCGGCGACGGATCTTCCACATCATAATTTTGGAATATAGATTTGCCGGGTAAGTAACTACCGGCACACCAAGTAGAAACAATAAGAAAACGGGATTTTCGACGAATAAAATAATCAATACAAAAGCAACGGCAGGAATACCGATATTCAACATCAACAAGATACTCCTCTTTTCACTTTTGAGCGCCTTGTATTTACTGATGTTTGTGGGCAGCAAATCGTTGTTTTTGATTTTCTTAATGGTTGATGCAATCCACACAAAGGAAATCAGGATAATGATCAGATAGATGGCTATAATAATGGGCAACACTACGCCCCATGCAATTTCTTTTTTAGCTTCTTCAAATTTTTCTTCACCTAAAACAGAAACAACATGCTCAATGCCTTTGACAAACCCTTCATCATAATTACCGGTTTTAAAATAAGGAAACATGCTCTGGTGCTGGATGCGGGAAGCCAATGCATCCGGTAAAACCCCCTCTACGCCGTACCCGGTCTCAAAACGAATGGCACGCTGATCTTCAACGAACAGTATCAACAAACCATTGTTATCCTTTTCCTTTCCTACTCCCCACTTTGCAAACAAATCAGTCGCAAACAGTTCAATATTTTCATCCCCAATTGATTCGACCAATACTACTGCAACTTCCGTAAGCGTGGAGTCTTCAAGTGATTGCAACATATCATTCAGTTGCCTGACCGTTCCGGCACTGATGATATTGTCCGGATTACTCACGTGACTGCGCTGATCAATTACTTTGGGATTGGGGATATTGTCCAGATTGTAAACAGAACCATAAGCTTGCAGAAAAAGAAAAAGCAGACAACCCAACAAACAAAGTCCAAGATTGATTTTATGTAATTTTGCTTTCAAAATGTTCAATAATTATCTGTTTTTATTAATTCTATATCAAATTTCAGCACAGAATAGGGAGGTACAAGGCCTTGACTTTTTTTACCATAAGCTAACTCAGCAGGCACATAAAAGATAAAGTGCCACCCATCGCGCATCAGCGGCAAACCTTCCTGCCAGCCCTTGATGGTCTCTTGCAAGAACATATAAGTATCTTCTTTTGCATCAAAAACTTTCCCCGAAATGAGCTGCCCTTTGTACGTAACTCTAATTCTACTGGTAGGATGCGGCCTGGTATATTTATATTCGTCGCTATATATCACGTGATAACACAAACCACTTTCTGTGACGAAAAAATTGGAATCATTTTTATGAATTTCTTTAAACTCCTCAAGCCATTGTTCGTTCATAATTTTCCAGTCGGCATATTTCTCTTCATCACAAGCGGAGATTAAAATCACAGAAAATAGTATGAAACCAAAAAATTTCAGTTTGTTTATCATATTGTTAACAAGATATTTCATTGTTTTTTATTTCTTCTTTTCATCTTGACTGAAAAAGATTTTTTTGCAAAAACCGGCATTTTTCGTTGAGGTCCCCAACCCAAATAATTAAGGGGCAAAGTTACAATATTTTTTACACTTGAAGGAATGAAGTCCATTGTTTTCCGTTTTGAACTGATGAGGCCAAATCCTTTGACTGCGATTTTCTCCGTGAAAGGTTGCAGACCTTGTTCAACGCTTTTTCGACGATTGTCGAGCAGTAGTTCAGTAAGTGGAATTTGAACGGGACAAACTTTGTCACAAGCCCCACAAAGGGTGGAAGCAAAGCTCAGGTGAGAAAAATCTTTGAAGCCTTTTAAAAATGGAGTCAATACAGAACCGATGGGGCCGCTGTAAGTAGCATGATAGGCGTGACCGCCGATGGTTTTATAAACCGGACACGCATTCAGACATGCTCCACAACGAATGCAGGCGAGCGATTGATAGGCCTTTTCATCTTGATACACGTTTGTGCGACCGTTATCTAATAAAATTACATACATCTTTTCCGGGCCATCCGTTTCAGATGATTTACGAGGACCGGTAAAAATGGTATTGTAAACCGTCATTTGCTGACCCGTTCCATGTACTGCCAACAAGGGATAAAATAAGGCGAGCTGGCTCATTTTCGGGATGATTTTCTCTATGCCGGCAACCACAATGTGAACTTTCGGAAAAGCAGTTGACATCAAGGCATTACCTTCATTTTCAGTTACTGACACACCCCCAATGTCAGCAATCAAAAAATTGGCACCCGTAACACCAATATCTGCCTGCAAGTATTTGCTTCTCAATAAAGAACGGGCAAAAGCAGCTATCTCCTCAGGAGTGCTCGAAACCGGCAAGCCGAATTTCTCATGAAACAAGCGGGCAATGTCTTCCTTCGATTTATGCATGGCAGGCGTAACGATATGATAAGGCTTTTCTCCGGCAACCTGCACGATAAATTCCCCTAAATCCGTTTCAATGGATTCACAACCAACTGAAGCAGCAACTTTGTTAAATTCAATTTCTTCCGTGGTCATCGACTTGCTCTTCACAATGAGCCTGGCATCATGCTTTTTGATGATCTCGGTGATAAATTGCTGCGCTTCCTGAGCATCTTGCGCCCACAAAACTTCCGTGCCGTTCGACAGACAGTTTTTCTCAAAGGTTAACAGATACTCACTCCAATGCTGTAGTACATCTTTTTTGATGGCTGCCGCTTGTTCTCTGGCATATTCGATGTTTTTATAATGCGACATGCCTGTCCGTACAGCCCGATTATATTGCATTATATTGAAATAAATGGTGCTCCGGTGCTTCCTGTTGAAAGCAATATCTTTTGCTGCCTTGATAAAATTTTTAGCTTCCCGCGGAACCATGGTTTCAATGAGATTATTTCTTCAGAAGAAAAGTATAACTACCTATAATATTACCATCAGTGAAGAAATCAATGCGATAGGTGCCCGGATAAAGAATTTCTTCAACTTTCCAGTAAATAACGTCGCTCAAAGCTTCACCTCCGTATTCGTACTCTTTTTTAGCAGAATAACCAATCTTGCCGTTTTCGAAGCTAAACACATTGTTGACGTCTTTGGTCAGCAATTCTCCGTCGGGTCGGGTAATCCTGATATACATGACTTTAGACCCGGGTTCGGCAGTGATGTTTTTCGCTATCGTATAATCAAATTGCAAATGGGCAATACGACCGAAAATTCCGGTTTTCCTGTTTCTATCATTTAATGTGATAACGTTAAAATCAACTACCTCTAATTTTGAAGCCCTTGTAACTACTTCATGCAAATCTTCTCTTTCCCTCGATAATAACTCAACTTCCTGGGAAGATGCCTCATATTTTAACCTGATCTCCTTATTTTCTTGTTTGAGTTGTATATTTTCAGTATTCAGGGAATCAATTTGGGCTACTAAGTGCATCATGACTTTCCTGATAGAAGCAAGTTCATCTTTTAATTCTTTTATCCTTCGGGCATTGGTAGCGCGGGTATTACGCAACTCTTCCAACAACTCGCGAACCCGTTCCTTTTCTGTTTCCAACTCTTTCAACAAAGAATCATTGCGAACAGTCGAAGTATAACCATCGAATTGATAGGTCAGATCCATATATTCTTCTTCTACACGCTCTTTTTCCTGATCCATGATTTCAGTAACGGATTCAAGCTCCAACTCTTTCTGCCTGGTATCATTGTATAAGTAATAAACAAGGCCGAGCAACGCAACAATCAGTATAATAAGGAAAATTAAAATCAGATTTTTGGATTTGAACATGAGTTAGTAGTTAGGAGTTAGTAGTTTTTTATAGTAGTGAAATTATTTTTTCTAATTGGATGCCCCTGGAACCTTTAATCAATATGATTTGATTCTCGGGTTTTTCTTCTGAAAGAAACGCACAGAGTTTATCCACGTCATCAAAAGTACGGTAAGTATGATCAGTTTTTTTAAATATACTTCCAACCAAATAAACGGATTGAAATCCTTTTTCTTTTATCAGGTCCACTATCTTTTGATGTTCAGATACCGCATGCTCTCCAAGTTCCAGCATATCTCCCAAAATTAACAGTTTATTGTCATGTTTCAGTTGCCTGATATTCAAAATAGCAGCCTCCATACTGGTGGGATTCGCATTATAAGCATCTATGATCAATTTATTTTTACCCGTTTCGAAGAATTGAGAGCGATTGTTTTGGGGAACAAAAACCTCAATTCCTTGCTTTATCTGTGAGTTCTTTAACCCAAAGAAATGCCCGATAGTCACAGCAGCCAATACATTTTCAGCATTGTAAGTTCCAACCAGGTGCGTGACAGTTTCAAAAGTGCTGCCCGTCTGGCATTGCATGGTCAGATACGGATCGCCGGATACGACCTTACCTGTAATGATGGATAAATCAGGATAATTCTTCAGGCTGTATGCAATTTGTTTATCGGAAGGAAGTCCCGCACCGACAGCCATTTCTTGCAAATAATCCAGATCGCTGTTGATAAAGACCCCCATACCGTTAGAGGCAATGTGCGCATACAGTTCCGCTTTCGCTTTCATCACACCCTCGAAAGAGCCAAAGCCCTCTAAATGAGCTTTTCCCACATTGGTGATGATACCAAAATCGGGTTGTGCAATTTCACACAAATGCTTAATTTCTCCCGGATGATTGGCACCCATTTCAACAATGGCTAACTGATGTTGGTTGGTGAGTTGCAAAAGCGTCAAAGGCACACCGATGTGATTGTTCAAATTTCCCTGGGTAGCGTGAACCTTATATTTTTCTTTTAAAACAGATGTGATCAGTTCTTTGGTAGTTGTTTTTCCGTTCGAACCGGTAATAGCGATGATCCTCACTCCCACCTGCTTCCTGTGTGCAGCAGCCAATTCTTGCAAAGAGCGCAACACATTCTCTACAAGAATGTAGCGATCGTCGAGGGCATATTTGGCTTCATCAACAACAGCAAAGGAACAACCTTTCTCAAGTGCTTCTGCAGCAAAAGCATTTGCATTGTATTTTTCTCCCTTTAGGGCAAAAAAGACAGACCCCGCAGGACAATTTCTGCTATCTGTTGTTACAACAGGATGTTTAAGAAAAATATCGTAGAGGTTCATACGATTAAGCATTCGTTTTTAAATCGAACTTATTTGATTTGATATCCGAAAGACACATACCAATTGCCTTGTCGCACATAGTCAACTTTACTTTTATCAAGGTTGTTGATTCCCCAGTCATAACCGCCTTTGAGCATAAATTGGCGCCACTGCACACCACCACCTGCACCCAATTGAAAGTTAATGCGATGCAAGCCTGATTTTAGGGCAATGCGGTAGTTATCCGGTCGATACATGCTGATTCTCCCGGAAACAATATGAGGATATGCAACCGGATCATCCAGATAAGAGATAGTCTTTTGATTCTGGATCAATCCGATTTGAAAATTGGGACCCAAAAAGCCAAATATCTTGAAGTCTTTGAACAAAGGCTGGTTATATACAAGGCGCAAAGGTACTTCCGCTGCATGGCTCCAACTTCTGTAAATTATACTATCTAAAACACTATCGTATCCTTGAACCTTATTTGAATACCCAATATTGTAGTATAAACCCGTTTGCAAAGCAAAATTGTATTTCAAGTCGAAGTCCGTTGAAGCACCGATGCGAACCGCATCAAAATAAGTTTCACTGGTTGTCTTACCTAATCTTTTAGGATTAAAGTATCCGCCTTCTAACATGATTTTTTGTGCACTCAGTCCACACAAAGCCACGACAGAAAGAAGCAGAATAACAATCGATAATTTAAATCTCATTTTCTCTGAAGATTAATTGTGTTATTTTGGAGCACAAAGATAGATTTTTTACTTGGGTTTACATGGATTTTTTAATGAAAGTTGAGATTTCCGGCATGGTTCCATGTGATAATCAGAAAAAATTTGTTATTTTGCGGGCTGTCTATTCAACTAAAAAAAGCAAGTTGCCATAGAGCTTAGATTCATTACACATCCCTATACTATCATGAATATTATATTGGTTATTGTCGGTATTGCAACAGGTTTGATAATCGGATATCTACTTGCAAAAAATCTGGTTTCACGTGCTATTCTGACTGAAAAAAGGAACTACGCTGATTTAGATAAAGAGTTTGCCGCCTTAAAGGCCCGTACTGAAAATGAAATCATCAATCTCGAAAAACAGCTTGACGAAAAACAGAAGGAATTGGACGCTTTCCTGGAAAAGATGGATGCAAAAGATAAATTGCTGAGTGCGCAAAACGTAAAAACCACCGAGAAAGAGGCTGAGGTCAAGGCATTACAAGAAAAGTTGGCCACCTTGAAAGAGGAAGTTGACAAGATAGGAGAAAAATACGCTGCAGAATTTAAAAATCTCGCCAACGAAATTTTAGAAGATAAATCACAACGTTTTACACAGCGGAACAAAGAAAATTTAGAAGCCCTTCTAAAGCCCTTGGATGAGAATATCAAGGAATTTAAGAAAACCGTAACGGAAGTTTACGACAAAGAATCCAAAGAACGCTTTTCCCTCGGCAATGAGGTTAAGAAATTAGCCGATTTGAATCAACAGATGAGCGAAGAAGCCCGCAATCTGACGAAGGCCTTGAAAGGAGACAGCAAAACACAGGGCGACTGGGGCGAGATGATATTAGAGTCCATTTTAGAAAAATCCGGGCTGCGAAAAGATGAAGAATACTTCATACAAAAAGAGCTTAAAGATGAGGAGGGCAAGCCTTTGCGTTCAAGTTCCGAAAATAAAAAAATGCGTCCGGATGCAGTTATCAAGTATCCCGACAATCGCACTGTGATCATAGATTCCAAGGTCTCTCTCAATGCGTTCACGAGATACATCGATGCTCCTGATCCGGAGACTCAGCAAAAAGAGTTGGATGCTCATGTAGCTGCGATTAAAAATCACATCATTACCTTAAATACCAAGGGATATGATGATTACGACAAATCACTCGATTTTGTGATGATGTTTATTCCGAGTGAACCTGCCTATATTGCGGCCATGCAAGGCGACAAAGACTTATGGTCATTTGCCTACGACAAAAGGATTTTGCTGATGAACCCCACGAATCTGATCACTTCATTGAAGCTAATTTCAGATCTGTGGAAAAGAGAATACCAAAATCGAAATGCTGTAGCTATTGCAGAAAGAGGTGCGTTGCTGTACGAAAAATTTGCGGGATTTGTCGATAACATGAAAGATATAGGTAAAAAATTAGAGCAGGCGACAGAATCCTATACATCGGCTTTCGGTCAACTTGCAACCGGTCGCGGAAATCTGATGCGTCAGGCAGAGGAACTCAGAGAGTTGGGTATAAAACCAAGGAAAAGTTTGGCTATAAGTAGCTTAGAAGAAGAAGAAGAAGAAGAAAATTGAATACTCGTATTGAGACAGCCCCTACTATAGCTATATTATTTATATTGTATTACACATTTTAAAAAAAACATCATGGATCAAAAAAAACCCACACAGCTTAATATTGAATTAAGTCCTGAAATTGCAGAAGGCATTTACTCCAATCTTGCCATCATATCCCATTCAAGTTCTGAATTTGTGATTGATTTCGTCAGAATTATGCCCGGGACACCCAAGGCAAATGTGAAATCACGAATAATTTTGACTCCTGAGCATACCAAAAGACTTTTGTTTGCTTTGCAGGAAAACATATCCAAGTATGAAGCCCAGAACGGCAAGATAAAAATTTCCGAATCTCAGATGATGCCGCCCGTTCCAATGGGATTTGGAGGAGGAGAAGCTTAATATTTCCATATTAGTTTTCTGTTTGTTATTTTTTGTGTATTTTTGCACGGTTTTTTAAAATCGGGAAAGACTATGTCAAAGTTTGGACAATATAACATCAATCTGAAGGAAATTGCAGACGACAAAGTTCAAATTTTCAAATACGATTTAGATGACGATTTTTTTGCCAAAATTGACAGTGTTGAAGTAAAAAAAGGCAATGTCCAGGCAAACGTTCATGTCCAAAAAAGGCTATCAACCTATGAGTTGACGTTCAAGTTGGATGGTTTCATCAAACTTCCCTGTGACAGGTGTTTAGACGATATGGACCAGCACATCAGGTACGAAGAAACAATTCATGCTAAATTCGGGAGTGAATTTGCGGAAGAAAATGACACTGTCATTGTTCCCGAAACAGAAGGAAGCATTAACATTGCCTGGTTTTTATATGAATTCATCATTTTAAACATACCCATCAAGCACGTACATGCTCCGGGAGAATGCAACAAAGGCATGATTGATAAACTGAGACGCCATATGATCCGTCGCAAAGATGACACTGAAGATGATGCTCTGTTCGAGGATGAAGGTAGTGATGATGATGATTTTGAAAACGACTCAATAATCGAAGAAGATACACAAACTGACCCCAGGTGGGAAAATTTGAAACAAATAAATTTTGAGAACAATTAATTAAAATATAAGAAATGGCACATCCTAAAAGAAGACAATCGAAAACCCGCACAGCCAAGAGGAGGACTCATTACAAAGCTACAGCTCCTACCCTTGCTATTTGCTCCAACTGTGGTGCAGCCCATATCTATCACACTGTATGTGGTGAATGTGGTTACTACAGAGGTAAGTTAGCAGTTGAAAAAACCGTTACCGTTTAAGTATGCTAAAAAAGATTCATGCAGTTATCACCGGTGTGGGCGGATATGTTCCGGAATATATCCTGGACAATCAGGAGCTTAGCACCATGATGGACACAAGTGATGAATGGATTACCACACGTGTCGGCATCAAGGAACGCAGAATTCTAAAACAAGAAAATACCGGAACCTCCTATATGGCTGTCAAGGCAGCGGAAAGTTTATTTGAAAAGACCGGTACCAAGCCGGAAGAAATTGATCTGATCTTAATGGCCACCACCACGCCTGATTACGTCTTCCCTTCCTGCGCATCAGTCGTGGCTGATAAATTAGGGATCAAAAATGCGCTTGCTTTTGATCTGCAGGCCGCATGTTCAGGGTTTATTGTAGGACTGACAAACGCTGCCGGCTTTATCGAATCCGGACGATACAAAAAAATATTGGTGTTTGGTGCTGAAAAGATGTCGTCCATTACCAACTACGAAGACAGAACCACTGCCCCACTGTTTGGTGACGGTGCGGGTGTAGTGTTGGTAGAGCCTACCGAGGAAGAGTTGGGTGTGATGGACTCCATGATCTTCACAGACGGATCAGGAGGCAAGCACCTGTTTCAAAAAGCAGGAGGATCGGTGAACCCTGCTTCTCACGAAACAGTAGATCGTCGGGAACATTCGGTTTATCAGGAAGGTCAGGTAGTATTTAAACATGCAGTAGTAGGCATGGCCGGCGTATCCGAGGACATCATGAAGAAAAACAATTTGACATCGGAAGATGTTAATTGGTTGATCCCGCATCAGGCCAACCTTCGCATCATTGATGCAGTGGTCAGCAGAACCGGTGTTAATTATGACAGAGTCATCATCAATATCGAAAAATACGGAAACACCTCAGCTGCCACCATTCCTATTTGCATGTGGGAAGCCGAAGAAAAATTTAAAAAAGGAGATAACATCATCCTAACCGCTTTTGGTGCCGGATTTACCTGGGGCGCCGTGTGGTTGAAGTGGGGGTATTAGGAATATAAAATCACCTACCTACTCAAATTTACAGATACTCCCACATAATACATTGCTCCGTAAACAGGTGCGTACATAAAGGCAGCATCGTCTAAATACTTTTCGTCTTGCACATAGTTGAAAAGATTTTTGGCTCCCGCGTAAAGACGCACAACATCAAATGATTTAGACAGGCTAGCGTTAAATGTCATATAAGGTTTGGTTTCTTTGATTTTAGAATTTTCTTCCGTTTCGCTCAGGTAATCGATATACATTTTACCCTGATACAATCCATTCACAGTAAAATTCCATGAACCGGGCGTATATTCTACCTTCACACTTCCGCTTGTTGTAGGAAATCGGGGAATATACTTGCTGATATCCGCAAATTGAGTTTCTTTCCAATCCTCGCGGATGTTTTTGTACGCTCCGTGATTCAAAGTAAAATCTACTCCTACATTCAAATCCCTAACCGGATTGACCAAAACGGTCAGCTCGGCACCTTTTACCGTCGCATCATCCACATTATCCCACTGATAAGTGTAGCCCAATGCTTTCACCTGGTCGTCCGCATCGCCAAAGTCTATTTTATTCTTCAAATGGGTATAAAACAAATTAGCACTTACCTGAAACTTGTGTCCGTAATAATCTGTTGAAATATTGACACTACGAGAAGTTTCGGCTTTTAAATCCGATGATTTCCACACACGGGGTGAACCGCTGCACAAATGCAGATCTTCCGAAAATCCGTAGGGAGCACGAAAGCCTGTTCCGGCATTTGCCCGCAACACCCAATGTTCCCCGAGATTGTATTTTACTGCCAGGCGGGGATTAACGCTTGTTTCATTAAAATCTGTTTTGGGAAAATCCTGATCAAATACTTTTTTGTCGGATGTGTACTTTTCGCCCGATTTGTGATAATCCACCCGCACGCCCGGCACCACGATCAAATCATCAATCACATGCCATTCATCCTGAACGAAGGCACCTATTTCGTTGGCACCTTTGCGGGCGACTGATTGATAGGCTTCGCCCAAATACTCACTCGACTCATCCACAACTACATACAGCCCAGATTCATTCAATCGGGAAATATAATTTTGCACACCAAACAACAAATGATGGTTGCTTAATTTTGTTCCAAACGTAAGAGTAGAAACCAAGGAGTTTTCTGCAGCCAAGTAGGGACGCATATCTTCTACATTAGGTGATTCGCCACTATGCGTATCCATATAATCACCTAAAAACGAATCGTTGGTGGCATTTCGGTTATGGTTGATGTAGGTGTTGGTAAAGTTCAAACTGGAATTTTCACCGAACAATTTATTGTATGCTGCCTCCACTCCATAACGGTCTGTGGTTATGTTTTCGGTTCCTTCGGTAAACGGATTTTTATATTGGTCGTTCGTGATCACTCCGCCCTGACGATTCTCATTGATAGCTTTCCCTCGCAACACGAGTTTATCTTTTCCGAAAAACGGATTGTCAATAAACAAATTCAGTCCCATATTATGTAGCTTTGACGCCACCCTATCCGAAATTCCGTCTTTTTTAAACACTTCTTTTCGGGTAGTTCCTTCGCCGGTTTCATCAATAACGCCGTGATCTATTTTTTGTGCGTATGCACTTATTCCAATGTTTCCCTGTGAATTTCGCATTGATGCCGACACATTATAGACATTGGTATTATGATTGCCAAATTGCAAATCAGCAGAGACAAAAGGTATTGCAGAAGGTTCTTTTGTGATGATGTTAATGGCTCCGGCAATGGCGCTACTTCCGTACAAAGCAGACCCTGCACCTTTTACCACTTCGATACGATCTACATCGCCCGTACCGATTTGTTCCAATCCGTACACACTCGCTAATCCCGAATAAACAGGTTGTCCATTGATAAGCACTTGTGTGTGTTCGGAACTTAATCCTTGCATTCGCACCATTGTGAAATTACAAAACTGACATTGATTCTCCACCCGGATACCTGGCACACCCTCTAAGGCTTCAAATACATTCCACGCATTTTTATTTTTAAGTGCCTGCGACGTAACCACCTCGGTACGCACAGGAACACTTTTCACATAATGTGGGGTGCGTGTTCCGGTTACTACTACCTGTCCCAGATTAAAGACGTCTTCTTCCAGCTCAAAATAAACCTCGGTACCCTTTCCTTCACGCATCTCCACCTCTATTTCCTGCGATTTATAACCCAAAGTCTGAGCTACGATTATTTGTTTCCCAACGGGCAGGTGTACCAATTTAAAATGCCCCGTTCCGTCAGTAGTAGTAGCGAGCGTTGTGTTTTTTACCATGATAGTTACATACGACAAGTGTTTTTGAGTTTCTTTGTCGATAACGTGTCCGAAAAGCATTGCATCGGTTTTCGCTGATTGCGAGAACAGTTCCGCGAAGCAAAGCAATACAATGATCAGTAGATAATTCCTTTTCATTTTGAAATTAAAACCGTACAAAGATACGCTTATTATTTAGAATAATTCTTGTTAGGAGGCAAAAATGTAAACGAAATCAAGCTCACTCACCTGTCTGCCGGCATTTATATGGTACATGTAAAAACAGGGGAAGGGGTTAATGTGATAAGGATTGTTAAAAGATAATACCAATCAACTATCGTCAAAAACATAACATATTATTTTATTGCAACACTTATTGTATTTAATTATCAAACAGTTACAAGGTGTTGCAATAAAAAGTGCGGAAGACAGGAGCAAAATTGAAAATATTTCAACTATAATTTTTTCTTTTCGCTTTTGCCTGTTTTAAAGAATTAGGAAATACTTTCTTTTACAACGTATTTCTGAAACTTACTTTTAGGTGTATCCGGCAAAGTCATTACTAAAACACCTTTTTCCAACAAAGGTTTCAAGTAATTTTCGCGAAAAGTTTGATTGTGTTTTAACTGCAAAAAATTCATCATTTCAGGACGAGAACGTGGTGTTTTACAAAAATCAATTAATAGCAACCTGCGTTCTGCCACACCAAAATTATCATGGTCGGTATCATGGTCGGTATCTTGGTCGGTATCATGGTCGGTATTGTAATTTACATTCCAAAGGGTAACTCTAAATCCATTTTCGTCAGCTTCAAATTCAGGCATGAAATCATCAATATAGCCGGGCAAAGTTTTTGTTGAATCGATAACCTTTCCAAATCCACTACCCCTACGTTCCATAAATTTCATTCGTTGGAAAATATCAGCAATAATTGGATTTCGTCGTTGAGATTCCATTCTAAAAATAGGTTGCTCCTCAAAAACTTTTCCATTAACCATTCCACCCGGGGACCATACAGTCAATCGGTTGTCGTAAATATCAATATGAATTTCACTGCCTAATTCAAAATAATTTCTATGAATAATAGCATTTACCAAAATTTCAAAATAAGCTCTTTCAGCATAATCAGGCTTTTCAATTCGACTATCCGCTGTTTTTGCCCATCGAATTTTAGTATTGGTCTTGATAAATTCTTTGGCAGAATTTAAGATAAAACTAAACTACCTCCAAACTCTTTATCATCCAAGGCATCGTCAAAGATAGAGCCTTTTTCTAAACCATTCCAACGAGTACAAAACACTCTGTTTTGCCTTAACGGACATTGGTCGGCAAACAATACACCTGCGTTCGTAAGCATTTGATTTTCGTTCTCTAAACCGAACGACAAATAATCTCTTGCTTCGACACGTATTCCTGTTCTTTCTCGAAATGTAGCTTCAAATAAAGTAAAGCTATAATCATTCTTTTTATAGTTAGTTATCAATGAATCAAACGTTTCATTTTTTCCTCGAAGTATCAATTCCGTTAATTGTTGTTCGGTAGCCGCGAGGCTCTCATCTCCTAAACGTACAAATGCCGTGTGGGTATTGTCTTGAACATAATAGTATGGAGTTGCTTGTCCCGAATTAACTTTTACAAGCACTAATTGTTTGCCTTCAACAGTTGAAACTTGAATTTCAACTTGTGGTTGTGGCTTAATGCGTGCTTGTATTAACTCTGACAATTTAGCAATAACTTCTTGTGCATTTTCTACTCCTACAATTTGACGATTTATATCTCTTATACCGAAAACAAGAGTTCCACCAACGCCATTAGCAAAAGCACTAACACTTTTTAGCCAACTCTTAGCTTTTTTGGTTTCAAGTGTTTCTTTAAAGTCGATTAGAGTAGATTCTGAAAGATTTTTTATTATTATGTCCTGCATAATAAGTTGTTTATATTTAGGGACAAAGGTACTAAAATATGACAATAGCAATCATAATAATTTTCTAATTGATTATGTTCTCTAATAAACATATAATATTTTTGCAACACCCAAAAACAATATACTATACTTGATTATCAAACAGTTACAAGGCATTGCAATAAAAAGTGCGGAAGACAGGAGCAATAAATTACAATCCCTGCTCTAACTGCAGCGTCTTGGTTGGCTGGTCACAAACTTCAGTCGGACCGAAGTATTGAATTGGTCCCGGATAAACATAGCTCATATTTTCATCTGCCCACTTCTGACGATGCTTGGCAAAGAATTGGAAAGGTGCACCATCCAGTTTTACCAATGCTTTTTGGATCACAGGTTTCATTTTCCCGTGGCGTCTCTCCATATTCATCATCATCGTAATCGGCACACCACCGGCTATCCATTCATCGGCAGGTGCAGTAGTGTTTCGTACAGAAGACATATACCCAGTTTTACCTTCTGCAATCAAAACGGCTGCGGTATAACCCAATGAATAAGTATAATTCGCATCAAAATTAGATGGGATGGCACAACGACCTTCATATCCGAAGAAATGACTGATGGTAGCAAATTTACCTACATATTCACCCGTAGCTTTCAGATGGGCCAATTTTTTGGCAACCATCTCAATCAACAACTTTTCCGTCTCAATCAATGAAACTTGCACATTTCCATGCGGGTCTCTGTCGTATGTAAGTTGACGAGCGATACCTTTAGGTAGATCACGATAAACCTGTGAACTTTCCGGAGAAAGGGTCCCTTTGATGTATTGGCGCTTTTCGTCATCAGTTTGCATGGCATTGAAATCATCATTATGAGCTAATAAATCGTTCAATTCAGCAATCAATTTCTTCATGGCAGGAATAAATTCTATCAATCCTTCAGGAATCAGGATGGTTCCAAAATTCAATCCGTGTTCTGCGCGGTGTACGATAACTTCAACTATATCGTCCACAATGTCTGACAAAGTCATATTTTTAGCCGCGACCTCTTCAGAAATTATACAAATATTCGGTTGACTTTGAAGGGCACATTCAAGGGTAATGTGTGAAGCTGAACGTCCCATCAAACGGATAAAATGCCAATATTTTTTAGCTGAGCTGGCATCACGTTGAATATTCCCGATAAGCTCCGAATAAACTTTACATGCTGTATCAAAACCAAAAGATGCTTCAATCATCTCATTTTTCAAGTCGCCGTCGATAGTTTTGGGACATCCGATGACCTGGATAGGTATATTGTGTTGTTTATAGTATTCGGCAAGCACACAAGCGTTGGTATTGGAGTCATCACCGCCGATAATAACGATGGCATTGATGTTCACCTTTTTGCATATTTCTGCTCCTTTCTCAAACTGCCACTCCTCTTCCAATTTGGTACGTCCGGAGCCAATGATATCAAATCCTCCGGTATTGCGATATTCGTCAACTATTTCTTTGGTCAGCTCTATATACTTGTGATCAACCAAACCACTTGGTCCACCCAAAAAGCCATATAATTTATTTTCCGGATTCAATTTTTTCAACCCGTCGAATATGCCTGCAATCACATTATGACCACCCGGTGCTTGTCCACCGGACAATATCACACCTGCATTTTTAACCGGATACTTTTTTGCATCTCCCGGCTCAAACTTAATCAGCGGCATTCCATAGGTATTTGGAAACAAAGCCTTGATATCTTCCTGATCATCTACAGACTGTGTTGCTGCACCTTCTTTCAGAATAACATTTCCTTTCAAAGATGAAGGCAATTTAGGTTGATAAGATGCCCTCGCAATTTGCAAAGGACTTTTAATCATTGGTTTCATTGTAATACTTTTATTAAAATTTGATTTCTGACTTTTTGCAAAAGCAGCGGCAAATTTACGAAATAAATTGTAATTGTTATAATTTTTTAAATGATTCACTAAAACGCCAATTCATTCCACCTAAAGAGTTGGTTCAGTGATAATTTGGAGTAAATAGAGAACTATTGATTTTTTTCTTGTAAATTTGCGGCTTAATGTTCTGTTCAAGTCGAACATACTGTTATTATCATATTAATTTTCAATTATGTCATCACTACGTTTTAAAGCTGTTGAAGAAGCGCACAAGAAGAAGGCAATTGTAGTTGAAGCGCCTTCTGCACTCCCCTCCGAATACTTTGGTTGTAATGTATTCAATCGTTCTACCATGTCGCAATATCTTTCCAAAGAAGCTTTAATGGCAGTGCAGGATGCAGTGGACAACGAAGTGCCTTTGGACAGAAGTGTGGCTGATGAAGTGGCTGCCGGCATGAAGCGTTGGGCAATCGAAAAGGGCGCAACACATTACACACACTGGTTTCAGCCATTAACAGACGGAACTGCTGAAAAGCATGATTCTTTCATAGATTATATCAACGGACCCGGAGAGAAAATCATAGAAACTTTTCCAGGCAAACTGTTGGCACAGCAAGAACCGGATGCTTCCTCCTTTCCGAGCGGCGGCATCAGAAGTACTTTTGAAGCGCGTGGATACACAGCTTGGGATCCATCTTCACCGGCTTTTATCTATGATGACACCTTGGTCATTCCCACCATATTTATTTCATACACAGGCGAATCCTTGGATATGAAAGCTCCCTTATTGAAAGCATTGCATGCAATCAATGAAGCAGCAACGGCAGTCTGCAAGTATTTCGACCCCAAGGTAAAACGGGTAACCTCCTATTTGGGTTGGGAACAGGAGTATTTTTTGGTTGATGAAGGCTTATACGCTACCCGACCGGATTTGGCGTTGACCGGCAGGACTTTAATCGGACATGAATCTGCCAAAAATCAGCAGTTGGAAGACCATTATTTTGGAGCTGTTCCCACGCGGGTAGTCGCCTATATGAAAGATTTGGAATTTGTGGCTTACAAATACGGTATTCCGCTAAAGACCAGACACAACGAAGTGGCACCCAATCAATTTGAACTGGCTCCGCTACACGGAGAGGCCAATCTTTCCAACGACCAAAACCTGCTCGTCATGTCCCTGATGAAAAAGGTAGCTCGCCGTCATGGATTCCGCTTGTTGTTACACGAAAAACCCTATGCCGGCATCAATGGCTCTGGCAAGCATAATAACTGGTCATTGGGGACAGATACCGGCGTAGGCTTGCTGACCCCGGGAAAAACTCCGGCAGAGAATCTTCAGTTTATTACTTTTTTAGTCAACACCCTGATGGCTGTCCACAAGCATAACGGCTTGCTGCGGGCTTCCATCACAACTGCCAACAATGCCCACCGGCTTGGAGCCAATGAAGCACCGCCATCCATCATGTCTGTTTTCCTCGGTGCTCATATTTCCGATGTGCTGGATAAAATAGAGATCAGCACTTCTGAAGAAGCCATTGTGATGCACGATAAAAAGATATTGAAACTTGATATTCCGCATATTCCGGAGGTATTGTTGGACAATACCGACAGGAATCGAACTTCTCCTTTTGCCTTCACAGGAAACAGATTTGAGTTGAGGGGAGTAGGTTCATCAGCCAATTGTGCCTCTTCCTTAATTGTGTTGAATAGCATAGTAGCAGCACAGTTGAAGGAATTTAAAACAGAAGTGGATGGGAAAATTGCAAACGGCTTGTCCAAAGAACAAGCAATTTTTGAAGTCATCAAGTCTTACATCAAAATCTCCAAGCCCATTCGTTTTGATGGCAATGGTTACAGTGAGGAATGGAAAACAGAAGCTTTGAAGCGCGGTTTGGATTGCGAAAGCAGTATTCCGGAGATTTACAAAAGATACACCTCGCCCGAATCCATAGAAATGTTTAAAACGGTAGGTGTTCTTTCAGAAAAAGAATTGTACGCCCGCAATGAAGTTAAATGGGATATTTACGCCAAGAAAATACAAATTGAAGCCCGTGTATTGGGTGATATTTGCTTGAACCACATCATCCCCGTAGTGACGAAATATCAATCTTTACTATTGGATAATGTAGTAAAGATGTTTAAAGTATATCCCGCTGAACAGGCCGAAAAGCTTTCTTCCATGAATAAAACTTTAGTAGAAGAAATTGCCGAACGTATATGCACCATCAAAAGCAATGTAGATGCCATGACCCAGGCACGTAAAGCCGCCCATCAATTGTCGGGAGAATACGAAAAAGCCAAAGCCTATCACGATACGGTTTTCCCCTATTTTGATAAAATCCGCTATGATGTGGATAAGTTGGAGTTGATTGTGGATAATCAGATGTGGACTTTACCAAAGTACAGGGAGTTGTTGTTTATACGATAAAAATGAAGACAATATGATTTTATCCATAAATAACATTGCCGTCTTCATCCTTGATACCTTCGAAACTTTTGATGTATTGTTCCATTGCCCTGTAGCTCATGCCCATGCTTGAATAGCCACCATCATGAAAGAGATTTTGCATGGTCACTTTCTTTGTCAAATTGCTGAATAAAGTAACGCAATAATCAGCACATTCGTCAGCAGTTGCGTTACCAAGCGGCGACATACGTTCAGAAAAGTCCATGAGGCTGTCAAATCCTTTGATGCCACTTCCGGCAGTAGTGAGAGTCGGCGATTGTGATATCGTATTGATGCGTACATTACATTTGCGACCGTAGATATAACCAAAACTTCTGGCAATGGACTCCAACATGGCTTTGGCATCTGCCATATCGTTGTAACCATACATGGTACGATGAGCGGCACCGTACGTCAAAGCCACTACCGATCCCCATTCATTGATCGCATCTTTTTTATAAGCTACCTGCAACATTTTATGAAAAGAAATAGCAGAAATATCTAAAGTCTGACTAAGCATATGATAGTCTAAATCATCGTATGTACGTTTTTTACGCACGTTGGGAGACATGCCGATAGAATGTAACATAAAATCAATCTTTCCACCCATGGCTTGCATGGATTCATCAAAAACCCGCTCCAACTCTTCAACTTTGGTTGCATCCGCCGGAATCAACTTCGCATTGAGCTTTTCTGCCAGCTCTTCCGTATTACCCATGCGGATAGCGAAAGGCGTGTTCGACAAGCTGACGGTAGCACCTTCTTCAACACATCTCTCTGCTACTTTCCAGGCAATAGACATGTCATTCAATGCACCAAAAATAATCCCTTTTTTACCTTTTAATAAATTATGAATCATGATGTTTTACTATTTATGCCTTCTACATAAAACGACTCAACATGGTCATTTATTTATGTAGAATGACAAATTTCGGCACAAAAGTATACAAAATGTGCAAAATTGACAATTTATTTGAGTATAATTTATTCTGGCTTGAACCAAAAACGAATGTTTCAAACCTTCCCTTCATTTTTTTGTCTTGACCGAAGCAAAAAAAAGTCAAGACTGTACCTTCTTCGCTCAAAAAACTTACGCTCAATTGACTAAATCGTTCAAACTCACTTGTTTTTTGGCTCACCAGGCAAGGTCAATCACAATCTGCGTAAATTTGCGTAATCTGCGAGAAATTAACTCCCTAATCTGTGTTAATCCGCGAACTCGAAAACACCCAAAACCATGAAACAGACAGGAGCCTGTAATTTTTCATCAAAGTTTCATCAGATTTTGAGCAAAAGTTTGCCAAGAAATGACAAAAAAATTGCTATTTCTGCAGAAAATTAAGATTATTTAACAGATATATCAGGTGGATTTTTTCAAAAAAGGCAGTATTCTCTCCATCAAACTACGATTATCCGTTATAACTTCAACCACACCGGGTGCTCTTTCATTCAAAAATATAGTTTTATGATTGTTTGTTATTGTATTTTTTAAGATTTTCACTTCCACCAAATAGTAATTTCCGCCCGGTATATATTCAATATTATGCGTTACACCTTGTAGCGTTCCAAATTCTAAATAGGGATAAGCATCTAACTTAATATTCACCTTTTGTCCGGGTTTGATTTTACCGCCTCTTGCTGACGGCACCTCAGCGTACACCACTACCTCATCTTGCTTGGATCCATCCGCAACTGACAACTGTTGTGTTTCCGTAACGACCAATTCACCAGTGATAATATCAGGATATTCAAAGAAAAAACTACCAACAATCAAAATCAATAAAACTCCGCAAATCACTGATGTACCGTACCTTATCAATGACTTAGGGGGGCGGGCAAGAATTTCTTGAACTTCCCGGCTGCGTAACTCTATGCTCCCTTCTTCCATCTTTTTTGAAGATGCATCCGTCGATTGTTTTGGTAAATCTGTTTGTTTGTGGGTCATATCGTTAATTTTTACCTTTTCTTATGTTCTCGTATATTTTGCACAGTTCCTTTTACCTTTTACACTATCAGTGCTTTTCATCTCCTTAGTCAGTCATTTTCTAAGCAACAATCCTACAATTCCAATTGATTCTTAACCAGGTGATAGTAAGCCCCTTTCTTTTTAGTTAGCGATGCATGGTCTCCAATTTCCACAATTTCACCATTGTCCAATACCACTATTTGATCGGCATTCTTTACTGTACTTAACCTGTGTGCAATGACTACAGATGTTCTTCCCTCAAAGAATTGCTCCAAATGATTCATGATAACTTTCTCATTCTGTGTGTCCAAAGCATTAGTGGCTTCGTCAAAAAACAAGTAAGCCGGATGCTTATAAACCGCTCTGGCAATGAGAATACGCTGTTTCTGTCCCTGACTGATCGCATAACCGTCGGAGCCGATTTTGGTGTCATATTTCGAGGATAAGGATTCGACAAAACCGCGAATATTGGCAATGTTGACGGCACGAAGCAATTTTGTTTTGTCAATTTCTTCCTCTCCGGGTGCAATATTTCCGGCTATGCTGTCCGTAAAAATAAAACCATCCTGCATCACCACACCACACTTTTTTCGCCACTCCCGATAATTGTAGGCTGACAGAGCTTTATCTCCCAACAAAATTTCACCATGTTGAGGTTGATAAAAGCCAAGCAGCAGCTTTAGCAGTGTGGTTTTTCCACTTCCGCTCAAGCCCACAATGGCAGTTTGTTTCCCTGCCGGAATATGTAAATTAATATTTTTCAATACTGGTTTTCCTACTGATGTTGTATCGTATGCAAAACTCATATTACGGATATGAATGTCCTGATGGTCAGGTATATCATTTATCAGAGGGCCAGAGGCGCTTTCACCTTCTGCAGGTCTGTTATGCACCTCACTCAGTCTTTCCATACTCAGTTTGGCATCTTGCGATTCACGGTAAAAATGGATCAAATGGTCGATGGGGCTGTTTAGCTGTCCAAGGATATACTGCACCGACAACATCATCCCCAAAGTCATTTGTCCGTCTATAACAAACTTGGCCACCAACGCCGTGATAATCACATTTTTGGTCTGATTGATAAAGATTGCACCGGAATCTTGATACTGACTGAGTGCCAAGCCTTTGATACGCAACTTAAAAAGCCTGGCTTGAATGCGCTCCCATTCCCATCTTTTCTGTTGCTCACAGGCATTCAATTTGATTTCCTGCATGCCCGTAATCAACTGAATGACATTACTTTGATTGGCAGATTGTTGTGCAAAATTTTTATGGTCCAAAGTGGCACGCTTGTCCATAAACAAACTCACCCAGCTAAAATACAAGACACTTCCGACCACAAAAATTAAAAAAATCGTCACATTATAAAACAGCAAAATCAATGTAAATATGACAATATTAAACATGCTAAAAAGCACGTTAAGAGTGGAGTTTGTCAAATAATCCTCTATACGCGTATGATCACCCATGCGCTGCAATAAGTCACCGGTCATTTTTTTATCAAAATAACCCATAGGCAAACGCATCAATTTAGCCAGGTAGTCGGAAATCAAGGAGATATTGACTCGTGTGCCGATGTGTAACAATATCCAACCCCTGATAAATTCAACGGTTGAAGCGCTGAAAATCAGCACCAATTGAGCAATGAGCACTAAATAGATGTAATGAATGTTCTGCGCCGATATACCAAAATCGACAATGGACTGTGTAAGAAAGGGTAATAAAAGCTGTAACAGACTGCCAAAGAACAGTCCCAGAAACAATTGAAATATTAGTTTTTTATAGGGTTTTAGATAAGAAAAGAGGAAAGAGAGTCCGCGGGCTTTTTTTTTTCAGTATCCTTCTGATCATAAAAATCAGGCATTGGTTCCAACAGCAATGCGATTCCTACGTCTGCTCCATCCTTACGGGTGCTAAGCCAGGATTTGCTAAATTCTTCTTTGGTATATTTAAGTTTTCCCGCACCAGGGTCCGCTACATACACAAAATCTTCCCCCTTGACAGTTTTGATGTCGTAAACCACCACGAAATGCTGCTGGTTCCAATAGACAATGCACGGTAGAGGAGCTTTGGTTTTCAATTCTTCAAATCCCACATACACACCCAAAGTACGAAACCCCAGGTTACTGGCTGCTTCGCTGATACCCAGTAACGAAACACCTCCCCGGGTAAAATGAGATTTTTCGCGTAATTCCTCTAACGAAAAACGTTTACCATAATGGGCTGCAATCATACGCAAGCAAGTGGGACCGCAATCCATTTGATCATGCTGATGGTAAAAGGGGAATTTTTCCATGTAGTGATAATAAACTTGCAGGCTACTGCAAGAAAAGATGCTTCAGTAGTAAATTTAAATGAAATCTTTAACAGGTTTTCTGCTAAATCCTAACAAACTTCAAGGGATTTACTTAACTTTGATCCTTATTTTCTTTCCGTTCGGAAAAGTAATAATAATGTAATAACCGCCTCTTGTTTCATTCATTTGTTCAGCAGTCATTGATCTGAAGTTGTTTTCATTAATTGTTTTCATAATTGTAAAATTTTGCTTGGAGTTAAACATGAATTTCCGATATTTATTTCTACATGCAATGTTAGTGATTTTCGTTTGATTAAAAATGCTCAAAATTTCACCAATTTTTTCTTAGCTATCGCAAATAGGAAAGATTTGATGAAATTTTGACAGAAAAAGTTTATCTTTGTGAAACGATTCAGATATCGAACACTTATTTTAGTACAAAAACACATGTCCACGCCCACCAAAACCATATCCTATATTGCCATAGCTTCCATAATATTAATTTTATGTGCGCAAGCTTACTTGGTTTATGATTATTTTCAGACGGTGCGACTGGCATTGATACGGGAATCGGATACCATTTTAAGGGAAGCGTTCAGAGCTGAATTAAATCAAAGGAATACTAATCTTGACATTGTGCCTGATGAAACCGAGGATATTGACCCCACCGATGATACAGAATTCGTTGATTTTGATTTGAGCAAGGGTTCTGAAGATGAAGAAAGCATCTTAAACAAGATTGATATCATCATGCATACTTATATAAGTAATTTTATTCCTATTGACTTACAAACATTAGATAGTATCACCGATCAAATCCTCCATGAAAGAAATATCGCTTCTGAATTTGTCATTCAATTAATAGCACCTGAAGATCAAACAGTAATAGCAAGCTCAAAAAAGTTGGACAAATCGTCATTTTTTCTCATTCCTTCCCAGCCTTATCCCCTGGATTTTGAGAACAAAGAAGCATTGAAATTGATTTTGATCAACCCTTTTTCTGAAATTGTCAAGCGAATGGGCCTGATGTTATTGGGTTCCATCGTTTTTTCCATCATCGCCTTATTGGCTTTCAGGTTCTTATTCCTCACACTTTCCAAACAGAAAAAATTGGTAAGGTTCAAAAATGAATTTTTAAGCAATATTGCACACGAATTGAAGCGTCCGGTGGCCAGTCTGACTGTCAATCTGGACGGACTTCAGGACCCTGATATCTTCAGCAACACAGGCATGCGTGACATGATGCTGCACAACTCCCTCAACGCTCTGACTGAAATGAATGGCACCATTAGCATGTTGGTTGGATTGGCCCGGGAAGAGGAAGGATTGCTCGTTCTGAACAAACAACCGGTTAATTTGGTTCATATCATCATGGATTTGAAAAATCGCTTTGTTTCTTCTCCGGCTAAGCGCATCAGCATTCACACCGATTTTGAGTCTGAAACGATTATGGTTCAAGGCGATAGCATTATGCTTACCCAGTGCTTTGCGAATTTGATTGATAATGCCATCAAATATTCGGATAAAGATGCCACTGTCAATATCAGCATCCGTATGAACAAATCAAATATCGAATTAGCGTTCGAAGATAAAGGCATGGGAATTCCTGCTGATAAAATTGAACATATCTTTGAGAAATATTCACGTGTTGATAACCATTCCAAAGTTTCGGGATTTGGTATCGGACTGAATTATGTGAAAACCATCATAGAGAAACATGGCGGTTCAATCAGTGTCAGCAGTGAAATCAATGTTGGCTCAACCTTTAAAGTATTATTACCCTACAAATAAAATTGGTATGAAGAAAATATTAGTCGTAGAGGATGATGTAAATTTAGGAACTGCTTTAATAGGCTTCCTTGAGATGCAAAAACACGAAGTGAATTATGTTAGCAACGGAGATGAAGCGTTGTCTGAATTCCAGCGTTTTCAGCCTGACCTGGTGACGCTTGATGTGGTTCTAAACTGTAGTGTTGATGGTTTTGAAATTGCAAGGCAGATCAGGCAAATCAGTGATGTACCCATTATTTTTACGACCTCACGGGATGGCAATGAAGATTATGAAACAGGTTTCGGCATTTCAAACAGCGATTATGTCAGAAAACCATATCGTTTGGTTGAATTACTATTACGCATCAACAAGATGATTGAAGTCGAAACACTTACATCTGTCGCCGATAACCATTTCCGCATCGGCCGCTTTCAATTTTTCCCCGATGAACAGTCTTTAAAATTCAGCAAAGGTGACATTCATTTGAGTCCTATTGATTCTTCGGTATTGAATTTACTTTGCCGAAACAAAGGAAAATTTGTTCCACGCGAAGAGATCATCAAATTGGTATGGCAAGTTGATGACACACAATCGAAGGAAACGGCTTTGTATAACTCCATATCAAGACTGAAGAAATACCTTTTCAATGACGAACATGTGAAGATTGAAAATAAAATCAGACTGGGGATCAGAATCAGGGATTTGAATGATAAAAGTGAAGAAGAGTAAAAATTATTTTTTGACCTGCCTTTCCAGCCGGAAAAAAGAAGTATTGTCGTTCAAGTCTTCGCATTTTACAAACCAAGGGTTTAATTTTGAACCCGTACTCAACTCGAAATCAGCAGTAAGAGCTGATACCAATTCATCCACACCATCCATTTCATTATAAAACTTTAAGCCGTTGTTGTCCCCCGAATTGGCATAGCTGATGGATAAGACATCTTGTTCATCAAATTCTATATCCAGATTCAATGACCCTTTTGCTTTTTTATTGTCTTTCAAATAGCTGATCACTAATACATAAGAATTTGCATTTGTACTATGTTCCAAATTCAAAGCAAGCTGTTCACCTTCATACTTGGTTGCCACAGCATTAGAAATTCTGTTGTAGAAATTTTTGAAATTATTACCCGAATGCTCGGGAATAAATTGCCAGGAAAATTCTTTGGGATTATTTTGAATAAATTCACCCAAATCACCGGTGCAACGAATGGCATAGTCAGGATGCTCTACACTGACCAGTCTGGTTTTCGTCATATTCAACTCAAAGTTTCTGAACACAACACCGTCAAGTTCAATTGGTTGATAGAATTGAATACCTGTGGAAGTCACTATAAAAGGAACTTTTTGAGATTCCTTATCGGTTTTTTTAATTTCAAACACATGAAATCTTCCCTTGTAAATTCGATGAAACACATCATCAACTTTTAAGGTTAACATAGGCACATCCACGTGAAAGAGCATTTTGTCCAAGTCGCCCAGCTCATCTAAATATGCTTGCCATTGGATTTCAGGTGATAATTTAGTCATGATGATTTCAGCACCATATTTTTTGCCCTTCAACCTCACCGTATCTTCCACTGCTTCCTTGATGATGAATTCATAGTCACCCCGCCAGCCATAACCGATAAGGTATCCCTCCTCATACGGATCAAGTATTTCAGGGTGTTCAGGATTGGAAAACACATGCAGCACCTGATTGAAAGTATTGAAAGTGAGCACCGGACCGTTGTCGGCAATAACCTCATACAAAGAACTATCCTGCTCATAGGCAGCATTTTTCGTCAATAAACTTCTTGAAGCGATAGTTACTAAGCCGGAAGCATCAAACTTCATCAATAAAGTATAGCCTCCACCTTGTGTATTGGCATAATACTCCATTTTCCAACCGTTTTCAGCCGATGTCAATACGTCCTCATACGTACTCATTGCCTGGTTCAAACGCTCAGCCGGAGTGTTTGGAAAGATATCAATTTCCTCCTTCCAGCAACCTGTAAAAAGGAGTAAGATGCTTAGCAGCAGCAGGATGTTTAGTTTGTTTGGTATTTTATTGTTTTTTTTCAAAATCACGAGTATTTATGGAAGTTAAAGAAGAAGTTAGTAGTTAGTAGTTAGTAGTTAGTAGTTAGTAGTTAGAGTAGTTAGAGAAGTTAGAGAAGTTAGAGAAGTTATAGAAGTTAAAGAAGTTATGAGAAATTATGAGAAGTTAAAGAAGTTAGACGAGTTCCGAGTTGCGGGTACAGAGGTCGCGCTAAGTCTTTGCTCTTTGTTCTTTATTCTTTGTTCTTAGTTATTCGTTCTTCGTTGTCTTTATTCTTTTGTCTTTGCTCTTTGCTCTTTGCTCTTTGTTCTTTATTCTTAGTTATTCGTTCTTAGTTCTTAGTTCTTAGTTTACATCTCATTCTGCCTCCTCATAATCTCACCTCTCAGCTCATCAATATCAATATTCCAGGAGTCTCGTAGCCATTTTTTGACGATTTCCAGTTTTTGTAAGATCAATGCTTTTCCATCGATGCCGTCATCCGGTAATTCTTTACCGTAATAATCCAATCCCGGATTAGCTGCCATGGTTAATATTTCATTCCACTGTGCATCTGTTTTCACCAAGTAATTGGCAATAATCTCGACAAAATCTTCACGGTTCTGACTGCCGGCATAGGGCGACACAAAACCCATACTTGCAGCTTCGGAAGTAGTGCGATACTGCCATCCAAGCGGATTATACTTCCCTTGTGAGATCAATCCGAATTCCACCGGATAATTCCTTTTCTGATGCAGGATGTGCGCAAACTCATGGTGCATGGTCTTGAAATAATACTCATTCATTTTATCTACATCCGTAGAGTCCAACTCATTGCAGCGGAATAGAGTCACTTTCAAACCACCCTCAGCAGTGCCCAACAACATAGTGCCCGACATGGGATTATAGGCAGGCGACCCGATCAGATGAATGATGCGGGGACCATTTTCCTTCAGGAATTCCGGTCCAACTACCGTACTATACACATCAAACCATAGATACTTGACCAATCGCGCCATTTCCTGTGCTTTTTCAAAAGAAACCGGCACCAAATTATAACTCATGTCCGAACCCACATCCTCCATCCTGTACCTGAAATCCACATTATAAGGTTTCAGATAATTTTCATCCAGCCAGGAGTCAAAAGCATAACTAGCTGCACTTTCATCCACCTGATCTTCTATATCGAAGATACTGGCAGTGAAATGTTCATCATCGGAACAAGCCCAAAAGAGTAATGCGATTAACGAAAGAGCAGTATATTTGATAAAAGTTTTGATATTCATGATAACTTGATATTCATAATCCTACATTGAAAATCTTAGTTCTTAAATTTTTCATACATTTTCGATGATTGCGCATCCATTGTTCTCGGATTGGATTCCATGCCAGCACTGATCACCTCTTGCGGCAATTGAATGGCACGCCGTTCATCATCGAACGACAGTTGTTGCAAACCTTTTCCATCAATATTATGCGTAATCTCAATGCCATAGCGTTTGATATCAAACCATCGATATCCGTCAAACATGGTTTCTATTCTTCTGAAATGCAATACGCAATGAATCAAAGGTAATTGTACGGGGGTTATTTTAAACTGATTGCTCATTTTAGCATTTCTCAAACCCTTAACAAACAATATATTATTGGGCTTATAAAAATTATTGATAACGTCCAGAGTCAACTCCTTAGGAGCTAAATGCGAACTGTTCCACACCTGCAAATCAGCAACAGCTTCATTGATACGATTCAGATAAATCAGGGCTTCTGCCCGGCACAACAAGGTTTCTTCCGCTGTAAACTCCGCACGAACAATGTGCGTAAAACCAATACCGGCGACCTTGTCCGTATATTCAAACATTTCAGATGCTTTGGGGAAGAAAACGCCATAATCCTGACTCACACTGATGTACAGTTTCCCATCAAATGCAGGAAGAATTGTTGACCAGGTTGGACCACCTCCTCCATATGTTGAACCCCACATGGCATCGTAATTATGTCCATAGCGCTTTCCGTAAATTCTGCCAAACAAAGAACTCGTCGGCAACAACAAAAAATTGGCTGCCTGGTTGACGCTGACATAATCATAGACGATGGCATCAATATTATCATAATCTACATCCCATTTCCTCATCAAGTTGATAGGATTGTCACCCAACACTTTATTGGCATATTTCACCACTTTCTGATAATCTCTTTTATACAAATAAAAACGGGCAGCAAAGGCATTGGCTGCTTTTGTATTAAAATGATATTTGGGAACTGTGTAGTGATGGTCGGAGATCAATGCCAAACCCGCTTCCAGATCTTCTTCAATTTTCGCATAAACCTCCTGCACCGACTCACGTTTATAGTCAGCACTTACGACGGTTTCCGACTGCGTTACATAGGGAACGCCGAGATCTTCCAGACTGCGTTCTTCATCTTTATAAGCCTGAGCAAAAATATTGACCAGGATAAAATGGCTGTAGGCACGACATAAAAGTGCTTCTCCTTTTTGTGCCGACAAATCTATGCCTGCATCCTGTTCCATTAGTTCAGCTATGGCTTCTAAGGCCTGATTGGCAGTGGCAATAGCGGCATAGCAACTTTCCCAAACAAAAGACGGACTGTCTTGACGCGTAGAAGAAGTCACCGGTTCCCATGCAAAAATCTCATCGTGCATGCGTTCGTAAGCAGACAGTTGTACTGGCAAAATAGCATTATTGTCCACAAAATTATCTGAGCTTAATTCAGCCAAAACCGCATAGTTCGCTCCAGGATAAGCTGATACCAGCAATTGATTGATCTTCTTTTCTGTGTCAATCTGTGTTCTGTTGTCGGGCAGCGTATCCAAAAACTGCTCACAAGAAGCAAAGCCAATGCTCAACACCACTAACAACAATATGTATATTTTCCACTTCATCTTAATACTCTTTCATTATAAGCCGAACCGCAAAGTAAAGGTCAACTGTTTGGGCATGGGAGTGGCCACACCTCCGCTGTTGAAAAACTCAGGGTCCTGTCCGTTCAATTTTCTATCGGCATACAAAAGCAACAGATTGGTAGCCTGTAACTTGACTTGTGCGTTTTGCACACTTAGCAAACTAATCCAGCCTTTGGGTAGATCATAGGCTAATGATATTTCTTTCAAGCGGACAAATCCACCGTCAGCCACACGTATATCCGAATAATTATAGGCATTGTAAGCATAGCTCAAATCGGCATATTTCCTATTTTGTCGCATACTCGCTATGACCGGGATATTCGTAAAAGTTTCATCACCGGGCAAGGTCCATCGATTTTTAAATTCTTTGGGCATGGCACTCAAATCTGAATAACGGGCAGAGAAAACAGGATTGAGACGCACTTTGTTGCCGAAAGAATAAGTGATGAAAATATTCAACTTCAAGCCCTTCCAACTGAAATTATTTCCCAGACTACCGGTTATGGTGGGGTCAGTCGGACCTTCATATTTTAAAAAACCTAACTTTTCAAACTCCTGAAAATTCAAATCAGTCAGAGTTTGCTCTCCATCTTCATTGATGAAAGTAGGCAGTCCTTCATCGTTCAAACCTGCAAAAGGTATGGAGAACAAAGACCTGACGGGATAGCCTTTTTTGGCATAACCCGATCCGGAAATCAACTGTATCACGTTGGAGCGGGAATCCAAATCGGTAATTCTATTGACGGCATCAGAAAAGATAAAATCCGTATACCATTTAAAATGTTGGTTTTCTATATTTCTGGTCGAAATCGTCAACTCCACTCCATGAGATTGCATGGACGCCACATTGGCATATTTGGCGATTTGTCCACCCGCACCTTGCGTATAGATCAACCCAATCAAATCGAAATTCCGGCGCACATAAAAATCAGTTTCAAGATTGATCCTGTTTTTCAAAAATCCGAGGGAAGCACCAATATTCAGTTCATGTTTCTTTTCATAGGTCAGCTCGCTATTTTCCAAATCTTCTATATAAATTCCTGATTCCGAAACGCCTGCGGTAGGTCGCCAAGGTGTATAGCTTTTAAATACAGCCAGCGAGTTGGTCACGAAGGCCGGTCCCCTGTCAGCCGTCAGAGAATATGAAGCTTTCAATGCCCCAAAGGACAAGACAGAGCCAAGATACTCGCCAAACCATTCTTCTTCGTGGGCATTCCATGCAGCGGCCACATTCCATGTTGGCAACCACCGCGCTGCCCTTGATCTTCCCAACTTATTCGAGCCTTCGTAGCGTCCCGTTCCATTCAAAGTATATCTTCCCAAATAAGAATAAGTAGCTGATGCGAAAAATGCCACATCGCGCGTATAAGTAGCTACATTCGTGTAATAATCGGCATTTTCTTCTTTCCCTTGCTTGAACACATCCGGATCATAAAAAGGGATACCGCCACTATCATATTGATAACCCCACCCACGAAACCAGGTACGTTGTCTGTCCACCAAACCCGTCTCCATTCCACCAAATAAATTAATGATATGCGTATCTTCTATCGTACCGTTATAATTGAGGGAAGCCCTGAAATCAACTCCTTTCATGCTGTATGCAGTCCGGTTGTAAATTCCGCCTTCCGGCAAGATGGAAACTGGAAGTGCATTCAGATTGTCGGGGTCGGTATATAACAAAGGATTGCGCTCAGCGATGGTAGCATCTTCGGGGAAAACACCGGCGCGATAGGCTTCTGCCTGGTTTGAATGGTCTTTGATGTGATGCTCTTGTGAAGAAGTCTGGTATTTGATCGCTGCCAGCACATTGGCCTCCAACCCCCTGAGCACTTTCCAATTCAACTCTGATTGAAATTTTAGATCCGTCACACTCAGGTCAATGTAATTATTTTCCAACTCATGAAATATATTAAAAGGAGCATAATTACGGGTATAAAACTCCTTGGGGTCCAAGGTGCGCGAGGAATTCAGTGCAAAACTGTAGGGATTGATGTCAAAATCACGCTTCACTTCTCCACGAACCACGTCCACATCCTGACTCAAGGTGCCAGGGGCTTTTTGTGAACGGTAAGCTCCATTGGTCAGCAAACTGATAGAAAGCTTGTCGGATATTTTATATAAGGCATTGACATTGGCGGTATAACGCTGTACATCTGAGGCTTTCGTCCAGCCCGGATCATCAAAGACCGACAATGAGGCATAAAAATTAGCCTTATCTGTCCCGGATGAAATGCTGACGGCATGATTCTGTGTCAAGCTACTATTAAACAACAACTTAAACCAATCCGTATTTCTAAATTCAGCTTCGCGCAAGTAGGCATTTCTGGCAGCTTCCGAATTTTCCAGCCCATACTGTCCGTTCTCATATTGATTGATCAACTGATACATTTTACCATAAACGCCGCTGTTGGAGGCAGCCGCCACAGAAGCAAATTCCAGCCATCCTTTGCGTTCCATCTCCTGGTAAATGCCCATTTGTTGTTGAGAGTTAGAGATGTTAAAGTCACTATAAGAAGGAACCAGGCGGGAAGTAAATTCTCCCGTATAATTGATGCGGTTAACTCCTGCTTTACCTTTTTTGGTCGTAATTACCACCACTCCCGCCATGGCACGGGCACCGTATATGGAAGTAGCCGAACCGTCTTTTAAAATCTGGAAGCTCTCTATATCATCCGCATTGATCCCTGCAATCGCTGATGATATCAATGTTTCAGCATTACCGGACGACAATTCATCGCTCGAAACATCTATCGCATCTTCCATGATAACGCCGTCAACCACCCACAAAGGTTTGGAATTACCATAAATGGAGGTAGCACCCCGCACCCGGATTTTGGGGGCTGTTCCGAAGGTGCCGGAAACATTTTGCACAGAAACACCTGCAGAGCGACCTTCCAGTGCGCGACTGATATCTGTAATACCGTCAATTTTCGTCTTCTCGGCATCCAACTTATCCGTAGCACCGGTAAAAAGTCTTTTATCCATTTTCAAGATACCGGTTACTACCACTTCTTCCAGTTCTCGGGTATCAGAACTAAGCACCACCCTCATCCGGGGAGCTGCCTTAAGTTCTACACTTTTCATCCCCACATAAGAAAATACGAGCGTAACTTGCAAATCAGGCACCTGCAAGCTGAATTTTCCATCTATATCTGTAATGGTACCATGCTGTTCGTTGCCTTTCACAACTACAGTAGCACCTATGACTTCATCTCCTGCATCATCGACCACCACGCCGGTTACGGAGACCTGCTGCGCCCATAAGCCTACGCTGATAAAAATAAAAAATGTGAGTATATAGTGTTTGAACATATGGCGTAAAAAGAAACGCCAAATTTACGCGAAAATTTATAAAGAAGCAAGACAAGAACTAAGAACGAAGAACTAAAAACTAAAAATGATAAACGGAGAAGTTATATTGGGAAGTTATTTTTAGTAGTTGGTAGTTGGTAGTTGGTAGTTAGTAGATAGGAAGTTAGGGAAGTTAGGGAAGTTAGGGAAGTTAACGGGTTCCGGGGTCGCGAGTTCAATCTTGGCTTTTGGCTTTTGGCTCTTAGCCTTTGGCTTTTAGTTTTTAGTTGTCTTTTGTTCTTTTGTCTTTGTCTTTACTCTTTATTCTTTGTTCTCAATTCAACAGTTCAACAATTCAACAGTTCAACAATTCAACAGTTCAACATTACACATTACCCCTACTTCACCACCACCTTTTCCGTTGTGCCGTTTACTTTTACCATAAATATACCCTGTTTGGCGGGTATCTGATGGCTTCCGGCGGCTAGCGTACCATCATAGATGCTGGCACCTACAAGCGAATAGACCTGCACATGCATCTTGCACGATAGACTAATACCTATCTCCCCTTCTTGGGCAGTTAGGTGGTACTCCTTATCCGAAGCAGCGGTAGAAACGCTTGTGGGAGCAAAAGATATCTTACGGATTTGATAGTTACCTTGATCGGCTACGTATAGATTGCCGAATGCATCAAATGCCAATCCATGGGGAACTCTGAATGTAGCATTTGATCCGCTGCCATTGTCATTACCTATTGTTCCGGCTATGCCGGCAATGGTGGTAACCACGCCTTCCGGCAATGTAATTTTCCGTATGGTATGGCTAGCCATATCACTGACATATAAATGTCCGTCGGGACCAATAGTTATTCCATTAGGCACATTGAAGCTTGCCGCTGTTCCTATACCGTCCGCATTGCCTTCGGTACCACCTGCTACAGTGGTTACTACTCCGGCAGGGGTTATTTTCCGCACAGCATGGTTACCTCCCTCCGCCATATAGATATTCCCGGAAGTATCTATCACCATATGTCCGGGCCACATAAACCGAGCTTCGCTACCTGTTCCGTCCACGAAGCCGAATGTAGTGCCACCACCACCTGCGAACAGGATTCTCTCACCGGTCGCGGTTATAATTTTATACACCGAATGATCTTCACTTACATATAAATTACCATCAGCATCGCTGCATAATCCTTTGCTGTGATTATAGACCCCGTATTCGTACATCAGGGTAACTGCACCTGTTTTCATACTAACCCGGTTTATTCGATTTTGATTATGTGAGCTTTCACCTTGTATTACATAGAGCATATCATCTGCTAATGTCATCTGAATGGGACGATTGACTAACGCTAAGATGTTCACCATGCCGTCAGGAGTTATTATCCGTATAGCATTGTTGTTATAATCTGACACATAAAGGTCGTTTCCATTAAAAAAGAGAGCTTCCAGGTTGGTAAACTTGGCTTCCAATAAACTGCCATTTTGATATCCACGAATACTGCCGGCGTAGGTGCTTACCGTAACCTGTGCCTGCATAGCACTTGCTGTCAACAGTACAAGGGCAGCAAGGATAGATAATGTAGTTTTTCTTTTCATATAAGTATTGTTTTTATGGGCACAAATTATTGCCGGTTAAGGGAAATAATGCGTGCAGGTTAGTTAATATTCTATAAGTAATTACAACAGTTTTTTTGCCGCTGTAAATGTATGCATATTTTTTTAATTTTCAACTGTTTAACTGATGTTGTTTTGAAGAAGACGAAGGAAAGGAGTTTACTTAAGTAGTTAGTAGATAGTAGTTAGTAGATAGTAGATAGTAGATAGTAGATAGTAGATAGTAGATAGGAAGTTAAAGAAGTTAGGGAAGTTAGGGAAGTTAACGGGTTCCGGGGTCGCGAGTTCAATCTTAGCTTTTGGCTTTTGGTTTTTTGCTTTTCGTTCTTAGTTAAACAATTAAACATTACACACTACACATTAAACAATTCAACGATTAAACGATTAAACAATTCGTTTTTAGTTTTTAGTTCTTAGTTAATTTGTCTTTATTCTTTTGTCTTTACTCTTTGCTCTCAAAAAATTACACTACCTTTGCCATTTAATTTTTTCAAAAAATGAAACAGACCTTAATTTACAAAATAGCACTATTGGTTTTGACCAGTGTTTTAATCTTTGCTTCCTGTGAAAAGGACGAGATTACGAGTATATCATTTGACAAAGAATCCTTAAATCTCAACGTGGGTTTGTCGGACACCTTGACCTGCACCATTCAGTATACGGGTGACATCACTGAATTTCCTATAGAGTGGCAACAGAAAGACAAAAATGAGGTATTTGAATTCACGGAAATAGATGAAGATGATGATGATGATGAATCGACTTCTTCCAAACACACACTTACGAAAAAAATAATTGTCAAAGCCCTAAAAGTAGGCACATCAGACATTACCATCGATGTGGGTGGCAAGCCCCACAGTTGTAAAATTACAGTCAGTCAGCAAACATTCACCTTTACAAAAAGTATAACCGGCTATTGGGGAGATTGGTATGACATTGATCTCAACGCATTCGACATGTACCTGATAGAAAAAGATCTTGATTTCAATAGCATTGGGGATTATGAAGGAACAGGTCATGTTTTATACTTAGACTTTAAGCTACCTTTAAATATTACAAACAGGTTGAGTACAGGTGAATACTTTATTTACGAAGATGCTCAACCCCAGGGTTTCGAACCAGGAGAAGTCATAGAACATGAAGATAAGGATGACTTCGATGTTGCCGGAAGCCACTTGATGGAATTTGTAAGTGAAAAGAAAATATTGATTTCCCTGGTCACGGGTGGTTATTACGAGGTTGAGAGAGAGGGCGATACTTATTTTATAGAAGGTACTTTGGTGCTGCATACGAATGAAGTTATCCGTTTTAAGTATGAAGGGAAAGTGAACGTTAAAGACAACAAGCCCAAAGCGGAAATTTTAGAAGCGGTTTTGGATGAAGGAGATTTCTTTTATTATGGTGATTACTATGGGGCAGGGATTGCAAACAATATTGAATTATACTTATATAACACAATAGAATTGGAAAAAGACAGTGTCGTGATCAATGATCTGATGAAAATAGAACTCAATTCAAGCTTATCTGCTAATGATTCCATTCCGTCCGGTACATACGAAACGACAAAAGACTATCAACCCTTTACTCTCGTACCTGGTTTCGTTTCAAAGAATTATTTAGCCGGCAGTTGGTATCTGAGCGATTCTATTCTGTCAAAAGAGCCTTATATTGGTGGTCCAGGTGCTTTGAAAATCAAGTCCGGAACCATGGAGGTCTCGAAGGCTGATAGTGTTTACACCATAGCATTCAATTTCAGAAATCGTTTTGGCTCTGAAGTTTCAGGTGTGTTTGAAGGGGTGTTGGGATTTGAGGATGTAACGAAACGACAACCTGAAAATATTCAAGCGGCCGCTCAGACGAAAATCAGAGGGTTAAATGCTCCCAACGGTTTCAAATTACCCGTTCATAAGCTTCAGCAGCAAAGGTTATCAACCATCAATCAACAGATTAAACACCACAACCTGCATCCTTTAAAGCAAGCCGGACGTTTTCCGGAGGATGTAGAGGTGATTTTGCGAGAAAATCTGAGATGATGATACTGTTTGATGTATGTTGAGGCTGTTTCAAAACAAATATTCAACTAGTAAGCACAGGTGCTCAACTGCTGCATTACTTTCGACATTCGGGTTCAGAGATATAAGAAAGGAATGAAATTTCAAATAAATTCACTTTATCTGCGAATTTTCTGAATATTAATTGTATCTTTGCGGCTCAAACCTATAACATAAAATATATCTGTAATGAACATTGTATTTGGGAAACCTTATCTACGTGATTTATATGAATTGGGTAAAACGAGAGATAAGAAATACAGATTTCAACCACAAGTAATTAAAGCTTACGTAAAATGTGTCAAAGTATTAAGTAAAATTCTAACCATAGAAGAATTATACAGAATTCACTCGCTAAATTATAAAAAATTAGTAGGAAATAAAAAAGGATTATCGGCTGTACGCATAAACGATCAATACAGGCTTGAATTTAAAGAGATTATCAATCCAAATAATCTTACAGAAATAGAAATTTTTGAGTTAACAGACATTAGTAATCATTATACATAATCAGGCATGGAAAATTTAAAAGCTCCTTTTTATCCGGTCCATCCGGGAGAATTATTAAAAGACGAATTAGCTTACCGCCGAATATCTCAAAAACATTTTGCACAGTCCCTGGGATTATCATATACCGCCTTCAATGAAATTTTGAACGGTAAGCGTCCTGTTTCTGCTGATTTTGCTATGTATATGGAAGCTTCTTTAGGTATTCCCGCGCATATCCTTGTTGAAATGCAAGCTGATTATAATCTGCAAATGGCCAAGCAAGATTCCAAGCTACTCAAACGTATCCAGGAAATACAAAAGATTGCTTCTATGTTTTAGCCTCTTGTGTGTTAACCTAAAACACAGCCACAATCTCTGCTAAACTAAAATTATAATTAATAACCAAAATTAAGCCAACTAAATCCTGAGAAATAGTTGGCTTTTAGTTTTCAATTTGAATTCAAAGAATCCCCCTACATACTCAATTTACTAAACAAAGTATTATTGCTGAGTTTGTTGATTTTTCCGTATTTGGATTTTATCGTCTTCAAATCTATCAATTTCGGGTCACCAAAGATGATGATTGTAACGGGTTTATTCTTGATCTGAGTTTGATAGAAGTTTTTAATCTGCTCAAAACTCAGGTTTTCAATTTTTTCCATATTGACCTTGGCGGGATCATCCTGATATCCTAACAGATTCCAGTTACTGAACAATGTACTTTTAGATCTGAAGGTCGGTTTTTTACTCAAAGCACTCTGCTTCAAATAAGTTTTGATATTTTCCAATCGCTCGGGATACTCAGGCATATCTTGCAACAATGACATGTACAAGTCCACTGCTCCTGCAACCTTATCAGGCTGCGTACCTACATATCCGATAAAATGTGTTTGTTTTTGTTGAATGGGTGGTGTAACAAGACGTCCCACAGCTGCATAAGCCATAGAATTGCTCTCACGAATTTCTTGCATCACCAAACCATTAAACCCACCGCTAAAGTACTGATTGAATGCATCAATGCTTACATCATCTGCAATAGCATAATTAAATCCATCTATGTAAAAATAGATTTTCGCTTGCTGGGCATCTTTATTAGGAAGAAAATAAATCGTCTGTTTGTCATAGGTTACTTTATCTACCACAAACGGCGACTCCCCTTTCTTCACTCCTTCTTTCAGGGGAAGCTTAGCTTTCAATACTTCAGCAACTTCTTCTACGGGGCGTTTCCCCACATAGTGAATATCCAACTCATAATCTGTTGCCCGTACAATTTCACCGGTCAGCTCGCTGATGGTTAAGAAATACACATCCTTCAAGGAAAGCCGGTCGATGTAGTCTGATTTGTCTTTATACAATACATAATCTAAAAGCGCACTGCTCAAAACGTCTGTACTTTTCTTTTCAGAGATAAAACGATTGGATATTTCCATACCCACTACACGATTCAACTGTTTTTCATCTAATTTAGGCATCAAAGTCTGTCGGGTCATTAAGCGGCAAATGTCCTCTAAATTGGATTCCAAACCTATCAGGGTGATGTAAAAATAATCATCGGTTGCCCTATATGTACAGCTTGCATTGAGCTCGCTGAATTGTCTGCGAACATCCTGCGGGTCATCGAAAGGCATGATACCTGCCGAGTTCATCAGTTCGGCAGCATATCCAAGTTTAGGCATTTTTTGTGTTCCAACGCCGTATTTCATGGTGATGGAAAAATAGTCATTCAGGGGGTTGACTGTATAATGCAATCTCACTTTATCATACATTTCCACAATTGTCACATCATCCATACTGTTATACACCTCAGGCAATTCCTGCACAGGAATGGCTTTCAGATATCCAGCATAAGCAGAAGTTTGTCCCTTAGGCTGGTCGATGGGTTTGATGTCCGGCTTTTTGAGTTTGTCCTTTTTTGGGGTACCAATATCGATGGAAACCATCAGATGGTCCTCATTCAAATACTTTTGGGCAACCCGTTGAATGTCTGCTTTTGACAATTTTGCCATTTTATCCGGTATAGACGCATAATAATCCGGTGGCAACTGATACGCAAAGATTTGATTCAACAATAAGATTTTGCTGCTTGGATTTTCCAACATCATTTCATAAGAACGCAACTCGCTGTTTTTAACTGATTCTATCAACCAATCTTCGATATCTCCTTTTTTGAGTTTATCAACTTCGTTCATCACAGTTCTTTCCGTCGCCTTATCTGATTCATATATTCGTTGATTGGCATCATAATATGGGATGGCTTGTATCAAAAAGCGACCTTCGTCCCTTCTGGAATCAAGCGTCGCCGCGGCCTGCTGTACATCACCGTCCATGGTAATTTTATCCAGCAAACCCGTACTCATGGAATTAGAGAGCAAGCTGGCGCAAAAACCCAAAATAATCTCATCCGGATGCCCTACCGGAACAGTTTTATATCCCCAAATGACCATGGGTGAATAGCCCAATTTGGCAGAATATTTTGGATTCCCTGTGAAATCAGCTGATGGATAAGAAGGACGTTCAGGTATTTGTTTGTCAACCAAACGACCAAACTTTTTCTCTATCAAAGGCTTGGCTGTTTCAACATCAAAATTACCGGTCAATATCAAGGCCATATTGGACGGTACATACCAGGTATTATAAAACTCAATTAATTTACTTAAACGCGGATTTTTCAGATGTTGCGGAAAACCGATTATTTCTCTTTCATAGGGATGACCCTTATAAAGATGCGACATCAAAAACCCTCTGATGTGGGTGAAATTATTATCCTGATACATATTGTATTCTTCGAATACATTTTCCAATTCTGCCTGGAAAGAGCGAAATACCGGATTGATCAATCTTTCTGAATACAAGTCTAGCCACTTCTCCAGTTGAAAACTTGGAAAGTTGTTGTAATAAAAGGTCATATCATAGGAAGTTCCTGCATTCAGACCTTCTCCACCCATGCCTTCCACCAAATTGGAAAATTCGTTGGTATAAGCATATTGCGCAGCCGACAGCGATTCTTCGTTGATTTGTTTTTCCAGATCGACGCGCTTTACCGGATCCTCCGTTACTGCATACTCATCGTACAGTTGAATAATTTTCTCGTAATGGGGTTTTTCCTTTTCCCAATCAAGGGCCCCAATTTTTTCTGTTCCTTTAAAAAGCACGTGCTCTAGGTAATGTGCCAAACCCGTATATTCGACAGGTTCATCAATGGATCCGGTACGTACGGTTACTACCCCCGATACGTCAGCCTGATTTTTATCAGGCCAAAGATAAACAGTTAGGCCGTTGCTCAATTTATAGCTTGTAAAACCAACATCATACTGAGCTGAAAGCCAAGTAGATAAAGACAATAAAATGCAGATGGAAATAAGATATTTTTTCATTTTTTTGTAAGATAAAATTTAGTGACAAAGGTAAAATGATTTTTAGAAGTGAGCAACAAAACAAGTGAAATTGACGTAAAGAATCGTTCTACTAAGTTCCAGGGTCACGAATTCACGGGTTCTTCGGATCTTTTAAAAGGTGTAGTAATAAAAAAAGCAGGATGTCCTTCCTCTTCACGGGAACATCCTGCCTTTCCTTTATTCAATCAGACTAATGCTCTTATATCAGTCTTATTTAGCAGCTTCTTTAGTGTAAGTGGCAGTGATGGTTGTGCCATTCACTGAAGTAGCTGTCACGACAATCTTGTATACGCTTGCGGTTTCAGTAACCACTACTTTAGCATCAGCGAAATACCAGATCTTATCAAATGAAGCATCTCCCCCATTGATAGCATAGCTACCATACAACTTACCTTTGTATATTTCACCTGTGGAAAAATCATTATCAGCACTTTTATAAGTTCCGGCCGCAAGACGATCGGGTTCCTCTCCGATGGGATAAATAACATCAACAATGTCGTCGATCACCACGGTACCGCCTTCACCGGTCAAAGTTAATTTGCTGAAAGAAACATCCATTTTTCCATCATAATCCAAATCGGCATTCTCACACTTAAAACTAAAATCGGTCATTTTCCAATCCAAAGTCTCTTCTTTCAGAGACTCACGAACAAAAGTCGGATCAGCAGCCACAACTGCCCCCGTATATGCCAATTCTAGTTCAGAACCGTTATTCAACGTCAGGTCCATAGCTACTTTATAATTTTTGTCGGCTTTGGTAACCTGCACACTACCTTTAATCAATCTGATCTTTTCTGCATCTGCTGCTACAGCACCATCATGCAACACAATTAAATAAGCATTTGAAAAAGTACCGGCCTCCGGCTCTGCACTGTCATCATAGACAAATGTACCTTCAGGGAAAGCAGACTTTACATCATCGCTTAACTCAAAATAGATCACATAACCATTGCCTGCATAGGCATTTTCCGTAACTGCATTACTGGCTATTTTATAGTTTACCGATACATCCTGACTCATCAGACGCAAGCTATAAACTTCAGTGCCTGCCTTATGGGCATTAGCTAAATAATAAGCTTCTGACTGTGTTAAATTTTTCCGGTCTTTTTGCAGTTTTTCCAATACATCTGTATTGTGATCAATCGGAGTACATAAAGTAAACACAACAGCCAGCGCAAGCAGCGTAATTTTATTAATTAATGTTTTCATATATAATTATACTTGAATGTTTCAGTTTTACTTACGAATAATGGACAATTTCTTGCCCGGTCCCAATCTCTTAACCTTAGCTTTTATTCCTTCACCACCACCCCCTTCTTCTGTAGCCGTTTTATCAACAATGGTGATCGTTCCGGTCCAACTTGCCTTAACCTCAGAATCTAAAGCCGAACTACCGTCAATTTCAATGGTATAAGTACCCTCTTCTTCTGAAATTACAACCTTGCCTCTCGTTAAGAACAGTGTAGCATCAATAGAGGGAATTTCTACATAACTTCCTTGAGGTACCCCTGATTTGAATCCTGCACGTACTGTATTTTCTTTATTGGAAGTGTTGATGGGGAACTCTCCGGTTGGTAAGAATTTTCCCCCTACATAATCTGTCAACAGGCTCAATACTATGTCTCCCTTGCCAGAAGATAAAGTAATCTCGAACTCATCTACGCGAACAACAGCAACACTCCCATATTTATCTTCAGTTCCATAGGAATAGCCTTCAGGTCCCCAATAAGAAACCGTAGCCGTTGACATGGTCCAGTCAAGATTTACAGTTGCATCTCCTTCATACGGGTCAGCTATCACTCCGGGGAAATCACCGCTCCAAACAAAAGAGCACCCTCCAAGATATAAATTCTGACGGTTTGGTGTCAATAAGTACTCTGCTGAGTACACATTATCTTTGCTGGTAAATGAACAGTAGGTTGCAAAACCACCGGAAAGAACATAATAAACCTCATATCCGGTTCCTAAATTCTGGAAACCTTCTGGAAAATTAAGAGCAGCCCAATTATTATCCGGATCAAGATAAAATTTGAGGTGATATCCCGGTGGTACGGGATCATCACTATCATCCAAAACATTATACAAATCTTTTAGACGGAATAGATTCGTTCCCTCGGCCTGCTGGATGGCTACTGTGCCCCCTTCAAGTCCAAAATCTTGTTCAAAGAAATCAACCGTCCCTTTGTCCAACCATTTATAGTCGCGCAGTACGGAAATAGTCAAAGAAGAGTTACCATAAATTGTCGCATCTTCAGGTTTCAATGATATTACCAAGTCGGCTTCCATACCTAAAGTCATAGCAGAGAAGTCCACCTCAATATTCTTAAGGTTTTCTCCGGCTTTGAAGTTAACAACAGTATCCACTACAAAAACACCTTCTTCGTCAGTTATTTGCAAGGGAAGTTTGCAAGCTTCTGTCGATTTTCTTCTGCCAATTTCGATGGAAAAAGTAGTTTCATCGGTTGGCAGGAAAGACATTGACCGCTTATTATTCTCTGAAAAATAAGCTTGTGTTCCTTTTGCCGTATCTTCAGGAGAAGCTTCTCTGAGAAGCTCATCTTCCACACAAGCTGTAAAGGCACTGGTCAAAATAACGGCAATGCCTAATAGATATATTTTATATATTGCTTTCATATATTTTTTATTTACTGATTAATTACAAACTTGTTATGCTTTTGGAGGAGCAACTTTCTCATTATTATCTTCTTCCTTAATTCCCTTGTTAGCTTCAATCTCAGCTTTAGGAACCAACCACAACAAGATAGGAGCTTCTGCTTCTATATTAAATTGCCAGGCAGCAGGAAATGATGTAACGCCGTCCACTACACGTGTAACAGGTTTCTTCAGGCGCATGATATCATAGAATGAAAAACCTTCACCCCATAACTCGATGCGACGTTGGAACCAAATCTCATCTGCAAGTTCTGCAGCGCCTGAGGGTGCAGTGTAGCCACTACCGCTCACCATGCGATTACCATTCACGAAGCCTTCCAAAAGGGTTTTGGCTCCTCCGGCATTACCTGACTTGGCCAAACCTTCAGCTTTGATGAAGATCATTTCTTCTGCACGCATCAAGAACCAGTCTTGAGCAGCTACCTGATTATACAAGCCGGCTTCACCTTTATAAGGACCAAACTTAACATTGGTGTAAACTCCAAAATCCGCATCGGCGGATGCTACTTCTCTCCATCCATCATAGATGGGCTTATCAACTAAAGTAGATGCTTCATCCTCATTCAACCACCACTGTTTTCTGATATCATCAACTCTGATCTTATCGTACAAAGGCTTGTTGATTTTTCTCCATGCACCAACACCCACGTAACCATCGGTGTAGAAAGAACACAAGTGTGACGGCATATTGATAATACCAGATTTAACAATGTCATTATTTTCAGTGACCATATTTGCCCACATCACTGTTTTATCACCGGCATCAGCAAATGCAGGTTTAGAAACTTCCGCCAAGGTGTAAGGTTTGGCACCCGATACAATCAATGCGCTATCGGCATCAGAAGCTGCAGCAGCCCAATTGTTCATGATCAGGTTAGCCCTGGCTCTTAAACCATACGCAACTCCCTGGTCAATATAACCTTTATCAGGACGTTTGTAGCCTTTCAAATACTTAACAGCCATATTCAGATCACTCATGATAAGCTCATACACATCCTTTACGGAAGCACGCGGATTTTTAGCTGCTTCTTCAGAAGAAGTTTTTTCGGTTACTATAGGCACACAAGGTTTGTTTTCATGCCCCTTGTAAGTAAACTGGTGCAATTGAGCCAGGCTCATATAGTCGAATGCACGCACAGCCAAAGCCTGACCGATAAATGCGCGTAATGTCGGGTCATCAGTTTCCAGATCACTTGAACCCAATACTATGTTAGCTGAAGCAATTTGTTTGTAGAACAAGCTCCACATAAAGAAAGTACGGGTCGAAGAATACTCTCTGTCAGCATAACTTCCATTAGGTCCAAACCAGTTGTATCCGATGTTAGCACTGGTCATATCGGCACTGTTGCAATCCATATACAGACAAGCTGCCGCGTAACCGAAATCATTGTGATAGCCACTACCCAAAACACCTGTGTAGGCAATCATATTCGCATACATGGCCGCTACGTCTGCAGAAAGCAGAGCAGGATTGGCTTCTGATGCAGCTATCTTTTGCTCCTCAGTAATAGTACCACCTTCGGGGTAGGTATCAAGGAAATCGGAGCATCCTATCAAAGCAAATGCGCTCAACAGGGTTATGATATATATTTTCGTTCGTTTCATAAATCTATAAATTATTAAGTTCATGCTAATTCAATCGTTAAAATGTAATATTGAGGCCACCGGAGATTGAACGAATAGGAGCATACAATGAACCACTATATGCAACAGTAAAACTCTGGCGTGGATCTAAGCCTTGACGGGCTGTAAACAAAGCCACATTATCAGCTACACCAAAAATACGCAACTTTTCGATTTTGATTCTCTCTAACAATCTCTTTGGCAGGGTATAACCTAAAGTGATGTTCTGTAAGCTCAAATAATCCGAACTTATCAGGAAGCGGTTGGATGTTGAATTTGAGTACTGATTAGCTGAATTCAAACGCGGAACATCTGTTTTTGTATTTTCAGGAGTCCAGGCATTTAAGATATCAGCGTGCCAGTTTCTTCCGGCATCACTACTGTATCCTGAGTGCATCAATGTCAGGTAAGAATTATCCAATACCCTACCACCCATTTGGTAAGCAAACTCTAAAGAACAATCAAAGCCATAAGCTTCTAAAGAAGTACCAAAACCTCCATAAACTTTGGGCAAAATGTCTCCTTGTTCGTAACGTGTACCCTTAGACCAGTTGTTAGTGGTTTCGCGACCGGTTACATTACCTTCGGCATCCACTATATCCATGTACCATAGTGGATCACCTGTTAGTTCATCAACGCCGGCAGTTTCCCGTATGTAGAAATTATACATGGATTCACCTTCTTTGTAGATATAACTTCCACTGATCCATTGTCCTTCTAATTCAGGCGACAATTCCAAAATCTTGTTCTTCAGGAAGGTAGCATTGGCATACATATTCCAGGTAACTGATCTTGTTTTTACGATGTCGGCATCCAATTCAATTTCAACACCTAAGTTACGTACAGAACCGATATTAACAGGCAATTCTGTATAACCCATACTTGGCGCGACAGGTTGGTAGTACAACATGTCGACGGTTTTACGTGAGAAGAATTCCACTCCTCCATTCAGTCTTTCACTGAATAAAGAAAATTCTACCCCTGTATTGAAATTATAAGATGTTTCCCAGGTAATGTCTCTGTTACCTTTATAGGAACGTTCAGTAGCAAATTCACCATTGTTTTCAGAAACAACAAACTGGTCCTGATAAGGATAGAAGTTAATGGAAGATGAACCTGCATATAATAATTTGTCATTACCTTGTGCACCATAGCTTGCTTTCAGCTTCAACAAATCAATAAATTCCGCATTATCCAGGAAGCTTTCGGACTTCAAATCCCAGGCAGCACCCACGGACCAGAAATTACCCCAGCGATTTTCAGGAGCAAAACTTGAAGATCCATCGCGACGATAAGATGCTGATGCAAAATATTTGGAAGCGAAATCATATTTAGCTTGCGCCAAAAATCCTAAAGTAGAATAGGTATAGGATGATGAGCTGGTAGATGGATCCAAAATAGCATTGTTCAATTCAGGAACTCTGTCTTGATAAACTTTAGTTTTGAAACCTGATAAAGAAGCATTCTTAAATTTATAGGATTCCGTTCCTGCCATTAAATCTACATTGTGTTCACCAAATTGCTTTTCGTAAGTTAACAAGTACTGCTGGTTGATACTGTAGAATCTTCCATATTGAACAGACACATAACCACCACCATCTGCAAACTGACCATAATATGGGTTTTGCAACATATTATAATGTGTATTGGCTGTGGTTGCACCTAAAGTAGCAGTTGCCTTAAAACCATCGAATATTTCTGCGACAGCTGACCATTTTCCAACAAAGTAGTCGTTGGAAAACTTCTCTGTATTCAGCATCAAATTGGAAGCCGGGTTAGACTGGCTCATGAACGGACGTTTGGCGTTCACAATTTTTCCTTCTCCATAGTCGTACAAAGTATAACCTCTGTCATCAGTCATGATTTTACCTTTTGCGTCTCTTACGTACAAAGGATAAATGGGCGCCAACATATTGCTCACAAAGAACAAGTTTCCGGAAGAACGATCACTGACTTGTTCGTCCGGATAACGTGAATCACTTCTAATATAGCTCATATTAGAAACTAATTTCAGCCATTTCTTCACCTGATAGTCTGTATTCAGACGGGAGGAGAAACGCTGGAAGTCTGAGTTGCTTACAATCCCTGTATCGTGCAAATAGTTTGCTGAGAAGAAATAAGTCAGCTTATCTGCCGAACCACTTACGCTTAAGTTGTACTCCTGGCGCAAGTTTTTGGGATTAAATACTTCATCATACCACTTGTCGGGCAAGTAAGTAAAAGTGCCATCAGAATATCCCAATTTTGCATTAGGATTTAGTTTGAAATTTTTTCCAATAAGGCGTTCACCATTTGGAACTGTATATACCTGATAACCCAAACCGCCTTGAGATGCATCCAACAAATAATTATTGGCATATTCATGTGCACCGTCAACACCGTCTTTGTTCACGCGGCTATTATACATAGCGCGATAGAAATTCTCATAGTACATACCCGGATCAGTCATAACGTTATAAGCCGGAATAGCACGTGAGTTGTTACCCCATTTGGTATCAATTTTCACCTGGGCATCTTTACCTTTACCGCGTTTGGTAGTAATGATGATCACACCATTGGCACCACGCGCACCATACAAAGCCGCTGATGCAGCGTCTTTCAATACTGTTACCGATTCGATGTCGGCGTTGTTCACGGCAGAAATATCCGTATCGTAGGGAACTCCGTCAACAACATACAAGGGTGCATTACTGGAGCTCATGGAACCAATCCCGCGGATGCGGATATTTGAACCGGAACCAGGCTGACCGTTGGCAGACAAACCTTGAACACCTGCAACCTTACCGGCCAAGTTGTTGGTAATGTTGGAAGATTGATTTTTGGCCAATTCTTCTGACTTAATAACGGCTGCAGCACCCGTAAACGACTTCTTGGTCGATAAACCAAAAGCGGTGACTATCACTTCATCAAGTTCAGACACCGATGTACTGAGAGTTACTGTCATGTTGTTAACAGCCTCTACTTCCACGGTGATCATCCCAATGAATGATACCACCAAAGTTCTGTTTTCAGGAGTCACTACAATGGAAAATTCACCGTCAGCTCCGGTTATTGTACCTGTCGTAGTACCTTTTAACATCACAGTCGCTCCGATAACCGGTTCCCCATCATCGCCGGAAATCACCTTTCCGGAAATGGATGTTTGAGCAAGAACCGAACTTATGCCTGCTATGAAGCAGACAAACAAGAAAATTAACTTTCTCATAAATTTACCATTTTTTATTTAACTTCAAATTTGTTGATTGTTTTTTTGTTTCCAAGCCTGCAAATATAAAAGATTATTAATTAAAAAGCAAGAGCCTGAACTAACAAATGGTAAAATTTATTCTAAAATTCAGTCAAATTGTTCATCAATATGACGTTTTTATGTGAAATTGCGGTTTGTAAATGAGAGAAAAAAAAGCCAATATTTATAATTCAATAGATTGATTATCAAGATATTAACAAATAAACAAATCAATATCATTATGACAAATGCATATTTATTTGCATACTGACAAAAAAAATGAAAAAACATGAATATTTTTTCATCATGCATCAATATTTTTCAGGCTAAACTCCTCAAAATCTGCAAAAACAACCCTATTTTTCCAAATCTGCAATCATTTTTTCTAAGTCCTGATTGATCATATGAAGTTGCTTTTTGCAAAATTCCATCAATTCAGAAGCTCTTTTTAATTTGGATGTAATCTCATCCATGTTAATTTCCTCAGTGTTTTCGAGTTGCTTCAGGATATTTTCCAATTCTGTAATGGCAGTGGTGTAAGTTTGTTTTTGAGTCATTTGTTTTAGTAGTTAGTAGTTAGTAGTTGGTAGTTAGGTAGTTAGGAAGTTAGGAAGTTAAAGAAGTTAAGAAGTTAGAATTTTGAATCACAAAAGGCACAAAAAATTTACAATTCAACAATTCAACACTAAACATTACACACTACACATTAAACAATTTATTCTTTATTCTTCGTTCTTAGTTCTTAGTTCATCGTTCTTAGTTATTCCTGCTCTCCCGCAAAATCCTGCAACACCCTCCTGTATGAGTTAAATATTTCGGATTTGGAAACGAAGCCTACATAGCGTTTCTTGTCATCGACAACAGGCAGATTCCAGGCATTGGTATCTTCAAAAATTCGCATCACCTGTTCCATCGACAAATCCTGATGCAGTATTGCCGGTGGCGATATCATCAGTTGTTTGACCGTGAATTTCTGGTACAACTCAGGGCGGAACATGATATTTCTCACTTCATCCAACAACAAAACTCCTATCAATGTTTGGTTATACGGATTCACAACGGGGAAAAGGTTTCTTCTGGATTTGGAAATGACTTTTACCAATTCGCCCAAGGTCATATCCGGATATAAAATCTGAAAATCTTTCTCAATCACCCTGTCCATCTTCAACAGCGTAAGTACTGCCTTGTCTTTGTCATGCGTGATCAGCTCTCCTCTCTGGGCAAGTCGCATAGCATACAGACTGTGTTTTTCAAATATCTTGATGGTCATATATGATATGGTAGAGACAATCATCAACATCATAAACAAGCTATAGCTACCTGTCAACTCGGCAATCAGGAAAATACCGGTTAAAGGAGCATGCATCACTCCCGACATTACGCCTGACATACCCGCCAATGAGAAGTTTTCCAGGGACAGCTGAAAACTTAAAAAATTTGCACCTAATAAATTTACGGTATAGGCAACCACAAAGCCGGTCAGACTGCCCAAGAACAATGAAGGCGCAAAGATACCGCCCACTCCGCCTGCCCCGTTTGTAGAAGCGGTGGCAAATATCTTAAAGAAGACAATCAACGAAAGATAAAGTATCAATACCCAGGCTTGATCACCATAGGGCTGAAAGAAAGTCCTGTCCAACACCGATGCAGTTTCTCCATTGATCAGTGCTTCTATGGTATCATACCCTTCTCCATACAGAGGTGGAAAGAAAAATATGAGTACGCTCAACACAGTGCCTCCAAGCAATAGCTTCTTCCAGGGACTTTGAATTTTTCGAAAAAAACCTTCGATTTTATTCATGCCTCGGGTAAAATACAAAGAAACCAGGCCGCAAACTACTCCCAACAAAATATAAAATGGTATTCTTTCTACACCAAAAGCCTGAACGGAAGAAAAACTGAACATAAAAGCATGTCCGGATATAACGTACGAAAGTGTGGTAGCAGTCACGGAAGAGATGATGATGGGCACAACTGCACCCAAGGTCATGTCGAACATCAGTACCTCCAAAGTAAACATCAACCCGGCGATGGGCGCTTTAAAAATACCGCTGACAGCACCGGCGGCACCGCATCCGACAAGCAACATCAGCGTTTTTTTATCCATATTGAAGAATCTGCCCAAATTAGAACCAATGGCAGATCCGGTAAGCACAATGGGCGCTTCAGCACCAACCGACCCACCAAAGCCGATGGTAATCGAACTGCTGACCAGGGAAGACCATACGTTGTGCAACTTAATAATACTCTTATGTTGGGAGATGGCATACAATATTTTAGTAATGCCATGGCTAATATCATCCTTAACAATATATCGAACAAAAAGTGAAGCCAGCAAAATGCCGATTGCCGGAAATAACAAATACCAATAGTTGACCTGATCACGACTGAAACTTTCAGTCAGCAAAACATGTATAAGATGTATGAGATATTTAAGTAAATTAGCAGCCACAGAAGCCAGGACACCTACCACAAAGCTCAGTATCAAAATGAAGTGACGCTGCGGAACATGCTCCTCCCGCCACGCAAGCATTTTTATATGCCAATCTTTTTTAATCATTGAGGAGTTGGGAGTTAGTAATTAGGAAGTTAGTAGTTAGTAGTTAGTAGTTAGTAGTTAGTAGCTGGTAGTTAGTATTTTTTTTGGAAGTTAATGAAGTTATAGAAGTTAGGTGTGTTCCGTGTTCCGAGGTCACGAGTTCATTCTTAGCTTTTGGCTTTTGGCTGTTAGCTTTTGGCTTCGTTCTTCGTTTTTAGTTCTTAGTTCTTCGTTCATCGTTCATCGTTTTTCGTTTTTCGTTTTTCGTTCTTCGTTCTTCGTTCTTAGTTTTTCGTTCCTCTTACATTCCCTTCCCCCTAAACAATATCTCAAACGTCAACAGAACAATCTTTAAATCATTAAACAAGGACATATTTTCAATGTAGATAATATCATAATTCAAACGTTCAATCATTTTTTCAAGTGTATCCGTATAACCTATTTTAATAGGGCCCCAGGAAGTAAGTCCCGGCCGAACTTTATACAACAAACAGTAATAAGGTGCTTCTTTGGTAATTTTATCAATATAGTATTGGCGTTCGGGGCGAGGGCCAACCAAGCTCATGTCTCCTTTAAGTATATTCCAAAACTGCGGCAATTCATCCAAACGATATTTTCTCAAGAACCTCCCGAAAGGAGTAATCCTATCATCAAAAGCACTACTGAGCCGCGGCTTATCCCCCTCGGCATTTTGGTACATTGTGCGAAATTTTACAATACTAAATGGTTTGCCGTGATAACCAATCCTTTCTTGTGTAAAAAACACTGAACCTTTAGAGTCAAATTTAATCCTGATGGCAAAAAACACAAATAATGGCAGCGAAATAATCAGTGCTATCAAGGCAATTATAAAATTCAAAAACCTTTTGACACTGATTTGCCAATCGGGCATATTAAGACCTGTAATACTTACCAAAGGATTGATACCTAATTTTCCAATACGGGCACTTCCCGTCAGTATTTCATATAATCCTGGTGTAAAACTGATTTCAACATCATACTGATACAGTTGATGGATGATTTTAAACAATCGGTTCTCCGCTGCCTCATCATCATCCAGAGCTACAATGACACGATCAATTTTATAATTCTCTATAATGGACTGTATTTCATAGAGATTGCCCAAGATTTTCAATCTGTCCGGATTTTTTGACTTCTTGAAAACAGAAACATACCCGACAAAACTTTGTTGATACACCAATTTTTCAAGGTCAACAGCAATTTTTTGAGCGTTTTCTCCATCCCCAACAATCAAGGTATTGATAGTCCATTTCTTCGTTTTTAAATTATGCTGAATTTGATTAAACTGCAATCTTCTCAAGATATAAGTAATCACAAACATTTGAAAAAGAAGCATCAATAGAGAATAATAAAAATAACGGAAGGAAACGATAACATCGCCCAATTTCAGGATAAAAAATACTGATATCGAAATAATGACAGACGAGAAAAAAGTGGTAAGGAAAAGATTAATTTTGGTTTTGTCTGTAGCATTCAAATAAAACCCTGTCAGATAATGGACAAACACGCAAAAAATGGGAAAAAAAATCAAGCTGGATAAATAATATCTACTTGGAAGTGACACCTCAAAAAAGTATAGAAACTGAACATTATTGATGTATTTCCTAAATGCAACGAAAGCTAACCACACCAAGAGTGCAGCCAAGATATCGAAAAACAAATATTTGATTATCAACTTTTTATGCGGTATCATGCAGAGAAAATCACAGAGCGGCAGATATAAAACATCTATAATACTTCAAAATAAAGAGCAAATATACATGATATTTTTTAATTCGTGGTCATTTGATAAAAACCGTGCTTCAATCAAAAAAAATGACTAACTTTACAACTTTAAAAATTAAGCTTTAAAATGACAAGTAAATGGATTTATAACCCCCTATCGAAAGAACAAATTGACATACAAAACAAACTATCGGAAGAGCTGAATATCAGCCCTGTACTCTCCTCTCTGTTGGTGCAGCGTGATATTTTAACTTTCGAAGATGCCCGATGTTTTTTTCGTCCTGATTTAGCTGATTTGCATGATCCGTTTCTGATGGCTGATATGGATGAGGCAGTCAACCGACTCACCGAAGCCATTAGAAATAATGAAAAAATTTTGGTTTATGGAGATTATGATGTCGATGGAACTACTTCTGTTTCATTAGTTTACAAATTTATCAGGAAATTTTACAGCAATGTATTCTTTTACATACCCGACCGTTATAAAGAAGGATATGGTATTTCTTATCAGGGCATCGACCATGCAATTAAAAATAAGGTAAAGTTGGTCATTGCCTTAGACTGCGGCATCAAAGCGATAGAGAAAATCAAATATGCCAAAGAACATGAGGTAGATTTTATCATTTGCGACCATCATACTCCTGATGTTAAGCTTCCTGGTGCCGTAGCTGTATTAGACCCAAAAAGGTCGGATTGTAACTACCCTTACAAGGAATTGTCCGGCTGCGGTGTAGGCTTTAAACTGCTCCAGGCTTTTGCGCAAGTGAATCAGATTGATTTCGACACAGAGTTAGTGCCCTTATTAGACTTAGTGGCATTAAGCATTGCATCCGACATCGTTCCCATTACCGGTGAAAACCGTATCCTGGCGTATTACGGCCTGCGACAACTCAATAAGTGCCCAAGCGTTGGGATTAAAAGCATTATAGACGTATGTGGATTGGCAGACAAAGAAATAACCATCAGTGATATTGTTTTTAAAATCGGCCCCAGGATCAACGCTTCCGGCAGGATGAAATTAGCCTCAGAGGCTGTCGAACTGATGGTGTCCAACGACCCAGGATTTGCCAAACAAAAAAGCAATAAGATCAACCAATACAACAACGACCGCAAAAATTTAGATAAGAATACCACAGATGAAGCCATCCGGATCATTGATGCAGATCCTGCGTCTGCACAAAAGAAATCCATAGTCGTATTTAGACCTGATTGGCACAAAGGAGTGATTGGTATTGTTGCATCCCGACTTTCGGAAGAATTTTATAAACCTTCAGTCGTATTGTCAAGCTCCAAGGGATTTGCTTCCGGCTCTGCCCGCTCTGTTCCCGGGTTCGACATATACAGCGCCATCGATTCTTGTCGTGATTTATTGGAAAATTTTGGTGGGCATCGCTATGCTGCAGGATTAACCCTGAAAGAAGAAAACATTGAGCAGTTTGCCGGGCGTTTCGAAGCTTATGTATCTGCAAACATCACTCAGGAACAACTATCACCTCAAATCGACGTGGATGCCATTATTTCCTTTAAAGATATTACACCTAAATTTTTCAACGTACTCAAGCAATTCGGTCCTTTTGGTCCCGGTAACATGAAACCTGTATTTGTGACAAAGAAGGTAATGGATTACGGCTCCAGCCGCCTGGTTGGCAAGGAGCAAGAACACCTGAAGCTCGAACTGGTCGATTCAAGTTCCGAAAACGTAATGAATGGTATCGCCTTTGGGATGCATGAGTTTAACGACCACCTCAAATCCATGAAGCCTTTGGACATTTGCTATACTTTAGAAGAAAACACTTATATGGGGAATACAAACATCCAACTGATGATCAAGGATATCAAGGTCTAAAATAGTAATTGCACAAGGACATTACAATTCCTTAGAAATAAGTAAGTTACTTATACCAATCGTCCATAATTTTGAGGAATTCGATTACCTTCTCCTCCAGTACAACGTTACGGCTCTTCAATTGTTGGTATAAATACTGAGTTTCCAATAGGTTTTTAATGCGATAACTCACTTCAATCAAATCGAAAGGCTTGGATAAAAAATCCTTGGCTCCTGCTCTTAAAGCTTTGTGTTTCGCCTGAGTAGTAATGTCGGCCGTCAATACCAAAATTGGCAAAAACTTACTGGGTGTCAAAGATTTCAATTTTTCTTGTTTTAATGCCTCCATGACCTCATATCCGTCCACGTGCGGCATCATCAAATCCAACAAAATAAGATCCGGATCAAAGGTATTAACCGTTTCAACCGCCTTACGGGAATCCGTAATACTCATGATGTCTGTATAGCCTTCCATCTCGAGCAGCCCACGTAAAACGTCGATATTAGACTCAAGATCGTCTATAATTAAAATTTTAGCGTTTTTTAAATTGTGTTCTATCATAGGTTTCAATTATTATTGTTGTACAACTTTAAATTTTATCAATATTTAATACTTATCTATTTCAGCTAAAAACTCCTGAACATCAATCGGTTTCGTCAAATAACTATTCACACCCAACCGTATCATCCTGCGTATCTGATGGTTCATGGCATCGGCACTAATGATAACAATGGGGATATGTCGTGTTTGCTCGTTCTCCTTCAAACTCTTAACGATTTTACTGCCATGAACATGAGGTAAATCAAGATCTAATAAAATTAAATAAGGTTCATGCTTCAGGACTAAATCCACCACATCATTACCACTCTTATGCAAAATAAGGGATAGGTTGGGACGATGTACAGTAAAAATCTGCTCTATCAATTCTATGTTTGAATAATTATCTTCTATGTATAAAACTGTACCTGTGGGTGTTGCAACATCTTTACCGGATGTGTTCGAAGGTACGGGTTTGGCAATCTTTCTCTTTACGTACCGAACATGGGGCAACTTCACATAAAAACTACTACCAACATCTATCTCACTTTCAACATAGATTTCACCCTGGAGCAAACTTACCAATTCTTTGGCGATGGACAATCCCAAACCGGTGCCTTCAATTTGAGTTTTCAGATTCCCGGAACGTTCAAAAGGAACAAACAATTTCTCCAAATCCTCTTCTGCTATACCGATTCCGGTATCATGAATACCGATAATTACATTATCGTCAATTCCTTCTGCAGTCTTTTCATATTTTGTCGTTACTGTTACGGTCCCCCCCCTGCTTATTGTACTTGATAGCATTATTGAGGATATTGACTAATATTTGAATCAAACGTTGTTTGTCTGCTCTTACATAAAGTTCATCTTGATTTCGCGTTTCGTATTGAACGGTCACTTGTGGAAGAGTGGTCAATGGATGCATCAGATCAATAGCTTCCAAAATACTTTCATTTACATTGACCTCCTCAACGCTCATGGAGAATTTTCCGGATTCGATTTTTGAAATATCCAGAACTTCGTTGATAAGTCTAAGAAGATGCTTACCGCTGTTCAAGATATGGTCCACACCTTTGCGTTGTGTTTCCGTCAGCGTTCCCATGGAAAACAACTGTGCAAAACCCAAAATAGAATTCATGGGAGTTCGAAGTTCGTGACTCATCCTCGAAATAAATTCACTTTTTGCCCTGTTGGATTTTTCAGCCTCATCCCTTGCTTTCTTCAATTCAGCCTCATTCTTTTTCCTATTGATCATTTCACGCATCAGAAACTCGTTGGTTATCGACAGTTCAGATGTTCTTTCAACCACTTTCTGCTCTAAATTGAGGTTTAATTCCTGAATTCTTTCTTCAACTTTTTTCCTGTCACTGATATCCTGGATAGTAGCGACATAATTGACAATTTTGTTATCTTCATCAAAAAAAGGATTGACGAACACTAATTGCCAGTATAATTCCCCATTTTTCCGTTTGTCGATGCGTTCACCCGACCATACCTGTCCGGAATTTAAAATCTTCCAAAACTCTTTATACTCTTCTTCATTTGCTTTTGCTAATTTCAACAATTTAAATTGTTTCCCAACGATTTCTTTGGCTGAATATCCGGATATTTTCACAAATGAATCATTCACAAACTCAATCACAAAATCCAGGTTGGTAATCAAAATCATATTCGGACTTTGTTCCACCACCCTGGACAATTTGTGAAGTTGTTTTTCCGCTAACCTTCGTTTTGTAACATCTTCACTGAGGCCTATATAACTAATAATCTTTCCTTTATCGTCAGAAATAGGAGTTGCCGATCCTTCTTCCCAAATCAACTCACCATTTTTTTTCTGACTCATAAACTCACCACTCCAAACTTTACCCGACTTAAGAGTTTTCCATATATCATCATAGCGTCCTTTAGAATATGTATCCGGCAATATGATTGTCAGTTTTTGTCCTATGACTTCTTCTCTGGTATAACCGGTAAGTTCTGTAAATTTTTTGTTGATATAAGTAATATTGGTATTCACATCCGCAATCACCACCGATGCCGGACTCTGTTCAATGGCAACTTCATACTTTCTAAGTAAGTCTATTGACTTCTTCTGTTCCGTGATATCTGTAAATATAGCTATATAATGATTTTTTTCAGGAGAAAAGATATATAACCCATACCATTTCTTTAATGCTTGAACATAATATTCAAAGATATTTGAAGTGTCACCGAGTAGAACTTCCTTATTTATTGCATCCCAAATAGGCGTATCTCTATCTATTCCCGGAACGGCTGCAACTAAAGATTTATTGATCAACTCCTTTCGTGGTATCCCCGTTAGCTTTTCAAAAGTTTCATTCATTTCCAGGAAAACCAAATCTACCGGTTTTCCCATATCATCAAATACAGCTCGATAATAGGCAAAACCCGTAATCGGATTATCAAAGATTAATTGCCGATAATCTTTTTGCATACGACTAGAATATATTTTTTAAGTTTTCGTATGTAACTATATCACAACTCTATACTGTCAAAAATATAAAAAAACTCACTGCTTATTTCATACATTGACCCAATAAGATCACCACACAAAAGTAAACAAAAGTTTGAAATGAACGACTGTGCTTTTAATCTTCCAGTAAAATTTCCATAATTTCACAAGCAGCTTTAGCTACAGACGTTCCGGGCCCGAATATAGCTGCAACACCGGCTTTGAAAAGAAAATCATAATCCTGGGCAGGGATCACACCGCCTGCAATCACTAAAATATCCTCTCTACCCAATTTCTTCAGTTCTTCGATAACTTGAGGCACCAATGTTTTGTGACCTGCTGCCAGGGATGATACACCCATGACATGCACGTCATTTTCCACCGCTTGTTTGGCTGCTTCTGCCGGCGTTTGGAACAGAGGTCCCATGTCCACATCGAACCCGCAATCGGCATAACCGGTTGCGACTACTTTTGCACCCCTATCATGGCCGTCTTGTCCCATCTTGGCAACCATGATACGCGGTCTGCGACCTTCTTTTTTGGCGAATTGATCCGTCAACTCACATGCTTTTTGAAAGTCGGAATCTTTTTTTATCTCTGATGAATACACGCCTGAAATGGTTCTAATTGTTGCTTTATAACGTCCTACGACTGCTTCGCAGGCATCTGAAATTTCTCCCAGGCTGGCTCTCACCCTCGCTGCTTCAACGGATAATTCCAACAGGTTACCTTTACCCGTTCTCGCACATTCGGTAATGGCCGCCAAAGCCTTTTGTACTGCAGCTTCATCTCGATTAGCCCTCAAAGCTTTCAATCTTTCAATCTGTTGCGTACGTACGGCAGTATTGTCAACTTCTAATATATCAATAGGATCTTCTTTTTCTAAACGGTAATTATTCACACCTACTATCACCTGCTGACCGGAGTCAATACGTGCTTGCGTACGCGCTGCAGCTTCCTCGATACGCATCTTGGGAATGCCTGTCTCAATGGCTGCTGCCATACCACCCAATTTTTCAACTTCTTCGATTAACTCCCAGGCTCTTTCAGCAATTTCTTTGGTCAAAGATTCTACATAATAAGAACCTGCCCATGGGTCAACTTCTCTCGTTACCTCTGTTTCCTGCTGGATGTAAATCTGTGTATTTCTCGCAATTCTTGCTGAAAAATCGGTGGGCAATGCGATTGCCTCATCCAAGGCATTGGTGTGCAAAGATTGCGTATGCCCCAAGACTGCTGCCATCGCTTCTATACAGGTGCGTCCCACATTGTTAAAGGGATCTTGCTCGGTCAGCGACCAACCCGATGTTTGTGAGTGGGTACGCAAAGCCAAAGACTTGGGATTTTTAGGATTGAACTGTTTAACGATTTTTGCCCAAAGCAAACGTGCAGCACGCATCTTGGCTATCTCCATAAAATGGTTCATACCGATTGCCCAAAAGAAGGACAAGCGAGGAGCAAAGGTATCTATGTCCATTCCCGCATTGATACCGGCGCGTAAATATTCCAAGCCATCTGCTAAAGTATAGGCCAATTCAATATCGGCGGTAGCACCGGCTTCCTGCATGTGATATCCGGAAATCGAAATCGAGTTGAATTTGGGCATGTACCTGGAAGTATATTCAAAAATATCAGCCACGATCTTCATCGAAAATTTAGGTGGATAAATATAAGTGTTACGCACCATAAATTCTTTCAAAATGTCATTCTGAATGGTTCCGGCCATTTCTTCCAATTTGGCGCCTTGCTCTAAGCCGGCATTGATATAAAATGCCAGGATAGGCAATACCGCTCCGTTCATGGTCATGGACACCGACATCTTATTCAACGGAATGCCATCGAACAGCACTTTCATGTCTTCTACGGAACAGATGGACACTCCCGCTTTTCCGACATCTCCTACTACCCTTTCGTGGTCGGCATCATAGCCGCGGTGTGTTGCCAGGTCGAAAGCAACCGACAAGCCCTTCTGACCGGCAGCCAAGTTACGGCGATAAAAAGCATTGGATTCCTCTGCCGTTGAAAAACCGGCATATTGCCTGATGGTCCACGGACGCATGGCGTACATGGTGGAATAAGGACCTCTTAAGTAAGGAGGAATTCCGGCAGCATAATTCAGATGCTCCATGCCTTCCAAATCCTCCTTTGTATAATACGGCTTCACCGGTATTTGTTCCGGAGTTAACCAACTTGATTCCGGTTTTTCAACAGCTTTAAATGCTGTAAAATCTTTGATGTTAATTGATTTGAAATTTGGGTTCATTTTATTTTAACTAAGAACTAAAAACTAAGAACGATGAACTAAGAACTAAGAACGATGAACTAAGAACTAAGAACTAAGAACGATAAACGATGAACGAAGAACGAAGCCAAAAGCTAACAGCCAAAAGCCAAAAGCTAAGAATGAACTCGCGACCTCGGAACACGGAACTCGGAACACACCTAACTTCTTTAACTTCCATAACTTCACTTTTGTCTATTTCAATTCGTTTCACAGAAAATAAGCAATTACATTCAAAATAGAAAAAAGCATGGAAAACACCATCACCAACTGTGCTGTCATACCATCCAGATCCTTTATAAGTTCGAGTGTCTCTGTCGTAGCTTTCATCATCAGTTTGATGTTTCTGATCGCCATCGGCAGAGATATCAAAGTAAATAATGTGATGGGATGGATCATGCCCAACACATTCATCAATATCACCATCAGATAGGCACCCAAAGCCAATACTACATACTGGATCTTGGAACCTTTGAGGCCCAAGAGCATAGCCTGTGACTTGACATGTATTGCTGCATCATGTTTGATGTCACGCATGTTGTTGGCATGTAGAATATTGACTACCAACATACCCACTGGTACGTTCAGCAACAACACTTCCCACATCAGTTGAGAGGTCAACACATAAGCAGTACCCAAGCCAATCATGGGACCATAGAGAATAAATATCAACAAGTCGCCCAAGGCCCTGGTTTTTAGAAAGGAATAGCACAAAGCGCCTAACACCCCTGACAAACCAATCCACAACAATGCTGCTCCCGTTCGATAAGTCAACCAAAGACCCATCACCGAACCTATCGCTATCAGGATCAGTCCGTACCAGATATAAGTCCACGGCTGAAAAACCCCTTGTACCAACAAACGCTCCGAGCCAAAAGATTCTTCCCTATCGATTTGATTCTTAAAATCATAATAGTCACTGATAAGATTTCCGCCTGCATGTAAAAACACAACCCCTATCAATGCCATCAGACCAAACCACCAATTTATTTCTGTTGTTATGAAATACTGCCTATAAAAAACATAGGAAATAGTCAGTATCACCGGCATGGTTGACGCAGGGAATGACCATGGGCGAACTGCCAATATCCAGTTTTTTAAAGAAGTCTTCATGCAAAAATTATTGATTATCTGAGATTTATATATTCAATAACGCATTGAAACCTCTTAAAGACTCCAATACATTCGTTCTCACACTTATGAAATGAACAATTCCTTGTGCTTTTAACTCATCCATACAGGCCGGTGCACCTGCCACCACCAAGATCTCTTGATCTTTAGTCAGTTCATAAGCCTGTGGTGCATATTCGGCATATTCATCATCACTGGAACACAACACAATGATATCGGCTTTGGCTTTGCGAGCAGCATCCACGCCTTCTTTTACAGAAGCAAAACCTAAATTGTCAATGATCTCATATCCTGCGCAAGCAAAGAAATTAGATGAGAATTGAGCGCGAGCCAGACGCATGGCTAAGTTACCGATGGTCAACGTAAATACCTTTGGACGTTTGGCAGCCGATTCCGTGGCAAAGCGTAATTTTTCAAACTCTTCCGCACCACGCACAATCCTTAATGTCTCTATATCATTTTCCTTTGAACATCCTTTGGATTTCTTCGCACATCCCTTATTCGAGATATCTCCTCCTAAGCCGGATACTTCATCAAAATTGGGGAACTGGTTGGTTCCTAACAACACCTCCCTGCGGGAAGATATATTTTTCAACCGGTTCTCTGCCGTTGCTTTCAAATCTCTTTGTACTTTATTAGATATTACATTTGCCAGGAAACCGCCGTTTTCTTCTATTTCCAAAAACAGATCCCAAGCCTGCTGTGCAATTTCATTGGTCAGGTTTTCAATATAATAAGAACCTGCTCCCGGGTCAACAATCTTATCAAAATTCGATTCTTCTTTCAGCAACAATTGTTGGTTACGGGCTATTCTTTCGGAGAACTCGTCAGATTCCTTGTAAGGAGTATCGAAAGGCAATACAGTCATGGAGTTTACGCCGCCCAAAGAAGCACTCATGGCTTCTGTTTGCGTACGCAGCATATTCACGTAGGGGTCAAAAATTGTTTTGTTGAAAGACGAAGTTTCCGCATGCATCCGGATCTTCATGGCGCAATAGCAGATGCCATCTATCGATTCCGGACAATCGTCCGCTCGCCTGCAAACAGGTGCATAAGCTTTCACAATCAAAGCCCACAGCCATTTGGCAGCACGGAATTTGGCAATCTCCATGAAGTAATTGCTGCCCACACCAAAATTGAATTTGATTTTTTTGGCAGCCATCTGGGTGTCTACGCCTTTTTCAACCATCATAGACAGATACTGATTTCCCCAGGCCAACGCATAACCTAACTCCTGGGCTACATACGCACCGGCATTGCTCAAACTGATGGCATTTACGCCCACAACACGGTAGAAAGGCAACTTAGCAGAAGCCGCAACTATTGCTTCCAACAGCGCAGACATCCCTTCGGCGGTGCGTTTCTTACCACATGACAACATGCTGTTGATGGGGTCAAGATTCACAGATCCGTGTAACTCCAGTACATTGTATTGCTCTTGCTCAAAATACTCTGTTAAGAGATTGACCAACTCGACTGCTTTGTTGGAACATGTTTTAAAATTTAGCTCTAACTTATTAGCCGGTATCTTATCCAAAAGTTTTGAAATAAACTCGAGAGAAAGATTTTCTTTTTTACAGATATTGAAATAGAAAGAGTTAACGCCTTTTTCGAGTAAATCAACTGCCTTTTGATTGGCAGCAACCACATCCTTTACCACTATGTCCTGACGAACAAACCAATTGTTGTCGGATTTGGTGCCGCGCACGTACGGAAACTTTCCCGGCTCAGCCTCGGTGGTTGTCAACTCCTGAATATCTTCCGCACGATAGAAAGGTTTTACATTAAAACCCTCGTTGGTTTTCCATATTAATTTTTTGTCAAAATCGGCTCCTTTCAAATCGGCCTTTACTACTTCCATCCATTCTTCAGTAGTAACTTTCGGAAAATCAACTAATAAGTTTAATTTACTCTTTGACATGATATCTATTATAAATGTGTTCTAAAAAGTGCCTACAAAAGTACAAAATATTTAGTATTCAACAATTATTTAATACGATGTGCCATAAGCGTGTTTCTTCCAATTTATAGGTTCAATTTTATCTAACTTGCTTTTACCAATAAAAATCTGCAATTTTGTCGCAAATTTACTAAGAATTGCTTAAAAACACGCCACTTTGTCAGCATTCTCGACTTGGTTTTTATTTTGATTGATGCAAATCGGAAAATATTAACTAATTAAGAATCAAGATTATGAATATGAATACTAACCAACAACAAGAGAAGGCATTGAATAAATATGCCGTTAACCTAAACGATCGCGCTAAAGCCGGTAAATTGGATCCGGTGATTGGGCGTGATGATGAGATCAGGCGCTTGTTACAGATTTTGAGCAGGCGTACCAAGAATAACCCTATATTGATTGGCGAGCCCGGTACCGGTAAAACCGCAATTGCCGAAGGATTGGCACATCGGATCATCCGTGGTGATGTACCTGAAAACCTGAAGAGCAAGCAACTTTACTCATTAGACATGGGAGCTCTGATTGCAGGTGCCATGTATAAAGGTGAATTTGAGGAAAGGCTTAAGTCTGTTGTCAATGAAGTAATAGAAGCCGATGGCGAAATTATACTTTTTATTGACGAAATTCATACGCTGGTCGGTGCAGGGAAAAGCGAGGGGGCCATGGATGCCGCCAATATATTGAAACCCGCTCTTGCCCGCGGCGAACTTCGGGCTATTGGTGCTACCACCCTGAATGAATATCAAAAGTATTTCGAGAAAGACAAAGCTTTGGAACGTCGCTTCCAGATTGTCATGGTGAATGAACCGGATGTTCAAAGTACCATTTCCATTCTGAGAGGGTTGAAAGAGCGGTATGAAAACCACCACAAGGTAAGGATCAAGGACGACGCCATCATCGCAGCCGTGGAGTTGTCGAACCGTTATATCACTGAAAGATTTCTGCCCGACAAAGCCATTGACCTGATGGATGAGGCAGCCGCAAAACTCCGCCTGGAAGTGGACTCCGTACCGGAAGAACTGGACGTAATTGAACGCAACATCAAGCAGTTGGAAATTGAAAGAGAAGCTATTAAAAGGGAAAATGACACCAAGAAATTAGCGCAGTTGAAAGAAGAGATCACGAAGCTGAAAGAAGAAGGAAGTCGGATCCGCGAAAAGTGGTCGTCCGAAAAAGCTTTGATTGATAACATACAACAAGCAAAAATTGAAATTGAAAAGTTGAAGTTTGAGGCTGACAAAGCAGAGCGTGAAGGAAATTACGGCAAGGTAGCCGAGATCCGTTACGGAAAAATTAAAAACTACGAAGACAATATCAACTCCTATCAAACAGCATTGGCTGAACTTCAAGGCACTGATGCACTTATCAAAGAAGAAGTCGATTCTGATGACATTGCCGATGTGGTCAGCAGATGGACGGGCATCCCGGTGAGCAAAATGCTACAAAGCGAACGGGACAAATTACTGCACCTGGAGGAAGAGTTACACAAACGCGTAATCGGACAGGAAGAAGCGATTGAGGCTGTTGCAGATGCGGTAAGAAGGAGTCGCGCCGGCTTACAAGACCCCAAGCGACCAATTGGTTCGTTTATCTTTTTGGGCACTACCGGTGTAGGTAAAACCGAATTGGCCAAGGCTTTGGCTGAATATCTTTTTGATAATGAAAATATGTTGACGCGTATTGACATGAGTGAGTATCAGGAAAAATTTTCGGTTACGCGTCTGATTGGCTCTCCTCCCGGCTATGTAGGTTATGATGAAGGCGGGCAGCTTACTGAAGCCGTCAGGATGAAGCCTTACTCGGTGGTACTTTTTGATGAGATTGAAAAAGCGCATCCGGATGTATTTAATGTGTTATTGCAAGTGTTAGATGATGGTCGCCTGACCGACAATAAGGGTCGTACAGTCAATTTCAAAAACACCATCATTATCATGACGTCCAATATAGGCTCATCTTTGATAAGAGAAAATTTTGAAAAAATAACTGCGGAAAATCATGATGCCTTGTTTGAACAAACCAAAAATCAGATTTTTGAATTGCTTAAACAAACCATTCGTCCGGAGTTTTTAAACCGTGTGGATGAGCTGATCATGTTCACTCCTTTGAATAGAAAACAAATAGAAGACATAGTCAAGTTACAGCTCGCCGGCATACAAAAACTGTTGGCTGAAAACAATATCCATTTGGAAATCAGAGAAGATGCTTTGAAGCTGATAGCTACAGCCGGTTTTGATCCGCAATTCGGTGCTCGACCTGTGAAACGCGCCATACAAAAATTGCTCTTGAACGATTTGTCAAAAGCAATTCTTGCCGGTACCATTCAGCAGAACAGTACCATTTATGTTGAGACAGATAACGGAGTACTGAAATTTAGGAATTAATCGAAAGTATCTCGTAAGCGTCAATAAAAAGCCAACTATCTCATAATGATTTAGTTGGCTTAATTTTATAAATTACTGAATATCTCTGATGATCAGGTATTCATTCCGCCGCAAACATGGATAACTTGTCCGCTCACATAAGAGGACAGGTCAGATGCGAGGAAGAGTGTTACCTTGGCTACTTCTTCCGGCGAACCGCCACGACGCAAAGGGATCATTTGCGCCCATTGGGCACGTTGTTCTTCCGTTAAAACTTGCGTCATCTCAGTTTCAATAAATCCGGGAGCGATGGCATTGGCGCGGATATTTCTGGAGCCCAACTCTTTGGCAACAGATTTAGCCAATCCTATCATCCCCGCTTTAGAAGCTGAATAATTGGCCTGGCCGGCATTACCGGATACTCCAACCACAGAACTCATATTGATGATGGATCCGGAGCGCTGACGCATCATAATGGGCGTACAAGCCTGGATGAAATTAAATGCAGACTTTAAATTCACATTGATCACTGCATCCCATTGTGATTCGCTCATACGCATGATCAAACCATCTTTGGTAATACCTGCGTTATTTACCAAAATATCTATCCTTCCAAACTCCTGATGTATCTTTTCCACTACCTGGTGGGTTTCGTCAAACGAGGCTGCATTGGATGCATACGCTTTTACTTTCACGCCCAAAGCTTCAATTTCTTTTTGGGTATTCAAAGCATTCTCATCTATATTCAAATCGGTAAATGCAATGGCGGCTCCCTCGCTTGCCAATTTTAATGCAATGGCTTTTCCAATACCGCGAGCGGCACCGGTTACAATAGCAACTTTTCCCTCTAATAATTTCATACGTTTAAATTATATTTTTCAATTATATTTTTTCACTCATCATGGATAACAGGAACTCTTCATTATTCTTGGTTCTTTCCATGCGGTCTTTCATAAATTCCATAGCTTCAACCGGATTCATATCTGCCAGGTACCTGCGCAATATCCACATGCGGTTCAGCGTATCATTGTCCAACAACAAATCATCGCGTCTGGTGCTGGAAGCCATGATGTCCACAGCCGGGAATACTCTTTTGTTCGACAAACGTCTGTCTAACTGCAATTCCATATTACCCGTTCCTTTAAATTCTTCGAAAATCACATCATCCATTTTGGAACCGGTTTCCGTCAATGCAGTTGCTATGATGGTCAAGCTACCACCTTTCTCGATATTTCTGGCAGCTCCGAAAAAACGTTTGGGTTTATGTAACGCATTGGCATCCACACCCCCTGTCAATATTTTTCCCGATGCCGGAGCAGCAGTATTGTATGCACGCGCCAGGCGTGTGATGGAGTCTAATAAAATAACCACATCATGACCGCATTCCACCAATCTTTTAGCCTTTTCGTGCACCATGGCCGCCACGCGTACATGCTTTTCAGCCGGTTCATCAAAAGTAGAAGACACCACTTCCGCATTCACACTTCTTGCCATATCCGTCACTTCTTCCGGACGTTCGTCAATCAACAGCACTATCATAAACACTTCAGGGTGATTGGTAGCAATGGCATTGGCTATCTCTTTCAGCAAGACGGTTTTACCTGTTTTGGGTTGTGCTACGATCAAGCCGCGTTGTCCCTTTCCAATGGGTGAAAACAAATCAACCATCCGAACAGACAGCGGATCATTTATACCGGTGCATAAGGTAAATTTTTCATCCGGGAACAAGGGAGTGAGGTGCTCAAAAGGTACACGATCCCGAACATGCTCAGGACTCCTGCCGTTGATTTTAGTCACGCGGATCAAGGGAAAATATTTTTCTCCTTCTCTTGGAGGCCTGATAGAACCTGATACAGTATCGCCCGGTTTGAGTCCAAATAATTTGATTTGCGACTGCGAAACATAAATATCATCCGGAGAACTTAAATAGTTATAGTCGGCAGAACGTAAAAAACCATATCCGTCCGCAACCATATCCAGGGTTCCTGTTCCTTCTAAAATACCATCAAAATCATAGGGTTTATCTTGTTTTTGTACGATAAATTTCGGACGATTGTTATTTTGCTGATAGTCCTGTCTTTTTTGATATTGCTGTGCAGCTTGTTGGTTATCTGCAATTTGCTGTTCAGCTCCTGACTGAGCAGTTTCTTCTTTCTGCTTTTTGCTTTTTTCTTCTGTCTGAGCACTGCTTTCTTCAGTAGCCTTAGCTTTGGAACTCGCAGGTTTTGCAGTCGCTTTGGACGCTGTTTTGGGAGCAGCTTTTGAAGTAGTTTTTGAAGTAGTTTTAGAAGTAGTTTTAGGTGCTGCTTTAGTTGCAGGTTCCTTTACAGATTCGGGTTTGGAAGCCGAGGTCTTGGATTCTTCAGCTTTTTTGGCATCGTCAACTACCGGCTGTTCTGCTTTTTTCACTGCCTTTTTGGGTACAGCCTTGGGTTTCTCCTCCGTTGTTTTCTTATCAACTGTATCTTGAGATTTCTCAGCTGCTTTAGCCGCAGTTTTCTTCACCGGCTCATCAGTTTTTTGAGCGGATTTACTTGTTTTAGCTGTTACTTTTTCTGCTTCTTTTGCAGTTTCCTTTGTTTCTGATGCTTTTTTTGCCGACGTCCTGGTGGTACGTTTAGCTCTTGCCGGAGTTTTTTCTTTTGCAGCTTTCAATTGTGCATTGATTACCGCCTGTTGATCTAAAATGTCATAAACAAGTTGTTGCTGAGATACAGAACCGGATACTTTAATGTCCAATTCTGCTGCAATCTTTTTTAGCTCAGTCATATCCTTAGACTCAAGCTGGGTAAGGTTATAATTACTCATAAAATTTTGAAAATACGTTTATCCAAAGGTTTAAATTGTATTGGGGATACAAACGTTAGAAATATTATTTATTAAATTAAAATGTATAAAATCGATTGATGTAAAGCAGAGTAGCTTTGTAGAAAGAACAGAAATACGCCGCAAAGATAGCTTTTTTATTTTTCTAAGACAAATTTTTACATTTTTTTCTTTGTCTGATGGAACATGCGGTAATTTCAACTCATTCGGCGAATAAAAAGCCAAGGTCCCTAAGATTAGATTTAATCCTAAAACTACACATTAAGCCGCGAACTATACATTATTAAAATGATTAAAATGGTGTATCATCAGCACCACCCGGCTGATAATTTGCACCCGGATAAGTTTAACGCTGTGTTTGGTCGTAGCCGGCCGGCTCATTCAGTTTTGATGAATAAGCCTGATAACTTCCCATCATGTTATCTTCCTGAGTTACATCATCAATATTGGAGAATTTCGCGTAAATACTTTTGAATTTCAAATAAAAATCATCCGTAGCACCGTTTCTATGCTTGGCTACAATAATTTCTGCCAATCCAACGAGCGATCTTCCCTGACTATCTTCCGTAATCTTATAATACTCAGGGCGGTGAATAAAACATACCAAATCGGCGTCCTGTTCAATAGCACCGGATTCACGCAAATCAGCAAGTTGTGGGCGCTTGCCTTCCCGACCCTCTACACCCCGATTCAATTGTGAAAGTGCAATGATCGGTATATCTAATTCTTTTGCCAAACCTTTCAATGAACGCGAAATGGTACTCACTTCCTGCTCCCGATTGCTATGATAATTCATCATTCCTGTAGCATTCATCAATTGTAAGTAATCAATGATGATGCACTTTACTTTATGTTCTTTAACTAACCTGCGTGCTTTGCTGCGTAATTCAAAAATCGACAAACTGGGTGTATCGTCAATGAAAATGGGAGCATCCATCAATTGTGTGATATTTTCGTCAAAAATCCGCCATTCATCAATGGAAAGCTGACCACTTTTAATCTTCCCCCCATCTAAATTGCAAACATTCATAATCAGACGGTTAGCCAATTGAACATTGGACATTTCCAAAGAGAACACAGCCACCGGGATCTTATAATCAACAGCCATGTTTTTCGCCATGGACAACACAAAAGATGTTTTTCCCATGGCGGGACGTGCAGCAATGATGATCAAATCGGAATTCTGCCAACCCGATGTTATCCTGTCCAATGTATGAAAACCGCTCTGAATGCCGCTGGTTCCCTCTTTTTGAGCCGCTTCCTGCATGCGGGTTCGGGCTTCTTCAATAACGGGATTGATTTGAATAACATCTTTTTTGAGGTTGTTCTGCGAAATATCGAATAACATGCTTTCAGCTTCCTGCAGCAAATCTTGCACATCCGTTTTGTCATCAAAAGCTTTGGTTTGTACTTCTGAAGAAAGGCGAATCAGTTCCCGTGCTAAGTATTTCTGGGCAATAATTTTAGCGTGATATTCCAAATGGGCAGCCGAACTGACTTTGGTGGTCAGCAAAGTAATATAATAAGATCCTCCCACTTCATCAATGGTTCCGTCCTTGCGCAACTGTTCAGTAACAGTGTGCATATCAATGGGTTCTTGTTGCAAGACCAAAGATTGAATGGCTTTAAAAATACGCTGATGAGCAATTTTATAAAAACTTTCAGGCTTTAGGATCTCAGAAACTTTCGGGAAAGCATCCGTTTCAAGCATTATCGCACCTAAAACCGCTTCTTCCAATTCAAGCGCTTGCGGTGGTAATTTACCCATTTCATTAGGACCTATCACTGCAGGTTGTTGTGTCTCACGTCTGGTGTATGTGCGTTTTTCTGACATGTATTTCAGCCGTATATTTTACTTGTGTTTTAAATGACAAAAATACTGGATAAAAAATAAAATTCAAAAGAGATTTACAAATACTTATCAAAAGCTTTCAACAAATATTTGATACTTTTCAAACGTGTCTAACTTGGGTTTAAAACCCTTGAACAAGCCGTATATAGCTGATCCTGAGCCCGACATGGAGGCATAGGATGCACCTAAATCGTAAAATTTATCTTTTGCACACCTCAATTCGGGATATTTTTCAAATGCAAAAGTTTCAAAATCATTGCGTATGGTGTTTTTCCAATTTTCAACAGACTGACAAATGCTATCCATAAGATTTTGAGCCGGAAATTGGGGAGTGATGGCAGCATATGCTTCCGGCGTAGAAATATGCACATCCGGAACTATCACCACCAACGTAAAGCCTGACAAGGAAAAATCTGTGGCAGTAAACACATCTCCGATACCGGTAGCATAGACAGGCTCGTTTTTGATGAAAACGGGGCAATCAGCACCTAAACGAGCGGCATATTGTTCCAATGTATCCTCATCAAGCTTCAATGTGAAAATTTCATTCAAAGCTTTCAATGTGAAAGCTGCATCAGCCGAACCTCCTCCCAAGCCACTTCCGGAAGGGATGTTTTTGGTCAACTGAACATCAATGGCACCTAAATTAAAATCCCGCTGCAACAAGCGATAAGCTTTGACGACTAAATTATCTTCGGGACTGCCGTCAAAAGAAGCATTCCTGACCTCTAAGCGACAATCAGCATTCGGCAAATCGGCTGCTTTGGATATCATCAACTCATCTCTCAACCCTATTGGGTAAAAAATGGTTTCTATATTATGATAGCCATCCTGTCGCTTTTCCACGACATTTAAACCGATATTGATTTTGGCATTGGGAAAGAGAAGCATCTGACTTATTGTTGTGTGATGTGCAAAGATAAGGAGAATTTACGATTTGACGAGATGAATGGTTAATTTGTTACGGGTTCCGAGGTCGCGTGTTCCGGGGTCGCGGGGTTGGTGCTCACAAATTTACGCAAATTGCGGGATGCGGTTTTTTTCTAAAAAAATCACACATTAACCATCAAATAATTTTTTAAAAAAAACATATTGTTGTCTAAAAAAAACTATTTAAATTTGTCCTCGCAATTTGAACAATCAGCCAATTATGGACACCTCTCAGACTTTCAGTATGAAACATACATAATTTGATTCTATCAATTATTTCGTCCATGCAAATAAGTAAAATTGAAAGCTCCATACAACAACTTAAAAGCAAATTTAATCCTTTAATCGTTATGAAAACAAAATTTTTCTTCGGTGTTTTTGTGACCATAGTCACACTATGCGTATGTTCCTGTGAAAACGAAAGGGAGGGTCATATCAAAGAGATAAAATTCCGTAAAGCGGATATTGTCGGAGCTACAACGCTTGCTCTTGCATCAGAAAGCGGAGAACAAGCTGCCAATGCTCCTCATAGGGCAAAGGGTTCTTCAAACGATGAGGAAGATCCTTCTTATTCGGTATCTAACCCCCTATATAAAGTTTCGGAAGATGGTACTCTCGTAGAAGTTACCTATGTAATCGAAGTTGATGGAGACGATGGAGAAACAGCAAAACAAGTAGAAGCCAATATGCGTCTTGTAATGGAGTATGTTTATGCCGTTGGCAATGACTGGCTTTGGCTTGTAAACTGCAGGTATGATTATCCGGGCATAGAAGACACAGAAGAGCCCCTTCGCGGTAAAATACTTGAATTCTTAAACAAGAGAAAAGAAGAAAGACCACTTAATTTTCTTGTTCGCAAAAGCGACGGTGCTCTTTTCAATTGGAAATCTGATGAAGGGTTTTCAAGCATAAACCCATACGGAAGTGCAATAAGAGAGCCTTCTGATGTCATAGGACAGGTAGAACAAATAGGAAAAGACTTGTATTCCGTTGCTTCTCGTCATAAAAATCTATTATTTGAGAATGATACTCAGCCAGGCCTATATAAATTGGCAGACAAAGGTAATGAGCTTGCCGTACAAAAAATTACCGGTAACGATATTCGACCAACAAATATATTACCCACTAATGATGGATATATTGGCGTAAACGTTTATTATGATGATCCAACTGTACCACCCAAGATGATTATAGACGACACAGAACCACCCATCTCATCTATTTTGTTCTTATCGGATTACGAATTAATAAATCTTCCACAACCGGAAAGCGGACATTATAATTTATGTTCCATTAACGGTAAGTTATACATTATACACAGTAAATATAGCGAGGGGAGGGTAACTACCGATTTTCGTAAACCGGTTATCGAAAATTCCCCAACAAAATCTATTACCGCAGGAGAAATTATTGCTACAGCCGACTGCCAACCTACAATGAAAAGCATTTGTAAGGGTAGCACAATGTCATGGCTGGCAGATGGTAAAGCATATACTTTTTCCCCCGAAGAAAAAACACTTACAATAAGAATTCTCCCTGAACATTATTCATCTTTTGAATATGATTATTATGATGGAGTCGCCTATCTGCTGAATGGAGATGCAACATACTTCTGGGTTTGCGATATGGCAAAAGATGAAGCAGAAAGAGTTGACGTAGTATGGGATGGTGTGGAAGAATATCGTTCAAAAATTGCTATGAGTACGGTAAAATTTCTTAGATACAGTCCAAGTTTCCAGGGCTTTGCCAGTATAAGCAAGCTTAATGACGGACGCAATATCACACTTGTCATTCCTGCAATTGGAGAAGATAAAGGAAAGATAAAAGCTATTGTCAGTGGTGAAAACACTGTCGGACAGGTTGTTTCTGTTATGGTACGTTTGAATTAGCAATTCAAATAGTTTTCCGTACCTTTGCGGGCAACTTCAATCCTTTTGAAGTTGGAATAGTGTATTGTATAAGCTCCAAAAATGAAACAACAATATATTCGCAAACCGGAATGGTTGCGCAACAAACTTTATAGTACAGAGCAATATTCGACCGTACACAGCCTCGTCAAAGAAAGGGGATTACATACCATTTGCACCAGCGGGAAATGTCCCAATCAAAGTGAGTGCTGGAGCCGTGGGACTGCTACGCTTATGATTTTGGGTGACATTTGTACCCGTGCTTGTAAATTTTGCAATACCACCACCGGTAAACCGCTGCCTCCCAATCCTCACGAGCCACAAATGGTGGCTGACACAATTAAAGAGTTAGGTCTGAAACATGCCGTGATCACTTCTGTTGACCGCGACGACCTGAAAGATTATGGTGCCTCATGCTGGGCCGAAATGATTCGGGCAATCAAGAAAGCAAATCCCAACACGACCTTGGAAGTATTGATACCGGACTTTAACGGTAAAACCGAACTGATAGATTTGATCATTAAAGAGAAGCCTGATGTTATTTCACATAACCTAGAAACGGTCAGACGCATTACCCCTTTGGTACGTTCCCGCGCCAGGTACGAAAGGAGTTTGGAGGTGTTAAAGCATATTGCCTCTCGCAGCTACAAAGCCAAAACAGGCATCATGCTCGGTTTGGGTGAAACAGAAGAAGAAATTTTTGAATTGATGGATGATGCCCGCGCGTACAATTGCTCCATACTTACCATCGGACAATATCTGCAACCTTCCCGTAAGCACATCCCGGTTTCGGCTTATATTCATCCCGACAAGTTTGCCGAATACAAACAAATCGCCTTAGAGAAAGGATTTAAGTTTGTAGAAAGCGGCCCTTTTGTACGTTCTTCGTATTTAGCTGAAAAACATGTGTGACGGGGCTTTGCGGTACGCGATCCGGGTTCCGGGTTCCGTGGTGCGGGGTCACGAGGTCGGTGGTTAATGGACAGGGACTAATCTCTCGCAGATTTTTGCAGATTGCGACTGACCTTTTCTAATAACCCAAAAAACAAATGATATTGACGTTAAAAATAGTCCCTGTTTGAGCAACAAAGTTGCGAGTGATTTAGCTGTTTGGGTATTTCAAACATTTTTGAGCTTAATTGGTTAAGTAAGGATTTATGTCAAAATATATTCCCCCTTTACCATAGGTCAACAATTTATTATTAAACATTTTACATGCTTTTTCATCGCTTCTTATTTTAAATATCGTTTCAATTAAATAATTAATATTGCAAACCTTCAGCGAATCGTTTTGATAATAAAGCAAACTCATGCTTGCCGGATCAATATTGCAAAGTATAGCGCCATTTGTTGATACATCAAGTCTTTGGATTAGATTGAAATCAGGTATTTGCCGTATTTCAATACCCGTATCCACCCTAATAAGAAGTTTGTCGGGCTGAGAAGGTATAAACATTGCACCTCTATATTGCCTCGTATCTGTATATAATAGGTTCGCTGTTGTTCCGTTGATCTCAAATACTTCTATTCCATCTTCCGACGATGCACAGAAAAATTGTCCGTTTTCGGATACAGTAACAAAATCGGGAAAGGTGTATATGGTTTTATACGTGAATGGAAGTTCAAATATCTTTTCACCTGTTAGAGAATTAAATATTTTACAGATATTAGCGCCTTGTTCTACTACAAAAAATCTGTCATTACTAGTCAAGGCGGATAAACGGGTATTAACATCTCCACGCAACGAGGAAATTTTAATTGGATTAATAAACCGACTATCGGTAAAAATCCAAGTATCTTCACCTGTCATTGCAGCAACTGTAGAATTATGTGGCGCAGAAGCAATTTTTCCTCCATATGCAAAACCCCAGGTATTGCCCGTTATCGTTACAGCATTTATTTCTTGTAAGGAGGTAGCATCAAAAGCGACCAAATTATTATGTTTTCTCGTATAAATAACATTATCTGTTATGTTGTATGCATAAAGTTCCCAATTTGGTAGCCCTAAAGAAGTCCCTTGGCAAAAATTACCCCATGAACTAAAATTGTTGTAAAAGTTATCATACTCGGATTTTAGCGGTTTAATTTCTAAATTAAATTGACGGGTTTTACCAAAAAGTTGAGGGGTAATAATTGATGTGTCATGTATTTCGGTGGCAATTGTATTGTCATCCGTCATGAGATTAAATCGTCCATTAGCAAAGGGTTTATCCCAATAGACACGAAGACTGTCAAGACCCAAATCTTCAAAGTAAACCTTTGGAGTTGGAGAATCTATCGAAAGCGTTTTCCCTAGTATATTACCATCTTTAAGACGGGTTTTTACTTCGTAATATGCATATTCACAAACATAACCATAATCAACAAATGATTTTTGTTGTGCATCGTTAATAGTAGTATCGGTCTTTTGAGTTAATCCTGAATGTATGGTATAGCTTTCGATGTAACTATCAGGAATGGCATTTTTCCAAAACAACTCCAAGAATCCTTCTTCGTTAATACGGTATTCAACTTTAAATCGGTCTTGTGGATTATGTATAACACGAATATTCCACGACAATTCACCCATATATCCTTCCAATCCCATTATTTCGGCTAGACTGCCGGTTCCAGAAGTAAAGCTAGCAACTATAGTCAATTTATGCACTCCTTCATCTATTTGGTCTGGATAGAACATAAAACCTAACGAATCAATCCACATATTTTTGTATTCTTGTCCATCTATTAACATTACAGCTTGCAGCAAATCTTTTGGTGAACTTATTTTCATTGTAATTAAGGTGTTCTGATATAAATATAATGTGTCAGAAGGGTTAAGGTCATTCAATGAAATTTCAAAAGATATATAATCCTCAGGAGGAGTTAAATCCAAGAAATTATTGCCGCTTGGGTTGTACTCACAAGCTGCAAACAGCAATATTGTTGTTGATATTATGAAAATCAGTTTTCCCATCGTGAGAATTTATTTTAGCGGTAAAATAAAATAAGTCCACCGTATAGACGAAATCCATTCCAATTTGATTCAATTTGTGTTTCTTGACCCGATAATTTCATTGTACCTAGAAAATCGACCTCGTAACCTCCTCTTAATGAAAATTGCAACCAATTTGTAATGCGATATTTAGCTCCAATTGTAGGCTCTAAATATATTCCAACACTTTTTAATTTTGTGGTTTCTTGTGCAGATTCTGAATAGACTTTTACTTGTTCATTTATTTTGAGATTTGAAAATAAAACACCCGGACTCATCTGTAAATAAACAGATAAAGGCGAAAATCCTGTATTGATATAATACCTGTAAAATATGCCTAAACGATACCCATTCATTATCATATCTATAGTATATGAACCTGAGTAGTCAGCTCTGTGAAGACGTCCCCCAGTAGTAAGGTACGAAAAATCATTTCCGAAATGGTGATGTTCTGCATTATAACCCAACAAAACTGAGTGTGTGATATAATTTGGGAAACTATCTGTTTCTTTTAGTCTATAATAATTATTGAGCATTGAGTGTTGTAAGTTTTTTATATCATCTAATTGATATGTGCCATAACCTATAGAATATTCAATTGACCAGCCTTGAGAATAAGCTTGTATGGAATAATACAATAATAAAAAAATAACAAATTTCTTCATTTGTTTTATCTTATCTCTTTGTTCAATATTGTAAAACTGTCACTAACTGCGCTTTATATAAACCTACATAGCTTTCTTTGTCTGACAGATAACAAATATCTTTAAGAAATCTTAGGAACCAGATCAAACAGCTCCTTCAAGTTATCGTAGTGGTCCCGTTTTGAAGTGTGACCAAAGGGTTTGGCACTGATCTCATCGTGGTTGACCAAGACTTTCACACCGAATGTTTTATTGGCAGCGAGCTTCACTGCATACTCACCCATCCTGGCCGCCAGGATTCTGTCTTCCGGAGTAGGAGAACCGCCACGTTGAACATATCCCAATACAGTTGCCCGGCAGGTAAAGCCTGATTTTTCAGTGATCTCATTTGCAAATTCGTGAACATTTAAAATGTTTTCCGTAACGACGATGATTGCATTTCTTCTCCCCTCTTCTTTCTTCTTTTTTAAAGTTTCGATGATGAGGTTTTTATCAATAATATTTTCGGGCGTAATGATAAATTCTGCTCCGGTCGAAAGGCCCGCATACAAAGCAAGGTCTCCCTTTTTTCGTCCCATTGTCTCAACGATGGAAGCCCTTTGATGAGAAGACGAAGTGTCTTTAATTTTGTCAATATTTTCAACAACCGTTTTCAAGGCTGTATGAAATCCAATTGAAAAGTCGGTACCATCAATATCATTATCAATTGAAGCAGGAATTCCAATGGTTGGAAAGCCCATATCATGTAATCCTTTGGCACCCATAAAAGTACCGTCTCCGCCAATCGTTATCAACACATCAATACCATGACTTCTTAAATTATCAATGGCTCGTTGTTTTACTTTCTTCAAATTAAAGTCAGGCATTCTGGAAGTTCCTAATATAGTACCTCCCTTGTCCAAAATACTCGAAACATCCGAGTGCTTCATCGGTTTAATTATATTTTCGCAAAGCCCTTTATACCCGTCGTAGACAGCAAAAGCCCCCATTTTTTCATACAGTGCACTTCTTACAACCGCCCTCACAGCAGCATTCATCCCCGGAGCATCACCTCCTGATGTTAAAACAGCAATTTTCATTTTTTTAAATTATTATGGTGATTAAAAAACAATCTTTCTACTTTCAATTCTCATTTTTTCGTTTTCAGCGTCTCCTCCATTTTCAGCATCTCATCTCTCAATCGCGCAGCTTCCAGGAAATCCATCTCTTTAGCGGCAGCCAACATGGCGTTCCTGGTTTTTTGAATAGCCTTCTCCAAAGCAGTTGCCGACATATAATGGACCACAGGATCAGCGGCAATGGTCGGCTTGATATCAGGTTCGATATAAGCTTTTGGATCCACTTTGCTCAAAGCAGAACGTTTCCCTTTGACGATGGCAGTCGGCGTAATGCCATGTTTTTCATTATATGCCAACTGTTTTTCTCTACGTCTGTCGGTTTCGGCAATAGTTTTTGCCATACTTTCGGTGATGGTGTCGGCATACATCAGTACCTTGCCGTTCAGGTTACGCGCTGCCCTGCCTGCCGTTTGTGTCAGTGAACGATGGGAGCGCAGAAAACCTTCTTTGTCCGCATCCAATATAGCCACCAAAGATACTTCCGGCAAATCCAGGCCCTCACGCAATAAATTCACGCCCACCAAAACATCGTAGATCCCACGTCGCAAATCTTCCATGATCTGCACCCTGTCCAGGGTCTCCACATCAGAATGGATATAATTACAACGTACGCCCATTTTGGCGAGATAATCCGTCAACTCTTCCGCCATGCGTTTGGTCAGCGTAGTAACCAATACCCGTTCGTCACGTTCCGCACAAACCGTGATCTCCTCCAGCAAATCATCAATCTGGTTCATGCTGGGGCGGACTTCAATCACGGGGTCTAACAGACCGGTAGGACGAACCAACTGATCAACTACTACCCCACCCGATTTTTCCAATTCATAATCTGCAGGAGTTGCCGAAACATAAATGGTTTGTGGTGTCAATTCTTCAAACTCCTCAAATTTCAGCGGTCTGTTATCACGTGCAGCCGGCAACCTGAAACCATATTCCACCAAATTCTGCTTGCGCGAAGCATCACCGCCGTACATTGCCCTGATTTGCGGAATGGTAACATGACTTTCATCAATTACCATCAGATAATCATCCGGAAAATAATCCAACAGGCAATACGGGCGGGAACCGGGCGAACGACCGTCAAAATACCGGGAATAGTTTTCAATACCCGAACAGTAACCCAACTCCTTGATCATTTCCAAATCATAACTGACACGTTCGTAAAGCCGCTTGGCTTCATGATCTTTTCCGATGGAACGAAAATAACCCACCTGCAGGTCTCTGTCTTCCTCAATATGACGCAGCGCCTGACTGATCCTTTCTTTGGTAGTTACAAAAATACTGGCGGGAAAAATCCTATAGCCGTCAAATTTTTCTATAATATCCAGATTGGCAGGCTCAAGGGTCATGATTTCATCAATCTCATCCCCCCAGAACACCACCCTCAGTATAAAATCCGCATAGGCCAAAAAGATATCCACCGTATCACCCTTCACCCTAAAATTGCCCCTAAGCAACTCTACATCATTGCGATTGTACAATGCATCCACTAAATTCCGCAGGAAAACATTGCGCACCAATTTTTGTCCCTGCCTGATTTCTATAACATTAGAAGTAAAATCATCAGGATTACCTATACCATACAAACAAGATACGGAAGAAACGACAATTACATCCCTGCGACCCGATAACAAAGCCGATGAAGTTGACAAACGCAACTTCTCGATTTCCTCATTGATGGATAAATCTTTTTCAATGTAAGTATCCGTAATGGGTAGATAAGCTTCCGGCTGATAATAATCATAATAGGAAACAAAATACTCCACCGCATTCTCAGGGAAAAACTCCTTAAACTCACTGTATAACTGTGCTGCAAGGGTTTTATTATGACTTAACACCAAGGTCGGACGATTGACCTGATTCACCACATTAGCAATGGTAAAAGTCTTTCCCGAACCCGTAACCCCCAATAAGGTCTGTGCAGTCAAGCCCGCATCCAATCCCTCCACCAATTGCTTGATGGCCTCCGGCTGATCACCGGTAGGTTTGTAAGAAGAAGTGAGTTTAAAAGGCATGTTTGCAGTCCTGATAAATTGAGGTGCAAAGATAAGAGTTTAATTTGTTTAATGTGTAGTTGGAGAGAACGAAGAACGAAAAACGAAGAACGAAAAACGAAGAACGAAGAACAAAAGCTAATAGCCAATAGCCAATAGCTAAGAGCTAACAGCCAAAAGCTAAACTCGCGACCCCGGAACACGGAACTCGTAACTTCCTTAACTTCTTTAACTTCCAAAAAACTACCAACTACCAACTACTAACTACTAAAAAAATGAACCGCACTGTTTTTTGCTGAGAAAACTCCTGAAGACAGGATTTGAGGTGCTTGCTTTCTCTGTAATCTGCTGAGTCTATATGACTTACCCGAGGGCGCAGCCCGCCATTAAAAACAAACATGGACTCGTTGAATGTTTAGTGTTGAGTTTTCCAATCTCAAAACAATGCGGCCATTATTTATTGTATTTCAATGTTCGAAACGTAGTGCAAATATAATAATAATCTCCGTACCATTCTCATGTTTACAAAGATATTTGAAGAATATTCGAAAATAATTGTTGATATCAGGTTTTTATTCGAAAAAGCATAATGGATATTTTTTGAATTAAAAATAAAATACTAATTTTGTAGCCGTTTTATTTTAAAAGATTTTTACCATCAACATTAGCTTGTCATGTCAAAGAAAGCCACCAAAAAGTCCAAAAATCAAGATCAGTTTGAAAACGTAGAACAGGTATTATCAGCTTCTGAAGCATTCATTGAAAAATATCAAAAAGAGATATTATACGGTTTAGGTGCAATCGCTGTTTTAATAATGGCTTTTTTGGCTATTAACAACTATGTTGTAAAACCACGTGCTGCTGTAGCTGCTCACGAAATGTACAAGGCTCAGCAATATTTCGCCAAAGATTCTTTCCAATTAGCTCTTCAGGGTGATGATTTTGAAGCCATTGGATTTGAAGCTATCAGCTCTAAATACAGTTTAACTACGTCCGGAAATTTAGCAAAAGCCTATGCCGGTATCTGCTATTACAACCTCGGCGAGTATGAAGAAGCTATTCGTTCTTTGTCTGCTTACGACGGTGATGACAATTATTTTGCTCCATCTGTAACCGGCTTGATCGGTGATTGTTATGTTGAGTTGGACGAACCATCCAAGGCAATACGATATTTTTCAAAAGCTGCAGCATCCGGAAATGAAATCGTTGCTCCCATCTTTTTGAAAAAGGCTGGCATAGCCTTAGAATCAGTGGGAGACACAAAAAAAGCTTTAAAAAATTATTTAGAGATCAAAGAGAAATATCCATTAAGCCAGGAAGCCCAGGATATTGATAAATACATTACCCGGCTTCAGTAATTTTTATATGGCTACTCAATATCAGAATTTATCCGATTACGATCCGGATTTACTTCCCTCCAAAGATATTTTAGAACAGCAACGCTATGCGATTGCAGTTGCCGACTGGAACCCGCGGGTTACTGAAGCACTTCTGCAAGGTGCTATCGAAGGTTTGACCAGCCATGGCGTATTAAATCGCAATATTGAAGTTGTGCATGTCCCCGGTACTTTTGAGCTGACTTTTGCTGCCAAAAAATTTATGTACAACAATATGGAAGAGAAAAAGTACGATGCCATTATCGTGCTTGGTTGCGTTATTCAAGGAGAAACCCCTCACTTCAGATACGTGTGTCAGGGTATCACACAGGGAATTACTGCTTTAAATTTACTTCAAAATGGATGTCCGGTTATTTATGGAATCCTGACTACAGACAATATGCAGCAGGCACTGGAAAGATCCGGTGGTATCCATGGGAACAAAGGCGTTGAAGCTGCTGTAACTGCTATTAAGATGGCGAATTTGTAACGAGGTCCGAGTTCACACGGATTTGGAAGTTCATAGTAGCTGGTAGTTGGTAGTTAGTAGTTAGTAGTTAATAGTTAGTAGTTAGTAGTTAGTAGTTAGTAGTTAATAGTTAGTAGTTAGTAGTTAGTAGTTAGTAGTTAATAGTTAGTAGTTAGTAGTTAGTAGTTAGTAGTTAGTAGTTAATAGTTAGTAGTTAGTAGTTAGTAGTTAGTAGTTAGTAGTTAGTAATTAGGAAGTTATAGAAGTTAGGGAAGTTAACGCGTTCCGGGGTGCGAGTTCCGAGGTGCGGGGTCGCGTTGTCTGGTATATTCATCTGTCTTTGTTCTTTTGTCTTTATTCTTTGTTCAACAATTCAACGATTCAACGATTAAACAGTTCAACAATTCAACAAAATTAAACACTAAACACTAAACAATTTGTCTTTATTCTTTGTTCTTTGTTCTTTTGTCTGATAAAATCTGCACCACGGTCTAAGTCCGCACTCTTCACATTTGGGTTTACGAGCCTGGCATACATAACGGGCATGTAAGATCAACCAATGGTGTGATTTAGCGATCAGCTCTTCAGGAATATATTTTACCAGAGTCTTTTCTGTTTGAAGCGGAGTTTTGGAATTGGTTGTCAACCCCAACCTTTCAGATATCCTAAATACGTGTGTGTCAACAGGCATGACCGGCTTATCATACAAAACGGAAGCTATTACATTAGCCGTTTTTCGTCCCACACCCGGCAACTTTTGCAATTCATCCACATCATCAGGAATGACTCCATCATAGTCCGACAAAAGCTTTTGTGCCATCTTTACCAAACTCTTGGATTTGTTGTTGGGGTATGTAATGGATTTGATATATTCATACATCACTTCAGGTGTGGTCGAAGCCATGCTCTCTATGGTCGGAAAATCATGAAACAATTTGGGTGTAGTCATATTCACCCTCTTATCCGTACATTGGGCAGATAAAACAACTGCAACCAACAATTCATACGGATTCGTGTATTCCAATTCAGTCTCGGCGATTGGCATATTCTCCTGAAACCACTGTAATATTCCCTGGTAACGTTCTTTGATGGTCATGAGGGTTGGTAGTTAGTAGCTTGTAGTTAGTAGTTAGTAGTTAGTAGTTAGTAGTTAGTAGTTAGTAGCTGGTAGTTAGTAGCTTGTAGTTAGTATTTTTTTTGGAAGTTAAGGAAGTTAAACCACAAAAGGCACAAAAGAAATTTCACCATCCACCACTCACCAATCACTAATCACCAAACGTCTTTGTTCTTTTGTCTTTATTCTTTGTTCAACAATTCAACGATTAAACAATTAAACAGTTAAACAATTAAACGATTAAACACTACACACTAAACATTAAACAATTTGTCTTTGTTCTTTTGTCCTTGCTCTTTGTTCTTAGTAAAAAAAGGTAAGCTTACTATATCGCACCGCTACAACCTACTTACCCTTGCTGCGGTCAGGCCCTGGGGGAGTTCATAGGGAGCTGGTCGTATAGAGCTTACCCGGCACAAAAGTACTGCTTTTTTATGAATTTGCAAATTTTATTAAATAAGTAGATTGGAGCCGGGAGTTGGGAGACAGACACCGGAAAGTTGATTTTTAATACTCAATTTTATTTTTGTAAATTTGCGGCAGCTTAAAACATGGGAAGAATATTAGCCATAGATTACGGAAAGAAGAGGGTCGGTCTGGCTGTTACTGATTCGCTTCACATCACGGCAAATGCTTTAGAAACTGTTAGCACGGAGCATATCTTTGACTATTTGAAGCAATATCTCGCCAGAGAAAATGTTGAAAAATTTGTGATTGGTCTGCCCACACAAATGAATGGTCAACCATCTGAATCTATGCAGTACATTCAACCTTTCGTAAATAAATTGAGCAAATTATTTCCACAACAGGAAATAATTTTTGTAGATGAGCGCTTTAGTTCCTCATTAGCCCAAAAGACCATCCTTGAAGCGGGTGTCAAGAAAAAAGCCAGACAAAACAAGGCTTTGGTGGACAAAGTTGCTGCAACCATCATTTTACAATCTTATTTATCATCCCTATGATACTACCCATCGATTTATACGGAAACAGTGTATTACGCAAAGAAAGCGAAGAGATCACTGCCGATTATCCTGATTTGAAGCAGTTGATCGACAATATGTTTGAAACCATGTACAATGCGGATGGCATTGGCTTGGCTGCCCCTCAGGTAGGCCTGTCCATTCGCTTGTTGGTGATTGATTTGGCACCACTTAAAGAAGATAATCCTGAATTGGCTCAATTCAAGAGGGTGATGATCAATCCGATCATGCTTGAGGTGAGCGAAGAGGAATTAGTTGGCTCAGAAGGGTGTTTGAGCATTCCGGGGATCAGCGAAGATGTACCTCGTTCACAATGGATTAAAATTCAGTACTACGATGAGGATTTCAACTTGCATGTTGAAGAGTTTGAGGACTTCAAAGCCCGCGTGATCCAGCATGAGTATGACCATCTTGAAGGGATTTTATTCACCGACCGCATCAAACCTTTGCGCCGGCAAATGATCAAGTCAAAATTGAACAATATTGTCAAGGGAAAGGTGGATTGTAAATATAAGGTCGTGAGATGACCGGGTTACGGGGTAGCGGGGTACGTGTTCCGAGTTCGCGGGACCAATTGCCCATCAACAAATATTTATTACTTTCGCATTTTATTTTTTATCAAACTTAATTACATCATGAATACGGAAATCAAACAAATTGCCGAAAGGATCCGTGGGTTACGCGATGCCTTGGATGTTTCCTTGGCTGAAGCCGCGCAAAAATGTGAAATATCGGAAGCAGTATTGAGTCGGTACGAAACCGGAGAGGTTGATCTTCCGATGAGTTTTATCTGCCGTTTCGCTCAGGAATTCGGCGTGGAAACTTCCACTATAATTTCAGGGATTGAACCCAAGGTATCCTCCTTTTATGTGACCCGAAAAGGTACGGGCGTTAGCGTAGAACGTACCAAAGCATATAAATACCGCTCACTCTTCCACGGCTTTCAGAAAGCCCATATGTCACCTTTTGAAGTAACTGTTGAACCCAATGATGCGCCCATCACTCTAAACACCCATCCCGGACAAGAATTTAATATGATACTGGAAGGTACCATGCAAATCAGCATTGCCAATCATGATATCATCTTGAATGAGGGAGACAGCATTTATTTTGATGCCACAAAACCGCACGGGATGAAGGCATTGAACGGAAAGAAGGTGAGATTTCTGGCGGTGATTGAGTAAAGGTAACAACACACAGAAGAGACTAAATTAAAAGGATTTACATCGATTTTAACAAAAAAATGCTAAAGAATTATCTAAAACAAACAGAGTTTTCAGATTTTGAGGACTTTACTAACAATTATAAATTATTAGTTCCGGAACATTTTAATTTTGCCTATGATATAGTAGACGCCCGGGCTGAAAAAGAACCTAATAAATTGGCTTTGCTTTGGACCAATGACAAGGGTGAATGCAGGCAATTTTCCTTTGCAGAAATGAAGTATTATTCCGACCAAACGGCTTCTTATCTGCAAAGCTTAGGCATCAAAAAGGGAGATATCGTGATGGCAATCCTCAAGCGGCGCTACGAATTTTGGTTTACCATTTTAGCCCTCCACAAAATTGGAGCGATAATTATTCCGGCTACGCACTTGCTGACTTCCAAAGATATTATCTATCGCAATAACGCTGCTGATATCAAAGCCATCATAGCTGTTGGAGAAGAACCTATTCTTTGCCATATTGATGAAGCCATGCCCGAATCTCCATCTGTACAATTGCGCATTTCTGTAGGGCCTGAGGTTCCGGAAGGATGGCATGATTTTCATCGAGGCATAGAGAATGCCGCACCATTTAACAAAATTGACAAAGTGAACAAAAACGACGACCCTTTGATCGTCAGCTTTACTTCCGGCACCACCGGCAATCCGAAAATGGTGATGCTTGATCATTTATATCCTTTGGCACATATCGTTACTGCAAAATATTGGCACAACCTGCATCCCAACAGTCTGCACCTGACCATTGCCGACACGGGATGGCTTAAGGCAGTTTGGGGCAAACTATACGGACAATGGATTGTGGGATCCATTGTGTTTGTATATGATCATGAGAAGTTTGTACCGGCAGATATATTGGGCATGATTGAAAAGTACAAGATCACTTCCCTTTGTGCGCCGCCCACAATTTTCAGATTTTTGATCCGCGAAGATTTATCTAAATACGATTTATCGTCTTTGGAATATTGTACCATCGCCGGCGAAGCCTTGAATCCTTCCGTATATGAGCAATTCTTGAGATTAACGGGTGTGAAGCTCCGGGAAGGATACGGGCAAAGTGAAACCACAGTGACTATTTTGACATCTCCATGGACCAATCCGAAACCCGGTTCCATGGGTTTGCCCAATCCGCATTACGACGTGGATTTGTTGACACCTGACGGACGTTCTGCTGAGGTCGGTGAGCATGGAGAAATCATAATAAGAACAGACAGGGCTGTTCCGGTCGGATTATTCAAAGGCTACTACAGGAATGAGGCACTAACCAATGAGGTGTGGTATGATGGAATTTACCATACCGGTGATCTTGCCTGGCGGGATGAAGACGGTTTTTTCTGGTTCTCGGGTCGTACCGACGACGTGATCAAGAGTTCCGGCTATCGCATCGGCCCTTTTGAGGTGGAAAGCGCCCTGATGACACATCCGGCTGTGGTGGAATGTGCTGTTACCGGCGTGCCAGACGAAATTCGCGGTCAGCTGGTAAAAGCAACCGTCATCTTGGCACAAGATTATAAAGACAAAGCGTGTGAGGCGTTGATAAAGGAGATTCAAGAGCATGTAAAATCCGTTACCGCCCCATATAAATACCCACGCATCATTGAGTTTGTAGATGCGCTTCCCAAAACCATCAGCGGAAAAATCAGACGGGCAGAGATACGGGAAAAGGATGGGGGTAAGTGTTAAACGGGGTCCGGGTTCCGCGTTCCGGGGTGCGGGGTGCGAGTTCCGCGGTCCGGGGTACGGGGTCGCGAGGTACGGGGTAAAGGGTTAAAATTTCTTTTTGACTAAGACTTTCAAGCCATCCGGTACCATTTTGATGGTAATTTCTTTTCCTTCTTCGTAAGGTTCACCGTCGTAGTGAAAAGGTCCGGGCGCATTACGGTATAATTTTACCGATTGTGTACGCAGGGTGGTCATCAGGAAATCCTTGTCTATGGTTTTTGTGAACAACTGGATAGCAAGTGATGGAATGGATATCAAGGGAAGATTGCTGAGAATGGAAATGTCCATTTTCCCATCCTGAACACTGGCTTGCGGAGCGATATAGGCATTGTTGCCCCACTGTGATGCATTGGCAAAGGTCAGAATAAATGCTTTGACCTTTAAATCAATGCCATCCCCCTGAAGATGATAATGTTCAGGCTTATATTTGAAAAAACCCTTGATGATATTTTCTAAATAAGTGCGGATGCCGCGGTGTTTCCCCTTCGCAAATTCAGTACTTACATAAGCATCGAACCCTGTCCCGCAAGTGCAAAAGAAAGCTTGTTCATTCACTAATCCATAATCCATCAGGATGATTTCAGAGTGATTCAAATGTTCGATTGCCCTTTTGACATTCATGGGGATTTTGAGATGGCGTGCCAATCCGTTGCCCGATCCGGTGGGGATGATACCCAAAGCAGTATCCGTATGACGCAGGGAACTCGCCACTTCATTGACCGTACCGTCGCCACCCACCGCAACCACCGCGTAGTAACCCGATTTTACAAACTGCTCAGCCAATGTGCGTCCATGAAAACGATACTCGGTAAAAACAAATTCTGCATCGAAGATAGAGGCATCGAGATGCTTAGTGATAATCTTCGGGAAATCTTTCTTTGAATTGTTTCCGGAAATTGGATTGATGATAAATGAAATTTTTTTCTTCATCGGCAATAAAAGGGTCAAGAAGCAATTTAAACCAAGCAAATTTACGTCATTTTAGTGAACAAAAAACCAATTCTCCTTTAAATTGTTGTACATTTGCTTCCACAAATTTATTAAACTTTTTATGTCTAAAAAACAAAAATCAAAAAATAAGCAGCCTGCGCGCACAGGTTATATCACCGGTACGATTGACAGGCAAAAGGTAAAAACTTACTTAATACCCGATGACGGAGGTGAAGTAGTCTTTATTCCGGAGAGAAAAACCAATCATGCCCAACTGAATGACAAAGTCAGGGTGTTTTTATACGCCCGGGTAAAAGGAAGCATGCCCGAGGGAGAAGTGGTTGAAATCATCAAAAGAGCGAGGGAAAGCTTTGTGGGTATATTGGAATTATCCGCTGATTATGCTTTTGTAGTATGCGACAATCACGTACACACCTCCGATATTTTTATCCCCAAAGACAAACTGCATGGCGCCAAAAACGGACAAAAAGTAATCGTCAAACTGATGGATTTCGAACCTAATTTAAAGAGTCCGGTTGGAGAGATCATTGATATTTTGGGCGACAAAGGAGATAATGATGCAGAGATGCACGCCATCTTAGCCGAATTCGGTTTGCCTTACAAATATCCTGCGAAGGTAGAAGCAGCTGCTCAAGCCATTGATGCCGGAATCACTCCGGCTGAAATTACCGGGAGGCTGGATATGCGGAAGGTACCGACTTTCAGCATCGACCCGCACGATGCCAAGGATTTGGATGATGCTTTATCCATACGTAAACTCAATAACGGCCTGTGGGAAGTGGGCGTACATATAGCTGATGTTGCGCATTATGTTTCTCCCAAAAGCATCATCGACAAAGAAGCGGAAAAAAGAGGCACCTCCGTTTATTTGGTTGACAGAACCGTGCCCATGCTACCTGCTCATCTATCCAACGGCATTTGCTCCCTGAACACCGATGAAGATAAATTGTGCTATTCCGTAATTTTTCAGATGGATGATGGTGCAACGGTCAAAGATTACCGGATAGTTAAAACAGTGATCCGGAACAAAAGGCGTTTTAATTATGAAGAAGCGCAAACCGTCATAGAAACAGGAATCGGAGATTGTAAGGATGAACTTTTAACATTGAATCAGTTAGCCATCATCTTGCGTCAAAAACGTTTCGAGAAAGGTGCCATCGCCTTCGACCGTGCTGAGGTAAAATTTGAGATTGATGACAAGGGCAAACCGCTGTCCGTCTATTTCCGTGAGCAAAAGGAAGCAAATAATTTAATAGAAGAGTTTATGTTGTTAGCTAACAGAACGGTAGCCACACATATTGGCAAGCCTTCTCAGAAGAAGAAAGCCAAAACATTCATCTATCGTGTACATGATTTGCCCGATCCGGAAAAGCTTAAAAACTTCTCACAATTCATTCGTAAGTTTGGCTATAGCCTCAAAACCTCTGGTAAGCAATCGTCTGTATCGAGTTCCATCAATCAGTTGTTAGACCGCGTCCAGGGTAAAAAAGAAGAAAATCTGATTGAAACCTTAGCCGTTCGCTCCATGGCCAAAGCCCTCTATACAACCGAAAATATTGGACATTACGGCCTGGCGTTCGAGTACTATACCCATTTTACTTCACCCATTCGCAGGTATCCTGATTTGCTGGTGCACCGCTTATTGGAACGCTATGAGGCAAACGGTAAAAATGTGAATGCCAAAGAATACGAGGAAATGTGCGAGCATGCCTCTTCTATGGAACAATTGGCATCCAATGCGGAAAGAGCTTCCATCAAATACAAACAAGTGGAGTTCATGTCGCAGTTTGTCGGACAGGTTTTCGACGGTGTCATTTCCGGTGTTACCGAATGGGGCATCTATGTGGAACTCATTGAAAATAAATGCGAAGGCTTGGTTCCCATCCGCGATTTGGATGATGATTACTACAGTTTTGATGAAAAAAATTATTGCCTGGTTGGCGACAGATACCGAAAGAAATATCAATTAGGTGATGAAATCACCATTAGGGTTACCCGCGCCGATTTGGATAAGAGACAATTGGATTTTACACTGGCGTAAACCTATCCCTTATCTTATCACCACCATTGTAGCCCCAAAGCCATACTCCTTAAATGAGGCATCCTGGTAGTAATACGACTTGTAGCGTGATTTGAGGAGTTTTAAGATTTCATTGCGTAGTACGCCTTCCCCTTTGCCGTGTATGAAAACGATTTTCTGTCCTTTTTTGTTTTTGTTTTCGTCAATGACAGCATGAAATTTATCTAATTGCAATTGTAACATATCAGCATTGGAAAGTCCTGTAGTGATATCTACCAATTCATGAATATGCAGATCTACCTCTATGATATCGGATTGCAATTTCACCTTGGGGCGCTTGCGTTTTTTAGGTGTTGCAGGTCTTTCTTTCTGCAACATTGCCTTCCTAATTTCTTCTGCGGAGATGTTTGACAAGGCTGATCTGTCCTGTTGCGTTAAATCAAATAGCATGGCCGGCTCATCGAAATAATCGTTTTCGGTAAAGCTATGTAATTTGTAAAACTTCAAAGGAGGAAGATGCAAACTGATGTCAATAGCAGCTTGTGGGGTATAAATTTTATCCTTTTTAAAGGAAATGATCTGAACTTGTAAATCCTCCCAATCATTGAGTCGATTGCTTGACAACTCAGCAATCTCTTCCTGCATATTAGGTTCAATCAGATTGTTGGCAATAGAACGGCGTTCTTCTTTATTGCCCGCAATAAGATTGTAAAAAAGAAAATAATTGCTGTCATTGATCAGGAGGCATTTAAACTTACTATCTGATAATTTTTTGATGTCGGTGGGAATGAAGGCCAAAAAGCAACGCAGGTCATCACCGTCCTCTGTTTCAAAAATTTCCATAGGGGTTTCAGCTCGCTCAACTTCAATTTTTACCTTTTGCACCTCCTCTTTTTGTTGATTTGCGTACCCTTCCCGGGGCGCACTGAGATTTTTTTTAGGAAAATTGGTTGTTTCATTCACCTCAGGTATCACCACACATTCCTTTTCCAGAACCGGTATCTCGAAACCATCTTCATCCTCCACATAGATCAATCCCTGCTTTTCATCTACTCTTGTGACTTTCCCTCCTCCGACGGCGTTCAGGAAGCGAACTTTTTCTCCGAGTTTTATTTTCTTTGTCTGCATCTGATGTTTTTTCTGTTTTACTTTTCACAGCGCAAAAGTACATCAATTCTTTTAATTGGGGAATCATCTTCCTCAATCACCCTACCCAAGAGAGTACGACAATCCATATTTTTGAGGGTATTTAATTGCTTTGACACAGAAAAGTAAAATAAGAGTAATAAAAATATGGGTGATAATGCTTATATTTGCAACAGCTCAACCGGATACGTGATGTCGAAGAAAGTCCCTAAAACAAGGACAACACTGATAGAGGTGTCCCGTGAATCGTTGCGAAAAAATCATTTGTCCATTCATAATATATGTTGTGATGATTTTGTATCAACTTCAATGTAATATGTAATTTCATAAAAAATTGTCATCCAGGCTCTCAATTGAAAAACAATATATCCTTGATTTAAAAAAGGGTTCCTACCGGGCTTTCGATGCTTTATATACCATGTATGCCCGAAGGTTGTACGCTTATGCCCTGAAAATTACGAAATCTACATCCGATGCAAACGAAATAGTTCAGGATACCTTTGTCAATCTCTGGACCCATCGCGAAAATATTGAGCCTTCAGACTCTTTGCAGGCCTATTTATTTACGATAACAAAAAATGTCATTTTGAATAAATTTCGAAAACTGATCAATTCCCCCGTTTTCGTGAATTATGTAGAGTATCTGAATGAGGAAAATATTTCTTCTGAAGAGATAAGTAAAAAGTTCGAATTTGAAGAATTTCAAAAAAAACTGAAAGACGCAAAAACATCCTTGTCCGCTACCCAGGCTAAGGTATTTGAATTACGCAAAGAATTGGGTTACAGCAATGCTGAAGTTGCCAAACAACTGAATCTGAGCGAACAAACAGTCAAGAATCAATTATCGTTAGCCTTGAAAAAGCTCAGAACAAAACTCGCTGAGCATTTGAGTTTGTTTTTTATCTGCTTTTAAATTTGAATTCACCAAATATCCCTACCTCTACGAAGGTGATTTAACTCAAATTTATCGGTACAAATTGTATTTTTTCAAAAACATGTTATACAACATAACATTTACCCGGTACGATTTATCCTCACCGGTGTATTACTTAATGAAGCCATAAAATATTTGAATGCATATGCAAAGTTTACTGAAAAAATACATTGCGAATCGACTCTCCAACAAGGAATTGGTTGATTTAAAAAATATCGTCAATACAATGACCGATGAGGAGTTAGAGTTCCACTTGCTTGAGTGTTGGAAAAAAGAGACAGGGCAAGTTGCGGGACAAGACCTTTTAGATGAATTGAAGTACCGCATTGATCAGGTCAATACAAGAACAACACGGAATAGCAGCAGGACATGGCGTAAATTGGCAGGAATAGCCGCTGCCGTACTCATTCCTCTGTTTGCTGCTTTCCTTTATTTAGTAATTGAGAAAGCCCCGGTGCACAACACCAACGACATGACAGTTTATGTAGGGTCAGGGGAACGTTCAACTGTTGTATTGCCTGATGGTACGAAAATAAACCTCAACTCAGAAACACAGTTAACTTATGATACACGGAATTTCAATCGTAAGTTTTGTAAAGTAAGCTTGGATGGTGAAGCCTACTTTCAGGTTGCTAAAAACAAGAAAAGACCTTTTATCATTCAAACGGATCATTTACAAGTAGAAGTATTGGGAACTGAATTTAATTTACGTGCCAGAAAGGATGAATCGGTAACAGAAGTCAATCTTGTAGAAGGAAAAGTAATGCTCACAAACTCCCAAAACCCTAAAGATACAGCAACATTGGTTGCCGATCACCGCGCGATATTCGACGAAAATACAGGCTCAATCACCGTTGATAAAATTGATCCTTCAAACGCAGCTCCCTGGCTAAAAGGAGAGTTAACTTTTTATGCAACGCCTATTCAGACCGTACTCAAAGAGATTGAGCGCAGTTACGGCATCAACTTTACGATGACGCACAGTGAGGTAATTACCGATGATCTGTTCACGGGAACATTCTCAACAATTAACCTGCGCGAGACATTGGAAATCCTTAAGATGCATTATAAATTCAATTACACCATCAAAGGGAAATCTGTTATTATAGAAAATTTCAGAGTAAATAAAAAGGGCATTTGATTGTATATTCTTTTAAAAAAGACATCTGTTCATTGACCTTCTAAATCAAAATCAAAATGAATGACCAATTAAAACGCATCGTATCCATTGTGATTATTTTATGTTGTTTTGCAGGCTTATCTTTTGCACAACAAAACACACTAACCATCGATGTTGAAAATGCTAATCTTGAAAAGATTTTCGAATTGATTGAGAAGCAAACAAGCTATAAGTTTTCTTACCGCAACATCATCATCGACAAAACTTCCGATATTAATCTAAAAGTGGATCAAGCTACTATTTCTGAGGTTTTACAAGCCATTCTTCCTCAAAAGGGCTTACAATATGATATCACTTCAGAAAAATCCATTGTGATCACTCCGCTTCCTCATTCAACCAACCTCACCGGTACACCGAAAAAAATCTCGGGAAAAATCACTGATGATACGGGGGAATCCATCATCGGTGCTAACATCAAGGTGGAGGGTAGTACAGTTGGTACCATCTCCGACTTCAATGGTAATTTTGAGATTGAAGTTCCCGAAAATGGGTCAATATCCATTACATACATTGGATATGATACGCAATTAATAAAAGTAGATGGGAAGACGCACTTCGATATTGTTTTAAGGGAAAATGCCAAAGAATTAGAAGAAGTTGTTGTAGTAGGTTATGGTACCCAGAAAAAATTAAATTTGACCGGCTCGGTTTCCATGGTCACCTCAGACGATTTGGATTCAAGGCCGGTTTCAAGTGTATCAAGCGGATTGCAAGGGTTGTTATCCGGTGTGACTGTGGTCAATGTTTCCGGTCAGCCGGGCGCAAACAACTCCAGCATCCGGATACGCGGGCTGGGAACTATTGGAAATGCCAATCCCCTGGTGTTGATAGATGGCGTAGAAGGTGATATGAATACCTTGAATCCCGAAGACATCCAAAGCATTTCGGTCTTGAAAGATGCCGCATCTTCTTCCATTTATGGTGCTCGTGCGGCAAACGGCGTTATCCTGGTCACTACTAAAAAACTCAATGTCAAAGGAGCAGCTCCCACTATTTTCGTAAATGCTTACTACGGTTCACAAACTCCTACACGTTTGCCTGAGATGGCGGATGCCATTGATTTTATGAAACTTGACAATGAAGCCCGTGCAAATGTTGGAACAGGAAAGGCATGGACTGATCAGCATTTTGACCATGTCATCAACAACACGGAACCGAATTATTTCGGGAATACAAACTGGATAGCTGAGGTATTGAACAAACATGCCCCACAACAGAACTATTCTGTTAACCTCAACGGGACTTTGGGTAATTCCGGATATCTTATATCGTACCGGTATTTTGATCAAGCCGGCTTGACAGTAGGTAATTCGACCGGAGAGCAACGGCATAATTTGCGTTTCAAGGTAAATTCGCGATTGCTTGACAAAGTGGAGATCAGTTCTAATATAGGTTATACCATGCAAGATGTGATCTCACCGATCGGTTCACTCACAAGCGGAGGTGGAGCCATCTACACCGCCATGCGCATAGCACCGAATGCTCCCGTATATTACACCGATGGGTCCTGGGCATATGGCGGAGGAAACACCAATCCGGTCGCCATTTTACATGACGGAGGAAACACAACCTTAGACGCAGATGAAATGTCTTTGCTTAATACAGCCAAAATAGAACTGCTGGAAGGTTGGGATGTCACTGCTACTTACAGCATCGTTAACCGCAACACGTGGACAGATATCCTCAAAAAAAACAATCACTTTTACCAACCCGGAAACACCGGAAATACCTCAATATATTTATAACAATCCGAACAGTTTAGAAAATATCAGTACGCGAAAAAGGCAACAAACCCTGATCGTTCAATCCAACTTTGATTTTCAAATCGGAGAACATACGATTTCCGGTGTAGGAGGATTCTCGCAGGAATGGTCAGTATTCCGTCGTTTTGAAGCGTCCCGCATTAACTTGTCCACCGAGAAACATCCTACGCTTAATTTGGGCTCCAAAGAAGGCATGAGTAATACCGGTGATGCGGCACAATGGGCTATCCGTTCGGGATTCGGTCGCTTGAATTATAATTATAACGACAGGTATTTGGTTGAATTTAACCTGCGGTACGACCTGTCGTCACGTTTTCATAAGTCAAACAGAGGTGGCCTCTTTCCATCGTTTTCAGGGGCGTGGAGACTTACCGAGGAGCCGTTTATGCAGTTTTCCCGGGCTATTTTTGATAATTTGAAATTGCGCGCTTCATGGGGAATGTTGGGAAATCAATATGTGGGTTCTACCGATTATCCTTATTTATCGGTATTGAACGAAGTGACCGGATTGTCTGCGATCGGAACGCATGGCACCGTGGGTTACACACAAACCACATTAGCTAATCCGTTGCTTACCTGGGAAAAGATTGATATGTTCGACCTCGGATTGGATATTGCTTTGTTCAATAGCCGTTTGAATATCACTTTTGATTGGTATGATAAAAATACCAAGGGAATATTACTTCAACTCAATTATCCCAATCAAATCGGAGCCAGGCCTTCCGAACAAAATGTCGGAGCAGTTAATAACCGAGGCTGGGAAACAGACATAGCCTGGCGCGATCAAATTGGGAAGCTCTCGTACGGTCTTTCCTTTAATTTGTCGGATGTTAAAAATAAAATTACCGATTTGGGTGAATCATCACCCGACTTGAGTTCTTACCTGATCCGTCAGGTAGGCTATCCGATTGATGCGTTCTATGGCTATATTGCTAAAGGCTTGATGACTCCGGACGATTTTAAGGTTTTCGATGATTTTGAACAAAAATATTACAATCCGAAAATTCCTACTGTGATGGGTCCTGACTATCAACCGGGAGACATCAAATATAAAGATATCAGTGGTCCCCAAGGTATTCCGGATGGAAGAATATCCCCTGAATACGATAGGGTCGTATTGGGCAGTGCCATCCCAAGATATACCTATCACTTTAAAGCCGATCTTGCTTACCGGAATTTTGATTTTTCATTTTCAATTCAGGGTGTCGGAAAAGCAGATGGTTATCTGACAGGTACAGCCCGGCATGCTTTCCAGGATATGGCAGCTTATCCGCAAAAATATCATTTGGAAAGATATCATCTTGAAACCAATCCCAACCCTGATGCAAGTTATCCGAGGTTGACATACAATACCGATTTTAATCAATCTACTTTTTCAACTTTCTGGCTTGAAGATGCTTCGTATTTACGCTTAAAGAACGCGCAGTTGGGATACACCCTGCCTGCAGAAACAACCAAAAAGATAAAAATTGACAAATGCAGATTTTATGTGTCCGGAGATAACTTGTTTACATTCAGCAATTTCTTTTATGCATATGATCCGGAAACCCCCATCTCAAGAGGAGGATATTATCCCCAGGTAAAAACATTCGTGGCGGGTGTCAATCTGATATTTAAGTAATTTAAAGTGAAATTAAGCCATAATCAAATGAAGATGAAAAACTATTATATCTACATTCTCATAACAATCATGGCATTATTGCCGGCATGTAATGATGATTTTTTGGAGAGACCTCCATTAGATACGCTGACCAATGAGAATTTTTGGCAAAGCGAAACGCACCTGGTCAGTGCTGCCAATGCACTTTATTCTGCCATGAATGGTAAAGATGTGCTGAACGTATTTGAATCTATGGGTGAAATGGCTCCCTGGGCAATTACTACAGCTTACCGCACCATCGGAGGAGGAAACTATGCAACCGATATCACACAGGTCAATAATATTTGGGTAAGGGCTTATTACAACATAGGTAGATGCAATTATTTCCTGAACAACTACCAACGTGCTGTTAAGGTTTCCGACAAGATCAGGGAGCGGTATGCTGCCGAAGCTTATTTTTTCCGTGCTTATGATTATTGGATGTTGACGTCCCTTTTTGGGGATGTGCCCTATATTACCAAAGAATTGAATGTGTACTCCCCGGATGTATATAGAGGTCGTGACCCGCGACAGGCAGTAATAGACAGTATTACTTCCGATTTGGAAAGAACCTATCGGAATCTTCCTGAGTTTATAGCCCCTGCATCTGCCGAGTTCGGACGCATCTCTCAGGGAGCAGCTCTTACATTGCTGTCCCGGATTTATCTGTATAACGAAAAATGGAGTCAGGCTGCCGATGCGGCAAGACGTGCCATGAATTTGGGTTATTCTCTTTATACCACGGGTAACACACAAAATGATTATCGCAATCTCTTTAATTTTACAGGCAGGGCTTCCCGCGTAAGTGCAAATAAAGAAACTATTTTAGCTTATGTTTATAATTTCGATCTCGGCACCGATGCCCGGACTTCGCATAATTTGTCGCGCGAGCTTTGGGTACCAAACGATTACTCGCGGTTCACTCCCACCAAAAGAATGATTGAAACCTGGCTGACCGCTGACGGTAAACTATGGGATCCGACTTCAGTGAACAAATATGAGGAAGTGTTTGAAAATCGCGATCCAAGGATGAAACAATCCTTGTTGCCTCCCAATACTCCGTGGGAAGGAAGAAAGGACGGTAATCCCAATAATACCAACAACGCCCTGTTTACGTATCCGAAACTTTCTAATGACAAAGACGGATGCATGACCTATTCGGGATATTATATCTATAAATATGTAGAACCCACCAAAGTTGGGCAAGTGGGGCAGGATGACAACGATATTATTTTCTTTCGCTATGCCGAAGTATTGTTGAATTACGTAGAAGCACGTGAACAGGCAGGTGGCATTACACAAGCTACTTTAGACAGCACCATCAACCAGTTGAGAAACCGTGTGGGCATGGTGCCGCTGACATTATCTAATATTCCTGCCGGATCAAGTTTGAGGGCAGAAATAAGAAGAGAAAGAACGGTAGAATTGTTTTTTGAAGGACATCGCTACCTGGATTTAATTCGTTGGAGAGAAGCGGAGGTGCTGGGAGAAGATTTGTTGGGTGTAAACCGCAGATGGCTGGATCCAAATAAGCTTCCTCCCAATATTTTGGAAACTTTGAAATGGAAGAATGTAAATGGTGAAAGATATTTAATCATAGAGGAAGGTCGGAATTTCAATCCTACCAAACATTATCTTTTGTCTCTGCCGTTTACTCAAATGCAACGCAATCCCAACCTGCGTCCGAATAATCCGGGATGGGATTAAAGCTTTAAAGATAACCGAATGAATGATAACAGATATATAAAGAGATTGAACAAAAGCTTATGGCTGATTTGCTGGGTCATGGCAACTCCCGCTTTGATGGCACAGACTGTTGTATCACTGCGTGTGATGTCGATGAACATAAAAGAGGGAGGTGAGTTGGCAAATTATGATGCTGAGGCTTATAGTGCTTGTATCCGGGAATACAGTCCGGATGTAGTTGTTTTTCAGGAAATGGACAATTTTACCAACCGCAACGGTAAAAAAGATTTACTCTCGGAAATGGCTGTCCAGCTTGGCATGTTTGCTTATTTCGGTAAGGCTTTTAGTTATGGTGGGGGAGATTTCGGGAATGCAATCCTTTCAAAATATCCCTTTTACAATGCCAAAACAATTACTTCCAAGTCTGCAGCGGCTGAAGTGAGGTCTTGTGCATGGATTGATATAGTTCTGCCAAATAAACGTAAGGTGCGGGTGGCAGTAACACATTTGGATGTGTCAGGTGACAGTCAGGGGCGCATCAGCATGTTGGCTGCCATCAATAAAAATATTTTGGATGAGCATGAATTGCCAACCCTGCTGATAGGAGATTTTAATGCCACACCTGATTCCGACACCATGAATTATGCTAAGTTTAAATGGCAGGATATAGGTGTGGGTACCGGAAATACAATTCCGAGCAATAACCCGGAAAGTCGTATTGACTATGTGATGGGAAATCCGTCAAACTGGATTAAAAAAGAGTATGATGTTGTTTGTTATCCTGAATTGTCGGACCACTGTTTTATAGTAGCAGATGTAGAATATCCATAAAGTAAGAAAGATGAAATTACCATCATTGTTGACATATATAATAACAGCAGTAACCGTCGTTACAACGGGCTTCTTCTCTTGTTGCGATCCCATCGAAGATAAAGGATATGAGGCTCCTGCTCCACCTGCTGAAATCAACACGAGGAATGTACTAACGGTTGAGTTCTACTCTAAACTGAATGGAGAAACACTATTTGACAACAAGGGATATGAGACAATCATAGATCACATTCTTAATAATACCAAAACATTGGCTTATTTTTTCGACCGTTCCGATGCAGTCATAGGGGAAACTTCACCTGCAGTCGAAATCGGATGGAAAACAAAAACCAAATCGTTCTTTGTCCAAAATAATTATACCGGAACACCTGTCCGGGGAACAGGGATCTTAGTCAGACCCATCATCAACAATTTTGAAGGAACAGGAATACCCGATACTTTGTTTGTTGGTGGATGTACTTTAATGGCTCCGTTGGGAGCGGCTGTTGCACTTACTTTAAGTACATGTCAATTAAATCATGAGTATCAATTTGCACCCTTGGTCAAGACTCATCAAGATTTATCAAGCAATAACAAATTGATAATTGGAACCATCAAAAGTGAATTTGCGGATGATTTAGCGTCATATTTAAAATTCAATATGAAAGATTTCAGACTGCATCAATCAGATGAACAGGAAAAATCGTATCAGTTTTTTGTGTTAAGTCCTCTCCATTTTGTTGTAAGAGAGGTAGTGTTTGAAAACAAAACGAATATCCCGGCTTACAAAATTCAAATTGAACATTTGAATTGAGGGGATAGAATAAAGACTTTATTAAAACTAAATGATGATGACACAATACTTTAAAAACATCCTCTTATGCCTGGCTCTCTCTTTAGGGGCAGTCTTGCCGGCTCAGGATGCAGAGCTGAAAATTATGACTTATAACCTTCGTTTTGGTGAAATGGCATCCCTGGAAGAAATGGCAGATTACATTAAAGACCGGCAACCCGATATAGTAGCCCTGCAAGAATGTGACTGGAAGACAAACAGAGAACGCGCATTACATCAAAACGGGAAAGCTTTTGTAAACGAGTTGGCTTATCACACAGGTATGTTCGGATTATATGGAAAAGCTATTGATTACAAAGATGGCTATTACGGTCTTGGCATCTTGTCCAGGTATCCGATAGTGAAAAGTGAGCGGGTGTTTTTGCCCAATCCGGAACCAAAGAAAGAGCAGCGCATTCTCTTGATGGCAGAAATCGAATTGCCGGATGGATCAAGTATAACGTTTATCTCAACGCATCTTGAAGTGTCCTCTGCGGAAGCAAGGAAGGAGCAGATAAGCTTTATTAATTCTAAAATAAAAGAAATGGATACGCCTGTTATTTTAGCAGGTGATTTAAATGCAATACCGGATTCCGAAGAGATCAAAAAGGGGTTTCATACCTGGTTTAATGCTACTGATACGGTGTACACCTTTGCATCTTATGAACCGAAAACCAAAATCGATTATATCTTCGGATATCCGCAGGAAATATTCAGTTTAATTCAAACGGGAGTTGACACGGATTGTAAATTATCCGATCATTTTCCGGTATCTTCCACCATACAGATAAAACGATAAATTTTTAATCAATTCATTATTATATAACAAATCAATCATTTATAAATTATAAATTTACAATTATGAAACGAATTATTTTTCCATTATGCATGATGCTTATCACAGTCACAGTTTTTGTTGCCTGTGATGATGAAAAGGTGAAGCAGGCCAATGTTCAGTTTGCCTTGGAGCAAACAAGTTTTGAATCTTTACCATTGGCTGAACCCATACAGATCACCGGCACCGTTACAGCGGATAATACCATTACCGGTATTTATTTTACGGGTGTCAAATCGGAAGGTGGTGCTTACGCAGCCAAAGGCGATGCCCAGGAATTCCTGATAATAAATTCCAAAGATCCGAAGAATATCAGTGTCAATATGGAGTATTTTGTTGACTCCAAAGAAATGACACATATTGAAGTAAAAGTGATGGTGGATAAGGCTTCTAAAAGTCATTATATCCCTGTTGGGACCGTGACCGGTGAAGCCAAAGGTTCTGCATTTGTCGGTCAGGTTATTCTGCGGGCAGACACCTTGGTTTGGAACGCAGAGAATACACCTGATGTTTACACAACTCCCAATACAGGCGCTATCAGTAACACGCCTTCATTCTTTTCCATCCACGGGGTGGACATCAACGGCGAGAAGAAACACGTATTATCCATTGAAGATTTGCGCTCGGTAGAAGGCTTAAACGGTAGTTTCTGTTTTTTGAATGTATTGCAGAATACTGGCAACAGAGCTTATATCGGTGGACAGCGCGGCTATATGTTCTCCAACCTTTGGCCCTCGCAATTAGGTGGCGGAACAACCGGTCGTCAATGCGATTTGTATGAAATTGACGGGAAAGCCATTCGCCAGGAAAATATTGATACTACGGAATTTAAGATCATCGCAGGCTCATGGATGGGCGAAGGTTGGAAAGAAGACAGATACAAATTTGTTGACTCCCTCTTTGTGGTGACCAGTGATGAAGCTACTACTGAAGCAGCTAAGTTGAAAGCTCATTATTTGCTTGGTAAAATCCAAACTGTATTGGACAATGCTACCTTGGGTGAAGAAAATGAACCTACTAATTTAGACCCCAGGAGATATGCCCGCAGAAGGACCGATGCAGGTACGACAGGTACAAAAGTTATGAGTGAAAACTACCGTGTCGGAGATTACATCATCCTGAGAAATCAAAAAGGAGGCAAATTGTACTACGGCATCATGCAAATTGCCCAGATGTATGATGATACTCAGACTTTTGTTGAGGTGGAAGGTGTGGGACAAAAAATCGGGAAGGATGAAGCACACGACCTTTTCCTCAAACCGCTGATCCTGAATATTAAGGTTCAGACGCAGTTGGATAAAAAATGAGATTAATAATAAGCCATAATTGCTTGATTTAGATATAATTTCTATGGATATTCTTAGCATTTCTATACTCGTATTGCTCAGCATTGTGCTGATTATCCTGCTGACTTCGGTGGTCAGGTTAAACGCCTTTGTATCGCTGTTTACCGTGGCTCTGTTGTTGGCGGTGATAACTTTACGAGACAGGAATGTTGTGGAAATTCTAAAACAAGGCTTTGGCAGTACAATGGCATCCATTGGCTTCTTGATTATTTTCGGGGCAATGATCGCAGTTGTATTGGAAAAGACAGGAGGTGCGGCAAGCATTGCGAATTATATCTTATCAAAGACGGGAACACGAAAAGCTGCTTCAGCAATGGGACTGACCGGATTTATTGCAGGGATGCCCATATTCTGTGATTCCGGTTTTATCATTCTAAGCGGATTGGCGAAGTCTTTCAGCACGAAGGCCAAAGTGGCATTGCCCCTGGTAGCTTTCGTGCTGGCTACTTCTCTTTATTCGGTACATTGCTTAATACCGACACATCCCGGTGCATTGGCCGCCTCCGGGATCATAGGTGCAAACATAGGGTATTTGGTGCTTCTGGGTACATTGGCTGCAATTCCCGGTGCTTTGGCAGCATTCTGGTGGATCAGATGGAGAACGGGCAAAGAACAGACGGTTGAGGTTGTTGAGGCAGAGAACAGTACAAGTCCTGTTCAGCTTGACGATGCCACTCTTCCGCCTGTATTTTTATCCTTTTTACCCATCATACTGCCTATATTGCTGATTGCAATCGGGTCATTGTTTTCTGTGATTAACCTGACCGAAACAAATCTGTTGGTTGATGTGCTCATATTTTTGGGTCAGCCGGTCATAGCTTTATTGGCAGGTGTATTGGCATCACTGTTACTGATAGATATACGTACGATAAATACCTTGAACGAGTTGTTTGAGAATGCCATTCAAAAAGCCGGACCTATTTTAATTGTAACGGCAGCCGGAGGGATGTTCGGACTTGTGATCAAAGAAACCGGTGTTGGTGCTTATTTGGGAGCCTTGTTGCTTGAGACAGGTATGGGCTTAACTGTTCCTTTTCTCATTGCATTTTTACTTAAAACAGCCCAAGGGTCGTCAACAGTGGCTATCATCACCGCTGCTTCCTTTGTAGTTCCAATGTTACCTGCCCTTGGTCTGGAATCGGAAGCAGGTAAACTGTTGGCCATGTTGGCTATGGGTGCAGGTTCGATGGTGTTTTCGCATGCCAATGATTCTTACTTTTGGGTGGTAAGCAAATTTTCAGGTATCAACATGACTACAACCCTGAAAGTGTTTTCAACAGCTACTGTCATCATGGGTGTTGTGGTTTTTATGTGTGTGTGGATTGCTTCCTTTTTAATATTGTAAAGCCATGAAACAGACTGCAAAAGAAATATTCTTAGCCGGCGTTGCAAGCGTGTTGCCTGATAAGTTAATTCGTTCACAGGTAAAATTAACCGGTAACAAATTGAAGGTGAGGGATAGTATTTACGACCTCAGCACGGTTAAAAATATTTTTGTGATAGGAGCAGGGAAAGCTTCTGCATTAATGGCATCTGAAATAGAGAATATACTCGGCAATAGAATTACTGCCGGGCATATCGTCACCAAATACAATCATGGGTGCAAATTGAAATACATCGAATTGTCGGAAGCCGGACATCCCGTTCCGGATCAAAACGGTTTGCGTGCAACACATGCAATCTTGAAAATTGCTCATCGAGCTGATGAGGATGATTTGGTTGTATGCCTGATCTCGGGTGGAGCTTCCGCCTTGCTGATTGATACTCCACCGGGTATTTCTTTAGAGGACATCATCAAGGTTAACGAAGTATTGTTGAAGTCCGGTGCTGATATCCGTGAAGTTAACACCATCAGAAAGCATTTTTCTAAGGTTAAAGGCGGACAGTTGGCAAAGGCAATTTATCCGGCAAAAATCATATGCCTTATTCTTTCGGATGTAGTAGGTGATCCGATGGATGTTATCGCTTCGGGTCCGACAGTGGCGGATACTTCAAATTTTATGGATGCAGCATGTGTCATTAAAAAGTATGAGCTATATAAACAATTGCCTCAATCCACCATCGAGTACATCGTACGCGGAGTAGCCGGTGTTGTGGCTGAAAATCCCGAAGTATATGACCCCTGTTTTAAAAACACGAAAAATAAAATAATAGGAAGCAATCAAACAGCTTTGGAAGCGGCAAGTAAAAAGGCTGTTGAAAAAGGATTTGAAACACACATCATTACCAATAGGTTGCAAGGAGATTACACACGAGTTGCCGATTTTATACTGCAAACTATTGATCAACATGACCATAAGATGGACAAACGACCGGTTTGTCTGTTATTTGGCGGGGAGCCAACCGTTCAAGTTCGCGGCAGCGGATTGGGCGGTCGCAATCAACATTTAGCATTGTACTTAGCTACAAAAATTAATGGCAAACGAAACGTAACCATCCTGTGCGCAGGAACAGACGGAACGGACGGTCCTACTGACGTAGCCGGTGCTATAGTTGATAATTATACCATATCCAAAGCGTTAAGTTTAGGTATTGACCCTGATTTGTATCTTGAAAATGCGGATTCTTATGCATTTTTCAATCAGGTTGAAGGGCATATTATAACAGGTTCAACACAAACCAATGTGATGGATATGATGATAACACTTATTTATTAATTTATTTATTTTATTTATTAACAGAATTATTATTCATTTTAAAATTTATTCATTATGAAAACAAAAATTTTACTATTGCTGAATCTGCTTTTAATAAGCACATTGTCTTTTGGGGCTACTTACACTGTAACCAACACAAATGCTGATGGAGATGGTTCTTTAGCTGGGGCTTATGAAGCAGCCGCTGATGGAGATACTATTGCGTTTAATGTTGATGCTGAATCATTTACCTTGCCTATAGTAGTCGATAAAGGTTTGACGATTGATGGTCTTAATCAATTTAATTCGAGTAAAATGATTTTAAAAAGAGATTCAATAAGTTATATTTCTATCATCGGTAAAACAATGACTCTTAAAAATTTGATTTTTGATGGTGAAGGAATAGCAGGCGAAATAGGTATCCTTGCAGATAATACTTCTACACTTAATATGGAAAGCTGTATATTTAAAAATATTAGTTCAGCCAGTAGAGCAAACAATGGAAGCGCTGCTCGTATTCAAGGTATAGCCAATATCAACAATTGTTTGTTTGAGAATAATGTTCAAGGAACCGGAACTTACGGTGGCGGCGCTATTTGTATTTATAATGCCGCTAATGTAAATATTGAAAATTCATCTTTTGTTGGTAATAAAGGTCAGAGAGGAGGAGCAATAAATGCCCATGGGACTGCGGCTTACTCATTAACAGTAACAAATACAACTTTTGCGAACAATGAAGCTGAAGGTAGCTCAAATGCCAGAGGTGGTGCTGTTTATCTGACAGCTCCGACAGCTCTGGAAGTTAATGCTAAATTTATCAATTGCACCTTTACCGGCAATTATGCAATAAACAATGGTGGCGGTCTGTGTGCTTTTGCCAGTTCAGGCAAAAAAATTAATATCGATTTGATCAACTGTATTATTGCATATAATAAGACAGGTAATCATTCCGATGTAGATGTGTGGAATTTGAATGACAGGGTATATTTTACTACGGCAAGTAATTGTATTTACGGAACAGCAGCAGGCGGAGCTGCCGGTATTGTATGGACAAATTCTATTCAGCCGGCTGACATTAACCTTGCTAATATTTTTGAGGAGATTGAAGATTGGACGGGCAGTTTTAAACGTCCCGTACTCAAAAGCGTTTCAGGACAAAAAATTGCAGCTATCCCTCAAAACAGTATTGCCAAGGGTGCCGGTATTGCCACTTTGGCGGGATTTACTATCCCAACAGAAGATCAGATAGGGTATGATCGCCCTGCAACACCTTCGATTGGGGCAGTAGAATATCATATTCCAACAGGTGTTTCCAATGCGGTTAATACCGAACTAAAGATGATGACAAAAGACAAAGTGATTTCTTTTACCGGTTTGTCGGGGGTGAGTCCTATAGCCGTGTACGGATTAACGGGTAATTTGCTGCATCAATCTTTAGTAGGCAACAATCAGGAAATTTCCCTGGATCATCTTTCAGATAATTTAGTGATTGTGCGCATAGATAATAAAAGTTTCAAAGCTTTTTTGAAGTAAGATATTATAAATATGGCAGAGCAATAGACGGTGTCTTATAAGTGCCCAACTGCCACGTTGCTTTCGATATTCGGGCTCAACCACTGGTGGCAGACACAAGGTATGCCCCTACTGCCCTCAATCTCAGCGCCTTGCATTTGAACACTTCTAAGACCTTTGGTTAAATATTTACTTATGAGACAGCCCCAGGCGTATTGCTCTGCCTAGTATTATATCATGGCCTGTGTAGGGCTTCTAACATCAAATTATTAATTGTCATGAAAAGATATACAACACTCTTTCTGTTATTTTGCTTTCCTCTGCTTCTTGCTGCAGGAAATATTAAATTGATGACTTATAATATTGAAACCAACAAGGGTTTTAATTTTCAATCTTTTCGCATTTCAAAGCATGCACAAGTCATTGCTTCTTGTGGTGCTGACATTGTTGCCGTACAAGAAGTTACAGGAAATTCCAATTTTAACAACTTAAAAAGTAAATCCGGTTTATCCGGACATTGGTATGATATTACCGGAGATGGTTACGGCATAGGTGTTTTGTGGAAAGCTTCTTTAGGTACGCCGAACATTACCAATGTTAAAATCGATCCTACACCCGGATCTACTGATCCCGAAAGCAGGGCATACATCATTGCCGAATTTGAAAACTTTTATTTTATCAGCACACATTATAGTTTGAATGCCGATGACCGGGATACCATGACTGCAAGCATCATCAGTTTTGCCAATACAGCCGGTAAAACGGTTTTTGTAGGAGGTGATTTCAATGCGCAACCGACCTATACAGCCATGCAAACTTTTCAAAGCAATGGCTTTAATATTCTCAATGATCTGAATGATAAAACTTATACAAGCAGTAATCCTGAATCTTTGATTGATATGATCTTAGGGTTCAGAAAAACAGCTTCAGATAAGGAATATACAGTGATTGAGAAAGGTGTGCCTACCCCGCCATCCGGTGTGGTTTTAAAGGACATTTCCGACCATTTGCCTTATTGTGTTACTGTGGATATAGCTGATGTGAATACGAATGAAGGTTTGACCGTAACCAATACCAATGCTTCAGGTGAAGGCTCGTTTGCACAGGCATTCGCCAATGCCCTGGCCGGTGATATTATCAATTTCAACTTTGATGGTACGGAAATTACACTGCCGGATCCGGAGGATGCAATGACCATGAAAAGCATTACTATCAACGGGTTCAATGCATTCAACGGAGAAAAGGTGATCTTCAAACAAGCAGGAGAAGGTAAAAGTTTTTTCAAGTTAAACTCCGGAATTACCGGAACTTTCCAAAATATCATTTTTGATGGAACCGGCATATTGGGTAATTCAGCCATCACAGCAGCGAATGGTTCAACTTTAAATATTGACAATTGCGCATTTAAAAATATCAATGCACAAAAAAGCAATGGAGGAGCTTTACGCCTTCAGGGTGTCACCAATATATCGAATTCATTATTTGAGGGCAATTATTCCAACGGAGGCTATGGTGGCGGTGCCATTTGCATTTACAATGCTGCCGATGTGAAAATTGAAAATTCATCCTTTATTGGTAATCAAGCTCCGAGAGGAGGGGCTGTTATGGTCAATTCCAGTGTGGAAACTCCATCAAAGCTCGAAGTGATCAATTCTACTTTTGCAAACAATAGTGTAGAAGGAGAAACAAATGCGCGTGGAGGTGCAGTGTATCTTCAAGCTAGTTTGACAGCAGCCACACAAATTAATTCAACATTTATCAATTGCACATTTACCGGTAATTATGCCATAAACAATGGCGGTGGCTTATGTGCTTTTGCCAGCTCAGGCAGAATTATTAATATTGATATGATCAACTGTATTATTGCATATAATAAGACAGGTAATAATTCCGATATAGATGTGTGGAATCTGAATGACAGGGTATTCTTTAAAACGGCAAGTAATTGTATTTACGGGTCAACATTGGGCGGAGCTGCCGGTATTGTGTGGACAAATTCTATCCAACCGGCTGACATTAACCTTGCTGATATTTTTGAGGAGATTGAAGATTGGACAGGTAGTTTCAAACGTCCTGTTATAGCTGATGTGCAGAATTTGAAAGTCATTAATTTGTCGGAAAACAGCATTGCCAATGGTGCCGGTATTGCTGCTTTGACAGGATTTACCATTCCAACAGCGGATCAGGTGGGTTACGTTCGCCCTGCAACGCCTTCGGTTGGGGCAACAGAATATCATATTCCGGCAGGCGTTTCCAATGCGGTTAATTCTGAATTAAAAATGATGATAAAAGATAAAGTAATTTCTTTTACCGGTTTGTCGGGGGTAAGTCCTATAGCCGTGTACGGATTAACGGGTAATCTGCTGCATCATTCTTTAGTAAGCAATAATCAGGAAATTTCTCTGGATCATCTTTCGGATAATTTGGTGATTGTGCGCATAGATAATAAAAGTTTTAAAGTCTTTTTAAAGTAAATATTAAACACGGCAGAGCAATAGACGGTGTCTTATAAGTGCCCAACTGCCACGTTGCTTTCGACATTCGGGCTCTGCCTTGTATTAGGCTTCTAACATCAAATTATTAATTGTCATGAGAAAATATACAACATTCTTTCTGTTATTTTGCTTTCCTCTACTTCTTGTTGCAGGAAATATTAAGTTGATGACTTATAATATCGAAACCGACAAAGGTTTTAATTTTCAATCTTTTCGCATTTCAAAGCATGCACAAGTCATTGCTTCCTGTGGTGCTGACATTGTTGCCGTACAGGAAGTTACCGGAAATTCCAATTTTAATAACTTAAAAAGCAAATCCGGTTTATCCGGACATTGGTATGATATTGCCGGAGATGGTTACGGCATAGGTGTTCTGTGGAATGCTTCTTTAGGTACGCCGAACATTACCAATGTTAAAATTGATCCTGCACCCGGTTCCTCCGATCCTGAAAGTAGGGCATACATCATTGCTGAATTTGAAGATTTTTACTTTCTCAGTACACATTTTAGTTTGGATGCCAATGACCGGGATACCATGACTGCAAGCATCATCAATTTTGCCGATACAGCCGGTAAAACGGTTTTTGTGGGAGGTGATTTCAATGCGCAACCGACCTATAAAGCCATGCAAACTTTTCAAAGCAATGGCTTTAGTATTCTCAATGATCTGAATCATAAAACTTATACAAGCAGTAATCCTGAATCTTTGATTGATATGATCTTAGGGTTCAGAAAAACAGCTTCAGATAAACAGTACACGGTAGTTGACAAGGGTGTGCCAACCCCGCCGTCCGGTGTGGTTTTGAAAGATATTTCCGACCATTTGCCTTATTGTGTTACTGTAGATATAGCTGATGTGAATACGAATGAAGGTTTGACCGTAACCAATGCCAATGCTTCGGGTGAAGGCTCATTTGCGCAGGCATTCGCCAATGCCGTGGCCGGTGATATTATCAATTTTAATCTTGATAGTACGGAAATTACACTGCCGAATGCAATGGCCATGAAAAATATTACCATCAACGGATTCAATGCATTCAACGGAGAAAGGATGATCTTCAAACCTGCAGGATCAGATAAAAGTTTTTTCACGCTAAGCTCAGGAATTACCGGAACTTTCCAAAACATCGTTTTTGATGGAACCGGCATATTGGGGAATTCAGCCATTGATGCAGCAAATGGTTCGACTTTGAATATTGATAATTGTGTATTTAAAAATATCAATTCACAAAACAACAATGGAGGAGCGATGAGAGTTCAGGGTGTAGCCAATATATCGAATTCACTATTTGAAGGCAATTATTCCAACGGAAATCAAGGTGGCGGTGCCATTTATATTTACGACGTCGCTGATGTAAAAATTGAAAATTCATCTTTTATTGCTAATCAAGCTCAGAGAGGAGGAGCTGTTATGGTCAATTCCACTGTAGGATCTCCATTAAATCTTGAAGTGATCAATTCTACTTTTGCAAACAATAGTGTGGAAGGAGCATCAAATGCACGTGGAGGTGCAGTATACCTTCAAGCTAGTTTTTCAGCAGCTACACTAATTAATTCAAAATTTATCAATTGCACCTTTACCGGTAATTATGCCATAAACAATGGTGGTGGTTTATGTGCTTATACTAACAACGATACTAAAAAAATTTATATCGATATGATCAACTGTATTATTGCATATAATAAGACGGGTAATCATTCCGATATAGATGTGTGGAATTTGGGTTCAAGGGTATATTTTAATACGGCAAGTAATTGTATTTACGGAACAGCAGCAGGCGGAGCTGCCGGTATTGTGTGGACAAACTCTATCCAACCGGCTAACATTAACCTTGCTGATATTTTTGATGAGATTGAAGATTGGACGGGTAGTTTCAAACGCCCGGTCATAGCCAATATTCAAGGTTTGAAAGTCGCTAAATTATCGAAATACAGCATTGCAAGCGGTGCCGGTGTTGCTACTTTATCCGGCTTTTCCATACCGACCACAGATCAGATAGGAAATGATCGTCCCTCTACACCTGCAATAGGTGCTTTAGAAGTCATCGCTGATTTCCCTACCCGGGATATTCAGCATTCGAGCGACGAGAACTCCACCCGCATTTTTGTAAAAAACAAAACCATCTCTTTTCAGGGATTGTCCGGTGCACAAATGTTGTCAGTTTACAGCATGACCGGTAGTTTATTACATCAATCGTTGGTCAATAACCACGAATATTTATCCCTGAATCATCTTTCAGATAATTTGGTAATTGTGTGTGTTGAGGGGAAAAGGTTTAAAATTTTTCTGAAATAAAATAGGCGGTGTCTTATAAGTGCCCAACTGCTGCGTTGCTTTCGATATTCGGGCTCGTGAGTTCCGTGTTCCGGGGTGCGGGTTCCGTGTTCCGTGGTGCGAGTTCTGTGTTCTGTGTTCTGTGTTCCGAGATGATTGAATATTTGTTTTGAGACACCGCCAAACACAAAAACTGACTGACGTTTCAAACGTAAAAACAAACAACAACAACGTAGAGACGCCACATGTGGCGTCTCAAACACAAAAACAAACAAACAACAACGTGGGGACGCCATACCATGCCATACCATGTGGCGTCTCTACAAAATATTTTATTTTTGAAAAATTGGGATAAAATGTGTTTATATTGATTATTTTTGCACAATGTTTTTCAGGTAAAAAGGCATTTTATAAGACACCACACAGTGACAAAAAAAATCGATAGTTCCCCTTTGTTGATTGATGATTACGACTACGGCTTGCCGGATGAGAGAATAGCCAAATACCCCCTGGCAGAACGGGATCAGTCTAAGTTATTGGTTTATCGGCAAGGCAAAATCAGCGAGGATGTTTTTATCCATGCTGCCGATTATTTACCGGAAAACACTTTATTGGTGTATAACAATACCAAAGTCATCCATGCCCGTATTCTGTTTCAGAAAGCAACCGGAGCTCAAATTGAAGTCTTTTGTCTGGAACCGGTCGCCCCTGCCGATTATGCCTTGTCGTTGGGCGCAACCAACGGGTGTGTGTGGAAATGTATAGTCGGCAATCTGAAAAAATGGAAGCAAGGTCCTTTGACAAAATCCATTGTTGTCAATCAATACTCATTTGAGTTGACAGCTTCCTTGTTAACTTCGGAAGGCAATGCGCAATATATCAGCTTTAGCTGGAGTAATCCTCAGATCAGCTTTGCTGAAGTATTGGAGCAATCCGGAGAAATACCCATTCCGCCCTATTTGCGCCGCAAGGCGGAAGAAAGCGACAAGACAACCTATCAAACTGTTTATTCAAAAATAAAAGGTTCGGTGGCTGCTCCGACAGCCGGTCTGCACTTTACCGAAGCCGTGATGCGCAGCTTGAAACAAAAACATATCCAAACCGCTGAACTTACCTTACACATTGGCGCCGGCACTTTCCAACCGGTAAAATCTACAGATGTAGCCGATCATCAGATGCATACCGAATTATTTGTTGTCAGCAAAACAACGATTAAAAATTTATTGCATCGGTTGGGAAACATTATTGCAGTGGGAACTACCACCGTACGAACCCTGGAAAGCTTGTACTATATAGGCTTACAAATTATTCAGAAAAAGGCTGTGCATGAAGCATGTTTTTTTATCAGTCAGTGGGAACCCTATCAACAAAAATCTGACATTTCGTCAGAAACATCCTTATTGGCAGTCATTGATTATTTAAAAATCCATAACCTGGATGCAGTTCTTGCCCAAACGCAAATCATCATCCAGCCCGGATATCAGTTTAAAATTATTGAGGGGATGTTCACGAATTTTCATCAGCCGAAAAGCACGCTATTGCTGTTGGTATCGGCATTTGTGGGGGAAAACTGGAAGCGGATCTATGATTATGCCTTGCATCATGATTTTAGGCTTTTGAGTTATGGCGATAGCTCTTTGCTATTAAAATGAGTGTCAGTCTGTAGGCTGCTGGCAGAAAATTTGACAATGGCCGGGGTCCGTGGTGCGGGTTCACGAGTTCCGAGTTACGGGGTGCGGGTTACGTGGTGCGGGGTCACGAGTTCCGAGTTACGGGGTGCGGGTTCACGAGTTCCGGGGTCAGTCTTGACTTTTTTTGCTTCGGTCAAGACAAAAAAATGAAGAATAAATTGAATAGTAATTATTTATCTTTTTTTAAACAAAAAATTATAAACACATTGAATTATGTATATCTGGATTATCTTTATTGCCGTAGCCATAGCGAGCTTTGCTATACAAGCCTCGTTGAATTCAAAATTTAAGAAGTACTCAAAAATACCGGTTGGACTGACCGGGAGGGAAGTTGCCTATAAGATGCTGCAGGCAAACGGTATCACGGATGTGAAAGTCATTTCCACACCGGGTCAACTTACCGATCATTACAATCCCACCAATAAGACCGTCAACCTGAGTGAAGGAGTTTATAATTCAGCAAACGTGGCGGCTGCCGCAGTTGCTGCACACGAGTGCGGACATGCCGTGCAACATGCGCATGCCTATGCTCCTTTGAAGATGCGTTCAAGTTTGGTCCCCGTGGTAAACTTTGCTTCTAAATGGATGCAATGGTTGTTGCTGGCAGGAATTATCTTCGTTGAATCTTTCCCTTATTTGCTGTTGGCAGGGATTATCCTATTTGCCACTACGACGCTGTTCAGCTTCATCACCCTGCCCGTTGAGATAGATGCCAGTAGGCGTGCTTTAGCCTGGTTGAGCAATGCCGGCATTACAAATTATTCAACGCAGGGACCTGCAAGAGACGCTCTAAAAACAGCCGCATATACCTATGTAATCGCTGCTTTAGGTTCTCTGGCATCTTTGATCTATTACATCATGATTTTTACGGGAAGAAGGAATTAGCGTTGTTTGAATCCAAATCTCCTTTTCCAGGCGGGAGTTTCTTCCGCCTTTTTGATAATCTCTTCATTGTCTAAGTCTTCCAAATCGACAGTGACAATTTCTTCTTGCGACTCCTCTTGTGAAACGGGTTGTTGACCCAACAGGCTACTGATGCTGTCAGGAGCGGGAGTTTCTTTTTCAGCGGGAATCTCTTCTTCAGGCTCTTTGTCGGCTGCATAATATGCTTCTATGGACTTCTCCAGCCGGTCTTTTTCCTGATCATCCGGTACAGCAACAGGTTCCGGGGTTTCTTCTGTAATTTCTTCACCATCTAAACTGACCATCCGAACGGGCTCTTTGACGGTTTTTTCTTTGCTTTCTTTCGTAGCCGGCATGCCTGGAATATCCGACACATTATAACCTGTGGCAATCAGGGTAATTTTAACCTGTTCGCCCAATTCGTCATCAAAAGATGCACCCCAGATCACCTGAATATCCTCCCCGATAGAAGCCATGAAATCATTGATCTGTTGCACTTCTTCCATCTTGACTTGATGTTCGGTGGAACAATACAAATTCAGTAAAACTTTACTTGCACCCCTTACATCACTTGTTTTCAGCAAAGGTGAGTTCAATGCATCGTTGATGGCTTTGGTAATCCTGTTTTCTCCTGAGGCATAGCCGGTATTCATGATAGCCACGTTACCTTTATGCAAAATGCTGTAAACATCCGCAAAGTCGGTGTTTATATAACCGGGTACGGTGATGATCTCAGCAATGCCTTTAGCAGCATTTGTAAGCACGTCATCCGCCTTGGCAAAAGCATTTGAAAGCGTAAGATCAGGAAAGATCTCCTTTAGTTTTTCGTTGTTGATGACCAACAAAGCATCTACATGTTCACTCAACGCCAACACGCCTTTCATGGCTTGCCTGATTTTCGGATTTCCTTCGAAAGCAAAGGGTATGGTCACTATGCCGACAGTCAGGATGCCCAATTCCTGAGCAACCCTGGCTACCACCGGAGAAGCACCTGTACCTGTACCTCCGCCCATACCTGCCGTAATGAAAATCATTTTGGTGTTGTCTTTCAGCACTTCCTTGATATTTTCCAGGGATGATTCGGCAGCTTCACGGGCTACTTCAGGATTGCCTCCTGCACCTAAACCTTCCCCCAATTGAATTTTCAAGGGCACGGGAGAATGCCGCAAGGCCTGATTATCGGTATTGCAAACCACAAAGGAAACATCTCTGAATCCCTGTTTGTACATATGATTAACAGCATTTCCCCCACCGCCTCCTACACCTATCACTTTGATGATGGAGTGATCTATCATGGGCAAATCTACTAATGGCAATATATCATTCATATTCTGTTGTTTTTGCTTGTTGATTACTATCTCTCAATTCAGTATCATCTTCAAAAAAAGAAAAGATACCTTGCGTTATTTTCTCGGTAAATGATTTACGTTTATTCTTCGTCTTTTTAGGAGGATCTGATTCAACAGCCTCCTTGTTTTCCATTTTATGCTCATGAGCAAGGATGATGGTTCCGATGATCTGGGCATACTCCAAATCATCATATTCTTCGGGTGTGTCGTCGCTCAACCAGCCCGAATGATCACCTATACGAACCGGCAAACCGGTTTTCATCTCCAGGTATTCTTTGATATTTGTCAGTTTGGCAGCTCCGCCGGAAATGATGATGCCATTCGGTATCTCATGTTGAAATGCCTGAAGTTGCTGGAAAATGGGATTAAAAATCTCATCCAAACGTGATTCGATGATCATGGCAAGGAAAGTTTTGGGCACAACCAAAGGCTCATCATTGGGATTCTTAGCCGGTATGCGGATATGCACTTCGTTCTCAACAAAAGATTGAGAAGCAACTCCTTGCAGACGTTTAACTTTTTCAGCATGAGCTTGTGAGATGCCTATTTCTTCTATATCTCTGGTAATATTTCCACCTCCGAAGGGCACCACCAAAAGATATTGAAGCAGCTCATGACGATAGATAGCGAGAGTAGTAAAAGTATCTCCCATATTGATGATTGCACAACCGTTTTCCCTGTCTTCTTCTTCCGCAACCGCATAAGCCAATGCTTCCGCCGCCAGCGAAATATAATCCACAGAGCAATTGTAAATCCGTTCCATGCACTTCTGCAATTGCAGTTTCATCAGCTCACTGCCTACCACCAAATGGTAATGTCCGACAATATTATATGCCCTTTGACCCTCAGGATTTTCCGTTTCTTTACCGTCTAACTCATAGATTACAGGAATGGTATCGTAAACCAACATGTTTTTGGCTTGATATGACTTCTCACATTCCATTGCCATATCATCGATGATGTTGTCGGTAATTTCTTTGGATTTATTTAATTTTCTACTGACAGAGGCACGTACAATCCTCATGCTCTTGCCTCCGACGGCAGTTGCTATTTGGGTGATACGCTCCTGAAAGCCGGCACTGTTTTGCAATTGTTTGAGTAAGGAAGTAACATTGAAGGCAGTGCCCGAGGGCTGTCCGATTATGCCATGTTTGATTTCATCGGCCATGCGGTGTTCCGACGACAACACCCTGATGCTTCCGTCTTCCAATACCTGGGCAGCAATTGCCCTGACTCCGGTAGCGGCAAAGTCAAACGCAACTAACCTGTTTATATCATCTTTTCCCCTCATATTGATAACTATTAACCTAACGCTTAATCGCTACTATTTGATTCTCAAATCTCAAATCAAGTTTTTTATATCTGTTCCATCCTGCTGCCTTAAATCCCTGAACATAGAGCAGATACACACGATTGAGTTTCTCTTTATATCCATCTAAGCTCCCCAGAAAGATTGTTGTATTACCTACACGCGGTACCAATTCAACCGTTTTGTCGGCATGCACATGGATTTGAGCAATTTGTGCATTCCAAAATTCGTGTTTCTCCAGAAAATCAATGAATTGGAACATCTCATTTTTTGCCATGGACTTAGTGATCCTTCCGGTAACTACCGGCACGTAAGCGGCGGCATGCAAAGATACGGGAAATATCGCTTTCTCTTCATCTACATAGTAATTTTCATTGTTGCTGACCAAAAACTTAGGTGCTCTTAATTTCACTTTCAGGTAAGCTTTGGCTGAAGGAGTATGGTAGCAAATCGCTTCTTTCACCGAAGGGTTTTCTTCAAGCAGATATTCTATCTCATCCAACTGCAGCCGGTCAACAGACTGCCCGATAGGATGTAATCCATTTCTACTCAGAACATCATGTATTTCATCGACTTTAATCAGTGGCACCTCCCCATCGATTATTATGAGCAAATCCTTACATTTTGCATCCGTATCATTTCCCGAAAAGAATCGCAAGGCAAAAATGAGATAACCCAACACTGCTACTATGCCTGTTGTTATCAGTATAAATTGTATGATGGTTTTTTTGTCAGCCACTCTATTTTTTCACCACTTTAATTTTCGACTTCAGCGTATCTTTGATTGCCGGAACGAGCGCCTCTATATCTCCTGCTCCGAAACTCACTACCAACTCCAGATCATCCCTTTGTTCCAACAGGGATATCAATCCGGATTTCGGACAATATTGCTTTTTATCCAGGGTCATTTTATTTAAGATCAAATCCGGGTCAACTCCGTCAATGGGCAATTCCCGCGCAGGATAAATATCGGTCAAGATCAGTTCATCCAGGGCAGAAAGCACCCGTGCAAACTCATCCGCAAAATCCCTGGTACGGGTATAAAGATGCGGTTGGAATATACCGGTTATCTTCTTATCGGGATACATTTCCCGGATAGAAATGATGCTCGCCTCAAGCTCATTGGGATGGTGTGCGTAATCATCAATATAGACTATCGTGTCTGATTGGCATAAAATATTAAATCTTCGGTACACTCCCGAAAAAGATGCCAGTCCCGCACGCAATTCCTCTGCTTTGACTCCTCCCAGCCAAGCCAAAGCCATGGCTGCCACGCTGTTTTCTACATTGATTTTTATTGGTACTCCTAATTTAACATCAGCGATGACTTCAGTAGGGGTGTGAAAATCGAAATAAATCTCATGGGGTTTGATCCTGATGCGTTCAGCATGAAAATCACCTCCTTCATCCATGGAATAAGTGTATAATTTTACGCCTGGTTGTAATGTGGGCTGAAGATCAATTCCTTTTTTGATGATCAGGGCACCGCCTGTTGCAACTAAGGAAGCGAATTTTTCAAAACTCTCCTTGAATGCTTCCGGCGTTTTGTAGATGTCCAGGTGGTCAGGGTCTGCTGAAGTGATAACCGCCATATAGGGATGCAGGGTGTGAAAGGACCTGTCGTATTCATCTGCCTCTATCACCACAAAATTACTTTCTTTGGATACCAATAAATTGGTTTGATAATTATTGGAAATACCGCCGAGGAATGCGCTGCAATCAACATGTGACTGGCGATACAGGTGTGCGGTAATGGTAGAAGTAGTGGTTTTACCATGTGTGCCGGCAATGCAGATGCCCTTTTTCGAACGGGTGATTTCGCCTAATAACTCGGCTCTTTTCATAATGCGGAAATCATGCTGTCTAAAATACTGCAATTGCGGATGGTCTTCAGGAACCGCAGGCGTCAGTACCACCAGGGTTTTGGCAGCATCCAAAAACTCAACCGGGATATTGGATTCATGTTCCTCAAAAGAAACCGCTATCCCTTCCAACATCAACGTATTGGTTAATTTGGTCTGCATTCTGTCGTACCCCGCCACTTCATACCCAAGCATTTTGTAGTACCGCGCTATGGCACTCATGCCGATACCGCCAATTCCCAGGAAATAATATTTTGTAAATTTATGATACATATTATTTTTTCGACAAGAGATTGCTTACTTCCTGCACAATACGTTCTGCAGAATTTTTTTCTGCCAATTTAAGAATATTTTTACTCAAGGCAGCCATTTTCTTTTCAGCCGACAATAAGCGTAAGGTTTCAGGAATCATTTTCTCTATGGCTTCTCCATCTTTTATCAATATGGCAGCTTCTTTTTTGACCAATGCCATAGCATTTTTGGTTTGATGGTCTTCCGCCACATTAGGTGAAGGTACCAATACGGCAGGTTTAGCCAACAAACACAATTCAGAGATCGAACCTGCACCGGCTCTTGAAACAACCACATCTGCAACTGCATAGGCGTAATCCATGCGCGACACAAAAGCGGTGACTACCAGCTTGCGGGTTTTAAAAGCCTGGGCTGCCTGTTCGGCTCCTTCAATATAGTATTTGCCGGTTTGCCAGATCACCTGTACCCCCGATGTAACCAAACTCTCGAGATGTGCTATCACACTTTGGTTGATGGTGCGTGCCCCCAGGCTTCCACCTACTATCAATATGGTTTTTTTGTCAGGCTCCAAACCGAAATACGTATAGGCTTTCGGGTCCTTTGGAACTACCGCAAATAAATCCTGTCGCACCGGATTACCGGTCTTGACAATTTTATCTTTGGGGAAGAAACGTTCCATATCATCGTAAGCCACACAGATGCAAGAAGCTTTTTTCGCCAATAATTTATTGGTTACACCGGCATATGAATTTTGTTCCTGGATCAAGGTAGGAATGCCAAAAGCAGAAGCAGCGCGCAATACGGGAGCACTGGCATAACCGCCGACTCCTATGGCTACGTCGGGTTTAAATGTACGAATGATCCGTTTGGCTTTTACCATGCTCCGTGCTAAATCAAGTAGCACCTTGATGTTTCTTAATAAGTTTTTTCTATCGAAACCACTTACCGGCAATCCCTTTATGGGGTAACCTGCAGCAGGCACACGTTCCATTTCCATCCTGTTCTCAGCACCCACAAATAAAATATCCGCATCGGGATAGGTCGCTTTCAGCGCATTGGCAATGCTGATGGCAGGAAATATGTGTCCGCCCGTACCTCCACCGCTGATGATGATCTTAGGGGGATTATTATTTATTTTATTCTTCATCTTCATCCTCTTCTTCTATGACTATTTCTTCTATAAATTCTTCTTGGTTTTCACCCGTTTCTTCCTTAATCTGCCGGGTGATGCCCAACATAATTCCAAAATAAACACTAGTAACCAATATAGACGTTCCACCGCGACTGATCATGGGCAAGGGTTGCCCCGTGACCGGTATTAAGCTGGTGGATACTGCCATGTTGACAAATGCTTGTAAGACAAGCAACAAAGAAAGTCCTATCACCAAAATAGCAGGAAAGACAGTTTTGCTCTTGGTGGCAATTCTTCCTGCCCTGAACAGCAATACCATATACAATAGGATCACAAATACGCCTCCTATTAATCCCATTTCTTCCACAATAATGGCATAGATAAAGTCAGAATAAGCCTGTGGCAGAAAATCGCGCTGCACGCTATTGCCCGGAAAAACTCCCAACACTCCCCCTCTGGCAATGGCAATCCTGCCATGTTGAACCTGACGGTTGGCATCATTGATCACAAATTTGTCAACGGCTTCCTTTTCTTCATGATGCCGGGACAGACGATTTTCCCATGTGTAGATGCGACTAAATGCATCAGGCATCTTTTCCTGGGGAATAAATTTTACGGCAGCAAAACCTAATAAGAGCAAAACAGACATTACCGCTACTACCAACGCAAGTTTCTGCCAGGCAATTTTTGCAACAAACATCATGATCCAGATGACGCCAAAAAGCAATACGGCTGTCGAAAAATTCTCTTTCACTATTAGCCCACACACGATTACTGAAAGGATCATCAAGATTTTGAAATACTTGTCTTCATTTGCTTTTGAGTTTTTAATCCTGGCGATGAAGTCGGCTGCAACAATGACCAGGGATAATTTACCCAGTTCCGAAGGTTGGAACTGAATACCTGCTATTTGTAGCCAACGGGCAGCTTCGTTTTCTGTTATACCAATAAATTGAACCAAAATCAGTGTCACTATGGATATGCCCATCAACACAAAAGCCCCGAAACGGATGTATCGTGCCGGGATCAGATGCACTAAAAAAGCGATGCCGGCACCCACACAAAGGAATAAAATATGACGCATGACGGGAGCAGTATGGTTGGCTGCTTTAAAAGCAAGCGTACTGGAGGCACTGAACATCTCCACCACTGAAATGAAGCATAGGAAGAAAAACACTGCCCATAGCACGGCATCACCCCTGAGATATTTTTTTAAAATTGAATCCATTGTTTGATTTTAAAGTGCTCTTACATATTTCTTAAACTGTTTTCCCCTGTCTTCATAACTCTCAAATAAGTCGAAACTCGCACAGCAAGGCGAAAGCAATACCGTATCTCCCTCATGGGCTAATTGATAGGCTTGCCGGACAGCATCTTCCATGGATTTTGTTTCAACAATTTGCTTCCCGCTTTTGTCAAAAGCCTGGTGCAGACGAGTGTTATCGACACCCAAAAAAACCAAAGCCCTCACCTGATCCCCTATTAAAGGCTGAATTTCCGTATAATCATTGCCTTTGTCCTTCCCACCCAATATCAGCACAATCGGCGTTTCAAGACTTTTCAATGCGTACCAACATGAATTGACATTGGTTGCCTTGGAGTCGTTGATAAATTGAACATTACGCACGGTAGCCACATATTCCAGTCTGTGCTCAACCCCTTTGAAGTCAATCAGCGACTGCCGGATGGTTTCTTTCTTCAAATCGAGGGCAGCAGCAGCTAAACCGGCTGCCATTGAATTGTAGGTATTGTGGACTCCCTTGATGGTTAACTCCTGAATTGCCATGGTAAATTGTGTATGATCGGTGTTAAAAATAATTTCTTTATTCTCTGTAAATGCCTGAGAGCTGCTTGTTTTCTTCAAAGCAAAAGGATAAACGGCAGACTTGATAGTTCTTTTTGTCAATTCTTTTTGGATGACCGGGTCATCTTCCCAAAAAACAAATTTATCTTGCTCCGTTTGGTTGCGTATGATCCTGAATTTTGAATCTACATAGGGCTGAAAATCAAAGCCATATCTATCCAAATGGTCGGGCGTTATATTCAATAACACAGCAATATCTGCCTTGAAGTCAAACATATGATCAAGTTGAAAACTGCTTAACTCAACCACATAATAAGCATGCGGTTCCAATGCCACCTGCAAAGCCAGGCTGTGCCCTATATTTCCGGCTAAACCCACATCCAAACCGGCGGTTTTTAAAATGTGATATATCAGGGAGGTAGTGGTTGTTTTTCCATTGCTACCGGTGATACAGATCATTTTCGCATCGGTAAACCTTCCTGCAAACTCTATCTCGGAGATGACGGGGATATTTTTTTCTACTGCTTTCACAACAATAGGAGCAGTATTCGGTATTCCCGGACTGATGATAATTTCATCAGCCTGCAAAATTTTAGCTTCGGTATGCTGATTTTCTTCCCACTGAATCTCATATTGGTTTAGCAGCGATTTATAAGGTGCTTTTATAGTTGAAACATCAGAAACAAAAACGTTGAAGCCTTGCTTCTTAGCAAGCACAGCAGCACCTGTGCCGCTCTCACCTGCACCTAAAATGACGATATGTTTGTTTTGCTTATTCAAAATCTCTGTTTACTCAAAATTTCTATCTTATCTTCAATGTGATGATTGTCAACGCTGCTAATATCAATCCTACAATCCAAAATCTGACAACTATTTTTGATTCGGGGATTGGGTTTTTAGGGTTTTGAATTTTGGCTTCAATACTGCCATCACCCGGCTTTTGATAGTGGTGATGCAGCGGTGCCATCTTGAAAATTCGTTTCCCCTCCCCATATTTTCTCTTCGAATATCTAAAGTAGGCCACCTGGATGATGACCGATAAATTTTCAACCAGGAAAACACCGCAAAGTATAGGTATCAATAACTCTTTGCGGATGGCTATGGCGAAGACTGCGATGATCCCTCCTATGGTCAGACTGCCCGTATCGCCCATAAATACCTGCGCAGGGAAGGAATTATACCAAAGGAATCCGATGGTGGAACCGATAAATGCACCTGCAAACACCAGCATCTCACCTGTTCCGGGGATATACATGATATTTAAATAGCCGGCATAGTTCACGTTTCCCGACACATAAGCCAATATTCCGAGTATCACCCCCATGATGGCCGACGAACCCGTTGCCAACCCGTCTAATCCATCTGTTATGTTGGCTCCGTTGGATACGGCTGTCACAATAAAAATCACTACGAGGATAAATAATATCCAACCGTAGATTTGTGCTTTATCGCCGGCTGACTTAAAAGCGCCCGCATAATCCATGTTATTGTTCTTAAAAAACGGAATGGTGGATTTTGTGGATTTGATATCTTGCTTGGCGTACTCCACATCCTCAACACGATTGTTGTCACCTTTGATTTCAATGTTTTCGCGTATCACCACATCCGGACTGAAAATCATGATGAGCCCGACGATGAGACCCAATCCAATCTGTCCGAAAATTTTAAACTTACCCTTCAGTCCTTTTTTATCTTTCTTAAACACTTTGATGTAATCATCTAAAAATCCGATGACCCCTAACCAAAGCGTGGTTGTCAACATCAAAATGGTGTAAATATTCGTCAAATCAGCCATCAACAAGGTCGGAACAACGATGGCCAAAATGATGATGATCCCACCCATGGTCGGGGTGCCTTTTTTCGACAATTGTCCTTCCAAACCTAAATCGCGTATTGATTCTCCTATTTGTTTACGTTGCAGAAAATCTATGATCCTTCTGCCGAACAAGGTGGACATGGTAAGTGCCAATATAAAAGCGACACCGGTTCGAAATGATATGTAATTGAACATCCCCGCTCCGGGGAAGTCGTACATTTTATCCAAATAGCTAAAAAGATGATAGAGCATTTTTTAATGATTAGTGAGATTATTAATTGCAATCGTAACTTCTTCTTTGTCGCTGAAATGGTGTTTAACACCTTGAATGAGTTGATATTCTTCGTGTCCTTTCCCTGCAATAAGCACCACATCGCCGCTTTGAGCCAACGCACAGGCCGTTTTGATGGCTTCTCTTCTATTGATGATGGATAGGTGTTTGCTTTTTTGTGTGGCATCCAATCCTTCAATCATATCATCTAAAATACTTTGCGGATCTTCATTCCTCGGATTGTCGGATGTGAAGATTGCCTTCCAACTTCCATCCACTGCTTCACGCGCCATCAAAGGTCGTTTTCCTTTATCGCGATTACCGCCGCAGCCCACTACGGTTATCAGCCTTCCGTTACCCTGAAGAATTTGGTTGATGGTGCTTATCACATTATTCAACGCATCCGGTGTATGGGCATAATCAACGATGGCAGTAAAACCTGAGGGTGAAGATACTGTTTCGAAGCGACCTGAGACTGCCTTCAACATGCTGATGACACGCAGCGCTTCCATTTCGTCAACGCCTAAGAGAACTGCCGTTCCAAACACAGCGGTGAGATTGGAAGCATTGAATTTTCCGATAAAAGACACGCTGACTTCCTTGTCGTTCATATCCAACAACATACCGTCAAACCCATGTTCCAAAATCTTGGTTTTAAAATCTGCCATCCCTTTCAGGGAATACGTGAATTTTCGTGCCTTGCTGTTTTGCACCATCACCAAACCATTCTTATCATCGGTATTGACCAAGGCAAAACTTTCTTTCGGCAGTTGGTCGAAGAAAGTTTTCTTGGCTTTGAGATAATTCTCAAAAGTCAGGTGATAATCCATGTGATCGCGCGTCAGGTTGGTGAAGATGCCACCCTCAAAATTCAACCCTGCTATGCGTCTTTGCTCGATGGCATGTGAACTCACTTCCATAAAAGCATACTGACAACCGGCATCCACCATTTGACGCAACAAAGTATTCAGCGTCAGTGCGTCCGGAGTGGTATGCGTGGCTTCAATAGCCTTATCATCCACGTAATTACACACGGTAGAAAGCAAGCCTGCTTTATAGCCAATCTCTTTGAATAGTTGATACAAAAGCGTGGCAATCGTTGTCTTCCCATTGGTGCCGGTTACGCCGACTAAAATCAATTTTTCGGAAGGGTGTCCGAACCATGTAGATGCCATGTATCCCAAGGCTTTCGCACTATCGGGAACCTGTACGTAAGTGACTTTTTTACACAGTTTTACGGGCATCCGCTCGCACACGATTGCTGTTGCTCCCTTTTCGATGGCAGCATCTATATAATCATGCCCATCCGTTACTGTGCCTGTGGTCGCAACAAACAAGTAGCCGGGTGCAACTTTGCGTGAATCGAATTCGATGCCGTTGAGTTTTATCTCCGGATTACCTTCCAATCGAAGTACTTCAATATCAACTAATAAATCGCTTAATATCATAGAATGATTTTCGTTTTTATTCTAAAAATAATTCAATCGTACTGCCTTCCGACAGCTTTGTTCCGGGTGTGAGGCTTTGTGCAATGACTTCACCCAAACCTTTTAATTTCACTTGCAGACCAAGATTGTTCAACAAATAAACAGCATCTTTGGCACCCATCCCGCAAACATCAGGAATAACTTCTGCTTTGGCATCCCGACTTAAGACATCTTTTTTGCCATATTGCGCGATAGTTTGTGATTCAATCTCCTGTAACGGAATATTGAGATTTGTTGCCACTGTTTTCAATGCCGCAGGGTTCCCATATTTTATATCAGGGAAATACGGCTGTTGGTTCAATGTGTCAGTCTTCAGATAATCAGGCAAATGACTGGACTTATGGATCATGGTGCGTTCGGCAATGGCTTTAAACGTGTTTCCTGCCATTCTTCCTCCCGAAGGAATTCCCTGAGGAGCAGTCAACAGCACAATGGCTGAATACTGTGGATTATCGGCAGGAAAATAACCGCAAAACGATACATTATGATAAGTTTGTCCGGCTCTATACCCCAAACCGCCCTGTGAAATTTGTGCGGTACCGGTTTTACCGGCTATACGCACGATGTCGGATTTTACGCTTCTCGCAGTGCCGTACTTGCCTTCGATGACGCCTAACATGATTTCCTGCACATCTTTCAAAGTACTTGGTTTACAGATGGATTCTTTGAGTACTTCAGGCTCGTATTGTTTGATGATTTCATCATGCCTTTTGATGGATTTCACAAAGATGGGGTTCATCATTTTGCCGTTGTTGGCAATGGCATTATAAAGTGTAAGCGTATAAATAGGCGGAATTTTTGTCTCGTAGCCAATGGACATCCACGCCAAGGATGTTTTATACCACTGTTTCTTGTCTTTTTTGGGATGCTTGATCCAGGGTTTGGCGACCCCTTTCATTTGGATAGGCAAAGAATCGTTAAGCCTGAGGTCATATAATTTTTCAATATATTTTTCCGGACGGGTTCCAAAACTTTTCATCACCATTTTTGCGGTGCCCACATTTGAAGATGCATGGATAATTTCATCCACATGTAAAGTATCGTATCCGCCGCGGTGGTAATTATGATCCTTCAAAACGCGATTGGCAACTTGCAATATTCCTCCGTCAATATCAAAAACATCCGATTTTTTTACTTTGCCTTCATCTAATACAGCGATCAAGGATGCAATTTTAAAAGTTGATCCGGGTTCCATTCTGTTTGTAAGTGCATGGTTCACTCCTTCATGATATTCACCTGTTCTTTCATTGCGGTCTAAATTAACCATCGCCTTTATCTCTCCGGTTGTCACTTCCATCACAACGGCACAAGCAGATTGCGGAGAAAATTCATTGGCCACGTCGCGTAACGCCTTCTCAGCAATATCTTGAATTTCAATATCAAGGGTGGTGTAAATATCCAATCCGTTAATGGGTTCCACATCCACCGTCTCCAAATAGCTATTGGCTACCTTTTGCCGGGTCGAAATACCGGGTGTTCCCAGTAACTGTTCGTTAAACGAACCCTCTATGCCGCTTCTTCCCCCCAATGACTCGTCGGGATATACATCGCCGATGGTACGGGAAGCCAAAGAGCCAAAGGGCTTTACCCTGCTGACAAATTCACGCTCATACAAACCGCTGCGGACCCTTCCCAGCCGAAACAACGGCAGCTTCCTCAATTCTTTGAGTTGAGAATAAGATATTCTTTGCGGATAAAGCTGAAAACTCCTTTTTTTATCACGATATGCCCCTTGTAAAGCTCTTTTGTATTGAGCAGGTGTTTTGTCGCCAAAAAACCGGGAAAGCGACAGAGACAGAGAATCCAGGTTGTCGTAAAACAACTTGCCGGATTTGATGCGCAACGACTCGGCACCCATATCCATAAAAACGGTATAAGTCGGTATGGAACTGGCAAGTAAACGACCGTCTGCAGCATAAATATTACCTCGTTTAGGCCTTACCATGATATCGCTCATCTTCTGTTTGTCGGCAAGCTCCATCCACTGATCACGTTCAAAATACTGGATTTGAATGATTTTGTAAATCACCCCAACAAACAAGAGGGATATGATAAAGTAAACCATTCCAAATCTGAGGACAATATTTTTGCGCTGATCAGTCATATACTTACTGCTGTTGCTCAATAACAATGGGAGGCGTTTCGCCGGGTCTTAACTTCATGTTTTTGCTTTCCAATAATTTTAGGATGTTCGACTGACGGGTAATTCCCATCAATTCGGCCGAAATGGTCAATGATTCATATTTTACATCCTGGACTTCTTTCTTCAGCTCGGCAATTCGCTTGATCTGTTTTTCGCTTGTGTAGCGGTTGTCAATGTAGAAAACACTGAGAATCACTAATAAAGCTATCAGTGCATACTGCTTTCTGAGAAACTTTTTAGTAAATATGCTCCCATTTAAAACATCACGAATGCTGCTTGACCTGAAGTCGGAGAAGTCCTCGCTATTGCGAATTTTATCGATGATTTTTTTGAAAAATGACATTTAAAATTCGGTTTTATTGACTATCAATTATTTAATATAGCAATCCTCAACTTCGCACTTCGTGCTCTCGGGTTGGCTGCTATTTCCTCTTCATTGGGCACGATGACTCTATTGTTCACTGCTTTCAGCGGTGCCGATACATTACCGTAAAAATCCTTTTCCGGTTTACCTTCAAAGTTTCCGGTACGTATAAAGTTCTTCACCAGCCTATCTTCCAACGAATGATAGGTTAGTATGACCAATCGTCCGTCTTCATTCAGCAAGTCAACACTTTGCTTCAACAAGGCCTTGAGCGCTTCCATTTCCTGATTGACTTCTATGCGCAAAGCCTGAAATACTTTCGTCAGTTCTTTTTTCTCTTTCCCTTTTGGAAACAAAGTTTGCATCAAGTTTACAAAAGGTAAAATCTTGTCGAATGGCTCGTTGTTGCGTTCATTCACAACAGCCTGAGCAATTGTCCTTGCATTTCTTAGTTCTCCATAGAAATAAAACACATCAGCTAATTGTTCCTCCGTATAAGTATTCAGAATATCGGTAGCTCTCAGGCGCGATTTTCTGTTCATGCGCATATCCAAGTAGCCATCGAACCGAAATGAGAACCCTCGTTCAGCTTCATCAAAATGATGAAAAGAGACGCCTAAGTCTGCCAGAATACCGTCAACCTTCTCAAACCCGTAATAATTCAGAAAGTTTTTAAGGTATTTAAAATTGCTGTGCACAGGTATCAATCTCTCGTCTTCAAAAGCATTTTGCAATGCAACTTCATCCTGGTCGAAAGCCAATAATTTACCTTTTTTATTCAGTCGAAAAATGATTTCCTTTGCATGACCGCCACCACCAAAGGTGCAGTCAACATAAACGCCCGCAGGCTTGATATTCAGCCCGTTGATAGTTTCAGCGAGAAGAGCAGGAACATGAAAAACGGGTGTTTGTTGCATAAATTCTATTTTTTCGTCATTTTTTCCTTGAGCAAAGCGGCAAAATCGGCAGCAGACAAGCTTGACTGTTCATATTTAACTTTGCTCCATACGGCAAACCTATCGATCATGCCTACAAAAAGCACTTCTGAGTTTTCTATTTCGATAGCCTGCAGGTGTTTTTTGGTGATCAGAATACGCCCCTGACTGTCGATATCGAGCCATTCGGCTTCCGACACAAACTGCATCAACAGCAACTGATCGACGGGATCCCATTCATCGAGCTTAGACTTAAACTCTTCCAGTTTAGCATTCCACACCGGAACGGGATAAATGATCAAACAGGCATTTTCGGCATCTTTGCGCATGACAACCTGCTCCCTGTGTGTGTCCGGAAGCAGTCTCCTGTAAGTGGAAGGAATAAAAACCCTGCCTTTTGCATCAGCCTTCAGCTCGTATTTTCCAATAAAAGTGGACATTAATTTCAGTTTTCAGTTTGAAAGGGTAAAAGTATAAAAAGATTTCCAAATTCCCCACATTTCCCCACAAAATATTTATCAACAAGTTTTTAAAGGTCAAATAAGGGGTTTTCAAGGAGTTATAAACAGAGTTTTAAACAGGCTTATCAGTCACAAACAAATTAATTGCAATTGATTACCAAATAGTTATATAAAAACGTGAGACAATATGGGAAAAGTGGGGGTGATTTTATCCTAAGTGAGGGATGTGGTGGGGTTAAAAAATCAAGAAAAAGCAAAATATCACCTCTTAGCTTCAAAAAAATGGCATACATTTTCTTTTCAAAAAAAACATTACTTTTGTTGCTTCAAATTCTATCAATCGATATGAGCAAAAAAGATATTATACAAATCGATATCGATCAGGTGCTCAAAACTAAGGCACCAAACACTAAAGTACCAAAATTTGTCGCCAACTATCTCAAAAAAATAGTGCACCAGGACGATTTCAATCTTTTCTTCAGGACTTATCCGGGCGTAAGGAATAATGAATTCATTGAGAAAGGTTTGGAGTTTTTAGAAGTTTCCGCTTCGGTGGAGGGCAAGGAAAATCTTCCTCCCAAGGAGGGGAGATACATATTTGTCAGCAATCATCCATTGGGTGGACTGGACAGCTTGGTACTCGGTCATTTGATTGGTAAGGAGTATGATGGAAAAATACGCTATTTCTCCAATGATTTGATCATGTATTTAGAGCCCATGAGCGAGCTTTTTATACCAATCAATAAGTTGGGGGCTACTCAATCGAGGAAAAGCGCCGAAATGATGCGGGAATTGTATGAATCAGATCATCACTTGATCACTTTCCCCGCCGGCATATGCTCCAGGAAAATTAAGGGTAAAATTGTTGATTTGGAATGGAAGAAAAGTTTTGTTAGCAAAGCCATTGAGTACCAGCGTGATGTGGTACCCATTTATTTTGATGGCAGAAACTCTAATTTTTTCTACAACCTGGCCAATCTACGCAAATTCCTTGGCATCAAGTTTAATATAGAGATGATGTATTTGGCTGATGAAATGTTCAAGCAAAGGGGCAATCATTTCACTGTCAAAATCGGGAAACCTATACCCTGGCAGACTTTCGACAAATCAAAAACACCGTTTGAATGGGCACAATGGGTGAGAGAGCAAATCTATAAAATTAAATGATCATAGATCAAGCAAGCCTTCCGGAAGCTCCACGACAATTTCTTTCAAATCGTGGTTAATTTCACGGATGTAATCGTCCGCAACGGGAATTAGTAACTCGCCATCCTCTTTTTCTACAACATACAGGACGTTGACCGTGGAGCGATCAATGCCGGTGATCACGCCAACCTTCCCTTGCAAGACATCAATCAATTGGAATCCAGCGAAGTATTCCAAGCTTAAATTTAAATGCTCATCTGTTGCAATAACGGATTTATCAACGTAAATGGCGAGTCCGTCGAAAGCACGGGCTTCGTTTTCACTGTCAACTCCTTCCAGCGTCAAAAATCCAGTTGAATCGGTCTTGATACGATATTCACATACCGTAAAAGGCACCCATATGCCATCCATCTCGAAAATAAAAAAAGGCAAGTCATCAACCTCAAAAATATCGGCCGTATAAGCAAACAACATTTCACCCTGAATGCCGTGAGGCTTGATGACTTTACCGATTTCTATCAAATTGTCTTTGTGCAGCATGAAGGCATTTAATAAAATGAATGAATTTTCACCCCGGATGAATCCGGGGGTTATTCACGTGTTTGTCCTACGGACAATTTTGATAGTTTAACGCTGTTCTCACTTATTTTTCGGCTCACCGGACGAGGTCTTCGGTCGCGCCACTCAATCATTCTCAAACCCGACCCCGGAACCCGCACCTCGGAACCCGGAACCCGCACTCTGGAAGTCACAACCCGTGCAAATCCGCTCAATCCGCATCATCCGTGTGCTACTTCTTTCAGAGGTGCTATTATAAATGATAAACTACAGCAGCAGTCAATTGGTTTCTATGCAACACAATAGGGTCGGTTGTATTCATATCCAGCATACCCCAGTCGTATCCAACTCTCAACTCAAATTTATCGTAGCGGGCACCTGCTCCCAAACCCAATTTAAGGTCAAAACGTGATATGTCACCCTTATCGTCATTATTAAAATCATCGTAATGATTTATGGTAGCCTTTACTTCATTACCTAATACTGTAGTTTTAGTCACGGTTTGCTGGGCAAGACCGAAATTGATGGTCGGACCGGCAAATGCAAATATTTTCAGTGATGGGGCAATCTCAAAAGAATACTGAGCTTGAACCGGTACATCTACAAAGTGACCACTGTAGGTACTTGTTCCTAAAGCACCATTGTCAGTACTCTTGAGTAACAAAGTGTATAACACTCCAAATCTCAAATCCAGATTCTGCATCAAATTATACTCCGATACAGGTCCTACCACAAAACCATTCACTGCGCCGGATGCATCTACTCCCAAGGTTGTGTTTTTTGTAACTTCATTGACATTTGCATAACCTGCCTGAATGCCCACTTGTGCAGATAAATTCACTGCTAATGCTAATAACGCAATTGTAATAACTGATTTAATTTTCATTGAATAAAATTTTTAAATGATTAAAACTAATTATAAATGTATATTTATCGAATAAGTATTCGAAAAAAAACTGTGCAAAGGTACTAATAACAATTAAATTTATCAACTGAATTTTATCTTTTTCATTTTTTGGCTACCGGACAAGGTTGGAGTCGCTGTTTGTCCTGCGGACAATTTCAGTGGTTACACATGACCTTGGAGCGTTTTGTCTCAATTTTCATCAGGCAAGGCCGGTTTTTTCGATTATCTACGCCATTTTTATCTATTTCAATACAATTTGTGAAATATATATCCCAAACCCGACCCCGGAACTCGGAACCCGCGACCCAGAATCCGCGTTAATCCGCTTAATCCGCATCATCCGTGTGCTACTCTTTCCCGGGGTTAACCTAAGTCCCTGTAATCTGCGAAAATCTACGAGAAAACAACCCCATATCCCGGAATCTGCGTAAATCCACTCAATCCGCATCATCCGTGTGCTATTCTTTCAGGATAGCTTTTTAAGAAAAAAACAAAACGCCAAATTATTTTGACATATTTCCTTGTTTTTGATTACCTTTGCGCGAAAAGCAAAAAAATAAGCAAAACCAGAACTTCCCATCAGGGAATTTGACAGCTTGAGATCACGATATATGATTTGGAACGAATTTATTGAAACAGCAGACAGAGAAAAACTGAAAGAAATTCAGAATGAGCGTTTTGTCAAGATGATTGAACGCATTTACTATAATGTACCTTTTTACAGGAGGAAATTCAATGAAGCAGGCATTGAACTCTGTGATATCAGGAGCATAGACCAATTGAAGGACTTACCCTTTACAGAGAAAACCGATTTGCGTGACAACTATCCTTTCGGGTTATTTACTGTTCCGCAAAATCAGATCATCAGGCTGCATGCTTCCAGCGGAACCACCGGTAAACCTACGGTGGTGGGATATACCCGCAGCGATTTACACCTATGGAGTGAAGTAGTGGCACGCTCGCTTTCAATGGCGAATATCGGACAAGATGACGTCATCCAGGTGGCTTATGGATATGGTCTGTTTACCGGTGGTTTGGGTGTACATTACGGTGCTGAAAAAGTAGGTGCTTCCGTGATTCCTATCTCCGGAGGAAATACTAAAAAGCAATTGCAACTGATGGTTGATTTCGGTTCAACTGCCATTGCTTGTACGCCTTCTTATGCGGCACATTTAGGCGAGAGTTTGGCTACAGCAGGCGTTGATAGAAAAAACATCAAACTGAAAGCCGGTATTTTTGGTGCTGAGCCGTGGACCAATGAGTTGCGAAAACAGGTTGAAAATCTGCTATCTATTAAAGCCTATGACATATACGGTTTGAGCGAAATTATCGGTCCAGGCGTTTCCATGGAATGTGAATCTCAGAACGGCATGCACATTTACGAAGACCACTTCATCCCTGAAATTATTGACCCGGACACTTTGGAAGTCCTGCCTTACGGCGAATTAGGTGAATTGGTATTTACAACCATCACCAAAGAGGCTATGCCCCTGTTGCGCTACAGAACCCGGGATTTGACACGCTTACACGTTGAAAAATGTGATTGCGGACGAACCTTGATACGGATGGAAAAATGTATGGGTAGAAGCGATGATATGTTGATCATTCGTGGTGTGAACGTATTCCCATCTCAAATTGAAGCCGTATTACTGGAAATGAGCGAAGCCAGTCCACACTATCAATTGGTGGTAAATCGCGAAAACAACCTGGATACCCTGGAAATCAATGTAGAATTAGACGATCATTTCTGGTCAGACGAAATCAGGACTTTAGAAAATTTAAAGAAACGCATCGAACACAATATTGCCAGTACCTTAAGTGTTTCCGCCAAAGTCAATTTGGTAGAACCTTTTTCCATCGCCCGTTCGGAAGGGAAAGCCCAAAGAGTAATTGATAACCGTAAATTAAATCAATCATGATCATCAAACAATTATCCGTCTTTTTAGAAAACAAAACAGGAAGGCTCACTGAGATGACCAAAATATTGAGTGAGCAAGATATTAATATCTCAGCTTTCAGCATGGCAGAAACTGCTGATTATGGTATTATCAGATGTATTGTTACCAAACCCGAAGAAGCCATTAAAGTCTTGAAGGAAAACAGATTTTCCGTGAATATGACCGATGTGGTTTGCTTGACCGTTCCTCATGAACCCGGAGGGCTGTACAAAGCATTGAAAATTCTTTCCGAAAATAATGTCGCTGTAGAGTATATGTATGCTTTCGCTTTTAACAATGCCGCAACTGTGGTTATCCGTTCCGAATCTAATGAACAGACGGTTAAAGTGTTAAAAGCCAACAAGATGCAGTTACTCAATGCCAGTGATATTTATCAGATATAGATAAATCGGAAGTTGTAGAAACAAATTATCAAATAGTTAATAAATTCAATATAAAGTGATCCGTTTTTCAAAATCAATAAATAACCTCCGTTCCTCGGAAATTCGCGATTTAATGAGTTTGGCCATCAAACCTGATATGATACTGTTTTCGGGGGGCATGCCGGATAATAATTTGTTTCCCTTGCAGGAGATTGACAATATCTATAACAACCTAACTGAAGAAGAAAAACAAATCGCCATGCAATACGGTCCGACCAGCGGTATTCCTGAATTGCTGGATACTTTACAAGAATTTCTTCGCAAAAAAGGATTGCCGGTAGATGACAACAAGCTGATGATCACGACCGGGTCTTTACAGGCTATCAACATCTTAGCGAAAACTTTCATCGACCCGGGAGATACCGTAGTGGTTGAGAACCCCTGCTTTATTGGCGCTATTTCCGCCTTCAAATCTTACGAAGCTGAAATTGTTTCCGTGCCTTTGAAGTCAAACGGCATCGATTTAGACCAATTAAAATCAGTCATCAATGATGAAAAACAAAAACCTAAATTTGTTTATCTAACGCCCAATTTTCACAATCCTGCCGGGACGCTTTACACTATTGAAACCAAACTGGCATTGATTGATATCTTAAAAGGTAAAAACATTCCTTTAATTGAAGATGACGCTTACAGCGATTTATATTTCTACGAAGAAGACAAGCCCCATATGACCACCATCAAAGCCATGGATCCTGAGGGCATAGATGTGTGCTATACAGGATCTTTCTCTAAGATATTGGGACCGGGCCTACGCCTGGGATGGATGTTAGTCCCCGGGCCTATCTACCAAAAAGCCGAATTGATCAAGCAAGCTATAGATGCCTGTTCGCCAAGCTTCACGCAAATGTTGGCGCATAAGTTTGTATCGAGCGGTGCGGTTTACGACTACGTAGAAACCGTGCGTAAAGAGTATAAAGTACGTGCTGAAGCTATGGTAACCTGCCTGCACAAACATCTTCCACAGGGAATCACTTTCACGGCACCAAGGGGTGGGTTTTACATTTGGTTGGATTTACCGGAGCACATCGACTCAACGGAGGTTCTGAAGCGTGCCATCGACAAAGGCGTGGTTTTCGTTTCCGGAAAGACCTTTGACCCACACGGCATCCTCAACAACAAAATGCGTTTGTCGTATTGCAATACTTCGGTAGAAAAAATCCGGGAAGGAATTCCACTGGTGGTAGAAGCAATACGGGAAATTGGAGGTTGGAGTTAAAAGATGATGATTGAGGATTGACACTCCTTTGATTTATAACTATTTTTAATACCAATGCGAATTGATCCGCTGATTTTTGTATTGTGCATCCTATTTATTTTGAGTAATTTTGCCGGAAATTTGAAATAAAGAAAAATTTCTTTATTAATTCTTTCTAAAAACAGATTAGAACACAAGCTTGATTTCGTTTTTACAACATTATAATTCCATTCATTCATTTCATCATAGTAGCATATGAAAATTACACACATTGAACATTTAGGTATTGCCGTTAAAAGTTTAGAAGAAGCCATTCCGTTTTACGAAGAAGTATTGGGACTTAAGTGTTATGCCATTGAAGAAGTAGCCGAGCAAAAGGTAAAAACCGCATTTTTCATGGTTGGACAAACAAAAATTGAGTTGTTGGAATCCACCGACCCTGAAGGTCCTGTTGGAAGCTTCATTGAAAAACGCGGACAAGGTATTCATCATCTTGCTTTTGCTGTCGAAGGCTTACAAGAAAACCTCAGCTATTTAGAGGAAAAAGGAGTCAGATTAATTGACAAAAACCCAAGGAAAGGAGCTGAAGGTCTTAATATTGCATTTTTGCATCCGAAATCAACTTTTGGGGTACTGACTGAACTGTGCGAAAAGCCCAAACAATAATGACAATCAAAACAACAACATAACAGCATTACATATCATATGGAAAACAAAGAAAAAATTAAAAATCTAATTGATTTGCGTGCTCAAGCCAAATTGGGTGGCGGTGAAAAAAGAATTACAGCTCAGCACGCAAAAGGTAAATTTACAGCACGTGAGCGCATTGACATGCTGCTTGACGAGGGCAGTTTCGAAGAGTTGGACATGTTTGTAACCCACCGTTGCAATAATTTTGGTATAGAAAAAGAAAAATATTTGGGCGATGGTGTTGTTACCGGACATGGCACTATTGACGGTCGTACGGTATATGTGTTTGCACAAGACTTTACCGTATTCGGCGGGTCTTTGTCTGAAACCATGGCATTGAAAATTTGTAAAGTGATGGACATGGCCATGAATATGGGCTGCCCGGTAATTGGCATCAATGACTCCGGAGGTGCACGTATTCAGGAAGGTGTTACTTCTTTAGCCGGTTATGCCGAAATTTTCGAGCGTAACATTCTTGCTTCAGGTGTGATACCACAAATTTCAGCGATTTTCGGTCCATGTGCCGGCGGTGCGGTTTATTCCCCCGCCCTGACAGATTTCATCATGATGACCGAACAGAATTCATATATGTTCGTGACCGGACCTAAGGTGGTAAAATCTGTTACCGGAGAAGATATTTCTATTGAAGATTTGGGAGGAGCCGATGTACATGCCGGAAAATCAGGAGTATCTCACTTCAAAGTAGAAAATGAAGAAGAAGGATTGCTGTTGATCCGTAAGTTGCTTTCCTATATTCCTCAAAATAATTTGGAAGAGGCTCCCATCTTTAGCAGCAATGACCCTATTGACCGTTTGGAAGACAGTTTAAATGAAATCATTCCGGACAATCCGAATCAGCCGTATGATATGAAGAAAGTGATCCATGCCATAGTTGACAATGGTGAATTTTTGGAAGTTCACAGAAATTATGCACGCAACATCATCGTCGGATTTTCACGCCTCAACGGCGCATCTGTAGGTATAGTTGCCAACCAACCTAATTTCCTGGCTGGTGTATTGGACTGCGACTCCTCCAGGAAAGCAGCGCGTTTTGTACGCTTCTGTGATGCGTTTAATATTCCCATCCTTACCTTGGTTGATGTTCCCGGATTCTTACCTGGTTCAGGACAAGAATATGCGGGTATTATTGGGCATGGTGCCAAATTGTTATTTGCCTACGGCGAAGCTACCATTCCCAAAGTGACAGTTACCCTCAGAAAATCATACGGTGGTGCTCATGATGTAATGAGTTGCAAGCAATTGCGCGGAGACTTCAACTACGCCTGGCCTACTGCCGAAATTGCTGTGATGGGTGCTGCAGGTGCCGTGGAAGTCTTGGAAGGACGTAATATTAAATCCATGAACGATCCGGAAGAAAAAGCAAAATACATAGCTGAAAAGGTAGCCGACTATAATGAAAAGTTTGCTAATCCTTATCAGGCAGCAGCTTACGGTTATATTGATGATGTGATTGAACCGAGAAATACTCGCTTCCGTGTGATCCGTGCTTTCCAGGCTTTACAAACCAAGAAGGTTGTCAATCCGCTGAAAAAGCACTCCAATATTCCACTGTAATCATTTGAGAATAAGCCTGTGATTTTCATAATTCATTGATTTGAATTATAGAAAAGCAGATTACAATATAAAAAACAATAAAGTATGAGTTTAATGACAATACAAATGGGTGACATCTTACTGATGACTGTTGTCGGTATCTTGGTAGTTTTCATTGCATTGGCAATCTTAGTTTTTGCCTTTATTGGCTTTGGAAAGCTCAGCAACAAATCCTTCAGTTTGAAACCTAAAAAAACAGTAACAGATACAGAAACGGTTGCGACAGAAAAGAAGATGATCAGTGGACCGGAAGTAGCTGCCATCGCTATGGCATTGCATCTTTTTCTGAGTGATGAACATGATGAGGAAAGTAACGTGATAACTATCAAACGCATAGAAAGACGTTATTCCCCCTGGAGTTCGAAAATATACAGTATGAGAAATTTAATTCGGTAAAAAAATAACAGCATAAAGCAATGAAAAAATTTAAATTCACCATCGGTGGTAGTAACTATTCAGTGAATGTCAAAGGAATAGAAAATAATGTAGCCGAAATAGAAGTCAACGGCACTCCCTACGAAATTGAAATAGAGCAAGAGATCAAAACATCTAAAACTCCTGTAGTATTGGTCAGAAAAGAAGTGAAAACCAAACATGGGGACGAAAGGATGAGAGAAAACCTCCATCCCGTCTCTGAAGAAAAGAGACCAAGTTCCAAAACCATCAAATCACCGCTTCCAGGAAATATATTGAAAGTCAATGTGAATGTCGGGGACAGTTTTAAAGACGGAGACATATTGATGGTAATTGAGTCTATGAAGATGGAAAACAATATTTTAGCTGAACATGACGGCAAAATAACCAAGGTTCACGCTACTGTTGGAAAGGCTATATTGCAAGATGAAGTATTATTTGAAATTGAATAGATCCATGAACAATAGAACAATCAAAAGACTCACTTTTACGCTTTTGCTGATCAGTCTGTTCGGTGTTGCGCAGGTTTTCGGTCAAAATAGCGGAACAAACAATGCTATTTTAGAAAGTCTGAATACATTCTGGATGAGTACCGGATTCGCTAATTTTGCTTTTAAGAATTTATCCATGATCGCCGTGGGGATCATCTTTATCATCCTCGCCGTCAAAAAGGGCTGGGAGCCATTGTTGCTTGTGCCCATAGGCTTCGGAATGATTGTAGGTAATATCCCTTTTACAACGGGTTACGAAATTGGTATTTATGAAGAAGGTTCGGTGTTGAACATCTTATACTCGGGTGTAGTAAAGGGATGGTATCCTCCGCTTATCTTTTTGGGCATTGGTGCTATGACCGATTTTTCGTCGCTGATATCCAATCCTAAATTGATGCTCTTGGGTGCTGCGGCACAAGTGGGTATTTTCCTGACTTTCTTAGGAGCTTTTGCTATAGGCTTTACACCTCAACAAGCAGGTGCCATTGGGATTATTGGCGGTGCTGACGGTCCGACCGCTATTTTCCTGTCTTCCAAATTGGCACCTGAAATGATTGGAACCATTGCCGTTACCGCCTACTCATACATGGCCTTGATCCCGTTATTGCAACCGCCGGTGATGAGACTGCTGACCACCAAAAAAGAAAGAGTCATCCGAATGAAACCACCACGTGCGGTTTCTAAAACAGAAAAAATTGCATTTCCGATCATTGGTTTGATACTGACTGCTTTCATTTCTCCAAGCGCACTGCCATTATTAGGTATGTTGTTTTTGGGTAACCTCTTAAAAGAGTCAACAGTTACCGAGAGATTGGCAGAAACAGCGCGGTTTGCTTTAATCAACAGTATCACTATTATATTAGGGTTTACTGTCGGTGCATCTACACAAGCAGACCGGTTTATCACCTGGGATTCTTTGAAAATTTTCGGATTGGGAGCATTGTCATTTATCATTGCAACAGCTTGCGGTGTCCTATTCGCGAAAGTCATGAACCTCTTCTTGAAAGAAGGTAATAAAGTAAATCCGCTGATAGGCTCTGCAGGGGTGTCTGCCGTTCCTGCTGCTGCGCGAGTTTCACAGGAACAGGGTCTCCAGGCCGACAGAACAAATCACCTGCTTATGCATGCCATGGCACCTAATGTTGCCGGTGTCATAGGATCGGCGGTTGCTGCAGGTATCTTACTGAGCTTGCTGACTTGATAAGAACAGTTGAAGCTGAACACAATAAAACCAAACATTACTATGAAACATACTGATAATTACGAAATTGCCCTGAGTTTTGCCCTGCAAACCAACAGAAATGTTTTCTTGACAGGCAAGGCGGGAACCGGTAAAACGACTTTCCTGCACCATATCAGGGGACTGACAAATAAACAAACTGCAGTAGTAGCACCCACCGGCGTTGCAGCCATCAATGCCGGTGGTGTTACTTTACACTCACTCTTCCAAATGCCTTTTACTCCCTTTATTCCGACTTCTGAAGGCATCAAAAATCTATTGGAAAAAGGTAAAATTCGTAGTGCAAAACGTAAAATCTTGCAAGAACTGGAATTGCTCATCATCGATGAAATCAGTATGGTGAGAGCTGATACCCTGGATGCAGTCGATGGTTTATTGCGACACATACGTTACAGACATAGAGAGTCCTTTGGGGGTGTGCAAGTGATTTTCATCGGCGATATGTTCCAACTATCGCCCGTCATCAATGATGAAGAATGGAAAGTATTGTCTCCTTACTATCAGTCTCCGTACTTTTTTCACAGCCACGCCATTTCACAAAATCAACCGGTGTATATTGAACTGGAAAAAGTATATCGTCAAGAAGACATGCAATTCGTCAATATTTTAAATGAAGTCAGGAATAATCGCCTAACGGACAAAGGTTTACAGGCATTGCAAAGTCGCTACAATCCAACTTTCATTCCACCGGCGGATGATACCTATATTACTTTAACAACTCATAATTACAAGGCAGACCGCATCAATGCGGAAGAACTGGATAAACTACCGGGCAAGACATCTCTCTTCAAAGCAACTGTAGAAGGAGAATTTTACGAAAACAACTACCCCACTGATGAAAACTTAGTCTTGAAAAAAGGCGCCAAAGTGATGTTGATTAAAAACGACACCGAAACACCAAGACGTTTCTATAACGGTAAAATCGGCACCATCACCGACATAGAAGAAGATACCATCACCCTTGAATGTCCGGAAGACGACAGCATCATAGAAGTTAAACGCATGGAATGGGAAAATATCCGTTATCAGGTGGATGATAAAACCAAGCAGATTGAGGAAAATGTGATTGGAAAATTCATCCAGTTTCCATTGCGTTTAGCCTGGGCAATAACCATCCATAAAAGTCAGGGCTTGACTTTCGACAAAGCGGTGATCGATGCCGGACAAGCCTTCACTGCCGGACAGGTATATGTTGCTTTAAGCCGTTGCAGAACTTTAGAAGGCATGGTATTGTTGAGCAAGATCAATCCTTTCAGCATAGAAAACGATCCCCTGATCCTCGAGCATGAAAAGCAAAAACCATTACCGGACGAATTAGAGCGAGAGTTGGAACGTTCACAGCATAGTTTCAGAATATTTATGTTGAAGCTCCTTTTCAACTTCAACGACAAGCTCGGGCAATTCAACCGTTTCAAAAAATCTATGGATGAGATGGCTAGTTCATTCAACGAAGAAACGCTGCCCTACTTAAAAAATATCGGCAACCAACTTGAGGAGCTGAAAGAAGTGGCGGATAAGTTTAACAAACAATTGGATGGATTATTCCAAGATTTTCCCGTCAATGAAGCATTTCTTACAGAACGCATAGAAGCTGCTTGTACCTTCTTTCTTGAGAAGATAGACATACTCATTAAAGCCATTGCAGATTCGCCTGCCACGACCGATAGCAGAGAAAACGCCAAGGTCTATCATGAAGGGATGAAAAGCCTGCACGAAAATCTGTCTTTGCAGCAATACATCATGAAAAAATTACGGCATCCCTTTGTTGCAGAGCAATATTTCAATCTCAAGAATAAGTTTGTGGTGCCTGATGTAAAGATCAATGCTTATTCTAAAACAAAAACATCCAAAGCAAAAGCGATAACCGTCAAATATCCAAACTTATACTTCAGATTGTTGGAATTGCGCAACCAAATATCCGACAACGACAACATTCCCGTGTACCTTATAGCCGCCAACAAAACCTTGGTAGAAATGGCTGATTCGCTGCCCCTTACTGAAAAAGAATTGTTACAAATCCACGGCTTCGGAAAAATCAAAGTCAAGAAGTTTGGTCCATACTTTTTGGACGTCATCAAGGAATTTTGCGAAGACCATCAGTTAAGAACAAACAAAGAGGGGCGATTAATACTGGATTAGGGGACATGCAAAACTAAAGTTGAACTTTAGATATTCATGAAAAACTAAAGTTGAACTTTAGATATTCACGAAAAAACAATTATCTTTGCGCTATAAATTGTTCATCAATAAACAAAAAATCAAAGCCATGCTATTCAGAAAAATAGAACTTCAAAATTATGATGAAGACAGTATTTTCTTGTGGGGTGCACGACAAACCGGAAAAAGTACATTGTTGAAAGCGCTTTTTCCAAAGCAGACTTATATAGATTTACTTAAATCGGATGAATTTGAACGTTATAATCGTCATCCAGCATTGTTGCGTGAAGAACTCAGCATAAAACCTGAAAATGAGCTGATCATTATTGATGAAATTCAGAAAATACCGGCATTGTTAGATGAAGTACATTGGTTAATCAGTAACCGTAATCTTCGCTTTATCATGAGTGGGTCAAGTGCCCGCAAATTACGCCGTAGCGGTGCAAATTTATTAGGAGGGAGGGCTATCAGAAAGCATCTTTATCCATTGGTAAGTGCTGAAATACCAAATTTTGATATTGTAAAAGCTTGCAACAATGGCATGTTACCGCGTCATTACCTCACAGAAAACGCATACGAACGTTTGCAAGCTTACGTAGGTGATTATTTACAGGAAGAAATAAAAGCAGAAGCACTTACAAGGAATCTCAGCACATTTACTCGTTTTATGGAAGTGGCAGCACTCAGCAATGGAGAAATTATCAATTATCAGAATATTGCTTCCGAATGCGGTGTAAGTGCCCCAACAGTCAAAGAGTATTTTTCTATTTTAGAAGAAACCTTGATAGGCTATATCATTCCGGCATTCACGCACAATATCAAACGCAGGGTGATTCAATCACCTAAATTCTACTACTTTGATGTAGGAATCGCTAACTATTTACTTAGAAGAACAGATTTAAAACCCGGATCCCCTGAATTTGGTCATGCCTTTGAACACATCATCATTCAAGAAATCATTGCTTACCTTGGCTATTATAAACCTCAGATGCCATTGACTTACTGGCGTACTACCTCCGGATACGAAGTGGATGCTATCCTCGGCAATGCTAAAGTAGCTATTGAAATAAAGTCTTCCCACGAAGTCAAATCGCATCATATAAAAGGCCTAAAAGCATTTTCAGAAGAATTTCCTGATGCACGATTGATAGTGGTATCATTTGACAAAAATCCCCGCAAGATGAATGATGTGGAGATATATCCGGAAATTCAATTTCTTTCTATGCTATGGAACGACGAAATATGCTAATTTAGTAATATCCCCAAAAATGTGTTAGCCGTTTTATTGCCTATATTTTTCTGTCGGGTGAAACTACAGGCGGTGTCTTATATTGTTCAATTGCTGTGCTTCGACTTCGCTAGGCAACCACGTTACTTTCGATATTCGGGGTTTCTAAATTTACCGGAATGGCAAAATCAGTTGCAAAGCAAAACTGATTTCTAAAAAACAAAAAAGTTTGTTGATCTTGTAAAAAAAACGCAAAAGGTAAAAAAAGAGCGCGCACCTCAATATTGTACGATTTGCATACCTCTTGAAAAACTTTTTGAATACATTTGCGCCCTGATTGAAATCAACTGATCTTACAATATAATATTATGACTAAGAATTTGTCTTATCTGATTGAAAAAGCCGTCTTACAAAAGACCTTGTAAGGCGGCAACAACCAAGAAATGTTGTTAGTCCTATCTCAAGAAGAACAACAAAATTATAAAAAGTGATTCCCGGTCCCAAAAAAAATCAAATATGCAATCCAAAAAAATTTTATTCTGTTTAATGCTTATTTTTCTGCATCCTCTCTCCACCTATGGTCAAAATTCATTTTTAACTACAATTTGCTTATAAACTCAATAAAATAATTGATTTGGGGGTTTATCTCGGCTATTCAAAACTGTATCATGAAATAGATTTACCTTACGATGCTGAAAAAGGATACTACGCTTTAACGTCCGACGATGGTATCCGGCATATATTTAACCATTACCCACACTACCAATATGACAGCCATGCTTTTGCTTACGGTTTGAAATCCGATATTCACCTACTTCCGATTTTTTCTAACAAGCGTATTGATCGGTTGGATGTATATCTGATACCATCGATCGGGCTTGTTTCCGAAAATTACCGCGACGTCAATAACAAGATCATTAACAAGCCTGAATTTTGGCTTATGGTGTGGGCGTAGGTACAAGTTATTATTTTATACGGCATCTCGGTGTGTTTGGTGAATATCATTTTGGACATTTTTATAACCTGAGTAAATTGAGGTGGCAGGCCGGTATTGTTTATAAATTCTGATTATGTTAAAATTCAATCATCTTACCCATTTTTTTACACTTGCACTTTTCGGGCTGATGTTGGTATCTTGCAATGCCTTAGTCGAAGACGAATTTCCGGATTTCGCAGCAGTGCCGGTAATGAACGGGATCTTACAAGCTGACAGCACCTTCCGGGTTCAGATAAGTCTGGCCGCCAATCTGTCCGACACCATGCCCGACTTTGTCGACAACGCATTGGTAGTCATCGAAGATCAAAATAAAACTATTGATACTTTAATGTATACAGATGAGGGTTGGTATGTAAGTCCGCGTACCGTAAAAGCGGGGTATAGCTATACTTGCAGGGTTAATATCCCTGACTTTAATACCATGATGGCTCACACTACTGTTCCTCTTCCTACCGAAGTCGATTCGGTTATTTTCACTGATTTAGCTAGTCGTGGTCAGGAAGGTGAAAAAGTATCTTCGGTAGCTTTTCGTCTTCATAACAACGTGGAAACTGAAAGATTTTGGGAAGTGAAGTTCAAAAAACGATGGTTTGGATCGCTGTATGATTGGGATGTAGAAGATTGGATAGAAAGATCACAAGTAGATGAGGCTTATATTTTTATGAAAGCAGAACAGGACTCGGTACTGCTTAGTGAACCCAATCCCTTGACAGTGTTTTCTAATCGTAAAATGAAAAGTGACCGACATTGGATAAAGTTTTATTTCAGTGAAAATTATTTCTCATTTGGCAGAACCGACACCTTATTTCTCGAATTGCTTAATATCGATGAGTCTTATTATCATTATCATAAACAGTATTATATCTACGAATCAGCCGGTTGGGGTGGTCTCGGCAGCTCTCCGCAACGATACCCGCTTTATTCCAATATTACAAATGAATTGGGGATATTCACGGGAATGTCAGTAAGCAGGAAAGAATTGGAATAGTGGTTGGTGGTTAGTGATTGGTGATTGGTGGTTAGTGATTAGTGAATGGTGAATAGCGGAAAAATGAAAATTAAATACGTATATTTTTTACTCTTCTTAATAATGGTTCAGTATAACCGGGCTGCAGAGGTTCAGTTTTCGGGTTTTGTTCGTGACGCTCAAAACGGAGAACTACTCATTGGAGCCAATGTTTTAATCAGCGATCAGCAAAGCGGGACCACAACCGACAACCGGGGATATTTCAGTCTGAAAGCAAGTACGCCCTGCAAACTCAATATTTCGTACATCGGTTATAAAACCGCTGAACTAAGCATTATTTCGTCTCGGGACAGTCTGCTCAATGTCAGCCTCGAAACCGATAATAACTTGCAAGAGGTCACCGTAACAGCCTTTCGCGAGAGGCATTTTGAAAAAACACGATTTTCATCTAAAGATTTGATGCAGATCCCCACACTAGGAGGGAAACCGGATGTAATAAAATCATTGCAACTGATACCCGGCGTGCAAACACAGTCGGAAGGAATGAGCCTGATGATGGTACGTGGTGGTGAGCCGGGACAAAATCAGTATTTATTGGATAATGTGCCACTTATCTATGTGAATCACCTCGGCGGATTCCTTTCTGTTTTTAATCCGGATATGATTAACTCGGTGGATTTTTACAAAGGGAACTTCCCTGCACAACAAGGCGGTAAATTATCGTCAATCGTGGACATCACACAACGTGAAGGTAACATATCTAAACATCAGGGTTCTTTCAGTGTAGGCATTACCGATCTTTCATTTACATTCGAAGGACCTTTGGCTAATAAAAAACTCAGCTACATAGTGACTGCCCGCAAAACCGTGACAGATGCACTGCTTGGCTTAATAAGCGTTTTGGTTAAAGAGAATGATGCAATTGTCTCTTACGGCTTTCATGACATCAATGCCAAACTAAACTGGAAACCTGATGATCGCAATAACCTGAGTCTGAACTTATACCAAGGTGACGATTACCTGAATTACCGGACTAAACCCTGGAAAATGACAAACGACGAACGCAGTCACTTCAACCAACAATGGGGTAACTGGTTGATTTCAGGTCGCTGGAACCGGGTGATCACCCCCAAGCTTTATGCTGAAAATATTCTTTCTTATAGTCGTTACCGCAATAAAACAGGACAGGACTACAGTTATAAGGAAGACGGCGTGGCAAAGGAAATCAAATCCCTGAACAGAGCCTCTGTCAACGACTTCTCTCTTCGTTCAGCATGGAAATATGCATTCCTGAAAAACTGGAATATCGAGTTCGGCGGACAAATAAGCAATCTTATTTATGAACCCAATTACAACTATCTTTCTACTTCTTCCACGCCCGCTATAGGCGATAAATTTAACGCAGTTGAATCCGCTATATACATGGATAACAAAATCAACCTGATTCCGGGACTACTGATACAACCGTCGTTTCGTTTAAGCAGTTTCAGCAACAACGGTAAAAGCTACATTGATCCAGAGCCACGTGTGAACATTTCATACTCACCCAATCAAAATCAAAGTTTCAACCTGAATTACATGCGTGTAAGTCAAAGTTCACATTTGGTTTTTGCCCAATCGGAATTATTGAAAAAGGAGGTGTGGTTGCCTGCTACGGCGATATTGCCACCGGAGATATCTAATCAATATGCCTTTTCGTGGAATGGGCAGTTTGCCGGAGGAAAATTTTCAGTGGAAACGGGCGTATATTACAAACAAATGAATCATCTTGTTACACTAAAAGAAGGATACGAAAACATGATCAATATCACGGCTGTAGAAAACAAGATTGAAAGCAATGGAAAAGGGACGGCATATGGTGCTGAGTTGATGTTGAAAAAGAACACCGGGAAATGGACTGGCTCGTTAGGTTATGCCTGGTCTTATGCCGATCGCACATTTGCCAACATCAACAACGGAGATAAATACGAATATGATTTTAACCGGCCGCATCATGTGACTTTAACCGTGAATCGCGTACTACCGAAAAACTGGACTATGAACGTGGTATGGATTTTCCAGAGCGGGATGCCCTATACACCGGCTTTAGGGAGATTTTACACTATGAATCCTGAAACACAGAAACCCGCGATTGAAATCATTTACGGAGATAAAAATTCGGCACGAATGCAACCCTATCATCGTCTTGATCTGGGATTTAGTCATACGATAACGAATCGCAAAGGAAATAAAGCCGTGTGGACATACTCCATTTATAATGCCTACAACCGCATCAACCCATTTGGTTATTATTATGATGATGATAAAAATCGTGATAATTTTACAGATTATACGCGGCCGTTGCAATTATATAAAATCGGACTGTTCTCCATCATCCCAAGTATTTCATACAAAGTGTATTTTGATTACAACAAACAGTCTAAAAAAACAGCCAAAAGAAAAGAAAAAACACAATTGGTTGTATTTTTAAGCAGCGACTGACTGGTGAATGATGAAAAATCTTTGGTAGTATCACCACAAGTCCACAAACCTTCTCCTTCCCTTCAAATAATAATTCACAATAATGCTTTTGGAGGTAATCTCAGGAATATGAGGATTGATGGCTGATTGGAGATTGGCAAGGCGTCTTTGTTTGAATCGGGGTCGCATCTTTCGGTAAGCTATTCTGGCTTTGAGGACTGCCCTGGCATTCTTAGGTTTACCGGTAATTAACAATTGAAAGGCTGCCAGATAATCCATAAAAAAACGAATTGTCAACACGGGAGAAAGTTCGGATGGATGCAAATTTTTATAAAGCATCAAGAGGTTATTTCTGAAATTCAGATAGGTTTTTTGAGGATGTTCGGCCTGCAAAGTACCACCTCCTACATGGTAAATTTTACTTTGAGGTATGCACACGATGCGATGATTCCGATTTCTCAACCGCCAGCACAAATCTATTTCCTCCATATGGGCAAAAAAAGCAGCATCAAAACCACCCACTTGATGAAAGGTTTTGGCTCTGATCACCAGACAGGCACCGGTTGCCCAAAACACATCGCTGATGGTATCATATTGTCCTTTGTCTTCTTCAAGATGTGACAGAATGCGTCCTCTGCAAAAAGGATAGCCTAAATAATCCATGAAACCTCCCGCTGCACCGGCATGTTCAAAATAATTCCGGTTGTTGTAGGAAAGAACTTTCGGCTGACAGGCAACCACATCCGGATGATGTTCCAAATAATCGATCATGGGCGACAACCAACCCTCCGTCACTTCCACATCCGAATTTAAGATCACATAATAGTCTGCCTCAATTTGTGCCAATGCCCGATTATACCCCCCGGCAAAACCGTAGTTTTGGTCAAACTGAATAAGCCTGATTTCCTTGAATTTTTCCTTCAATAAGCTTATAGAATTGTCAGTGGAACCATTGTCCGCCACAATGATAGTTGCCAAAGATGCCGGCGTATGCTTCTGCAAAATCGGCAGAAACTGCTCCATATAATGCGCACCGTTCCAATTCAATATAACAACAGCAACCTTCATATTCCTAATGATTTAACACCCACTTAATTCTCAACTATTGTTTTTTTTGCATGCTTCCACCGGTTATGCGACCACAACCAAAACTCAGGACGAGCGATGATGCTCTCTTCAAGGTAGCGCATAAAAGTTTCTGTAATTTCATGTTCTTCTGTTGCAAGAGGGTCAACGGCAATAGGTTTAACAATCGAATGATAATAACCTCTTTTAATCCTTTGAATATCTAAATAAAAAACCGGATAATGGTATTTTTTAGCCAACTGCTCGGTGCCTAAAAAAACCGGTGTATCCTGATTGAGAAATTGCATGCGGTGTCGAATGAATCTGGCTTTCGGACTTTGATCCGAAATCATTGGGAAAATGCCCATTTTGCCGGTTTGCCTCATCTCTGCTAATTTACGAAGCAGGCCGTTTCTTTCAACACATATGGCTCCATGACGGTTTCTCAACTTGATCATCATCTTGTCGTAATGCTTGTTCCTCAGTTTTTGATAAACGGGATAGATGCGTACAGGTACATCAGAAGGAATATGCAAGCTAAAAATTGTTGCCCATTCCCAATTGCAATAATGTCCGATCATCGCCATGACGATCTCTTTCTCTTGAGCGTGATTATACAACAACTCAAGATTTTCAATCGTCATCCTTTTGCTTATTTTCTCAGGAGACGCATGTAACTGCCAGATGATCTCCATACACAGATCACAGAAATAATGATAAAATTTCTTTTCCAGTTTGATAATTTCCGTCTGCGTATAATTCGGAAAAGCACGCGTCAAGTTTTTTCTGACAACCTTCCGCCTGTATCTTATCAAGTGGTAAACAACAGGAAACATCAAGTCCGACAACACATACAAAGCACCCAATGGAAGCCATGCAATCGTCCAAATCAAACCATAAATCAAATAAAAAGACATAAGGTACGCAACTATTGCCTATTCGTAAACGCCGATAGATTTGCCATATTCATATTCACCTTCTAAAATATGAATGATTTCTTCCTCGGAGATATTCATTGCATCTTTTTTAATACATTTTTTCAAATACAAAAACATATCTTCCTCGTCAATATACGCTGCTTCGGCCGTATCTTCCTCAATTAAACCTTGTTCATCGTAAAACTCATAAATAACATCCAATACATATTCAATCTTTTCTTCTGTAATAGTGTCCTTCAGATCTGTTGGCAAGTTTTGGAGGATAAATTTGACAGCCTCAACATCGTCATAAAATAATAAATCGTCTTCTGTTTTCATATGATTATAGTTTATTTTTAAGTTGTCATGTGAAACTCTCAATGAAAATTGATTTTTCAGGATGGAGCATCCCATAAATATCTAATTCAAACGTCAAAGATATGGGTTTATTCTGACGAAACAGCACAATTTCGCAAGAATTTTAATGAAAATACTGTCCAAACAAATCTCGTGGTTTAAAATAAAACCTTATATTTGGGAGGTCGATTAATAGCTCAACACGCATGAATCCATTTCAAAAGAAGCCTTTGAAAGCGATGTTGTATTTTTCGCTGATCACATCAGCAGAAAGAAAGATTTTGTTGGCATAAAAATATTATTGAACCCCTTATAATTTAAAAATTACAATGACAATCAAATTGTTTACTTTCAACCCCATCCAAGTGAACACCTATGTTTTGCACGACGAAACCGGTGAGGCAGTCGTGATTGATGCCGGATGTTTTACCACACGAGAAAAACAACTGTTACAAAACTATATAGGCAACAACCAACTGAAATTGGTGCGGGTATTAAATACACATTTACATTTCGACCATCAGTTCGGCAATAAATTTTTGTTCGACACCTATGGATTGAAACCCGAAGCCCATCAGGCTGACGAGTTTTTGTTGGAGTACGTAAAAGTCGGTAATGTAACATTTGGTTTTCCCTTTTCGGAAAATGCTCAACCATTGGGAGCATATCTGCAAGAAAATCAATTGATTGAATTTGGGAACACCATCCTGAAAACCATCCACGTACCGGGTCACACTCCGGGACATGTAGTTTTTTATAACGAAAAAGAAAAAGTCTTGTTTGCAGGGGATGTTTTGTTCAGCGGCTCCATCGGTCGCACCGATTTGGAGCAAGGTGATTATGCCACCCTGATCAGAAACATTCAGGAAAAATTGATGACATTGCCGCCCGACGAAACAACGGTATATCCCGGTCACGGTCCCAGCACAAGCATCGGGAAAGAAAGAAAATACAATCCGTTTTTATGAGAACGATGAACGAAAAATGAAGAACGAAAAGCCAAAAGCTAAAAACTGAACTCGCGACCCCGGAACTCGTAACTCGTAACTTCCCTAACTTCTTTAACTTCCAAAAAAACTACTAACTACCAACTACTAACTACTTAACTTCCCCTACTTCCAAAAATCCGTTCTTAGTTCTTCGTTTTTAGTTCATCGTTCATAAACCCTCTTCTCTGCAATATATTCCTTCACCTTCGGATGCAGCCATGCCGACACATCTTCCCCTTTTTTGATCATCTCCCTGATTTGGGTGGAAGAAATGTCATAAAGCGGAGTGTTTAACAACTGCATTTGAGGATATTGAGTGGCTACCGTGGAAAAATCATATCCTTTTCTGGGATAAACCAACACAGGGTAGATATCTAGAATCCGCCGATAATCTTTCCATTGGTCGAATATTACGGCATTATCACTGCCTATCACCAACAAAAACCGGTGTTGGGGATAAAGTTCAGTCAGTTTATTTAGTGTGTCGACCGTATAGGAGGGTACGGGCATGGTAAACTCCACGTCTGAAACCTTAATGCAAGGATTGTTACCAACGGCAGTTGCCACCATTTCCATGCGAACATATTCATCAGGTTGATGCTCCACGTTTTTTAACGGATTAGAAGGGGTAACCACAAACCACACTTCATCTGCCAATTTTTTATCAAGTAAATATTCAGCTAATTTCTGATGACCCAGATGAATGGGATTAAAGGATCCGGAATAAATAGCTATTTGCATAAGATTGAACTGATGATTTACTTTGCAAAAGTATCAAAATTCTTTATCTTTGTTCTCTTTCAAATATTGTTTAAACATATACAAGTAAAATACAAATGAATATTACCCAACGATTCTTAAAATACGTCAGTTTTCATACTACTTCGGATGAAAACTCGGGGTTGACACCCAGTACGCCGGGACAAATGGTTTTTTCCAAATACTTAGCTGAAGAATTGGCAGCTATCGGTATGAAAGAAATCAGTTTAGATAACAATGGTTATCTGATGGCCACACTGCCTGCAAATTGCGATAAGGATGTTCCGACCATCGGCTTCATCGCGCATGTGGACACCAGTCCGGAGATGTCGGGAGAAAATATTCAAGCACGCATAGTTGAAAACTATGACGGGAAGGATATTCTACTGAACAAAAAAGAACAAATAGTTCTTGAAACTTCTGTTTTTCCTGAAATTTTGCAATACAAAGGTCAGGATATCATTGTTACAGACGGTACCACGCTTTTGGGAGCTGATGATAAAGCCGGTATTGCTGAAATAGTTACAGCTATGGAATATCTGATTGCACATCCCGAAATCAAACATGGTAAAGTGAGGATTGCTTTTACACCGGACGAGGAAATCGGTCAGGGTGCACATCATTTTGATGTCAAGAAATTTGGCGCCGAATGGGCTTATACCATGGATGGTGGTCAAGTAGGCGAATTGGAATACGAGAACTTCAATGCTGCTTCCGCAAAAGTAACTTTTAACGGACTCAATGTACATCCGGGGTATGCAAAAGGTAAAATGATTAATTCTATCTTGATAGCCAATAAATATATCGCCATGCTTCCTGCAGATGAAACTCCCGCTGAAACAGAAGGTTATGAAGGTTTTTATCATTTGCTTGCCATAGAAGGTGGTATTGAAAAAACTTCTTCAACTTATATCATCCGCGACCATGACCATGAGCAATTCTTGTTCAGAAAAAAACACATGCAGGAATTGGTGGAAAAAATTAACACCATCTATGGCCCAAACGCGGCAACCATTGAGCTGAAGGACCAATACTATAACATGCGAGAAAAGGTAGAGCCGATCATGCACATTGTGGACAGAGCCGCTGAAGCCATGAAAGAAGTGGGTGTTACACCCATTATCAAGCCTATACGCGGCGGAACAGATGGTTCTCAGCTTTCTTTCAAGGGACTTCCCTGCCCCAATATCTTTGCGGGCGGACATAATTTCCATGGCAGGTTTGAATACCTTCCTATACAATCCATGGAAAAAGCCACACAGGTTATCATTCACATCATTAAAAACTTAGCTAAATAAAACAGATTATGAACTTCACTCCTTTTATTAATATTCACAAGACACTGGGTGCCAAACTGCATGAATATGCAGGTTATGAAATGCCCATAGAATATTCTGGTATTACCGATGAACACCTGACTGTTAGAAATGCAGTCGGCGTATTTGACGTTTCGCATATGGGTGAGATTTGGGTGAAAGGTCCGAAAGCATTGGACTTTCTGCAACGAATGACCACCAATGATTTAAGCGTTTTACCCATAGGCAAGGCACAATACACTTGTTTGCCCAACGGCAAAGGCGGTATTTTAGATGATATTTTAATTTATCATTATGAAGTCAATAAATACCTCTTGGTAGTCAATGCCGCCAACACGAAAAAAGACTGGAAATGGTTGAAAGACAATAACAAAGAAGGGGTTGAGATGGACAATGCCACACCCTGGATGGCTCAATTGGCCATTCAAGGTCCGAAAGCCACAAAAACGCTACAAAAACTCACAGATATCAATCTTTCGGACATTCAATATTATCATTTTACGGTAGGTAATTTTGCGGGATGTCAGGAAGTGATCATCTCAAACACAGGCTATACCGGAGCCGGTGGTTTTGAATTATATTTTCATCCCGAATATGCTGAAACCATTTGGCATGCCATCTTTGAAGCCGGAGAAGAATACGGTATCAAGCCCATAGGTTTGGGTGCACGTGACACCTTGCGTTTGGAAAGCGGTTTTTGTCTTTACGGGAACGACATTGACGACACCACCTCTCCCATTGAAGCAGGCTTGGGATGGATTACCAAATTTGTGGAGGGGAAAGACTTTATCGACAGACCTTTGTTTGAAAAGCAAAAAAAAGAAGGGGTATTGCGTAAACTGATACGCTTTGAAATGACAGAAAGAGGCATTCCCCGCCAAGGCTACAACATCTTATCTCCCGAAGGGAAAATCATAGGTCGGGTTACCTCCGGCACCATCATTCCCGGCACCAAAACCGGTATTGGAATGGGCTATGTGGCAACGGGCCATGCTGTTTCCGGTGGTGAAATTGGAATTGAGATACGAGAGAAGCAAGTTATGGCGAAAGTGAAATAAATTGAACCTACTATGCGCTTACATTGCCTCAATATCATCAATTACAAAAATATAGAAGAAGCTTCGTTGGAGTTTTCGGATAAAATTAATTGCCTGATTGGCAATAATGGCATGGGCAAAACCAACATGCTTGATGCTATTTATTATCTGTCCTTTTGTAAAAGCCATACCAATGTGGTTGACTCACAAAACATCAAACATGATTCGGATTTCTTTATGATCAGGGGAAATTATCAAAAGAATGGTGATGAAGAGGAAATTTATTGCGGAGTGAAACGCCGGCAGAAAAAGCAATTCAAAAGGGGACAAAAAGAATACGAAAAATTATCTGACCACATAGGCTTGATCCCCTTGGTCATGGTTTCTCCCGATGACAGTCAGTTGATTTCCGAAGGAAGTTTCGAGCGGCGCAAGTTTATGGACGGTGTGATTTCCCAATATAACAAAACTTATCTGCAACAGCTTTTACAATACAATAATTTACTGAAACAGCGAAATGCCTTGCTTAAATCGGAACGTCCTATTGATGTCACTATTTTTGAAATACTTGAGGAGCAGATGAATACGCTTGGGCAATACATTTTTCAAGAAAGAACCAAATTTATCACCGAATTTATTCCAGTCTTTCAAAGATTTTACATTACAATTTCCGGAGATAACGAACAAACCGATCTGCAATATACTTCTCAATATCAACGACATGGCGATTTATTGAAAAGAATGTCCAAAACCCGCGAACGTGATTTAATCTTGGGATTTTCCACACAAGGTATTCATAAGGATGATTTGGAAATGACTTTAGGAGATCACCCCATTAAAAAAGTAGGATCGCAGGGACAAAATAAAACTTATCTGATTGCACTTAAATTTGCCCAATTCGATTTCTTAAAAAAAACACATCATTGCTCCCCTATTCTTTTATTGGATGATATTTTTGACAAGTTGGATACTACCCGCGTGGAAGCAATTATTAAATTGGTAACCTCAGATTTATTTGGACAAATATTCATCACCGACACCAATCGTGAAAATTTAGATGCTTTGTTGACCCAATTAAACAGCAATGCCAAAATTTTTAATGTTGTTAATGGAAAAATTACATCACAAACCCTTTTAAAATAATTTTTGATTTTTACAAACTTCTATCACAAAAAATTATTTTTTAGAAAACTTTTTCTGGATACAAAAAAATTATCTTACTAATTATCAACAATTTAATTTTTAGTTTGGAAAACTTCTATTTTATTTTTAAAATAAAGTTGACATTTTTGTTGGTTATTACAAATTAATTAACTAATCTTGTAGTCCGTTTTCTTAATTTTTTATGCTCTCATAGGACACATAAAAAATCAATCATGAGAAACTATTAACTCATTATATAAATATTTTTTGTCGTGAAAGTAAAAACCTACAAACCTGAAGAAATTCGCCAGGCCACTTTTGATTTCTTCCAGGGTGATGAATTGGCGACTAAAGTTTGGATAAGCAAGTATGCTTTGAAGGATTCGTTTGGTAATATTTTCGAAAAAACGCCGGACGATATGCACAGAAGAATTGCACGTGAGATTGCTCGTATTGAGAAAAAATACGAAAATCCGATAACGGAAAACCAATTATTTGAATTGATGCGCAATTTTAAATACATCGTACCTCAGGGAAGTCCCATGACAGGCATTGGAAATAATTTTCAGGTAGCATCTCTTTCCAACTGTTTTGTGATTGGTTTTGACGGGGATTCCGACTCTTACGGTGCCATCATCAAAATTGATGAAGAGCAGGTGCAGTTGATGAAACGCCGCGGTGGTGTGGGGCATGACCTTTCTCACATCCGCCCGAAAGGCTCTCCGGTTAAAAATTCAGCTTTGACCTCCACCGGTATTGTTCCGTTTATGGAACGATATTCCAATTCCACCCGTGAAGTAGCACAGGATGGCAGGAGAGGTGCCCTGATGTTAAGCGTATCCATCCAACACCCGGATGCCGAATCATTCATTGATGCTAAAATGGAATCAGGCAAAGTAACCGGAGCCAATGTTTCTGTAAAAATAAGCGATGAATTTATGCATGCGGCATTGGAAAATCGCCCGTATAAACAGCAGTATCCCATTGACTCCAACGAACCCACACATGAAGTGGAAATTGATGCCAATGCTTTATGGAAGAAAATTGTGCACAATGCCTGGCAATCTGCCGAACCCGGTGTACTATTCTGGGATACCATCATCAAAGAATCTATTCCGGATTGCTATGCGGATTTAGGTTTCAAAACCGTATCCACCAATCCCTGCGGTGAAATCCCACTCTGTCCTTATGATAGCTGTCGCCTATTAGCTATCAATCTATATTCTTATGTAGTAAACCCCTTTACTGCTGATGCTTATTTCGATTTTGAATTATTCCATGAACATGTACAATTGGCCCAGCGCATCATGGACGACATCATCGATTTGGAAATGGAGAAAATTGAAAAAATCATTGACAAAATCAAGTCAGACCCCGAAGATGATGTAATTAAAAGCACCGAATTTCAGTTGTGGGAAAAAATTAAAACCAAGACCCTGCAAGGTCGCCGTACCGGTGTCGGCACAACAGGAGAAGGAGATATGCTGGCAGCTTTAGGTTATCGCTACGGCACGGATGAAGCCACGGATTTTTCTGAAAAAGTACACAAGGCTTTGGCTTTAGCAGCTTACCGTTCGTCGGTAAATATGGCAAAAGAACGTGGGGCTTTTGAAATATATGATGCTAAAAGAGAAATTAACAATCCTTTCATCAATCGTTTAAAAGAAGCTGACCCCAAATTATATGAAGATATGGTTAAGTATGGGCGCAGGAATATTGCTTGTTTGACCATTGCACCAACAGGTACAACCAGCATCATGACTCAGACCACCTCCGGTATTGAGCCCGTATTCTTACCTTATTATACACGCCGCAGAAAAGTAAATCCAAGTGACAAAAATGTAAGAATTGACTTTGTAGATGAAAACGGCGACTCTTGGGAAGAATACTCCGTGTTCCACCATAAATTTGTTACCTGGATGGAGGCCAACGGACATCCGGTCACAAAACATTATTCTAAGGAAGAAATTGAAGAATTAGTTGCCAAATCGCCTTATTACAAGGCTACCGCTAATGATGTGGACTGGTTGAAAAAAGTACAGATGCAAGGCAGAATTCAGAAATGGGTAGATCACTCCATTTCCGTAACCATCAATTTACCTGCTGATGTGAGTGAAGAGATGGTAGGAAAACTGTACGAGGAAGCCTGGAAGTGTGGATGTAAAGGCGTTACCGTTTATAGAGACGGTTCCCGCTCCGGCGTTTTGGTTGAAGACAAGGAAGACGATCCTAACTTAATATGTTTCCCTGCCGTTGAAGGTCGGTTGGTGCGTCCCACAGAATTAGAATGCGACATCCTTCGTTTTCAAAACAACCGCGACAAATGGATTGCTTTTGTTGGTTTGAAGGATGATCGTCCTTATGAAATTTTTACCGGTATTGCTGACGATGACGAAGGCATCATGTTACCCAAAGCCGTAACCAATGGCAAAATCATCAAAGTAGTGGATGAGGAAGGCAACAAGCGCTACGACTTCCAATTCACCAATAAAAGAGGATTTAAAATTACGGTAGAAGGCTTATCTCACAAGTTCGATAAAGAATTCTGGAACTATGCCAAATTGATTTCCGGCGTCTTGCGTTATGGTATGCCCATCGATCAGGTAGTGAAATTGGTTTCCAGTATGGAATTGGACAGTGAATCCATCAACACCTGGAAGGTCGGTGTAGAAAGGGCACTAAAAAAATACATTCCGGACGGAACACAGATAGCCGGACAAGCTTGTCCCAATTGTGGAGAAAGGACCCTGATTTATCAAGAAGGATGTTTAACTTGTCAATCTTGTGGTCATTCAAAATGCGGATAAATAAATAATAATCATGAGCAACAAACGAATCGTTGTGATCGGTGGCTCAGCAGCCGGTCCGAAAGCCGCGTCACGCGCACGCAGAATTGATGAAAATGCCGACATCACCATCATTCAAAAATCGGCTGATTTATCCATGGCCTCCTGTGGATATCCCTATTATGTTGGAGGTTTTTTCAATGAAAGAGAACAACTGCTTTGTTCACCTGCAGGAGTAGTTAGGGACACTAACTTCTTTTGGAATGCCAAGAAAATTGTTACTAAGGTCAGTACAGAGGCAACGAAAATCAACCCCACAGAAAAAACAGTTGACTTTACTGATCTTATTACAGGAGAAAAAGGCTCTTTGTCTTATGACAAGCTGATTGTAGCAACAGGGGCAACACCACGTAAACCGCCTATCCCCGGAATTGAGCTAAAAGGTATCACCACATTAGTGTCCATGCCGGATGCAGATTTTTTACGCAAGGTTCGGGACGAGGGAAAAATCAAGAAAGCCGTCGTTATAGGTGGTGGATTAATTGGTATTGAAACAGCAGAAGCCTTAAACTTAGCCGGTATCAACATCACATTGATTGAGATGTTACCACAATTATTGACTTTTTTAGATGAACATTTGGCACGTTTGGTTGAAAAACATGTACGAACCAAAGCCAATGTCATCTTACAAAATGGTGTTTCAGCTTTCCTGGGTAAAGATGGAAAATTGACAGGGGTTAAGTTGAATGACGGAACAGAAATACCTTGTGACTTAGTTGTTTTGGCTACGGGTGTAAAACCCAACACCAAATTGGCACAAGATGCAGGCTTAACGCTTGGGAAAACAGGTGGTATTGTGGTGGATCAATACATGCAAACTTCCAATCCGGACATTTACGCTGTCGGCGATTGTATTGAAATCCCCAATTTAATTACAGGTAAACCCGTTCATGCTCCATTTGGCGATTTGGCTAATTTGCAAGGTCGTGTTGCAGGAGAAAATGCCATCTTGGGCAATACAGCCACTTTCAAAGGCACTATACAAACCAGTATTTGTAAAGTGTTCGATTATACAGTCGGAACCACTGGTTTATCTGCACAAAATGCTATCGAGATGGGCATCACGAATATTGAAACGGCAGTCAATGTAAGTTTGGACAAACCCGGATTTATGCAGGGCAAACTGCTGATTACCAAGCTTGTTGTAGAAAAACCTTCACAAAAAATTCTTGGCGCGCAAGTAATAGGTCCGGGTGATGTGAGCAAGCAAGTAGCTATTTGGGCAATGGCAATTCAAGGTAAAATGAAGATTGAAGATATGGTGAATGCAGATTTGCCCTACGCACCTCCCTTTTCTTTGGCTATTGACCACAGCATTGCCACTGCCCACATCATACAAAACAAACTAAGGGGATTTTACCAAAGTATTTCAGGCGAAGAATTGAGAGACAAACTGAAAGAAAAGGCAAACATGCTGCTACTTGATGTTCGTAACCCCGGTGAATTTGAAGAGATGCGATTGGGTATAGGTGAACGGTTGATCCCGTTGGGACAACTGCGTAAACGCATCACGGAATTACCCGCAGACAAGAATACCGAAATTGTTGTTTGGTGTAAAATTTCTCTGAGAGGTTATGAAGCAGCATTAATTCTGCAAGCCAACGGCTATAAAAATGTTAAATTGATGGAAGGCGGTATCATGGCCTGGCCCTGGGAAAGAGAAAAATAATAGATTATTCAGAAATCCTAAGTCTGACGCCAAGTCTGATAACGCTGGTTATTTCAATTCTGGGGTCACTGGACAATATTTTTCTCAATGTACTAAGGACGTTGTTCAACGAATTTTCTTTCAATTTACAATCGTCGGTTTGCCATACTTCTTGTACAATCGATTCTCTGCTGACAAAAGAATTCATGTGATTGCACAGCACCTCAAGAACGGAAGCCTGACATTTATTAATGCGCACTGCTTCGGACTGGTAGGTCAGCAGTTGCTCTTCCGGATAATAGCTGATGTCGCCCAGTTTAAAACAATTCTCCATTAAGTTGTACTGATATTGCTTGATTAACAAATTATTGATTCTCAGTAAAACCTCCTGAATTTTAAATGGCTTATTCAGATAATCTGCATTGCTATAACTAAAAGCCCGATTCAAAGTTTCTTTACAATTCAAAGATGTAATAAAAAGAACCGGGACCAGACTGTCTATCTGCCTGATTTCCTCGACAATCTCAAACCCTGTTCTATTGCCGGGCAACATCACGTCCATCAAAACAATATCCGGATTAAATTCTGAAAAGGCATCAATTACATGAGTACCCTCTTCCAGGTAATGGACGGTTAATTTATTCATCTCCAGCATACTGGCAACAGTAGTACCCAAATAAACATCATCTTCAACCATTAAAACCTTTTTCATACTTTTATCAGTGTGTCTTCCTGATATAATCCCTTTTAATAATCTGAGTTTAGGAATATAACTAAGATTTAGATGTTAAACTAACTTATAATGAACCGTAAAATTATACATTTTTTCACACACGGAAGAATCTTGGTAAATCCTTTATGAATTTTTAGCTTTCTTGTTAGAACTTTGGTAGAACTTTAGTAGAACTCTATAAGAAAATGATTAAAGTATTAGTCATACCTTTGTACCGACAGACAAAACATGTATTTTTTTGCATTTCAGTTTAAGTGAGTTTCCGAACAAAATTTTAATCTAATACTCGAACCTGCAATCTCTGTTTTGAAAGATTGTCACAAAAAAATCACTTGCAAATTAATATCTGATTTGTTTACTTTTAAAAAAAATGCCTTGAATAGCTTGAAGCTTTCAAGGCATTTTAGCAATGATTAAAGTCAAGTGGTGTTTATTTCACCATAAATTTAGCCGTCACACCAGAAGTACGAACAATATAAATTCCCTTTGGGAAGTTTGTTACGAGTCATTGATCAAGTAGTCATCCATTTACCAAATTTGGATTCAATAAATTGAATGGATATACCCAGTTTTCACGAAACCCTTACAAAATTAATAAAATATCATCATATCCCGATGATTTTATGTAAATTGAAATTTATCATGTAAATTTGCGTGCAAAAATTACAAATTATGTACAATATCCTCGTTACGGGCGGAGCCGGTTTTATTGGTTCCAACCTTTGTGAAGCCCTTTTGGCACTGGGACACCAGGTGGTTTGCCTGGATAATTTCTCTACCGGACATCGCCATAATATAGAAACTTTCCTGTCGAACAAGCAATTCAAATTGATAGAAGGGGACATACGCAATTTAGCCACTTGCCGGGAAGCGGTTGAAGGAATCGATTATGTATTCCATCAGGCTGCTTTAGGCTCTGTGCCTCGCTCTATCAATGACCCGGTAACATCCAATGATGTGAATATATCGGGTTTTCTAAATATGCTTCTAGCGGCGCGGGATGCTAAAGTAAAGCGATTTATCTATGCCGCCAGTTCCTCCACCTACGGTGATTCCGAGTCCCTCCCTAAAATAGAGGATGTGATTGGAAGACCACTTTCTCCATATGCCGTCACCAAATATGTCAATGAATTGTATGCTGATGTATTTGCAAAAACTTATGGTATGGAATGCATAGGCTTACGATATTTCAATGTGTTTGGTCGCAGACAAGATCCCAATGGTGCATATGCTGCTGTAATTCCTTTATTCGTTAAGCAATTGCTCAACAACGAATCACCGGTTATTAACGGTGACGGCGAATATTCACGTGATTTCACTTATATCGATAATGTGATCCAGATGAATTTGTTAGCCATGCAGACTGAAGACAAACAGGCTATCAACACTGTTTATAACACAGCCTACGGCGAAAGAAGTACCTTGTTGCAGTTGGTGGCAAACTTGAAAGAATTTTTAAGCGAGTACAACCCGGAAGTTAAAGATGTTGAAGTTAAACATGGTCCGTACCGCGCAGGAGATATCCCACATTCATTGGCATCCATTGATAAAGCACGTAAGCTGTTGGGCTACAACCCTCAGTTTTCTTTGCGTGACGGATTGAAAGAGGCAGTAAAGTGGTATGTAAACAACTTATAAAATAACGCCCTGAGTTCAGTTGAAAGCCTGTAAAGTTGGGGCGCGGAGCACAAGGTAATTCAGGGTAAAAGCTGATTGAAAAAAATTATAGTAAAATGGAAACATCAAATATGAACACAGTAAAAATTGCAGTAATAGGTTTAGGGTATGTGGGTCTTCCCTTGGCTCGTTTGTTCGCCACCAAATATCCGGTAGTGGGTTTTGACATAAAAAAAGACAGGGTAAAAGAATTGATGTCCGGGCATGATAGCACCTTAGAAGTAGAAGACCATGTTCTACAATCTGTCCTCCTCACTTCTAACCCCTTTCTCGCACCCCAAACTCCGGGACTATTCTGCTCAACTTCCTTAGAAGACATTCGCGATGCCAATTTTTATATAGTGACAGTTCCTACTCCGGTAGACAAAAACAATCGTCCTGATTTAACACCCTTGATTAAAGCATCGGAATCAGTAGGCAAGGTCATTCAAAAAGGAGATATTGTAGTGTATGAAAGTACAGTATATCCCGGTGCCACAGAAGAGGATTGTATCCCCGTGATTGAAAAAGTTTCGGGCTTGAAATTCAATGAAGATTTTTTTACCGGTTATTCTCCGGAGCGTATCAATCCGGGTGATAAAGAACATACGGTTGAGAAAATCAAGAAAATCACATCCGGCAGCACACCCGAAATCGGAGCACTGATTGACTCTGTTTATCAGTCAGTTATTATAGCAGGTACGCATTTAGCTCCTGCCATCAAAGTGGCTGAAGCAGCCAAAGTCATCGAAAATGCACAACGCGACATCAACATTGCTTTTGTGAACGAATTAGCTAAAATCTTCAATCTTTTAAATATAGACACCCATGCCGTGTTGGAAGCTGCCGGTACAAAATGGAATTTTTTACCTTTCCGACCCGGATTGGTTGGCGGTCATTGCATAGGTGTGGATCCGTACTATTTGGCTCAAAAGGCGCAAGAAGTAGGCTATCATCCCGAAATTATTTTAGCAGGAAGAAGACTCAACGACAGCATGGGCGGCTACGTAGCATCACAATTGGTTAAAACCATGATAAAAAAGGATATTCACATCACAGGCTCCCGCGTGCTGATGTTGGGTGTAACCTTCAAAGAAAACTGCCCGGATATCCGCAACACAAAGGTTGTGGATGTATATCACGGTTTATTGGATTATGGTGTTGATGTAACCATTTACGACCCATGGGCAGACCCTGCCGAAGTACAAAAAGAATATGGTATTACCAGTGTACAGACATTGGATCATCTCCAGGCAGAGCCAAAATTTGATGCCGTAATTCTGACTGTTGCCCATCAAGAATTCATTTCATTGGACATCCAGCAATTTCTAAAGGACAAAAGCGTGGTGTACGACGTAAAGGGAATGCTGAAAGAGGGAGTGGATGGAAAATTATAGCCTCTTCCCTCGCCTAACCTCAGATCTCAACTAAATTTCATATTACATATAGACAAAACCCATAAAGCCATAGATTATATAATTAAACTTTATGGGTTTTATGTGTTATCTTTGCATCGTAAAGTCATAGAACTTAAAACGAAAAACAAAGTATAACAATTTAAATATTATCATCATGAAATTTAAACTTCCAAAATTACCGTACGAAACTAACGCTTTGGAGCCGGTTATCGGTCAGCAAACAGTTGAATTGCACTATGGCAAGCATTATCAAGGATACATCAATAATTTGAATAATTTAATTCAGGGCACTAAATTCGAGAATATGGATTTGGTGGACATCGTTAAACAAAGTGATGGCGCTACGTTTAACAATGCCGGCCAGTCTTTGAACCATCAAATTTACTTTCTTTCATTCTCTCCCAACGGAGGAGGTGCCCCTTCCGGAAAATTAGCAGAAGCTATCAACCGCGATTTTGGGAACTTCGAAAACTTCAAAAAAGAATTTAATGCAGCAGCCGTTTCTCTTTTTGGATCAGGCTGGGCATGGCTGGCAAAGGATGTAAACGGTAAATTATCCATTGTAAAGGAAGCTAACGGAGGAAATCCTGTTACAAAAAATTTAGTTCCATTACTTGGATTTGATGTGTGGGAGCATGCTTACTATTTAGATTATCAGAATCGCAGACCCGATCATGTGGATGCATTATGGAATATCATCGATTGGAAAGCCGTTGAAGCTCGTTATTGATCAAACTGTGAATGGTATTATCTGATTGTTTATTTAGTTAGCGTAAGGTACGATCGCCAGGTCGTACCTTTTTTGTCTGCCATGGTCACGTATACTTTTCCAATATTCTTTCAGTCTCGGCCAAATATCCCCTGCCAAAGATATTCAGGTGATTCATGACATGATACAGTTTATAGATATCTTCGCGATATTCCCAGCCTGGCTTCAAAGGATACTCTTGCTGATAAGCCTTATAAAATGCATCTGAGAACCCGCCGAACAATTTAGTCATTGCCAAATCGGCTTCCCGATGTCCGTAATAAACGGCAGGATCAATCAGAACTGCCTCACCTTGCCGGTTACAGATAAAATTTCCACTCCACAAATCTCCGTGAAGCAAGCATGGTTCTTCTTCAGAATCAGATAAAATAGTAGTGATGTTCCTTTCCAATTTGATAAAATTACGCCGGAAATCTTTCGAGACAAAATGATTTTTTTCAGCCAATTGATACTGAAAAAGTAAGCGTTTATTAAAATAAAACGCAACCCAATCTTGCATTTCATCTTTATCAGCCTGATTTATCTGAACCGTAGCTCCTATGAAATTGTCCTCAAAAAAGCCGTAATTCTCTCCTGTACAACGATGCATGCGTGCGAGATTTCGTCCGAAATTTTCAAAAAAACCTGCCGGGATTCCGCCTGCTTCAATAAATCCGGTAAGAATAAATGTATCTCCATAGGTTATGGGATCTGCGATTTGAATGGTACCTGCTTTTCTTAATTCCATTAAACCGTGCATCTCACACATATAAGTTTCGGAATGTTTTCCCGATTTTAAAAAATATTTTTTGCCGGATACCGTTATCAATTTACCGGAAGAACCGGGAAAAATACTTATCTTTTCATTTAAAAAAGACTCTAAAACAGAACGAATAGAATGCTGGGTAGTCATGATAAAGGTGCAAAAGATAAAAATTTTCATCAAACATACAATTTTTTTTTAATTGATGCGTTTATGAGTCAGAAACTCAAGTCAAAACAAACTGCCTATGCAAAAAACAATTACCCCTTTAAACAAAACTGATTTAAAAACCTCTTTTTCAAAACTTAATGAAAGTAAAATAGACATGCAACCCTCTCCGAAAACCATCCGAAACATCATGCGGTTCGCTGCAAACTATAGGGTGCAAAAGGTAAATAATCAGTATATTGAAATGTACTTAAGCTAAAAAAAGAAAAGGCTTCCGAAAAACGGAAGTCTTTTTTTGTTACATTTGTAGCATAAAAACCTGACATTATGCAACGAATCATTTCCCCCTCCATTTTAGCAGCCGACTTTGGCAATTTGCAAGCTGCCTGCGAAATGGTCAATCGCAGCAAAGCTGACTGGATACATATTGATGTGATGGATGGCGTGTTTGTTCCAAATATCTCTTTCGGTTTTCCAATATTGAAGGCTGTTAAAAAATATTGCACCAAATTCATTGATGTACACATCATGATCGTAAATCCTGAAAAATACGTGCAACGCTTTGCTGAAGCGGGGGCAGAAATGCTTACTTTCCATTACGAGACTGCAGAAAAGCCGGAAGAAGTGATAAAGCTGATACGTCAACAAGGAATCAAAGTAGGTATCACCATTAACCCAGACATACCGGTTTCTGCCTTGAAACCTTTTATAAATAAAGTTGACATGGTCTTGCTGATGAGTGTGTTTGCAGGGTACGGCGGACAAAAATTCATAGAAGAAACCTACGACAGACTGGATGAATTAAGAGGGATGATTAACGAACTCAACCCTTCTTGCCTCATCCAAATAGATGGTGGCGTTTCCACCCACAACGCCCAAAAATTGTTTGAACACGGAGCCAATGTTTTGGTAGCCGGCAGTGCCGTTTTTAATGCCGACAATCCTGAAGAGGTGATTGAAAGGATGTTGGAAAGTTGATTTCTCGCAGATTTACGCAAATAAGGTGTCGCAGATTTACGCAGATTGATTCACCCAGGAACTGGCTTAAAGCCAGCCCCTGGGCTCTGCTATATGCTTGATGACGCGCAACCGACCTTGACTGGTCAACCGAAAAATAAGTGAGAACAACGTTAAAATGTTAAAATTGTCTGTAGGACAAACACGTGAATAACCCCCGGATTCATCCGGGGCGGAAAGGTCAAGAATGGTTATAAAACTCTGTAAGAGTTTCCCTAAACTTAAATTGTTAAACGCCTACAGCGTTTGAGTGGTTGTGAGTTCAACTGCCCCCAATTAAAATTGGGGGTTATGCACGTGGAACTTCTACGAAGTTCAAATAGTCGCTCCGACGTTGTTCAGCGAGAATAATCGACCTCGGCTGGTGAACCGAAAAATAAGTGAGAACAACGTTAAAAATCGTCCTTGTTTGAGCAACGAAGTTGCGAGTTTGGACGATTTAGTTGTTTGAGCGCTAATTTTTCGAGTGAAGCAGGCGCAGTCTTGACTTTTTTTTGCTTCGTTTTTTTGTGTCAAGACAAAAAAATGAAGAGTAATTTAAGGCAACAATTACCATTATTTTGTTTGTTTACGAATGAACTTCCTACAAAGAACGCCCTTTGTGCGTTTGTTATTTGCATTGATATCCGGTATTGTCGCTTTTCAATACTTCGATATTTTCAAGATCACGCGTTTAGCTTGGCTACTCATCGCCTTGATTTTAATTACGTGGTCCTTTTGGACTCAGAAATCCCGACAAACCTATCGTTTGCGATGGTTATTCGGAGCCGGAATTTTCATTCTGTTATTTTTATGGGGCTTTCAACTTGCTGAGTCGGCACACCAAAAAAGCATCTTTCCTTATATAAACACTAAGGCGGTGTTTGTTGGAACATTATCTGAAACACCGGCAGAAAAATCCAATTCATTAACTTGCAAGCTACATGTTACGAGCATGTATGACAGTATCAATTTTGTCAAAACAAATGCAACAGCTATCTTATACATCGAAAAGGACAACCGGGCAAAATCCCTGAAAAAAGGAGACAGCTTATTGCTCCGCACTACTTTTCAACGACCACCCCGTCCTTTAAATCCTGAAAGCTTTGATTATGCAACTTTCCTGCAAAGAAAAGGCATAGGTGCAACAGCCTATGTCTCAAGTCAAGAATGGCTATGTACCGGAAACCATCAGAGACTCTCCCTGATGTCACTTGCAGAGGCAAGCCGAAATTATCTGCTCCAACTGTATCGAAAAATTGAGCTTTCAAAAAATGAAATGGCGGTTTTGTCGGCACTGACTCTAGGCTATAAAGACGAGTTGGAACCGAAACTGCGGGAGGACTTTTCTTATGCCGGAGTTATACATATTTTGGCAGTCAGCGGACTACACGTTGGGGTGATTTACATGATGCTGCAATTGATCTTTTCAATGGCATTCAGGAGGGCAAAAAGTAAAATATCAAGTACGCTTTTTACACTTTGCGCACTCTGGCTGTATGCTTTTATGACCGGACTGCCACCTTCTGTTATCAGGGCTACAACCATGTTTTCTTTGGTCGCCATAGGCACAACGCTGAATCGCAAATCACAAATATACAACACCATCTCGGTTTCAGCTTTTATCATCTTGCTCGGCAATCCCAATCTTTTGTTTGATGTGGGATTTCAATTGAGCTACACGGCGGTTATCGGCATCGTTTACTTTCAACCGAAAATCAATTCCTTATTCAAAGTGAAAAATCAAAAGCTAAAATGGCTGACAGATTTAATGGTTGTTTCCCTCGCGGCACAGATCGGCACATTGCCTTTTACCTTATATTATTTTCATCAATTTCCCAATTATTTTTTGGTTACAAATATCATTGTAATCCCGTTGGCGAGCTTAATTATTTACTTGGCTATCGGATTCCTGATTTTATCACCATTGCCATTTTTAGCCGCTATCCCGGCTTTTATTTTGAAGCATTCTTTATGGTTGCTGAATGCGATAGTGGGATTCGTCCATGATCTACCCCATGCGATATCCGTTTGGCACATAAACTTTCCTCAACTGATACTCTGCCTGTTAAGTATCATTTCCTTCTGTTTTTATTTGGAATATAAAAAGTTTAGAGCATTATTCACAAGCCTGTGTTTGACGCTGACTTTTACTATAAGTCATCTGTTAATCTCTTTCAACACCTTTCATACACAACAACTGGTAATATATGCCGACCCCAAAAATACCCATATTGACTTCATCAAAGGATTTGACCATCAGGTATATACGACCGACTCAGTATCAGCTGTCCGCAATGCTTCCGGCTTTTGGAAAAGCCGCAAACTCAATGAGCCGACAATGATTTCAAAAACAAACAGCAGCTTTGTCGTCTATAACCATCAAAAGATATTGATTTTAACTGACAGTCTGTTACACCGCCAAACCACTACCCTGCCCTTAGAGATAGATATATTGGTTATCGGAAACGGACTCAAATTCAAAACTTCAGAAATTTTAAACTGCGTACGTCCCAAAATTTGTGTAATCGATCAAACTATTTCGCCCTGGTATGCTCAAGATTTACAGCAGTTTTGTTTAGAAAACAAAATTGAATGTTACGATGTGAAAAAATGTGGGGCTGTAAGGATTTTTCTTTCATTTCATCAACACCAACCGCCTGAAAAAATATACCGGCAATTTTGATATTACATTTAAAAGCATTACTTTTGTGCTCCCATAAAAAGGCTCCGTAGCTCAACTGTATAGAGTATCTGACTACGGATCAGAAGGTTAAAGGTTAGAATCCTTTCGGAGTCACTCAAAAAAAGAGTTACAAAATTGTAACTCTTTTTTTATGTTATATGCTTACGATTGTACCAATCAATGCATGCACAATGTGCAACCCTCGTGCATACCCAATTCTCCCCTCAGTCTTTTTTCTACCAACATCTTCATGCGATTGGCCAAGCTGGGGATACGTATATTTTCAATCACATCAGCCGCAAATGCATACATCAGCAACAGACGGGCTTCCGGAAGCGAAATGCCTCTTGTGCGCATGTAAAACAAGGCTTGCTCATCAATTTGTCCGATGGTGGCACCGTGAGAACATTTCACGTCATCAGCATAAATTTCCAACTGCGGGCGGGTACGCACCTTAGCTCTTTTACTCAATAATATATTGCGGTTCAACTGATAAGCCCGCGTTTGCTGGGCATCTTTTTCAACGAAAATCCTTCCTGTAAATGCGCCTTTGGAATCGTCATCCAATACATATTTAAACAATTCATTGGAGTGACAATTTGGCTTATTGTGCTTAATAGTCGTATGATTATCAATTTGTTGCAGACCTCCTCCTACCATCATACCGCACAATTCGGCTTCACATTCTTCACCATTCATGGTCACTTCAATATTGTTGCGTGAAATGCCGTTATTTAATGTAATGATATTCGCCAAGGTATCGGAAGATTCTTTTTGGTCAATGAGCACTGTTGCCAGATTTGCAGTTTTATCATGTGTATTCTCCAATTTATAGTTTTCATAAACTGCATTTTCTCCTACAAACACCTCAGACACACGATTAGCCACAAAATTCACATCATCCATGGCATGGTCGCAAACCAACAATTGTGCTTTTGCACCCTTTTCAATGATGATCAGGTTGCGTGAATTTGCCAACAGGTCCACATCCGAACGCATGATATTGACCAACTGCACCGATTTATCCATACGCACATTTTCCGGAACGTACATAAAAAAGCCATCTTGTGCAAAAGCCTCGTTAAACGCAATCAAAGCATCATTTTGTAGGGCGGTTAACTTACCATAATATTGGGTCACCAGTTCAGGATATTTTTCTGAAGCTTCCTTTAATCCGCAGATAATCACGCCTTCCGGTAAACTGCCATTGTGCTCTTTCTTTGGGGGATAGAAACCATCATTCACCACAAAAAACTGATAACTATATATTTCAGGCACATCACACCTAAAAGTTTGATATGGATTCACAGGAAAACTTAACCTCCTGAAATTTAATCCGTAATCAGGTGAGAACACCGGCTTTAAATCAGTGTATCGATAATTTTCATGCTTGGTAGTTGGAAAACCCATGCTTTCAAATTTGGCGAAAGCAGCATCCCGCGACCTGTTGATGATGGCCGCTGAATGTTGCTTGATCAGCTGATGATGAGCTTTATATAATTCTATATATTGTTTTTCCATGAAAATGTTTTTAAAACAAAACCGATGACTATTTCAACCAATCGTAACCTTTGGCTTCCAATTCCAAAGCCAGGTCTTTCGTCCCCGATTTCACTATCTTACCGTCATGCAACACATGCACATAATCAGGCACTACATATTCCAACAGCCTTTGATAGTGGGTGATCAGAATGGTTGATTTTTCGGGTGTTTTTAATTTATTGACACCGTTAGCAACAATGCGCAGGGCATCTATATCCAGGCCTGAGTCGGTCTCATCCAGGATAGCTAATTTAGGTTCCAGCATCGCCATTTGAAAAATCTCGTTTTTCTTTTTCTCCCCTCCTGAAAAGCCTTCATTTACAGAGCGGTTAGTCAATTTGTTATCCATGTTAACCAAGGCTTTTTTCTCACGCATAAAACGTAAAAAATCGGAAGCAGACATGGGCGGCAATTTCCGGTATTTCCGTTGCTCATTGACGGCAGTACGCATGAAATTCACCATGCTCACGCCGGGTATCTCCACCGGATATTGAAAGCTCAGGAAAATACCCTCATTGGCACGTTCCTCCGGGTCTTTTTCCAATAAGTTTTTCCCTTCGAAAATAACACTTCCGCTCGTCACTTCAAAAGTGGGATTCCCCACTATGGTGGATGCCAAAGTTGATTTACCCGATCCGTTCGGACCCATGATGGCGTGTATTTCACCCGGCTTGACCGTCAAAGACAAACCCTTTAAAATTTCTTTACCATCAATCGAAACATGTAAGTTTTTTATTTCAAGCATGATTATCCTGATATGTATTATGTTGTATATAACAGTCCTTTAAATTTACCCTACAGATCCTTCTAAACTGATCTGCAACAGTTTCTGTGCTTCAACAGCAAATTCCATTGGCAATTTATCCATCACCTCCTTGGCATAGCCATTCACGATCAAACCTATCGCATCTTCCGTGGAGATGCCGCGTTGGTTACAATAAAAGATCTGATCTTCGGATATTTTTGACGTGGTGGCTTCGTGTTCCACAATCGCCGATTCATTATTGATTTCCATGTACGGAAAAGTGTGTGCTCCGCACTTGTCACCCAAGAGCATGCTGTCGCATTGCGAGAAATTCCGGGCATTTTCAGCATTAGGACCCACCTTCACCAAGCCGCGGTAATTATTTTGACTTAATCCTGCGGAAATTCCCTTGGAAATGATGCGTGAACCGGTATTTTTACCCAAATGTATCATTTTAGTCCCGGTGTCAGCTTGCTGAAAATGATTGGTTACAGCAACCGAATAGAATTCAGCAGTGGAGTTGTCACCCTTCAAGATACAAGAAGGATACTTCCAGGTGATGGCTGAACCCGTTTCAACCTGTGTCCAGGAAATATGTGAGCCTTCTCCTTTACAAATGCCGCGTTTGGTCACAAAATTATATACTCCTCCATTGCCTTCTTTATCGCCCGGATACCAGTTTTGAACCGTAGAATATTTTACCTCTGCATGCTCTAGTGCTATGATTTCCACCACTGCAGCATGCAATTGATTTTCATCCCGCTGTGGAGCCGTACAACCTTCTAAGTAAGACACATAGCCTTCATCATCCGCAATGATCAAAGTCCGCTCAAACTGTCCGGTATTTTGTGTGTTGATGCGGAAATAGGTAGAAAGCTCCATCGGGCAACGTACCCCTTTCGGGATGTAAACAAAGGAACCGTCACTGAAAACGGCACTGTTCAATGCAGCAAAAAAATTATCGCCGGAAGGTACTACCGTTCCTAAATATTTCTTTACCAAGTCGGGATGTTCTTGTACTGCTTCGCTGAACGAGCAAAAGATAATGCCTTTCTCAGCCAAGGTTTCTTTGAAGGTGGTCTTTACCGAAACCGAATCCATCACCGCATCCACAGCAATACCTGACAAGATTTTTTGTTCCTCCAGGGGAATCCCTAACTTCTCGAAAGTGGCTAAAATTTCAGGGTCCACTTCGTCCAGGCTGCTGATGGATTTCTTTTTTGGGGCTGCGTAATATGAAATGGACTGGTAATCAATTTCAGGAATATTCAGATGCGCCCAGTTCGGCATCTTCATTTTTTGCCATTGGCGGAAAGCTTTTAAGCGAAACTCAAGCATCCACTCCGGCTCGTTTTTTTTTGCAGATATCAATCGGACAACATCTTCATTCAACCCCGGCGGGATCACCTCAGTCTCAATATCAGTGGTGAATCCGTATTTATATTCACTTTGTGTGACTTCTTGTATTATTGCGTCTGACATATTTCTCTTTAAAGCGGGTGCAAATTTAGTAAATAAATACAAATAACTCGCGACCATAGACCCCGGAACGCGCTAACTCATCTACAAAACTTTTCTGCCAATTTTTCTGATAGCTGCTTCTATGGGTTTATCAGGTTCTATGACATTGTGTGGTCCCCAGAAATCAGGGTCAGAAAATCCCTCTGCCCTATCGGCAATAATTACACGGGTACGAAGTCGGTCACCGAATTTGATTGACTTGGCATCAGAACTGATTTCATGATCGGTAACCGCCATTTCAATGGTAGCATAATAATGACTATTGAAGAGTTTCCTTTTCCAATTCACCCTCATACCTAATTCAATACGACCATAAGCATAGTACCACTTACCGTCTTTTTCAACGTAATCCATGCGATAATCGGCCTGTATAGGTGATACTTTGGCATTGAATGGTTTCTTTTGGAGAAACATCCTGATTGCCTCTGCCTGATTGGTCAAATCGAGACTGAAAACCGCCGATTTTAAAGCCAAAGAGGCGGCATCAATATAAAATTTTCCGGCATAAAGTGCCTCTTCTTTAGTAGGTCGATGCTTGAAGTCCACCACATAAATAAGCTTATCGTCTATCCATTGGGTTTTATCCAGGGTAAAATCATATTTTTCAAACATCTGTTCAGTCATAAGATAAGTAGGATATTTCATGACATCCAGGAACAAGCAGTTGTACGGACCACCCATCAGTTTAAAAACCAGGGTATCCAATTTTGTGTAGTCGGTTTGTTTACGTGCCTTGATCAATCTTGCGTAATCCTGCCGGTAATTATTGTACGATTGCTTTTGAATCTCAACAACTGCCTCTGACAGAGACACATAATTTCTGCCCCTCCGGATAGATTCCCGATAAAAGGCAGTCATAAACATTTCCTGCACAGGATAATTTTCAGGAATTTTCTCGAACATTAAAGCAACCAATGCATTGGCATCCCGGGTCAATACGTCAATTTGAGGGAGGACAACGGTTGCATGCTCCATGGCAATGATACCTTTTTGAGCCCGGAGTTCATCCGCTTCTATTATGGAACTTTTATAACCTATATGACTTATGATCAACTTTACGTGTTCGCGGGTAACAGGAACTTTCAATAAAAAATCCCCTTCAGCATTGGTTACGGTTGCAATATTGGTCCCTGCAGCCAATATATTACAATAGGTCAGTGGCGCGTTGGTTAGCCGATCGACAACCTTTCCACGATACGACTGATAATCAACGTTATTGGACTGAGAAAATATACAGGAAATGCCAGAAACGATGAAAAGAAAGAGCAATCTAAACCTCATCGCATTCATAATTATTATTTATTGGTGAGTTAACAAATATCGTAAATATTTACTGAAATACAATCAAAAATACTTTTTACATAATTGAGTTTTCTCCGACAACATAAATATTTAAAAGCTATTGGATTTGTTGTTTTTTTAAAAAAAAGTCGCATATCATTTTCATTCACTTAAAAAGCGTATATTTGTACACTTAAATTAAAATGTCATTGTATTATGTTAAACATGATTTACTTGTGGGCTTTAGGTACCGGAGAAATTATTTTAATTGCTCTCGTAATATTATTAATTTTTGGTGGTAAGAAAATTCCTGAACTGATGCGTGGTTTGGGTAAAGGTGTCAGCCAGTTCAAAAAAGGCATGAAAGAAGTTGATGATGAGATAAACGCCACTATGGATGACCTTGATAAAAAATAGGCGTCAGGTCTTATACCAAAAAGAATGGGTGAAGGAAAAAACTTATCGTTCTGGGAGCATTTAGAGGTATTGCGATGGACCATTATCCGCATAGTGATAGCAGTACTTTTAGTCGTTATAGTTATCTTTTCTTTTAGGGATTTTGTATTCAACGATATTGTTTTTGCACCCTTAAGCTCGGATTTTTGGTTTTATCGTTCACTTTGTAGATTAGCTGAATTGTTCAAATTTCCGGGTTTATGTCCGGAAGATTTTAATATTGAACTGATCAATATTAATCTCGCCGGTCAGTTGATGACACACATCACTTCCTCATTCAGCATCGCACTAGTCTTGATCGTACCTTATATTTTACTTGAAATTTGGTGGTTTGTACGACCGGCATTATATCCCAACGAAAAGTCACATGTGGGTACTATCTTCTTATCTGCTTCATTCTTATTTTATTTAGGAGTACTTGTCAGCTATTTTATTATTTTCCCGCTGACGGTAAGATTTTTGGGCACCTATAAAGTATCTGATTTGGTTCCCAACCAGATTGCTTTACAATCGTATATGGGCAGTTTGTATATACTGACTTTCAGTTTAGGGATTATGTTTGAAATGCCCGTTCTGGCATATCTGTTATCGAAAGTCGGGCTGATCAACAAACAAATGCTGAAAAAGGTACGTTCATACGCTTTTGTGATTTTGCTGATACTATCGGCTTTGGTGACACCCACCACCGATCCTTTTACTATGATGGTTGTAGCCTTACCTCTCTATTTGTTGTATGAATTGAGTATTTTGGTTTGTAAACCCAAGAAGGAAGAGGAGGATGACGAAGGCGATGCCTCATAAGTGCCCAACTGCTGTACTTCGACTTTGCTCAGTAACCACGTTGCTTTCGATATTTGGGATCGCGAGTTCCGTGTTCCGTGTTCCGTGGTCGCGATGTGCAAATCAATTCTTATCCCTTCTAAGACACCTCACTGTTTTCTAATTGAATAATTGTTTTGAGACAGCCCCTATTCACTTTTATGTCCTACGGACAATTTTTTAGTTGCTCAGCAGTGATTATTTCGAAACTCGTGAACCCGGAACACGCGACCTCGTACCACACACCGCGTAAACTCGCACCTCGTGAACCCGGAACTCGGACCTCTTTTTAAAACCCCGCTATTTTCCTAAGTCGTCTTCCTCGCCCGCAGCATTTCTCTTTTACCTTTTGCACCGGGAATCCTTTCCACTGAAAATCCGGCTGTCTGCAATGCCCTGCGTACCGCCCCTTTGGCACAATAGGTAGTCAGTATGGCGTTGGGATTACAGCAATCATACAGCATTTGAAAACGCTCACTCGTCCACATGCCGGGTTGTTTCTCCGGTGAGAAAGCATCAAAGTAAATTAAATCGTACATTTCTGTCAAGCGAAGTTTAGTGAAATCTTCCTGTATCTTATTTAAGTCAAAATTCTTCGTCAGTGAAATGTGTTTTTGCCACGGGGAGGTATGCAAAAGGTAAAATATATCCTTTTTATCTTTTGCGATGAGGTCAGGATAATTGAATGAAGCAGCAGATTCCGGGGATATTGGGTAAAGCTCGACAGCCGTGTAAAACACTTTTTGTCGGGTTTTTTCGGTTTCAACTAGAGTCAAAAATGCATTCAAGCCTGTTCCGAAGCCGATTTCCAAAATATTCAATGATGACTGCTTACACTGCCGCAAGCCGGCACCAATAAAGGTGTGTTCGGATTCCTGTATGGCACCGTGAATGGAATGATAAGTTTCGTGCAGTTCAGAATGCAATACGGAATGAGAACCGTCTTCGGTCTGAATAATTTGTTGAGGGTTTAATTTCATGCAGTTGTAATTTGACTTTTTTGTCGTATGGAGCTCTTGATAAACCATTTAAATCAATTCAAGTTCATTTTATCATTATTTTTATTATATTTGTGCTTTAACACATTCTGTATCATGCAAACCTATCTCGGTCTCGGTAGCAATTTAGGTAAAAAAGAACACAATATCGATTTTGCCATTCAGCAAATAGCTGAAAAAGTGGGCAAAGTAATACGCCAATCCACTTACTACTATTCTGCTCCAGTGGGGTTTTCTTCTGACAATCTGTTTGTAAATGCAGTTATTTTAATTGAAACACAACTTGCTCCTTTAGAATTGCTGCATCAACTTCAAGACATAGAGGTGAAGATGGGCAGAACAGAAAAAACCAAAGAGGGTGTGTATAAAGACAGGATCATTGACATCGACATATTGCTTTACGGAGACATGACCGTTGACTTGCCCGAACTAAAAATTCCTCATCCCCTGATGCATGAAAGGGATTTTGTGATGATACCGCTGAGAGAAATACAATACTGACTGAAAGACTACAAACTGCATATCATATTGATGATGGGCTATCTAAAAAGCAACTATTTAACCAAAAAACCGCAAGGTGGCTTAGAAGTGTTCAAATGCAAGGCACTGAGATTGAGGGCAGTAGTGGCAGACCTCGTGTCTGCCATCAGTGTTTGAGCCCGTACTTCGACAAGCTCAGCAACCATCGAAAGCAACGTGGTTACTGAGCAAAGTCGAAGTACAGCAGTTGGGCACTTATGAGACACCGCCATCATATTGATGATAATCACTCAGTACCTTCAGGGCCTTTTCATAATCTTTTTCAAAAACCATTACAACGATACTTTCACCAATGTCCTGAAGCATAGGTAATACTTGAGCACTTGTAGAGTCGTAAATGGAACTTGAAATATTATGTTCAGTAAGCACTTGCTGATCCAGCCTCGCTTCATCAACCCGGTCGTAACTTTTAAGTTTTACAATTTTATCCTGCATGGTTATAGCGTATTGATGGATTATTAATAAACCTAAGAACCTGTTAATACAATACAAAGATAAAAAAGTTTGTGGGAAAACCATACAAACGAATAAGCTCAATTATTTTTTTTAATTTTGCACGGCATAATACTATGTCAGCTTGATTAGATTTTAAATAATATGACATATATAAACAAAGCTACGATCAGTAAGGAAGAAGTAAATATACTGCCTCTTGTCTTTTTTGAAGGGGAAATAATTATCGTTGATACGGAAAAAAAAGCGAAGAAAGCAATCAAAATACTGCGTAAACAAAAAATTGTGGGCATTGACACCGAGACCAAGCCTTCGTTCAAAAAAGGACAGACCAACAAAGTTGCTTTATTACAAATAGCCACCACGGATCAATGCTTTTTATTCAGATTGAATCTGATGGATTTTCCTAAATCTTTGGCAAATTTCTTATCCCGTAAATCAACTAGAAAAGTTGGTTTGGCTTTAAGGGATGATTTTATCGGACTCAATAAGCATTATAACTTTAAACCTGAAAACATCATTGACTTACAGAACATCGTCAACGATTACGGTATCTTAGAACAAGGTCTTCAAAAGATATTTGCCATTGTTTTCAATCAAAAAATATCGAAAAACCAGCGCCTTTCCAACTGGGAAAGTGAGGAACTGACTGATAAGCAACAACTGTATGCTGCCACTGATGCCTGGGCTGCGCTGATGATTTACAATCAGTTGATGAAAAAAGAGAAATTAAGCAAGGAAGAAATTGAAGTATTGAAGCAACAAGACGCATTGAAGCAACAAAATAATGGGGAAAATAATTCTTGAAAACATAAAGTTTCATGCCTATCACGGGGTGTTGGCGCATGAAAAAGAGGCAGGTAATACTTTCCTGGTAACCGTTGCCATGGAGCTTGATACGAAAAAAGCCGGAACAACCGACCGACTTGAAGACACCTTGGATTATCAATTGGTTTATGATGCAATTGAAAAGGAGATGAGTATTCCTTCTGAACTTATAGAACACGTGGCACAAAGAATTATGGACAAGTTGATGCAAGAGTTTTCCCAGATCCGGGCAATATCATTGATATTGTCAAAACTAAACCCTCCTTTAGGCGGAGATGTCGAAAAAGTGTCAATTGTGTTGCACAGCGCAAGGTAACACTATTTATTCTCGACTTTTTTTACTAATTTTGCGTCCTAAAATTTGCAGCGTCATTTGAATGAACAAAATTAGAAATTTTTGCATCATTGCTCATATCGATCATGGGAAAAGCACCTTAGCAGACAGGTTATTGGAATTTACGAACACAGTTTCGGAAAAGGACCTGCAGACTCAGGTGTTGGACAACATGGATTTGGAGAGAGAGAGGGGAATTACGATTAAGAGCCATGCCATCCAAATGAATTACAAATCGGGGGAAGAAACCTATACGCTCAACCTGATAGACACTCCAGGACACGTTGATTTTTCCTATGAAGTTTCGCGATCTATAGCCGCTTGCGAAGGTGCGCTGCTCATCGTAGATGCTACGCAAGGCATACAGGCACAAACCATTTCCAACTTATACATGGCTATTGATCATGATCTGGAAATCATTCCGGTCATGAACAAGATGGATATGGACTCAGCGATGCCGGAAGAAGTGGAAGATCAGATCGTTGACTTGTTGGGATGCAAAAGAGAAGAGATCATTCGCGCAAGCGGCAGAACCGGTCTCGGCATTGAGGAAATCCTTGAAGCCATCATCAACAGAATTCCCGCTCCGGTTGGCGATCCTGATGCGCCTTTGCAGTGTTTGATCTTCGATTCTGTTTTCAACTCTTTCAGGGGGATCATTGCCTATTTCAAAATCACGAATGGCACCATCAACAAAGGTGATTTGGTGAAATTTGTGGCGACCGAAAAAGAGTACAATGCCGATGAGATAGGAATTTTACAAATAGACATGGTGCCCACTCAAACGTTGAGTGCAGGCAATGTAGGCTATATCATTTCCGGTATCAAAAGCTCGAAAGAGGTGAAAGTCGGGGATACCATCACCCATGTAAAACGTCCTTGCAAAGAGGCCATTTCAGGCTTTGAAGAAGTAAAACCCATGGTTTTTGCCGGCGTTTATCCTGTGGATGCCGAAGATTTTGAGGATTTGCGTGCCTCCATCGAAAAATTACAACTCAATGATGCTTCTTTAACTTTCGAACCGGAATCGTCAGTAGCCCTTGGATTTGGATTTAGATGCGGTTTTTTGGGCATGCTTCATATGGAAATCGTTCAGGAGCGATTGGATCGTGAGTTTGACATGAACGTGATCACTACCGTACCCAATGTTTCTTATAATGTATACACAAAGAAAGGGGAGATGATTGAAGTCCATAACCCATCGGGCTTACCCGATGTGATGCTTATCGACAGGATAGAAGAACCTTATATCCGTGCTTCCATCATCACCCGCACGGAACACATCGGTCAGATCATGACACTTTGCCTCGAAAAGCGCGGAGAGTTGATCAAGCAAGATTATATATCCGGAAACAGGATGGAGCTCATTTTCGATTTGCCTTTGGGGGAAATAGTATTTGACTTCTACGATCGCTTGAAAAGTGTTTCCAAAGGATATGCTTCTTTTGATTACCACCCGCATGGCTATCGACCTTCCAAATTGATAAAATTAGATATCCTGCTCAACGGTGAGTCGGTGGATGCCTTATCTTCACTTACCCACTTTGACAATGCCGTATTTTTAGGACGCCGCATGTGCGAAAGGCTCAAAGAGCTGATACCCCGTCATCAGTTCGACATCCCTATTCAGGCGGCCATAGGCGCTAAGATCATCGCCCGCGAAACCATCAAGGCCGTACGTAAAGACGTGACTGCCAAATGTTATGGTGGAGATATCAGTCGTAAAAGGAAATTGTTGGAAAAACAAAAAAAAGGTAAAAAACGCATGAAACAAATCGGCTCTGTAGAAGTTCCGCAAAAAGCTTTCCTGGCTGTTTTAAAATTGGACTAATTTCATATTTATATTCAAAATATTTTAACTTATGGATTTTGCGTACAAAAACAAGAATTTCGTTCCTATATACAGTCTTGTTGACAGGTTTAAAACGGTTGTCAATCCCGGTGTACTCCTTCTCCTTGTAGCGGCCATTACCATGGTTATCGCCAATTCTCCGTTGAACTCCTGGTACCAATCACTTTGGAATTTTGATTTTTTCATCGGATTTGGTGATTTTAATTTGCTGAGTCATCATGGCAAGTCATTAACCAGCTTAGAGATTGTAAATGACGGATTAATGACCATCATTTTCGGTTCTGTGGCTTCCGGAATTGTGGGTTACTTCATCTTGAGAATGACTTTAAAGAAAACTCCGGAAACACCTGAAGGAGTAGAACAAGAATAGTTAATTTAGGTGGCAGAATCTGATTATTTTTCTGCCACCTTAGTCTAACTCAACAATATCATGAATAATAAAGCACTCTTCTTAGTAGCATGCTGTATTCTGTTTGTAATACCGGGGATTCAGGCCGGCAAAAGACAAATGGAAGATTTAGATCGTGGATTGGTAGCTGTAAAAACTGAAGAAGGCATTTGTTTAAGCTGGCGTTTGTTACGAGATGACCCCAATGGCATCCAATTCAATCTCTATAAAAATCAAAATGAATTATTAAACCCATCCCCGTTAGAAGGAGCTACTTTCTACATAGATGATTTCGGGACCACAGAGGATGAATATACCGTCAAGTCTGTTGTCAATAACACGGAAACCGGATCTTCCAAAATAGCAAAGCCCTGGGAAAGCGCTTATCTGACAATTCAGATGAACAGGCCTGAATCTGACTTCACGGACCGTTTTGGCAGAAACCCGGGCTATATTCCCAATGATTGCAGTGTAGGTGATTTGGACGGCGATGGCGAATACGAAATTGTTGTAAAATGGATGGCACGCGCCCGCGATAATGCTCATACAGGATTTACCGACAATGTCTATCTGGATGCCTATAAGTTGGACGGCACACAGTTATGGCGCATTGATCTGGGTAAAAACATCCGGGCAGGTGCACATTATACTCAATTTATGGTATATGATTTAGATGGTGACGGTATTGCCGAGATCGCCTGTAAAACGGCACCCGGAACTGTTGATGGAACAGGCAATTATGTTCTGTTGGAAGGTGACGACCCACACGCTGATTACAGAAATGAAAACGGATTTATTTTAGATGGTCCTGAGTACCTGTCTGTTTTCAATGGTAGCACAGGTGCTGTCATGCACACCATATCCTATTACCCTCCGCGTGGAGATGATATGCTCAGGGTATGGGGAGACAACAGGGGCAATCGGGTTGACAGATATTTAGCTTGTATTGCCTATCTGGATGGAGTGCACCCAAGTTTGGTCATGTGCAGGGGATATTACACCAGAGCGGTACTCGCCGCTTATGACTTCAAAGATGGGAAGCTAAAAGAGCGCTGGGTGTACGATTCCGATAAAACGCCAAGAGGTAAAAAATCGGCGCGTGGACAGGGCAATCACAATATAGCGGTAGGAGATGTGGACGGTGACGGCTTCGATGAAATCGTTTATGGTGCTGCCTGTATCGACCATGATGGCACCTTACTGTACAGCACAGGATTGGGACACGGAGATGCATTACACTTGTCCGACATGGACCCTGACAGACCGGGATTAGAGATTTTTTGTGTTCATGAGCCCCGGCCTAACCCCGCCGGCGTTGAATTACGGGATGCCAAAACCGGTGAATTGATATTTGGCATACCTACCAATTTTGATATTGGTCGCGGACTGGCAGCCGATATCGACAAAAATCACAAAGGTTTTGAGTTTTGGAGTGTGGCTTCCGACAGCGTATATAATATCAAAGGTGAAGTTATTTCTACAAAAAGGCCTTCCATTAATTTCCGCATCTATTGGGATGGGGATTTACAAGATGAATTATTGGATGGAACCCGCCTGGATAAATGGACAGTCGATGGTACCATACGTTTGGTTGACTTCAGAACATTCGGTGCTGCTTCCATCAACGGCAGCAAAAACAATCCTTGTCTGAGTGCCGATATCCTGGGTGATTGGCGAGAGGAAGTGATTTACTACAACCGGGAGAACCCAAGTCAACTGATGATCTTTACCACCACCATCCCTACAGAGCATCGCTTATTCACCTTGATGCACGACCCAATCTACAGACTCAGCATCGCCTGGCAAAATGTTGCTTACAACCAACCTCCGCATCTGGGATTTTACGTTGGGGATGGGGTGAAACAGATCAATGATTGATACGGCGGGAGGTAATCTTTGATTGAATGTGGCCGGCCAGGTATTCATTAAAGATGATGCCGGTTACAATCAACAACAGCCCGATGAAGGTTGTCAGGGAAATGTTTTCTCTCAACACAAACTGTATGATAAAGAGGGAAAGGAAAGGTGACAAATAGCAAAGTTGGTTGATCAAAACGGGATTATCGGTTTCTTTGAGTGCCATTCCAAAAAAGACGAAGGGGATAGCCATTTCAAATGCGCCAACATACATACCCGCCAACACTCCGGACAATGAGTGCAAATTAACGGGTACAAAAAGAGTAGCTGACAACAAATAAACCGAACCGAAGAAAAAGATAAGCATCAGACTCACTGTACCATCAATTTCTTTGTTCGTTTGATTCACTATCCAGAAGAAAGCCCATAAAAAAGCGCTTAGCAGTGCCAGCAGCAGTCCGGCAACCGGCACGGAAGTCCCAAGAACAGAACCTGACCCTGATGAGATCACAGCAACTCCGGCCAGCGAAACAGCCATGCCAAAATACTTTATCAAAGGAATGGCTCTGCGTGTTACCACCGCCAACAGAACTAATAAGACGATGGGCCAAAAATAATTGATAGGTTGCGCAATCTGAGCCGGCAATAAATCATAGGCTTTAAACAACACCAAATAATAAATGACCGGATTCAACAAGCCAATCAGTGCATATCTCCCCCACTGTTTTTTTGACAATTGTGACAGGTAAGACCATTTCCTTTGAACTGTGGTCACCAGTGCCAATATTAAAAATGCTGTCAAAGCTGCCACAACCAACATCTCAAAATGCGAAAAATATCTCAGTGCAATTTTAAATGATGTGGCAACGGTAGACCAACTCAATACTGCAATCAATACAAAAATCAAAGACCTGTACTTTTTGTTCATACAATTATAACTTGACTTGTTTTGAGACAACCTCATTTCCCAAAAACAACAAAACACCGAAGCATACATGTTGCCCCAGTGCTTTTCTCCTTTGAATATAAGTTTCCTTTGAAAACATAATAGAAAATCAAAAGTATAATTAGTTTCAAATTTTAAAACAAGTTCTTCGTCAAAATAAACCCGTTAATGTTTTTGACTCTGAACGAGATTTAGGTCGATCTCAGAAAAATACGCCAGTAAAAAATCATACATCTCAGGGTCATAAGACTGAAGTTTACTTCGATTGTTGATGGCATTATGTACTCCATTAGGCTCTTCCGAGTAAGCATTGGTGTTAAAAAAACTCTGCACCGTTTCAGCAAAGTACTCTTCTTTATTACTTATGCAGTAAGTATCTTTCCATAGTCCTTTCTCTATGGCATTTTGCCGCATTGCTTCCAAACGTTCGTCGAAATCGGGTTCTATACCAACTATCCCAACCATATGAATAATATGGGCAAACTCATGCACTAAAATACTTTCACCATAATACTTATCCTTTTCCAAACCCAGCACATTCTCCTCTCCGCAACTGGCACTAAAATCATGTTCAGGAGACCCTCCAAAACCACGTGCCCGCCAATTCCAATATGCTATATTTTCAGGAGTATCACAAATATGTGCATATTCGGGAATGTCACAAACCTCTTCATCTTTACCGATAATCATCACTTTACATCCTTTTTTTACCATTTGCTCATGGATGTCTGACCTCTTAGAAAGCATCTGGAGAATCACGCCTCTTGCACGCATCAAAGCCTCATCAGCAACATTTTCAGACGATACCACAGGGATACCGTCAGCATCTACATATTTCTTATAAAATGGATCTATGTCTAATTCGTCCGGTACTGTCACCGGTCGCATATCATCCGGCTTTTGCTCATTCGATGGTGCCAAAGCACAACTTGCATGACCTGACACCATTATAAATATGCAAGCAAGCCACAAAGCATAATTAATAACTTTCATACGATTAAATTTTACTTTTTAGTTGTCATATTAAACATTCAACACCAAAAGGAAAGGATTAAATAATTGGGAAAACACAATAGCAAAATCCTCACGGCATATAAAAAACCTCCTTTAACGGAATGGAAACAGGTGAGTTATCGGCATTAGTTTCCATAATGTCCGCCATATATGCCCACCATTTTTGTACAATAGGATTTTCTCCCAGGTCCTGAGACCCACCTTCACCCGAAACCAGTTGGAAAGCAAACAACACATTGGTCTCTTTATCCAAAAAAATGCTATACTCGGACACGCCGGATTCCTTCAACAAAGCCCGTAATTCCGGCCAAATGGCATTATGCCTCTTCTCGTATTCCGCTTCGTAACCTGGTTTTAAATACATTTTAAAAGCTTCTCTTCTCATGATATGATTATTATAAATTGATGACACTATGATTCCTTAATGATTTCTTAGCCCGGATCCTGACCAAGAATGACAGATGGTTTTTCTGATTGCAAAAATAGCAATTTTATTACGAAAAGATAGGAAAATAGCGGGGTTGTTTCAAAAAGTTCCGTGGTCCGGGTTCACGAGGTACGAAATAATCACTGCTGAGCAACTAAAAAATTGTCCGTAGGACAAACACGTGAATAACCCCCGGATTCATCCGGGGTGGGAAGGTCGAGAATGGTAATAAAACTCTGTAAGAGTTTCCCTAATCCCAAATTGTTAAACGCCTACAGCGTTTGAGTAGTAGTGAGTTCAGTCGCTGGGGCTGTCTCAAAAGTAAATATTCAAGCAAAGAACTGTAAGGTTTCCTGGAAGTGTCCAATTGCAAATTCATAATCTGCGAAAATCTGCGACACTTAATCTGCGTTAATCTGCGAGAAATCAACTATCTCAATCTGCAAAACCCGCGACCCCGCACCATGGAACCCGGAACGCGTGAACCCGGAACTCGCTAAAATCCAAAATCATCTACATCGATGTCTTCTATTTCGTCCCTTTCTATTTCGATATGGGCGTGCGTGGACAGACCTTCCACAAAAATCGCTTTAAATGGAATTGCCGGACAAACGTATTCACATCCGCCGCACCCTACACAAATTTCGGGATTGATTTCAGGAATAGTTAGCGCATTTTTATAGGGAACCATTCGTACGGCTTGTGTGGGACAATGCTCGGAACAGGCTCCGCAATTGGTTTCATCATAATAGACAATGCAGTTTTCCAGTATGAAATTCACACGCCCCATTTGTGTGTGATGCTTTTCTTCTTGTGTGAGCGTTATCAAGGCATCGGTTGGACAAACATCGGAGCAAACCGTGCAGTCGTAATTGCAGAATCCATGATCAAAATAAAGTTTGGGTTGCATCATTCCGCCCAATCCGTATTCGAGAAAGGCAGGCTTAATGACGCGCGATGGACATTTGCTCACACACAAGTGGCAAGAGATGCACTTCTCACGAAAACGCTCGAAATTAAGTGCACCAGGGGGAGCAATGGGCGTTTGGCGTTTTAGTTCGCGCTTGGGCAATATTTCTTGTGCAAGCAGACTTCCGGCGGCCACGCTTGTAATAAGGGTTGTCGATAAAAACCGACGTTTAGATTCATCTATCGGTTTATTATTTTCAGATGTAAGAGCGGGTGCGTTGTTCTCCTTTTTCTTTTTCGGTATAGCCAAAGTGTATTTCACAGCATTTCGCTTGCATGCTTCCAAGCAATTGAAACAAGTAACACATCTGCTATAATCTATCTCCTTGTTTTTCGCATCTATGCACGAAGCTTTGCATTTGAAGGCGCATAAGCCGCAAGAATTGCACTGCTCATTGAGCAACTGTATTTTAAAAAGTGAAAATTTGCTCAAAAAGCCCAATACAGTTCCAACAGGACAAATGGTGTTGCAATAAGTGCGTCCGTTTTTCCATGCTAAAAACCCGATAACGAGTAATGTAATCAACGCTATGATGGTTGAAAAAACACTTAAACTGTAAATTCCCACCTTGTAAAATGTAAAGTTCCCGAACGATGTAAAAATGCTTTCCAGTAAATTGTTTCCTGCCAGATAAGCGGGACGGAAAATATGTGTAACAATTCGTCCATATGCTCCGTAAGGATCAAGTAGTCCGAGTAGAAATGTAAATCCGAACAGGAAAGTCACAAGCGTTATTCCCAGGACGATCCAGCGGAGCAGATTTTTTGCTTTACTGAAAGTGTATCGTTTCTTTTTTTTGAGCTTTTTTGAAAACCATGCCACAACATCCTGAAAGATACCCAGGGGACAGACGGATGAGCAATAAACACGTCCGAACAGCAGCGTGAGTACAAGCAATGAAATCAGTACAATTGCATTGAGCGCAAGCAGGGCTGGAATAAATTGTATTTCGGTCAATACCTTAAACTGCCCGGGGAGATAGCCTGCGAAGTCGAGGAAATAAAGCGTGATGAACGCGAAAAGAATAACGGAGACCGTTACACGTATTTTTTTCAGCATATGGTATATTCCAAATTAAATTTGAATTTACATGCGTATTCTTTTGATGTTCAGTTTTTCGAGGTCCATTGTTCCTACACCCAAGTCCTCTCCTTTTTTCAGATGTCCCACCTTTTCGAGCGGCATTTCCCGGGCCTGATTAAAAAAGTTAGTTGCTGCCGTATCTACCGCCACAATGTCTTGCGAAATGAAAAGTCCTTTCGACAGAACTACGTCGGCAAGTGACTTGCCTCTTGGTCCGCTTGTTTTCATCAATCGGTAGGCATCTACTACGTTGAGTACCGGTTTTTTGTCATAGGTACACACGTCGGCGATGCATTGCTGCAAATCGTTGGCGTGAAAATAGCCTCTGTTCCACACAATTCCCATATAATTTTTCATGGAAATAGATAATTGTGCACCGCCGTGATTTTTAAGAATAGGTACATTTATCCATTTATCGGCATCTACAACGGCTTGGTGTATCTTGGTCTCTTTCAGATTTTTGCCTTTTGGTAAAGAAACATTCTTATAATATGATTCCTGGTGTGCGGGAAGTACTTTTGCACCCGCGGCCTTTGCGGCATCTTCAATTCCGCTGTTAGCATAGCACTTGCGCCAATCGTCGCAGGTATGGTCAAAAACGATTACTTCCGATGCGCCTGCTTCGAAGCATTGTTTAATAATTTCTGCTACCAGTTTAGGGTTGGTATTTGCTGCCAGTTCCGGTGTCTTATCTCAGCCAATATTGGGTTTTACACACACTTCATCACCTTTGCTAATGAAGTTTTTCATTCCTCCCAATTCGGCAATGGCTCTTCGAAACATGTCTTCAGGTTCGCCTCCTAACACAGCAACCAAGTCGTATTTTCCCGTCGCATCATCTGTTTTAAACGATTGTGAGAGCATACTCATCGCATCAGCATCTTTAATGATTGTGGTAACTGCTCCGGTTAATGCTATTGCTTTTAAGAATTTTCGTCTGTCCATATTGTTTTATTTTTTTGAAGATATTGATATTTTGTTAAATTTACCACGTGCATTAAAGTATCCACGGAAATTTAAAACACTCTTCGTTGTAAAGCGCATAATCGGCATTTCCGTTTACCGCGAAGGTTTTTATTAGTTTGGCTTCAGCCAAAAGTTCCATGGCAAACTGCAGTGTAGCTCCAGTTTTCACACGATCTTCCACCAACAGCACAGTTTTGTTTTTGAAATCAAAATCAATGGGCGCTACAAGTTTCGGACTGTCGTATTTCTTTTGCTGATGGTTGTCGCGCAAGCTTATTTTAAGAAATTGAATTTCTATATTCAGCCGCTGGTTGATGATTGCTGCCGGAATAATTCCCCCGTTGGCAATGGCTACAATCATATCAAAGCTCTCGTGAAACTCAATCTCACGAAACCGTTGCATTACCTCTTTAAAGGATTTGGTTTTCATTATCAACAGAGTAAATCTCGCCGAAACTATTGTTTGTCTTTATCAATTGTCAATTAAAGTTTACGCTTTCGCCAGGGCTTTCAATACAAAATATCCGCCAACTAATTGAATTAGCATTCCGGGTAGTCCGATGCGGAAATCCTGAACGGCCACTATAAAGCTTTGTGTCATCATCCATTCTACACCCGTTCCCACTACCTGATAAGTCAGGATAGCCAGTAATATACCCCAAAAAGAAACTTTTCCGGTACGTTCTGCTATTATTGCCGCAACAATGGCTAAAACAACCGATTTTACAAAGATTGCCGGAAGTACTGCCGTAGGAGGCATCCCGAAAAGCAGGTTATTTGTCAGGGGCGACAAAATAGCGGTAAGTAATCCCACAAAAATGCCGTATTTGTAGGCGCCAATAAGTGTGAAAAAATAGATGGGCAGAAAAATCAATCCACCTTGCGGAATAAGATGTGCTAATTGAGGGAACAATATATTACCTACAATAAACACCAAAGCGAACAAATAAGTTTTTATATCGCTTAAACTGAGTGAATAAAGTTTTGTTGTCGTTGTTGCCATAATATGTAATGATTTTATTTAGCTGTTTATTTTTTTTATTACGTTGAAGCACAAAACTACACAAAAATATGGGTAAAAAAATAAAGTTGATGTGTTTTTTATAAAAAAATACAGGGAACGTAAATTCAAGCGTTAAATGCAACATTATTTAGCATAAATGCAAAAATACTATAATTGGACACACTGGCTTTTACTGTAAACTGTGTAACTCTCTTTACTGATTTAAATGTAATTTTTAGGTTTTTGAGTAATTGATAGGGAGATTTGTTGTATTTTTGCAGGGAAATGCTATTTAACAATAGTCTCATCTGAAGTAGGTTAAATTATACCAAAGTATATAATGAAACAAAAATTATTAAATAAAATTGCAAATAAAGAGATTATAGTCGGCGTTGTCGGACTTGGTTATGTTGGTTTACCGTTGGCGGTAGAAAAGGCAAAGGCCGGTTTTAAGACAATCGGCTTTGATGTACAAGATAACAAAGTAGATATGGTAAATGCCGGACACAACTATATTGGCGACGTAGTAGATGACGACTTGAAAGATATTGTAGAAAAAGGAATGCTCTCTGCAACAAAAGATTTCAGTTTTATCAAAGGTGTAGATTTTGTAGCCATCTGTGTTCCAACCCCACTCGATATTTACCAACAACCTGATATCAGTTATGTAAAATCCTCTGCTGAGGCTATTGCTAAATATATGACTAAAGGGATAATGGTAGTATTGGAATCTACCACATATCCCGGAACTACGGAAGAATTAATAAAACCCATTCTTGAAGAAGGCTCAGGATTAAAGTGCGGTAAAGACTTTTATTTGGGTTTTTCGCCTGAACGCGTCGATCCGGGTAATCTGATTTATAAAACAAAAAACACCCCCAAGGTTGTTGGAGCAATAGGAGAAGATGCGCTTGAAGTTATTGCTGCTATGTATAGAGCGGTTCTTGAAAGTGATGTACATACCGTTTCAAGTCCGGCAGTTGCCGAAATGGAGAAAATATTGGAAAACACGTATCGAAACATCAATATCGGAATGATAAATGAGTTGGCAATGCTTTGTCACAAGATGAATATCAATCTTTGGGAGGTAATTGATGCGGCAAAAACAAAACCTTATGGTTTTCAAGCCTTCTATCCCGGACCCGGTTTGGGTGGACATTGCATTCCGTTAGACCCTTACTATCTCTCCTGGAAGGCTCGTGAATACGGATTCCATACATCCATGATTGAATCATCTATGATGATAAACGACCGAATGCCGGAGTATTGCATGGAAAGAGCCAGTGGTATTCTCAACAGATATAAAAAATCATTGAACGGTTCTAATATCCTCATTTTAGGTGTAGCGTACAAACAAGATATTGACGACTATCGTGAAAGCCCTGCCCTAGAAGTAATTGATATTTTAAAAGAAATGGGTGTAAATATTAAATATTTTGATCCCTATATCTCTGAATATAAATATAAAGGAGAAATATATCAGGGTGAAAAAGAGTTGACCAAAGAGCTTTTGGAAGCTGCAGATTTAGTGATGATAACCACTTCTCACTCCAAAGTTGATTACGACTTTGTGCAACAGCACGCTGCTTTTATTTTTGACACTAAAAATGCTATGAAAAATGTTGTAAACAGAGACAATATTGAATTGCTTTGATGTGAGTTTTGAGTTCTGAGTTTTGAGTTCTGAGTATTGAGTTTTGAGTATTGAGTATTGAGTTATGGGTGTTGAGTGTAAATGGTACGAGGTGCGTGGTACGGGTTACGAGGTACGAGGTATTAAAGATATAAATGTGTGAGTTATAAAGATTTGGATATTTATAATTTAGCTTTGGATTTATTTTTTAAGGTTCATCCTTTATCTTTAAAACTTCCAAAATATGAGTTATATGAATTAGGTTCACAGATAAGACGTTCTTCCGACTCTGTTGTAACAAATATTGTTGAAGGATATGGAAGAAGACGATATAAAGCTGAATACATTCGTTTTCTCGTTTTTTCTCATGCCAGTACAGATGAAACTATTCTGCATATTTCAAAAATCAAACAACTTTATCCGCAATTTACGGAAGAATATAGTAATTTAGAAAAAGAATATAATATACTTGGTGCGAAAATCAATAACTACATTAAATATGTTGAGAGTAATTGGAAATAGTACGAGAGTGCCCCCGTACCTCGCACCCCGTACCTCGCACCTCAATTTAAAAAAACTCAGAACTCAAAACTCATAACTAAATATGAAAACTATTTGCGTAATTGGTGGTGGAAGATGGGGACAAAACCATATCCGTACACTCTTTGAAATGGGAAACTTAGGGGGCATTGTTGAAGCCAATCCTAAAAGATTGAAAGAGCTTTTGGAGCAATATCCGGTTAAAGGATATAAAGATATTGATGAAGCATTAGAAGCCGATTTCGATGGTTTCACGATTGCGGCTCCGGCTCCCCTTCATTTTGATATTGCGAAAAAGGTTCTTGAAAAGGGGAAAAGTGTGTTGGTTGAAAAACCCATGACTTTGTCTGCCAAAACTTCCAAAGAGCTGGTGCAAATAGCAGCGAAAAACAACGCTCAATTGATGGTAGGGCATGTCTTGCTGTTTCATCCGGCAATACGCAAAATCAAAGAGATGATTGATGGTGGCAAAATAGGCGAACTGTATTATTTATATTCAAATCGTCTAAATTTGGGAACAGTGAGAACAGAGGAGAATGTTTTCTGGTCATTTGCACCACATGATATTTCTGTGTTGGATTATTTTGTCGGATATCCTGCCGGACAAATCGAATCAAAAGGGTCAAAATTTTTGCAAAAAAATGTATATGATTATACCATGACACAACTAACCTACCCGAATAATATTCATGCTCATATTTTTGTATCGTGGCTCCATCCATTCAAAGAGCAACGTTTAGTGGTAATCGGCAGCAAGGGTATGATTTCCTTTGAAGACTCATCAGCTGAAAAAGAAATTAAATTCTATGACAAACACATTGATTTCCAACAAGGCATTCCAATAAAAGTCGAAAACCCAACTGAAATAATTCCTTACGAAAAAGGACAACCTTTAACAAAAGAATTAATGTATTTCGTAGAAAATTTAGATAAAAAAATCAAAATTGCCGACGGGCAATCAGGGTATGAAGTTGTGAAAGTACTGGAGAAAGCACAAGAATTAATAGATAAAGCAAAATAATGGAAAAAGAATATTTCGTTCACGAAAGCAGTTACATCGATGAAAATGTAACTATAGGAAAAGGCACCAAGATTTGGCATTTTTGCCATGTTCAAAAAAACGCAACTTTGGGCGAAAACTGTTCGCTCGGACAAAATGTGAATGTGGCAAACAACGTTAAAATTGGCAATGGTGTTCGAATACAGAACAACGTTTCGGTATATGAGGGAGTGGAATTGGAAGATAATGTTTTCTGCGGTCCTTCATGTGTGTTTACCAATGTGATTACACCGCGTGCTCATTATTCCGTTCATGGGATTTATGCAAAAACGCTCATTAAATGGGGAGCTTCTCTGGGTGCAAATTCAACAGTCGTTTGCGGACATACAGTTGGGCGATGTGCACTGATAGCTGCCGGAGCGGTAGTTACAAAAGATGTAAAAGACCATGCACTTATGGCAGGCGTGCCTGCTAAACAGATAGGCTGGGTATGCGAATGCGGAGAACGCCTACCCGAAAACTTGATTTGTAAAAAATGTGGGAAGAAATATAAAGAAGAAGATAACGGGCTTTCCGAATTGCGCGAATTTTAGCGAATCACACAAATTTTTGATGTTTTATGGATAAAATTATTTACAAAGAAGAAAGCTATAAAATAATTGGTGCATGTATGAAGGTTCATAAGAAGTTAGGACCAGGATTTCTTGAAAAAGTTTATTGCGAAGCATTAGAGATTGAATTCAAGAAAGCAGAAATTCCATATATGCGGGAGAAAAAACTTCCTATTTATTATGACAATCAACTCATGAAAACTTATTATAAGGCTGATTTTGTTTGTTATGATAAAATAATTTTAGAGGTAAAAGCAGCAAAAATTTTAATCGAAGCCCATGTTCAACAAACATTAAGCAACACTGTGTCAACGAAATTTAGTTTAGGATTACTAGTTAACTTTGGCACACAGTCACTAACATATAAACGTTTAGTAAATTCAAACTCGCGTAATTCGTAATAATTCGCATAATTCGCAAAAATAGAAATAAAATGCAATTCAGAGATTTAGTAAAACAGTACAATGTATTAAAGCCTGAAATAGACAAGGCTATGATAGATACGGCTGCTTCGGGTGGCTATATTATGGGTAAACCGGTAAAAGCGTTGGAAGCCTCGTTGGCTGAATATGTGGGTGTAAAGCACTGTATATCTTGTGCTAACGGAACCGATGCATTAACATTGGCGTTAATGGCATGGAATATTAAAAATGGCGATGCCGTGTTTGTGCCCGATTTTACCTTTTTTGCTTCCGCTGAGGTAGTTTCGCTTGCGGGAGCAACTCCTGTTTTTATAGATGTGGATGTAGATACTTTTAATATTGATGTAAAAAGTCTTGAAAAAGCCATTAAGAAAACTTTACAAGAAGGGAAGCTGACACCCAGGGTTATTATTACTGTCGATTTATTCGGACTTCCTGCCGATTATTTTGCAGCAAAAGAAATCGCCGATAGATATAATCTTCTTATTTTGGAAGATGGAGCACAAGGTTTCGGAGGTAAAATTAACGACCGGATGGCTTGCAGTTTCGGAGATATTTCCACCACTTCCTTTTTCCCCGCGAAACCACTTGGTTGTTATGGCGATGGAGGAGCTGTTTTTACCAATAATGATGAATGGGCAGAAATTATGAACTCTTTGAAAGTGCACGGGAAAGGCTCATTCAAATACGACAATGTACGAATCGGTGTAAACTCCCGACTTGATACGCTTCAAGCGGCTATTCTGCAAGTAAAGTTTGATGCCTTTAAAAACTATGAAGCGGAAGCTATCAATAAAGCAGCGGTACTCTATACCAAAAAATTGCAAGGCATTGTAAAAACTCCGATAATTCCCGAAGGGTATTACTCCAGTTGGGCACAATACACCATCCGGCTAAAAGACAGGGGACAGCGAGACGGTTTGCAAGCTTATCTTAAAGAACAAGGTATCCCTAGTATGGTTTATTATCCGACCCCCATGCACGGACAAACTGCATATAAACATTTAAATTATCCTGCCGGCAGCAATCCGGTTACGCAACAGCTTTGTGCTACAGTGCTTTCGTTGCCGATACATCCGTATATTACGGAGGAAGAGATTGGAAGAGTGGTAAAAGCAGTCAAAGAAATAAAAAGCAATTACTAATTCATAACAAGTTTTAAATTCTGATTGCTTTATGAGAGGAATGTTGTAATTTTGTAAAAACAAAAAAATCTCACATGCAACATAAAAATATATTGGTAACCGGTGGTGCCGGATTTATAGGTTCCAACCTGTGCGAGGAGTTATTGTTACTTGGACATAGGGTTGTGTGTTTGGATAATTTTGCTACCGGGAAAATAGAAAACATACTGCATCTTACCCAGTCTTATCCCAAAACATTTCAATTGATTGTTGGCGATATTCGAAAATTGGAAGATTGTCAAAAAGCAGTTGAAAATGTTGAGTATGTTTTCCATCAAGCGGCATTAGGTTCTGTGCCACGTTCCATTAATGATCCTATCACAACAAATGAAGTAAACATCTCCGGGTTTCTGAATATGTTGGTAGCAAGCCGTGATGCTAAGGTTAAACGATTTATCTATGCGGTAAGTTCATCAACTTATGGTGATAGTAAAGTACTTCCCAAGGTAGAAGATAAAATAGGGAAACCACTATCTCCTTACGCAATAACTAAGTACGTAAACGAACTTTATGCCGATGTATTCGCAAAAACTTACAATATGGAATATATTGGCTTACGTTATTTTAATGTTTTTGGTCGTAGACAAGACCCCAATGGAGCCTATGCTGCCGTTATTCCTTTGTTTGTAAAACAACTGATGAAACACGAATCTCCTATAATTAACGGAGATGGAGAATACAGCCGCGACTTCACTTATATTGATAACGTTATCCAAATGAATCTGCTTGCAATGGAAACGGAAAATCCCAATGCGATAAATCAAGTATATAACACGGCTTACGGTGAGCGAACCACACTTAATCAATTAGCAAGTTATTTGAAAGAATATTTGTCTGAATTTGACCCAAAAATTTCAAGTGTGAAAATTACCTATGGTCCTAACCGGGTAGGTGATATTCCCCATTCGTTAGCAAGTGTAGAAAAGGCACAAAATTTACTAGGTTACAATCCACAATTTAATCTTAAAGAAGGATTGAAAGAAGTCATAAAATGGTATTGGGAAAATTTATAATTAACAAATACAATGAATATTTTTGAAACAAAAATTACCGTTATTGGTTTAGGTTATGTAGGGTTGCCTTTAGCCCGTATATTTTCAACAAAATATGAAACTGTTGGTTTTGATATAAACCAAAAACGTGTGGACGAATTGATGTCAGGGCACGATGCCACGCTGGAAGTAGAAGATGCATTGCTACAGGAAGCAATCTTGAATGGCTTTATTTGTACCAGTGAATTGGATAAGATAAGAGACTGTAATTTTTATGTGGTCACAGTACCTACCCCAGTAGATAAAAACAACAATCCCGACTTGACTCCTTTATACAAAGCCAGTGAGACAGTTGGTAAGGTCATAGGCAAAGGCGACATCGTAGTTTATGAATCTACCGTTTATCCCGGAGTTACCGAAGATGAATGCATTCCGATAGTGGAACGTGTAAGCGGTTTAAAATACAATGTGGATTTTTTTGCTGGCTATAGCCCGGAGCGTATTAACCCCGGCGACAAACTGCATACCGTTGAGAAAATAAAGAAAGTTACTTCCGGTTCTACGCCTGAAGTTGCTCAAAAAGTGAATGAAGTTTATGCTTCTGTAATTACCGCGGGTACCCATTTAGCTCCAACCATGAAAGTGGCTGAAGCTGCAAAGGTTATCGAGAATGCGCAGCGCGATATCAACATTGCTTTCGTAAACGAATTATCCAAAATATTCAATAAAATGGGTATCGATACCCAGGATGTACTGGCAGCAGCCGGAACCAAATGGAATTTCCTGCCATTTAAACCCGGGCTGGTAGGTGGACATTGCATTGGTGTTGACCCTTATTATTTGGCGCAGGCAGCTCAGCGTTATGGCTACAACCCCGAAATCATCCTGGCCGGCCGCCGGATGAATGATGGCATGGGAGCTTATGTCGCGAACCAGGTTGTTAAACTGATGTTGAAAAAAGGCATTCAGGTACTCGATTCCGAAGTACTTATTCTCGGGTTCACTTTCAAGGAAAATTGTCCGGATGTGCGTAATACAAAGGTCATCGACATCGTGAAAGAGTTGCGGGATTATGATGTAAAGGTGACAATTTATGATCCTTGGGCAAACCCGGCAGAAGTGAAGCATGAATATGGGGTAACGGTGCTGAATGAGTTGCCAGAGAAAAAGTTTGATGGGGTGGTGCTGGCAGTGGCACATGATGAGTTTAAGCAACTTGATTTAAGTCCGGTGGTTAATGGGAAATCGGTGGTGTTTGATGTGAAGGGAGTGTTAGAACTGGTTATGATTGATGGGAGGTTGTAGTTTGAAAAGTGGTAGATTTTATTGTGTAATTAGCATTGTATTTTTTATCGAAACACAATAATCACCAAGAAAAAGATTCATATACGAATCACCGGTTTTTTATGTTTAATCAGAAAGTTGCATTTTCAACTTGAATGTTACTAGTATTAAAATGTCACATACAGAAAACAATAAAAGAATTGTAAAAAATACACTTTTTTTGTATATCAGGATGTTCCTAATAATGATTATTCAGCTTTTTACGGTAAGAATAGTATTAAATACATTAGGTGTTGTTGATTATGGTATTAATAATGTTGTTGGAGGAATTGTAGCTATGTTTTCTTTCCTCAGCAATACAATGGCTTCAGCATCTCAGCGTTTTTTTTCTTATGAAATAGGAAAGAATGATCTTGTTAAGTTGAAAAACACTTTTAGTCTAACAATAACAATTTATATTATTATTGCGATTATTGTGTTTATCTTAGCAGAATCTGTTGGGCTTTGGTTTCTAAACAAACATATGACGATACCTTCTGAGAGAGTAGTGGCTGCAAATTTCGTATATCAGTTCTCAATTTTGTCATTTATTGTTACAATATTGACAATACCCTATAATGCGTCAATAACAGCACATGAAAATATGAAAATATATGCTTATGTCAGTATTGTTGAAGTCGTATTAAAGTTAATAATTGTAGCATTCTTAGTATATTTTACCTTTGATAAGCTTAAACTTTACTCAATATTAATGTTTGGTGTTACATTAATAATATCACTATCTTACAAGATTGTATCTTCTCGTTTATACAAAGAATGTAGATTTAACTTGTATTGGAATAAAAAAATGTTTTCAGAGATTATGAGTTATTCTGGTTGGAATTTGTTAGGTGTACTTTCAGGAATAATTAAGAACCAAGGGATTAATATTCTTTTAAATATTTTCTTCGGACCTATTGTTAATGCTGCAAGAGGCATTGCATATCAAATTAATTCTGTTGTTAACCAATTTGTAATTAATTTTTTTAAATCTATAGAACCTCAGATCATAAAGTATTATGCAGTTGAAAATAAAAATAAAATGTTAAGTCTTGTCTTTCAAGGTTCAAAAATATCTTATTTTTTATTATTGTTTATCACATTGCCGGTTTTATTTGAAACTGAGTTTATATTAACCATATGGCTGCAAAAAATACCAGAATATGTAATAATATTTACTCGACTTGTTATCTTAACATCATTACTTGATTCTCTGTCATATTCTTTAACTACAGCAGCTCTTGCTACTGGAAAAATAAAGATGTATCAAATAGTTGTCGGAGGAATCTTATTATTTAATCTTCCTGTTTCATATTTATTGTTAAAAGTTGGTTTTGGTCCAGAAATAACGATGATTATAGCTTTTGGAATATCATTTATTGCGTTATTTATTAGAATTTTAATGTTAAATAAAATGGTGGGATTAAATATTCTCAATTATCTAAAAGATGTTCTCCTGAAAGTTTTATTTACATCTTTTTTGATTACATTATTGCCCAGCATATTTTATTTAACCATGGGTCAAGGTTTTTTGCGTTTATCAATAGTCCTTTTTAGTTGTTTTACTATGGGTTTTATATTTATATACTTTGTAGGTCTTACATTTAATGAACGTAATTATATAAATGAATTATTTAAAAATAAGTTTGTCCTTAAATCTGTAAAATGATGCTCAGAAACTTGAATGATATAGTAAATAGTAACCTTTGTCTAGGTTGTGGTCTTTGTCTTTTAAATACGAATGCTGAAAACACACCTGTAAAGTTAGAGTACTCTTCACTAAGAGGGCATCAAACTCCTGTTAATATTGATATTAATAGCATCAACTCAAAAAATGGTTTTGATATCTGTCCTGGGAAAGGGTATAAAATTAACAGTTTAGCATTAAAATATAGACTATCATCGAATTTTCATTTAGACATTGGATACTATGATGGCTTGGATACTGTAAGAGCAATTAAAAGAGAATACGAAACGAATGCTTCTTCTTCAGGAATCATGACACAGATAGTTGATTTTTTGTTAAAGGAAAATATGATTGATAAGGCTATTGTTACAAAATTTATATATACGAAAGAAGGACCTGTTGCAAAAGCTTTTATCACAAACAAAAAAGAAGAATTAATAGAAGCTCAAGGATCTAAATACTGCCCTGTAGATTTTACAGATGTGTTGAAAAATATCATGAATTCGGAAACTGAAGAAAGATTTGCATTTGTAGGCACACCATGCCAGATTGCTGGAATAAGAAATATTCAATCTGAAATAAAGTATATTGGAGTAAAATATTTTATTGGAAATTTTTGTGGCGGTTTTAAGAGTTATAATAATTTACAAAGGCTTATTACAATGAATAAATTTAAGCTCAAAGATGTAAATTATTTTAGATTTAGAGGCGGTGGGCAACCGGGTTCTATGAATATTAACACAATTAGTGGCGACGTTTGTAAAATACCATATCCTGAATATGTTATGATGACAGGATATTCAAAATTAAAAAGATGTCATTTGTGTGTAGATGCAACTGCGGAATTAGCAGATTTTTCATGTGGAGATGCATGGTTAGACGAATATGTTAGCTCTGGAATTCCAACTTCAATTGTTATTACTAGAAATCAAGAAGCTTCTTCTATATTAAATATGATGAGTGAAAAAATGTTGATAGAAAAGAACAGCATAAGTATTGAGAAGGTTATTGGTTCACAAAAAGGAAATATTGCTACAAAAAAATACAGACAATTCGGCAGGTTAAAATTATATAAAATGTTGTCAATTAAAACCCCTGAAATAGTAGAAGGGTATTATAAAGGTAATTACTCATTAAAAACAGAAATAAATGTATTTATTAGTCATCGCGTAAAACTTATTTTTGAAAAACTGCATTTGTTTAAATTATTTTACTATAAAAAAGGGATATTAAAGAAAGTAATGTTTCGTTTATTTAAAGGTAATTATGACTAATATTCATTCAAAATTATGAAGATAGGAATCTTAACATTTCATCGCGCTCATAATTATGGAGCTCTACTACAGGCATATGCTTTAAAATGTTTTCTTATGGGTATAGGTCATGAGGTTGATTTTATTGATTACTGGCCAAAATATCATCACATTGCATATAATTTATTTTCTGTTTCAGCACTAAAAAAACGTTCAACATTAGGGAAAGTAAAATATATTTTATATTTTCTCATCAAATTCAGACGACTTTATCTGCGTAGAAGAAGTTTTTTAAATTTTATTCATAAAACACTTATTCTTCCTAGAACTTCATATAATAATGAAATATTTAATAACAAACAATATGATGTTGTTGTTTATGGAAGTGATCAAATATGGAGGAATCTAAATCTGTCTGGTTTTCATGGATTTGATAAAATGTATTTTGCCGACAAACAAAGTATTGCTGACAAACATATTTCTTATGCAGCCAGTATGGGAGAAATCTGTAAGAATGAAGAAGAAATTAGGTTCTTAAAAAAATCATTATTGAATTTTAATGCTATATCAGTTCGAGAAAATAATCTTAAAGATTTAATTATCAACTTGGGCTTTCAAGTTGAGCTTGTATTAGATCCTGTTTTCATATTGAATAGATTACATTGGAAGAAGTTAATTAATCGAAATCTTCAATTACCACGAAAACCATATGTTTTATTTTATCATTTAATATATTCAAAAGAGGCAATTAAATATGTAAATAAAATTGCATTAGAAATGAATTTAGATATTGTAGAAATACCAGGAGAAATATATCCTTTTGCTTTTGGTAAAAGATATGCTCAGACTATATCACCTCAAGACTTTATTACTTATATAAATTACGCATCATATGTCGTTAGTACATCATTTCATGGTGTAGCTTTTTCTCTTATTTTTAAAAAACAATTTACAGCTATTGGAATGGGTTCTAATTCTGAAAGAACTATATCTTTATTAACATTATTAGACATAAGAGATAGATATTTTTGTAATGAATATAATTATAAAAAAATTGATTATAAAAAGGTTACTCCAACCTTGGACAAATATATTAAAGATTCAACTTCTTACCTAATGAGAAACCTATAAGAATTCGATTTATAATAGCAATGTTCTCAATAGCTCAACATATAGATAGAAGATTCAATTTTGTTAAGATTGGATTCTTATTCTTGTTTTTATACTCAATAAATGCATGGTTTACGTGGGGTATAAATATTTTTATTGCTCAAATTCTTACGACAATTCTTATTATATTGGGTTATAATAAAAATCAATTCCTTATTACAGAGAATAAAATTATATGTGTTGTAATACTAATATCAATAAAATTGTATAATGTTTATTTAAATGACGGTAATATTAATGCAGTTGTTGGTTCTCTTATAACAGTAATACCTATTGCATTTTTATTGTTTTATACAAATCATATTCGTCATGAAATATTAAAGTTTATAACAAAATGGGTTGCTGTCATTTTGTTTTTTTCAATTATTGCATGGATATTATTTCTAATAGGACTTAAGTGGAATTCAAGCAGTATTGAGTATAATGAAGGTCAATATGTATTTGATAACTACTATTTCTTTTTGCATCTTAAAAGAGGTTTTCTTTTTCGTTATAATTCAATTTTTCTTGAACCGGGTCAATTAGGAATGATAGCAACCTTTTTATTGTTTATAAACAAGTTTAACCTCAAACGAAAAAGTGTATTAATAATTTTCATAGCTAATTTACTTACTTTATCACTCGCATCGTATATAGTCATGGTAATTTCAGCTTTTTGGTTGTTTGCGGTTTCTCGCCGGCAGATTTCAACTGGAATAATACTCGGAATTTTATTAATATTTTCGTTTCAATATTTTCAATCGAAACGTTCAGGCAATATATTATACGACAATATTATTGCGAGATTACAGTTTGAAGACGGAGATATTAAAGGCAATAATAGATTTTCTTCAGATATGGATAGGTATTTTGAGAATTTTGCTAAAACTGAAAAATTATTTACAGGCATTGGTATAGAGAAATACTATCAATTATCATTAGGCGCAAATGCTGGTTATAAAGTGCATTTATTAGCTTATGGAATAATTGGTACTTTTTTGGTAATCATTTTTTATTTATCATTATTGAAAAAATATATTTCAAGAAATACTATAGGTTTATTTATTATTTATTTTTTGTGGTATTTACAGGCTGCATATCCTTTATGGGAATGCAACCTGATTTTGTATATAACTGCTCTACCTGTATTAAACATAAAGAAAACGTGAATAGGGTTAAAAAAATATTATATTTATCAGACACACCACATATGGATGGATCTGGTATCGCTTTGTTGAATATTGTTTCAACTTTACATAAAACTTATCATATTCAAATTGTATTTCCTAGAACAGGCCCATTATATATAAAATTAAATGAAATGGGTATTTGTTGTAAAATTGTAACCTTTTACTTGGATATTTATCCAAGAATAAAAAACAAAAAAGATTTTATCATGTTTATTCCTCGCTTAATAAAATTACTAGTTGTTAATTATCATGCAAGATATAAATTAGTAAAAATTATTCAGGAATACCAACCAGATATTGTACACACGAACGTTGGTCCAATACATTTAGGATTCAATGCAACAAAAAAGACAAACACACCACATGTTTGGCACATTCGTGAATATCAGAATATTGGCTTTGGGTGGACTCCTCTTTTCTCAATGAAGCATTTTATTAAGAAATTAAATTTTCATAGAAACTATAAAATTGCTGTATCAACAGGTCTATCTAAATACTTTAACATGAATGAACGTTCAACAGTAATTTATGATGGGGTGTTTAGTGATAAACATACACCTGCTATAATTAAAGAGAAAGATAAATATTTTTTGTTTGTAGGAAGAATTGAACCAGCAAAAGGCATCTCCGAACTAATTGATGCATTCAAAGAATTCTCTCAGCTTAACAACTTTTATCGATTATTAATTGCTGGTCAAGGTGTCGATAACTTTGTGAAACAAATAAAAGAAAAAGTCGACAAATCTAAATTAAATAATCAAATTGAGTTTTTAGGTTTTAGAAACGATATTAACAAACTTATGTCTCGTGCTATCGCATTGATTGTTCCCAGTAGATTTGAAGGTTTTGGGTTTATTACTGCTGAAGCGATGTATAATGGTTGTTTAGTTATTGGTAAAGATGTTGCTGGTACAAAAGAACAATTTGATAATGGTTTATGTATGAATAATGAAGAAATTGGTATTCGTTATCATACACATCAAGAATTAGTTAAATCTTTGATTGAAGTTTCCTCGAAAGAGTTCTCTCATTATTTACCTATGATAAAGAAGGCACAAAATACAGTTATAAAACTATATTCAATTGAAAGGAGTATTAAAGAAATAACAAATCTTTATGACTTAATCGTTGAAAAAAATAAAATATGAAAGTACGCGTTATAGCTATTTATCTACCTCAATTTCATCCCATTAAAGAAAATGATGATTGCTGGGGAAAAGGATTTACAGAATGGACAAATGTAGGTAAAGCAAAACCTTTATTTCATGGGCATTATCAACCAAGGGTGCCTGCTGATTTAGGCTACTACGATTTACGCTTGCCTGAAATTAGGGAAGCTCAGGCTGAAATGGCAAAAGATGCAGGGATAGAGGGCTTTATGTATTGGCATTATTATTTTGGAAACGGTAAACGTGTTCTTGACAGACCATTTAAGGAAGTGCTTGAGTCCGGGAGTCCCAAATTTCCATTTTGTTTAGGTTGGGCAAATCATTCATGGACTACACGTACATGGACAAAAGACAAACGTGGTCATAGAAACGAGATGATTATTGAACAATTGTACCCTGGAGAGCAGGATCACATAGATCATTTTTATAGTATTCTACCGGCATTCAAAGATGAAAGATATATTAAGATTAATGATGAACCAATTTTTGTAGTGTACTCTCCACTCACGATACCTGAAGTATCCTCTTTTATTCTTCTTTGGAAAAGATTGGCAGTTGAAAATGGACTAAAAGGAATTCATTTTGTGGGTTTAACTTCTGGCTGGATAGAAAATAATCAGAAAGTTATCGATGCTGGTTATGATGCAATCATACCAGGTAACTTGTGGAATGCTGAATCAATAATTAAAGGAAAATGGAGAAAAATGATTGAAAGTATTATCCGGAAGAACTTTCCTGAAATGATGCTGGATAAATACCGTTACAAAGATATCATAAAACATTTTTACACTGAATATGATAAGCTTGAAAACGCATATCCAACAATTTTACCTCAATGGGACAGATCGCCTCGTTCAGGAAGAAAAGCAATTATTTATACAGGGTCGTCACCCGAATTGTTTGAAAAGCATATAAAAGATGCTTTAGAGCTAATTAAGGAAAAACCAGACGATAAAAAAGTGTTATTTTTGCGTTCATGGAATGAATGGGCAGAAGGGAACTATGTAGAACCAGATATAAAATTCGGAAGAGCTTATTTAGATGCACTGAAAAAGCATTTAACATAAATCTATTGACAATAATATTGCTGTTTAATAATATATTGCATGTCTATGAATGTTGAAACTGTTTATGAAGTTACTTTTCAAACCAATGGTGACCAACGTGGTTATTTAACTTCAATTGAACAAAATAGAAATATCCCATTTGAAATAAAACGTATTTTTTATATGCATCATGTAACACTTGACAGAGGTGGTCATGCACATATTGATACCGATCAGGTGATAATACCGATAGCAGGTTCTTTTAAAGTTAGGGTGTTTGATGGAAATAATGAAGATGTCTACTTGTTGAATGATTGTACTAAGGGCATATATACTCCAAGGCTTACATTTTGCGAATTATTTGAATTTACAAAAGATGCTGTATGTCTGGTTTTGGCTAATACCCATTATGACATAAAAATGTCACTTAGAACTTTAGAGGATTATCTAACTTACATGAATAAAACTAAATAAAACGAATCAGTATTGATTTAAATCTCAGGCATTGTGAAAAAAATGAAATTTTCCTGATAAAATAAAAAATCTCAGAATGAAAAACAGATTGAATATAACCGAAAAATCTACATTTTTCTTTGCATCACAAGAAAATAATAATAGGTTCCAGAGTTTGGATGACTTTCTTAAATGGTTTGAAGAGAAGAAAAAGAATTATTTTTCGGTAGAAGAAATTCCATTTGACAAGTTGGATCAATGGTATTTTACGCCAGACAGACAAAGTTTAGTTCATCAATCAGGTCGATTTTTTAGAATTGAAGGAATTAATGTGAAAACTAACTTTGGAAAATTACATGAGTGGGAACAGCCTATTATTAATCAGCCTGAAATAGGAATCTTAGGAATTCTTACAAAAGTCTTTGATGGTGTAAGATATTTTCTGATGCAGGCAAAAATGGAACCAGGTAATATTAATATACTACAGTTATCGCCTACTGTGCAAGCTACTAAAAGCAATTTTTCCAGAGTTCATAAAGGGAAATTACCTGCTTATTTGGAATACTTTGTTGACACTTCAAAATCAAAAATTTTGATTGATCAACTTCAAACAGAACAAGGGGGTAGGTTCTTCAAAAAACGAAACCGAAACATAGTTATAGAAGTTACTGATGATATTGTAGTGTTGGAAGATTTCTGTTGGCTCACCTTAGCTGAAATTAAGCAGTTGTTGAAAATTGATAATTTTGTCAATATGGACGCTCGTTCGGTTTTGTCAACCATTCCTCTGATTGACGATGTTGTTTTAAATGAAATTCAACATAAACGACTGTGTAATTTAACAGAATTAGAGATTAACAATAAAATTTACAGAGGTATTAACTTAGATTTAATCATTTCAGCATGCACCCAAATAACTGATATAAGTTCTAAAAGTCAGTTGATTTCATGGTATACTGACATGAAAGTGAAATATGAATTAGAGACGACCCAAATTCCTCTATCCAAAATTAAGAATTGGGATATTTCAGATAGCAGTATCAGTTCTGATGATAGATTCTTTTCAGTTATTGGTGTTAAGGTTGTTGCAGATACGAGAGAAGTGACATCATGGACTCAACCGTTAATAAAGGATGTTCATATTGGATTACTTGGTTTTATCGCGAAGAAAATAAATGGAGTTCTTCATTTCCTGGTACAGGCCAAAGTTGAACCGGGGAATATTGACGTGATTGAACTATCACCTACCGTGTCATGTTCTAATTATAATTATTTAATTGAGAATCAAAATGAACGCCCCCCATTTTTTGATTATTTTTTAGATAATGATAATGTGAACGTTTTGGTTGATGTTTTACAATCAGAAGAAGGTGGTAGGTTTTATCAAATTCAAAATCGGAATAAACTGGTTGTCCTGGATGAAGGAGTTGATTTTAACATTCCGGAAAATTACTGTTGGATGACTCTAAATCAAATGATGGATTTTATGCGTTATAGTATGTTTAATATTGAGGCAAGAAGCTTGATTTCATGCATCAACTTTTGTTATTAAGAATAATGGAAATTTTAATAATCGGATACTCAAATTTATTTAAGAATAGGATTATTTCTGTAATCAATGAACTTACTTTTATAGAAAAAGTGAGTATTGCTAAATTTGTTCAACAAGAATGGGATGATAAATATAAAAGCCTATCAAAACCGGTAGAATTGTATGATGATTATGCAAGTGCTATATCCGGGTTTAGGGGTAATTTGGCCTATATCACCACAACAAATCATTCTCATTTTGAATGGGCAAAGAGAACTCTGGAAAAAGGAATTCACACAATTGTTGATAAACCGGCAACTATAAAACATAGTGAAACGGAGGAATTACTTGAAATTGCGAGGAATAACAATTTGTTGCTCTCTGAATCAACCGTATATTTGTACCACCCTCAGATAAAAGTATTGACAGATTATATCCGGAATTACAATTTATTACCTAAACAAATAACTTGTTTGTTTTCATTTCCACCTTTGAATAAGGATAACTTTAGATATGACAAAACTTTAGGAGGGGGAGCAATACTTGATACGGGACCTTACATGGCATCTATTGCAAGGTTCTTTTTTAATGAGATTCCGGAAGAATGTTATACAGTAGTCAATGAAGTTTCTGAAACAGGCGTTGAAATATCTTATAGTGTGTTGATGAAATTCTCGGGAGGAAGATCTATAATAGCTCATTCCGGATTTACAACAGAGTACGTAAATCGTATCAACGTCTTGGGGAAAAATATTTGCCTTGATATCGACCGCATTTTTACACTACCTGACACAGTTGAGAATATAGTCAAAGTTCGCAGCAAAAACATTGTGACTGATTTAACTGCACCGGCAGGAAATATGTTTAAAGAGTATTTTATGTATATTGAACGTTGTATCAGGGATAATACATATTCTCAGTTATATGATAATATGTTAACAGATTCAAAAATAAGAAGTTTACTAATAAAAAAATAGCAGAATATGGATATCAAAGTATGGGATTACCTCCAGGAATACGCTCAAGAAAAGGAGGAAGTATTAAGTGCAATTGAAGAAGTTCTTAACTCTGGTTGGCTTATTTTGGGGGATAAGGTTAAAGCTTTTGAAGCTGCTTATGCTTCGTATTGCCAAACAAAACATGGAATTGGAGTAGCCAACGGTACTGATGCTATTTTTCTGGCATTAAAAGCTTTGGGGATAGGATCCGGTGACGAGGTCATTACTGTATCGAACACAGCTATACCTACTGTTTCAGCAATTGTTAGTACAGGGGCCACTCCGGTATTTGTTGATATTTGTGAAGACACCTATTTAATGGATACCACAAAAATCGAAGCTGTCATAACAGAAAAAACAAAATGTATTCTTCCTGTGCATCTCTACGGACAGTGTGTTGATATGGATGCATTGAATGCAATAGCAAGGAAGTATAATTTGTTTGTACTTGAAGACTGTGCACAAAGTCATGGAGCTTTATACAAAGGCTCTAAAGCCGGATCTTTGTCAGATATTTCAACAACATCATTCTATCCAACTAAAATTTTAGGAACTTTCGGTGATGGAGGGATGGTGAATACAAACGATGAACAACTTGACCGGAAAATGAGGCGATTGCGTTTTTATGGTGCCGAAAAGACCTATTATGCGATTGAACATGGGTATAACTCAAGGTTAGATGAATTACATGCTTCAATTCTTCTGAAGAAAATTGAACATTTAGATACATATATTCAACGTCGTCGTCAATTGGCCTCTCAATATAACAATATGTTGAAAAATACAGATTTAATTTTACCTGTAGAAGCTAAATATGGTCAACATGCATATTATATATATGTTGTTCGGCATCCTAACCGGGATTATATTATGCAGGAATTGAAGAAAAATGGAATTATTGTAAATATTAGTTATCCGTGGCCAATTCATATAATGACAGGTTATGCCTATTTGGGATACAAGGAGGGAGATTTTCCCGTGACTGAGAAACTTGCTAAAGAGATTTTTTCATTACCTATGTATCCATCATTGACAGATGAGCAACAAGAAATTGTTGTTGAAAATCTGAAGAACATACTAAAAGTCGTCTAATATAAGTATGAAAGTATTACTATTTGGAGAGTATTCGGGCCTTTTTAACAACCTAAAAGATGGGTTAGTTAAAATTGGTCACCAGGTATTCTTAGCTTCAGCAGGAGATGGTTCTAAAAATTTCCCTTCTGATTTCAAATTCAAAACAAATAAGAAATTGGGGAAATTTTCTTTTACGTATCAGATGGCTGATATATATAAAAACAAGAACCTTTTTAAAGGTTTTGATGTTGTTATGATCATATCACCAAACATGTTTTCACGGTATGCACTGCCTAACCGGATGATATATAAGTTTCTGAAAAATAACAATGATAAAATTTTCTTGAGTGGTGCTGGAATATCAGGAATCTTGTTTGATTATTGGTATGAAAAAGAAGAAGAAAAATACCACAAATACATGTCCGGATACCTTGAGAATCTACATGATCCAAGTAAATTTCGTTATTATAAAAATAGTAGACTGAAAAAATGGGAAATGGAATTGTATGAAATGATAGATGGATACATCCCTATATGGTATGAATACGCTGAACCATTTAGATCCATAACTACAATAAAGAAAACAATTCCTATCCCCATTAACATTGATGAGATAAAGTATTCCCCTAATATTGTCAATGGTAAAATAATATTCTTTCATGGTTTGGCAAAAAGGTCTGTCAAGGGTCATCAATACATATTGGGAGCATTTGATCAATTGAGAAATAGATATAAAGACGAGGCTGAGTTTGTGTGTAAAGGAGGGTTGCCCATTTCTGAGTATATGAAATTATTGGATAAAACAAATGTTGTACTGGATGATGCTAATAGTTATTCTCTCGGGATGAACGCACTGTTTTCTATGGCTAAAGGGAAAATCGTAATGGGTGGAGCTGAACCTGTTGCAAATGCTGAATTGGGGTATAGTTATAATCCCGCAATCAATCTTCAACCAAACATTGAACAGGTTGCCAGTAAAATTGAATATATCATTAAGCATAAATCTGAAATCGAAGAAATGGGCAGAGTTTCCAGACAATTTGTTGAGGATCATCATGATTATGTGAAAATTGCAGAAGAATATGTTAAAGTTTGGCAGGAATAAATATAGTGTAGTTTTTTAGGTGTTTTTAAATGTATTATGTAATATTATTTACTATTTATACAGCAATTAAGATTATGAATAAACTGATATTTAAAAAATACACATTGAAAAACAAAATTTCTTTATTGCAACTTTTAGCTTTTAAGTGGACATACTTAACGTATGCAGAAATTAAAGAAAAGTTTGAATGGCGTTACGAACAAAACCCCTATAATGATAGAAGACCGGTTATTTATGTCGCACTCAATAATGAACAAGTTGTTGGATTTAGAGCTTTTGTAGTACAACTTTTTAAGTTGGGAGAGGTACAATATAAAGTTTTTAATCCGGCAGATGCTATTGTACATCCCGATTTTAGGAGAATGGGTATATTTTCTAAATTAAACGAAACTCTTTTAGCAGATTTGCAAAATGAGTCAAAAGCCATAATATTAAACACATCGTCTAATAATTTATCAACTCCTGGATATTTAAAGCAGGGTTGGCAAGTTATGGACTATGTAAATAGATATGGGGTTAAATTTAATTTATTCATTACTCTAAAGTATTTATTTCTCCATAAAAAGAGGAACAAGAAACATTTTAAAGAAATAAGAATAAAACATAAAGATAGAACCTATGTGTTCACTCAAAAATTACATATTGAAGATATTGTAGCTTTGAACAATCAACGAGGAAATATTACTGCTTTAACTCACATTCGGGACGCATCATTCTATCAGTGGCGATATTCTTATCAAAAAGATACGTACTTCTATGCATATTTATATAATAAAGCCAAACTTGAAGAATATATAATATTCAGAAAATCATCAACCTATCAAACTATAATTGAAGAATATGTTTTAGCAACAAAAAAAACATTCAATAGGTTGTTACGAGCCAGTTTTCGACATTTTGATTTCCCCGTGATACGAACACATGTATTATCTCAACCTGAGAAAAAAATGATGAAAGGTATAGGATTTACAATGGAACCTTTTTGGTTAATGAAAGCCATGGGTAAAATAAGATTACCCTTTTTAGTACGCCCTTCGATACAAGAGCCAAAAAATGAGGATTTCATTCTAAACAATAATTTAGACATCAGATGTGCTGATAATTGGCAACTTAATCAATCTGCAATCCATTGAAAATTAAATCTATGAAGATATTACCCAATATAATCCTCAACTTCCACGCAATCAAAGACCCGAAATGGTTTGAGAATATGCTTAAGACCATTCAGCGTTTATATAGCCCTGTTAGTTATGGGGATTTGGAAAGTTATTATTTAAATAAAAAAGAGATAAAACATGCTTGCCATATTACTTTTGACGATGGCCATGTGAGTTTCTATGATGTTGTTTTTCCTTTATTGAAAAGGTACAATATACCCGCTTCTATCTTTGTATCCCCAAAAGTTATTACAGAGAGGATTAATTTTTGGTTTCAAGAAATCGACGATTATGATTTTGAAATTTTAAATAAACTTGTAAATGAGCGATTCAGATTTGTAAATAACGAGAACAGTCCGGTTAAAGCTAAACTGAAAAGTTTACAAATCAATGAAATTTGGGAGATTATCCATGCTTACCAGGCACAAACTAACACGCCACCCAAATCATGTGTAAACATGGATATTCAACAAATCAAAGAAATTCACCAATCAGGCTTAGTACATATTGGTGCCCATACAATGACTCATCCTATTTTAGAAAATGAAAATGACGACTCAGTGAAATACGAAATAGGGAACTCAATATCAGAATTGAGTGAGTTGCTTGACATGCCCATTTATTCATTTGCATATCCCAATGGTAAGCCCGGATTTGATTTTGGTGAACGAGAAATGAATATTCTACAAAAAAATAACATTAAATTAGCTTTTACCACCGAAGAAAGAACGCTTCGATTGAACGACAATTTGCTAAGTGTTCCAAGAAATGGCTTTGAGGGAGGTAGTATTCCATATGTGTATCTTAAATTATTTTTAGGTAGTAATTGGAAACGATTAAAGACTTTATTGAATAAAAAAGATGAAAGTTCGTATCGTATTAAGTCGGTGTAAAACATAATCAAAAGATATTCTCACATCAATGAAAGTACTCTATATTACCAATAACTACCCCACTAAACAATTTCCTGTCTTTGGTATCTTTGTTAAAGAACAAATTGATTCACTAGCAGAGTTAGGTATCAATAATGAGATTTTTTTTATTAACGGACGCGAAAAGGGTAAGTTCGAATATATAAGATCAATATTTCGTTTAAGGAGTTTTTTGAAGGACAAAAAGTATGATTTAATTCATTGTCATCATGCATTAAGTGCCCTATGTTTGATTATGAGCGGTAGGATGCGAAATTTTAAGACAATTATGTCTTATCAAAGCAATCCCGTAAATGAGCAAGGCAATTATATATATAAGTTTGTTAAGAATAGCTTTGATGCGGTAATTATAAAAAACCACTCTCAAGTTATTGATAACAAGGTTGTATTCTGTCAGCCTAATGGGGTGAACATTGATTTCTTTCAACCAATTGACAAAGAAGTTTGTATAAAAAAACTCAAATTAAACAAGAATAAAATATATGTACTATTTGTTAGTTCTAATCATATACGGCAAGAAAAAAGATACGATAAATTTCAAGCAACGATTGAAATATTAAAGACAAAATATAATTTACACAATATTGAAGAGCTTAAATTAATTAACATCAAACGTTCTTTGGTCCCATATTACTTTAATGCTGCCAGTGCACATCTTCTGACCTCTGATTTTGAGGGTTCTCCAAATTCAGTAAAGGAAGCGATGGCTTGCAATCTTCCTGTTGTATCAACCAATGTTGGTAGTGTAAAAGAATTGCTACAAAATGTGAACGGATCATATGTTGCAAAAACAAACGAACCGGAAGAACTGGCTGACTTGATATATAAAGTATTAAACGAGACAAGAAAAAACAATGGTCGGGAACAATTAATCAAGCAAGAGTTAGATATAGTTTCAGTCGCAAAAAAAATAAAAGCAATTTACAAAAAAGTATTAAACTAAAATATGAAACAAAAAATTTATATTGCCGGTTGTGGTGGCATGCTGGGTGAAGCATTTTATACTCAATTTAAAGAAGATTACGAAATTAAATGTACTGATAAAGATGTAAATGAACCGTGGCTATCTTATCTTGATTTCAGAGATTTGGATGCCTACAAAAAAGATGTAATGAGTTTTAATCCGGATTATTTGTTTCACTTGGGTGCATATACTGATTTGGAATTTTGTGAGCAAAATGTTGATGACACCTACAATACAAATACACTCTCTGTAGAAAATGCTGTTTATATAGCAAATGAGTTAGACATTCCGCTGTTATATATTTCAACTGCAGGGATTTTTGATGGCAAAAAGAACTTGTACGATGATTGGGATATGCCCAATCCACTTGGAGTGTATGCTCGTTCAAAATACATGGGTGAACGATTTGTGTGCGAAAATGCCAAACGCTTTTTAGTATGTCGTGCCGGATGGATGATGGGTTCGGGGCCCAAAAAAGACAAAAAATTCATTCAAAAACTCATGAAACAATTAAAAGAAGGTAAAAAAGAATTGTTTATTGTGAATGACAAGGATGGTACTCCTACTTATACCCATGATTTTGCAAAAAATGTGAAAGAACTAATTCAAAAAGAATATTGGGGATTGTATAACATGGTTTGTGGCGGGCAAACAAGTCGGCTGGAAGTAACGGAAGAATTGCTTTCAATTTTAGGGTTAAAAGATAAAATTAAGATCAATGTGGTGAGTAGCGATTACTTTAAAGATATTTATTTTGCAGAACGTCCTCCTTGTGAGAGATTAGATAACAGGAAATTGAAAATCAGAGACATTAACCTGATGCGTGACTGGAGGGTGGCATTGAAAGAATATGTTGAAAATTATTATCAGGATTATTTGTAAATGAGAAAAAAACGGGTTGCAATTGTTGGCACGAATGGTATACCGGCTAAATATGGTGGCTTTGAAACATTAGCACATTATCTGACTAAAGAATTAGGTAGCAAATATGATTTCACTGTCTATTGTAGTTCAATTTACAAAAAAGAGGAAAGAAAGAAATCTCTTCATCAAGCGAAACTTAAATACTTCCCATTAAAAGCAAATGGCTTACAGAGTTTATTGTATGATACCATTACTTCTGTTCATGCTTTTTTTATTTCGGATGTAATCATTTTGTTAGGCCCTGCGGTCGGTTTTGTGCTGGCCCTTAACACTATATTCAGAAAGAAAATCATAGTTAATCATGGAGGTTTGAATGAGTGGGAGAGAGAAAAATTATCAAATGCGGAAAAAAAATATGCTTTTTGGTCCCATAAGATTGCAGCGAAATATGCCGATGTGAATATTGCTGACAATAATCCCTTGGCAATGAGTCTCACGAAAACATTTGGAATTAATCCTGAAGTTATTGAATATGGAGGAGATCATGTTGAAAAAACAAAACCTGCAAAAGATGACCTAAATTTATTGCCTTTTCTTAGTAAAGATTATGATCTAAGTGTATCGAGAGCGCAAGTGGACAATAATATTCACTTACTTCTTGAAACCTATGAAAAACTAAAAGACCGGAATATTGTTATTGTTTCCAATTGGAGCATCTCCGAATATGGAGTTAACTTAAAAAATAAATATAAAAATAAGTTCTCCAATATATACATTGTAGATGCAATATATGATAAACGTTTATTGGATGTAGTCAGGAGTAATGCCGGTTTGTATATACATAGTCATTCTCAATGTGGAACTGCACCATCATTGGTTGAAGCTATGAATTATAATATACCTGTTATTTGTTATGATGTTGAGACAAACAGAGCAACGACTAAAGGCAAGAGTTTATACTTTAGTGACGTTACAACATTAGATTTAATTCTTCGGTCTCTTAACTCTGATTCTATTGAGAGTCTGAGAGTAGATATGTATCAAATCGCAAAATCAAGTTATACCTGGGAGAAAATTTCAGGAAAATATGAAAGAATAATTGATAACTTATGAAACAACTCATACGCAACGTTAAAATATCGGGAACCGGTTCCTATGTCCCCGAAACAGTTTATACAAACGAGTATCTGGAAACTATTCTTCCAACAAATGCTACCTGGGTTTATGAAAATGTCGGTATAAAGGAACGTCACATAGCGTCACCAAATCAGGCAACAAGTGATCTAGCGACAATTGCAGGCCAAAGAGCCATTGATGATGCAGGTCTGAGAAATGAAGATATTGAGTTAATAATTGTAGCAACTGCTACACCTGATCGTAAAGCTCCGTCAACTGCAGCTTTTGTTCAACATAAACTGAATGCATATAATGCTGCGGCATTTGATTTAGCCGCTGTATGCAGTGGCTTCTTGTTCGGCATGTCAGTGGCGTCACAATATATTGCGTCAGGTGTATATAACAATGTGTTGGTAATTGGCGCAGATACATTCTCAAAGATTACTGACTGGACAAAAAGAGATGCTGTTTTTTTCGGAGATGGAGCAGGTGCTGCCGTTGTTACCTCTGCCAATGTAACCGAAGGTTTTCTTGCTTACAGGTTATATACTGATACGCAAAACGAAATGTTAGGATTTACTATCCCGGGTGGAGGATCTGAAATACCTCTCAATTCTCAAAATCTGGAACAGCAATATTTTCAAATGAATGGTAAGTTGGTATATCAATCTGCAACAGTAGCATTGCCAAGAGCAATTAATCAGGTGCTTCTTGATACAGGACTAAATATTGATGATATTGATATTATGATTCCTCACCAACCGAGCATTCGAATACTTAAAAAGACTGCTGAGATAATTGGACTTCCCTTTGAGAGGGTAATGACTAACATGGATAAATACGCGAATACTTCAGGAGGTACTATTCCTATTCTGTTAGATGAAGTCAATAAGTCGGGGAAACTCAAAAGGGGAAATATCGTTTTATTTGCTGCTGTTGGTAGTGGCTGGACTTATGGTGCATCAATCATTAAATGGGCATAGCATTATGATTATCATTACAGGGGCATCCAGAAGTATAGGTAAATATCTATTTCAGGAATATTCATCTAAATATGCTGTAGTTGGAACCTATTTATCCTCTCAACCTGATTTTGATGCAGGAAAAGGTAAATTGTTTAAGGTTGATGTCTCTTCTTATGAATCGGTGTCTTCATTTTATGATACTATAAAGGATTCATTGAGAGATATAACATTGATTAATTGTGCCGGGATTTCTTACAATGCTTTTACACATAAATCGGATCCGGAAGCGTGGAAGAAGGTGATTGAAACAAATTTAATTGGCACATATCATACAATAAGGGCTTTTTTGCCCATTATGAGAGAACAGCAATTTGGCCGGATAATTAACTTTTCTTCTGTTGTAGCTCAAAAAGGTACGCAAGGTGTTAGTGCTTATGCTGCTTCTAAATCTGCATTATGGGGTATGGCAAAATCAATTTCACAAGAAAATGGAAGTCTGAATATTACGATTAACAATATCAACCTTGGTTATGTGAAGATTGGAATGGGTGTTGAGCAGGTTCCTGAGCAGTATCAGGAGGTGCTGAAGAAGCAGATTCCTTCCGGTGAGTTTTGTGAGCCCGTGGATATTTTCAAAACAGTAGAATTTTTAAGAAACAACTCTTATATAAACGGAAGCTCAATTGATTTGAGTGGTGGCCTAATTTAATGAATAATGGATTTAACCTTTGAGAAATTTAATGTTGCCGAAGAACTTCAAAATCAACGAAATCTTTTTGTTGAATGTTTCCCTGAGAACATCGGAACACCAGTAGAAGAGGAAACACATTATAAATGGAAATTTCATTCTTTTCCGTCGAAGATGGAACAGAAAGCATACGAATATGTGGCTAAAATCGGGGAGGATATAGTTGGTTATTATGCAGCCCTTCCTTATGAATATGTAATTGAAGGAAAGCCCCATCAGGTGGCGATGGTGTGTGATGTGATGACGGGTGTTAAGGCCAGAGGGAAAGGAGTTTTTACCAAACTGGGGGTTTATTCTACAGAACAATTTAATGCAGAAGGTTTTTCCTTTTCAACAGGTTATCCAATCAGACCGGATGTAATCCCCGGGCACAAGAAAGCCGGATGGAACTTCCCGTTTCAAATCCCTATGTATGGTAAATTTATAAAGATGAATGCATTCCTTACTTCCAGAGGGAAGTCATTCTTAATTCCTTTTGCCAATATTGCCATTTCAGTTTATAATAATTTAATCTCGTTGTTTACCCGAGTGGGATTCCGGGATTTGACAATAAAACAATATAGCTCAAAACAAATAGATGCAATAAATGGGTTGGATATGTTTTTTAGTAGATGGGTAAAAGAACAAAAGATAGCACTTAATAAAAGCCTGGAATTTTTAAGGTGGAGGTTAGGTGCTCCCGAAAAGGAATATACTATAATAACAATACAGCAAGGGAATGATATAATAGGTTATACTGTTTTAAGAAAAGTTGAGAAACTGGGAGTTCCTTGCTTGGGTATTCTTGATTTTTGTATGCTTGATAGTTTTAATGGAGCGTCAGCATTATTAATCAAAAAAATTACAAAACTAGCAAAAGATGAGCATGCAGAGTTAATTTTAATGATGATGATGAGAAATAATGCCATAAAATATGGAATTATAAGGCAAGGTTTTTTGAAAACACCTTATCCATTCTCATTTATTACGAAATTATTTAATAACGCTCCTAATCAGAATATTGTAAATAATGAAAACAATTGGTCTCTGATGTGGATAGATTCTGACGATTTATGAACATACTTACTTTCGACATAGAAGAGTGGTTTCATCTTTTAGATAACGAATCCACCAAAACTGTAAACGAGTGGAAAAACTATGATTCCCGCATCCATGAAAATATGGAGCGGATTTTCATGATGCTTGAAAAGCATAATCAAAAGGCAACCTTTTTTTGTTTGGGTTGGATAGCTGAAACTTATCCTGAAGTTATCAGAGATATTGTAGCCAGAGGATATGAAGTTGGTACACACACTCGCATGCATCAACTGGTGTATGAACAAACGCCAAAGGAATTCAATAATGATGTTGAATTTTCGGTAAAAACACTGGAAGATATCACCGGGCAGAAGGTAAAATACTTCCGGGCTCCCGGGTTTTCCATCAGAGAAGATAACAAATGGGCTTTTGAGGTGTTAGCGAAAAACGGGATTGAGGTTGATTGTTCAATCTTTCCGGCACCAAGGGCGCATGGTGGTTTCCCCACTTATACCGAACCTATCCCTTCTTTGCTCAAATACAAGAGTATAGAATTAAAAGAACTCCCCATCAATTACATCAACATACTAAGAAAACCCATTATTTTCAGCGGTGGCGGTTATTTCCGCTTATTCCCCTATAGCTTGATCAAACGATGGACTGCGCAATCTGATTATGTGATGACTTACTTGCATCCTCGCGATTTTGATGCTTCACAACCTGTTATTCAAGAATTATCATTGACCAGAAAATTCAAATCTTACGTTGGTCTTAAAGGAGCAGAAAAGAAACTCAATCAATGGCTCACTGATTTTCAATTTATAGACATTGGAACAGCTGTGAAGATGATTGATTGGGAAAGGGTGCCGGTGGTGGAGGTGTGATGAGGGGTGCGAGTTTCATGTTTTATGTTTGATTACTGAGCACCGTCGAAATAGCGAAATAATGCAGCGTATCGAAGTGACCGTAAATTAAAATATTATTTCGAATATTTTGTTTATTTCGATTGTTTCGTTTATTTTTGTTGTGCAACCAATTTATAGCAAAAATGAAAACAACAGTAATACAACGACCAACCAAGCAAGACAGTAAATTGGCTCGTCAATCTTATGATGCTTTGAAAGTGGCAATTAGCCGCATAAAAGCCGATAAAACGGAAATAGAAATCGAAGAAACCGGAGAGAAAATAATTTTACCTATCAATGCCTTGAAACTGCTGTCGGATGTATTGAAAGCGATGAGTCATGGTAAGCCTTTTTCTTTAGTACCTGTTGCCACGGAGGTAACTACACAGCGTGCTGCTGAAATAATAGGTTGCTCCCGCCCTTTTTTGGTAAAATTATTAAAAGAGGATAAAATTGCATATACAAAAGTGGGGAGACATCGGCGAATAAAATTTGAAGATGTAATATCATATAAGCAAAAAATGAAAGATGAACAAAAACGACATCTTATAGATATGATGAATGATGATGAAGAATTAGGTTTGTATGATACATAGTGTTCAGTTTATAGCGGTATTGGATACCAACGTTATTTATCCCGTTATTATACGAGATATGCTTTTATGGTTTGCTTATTACGATCTATATACACCCAAATGGAGTAAACATATATTTGATGAGTGGTTTGAAGTAATGTTGCGTAAAGGAGTTTCGGAAGACGAAGCAAAGAAACGAATTGGCAGGATGGATTTAGCTTTTCCGGATGCTTTGGTTCAAAATTATGAAAATTTGATAGAGTTCCTAAACCTACCTGATGCTAAAGATTGTCACGTGTTGGCAGCTGCTATCAAAACCAATGCTCATATTATTGTAACCAATAACATAAAAGATTTTCCGGCGGAAATTTTAGCCATGTATGGGTTGAAAACAAAAACTGCAGATGATTTTCTCACAGATATTATTGATTTGAACCAAGATGTGGCAGTAGAGGCTTTTAGAGAGATGGTACTTTATAAGAAAAAGCCACCGTTAGATGAATACGAAGTTTTAGACAGGTTGAGAAGGAATAGTTTAAAACAAACAGCAGATTATTTACACTCGCTGATATAGCAGTGGTGGTTATTTTCGCCTATTCCCCTATAGTATGATTAAACGTTGTACTGCACAATCTGATTATGTGATGACCTACTTGCATCCTCGCGATCTTGATGCTTCACAACCTATTATTCAGGAACTGTCACTTTTCAGAAAATTCAAATCTTATATTGGTCTTAAAGGGTCAGAAAAGAAACTCAATCAATGGCTTATCGATTTTCAATTTATAGATGTTGCAACAGCCGTTAAGAAAATTGATTGGGAAAGGGTGCCGGTGGTGGAGGTGTGAGGCGAGGTCCGGGGTGCGGGCTTCCTGTTCCTGATTCTTGAGCAAAGCCAAAATAACCGGATAAAAACCACCGTTACGTGTGCGAGGTATTTGGAGTTCAAGCATCCGTTTATCACCAAATGCTTTACGGTTACGGAAACCATTACTATAGTCGGAAACCTCATTTTTGTAAATCTCACGCTCGGATTTCATCAAAGCTTCCAAGCTTAGCTAAGTTCCATTAGTAAACGCAATTTTTTGCGGAGAAAAATATACATATTTTTTCGGACAAAGAGAGGAGGAAACTCCTTCCTCTTCTCCTTGTGCCGAATGGATAAATGCAGTATATTCGCCTCCGACCAAAAAATTGAATATATGGCACATCTAACCAAAGAACAAAGGTACGTAATTTCCGTTTTACGAAAAAGAGGTTTAAAACAAAAAGAGATAGCACAAGAAATAGGTGTAAGTGCTAGCACCATCAGTCGGGAACTCAAGCGCAATAGCGGGAAAAGAGGAGGTTACCATGCAGAGACCGCCCATTCTCTGTCCCAAGAGAGGAAAGAACGTTACTGTTGTAACAGAAAATTCACTCCTTCCGTGGAAAAACGCATTCGTGATCATTTGGAAAAGGAACAGTGGTCTCCCGAACAGATTAGCGGGTATTGTAAAACTAACGGCATTGAGATGGTTTGTGTCGAACGAATTTATCAGTTTATCCGTCAAGATAAGCAACACGGAGGAGAATTATATAAACATTTAAGGCACAAGTTAAAACATCGTAAACGAACGCTTCAAAACGATTGTAAAGTAAGAATAAAAGACAGGGTAAGCATTGAAGAAAGAGACGAGAAGATTAATAACAGAGAAGAGTTTGGTCACTGGGAAGGCGATCTTATTGAAGGAAAAGACCACAAAGGATTTGCTCTTGTGTTGACTGAAAGGGTATCAAAACATACTTTTATAGACTATCTGCCGAGAGGAAAAGTAGCTAAAGAGGTAGCTAAAGCTGTCATTAACTCGCTTTTACCGTATAAAGAATGGGTGCTGTCAATTACTTTCGACAATGGACTCGAATTTGCCGAACATCAAGTAATAGCTAAAAAGTTGGAAACAAAAATATTTTTTACGCATCCATATTGCTCTTGGGAAAAAGGACAGGTTGAAAACATGAACAAATTAATTAGACAATATATTCCTAAAAACGAACCTATAACAAAAGATAATATGATGAATATAAAGGAAATACAATACAAATTAAACAGCAGACCAAGGAAAAATCTAAACTATCAAAAACCATTTAAAATTTTTTATAAATTTGAAAACAAAAAAATTGCATTTGCTAGTTGAATCTACCTTAATTTTAAAATTGTGTTTAATCCGTCTTCTTTTTGTAGAATATCTTCCAATATTTTACTAACTTGCGGCTGTGTAAAGTGCATGATCTTTAATTTTAAATTGTTTAATAGGTTTTTTTAAAATCAAATATAGAAAAAATGCGCTTTACACACTTTTTGGGACAGTATCCCGTTTTTTGCATTTTCATTTTATAATTTGTTTGGAATTTATATTCTTTTTATATTTGCGGACAGATTTAAAGTTCAACTTAAAATATGTCCGAACTATGACTAACTTATTTATAAACAGAGATTTAAAAGACGAAATAATAAGTCAATCGCGCTATTTTCCGGTAATAACCATTACCGGTCCCAGACAATCGGGCAAAACCACCTTATGTAAGCAAATGTTTCCAGATTATCATTATGTGAATTTGGAAGATATTGCAAAAACAGAAATTATCAAGCAAAATCCCAAAGCATTTTTAGAAATTCACTCGCAGGGTTTGATCGTGGATGAAGCTCAGCAATATCCCGATCTGTTTTCGTATGTTCAGGTGGTGGTTGACGAAAACCCTGATTCGCATATTGTTCTTACCGGAAGCAGTAATTTTGCCTTGTTACAAAGTGTTACACAGTCTTTAGCAGGAAGAACAGCTGTTTTGACCTTGTTGCCGTTATCTCTTTCAGAGTTAGGTAAAGAACGCTTAACGGCACCTACGGATACAATTATGTTGAATGGCGGTTATCCCTCGGTTTGGGCTAAAAACATTCCTGTGCAAACAGTCAGCAAAAATTACTATAATACCTATATAGAACGAGATTTACGACAACTTATCAATATCAAAGAATTGTCTAAGTATCAAGTATTTATACGTCTTTGTGCCGGTAGAACGGGGACAGAATTTAACGCATCGGCACTTTCAAATGAAGTAGGTGTTAGTGTTCCAACTATCCACGAATGGCTGAGTACGCTCGAAGCATCTTATATCGTTTTTCGTATATCGCCGTTTTTTAGAAATGTAGGTAAGCGTTTGATTAAATCTCCTAAAATTTATTTCTATGATACCGGTCTGCTTTGCTTTTTACTTGGGATCGAAAACGAAAATCACCTGCAAACGCATCCGCTGCGGGGAGCAATTTTTGAAAACATGGTGGTGTTGGAATTTTTGAAAAATCGCTTTAATGCAGGGAAACTTTCCAATCTTTACTTTTACCGGGATAAATCACAACGAGAAATCGATATCGTTCAAGAATTTGCCGACACATTCAAAGCCTATGAAATAAAATCAGCTTCCGTTTTTCATCCCAATTTTATGCACAATCTCAACTATCTGAAAAATCTTTTAAACGAAAAACTTACCTCAACACAAGTCATATACGACGGAGAGATTGAACTAAAGTCATCCAAAAATGGAATTGTTAATTTCAGAAATATATCGTTTTAGACTTACTACAATTTCCACATCATCTACCCGTTCTTTCTGATTGTAAATCTCGGATACTACTGATTCTACACAGTTATCAAACCAAGTACAATGATGACAGAAGGAGATATAGAGAAATACGGCACAGGTTTTCATCGCATACGAACAGCCATAAAAGACTATCCCGGAATGGAATTCAACTATGAGGAAATGCAAAATGGGTTTGTAAGTGAGTTGAGGTATGTGCCTGTAGATAAAAATAAAACTGATGTCCCCAATAATGTCCCCAAAAATGTAGAAAGGCAAGAAAAAATAATCAAGTATTTAAGATTAAATAAACAAACAAGTATGAATGAACTCGCAGGGTTGTTGAATGTAACGAGACGAACTATAAAACGAGATATTGCTGAACTAAAAGAGCAAAATAGGATAGAACGAGTAGGTAGCCCACGGACCGGCTATTGGAAAGTGTTGGATAATAAGTAGCTGCGGATTACGCAGATGAACGCAAGTCGCAACGACCCTTAACTCAGTAAGAACGATCGACCTCGTCTGGCGAGCCGAAAAATGAAGTGAAACTTATTTTCTAATGCTGAAAGTGTTAACAAAAATCAGTAAATTTGTAGGCTCAGTTTTTTCTAAAAATATACAATATTCAAATAAACGAGGCTATTAAAATCTGTTTTACATGGCTTTACCCATAAACATAAAAGAGCTGATAAAAGGCAATACCATTGAGTGGGAGCGGATTGAGTTTAAGGCGGGCTGGAATCCGGAAGGCATTATCCATACCATGTGTGCTTTTGCCAACGACCTTCACAACTGGGGCGGGGGTTACATTCTTGTCGGCATTGACGAGGAAAATGGTAAGCCTATATTGCCTCCATCAGGATTAGGCGAGAATAGTTTGGATAGCTTACAAAAGAAAATCACCGCACCTACTACACCGGGTGGTAAATCACAGCGTCAACCCTATGTTCGCATTGGTTCTAATAGCGTCATAGCTAAAGGGGAAACTTATCGGCAACTGCTGGAACTTACGGCTCGTATTCCGTTTGATGATAGGACAAATAATCAGGCGGTAATTGATGATTTTGATTTGGGACTTATTCAAGCTTACTTGCAAGAAGTAAAAAGCGATTTGTATGCCGAAAGTACTCGCATATCATTAAGAGATTTATCGAAAGCCATGTATATAGCTAAAGGACCGGATGAAGATTTACGTCCAATCAATGTTGGCTTGCTCTTTTTCAGCAAAAGTCCTGAAAAGTTTTTCCCTCGCTCATGGATTGAATTGGTGTGGCATAAAGATGGGTCGGGACAACGGTTTGAAGAACATTATTTCAAAGGCTGCTTACAAAATCAGTTGAGAAGTGCATTAAGCTTTATTCAAACGCATATTATATCGGAAAAAATCATTAAGCAACCGGATAAAGCAGAGGCATTGCGATTTTACAATTTCCCTTTTCGAGCTGTAGAAGAGGCTTTGTCAAATGCAGTATATCATAAAAGTTACGAGCGTCCGTCACCCATTGAAGTACAAGTGTGGGCGGATAAAATAGAGATATTGAGTTTCCCCGGTCCGGTGCCTCCGGTGGATCAGAAAGTGCTGAAAACAAAACACCGTATTGTGGCTCGTGAGTATCGAAACAGGCGTATCGGTGATTTCCTGAAAGAACTGCAACTTACAGAAGGACGTGGCACAGGCTTTCCTGCCATTTACAAGGCTATGGATGCCAACGGCTCACCTAAACCGATTTTTGAAACGGATGAAGAAAGTACCTATTTCCTGACTGTAATTCCGGCTCATGCTTTGGCAGATAAGAGTTTTGTTAAATCTAAAAATCAGTCGAAACTTTCCGGTTTTGAGAGTTTAGGTGATATTGTTCGCTATGTCAACAAAAAGATTGATAATCAAGGGAATGATGTTGGAAGTGACCAAGGAAGTGACCAAGGAAGTGACCAAGGAAGTGACCAAGGAAGTGACCAAGTAAGTGACCAAGTAAGTGACCAAGTAAGTGACCAAGTAAACGACCAAGTAAACGACTATGTAAGTGACCAAGTAAGTGACTATGTAACTAGTAAAGCAAGTCATATAAATAGTCAAGTAAAAACAATTTTAGAGCAAGAAGTTTCTCCTTTAGCAGAGAAAATTTTACGTTTTTTAGATAAAGAAGAGGCAAATAGAGCTACTATTCTGGCTGAGTGTGGATTGACGAATCATACATATAGTAAGCGAAGGCATCTTGACCCTTTATTCAATTTAGGATGGATCTGCTACACCAATCCCGATAATTTAAGAGCTCCAAATCAAAAATATAGAATTACGAAGACAGGGAAGCAGGTATTGTTTTTATTGGATAACTAATTTATTTTGATATAATTGGAATTGAGGGGTTTTTTTTGCTTCGTTTTTTTGTATCAAGACAAAAAAATGAAGTGGAAGTTTGGGGCAATACCCCGATTTCAAAAAATTGAATATTAATTATGGAAAATTCAAAAAAACTTTAATAAGCAACTACCTTATTTAAGTTTTATGGGAAAAACTTAAATAACAGGTTGTTCAATATATAATATTTGCTATTTTTGCACCTGATTCATGCCTATTTCAATGAGCAACAAATTTTTATCAGGAAAAATTATCGACCAAGGTTATTATAAAGCATTTATTCCCAACGAAATAAACAGAAAGTGGGAAATAGATGATATGAGCGTGATCACATTGCTTAGTCAAGCAGACAGACATCTTGGCCGCCTGGATATGTACTCCGAATATGTCAATATTGATTTGTATATTTCCATGCACATTGCCAAAGAGGCGACGCAATCGTCCCGCATAGAGGGGACCCAAACACATGTGGAGGAAGTATTTCTTGCAAAAGATGAAATCTCTGCTGAAAAAAGAGATGACTGGGAAGAGGTGCAAAATTATATACAAGCGATGAATGAGGCAGTCTTGCAATTACACCGATTGCCTTTTTCAAGCAGGTTGATAAAAAAAGCACATAAAATACTTTTATCCGGAGTGAGAGGGCAAAACAGACTTCCCGGTGAGTTTAGAACCAGTCAAAATTGGGTGGGCGGAGCAAGTATCAATGATGCTGTCTTTGTACCCCCTCCCGCTTCGGAAGTAGGTCGTTTAATTTCAGACATTGAAAAATTTGCACATAGTGAAGAACACTTATTGCCGGATTTACTAAAGATAGCCCTGATTCACTATCAGTTTGAAACGATACATCCTTTTTTGGACGGAAATGGAAGGGTCGGCCGATTGATGATAACTTTATATTTAATTTCCAAAGGCATTTTAAAACGTCCCATTTTATACTTGTCTGATTTTTTTGAAAAAAACAAATCATTATATTATGACAACCTGATGCGTGTAAGAACCCACAACGACATCAATCAGTGGTTCAAGTTTTTTTTAACGGGAGTTATCGAGACAGCTAAAAACGGTGTAAAAACTTTTGATAATATTTTACAAATTCAGAAATCTTTAGATGATTTACTTAAACCGTTGGGAAGTCGTTCGGGAGATGCTCGTTTAGTTATCAATGAGCTGTTTAGCATTCCGATAATTAATGCGGCTAAAGTAGAAAAAGTGGTGGGTAAATCGGCAGTTTCTGCTTACAAATTAATTTCAGAGATGGAAGATTTAGGGATTTTGAAAGAAATTACGGGTGGACAACGAAGAAAAATGTACATGTTTGAAGAGTACGTAAAATTATTTAAATAGTCGGTATATAACTCCGATTTACTTTTTTTGAAATTGACTCCAAATACAATGTATTATTTTGATATAATTGGAATCGAGGAGAAATATAGTTTTGAGTTTTGAGTTTCGTGTTCCGAGGCAGGTTGCGTGGTTCGAGGTAACGAGTTCCGGGGTCACGGAGCTGAGGAGTTGCAGCGAAGTTACAGAGCAGCACTCGGTTATTGAGTGTTGCATTGAGTGAAACGAAATGCAATGTATCGAAATGACCGTAAATAACAGAGTAGCACTTAGGTGTCTGAGTGTCGGTGTTGAGCGAAGCGAAATACCGATGTATCGAAGACACCGGAAGCAGAATATCAATGTATCGATACTTCGATATGCCTACGGCACTCAGTAACCAAATTACCGCAGATGGAAAGAACTTCTTACTTTAACCGCTATGGCTTCGGCACTCGGTCATTGAGCAAGGTCGAAATGTCGATACATTGATACTCCGTATCAACACTCAGTGTCCGAATCCATCGCTACGGTACTACACTTCGATACTGTTTCGCTTCGCTCAACAACTCAGTGTCCGAAACAACATAGCTGCACTTAGGTGGTTGAGTGTTGCATTGAGTGAAGCGAAATGCAATGTATCGAAACCACCGGTAGACAAAATAATAAAATAAAAATGAAATCCGGCTACATATACATACTACTCTGTGCAGACGGCACTTACTACACAGGAAGCACCAACAACTTAGAGTTGCGATTAGAGCAACACCAATCAGGCGAAGGAGCGAATTATACACGGAAACGATTACCTGTAGAATTGGTATATTACGAAGAGTACGATAGTGTAGCAGATGCTTTTTACAGAGAGAAACAAGTGCAAGGCTGGAGTCGGAAAAAGAAAGAAGCATTGATAGAGGGAAAAAATAAAGAATTAGCAAAATTAGCAAAAAAGGTTTTTCGCAAAATGAAATGACCGCTATGGCTTCGGTGCTGTTTCGGCACTTCGATACTGTTTCGCTTCGCTCAACAACTCAGTGTCCGAAACAACTCAGCCACTGCTACGGAACAAAATAACACAGTACCACCCGGTCACTGAGTGTTAATACTGAAGGTGGCTGAGTGCCTGGAGGCTGAGTGTCGGTATGGAGCGAAGCAAAATACCGATGTATCGAAGCCAAGGCGTATCGAAGCCCGAAGCACAGCGTATCGAAATGACCACAGATTAAAATATTATTTCGAATATTTTGTGATACTACCCCAAAAAGTGTGTAAAGTGCATTTTTCTAGTTAATATCGGGTGCAAATATAATAAATCAAGGAAAACAGATAAATTATCGATTTTTTTATGTATATTTGCATTTTAATTGCATAAATGTATAAAAATGATTGAAAGACAACTTGCACATATTCTTAAAAAGCGCTTAGAAAAGTTTCCTATTCTCACGCTTATCGGACCTCGCCAGTCGGGGAAAAGCACTTTGCTTAGAAACTATTTTCCTGATTATGAATATATTAATCTGGAAAGGCCGGATTATCGTCATTTAATAATGGATGACCCGATTGGTTTCTTAGGCAGCCGGGAAAAGGGTGTTATCTTTGATGAAGCACAGCAAGTGCCGGAGTTGTTTAGTTACTTACAGGTGGTGTCTGACGAAAAAAACCGAGCCGGGCAATATATTCTCTCCGGTTCGCAAAGTTTTTTGATGAATGAACGCATTTCTCAATCGCTGGCAGGGCGAACAAGCATCAACCGACTTTTCCCGTTTGATATATTGGAAATTGGATTGCGAGAAACGGTTTTCGACACCATTTACACTGGTTTCTATCCAAGGATCTATGATTTTAGTATCGAACCGAATGAATTTTATCCTCCTTACATTCAGACTTATATAGAGAGAGACGTAAGAACATTGAGGTCCATCGAAAATTTAACTACATTTACCCGATTTCTTGCTCTGTGCGCAGGCCGGATAGGGCAAACGCTAAATCTTACTTCCCTGGCAAATGATGCAGGCGTGTCGGTAAACACGGCAAAATCATGGCTATCGCTCCTGGAAGCGAGCTTCATTCTATTTCAACTACAGCCCTACTACAAAAACTTCAATAAACGACTGATAAAATCACCGAAAATTTATTTCTATGACACCGGATTAGTTTGTTCATTGCTCAATATCCGTTCGGCAGAAATGATTCAATCGCATTATTTGTACGGTGCTTTATTTGAGAATTTTGTGATTGCTGAAATTATTAAACTTCAAGCACATAAAGGATATAATAGAAAAAACGTTTATTATTGGAGAGACAACAACGGAGTTGAAGTGGACTGCATATTAGAAGGAGTTGATGGGAGGTTGCACTTAATTGAGGTAAAAGGCGGTGCAACATTTAATAGAGATTATATGAAAAACCTAAAGTCTTTCCCCCTTAAAGGTTCGAAAGTTAATAAACGCATCATATACACCGGAGAAAATTCTTTAACAATGGGGGATGTAGAGATAACAGGTTGGAATAACCTGAGCAAAGTACTTGGGGAATTAGCCGAAAAGTAGATGTCCGCGTCCGCTTAAAACAGCTCCTTAACCGCCTCCATCCACGACGGCAAAATCCCCAAAAACCACAATACCACCCCCGCAACAATCAGTGCTGCTATCAAGCCTAAAACTATGTATAGCCATGGATTCTGTTTCTTCTTAAAGGGGTCAATCATATTGACTTTCGAATTTTCAGGTAATTCAGCAAGGTGTGTCAGTTCGCGTCCAAAAATAATATTGACAGCTAATCGGGCATTGATGGCCCAACCATTGGCATCAAGTACCGGAGCAAGGTTACGCTTGCGAAGTTTCAAATAAGCAAGGATCATGGAGGGAAGAGAAATGGCTAACAAAACACCGACTATTGCCAAAGGCATTTGCCACCATTTCAATTTCAAAAATCCGGTCACAGTCACCATCAGGAACGATCCGATGGCTCCCAAAGCCAAACTTAATGCGGCGAAAATACCTACAAATTTTCCTATGTCGAAAGGAACAGGAGCCGGAGCAGCAGCTGGTGCGACCGGAGTAGTCAAATCAGCCGTAGCAAGTTTCTCTCCTGTTGCTTCTATTTTTCCGGCCGTATCCTCCATAACTTCCTTGTCCTTTTTAGCAGCAAATTTTTGAATTTGTTCCGAGATAAATCGTCCCAACTTTTTATATGGTGACCAGAATGCTTCTTTGATGCTCACAGGGTTTTCAATAATTTTGACGATCGTGGCATCCCAATCATTACCATCCCTGTCGTAGAACACGGCATTACGCCCCACCCTTATGTTGTTATTGCTTCCATCCGTCAAAGCAGCTACGATGGTCATCTTTTCACCCTTAGAGCGTGAAACGCAATCGCAATAGATCAGGAACATATCACTGAATCCTGCCATGCTTCCATGCTTGGCCATATCATTCACTTTGATACATAAGTCACAGCGACGCTGATCGATGTACAAGCTACCGGCTTGAAAAATTGCTTTTTTATCCAGGGAATAAAAGTCACAGAAATTGACGTAGTTTTTTAGTAACCTGAAAATATCTCTGTAGAAACGGGTCAACTTATCAACCTGGAATATATTATCTACTTCAGTAGCAAGTGACAGATCTTCTTCTATCAAAGCATGAAGAGCCTCCTGCTGATCAGCCTTCAATATCGCTCTGACTTCTTCTATGCCCAAAGATTCCACTGCGGCACCTTGTTTTTCCGACTGCCAGTTTCTGTACACATTCACCTTGTGTACAATCATTTCCCATTCAGTCTGTGTGATCTGTGTCTTTTTGGGGAAGAGAGGAAAAGTCACCAATTCATAAAAAGCTTTCATGGCATTTTCCCAGGCAGGATTGATACCTTCTGTAAGCGGCAGTGACTTCTTATCATTCATCTTAGCTATGGGCAAGGCGACCATTTCTTCTGTGCCGGCTGAGAGCTCCTTGGAACTAAAAGCTTCATACTGAGATTTGAGCAAGCCAAACACCTCCTTAGAATCAGCATCATACTCAGATAAACGACAACGTAAAAAATAATCGTTTACTTTGGCCTCAACAGCTTGAAAAGCAGCTGCCGCATCAGCAGTTTTATCTCCGAAAGGCAGAATGTTTTTTGCGTTATCTTCTGATAATTTATACCAATTGGAGTATGCCTCACATTGCTCGTAAAATTCCTTCACCTGATCGGCTGAAACCCCCTGTTCTTCACTGCGATCCAAAGATGAACCAACAGTTTCAATGATTTGTACGATGATTTTTTTCAAGGACTCATCACTGGTTGATTTTTCTGTAACGATACCATCTCCGTTAAATTTAGTATCGGCAAAGATGCCCGGCAAATTTGAAGTATCTTCTACAGAAATAGTCGTATCTTTGGGCTTCCCAAGATTCTTTAAAATCTGTTTTACTGAAGCCAGTAAAATTTTTCCTTCCTCGGTTTTATCATTAATAGCAGAAAGAGGTAATGTTGATTCTTCTTTCAACAAATCATCAGGGTCATTGATAACGGAAGTGATCCACTTAACTGCAGCTATCACTTCAGGAACCCGGATGCGACCGTTCTTATCGGTATCTATCAACTGCAAAGTCTGTGGATCAATCTCAAGTCCGTCAACAGGACAGCTCAAAGCTGCCCATAATTTTTTATCCAACTGATCGAGTGCCAACAAATCAGCACCCGACAACAAGTTAACACGATTCACTCCTCCAACCCTCGAAAATTGCCAAACGTGACCGTTATTGTTTGATGCTGTTATTTTTTTTACCTTATTCCTGATTTTTTTCCTAACCGAAGACATGGATTACTTATAATAAGGGTAATGATATGGGTTGTTGCCGATCTAAAAACTCATCAATCTGATTAAAACTGTACCGCTGCATATTGGCACCTCTTTCCCTGGCCTGATACCATTCAATGGTTTTAACAAGTGCTGTTCTTACATCCCAGCGCGGTACCCAATCGGTGATTTGCTTATAATCAGGCATATGGAACATATCAGTCGTAAGTGTTTCATCAAATAAAAACTTTTGATCAGTTTTAATTGTAAAATTCTTATCGTGATACAAGTCTTTTAAAAATTCTGCCATCCAAACTTCATCTTTTAAAAAAGAATCTTGACTAATCATTTTATAATCAACGATTTCATTTTTTGAAGGAGTATATAATTTATAGACAATGTCCAACACCTTCATCATCACATCAATTACATGAATCAGGCTGTGACGACTACCAGGACAAACGATCAGTTTTTTTTCATTTTTCTCCAACGAATCAAAATAATTTTTCAGTGTATTATCTCTTGACCAATCACCCCCTCCGATTGGATTTAAAAATGATAAATTAACAAAACTTTTTTTATGAGAATCATGATTTTCAGGATTAAAATATGCGTTTCGATAACCGGCAGTTAAAAATTCAATCAATCGAAAACTTCCCATCATCAACTTGATTTCTCCTGTTTTTGTAATATTACATTTTCGTAATATTGTGTTATCTAAATAATCCGGTATCAAATTCACAAACACGCGTACATGGCTTGATTGCCTACTCATTTCAAGTGTATTTAAAACTCTCGGCAAGTTAAACATGTACAGACCTCTGACATCATGGTTTTCCACATATCCGCATATGGAAGAAAGTTGAATCACAATTTCCGGCTGAAACTCCTTGTTTATACGCTCTAAAACGTCCATATTGCTGGTTCTTTCAACATAGACATGCATAAACTCATGTACATCAGCTTCTTTGTACAGGTTAGGAATATCGGGTTCTTGTATGGAAAAGCCAATCAATCTGGCACCCATTTTATGCAACAAAATACAAAGCCACGAGTATAAATAAGTAACATGACCCGTCACCAATACCCTTTTATCATAAAAAAAGTTTTGTAATTCAACCGTTGCGTTATTTTTCATTCAAAATTTATATCTAACATCAAACTTTTTTTGCTTTCTTTCGTTTTTTTCTACCATAACCGTAGCCATAGCCATATGCATATCTGCTTGCATATGTGCTGGACTCAATGTTAACTCCATTGATGACCAAATAAAGCTGTTTTAAAGAATTTTCTTTATTTATTCGATTTAAAAATTCAAAATTACGTTTATCCGAATAATCTGCACGACAAACATACAAGGTCAGGTTGGCAACACGATTGATCAGGAAAGTATCTGACACTACTCCTACGGGGGCAGAGTCAATGATGATATATTCATATTGCTCTCGCAATTCGGCTATAAGTGTATCCAAACGTTCACTTAAAACCAGCTCGTTCGGATTGGGCGGCATAATACCTCCCGGCAATATATACAGATTAGGATATTCTTTAGAGGGATAAATAAGCCGGTGGTAATCATCTTCTATTTCCGACAAATAAGAAGAGATCCCTTCCTGCTCAGAAAATCCGAAGTGGCTGGCAAGCATGGGTTTTCGTAAATCCATACCGATCAACAGTGTCTTTTTGCCTGTAAGTGATATGGATACTGCCAAATTGATTGCCACATAAGTTTTACCCTCTCCCGATTCAGTGGAAGTTACTATCACCAGTCTGTCTTTGGGTCGATTCATGATAAACTGCAGCTTACTGCGCAGCAGGCGAAATAACTCAGCATTGGCACTGGCATTGGTGTCATGATTGACGAATATATCCTCAGATTTATCTACGGCGAGTTCAGCAATGACAGGTACATCAGTCATACTTTCTACTTCACTTCTGTCACTAAATGTAGTGGTAAACAAAAACTTGAGGTACAAAACACCTATGGGAAAAAATAAACCTAAAAATAAAGAAGCTGCCAACATCATTGGTAACTTGGGTGAGGTTTTATCAGCAGTATCGGCAGCATCCAACAATTGAGCCTTGGGTATGGTAACTGCCATACTCATGGATGCTTCCTCCCTTTTCTGTAACAGAAAGGTATATAAAGAAGCTTTTATTTCTTGTTGACGCTTGATCTCAATAAACTCGCGTTCTTGTCGGGGGATTTTTCTAAGTTGGGAGCTTAAAAAAGCATATTGATTTTCCAATTCACGTATGCTGATCTGTATCCCCTTTCTGGAGGATGCAATACTGTTTTGGATGGAAATAAGTCCGGACTCAATCTGTAACTCTAGTTTTTGAACCGTTGGATTTATTTCAGAACTTCCGCTTACTATTCTGTCGCGAGAAATCAACAATTTGTTATATTCCTGTATGACTGCCAACAGTCCCACATCAGTCAGTCCTAAATTTGGGATCAATGCATACTTGTTTGCCGGATCCCTTAAAAACTCTTCAATGTACTCTATCAGTTGCAATTGAGTTTCGTTTTCAATCCGTTTTTGATCATACAAACTATTTTTCTGTAATATGATGCCTGCCTCAACCTCGATATCAGTCAATTCATTTGTCTGTTTGTAAGTCTGAAGCTTTTGCTCCACATCTGTCAGCGAATCCGTTAATAAATCCAACCGGCTGTCAATAAAGACAGCAGTAAGTTGAGCCGATTTATTGATCTGGTCAATGGCATCCTGGTTATAGGTTTCAATCAGCTTGTGTAAAAAATCCTTACCTTTCCGGATATTTTTCGCTCTAAAAGTTAAATTCACCAAATCTCCATCCTTAGGGACTTCAGTTGAAAGGTCTGACTCCTGACATTTTTTTACTGTTTGAATTGGATTGTGAATTTTAATGTAAATCTTATCTTCTAAAGGTTCTTCGTAATTCTTAAGCATAATTTGTACCGGTCCCGCCGGTGTTTCAATAACAGCAGGTAATTGAGGCAGTTCATACTTAAAACGTGTAAGTTTTCGTTCTTTAATATATTTACCTGAAATCCGGTAAACTTCCTTGTCATAAACCACAGATAATTCCATTGGTTTCCCTATCTTCACCAAATCAGCATCATCCATCACAACCTCCACAGGACTACTCGTGTACAGCTCCACCGGTTTCAGAAATTCTTTTTTGTTATACACATAATTCATTTTTAAATCGCTCACCACTTTCTTTATCAATTCTTTTGAGTGCAGTACCTGTCTTTCATTGTAAATATTGGAAGAACCTCCGGAAACACCAAAAGCATCTAATTGTTTAAGCACAGAGAGCTGACTTATCTGTCCTGAAGAAGATTTGTCAGCAATAAGCAGCGTAGATTTAAATTGGAAGACATTAGGCTGCACCCGGTAATAAAGTAAACCAATAGACACAAAAACAAACAGAGAAGCAACAATCCATTTCCAATATGCTCCGTACTTTTCAATAAGCGCCCGCCAATCAATCGGTTGCTCTGTCATCAATTGCTGAGATTCGTTTAAATTAGTATTTCTATTCATGCTTTTATAAATTATGTCTATAGCCAAAGGTAGCTAACTTGTTTTTATAATACTCCATTCGTAAAGAAGATCTATTTTTTTACATTCAAAACATTTATTATCAAGGTCGTTAAAGATATCAAGGTTCCAACAACCGAAATTGTGATGGACTCCGCCGCACCGATTCCTGAAGCACGTGCTCTGGGATCATTGGGTTCTACGTAAATCACGTCATTTTGCTGCAAATAAAAATAAGGAGAATTGACCAGATTCTTATCACGCATGTCAATACGGATGGTTTCACGATGACCATTTTGTTCCCTGATCAACAACAAACTATTCCTGCGGCCGTAAATGGTCATGTCCCCGGCTAATGCAAGGGCTTCCAGCAAAGATATTTTTTCGTTGTCAATGACAAAAGATCCGGGACGCATTACCTCGCCAATCACCGAAACTTTAAAATTAGCAAAACGGATCAACACAATGGGTTCTTCAGTGATATATTGTGGACATATAGCTTCTTTGATGTAATTGGTTAAAGCGGTTTTGGTCATGCCGGCAGCCTTGATTTTGCCTATTACAGGAAAAGTGATATAGCCCTCTGCATCCACCAGGTAATTCTGCATGCTCATCCCGTATGAAAGATAGGTGTTATTGCCTCCGCTGTACGTTCTGGAAGTTTCACCGGCAGGTACCAGGGGAAGATTAAAGGGCAGTGCAGCTTCAGGTGTTGTGGTATTGATAGTTATCATCAACACATCGCCAATTTTAATCACGGGATCAGGTATAGGTGCCTGTATTGAATCGGAGAACTCAGCATAAGCACCTGCTTCCTGCATATAAGCCACTTTTTGATATGCGTTACAACCTGCAAATGCAAGGATCAACAGCAGAAACAGAGATTTTTTCAAAACTTGAAACATAATTTGTTTTATTTATTATTGATTCTTTTGACTCTAATATCCATAATAATAGTTTAACTATGAGCAATAAACCCCGGCTTGATAACATGGTGTACCCTAACAAGTACACATGACAAGTTAGCAATCAGAAAACAGGAAAGCACATCCGGTCTTTCTAAAAAGTATTGTTGGGGAAATTGGGCTGCAACAACGACTATAACAGCAAAAAGGAGACTCAGAAGTACCAAATCTAAGAAGGCAGAAATAAATTGTAATTTATTTTCCCGGGTTCTCATAAATATTTTGACTACTAAATAAGAACTGTATAAATGCTGATTTATTGTTGTAGATTGACAGTTTTTGCAGCGCAAAGGTAAATATTTTTTGGCTTTAAAGCAATGAGTTAGGAGTGTTATTGGAAAATTTCTCTTATTACATCATGCTTTGTTGATAATGGGGGTATTATTTGGGTTTTGATGGTATTGAATTGTCAAATAAACCAGACTTTAATAAAATTGGATAATTTGCTGTGAATTACTGAATTATGTCTATGATTTCTTTCAAGGAACAAAGTTGTTGGTCGCCGGTTTTCATATTTCTCAGCATAACTTTATTTTCCCGTATCTCATTTTCGCCTACAATACCCACAAAGGGGATATTTTGCTGGTCTGCGTAGCTCATCTGTTTTCTCATTTTGTCAAGGTCGGGATATAACTCTGCATTGATCCCGAGTTCCCGCAATGTTTTTAAAAGGGGGAGACAATAAGTCTGCTCCTTCTCACCAAAACAAACAAACAATATTCTCGTCTGTTCGCTTCGATTTTCGGGAAACAAATCCAGTTGTGTCAATACATCATAAATCCGTTCGGCTCCAAAAGAAATACCAACACCGGAAACACCCGGCATTCCAAACATTCCCGTCAGGTTATCATACCTGCCACCACCGGAAATACTGCCTATTTGCACATCCGATGCAATGACTTCGATGATGACTCCGGTGTAGTAATTGAGTCCGCGTGCCAATGTTAAATCCAATGACAACACGGCATTCATAGGTACTGTAGCACAGAGGTCAAACAAGGTTTCCATTTCCAAAACGCCCTGTAAACCAATCTCAGAAGAACCCAACACCGTTTTCAACTGTTGGAGTTTTTCAGCATTGCTACCATGTAAGTTCAGGATGGGCTGTAACTTTCCGACAGCTTCTCGAGAAATACCTTTTGACAACAATTCTTCGTTTACCTTTTGCAGACCGATTTTATCCAATTTGTCGATTGCAACTGTGATATGGGTCAAGTTTTCAGACTCACCGATGACTTCAGCAATGCCTGAGAGTATCTTGCGGTTATTCAATTTGATGAGCACCTTGATCTGCAGGCGTTGATACACTTCATCCAAGATCTGTATCAACTCCAGCTCATTCATTAAAGAATTGCTGCCCACCACATCGGCATCACATTGATAGAACTCGCGATACCTGCCTTTTTGCGGACGGTCGGCACGCCACACGGGTTGGATCTGATATCTCTTGAAAGGGAAAGAAATTCTGTGGCGATTTTGTACCACAAACCGGGCAAGCGGCACGGTGAGGTCGTAACGCAAACCTTTTTCTGCAATTTTTCCTGCCAACTGAAGACTGTTGGCTTCTTTTAATTCTTCTTCCGAAATGCCGGACAAGAAATCGCCGGAGTTTAGAATTTTGAACAATAATTTGTCACCCTCCTCGCCGTATTTTCCCATTAAAGTAGTCAGATTTTCCATGGCAGGAGTTTCAATCTGCTGAAACCCGTACAGCCGGAAAACTGATTTGATGGTATCGAAAATATAATTGCGCTGAGCCGTTTCCCGCGGTGTAAAATCACGGGTACCTTTTGGTATAGAGGGCTTTTGGGACATGATTATTTTCTGATTCCAAGCTCTTTGATGATGGCGCGATAACGTTCGATATCCACTTTTATCAGATAGTCTAATAAGCGACGACGTTTACCTACCAACATCACCAAAGCACGCTCGGTACTAAAATCTTTTTTGTTGCGCTTTAAATGCTCGGTCAGATGATTGATTCGATAAGTGAACAATGCAATCTGAGCTTCAGGAGAACCGGTATCCGTACTGGATTTACCGTATTTGGCAAAAATTTCTTGCTTTTTTTCAGCCGTTAAATACATGATAATGTAACAGTTAAATTAATAAATAGAGATCAAGCCCATAAAGAACTTTCCTTCATTTTTCGGTGTGCAAAGATAGATAATTTTTTGTATACCACAATACAAGCACCAATTTATTACTAAAATTGTCGTATATTTGCAGCCCTATTTTTATAAAAAGAACATATGAACATCGTCAGAAAAGATCTCGACCCAACCAATGCGAACATCACCATCAGCATTGAAAAATCAGATTATGAAGCAAAAGTGGACAAAACATTACGTGAGTATCGTAAAAAATCTAATATCCCCGGTTTTCGTCCGGGCATGGTTCCGCTTAACTTGCTCAAAAAAATGTATGGCAAATCCATTTTAGCGGAAGAAATCAATAATATCCTTTCTGAAGGACTGTACAATTATATCAAAGACAACAATATTGATTTACTCGGAGAGCCTTTGCCCAACGAAACGGAACAGAAAGAAATAGATTTCGACAATCAGGAATCTTTCGAATTTGTTTTTGACATAGCCCTGCCACCCGCATTTGAGGTAGAATTGACCAAAAAAGATAAAATCAAATACTACCAAATTACTCCGGATGATACCATGATTGAAAATCAGGTAAAATCTTATGCCGGTCGCTTTGGCAAGTATGAACAAGAAGAAACGGTTGAGGAGCAGGATATGCTGAAGGGATTGTTGGTTGAATTGGAAAACGGGGAAGAAAAAGCCGACGGTATTCGTGTGGAAAATGCAGTACTAACACCTGCGTATATGAAAGATGAAGCAATTAAAACTGTTTTCGTTGGCGCGAAAAAAGAGGGTGAAGTAATTTTCAATCCCAAACAAGCCTACGAAAATGAAGCGGAAGTTGCTTCCTTGTTGAAAATGAAAAAGGAAGAAGTAGAAAATCTGACTTCCGATTTCAAATACACCATCCAAAGCATTACACGCTATCACGAAGCGGCGGTTGATCAAGATTTATTTGACAAAGTCTTCGGTGAGGGTACGGTTAAATCCGAAAAGGAATTCAAAGAAAAAATCAAAGAAAATATTGCAGAAAACTTGCTGCAAGACAGCAATTATAAGTTTGGTCTGGATGTCCGTGAATTCCTTGTGAAAAAATACAAAGATCTGTCTTTCCCGGATGCTTTTTTGAAACGCTGGTTGTTACGCACCAATAAAGATATGACGGAAGAAAGGGTGGAAGCCGATTATCCCAAAATGAAGGAGGATTTAACCTGGCAATTGATCCGTAATAAAATAGCGAAAGCCCATGATGTGAAAATTGAAAAAGAAGACGTTGAAGCATATGCAAAAAAAATCGCACGTTCACAATTTGCACAATACGGGATTCCTAATGCCGACGATCAAATGATTGAGCCCTACGTTCAGGAAATGCTGCAAAATGAAAATCAACTGAACGCTATCATTGACAGAGTTACCGAGAATAAAGTAGTTGACATCATCAAGGAGGCTGTAAAATTGGATGTAAAGGAGGTTTCTATTGAGGAGTTCAATAAGATGTTTGAAAAATAAGCAGTGTCTATAAGTGCCCAACTGCTGCACTTCGACTTCGCTCAGCAACCACGTTGCTTTCGATGGTTGCTGAGCCTGTCGAAGCACGGGCTCAGTCACATACTTCAGTATGCTCCTTTGCCCTCAATCTCAGTGCCTTGCATTTGAACACTTCTAAGACACCGCCAAGTTTGGACAATTTAGTTTTTTTGAGCGAAGCAGGCACAGTCTTGATTTTTTTTGCTTCGTTTTTTTGTATCAAGACAAAAAAAATGAAGAAAGAGTAATACTTTATGAGTTGAACTCAGCGTAAAACACCTTGTTATCTCACAGTTGAATATTTGTTCTGAAATAGCCGTCTTCATCATACAACTCCAAAAAATAATCGTACCTTTGATGTTAAATTATTAAATATTAATCATTATGAATCAAAACGAATTCTTTAAATATGCGACCAGGCATCTGGGATTAAACAGCATGCATTTGGAAAAATACCGGGATATCTCCGGCAATTATATATCGCCTTCCATTTTGGAAGAGCGGCAATTGAATGTAACGCAGATGGATGTATTTTCACGATTGATGATGGATCGCATCATCTTCTTGGGAACTCAGATTGATGATTATACAGCCAATGTAATCCAGGCACAACTGTTGTTTTTAGATACTTCCGATCCCGGCAAGGATATCTCCATTTATCTGAATACCCCGGGCGGATCAGTGCATGCCGGCTTAGGCATATACGATACCATGCAGTTTATTGATTCTGAAGTTTCTACCATCTGTACCGGCATGGCAGCCTCGATGGGAGCGGTACTGCTGGTGGCAGGTGCCAAGGGAAAACGTTTTGCCCTCACCCATTCCCGCGTGATGATCCATCAACCTATGGGTGGTGCGCATGGACAAGCCTCTGATATAGAGATTACAGCACGCGAAATACAAAAGTTGAAGAAAGAACTTTATACCATCATCGCCAAACATTCCGGCAATCCTTACAAGAAAATTGAAAAAGATTCCGACAGAGATTACTGGATGACGGCAGAAGAAGCTGTTGCGTACGGTATGATTGACAAGGTATTGATTAACGAGAAAAAAATAAAATAATGGCTAAGCAACAAAAAGGTTGTTCTTTTTGCGGACGCCCTGAATCTCAAGTTGGTTTTCTGATTATGGGCATTGACAATGTGCGTATTTGCAATGAGTGTGCATTGCAAGCGGCTGAGATTGTTAAAGAAAACACCCTTTCAAAATCCAAGTCTTTACAGTTAAAGAAGGAAGATATTCCTAAACCCATTGAGCTGAAAAAGTACCTGGATGAATATGTCATCGGACAGGACGAAGCCAAAAAATATCTTTCGGTAGCCGTATATAATCACTATAAACGTTTATTACAGGAAGATGAACACGATGATGTAGAAATTGAAAAATCGAACATCATCATGGTTGGACCAACCGGAACGGGCAAAACCCTTCTTGCCAGGACTATTGCCAAAAAGTTGCATGTACCCTTTACCATTGTTGATGCTACCGTGCTGACAGAAGCCGGATATGTGGGTGAAGACATTGAAAGTATTTTGACCCGTTTACTGCAAGTGGCTGATTATGACGTACAAGCGGCAGAAAGGGGCATTGTGTTCATTGACGAAATCGATAAGATTGCGCGCAAAGGGGATAATCCAAGCATAACACGTGATGTAAGTGGGGAAGGTGTACAACAGGGCTTGCTTAAATTGTTGGAAGGATCGATTATCAACGTACCACCGCAAGGCGGGCGAAAACATCCCGAGCAAAAAATGATCGCTGTCAATACGCAAAACATCTTATTCATTTGCGGTGGTGCTTTCGATGGTATTGAGAAAAAAATTGCAGCGCGCCTTAATACCCGTGTTGTAGGATATACAGCAAACATTGAAACAGAGCAGATTGACAGGAAAAATTTGATGCAATATATTGCGCCTCAGGATTTAAAAGCATTTGGTTTAATTCCCGAAATTATCGGTCGTTTACCGGTTTTGACTTATTTAGAACCCCTGGACAGAGATGCATTGTTGAGGATTATGACAGAGCCTAAAAATTCTATCTTAAAGCAATATGTCAAACTATTCAAGATGGATGGTATTGAACTTACCTTTCAACAAGATGTATTGGAATACATTGTGGACAAAGCCATCGAATTTAAGATTGGCGCACGTGGGTTGAGGTCTATTACTGAAACCATCATCATGGATAAAATGTATGAAATGCCTTCGAAAAAAATAAAAAGTGTTGTCATTGACTTAGATTATGCACGATCTAAAATAGAAAAGGCCAATTTCAATCGTTTAAAAATCGCATAAAAATTCATAAAACAAGCATTTTAAGTGCTCAAAAAGTAAAAAGGCGGGATAAATGTAAAAAAAAACAGCATTTATTCCGTCTTTTTTTCAAAAGCATTTGTAAATATAAAATCTGTTTATAAATTTGCTTTCCCTATAAAAAATGATTTGGTTGTAATGGGACAAAAATTCAAGTTTTGACAATATTCGAATAAAAGTATTATCTTAGTGACTCAGTTTTGATTTTATGATATATGTTTAGTCATTCAGAATTAAAAGCTCAATTAAAACATCATTTTGGCTTCGACACCTTCAAAGGCAATCAGGAAGCGATTATACAAAATGTCTTAGCTGAAAAAGACACCTTTGTTCTTATGCCCACCGGCGGAGGAAAGTCGCTGTGCTATCAATTGCCATCCTTATTAATGGAAGGTACTGCTATCGTTATTTCTCCATTGATTGCACTGATGAAGAATCAGGTTGATGCCATGCGTAATTTCAGTGAAGAGGATGGGGTCGCACATTTTTTAAACTCATCTTTAACCAAACAAGCCATAGATGACGTAAAAGCAGATATTTTATCAGGTAAAACCAAACTTTTATACGTCGCACCCGAATCACTCACTAAAGAAGACAATATAGAGTTCCTCAAACAAATTAAAATTTCTTTTTATGCTGTTGACGAAGCTCACTGCATCTCCGAATGGGGACATGATTTCAGACCGGAATACAGAAGAATTCATCCAATAGTGAATGAAATTGGAGCAGCCCCGTTGATTGCGCTAACTGCCACCGCCACACCAAAGGTGCAGCATGATATCCAGAAAAACCTGGGCATGCTGGATGCAACGGTTTTTAAATCTTCCTTTAACAGAGAGAATCTTTACTACGAAGTTCGGAACAAAACCAACGAAGTCAATAAAGAGATCATCAAATACATCCTTTCTCAAGAAGGCAAATCGGGTATTATCTATTGCCTGAGTCGCAAAAAAGTAGAAGAATTGGCAGCTACCCTTCAGGTCAACGGAATTTCTTGTCTACCCTATCATGCAGGAATGGAATCAGCGGTCAGAACCGAAAATCAGGATAAATTCCTGATGGAGGAGGTACAAATTATTGTTGCCACCATAGCCTTTGGTATGGGAATCGACAAGCCGGATGTTCGTTTTGTGATCCATTATGACATGCCTAAAAGTCTCGAGGGCTATTATCAGGAAACAGGGAGAAGTGGCAGGGACGGAGGTGAAGGTCAGTGTATCGCTTTTTATTCTCACAAAGACCTTGACAAATTGAGAAAATTCATGCAAGGTAAACCTATCGCTGAACAAGAAATTGGAAATCAATTGTTAGCAGAAACGCAAACATATGCCGAATCTTCGCTTTGCCGCAGGAAACTATTGCTTTATTATTTCGGAGAACAATACAAACAAGATAACTGTGGAAATTGTGATAATTGTATGAAACCAAAGAAAACAGTAGACGGTCAGGAGCTCTTAGTCTTGATTTTAGAAACGATTGTTGCTATCAGGGAAAGATTTAAAACTGAACACATCGTTGATATATTGAAGGGTAACGAAACTCCGGACGTCAAATCGTATCATCACAATGAACTCGAAAATTTCGAAGCAGCAGCCGATGAAGATGAAAGATTCTTGCACACCATCATTCGTCAGGCCATGATTTCCGGATTCATTACCAAAGAAATTGAAAATTACGGCGTACTAAAAATCACACCGGCAGGAAAAGCTTTCATAAAAAAACCCACAGAGTTTCTTGTAGTAAAAGATATTGAGTATGATGATGATGACGATGATGCCGTTGTGAAATCAGGGGGTGGAGGTACTTGTGCTGCAGATGACGTTTTGTTTTCTTTCCTGAAAGACTTGCGAAAGAAAATGTCAAAGAAACTTGGAGTGCCACCTTTTGTAATATTCCAGGATCCTTCCCTGGAAGCCATGGCAACGACCTACCCCATCACCATGGAAGAACTGCAAAATATTCCCGGGGTTGGACAAGGAAAGGCTAAAAGATACGGAGAAGAATTTCTAAAGATCATCAAAGAACATGTCAAAGAAAATGAAATTATACGTCCCGAGGATTTGCGTGTCAGGACAGTCGCCAATAAATCAAAATTGAAAGTGTCTATTATTCAGGCAATCGACCGAAAGATAGCCTTAGACGATTTGGCAGAATCCAAAGGATTAGATATCATGGAATTATTAGATGAAATTGAAGCCATCGTGTATTCAGGAACCAAGATAAATATCAATTATTTTCTGAATGAAGTGATGGAAGCCGATAAAATAGAAGAGATCTTCGAATACTTCAGTACTGCAGAAACCGACAAGATAGGTCCTGCCCTGGAAGAGTTAGGTGAAGATGATTTTGATGAGATTGAAGTAAGACTAGTAAGAATTAAATTTTTATCGGAAATCGGAAATTAATCACTATCCTCTTACTTTTTTTATAATGTTCATAATATCAATCGAACATCCTGTTACTTTCAAAAACAGTATAGATGGATGGATCACAAAAAATTACCACCAATTGAGTCCACTTAAAGAATTTCAAAAACAAAATAATTACACAAAATGAGTTTAAACATTATTGTACTTGCCAAGCAGGTGCCTGATACGCGTAATGTCGGAAAGGACGCTATGAAAGCGGATGGTACTGTTAACCGCGCTGCTTTACCTGCGATTTATAATCCGGAGGATTTGAACGCACTAGAACAGGCACTGCGTATCAAAGCTAAGTTTGAAGGCACCCAAGTGCATGTATTGACCATGGGTCCCGTACGTGCAGCCGAAATCATCCGCGAAAGCTTGTTCCGCGGTGCAGACGGCGGTTACTTGCTAAGCGGACGTGAATTTGCCGGTTCCGACACCTTAGCAACCTCTTATGCTCTCGCTGCTGCCATTCGTAAAATCGGTGAAGTAGATCTGATCCTTTGCGGTCGCCAGGCAATTGACGGTGACACAGCACAGGTCGGACCACAGGTTGCAGAGAAATTAGGCTTGCCCCAGATTACTTATGCTGAAGAAATTCTTCATATCTCCAAATCTGAAGTAACGGTAAAAAGAAGGTTGGAAAAAGGGATTGAAACCGTAAAAGGTCCTCTGCCTATATTGATCACTGTCAATGGATCTGCTGCCGGTTGCCGTCCTCGCCATGCCAAACTTACTTTGAAATACAAGAACGCCAAAACAGTAAGTGAACGTCAGGCTTCTTCTACGGATTACACAGAGCTTTTTGAAACGCATCCCTACCTCGATATTCCGGAATGGGGTGCTTCCGATATCGAGCACGAACCTCAATGGCTCGGACTTGCAGGATCTCCTACTAAAGTAAAACAAATTGAGAGCGTGGTGTTTACAGCTAAGGAAAGCAAACGTCTTACACCTGCTGATGATGAGATAGAAGATTTGATCAAGGAGTTGATTAGTAATCACACCATAGGGTAAAACGGTGTTTTATAAATGCCCAACTGCTGCGTTACTTTCGATATTCGGGCTCAGTCACGTACCTCAGTACGCTCCTTCGCCCTCAATCTCAGTGCCTTCATTTGGACACTTCTAAAACACCTTACTGTTTTTAAAAATATTTGTTTTGAGACATGTTTAAAACCAACAAACACGAATTTATGAGTAAAGACATTAATAATAACACAGAAAAACTGACATCCATTTTTTCAAAAAAGCTTGGAGGTAACATCTTTGTATATCTCGAAATTGAAGAAGGTGTGGTTGCAGATGTAAGTTTAGAGTTGCTGACCAAGGGACGTACCTTAGCCGACAAACAGAAATGTAAATTAGAAGCTGTTGCTGTAGGTTATCAGCTTGAAACAATAGGGGAGCAAGTGTTCCCATATGGAGTGGATACTTTGTATTTAGCTGATGACGAGCGCTTATCGCCTTATACCACATTGCCGCATACTTCCGTACTTGTGAATCTTTTCAAAGAAAAAAAGCCACAAATAGCATTGATGGGTGCGACTTCCGTAGGCAGGGATTTGGGTCCGCGGGTTTCATCAGCGCTGTTTAGCGGCTTGACTGCCGATTGTACGGCTTTGGAAATTGGCAGCTATGAAGATAAAAAAGAAAAAAAGGTTTATGAGGATTTGTTGTATCAAATTCGTCCTGCCTTTGGAGGTAATATCGTAGCTACCATTGTTAATCCTGATTGTCGCCCTCAAATGGCAACGGTGCGCGAAGGGGTTATGAAAAAAGAAATACGCGATAAAAATTATAAAGGAAAGACCATTCGGTTGGACGTATCCAAATATGTTGATGATGCTGATTTTGTGATTGGAGTGATTGAGCGTCACATGGAGAAATCCAAGATTAACCTCAAAGCTTCTCCCATCATTGTGGCAGGCGGTTACGGCATGGGCAGTGCTGAAAATTTCAACATGTTGTTTGATTTGGCTCATGTGTTGGGTGGTGAAGTAGGTGCTTCACGTGCCGCTGTGGATGCGGGATTCTCCGAACATGCCCGCCAGATTGGACAAACCGGTACAACAGTTCGACCAAAATTATATATCGCCTGCGGCATCTCCGGTCAGATACAACACATCGCCGGCATGCAGGAAAGTTCCATGATCATTGCCATCAACAACGACCCCCAGGCACCCATTAACACCATTGCCGACTATGTCATTACCGGCGATGTTGCAGAGGTGGTGCCGAAGATGATTAAGTTTTATAGGAAGAATTCAAAATAATTTAATTTTTAGTAGTTAGTAGATAGTAGTTGGTAGCTGGTAGTTGATTGGGGTAGAACAAATAAAAAGCGTTTTGATGAATCTACCTTATTTTTATAACCTGAATTATGAAAACTTATAATTTTGAACAATTGCAATTATGGCAATTGGCTCATGAGTTTGTTCTGGATGTTTATTCGTTAAGTAATAGTTTTCCAAAAGAAGAATAATTATTTGGAATAACTTCTCAACTCAAAAGAGCAGCCATATCGATTCCTGCTAATATAGCTGAGGGATACAGAAAAACCGGAGCTAAAGATAAACTTAGATTTTACAACGTAGCTTATGGTTCTGCCGGAGAGTGCCGATATTACATTATTCTAATAAAAGATTTAGAGTACATAAAAATTGAGACATACCAAACTTTAATAAATAAAATCGATAATATCTCAAAATTAATAAACGCGTACAGTAACGGAATAATCAAAAATACGACATAACCACCAACCACCAGCTACAAACTACTAACTACTAACTACAAACTACTAACTACTAACTACAAAAAAATATGAACTACTACAACAACAACCCGGCATTAAAATTCCAGCTTTCGCATCCCTTGATGCAGAAAATAGTTACCTTAAAGGAACAGAACTTTAGTGAAAAAGATGCGTATGATCATGCGCCTCGTGATTTTGAGGATGCCATTGACAATTATGAGCGGGTGTTGGAAATCATCGGAGAAATCTGTCATGACATCATTGCTCCTAACGCTGAAAGCATAGATCAGGAAGGACCTCAGGTAATCAACAATCGGGTGCAGTATGCCCGGGGAACGCAAGAAAATCATGAAGCTTTAACACAGGCCGGTTTGTATGGAATATCACTGCCGCGTAAATATGGCGGATTGAACTTCCCCATTATACCCTATGTGATGGCCGGAGAAATGGTGTCGCGTGCCGATGCCGGTTTTGCCAATATTTGGGGCTTGCAGGACTGTGCCGAAACCATCAATGAATTTGCTGATGAAGAAATCAAAGCTGAATTTCTGCCACGCGTTTGTCAGGGCGAAACTTGCTCCATGGACTTGACCGAGCCTGATGCGGGTTCTGACTTGCAGGCTGTACGGCTAAAAGCCACTTACGATGAACGCGAAGATATATGGTATCTGAACGGCGTAAAGCGCTTTATCACCAATGGTGATGCACATATCAAACTGGTACTGGCCCGTTCGGAAGAAGGTTCTACCGATGGAAGGGGCTTATCATATTTTGTAGCAGACAACAATTTTGATCATACAATCAAGGTACGCCGCATCGAAAATAAGTTAGGCATCAAAGGTTCGCCCACTTGCGAATTGGTGTTCACTAATACACCGGCAAAATTGGTTGGGACAAGACGATTGGGACTTATCAAATACGTCATGTCACTGATGAATGGAGCACGTTTAGGTGTTGGCGGACAATCGGTTGGTGTTTCGCAAGCTGCCTATGACGAAGCCTTGGCATACGCCAAAGACAGGAAGCAATTTGGTAAAGCGATCATCGAATTTCCGGCTGTATATGAAATGCTGTCATTGATGAAGGCTAAATTAGATGCTTCCCGTGCTTTATTGTATGAAACCTCCCGTTTTGTGGATGTGTACAAAGCGTATGAAGCCATTGAAGCAACCCGAAAACTGACACCGGAAGAACGTACCGATTACAAAGAATATCAGAAACTAGCAGATGCCTTTACGCCGGTTCTGAAAATGTTTTCCAGTGAATTTGCCAACCAGAATGCCTACGACAGCATACAAATACATGGCGGCTCGGGTTTCATGAAAGACTATGCCTGCGAACGCATCTATCGTGATGCCCGTATTCTAACTATTTACGAGGGGACTTCCCAGTTGCAGACAGTAGCAGCCATCCGCCACGTCACCACCGGTAACTACCTCAAACAGATCAGACATTACGAGGCTCAACCTATTAATCCGGAATTTCATTCCTTGCGGAAGAAGTTGATCACTATGACCAATTTGTTTGAAACAGCCACCAACAGGGTGTTAGATGCTAAAAATCCCGAATATACCGATTTTCAAGCGCGCCGTTTGGTTGAAATGGCCGGTCACATCATCATGACCTACCTGCTTATCATCGATGCCAGCCGCAATGATATGTTCCGCAAATCAGCGGAAATATATCAAAAATTTGCTGAGGTAGAAGTCAGGAAACACGCTACTTTCATTAAAAACTTTGAAATAGATCAAATTGATAAATACAAGATCGGTTAATATTAGTCTAATTACAGAAATTACCTTTTCAAGAAAAAAGCAGTATCTTTGCGGTTGAATTTTAATTTCTCATTAATATTATGAGTCAATTAAGTAGAATACTGGGGCAATACGATGCTCCTCAACAGGCTATGGCTCAAGGCGTTTATCCTTATTTCCGCCCAATTGAGTCTGATCAGGATACCGTTGTAAGCATCAACGGAAAACAAGTTCTGATGTTCGGGTCCAACAGTTATTTGGGACTTACCAACCATCCGCGTTTAAAAGAGGCAGCCATTAAAGCCGTTGAAAAATATGGTACCGGCTGTGCTGGATCACGGTTTTTAAATGGAACTTTAGACATTCACATAGAATTAGAACATCGGCTGGCTCAGTTAGTCGGGAAAGAAGCTGCTTTGGTTTATGCCACAGGTTTTTCCGTTAATGCCGGTGTGATCCCCTGCCTCACGGGGCGTGAAGATTATCTGATTTTTGATGATTCCGATCACGCTTCTATCATTGAAGGGAAAAGATTATCCTTCTCTAAACAACTGAAATACCGGCATAACAACATCGAGGATTTGGAACGCTTGCTCAAGAAGTGCGAGCCGGAAAAAACGAAAGTTATTGTTGTGGATGGGGTTTTCAGTATGGAAGGAGATGTTGTAAAACTACCCGAGATAGTAGCTTTGTCAAAAAAATACAATGCCTCCATCATGGTGGATGAAGCTCATTCTCTCGGTGTTTTTGGCAAAACGGGAGCAGGTATATGCGAACATTTCGGTGTTATCGACGATGTGGACCTGATCATGGGTACCTTCAGCAAATCCTTAGGAACCATCGGCGGATTTATAGCTGCAGATGAAAATATCATCAATTTTTTAAAACATCATTCACGAACCTTGATATTCAGTGCATCCATCACTCCTGCTTCCACAGCTTGCGTGATAGAAGCACTCAACGTCATGAAAGAAGAAACCTGGCGACAAAAGAAGCTTTGGGAAAACACTGAAAGAGCAAAATCGCAATTCGTAGGGCTGGGGTTTGATACGGGAGTTTCGGAAACGCCTATTATTCCTTTGTATGTGCGTGATAACACCAAAACCTTTATGCTGACGAAAATGCTGATGGAAGATGGCGTGTTTATCAACCCGGTAGTATCGCCGGCAGTCCGCTCTGAAGACACTTTGATTCGTTATTCCTTGATGGCGACTCATACCTTCGAGCAGATTGATGAGTCTGTGGAAAAAATCGCAAAAGCGGCAAGGGCACTGGGGGTTATTTAAAACACCTCCGAGACACAAAAAGCCAACTATCTCACAATGATTTAGTTGGCTTAATCTTATTAATTAATGAACATCCCTACAAAAGAGATAGATGGATTACTGTAGGAATAAGTATAAATTCGTGTGATACCGCAACGGAAAAAGCGGAAGTAGAAAGATGGTGAATAGAATACTCCCATACATTCTTATGGATATCTTATTCAGATATTATATCAATCAGAGCCATGGAGTTTCCATGGCTCTGATTATTACGTTATAAAAGGTCTGCAAACCCTAAGAAAGTCTTTTAAAATTGTACTGTGTTTGCACACAAGTTTTAATTGTTAGAACACAACCTTAAACTCAACCCTTCTGTTTTTAGCTCTTCCTGCTGCAGTGCTATTGTCAGCAACCGGCATGGTTTCGCCATATCCTTTTGATGTCATTCTGTCTTCGTTGATACCTTTACCAACAAGATACAGTTTAACTGCATCAGCACGTTGCTGAGACAATACAAGATTTTTATAGTCATCACCCTGACTGTCACTATGACCACTGATCTCAAGTGAATAAGCCGGATTCAGCTTCATTATATCAGCAATCATATCCAAGATCTGATAGGATGATTTTTTTATTACATCTTTACCTGCTTCAAACTGAATTCCTTGTAACGCTTTGGTGAAAACTTTTTTGGTTTCTTCTTTTACTTCGGGGCAACCTTTGTTTGCAGCGATACCAAACTCTTCAGGACATTTGTCCAGATAATCAGGTATACCATCTCCATCACTATCAATCGGACAGCCATCTGCATCTACTTTAACGCCTTCAGGTGTTCCTTCACATTTATCCAGATAATCGGGTACACCATCTTTGTCGCTATCAACCGGACAGCCATCTGCATCTACTTCAATGCCTGCAGGTGTATCGGCGCATTTGTCCAGATAATCAGGCACACCGTCTTTATCACTATCAAACGGGCAGCCATCTGCATCTACTTCAACGCCTTCAGGTGTTCCTTCACATTTATCCAGATAATCAGGTACACCATCTTTGTCACTATCAACCGGGCAGCCATTTGCATCTACTTTAACGCCTGCAGGTGTATCGTCGCATTTGTCCAGATAGTCAGGCACACCGTCATTGTCGCTGTCAATCGGACAACCATCTTCGTCAACCTCTACTGCCGGAGGAGTATCTAAACATAAATCCCTTTTATCAGGCACTCCGTCTTTGTCTTTGTCCGCTGTATTCCCTATTGTAAAGATAAAGCTTAATACATGTTTTCCGAATTGGTCGTTTCCATCCACTTTTTGATAGATTGGCTTATCAGCACCTCTGTTTTCATCACGAAGGTCTTTGTTGGTGAAATTATAAACATATTTGTACTGTATGGCAAAACGATTACTTATTTGATATTTCAAACCGGCACCCAGAGGGACAATTAAATCCAATCCATCTGTAACCCTTGCCGGATATCGTTCTGCTTCCACTCTAAAGTTGTCATTGTAAGCGGCTAAACCAACCCCTAAAGAAAAGAATGGGTAGAATTTTGCTTTTTTACTCAGGATGTAGCCATTGTTAAATTTATAGTCCAAGTGTAAATCGGCATCGACCTTTCTAACCAGAAATCGATCAACGTCACTTAAATAATAACCATAATCTCCATAACTACCCCCAATTCCGATGTTGAATGAAGGATTCAGGTACATAGACAGATTAAGACCACCTCCCAGATAAGCATTATTGAATTTCCACAATCCACTACCATAGTCTCCTTTGTAATCATTGTTGATTAGATTAAAGTCCAATGCAAATTTGTTATCAGCAGTCTGTGCAAATAACAAAAATGAAAAGAACCCAGCCAAAACAGTCAATAAAAATCTTTTAGTTTTCATGATTCTTTTTAATTAAATAAAGTGAATAATTAATTTTATTATAAAAAAGTGATTAAGTTTCGAAAAAGTGATTAAGTTCCGAAAAATAATAATATGATCAATTACAGTAAATGTTTGCTTATTAACAAATGTGGATCAGAAGATAAATTTTACTCTCTAATTTGATTTCGCAAGGATAAAAATTACTTAACTATCCATATTGATTGTCAAATATCTCAATCATAGTTACTTGTCGTTGTTTTGACGATAAACGCCAATCTGATAGAAGCCGTAAAGGTACAACATATTTTTTTAAAAAAAAACATTTGTGAACATTTTTACTGTTGTTGTGTTGTATGTTTCACAAAATCAGTTAGTTGTTTAGGAAAATAATAAAGATGAATTGTACGACTACCCGATTGAATACCATTCAGTTAAAACTATTCAATACTATCGCATCACTCGGTATTCGGTTTCCTTCCCTTAACCACGCACCGCAGAACACGGAACTCACGATCCCAAATGTCGAAAGTCACTAAACAGTTGAACAATATGAGACACCGCCCTTTTCAAACTGTGATTTTTCCGGAAACAAGTTTTCCAAAAAGGGACGGATCAATGTCCTGTTTTCATTGGTTGCACGCTCTGTATCGTTCAGGCAAAACAAATCTGACTGATAACGATCCAAGTATTCCTGAAAATTACCCCTGTGTACACGAATGCGGCAGGATGTTTTTCTTGTCACATATTTCAGATGAGCACGACTGACAGCTAAAGTATAATAACTAAATATAATGCGCTGAATATCTTCATCAGTCCTGAATTGATGAGTAAAAGTCACTTGAAGTTCCTCTTTAAAAACCTTCTCTACCACCATTGCAAAATCACTTTTTCTGTATGCATCTATGTTGTGATGAGAAACTCCGGGATAATATACACCAAATTTTTTCTTGATCAGCATGATGGCCCTATCTATGCTTTTTCGGTATGTATTGGTTCTGATATTCATCAATTTTTTAAACCTGCTCTCCACACGCTGGAAGGGTAAATACTGCAATCTGACAATCGGAAATTCTTCTTTGCCGAAAAAAAACGAAGGTGCCAGATCCGCATTTACAAACATATCATCGTTGGCATACAAGAAATATTCACTCAAGCCCGGAATGCGATACAGAAAAAATTCAATTACACATGAATTAAAACAAGGCAAAGCCTCCGGAGGCATTATTTCCCGGTGATCTACAATGGTAATTTTGGGATGCTGAGTTTCTAACCACGAAGGTTTTTGATTGTCGGTAACAATAAAGATATTACGTACCCAGGGTAAATGTTTCTCAACCGAACGCAGCGAATATTTCAACTCGTCATTGTTTGCATAACGACCGGCAGTATCAATGGTAGTTCCGTCATTTCTGCCCGCCAATGCAGCTTGTTGCTTAGCCCGCCAAAGCGGATCACTTCCGTCCACCCAAAGATATACTAGGTCAATTTGTTTTATGTATTCCGACATCTGAAAATTATGATAAAAACTCCCCGATGCAATGTTTCAGCTGTCGGAGAGCCTTTTTGAAATACTGATTCAAAGATATATAATTTTCTTATTTTTTCATCTGTTGTACTTTACTTATTTTTTATCTGTTGACCAAAACCCTCGCAAAAACATCACGACAATCCTAATTATCAAGCACTTATTCTTCTTTCTTAATTTCAGCACAAATGGACATCTTTTACCTTTTGCCATCTCCATTTTTACCTTTTGCACTAAAGCAGGAAATCAAAGTTTAAAAATTAAAAACTACCTTTGTGTCTTGTATTTTAGATGTTTATTATTAAAAACAAGATTTGTTATATGAGTCACATAAAAAGATTACTGTTTTTGCCCCTTTTCCTCATAGCAATTTCAGTCGCAAAAGGTGATGAAGGCATGTGGATGCTTCCATTGATTGAGCAACTCAATATTCAGAAAATGCACAATATGGGATGCTGCTTGACGGCTGAAGACATATACAGCGACACCAACATCAGTATGAAAGATGCAGTGGTTGTTTTTGGCGGAGGTTGCACAGGGGTAGTGGTATCCAACCAAGGACTGGTCCTTACAAACCACCATTGCGGATATGGTGACATTCAAAGGTTGAGCACAGTAGAACATAATTATTTAAAAAACGGCTTCACTGCCCAAACATTAGCGGATGAGCTTCCGGTACCCGGACTTACCGTCAAGTTTTTGGTCAGCATTACGGATGTCACCGAACGTGTCTTGGGAGCTCTTTCCGACGACTTAGATTTCAATGTCAGAGTATCAAAACAAGATTCAGTAATCCAAGTTATCAGGAATGAATACAGCAAAGACAACAACTACATTGTACAAGTAAATTCCTTTTACAGCGACAATGAGTTTTATGTGTTTGTCTTAGATGAATTTAAAGATATTCGCTTAGCCTATACGCCACCCTCCTCCATCGGAAAATATGGGGGAGACACCGACAACTGGATGTGGCCCCGGCACACGGGTGATTTTACTGTGTTTCGTATTTACGCCGATTCTTTGGGTAGACCCGCTGTATATCACGCAGACAATATTCCCTACAGTCCTAAAAAGGTAATTCCCATTGCCACTCAGGGTTATCAGGAAAATGACTTCGTCATGATATTGGGAAATCCGGGCAGCACTTCACGTTACCTGACCTCATACGGTATTAACAACCGCATTTATACCATAAATCAATCCCGCATTGATGTGCGTGGAGCAAAACAAACTGTGTGGGAATCGTTCATGCAAACTGATGAAGCCATCCACATAGCTTATGCCGGGAAATATGCCGGCAGTTCCAATTACTGGAAAAACAGCATAGGCATGAATCAATCCGTTGAAAAACTAAAGATTTTAGATAGAAAAAAAATGGAGGAAGAAGCTTTTGAAAAACAAATCAAAACCATGCCTCTTTACGCTGAAAAATACAGAAACGTGCTCCCTGCACTGAAACGAAATTATGAGTTAATTTTCCCTTTGCTGCACGCTTCTTCTTATCTGAGAGAAGCCCTGCTACTTGGCGTTGAAATGCCGCGTATCGCTTCCGAACTTCAAGGCTTGGAAAACAGTAATCTGCCTTTTGATTCCATCAAGCATCAATCCAGGAAAATATATAAAGATTATATACCTGAAGTAGATGAAGCGACTTTTGCAGTCATGTTGAAAACTTATCGGCAATATGTTGATGAGCGTTTTCTACCTTCTATATATCAACAGATTGATAAAAAATTCAAAGGTGATTACCGGCGGTACGCACAACATGTGTACAGTCGCTCAAGTTTTACAAGTCATGATAAATTTTGCAAAAGACTGAAAGCCAAGAGAATTGACCTGGACAATGATCCCGCTTTACAATTCCACGCAGCGGTTATAAAAACCCTGAGTGAGTTGAATAGCCATTCTTATTATACAAGCTTAGATTCTATTCAACATTTGAATCGCATGTTTGAAGCAGGCTTGAAAGCGATGAATTTAACAGATCAAGACAAGCAATATCCCGATGCCAATTCCACCATGCGTATGACTTACGGAACTATTGGCGGCTATCAACCGACAGACGCAGTGACATACAACTATTTTACCACTGCCGAAGGAGTACTGGAAAAAGATATCCCGAACGACAGGGAATTTCATGTTCCGCAAGAATTAAAGGCAGTTATTCAACAGCAAGATTTCGGGACTTATGCAGATAAAACATCCGGTAAACTCTTCGTGAATTTTTTGTGTAATACGGACATAACGGGCGGCAATTCCGGAAGTCCGGTTTTCAATGCCCATGGAGAATTATTAGGTCTGGCATTCGATGGCAATTGGGAAGCCATGAGTGGCGACATCATCTTTGAACCGGAGTTGCAACGCGCTATCTCCGTCGATGTACGATACATGCTTTTTGTTATGGAGAAAATTGGCGGGGCGGAAAGGCTGATTGAAGAACTAATGACGAAGCGTTGAAGTTAAGTGGCTAGTAGTTAGTAGTTAGGAAGTTAAAGAAGTTATTTTTAGTAGTTAGTAGTTGGTAGCTGGTAGTTAGGAAGTTAGGGAAGTTAAACATTCAACAACTCAACGATTAAACAGTTAAACGATTCAACATTACACACTACACATTACACACTACACATTAAACATTAAACATTAAACATTAAACATTAAACATCAAAACGACACCGCCCCTCCCAGCATAAAATTAATTCCCTGCATCTCATAACCATAGAATTCCTGGTATTTACTGTTCAGCAAGTTGTTTAATTGTGCAAAAGCTGAAAAGGTTTTATTGAACGTATAAGTTGATCCTAAATTGATGTCAATTTTCGGGTTCATTTTAAAAGGGTTGTCGCCTAATTTAGCGTAACGTTCTCCTACATAAAATGCCGTAGCCATAACCTTTAGGTTTTTATTGATCCTGACATCTGTCGAGAAATCTACTTCAAGGGCAGGCTTCATCCAGGCATAAGCTTCCGTTTTTACGTTCCAGGCATTATAAACACCCTTCAACTGCAAATTCACTATATCTTTATGGTTATAATTTATACGCATACCGGTTTTGAATAAAGATGCATTGCTGTAAAGCACATCAAACCTGTTGATAAATAAATTGGTAAAATCACCCAGATCAGTACCTGAAGCATATGCTTTATTCACATAAAAATACTGATCGACTATGTATCTGTAATCCACAAAAGCATCAATTAAAACGGGATGCAATGGTTTCAACTTAAATCCGAAATACGGATTCACGGGAGTATAAACATCTTTCACCCTTAAGTCATGATAAACATAAGGATTTTCGGCATAGATGGTATTTAAGTTCGACAGTTTAAAATCACCAACGACGCCGCCATACAGCGAAAGCCATTTCGGGAACACGCACCATTCACCGCTCACGTCAGGCATGGGATTAAAGACACGACCGTGCACAATAGAAAAAATAGTCTTTAAACCGGCGCGCAGATACCAATTATCTCCTTCCATCAGGTAATACGGGTTTAGAGAAAGGACTGCATAATAATTCCAAAAATTAATTTGAGTCAATTCTTTCGCACCATAAAAAAGATTTTTAAAATCCACATCCACTCCCAGACGATGAGCGCCCAAAGCCATATCAAACCCATAATTCGCTTTCACTATGGTTTCTTTCAATCCGCCATTGACATCCATGAACTCATAATTCAACTCACCCATATGCTTCGTTCCAACAGCGGCCGGTAATGACCGAAAACCTATTTGGGCATGATACCGCCACATCATTTTATTCAAGGGATTATTTGCCAAATCACCCAGATTAATGGTCTGTGGTGTGCGCGTAATCTCGGTTAAATTTTGCTCCGTATAATCAGGAAAAGGTTCTGAAATTGTGCTGATATGATTATTTAAGTCAATGGTGTCTCCCATTATTCCATGGAAATTATCTCCGTAGTAATTGAAGAACCTGTGCGATACGCCTGCCTCCGCGTACAAATCATAACTTGTAAAATAATGGTTGTATGCCAGGTTTGCCCGGCTGAACGCATGTTGCTTTTTTCCGAATGTTCCAAGGTGATTCAACCTCAAATCCAAGCGATCTTTTTCTTTGTTGATCATGGGCAAAGCCAGTTCACCCAAGGTATTCCAATAGTTGCCGGCTCCCAATCTGAGAAAAGCTTCTCTGGGAGATTTCATAGGTTCATGTTTAACCTGCTCGGCAGACAGGGTGACGATCTGCCTGTCCAAGGACAAAGGTTGATAAATTTCCGAATAATCTACCCGTCCTTTTTTTGTATCTATCTGAAAAACTTCCGGGATACCGGTAATCTTACCTGCATCTTGAATAACTGGTTCGAAATCTCTTTCTACCGTTATGTTTCTATCGATTTGTGCAACTCCTGTATGAATCGTTAAAAACGCCAATACAATGATCCAATATTTTTGATGAGTTATCATATGCTGTTTAAATTTATGAAACCATAACAATCAATTAATTAATAACCTTCGACTTTTCCCTTCTGGAGATAGCATCCAACCGGGTTGTTATCATCTCCTGAATATCATCGTCTACCTTGTAATTACGCTGCAAACTTAATAAGTACTGCTTGGCCTGGAAATCTTGTTGTTTTGACTGATATATATCTGAAAGCAAGACAAAGCTCCGGGCTAGCCAATACTGAAAAGGGGTATTCTTCTTGGCAAAGTCTAAAATTTCCTTTTCAGATTCATCTAATTTCCATTCCGTGAAATAAACCTGAGCCGTCAAATACTTCGACTCGGCACCTATGGCAGTTCGGGTGTCTGTGGAAAGCCACTTCAAATCCTCCAGTGCAATATCCAATTGTTTGGTAGCAATATAAGCCTTAGCCCTATAGTATCTTGCTTCATTCAACACTTCAGACCCCGATTTGGAATCAGACACTATATCATGCGCAATACCGATTATTTTCTGGTAATCTTTCAGTTGAAAGCTGCTACGCAATATACCTAAGCGGGCAATGTTTTTCCTTTCGCTTGTTTGAGCAATTTGAATCAATTCTTCAAAATATTCCAAAGCTGCACCATACCTTTTCTGATCATAGGTAATTTCGGCTGAACGAGTCAGGGCTTCTTCCATATACTGATTCCCTTGTATCATTGTCAGTTGTTGATATTCTGAAAGGGCATGTTCATAATCTTCTAATCTGTAGTAACTGTCAGCAATATGAAACTGTGCCGCCGTACAATATTTGCCTCCCGGACAATAATTATTCAAATAGGTGCGGAAACCCGTAATGGCCTGTTTATAAGAAGAGTTCATGTATTGTTTTTCAGCAGCGATGTAACTAATTGAATCTTCATGGCTTACACTGATGCGAGAAGACTTCATGTCCAGTGAATTAACATAAGCCAAATAGGCCGGAACATCATTCATTTCAATGTAAATACCTTCTAAACTCTGTAAAGCCGTGAAAGCTTCCACTGATCCGGGATATTGAGCCACAACTGCTTTGTAAGCTTTGATTGCCTCCGGATATTTTTCCTGATTCTGATAGATCATGCCAATTTCATAAGCTGCACTGCGTGCCATATTACTGTTGGGCAATAAGTCCAACAAACGGCGGTAAGCATTCAAAGCCTCTGCGTCGTTTCCTAACATGATATAGGCCCTTCCTATTTCATACAAAGCATCATCTGCAAACTCAGACTTCGGATAGTTTTTCACCAAATCATTCAGGCGAGAAATTTTCGTACTGTATTTTTTTTGTAAACCGGCTACATATCCACTTTGGAACAGGGCATAATCACCGGTATTGGGACTCAGGTTTGCGGATCGGGTATAAGTTAACTCTGCATTGCGGAAGTCTCTGTCATAAAAATAGCAATCCCCAATGCGATTTAATGCATCAGCAAAAACATCCGATTTTTTGTTGCGTTCAAGTGTGGTATAACGTTCGAAATACTCTTTTGCCAACCTGAAGTTCTTCCGGGAAAAATACGCGTAACCCATACCATAATGTGCAGACACGTAATTATCGCTTCTCTTTGCGTCAGGCAATCTGAAAAAGGCATTTAAATCATCAATGCTGTTTTCATGCATTCCCAATCTGTAAAAACTTTCAGAGCGCCAATAATAACTTTCGGGTGCATAAATTCCGACGGGAAGATTTTGGATAGACAAGGTGAAATAATCCACTGCCTTATTAAAATCCTGACGAGCAAAAGCTTCTGTTCCAAGCTGATAAAGAATATACTGCTTGGCCTCTAAAATTTTCTCGTTGGGACGGGCAACTTTTTGGATAGATTGGTAAGCCACTTCATAATTTTTAGTAGCCATATACTCCATGGCCAGATAATTCTTGACTTTATCAGCATCCTTTGAGTTTGGGAATTCTTCCAGGAATTGCTCCAGGGCACTAATAGATTCACCGAATGCTGATGTGGTTTCATAAGTTGTCAGCGCATAATTCAACAAAGCTTCTTCACGCACCTGTTTGTCAAAATTTGTCCGCAAAGCTGCTTCAAAAGCCAAACGGGCATTTTCCTTATCATTGGCTCTGATATATGCATTTCCAAGATGCAAATAGGCATTTTCCGTCATGGCATCAGGCTCCGTGGTTACCCGTTGAAAATACGGGATGGACGAATAGTGCCTGTTTAGGCGAATGTGCGCTATCCCCAACATATACAAATCATTACGCAACATCTGTGGCGAAAGGCTCTCATATTTTTTCAAATAATTGATGGCATCCTCATACTGACCTTCTGCATAGGCCACTTCTCCTTTAATACGGTAGATTTCAGCATTATCAGGATGATTAGGATAATGCGTTGTGATGAATTCATATCTTTCGTTCATCTCATTCCTGATCCCCAGGAAATAATAAATCTGGAACAGGTAAAAAGCAACTTTTTCCTTGTAAACCTCACTGTCTTCCAAACTCAGGAATTCAGGCAAAGCGGCAGAATAATTCTGCAATGCATACTCTGTGTAAGCATAATAATACTTGGCATCTTCCCGCCGCTGAAATTTCTCGTCTTTTAAGTCTTTAAAAATCACCAGAGCTTCATGATGAGACCCGGTTCCAAGCAATGCATAAGCCTTACAAAACAGAAAATTCAGTTTCTCTCTGCGATTGAGACGTTTCTCATTGACTTTATTGAAATAACTCAAGGCATCCTCAAATTGGTCTTCCTCATACAAAAGAATACCAAGCATAACATACAGCTTATCAATAAAAGGAGTATAAGGATTCGAAGCCAAAAAATGCTGGATTAAAGAAAATGTATGCTGTTGTCTCAACTCAAAAGCATTGGCAATCAGATAATATTCTGCTTCATGCCTCTGACCGGCCTGTATCTTATCCGTTGAGTTTAAAAACTCTTCAAAACTGCGATAAGAAGCCACGTATTTCTGCTGGTCAAACAGCTCTTTACCTTGTTCAAACAAACGGTCCGAATGTGTATAAATCAATGTTTGTTGGGCATGACTGCTTGTGAATACCACAAACAGCAACAATATCAATAGAATCTTTTGCATATGGTTCATAATCTATTTTTGTTTGCCGTATGGACAAATGCATCACATACTTTAAGTGTTTAAAAACTTTCCTGCAAATTTACGGGATTTTATTGAAAAAATGGCAGTTAATCTACCCGTCTATAAAACAACATCATCTTTTTGGAGTTTTCGGATTCTTTAAGTACGGAATCATCGTAAATTATAAGTTTTTCAGTCTCAAAATATCCATTTAATTCAGTGTCATCATCCAATGTGAAATCAAACTCAAAACGGATGGTTTCATGATCGGTATAGCTCACCATCATGCTGCCTTCTACTATGAATTTTCGGGTTGTTAGTTGCTCAGCTTTTTCGATGAAGTGAATGCACGCACCCCTATCCATCTCGAGCCTGTCTTCTTTAAACAGGCTGCCGGGTTCTATGGTCATGGCTTCCCGGGAAGCAGATACCGTATATGTTCCTTCAGGAAATATGGTATCGGCAGGCGAAACGAAAATATCATCCAAGTACAAGTATTGACCAAAACCGGTCAATTGACCTTTTTCGTTTAGTTGTAAGGAATCGGTGAAAGCTTGCAGACTAAGCACATGATTTTCAATATTATAGTTGGCGTAGCAATCACCCCAAAAGTATGCTTGACCCCATGTAAACACAGGATTGGTCTCATACACGTATTCAGTTCTGATCTTTCTTTCGCAAGATTGCAAAATCAGCAACGACATCAAGCAATAAAGTGGAATTAAATGTTTCATTTACAATGTATTATTTATATCAGACCTGATGTATCTTACAGGATACCATGCTGCAAAGAATCCCAACGCAAGCACCGTAAAGAAAACCAATAATATATCCGAAAATTGTATGACAACAGGGTAATTCTCAATGATAAATCCCGGTCCGAGTTTGATAAATCCAATTTTTTCCTGCAGGAATGAAAGTATGGTACCTATGATGATACCGACAACGGCTCCCACGGCTGATATCATCCATCCTTCGAACAAGAATATTTGTCTGATGAGCTTTTGGTCAGCCCCTAAGTTTCTTAGGGTTATTATATCTTCTTTCTTATCAATGATCAACATGGATAAAGAGCCGATGATGTTGAAACTGGCAATCAGCAATATAAAGCTAAGGATTAAATAAGTAATCCATTTTTCTACCTGCATGATTTTAAAGTAAGCTTCTTGCTGTTCATACCTGTCTTTAACGAAAAACTCATCTCCTAAAAGCTTTTGCAACTCATTTTTTACCTTTTGCGCATTTGCAGAAGGTAAAAGTTTCAGTTCCACGGCACTCACATCATTGACTTGATATTCGAATAATGCCCGTGCCAAATCTAAAGACACCAGCACATACTGGTTGTCATATTCATTTTGTTGCACGGAAAAAATACCGGAAATAAAAGTGCCCGATTGATTGAAACTTTGATCAGGACGTAATAAGTTTATTTTGGAAGTTCGTTTGGGCGCATAAATATACAGTGGGTCAATAGCATAAGCATTCAATCCTAAAGTTACGGCAATACCAGCACCTACCACGGAGCGTTCGAAAGCCCCGTCGTAAAGCATAAATTCCCCGTCAAACATGATGCTGTCGATACGTGTCATTTGTTTAAAATCATCCGATACACCCTTTACCAACACCGGCATTTGTTTTTCCTTGTAGCGTAACAAAGCATTTTCTTCGACAACTTCTGTAAAGACAGCAATGCCTTCCGACTTTTTCACCGCCTCGAATTCAGGCGTATCTATGCTGAATTGCTTACCCTGTTTTAGTGTAATCTGCAAATCCGGATCGAAAGCAGAAAATAAGTCGGAAAAGAGCAATTCAAAACCATTAAAGATTGATAATACAACCACCAAAGCAATGGTTCCAATAGCTACCCCTGCGGAAGATATTCCCGAAATCACGTTGATGGCATTGTGCGACTTCTTTGAAAAGAGGTACCTGCCCGCAATTCTCAAACTGAATTTCAGTCTGCTCAAGCTATTTCTTATGTTTCTATATTCACCCAAGTTCTTCCTCAGTAAGCGGAGATGGCGGGTCGCTTTTCAGCAACCTATCAATATTTTCTAAATAATCAAAACTATCATCTATATGAAAAATCAACTCGGGAATAATCCGCATATTCCTTACCCGTCTGCCCAAATCATAACGAATTGATTTGGCATCAATGGCAATCTTTTCCATTACTTCAACTTTTTTTTCACTGGGGAAAATGCTTAGGCTGGTGTGTGCGATGCTTAAATCCGGAGTAATATTTACTTTGGTTACACTTATGAGAATACCTTTCATTTTCCGGGCATAAAGCATAAATATCTCACCCAACTCCTTTTGGAGCATGCGTGCTATTTTTTCTTGTCTTGTTGATTTCATAATGTATTAATTATTTTATCTGCTCCTACTCCCATCTTTGAAAAAGCAAACCATTTCTTTCCTAAGTCTTTAAGCGATGCCCCGATATGATAAACATCCTGATTATCAATGATAATAAAACGGTCGTGCGACTTATTAAATTGCGTAATCAAAATGGCTTCGTATTGAGAATTGTGTTTCTGCAAATCAAGTTTCAACTGTTCTGAAATTTTTTGTGTATAAATCTCACATTTTACATTCTTAGAACGCTTTGTTAACATCAAAAGTACACTTTCATCCACATAATTATCTATCAGTACAATTGACTTTTTCGCCTTTTTTATCAAATCATTGACAAACACATACGCATCAAAAATCTGCCCGTCAAAGAAAATTCCCTGCACAGGCGGAAGTGCCGTACGAAGTGCACTAAAAATTTTCTCAATGTTCTCATCTGTCTTAAGTTGTTTTCTTTCTAAATTATCCAATCTATTCAAAAGCAATGAATTAGAAAGGATAAAACTTCTCATTTTAACGAAAGCATTGATAATTTGGATGCTTACACTTACGGCTATGTCACTCTTTAAAACAGCGGATAACATCGCAACACCTTGCTCTGTGAAAGCATATGGTGGCGAAACTGAATGTTTTAATGTATGTAACCGGTCACAATTTGTTACCAGTTCATTCATCTCACTATCGTTGAGTTGAAATCTAAACGTATCGGGAAATCGATTGATATTGCGCTTTACTGCTTGATTGATTACCTTTGTTTCAACACCATAAAGCTCTGCTAAATCTCTATCAATCATTACTTGCAAATTCCTGAATGAAAAAATACGATTTTCTATTTCTTGTTGAGATAAAATTATCATAATTAAAATACAATTTTTCAAGATTTCTACGATTTCTACTTGAATCACAATCTAAACATGCTACCTACTGTTAATGCTCTCTATCCAATTATCGCAAATTTTGCAACAGTCTAAATGATTACTGAGCTTGTGCAATTTTTGCACAAGTTGGATTTTTACGTAAATTATTGCACATTGCTAATCTATTTGTCTCTTTAATAAACCAACCGCAAATATCATCAAAATCATAGAAATCAAAAAAATCATCGTTCAGACTTTATACTTTCCATTCGAAGCCATCTTTAGTATCCTTCACTTGAAATCCTAAAGCTGTCAGTTCATCGCGGATTTTGTCGGAAGTTGTCCAGTCTTTGTTCCTCTTCGCTTCAAGGCGAATATTCAGTAGCAAATCAACAGCTTTGCGATAAGCTTCTATACCTTCAGACGCTGTTTCGGCAGGCTGTAATCCCAAAATATCCTCTACAAAAAGTTTAAATACCGACTGCAACTCATCCAAATCTTCTTGCGAGATGGTCTCTTTTCCATCGTGAACGAGATTGATAATACGCAGACTTTCAAACAGATGTGAAATAACGATCGGCGTATTTAAGTCGTCGTTCATAGCTTCCTTACACTTTTCTCGCAAGTTACCGATTTCAATACTTGATTTTTCGCTTGCTTTCAAGTTTTGTAATCGAGCGTACGCTTCCATAAGCCTTTCCAAACCTTTTTCAGAAGCCTCTAAAGCCTCACTGCTAAAGTCAACCGTGCTGCGGTAATGTGCTTGCAGGATGAAAAAGCGAATGGTCATCGGACTGAAAGCCTTGGTCAACAAAGCATGCCCGCCTGTAAAAAACTCACCCAAAGTGATGAAATTACCGAGCGACTTGCCCATTTTCTGTCCATTGATGGTAATCATATTGTTGTGCATCCAATATCTTACCGATTCCTTTCCATGAGCAGCTTTCGATTGTGCAATTTCACATTCATGATGCGGAAAAATCAAATCCATTCCGCCCCCGTGTATGTCAAATTCTTCCCCTAAATACTTGGTACCCATGGCAGAACACTCTATGTGCCAGCCCGGAAAACCTTCACTCCACGGACTTTTCCAGCGCATGATATGTTCCGGAGCTGCTTTCTTCCACAAAGCAAAATCGGTACTTCGGCGCTTTTCGCTTTGTCCGTCCAAAGCACGCGTGGTTTCCATCATCTCGTCTATATCTCTTCCTGAAAGCTTGCCGTAATGATGGTCACGATTGTATTTTTCCACATCAAAATATACGGAACCATTGCTTTCGTAAGCATAGCCGGCATCCAAAATCTTCTGTGTAAACTCGATCTGCTCCATGATATGCCCGGACGCATGCGGCTCTATGCTGGGCGGCAGTACATTAAGCATCTCCATGGCTTTGCGGTAACTGTTGTAATAATACTGCGCCACCTCCATGGGCTCCAACTGATCCAGGCGCGCTTTCTTCGCAATTTTATCTTCGCCTTCATCTCCATCATTTTCGAGATGTCCGACATCCGTTACATTTCTCACATACCTTACCTTATACCCTAAGTGCCTCAGATACCTGAAAAGGATATCGAAAGTGATGGCTGGACGCGCATGTCCCAAATGGGGATCGCCGTACACGGTCGGACCGCAAACATACATCCCCACATTTGGTTCGCGAATAGGAATAAACCGCTCTTTCTTACGCGTCAATGTGTTATAAATATGTAATTGATGTTCCATATGATTTAAAATAATGTACCTATATCACTTGATCTGATTTTCCCTAAATGTTTGTATGCCAAATCGGTTACCTCCCTGCCCCTGGGCGTTCTTTTCATAAATCCTTCTTTGATCAGGAATGGCTCGTACACCTCTTCTATGGTGCCCGGATCTTCGCTTAAAGCCGTTGCAATGGTATTTAAACCCACCGGTCCGCCATTGAATTTCTCAATGATGGTCGTCAGAATTTTATTATCAATTTCATCCAAACCAAACTTATCTATATTCAGTGCTTCAAGGGCGTATTGTGAGATTTTTAAGTCTATATGTCCATCGCCCTTTACCTGTGCAAAATCGCGCACACGCCGGAGCAGAGCATTGGCAATACGCGGAGTGCCACGACTTCTGCTTGCAATCTCTTTAGCTGCATCCTCGGCAATGGGAATGTTCAATAATCCTGCGGAACGTTTAATGATGCCAGTGATCACTTTTGCATCATAATACTCAAAATGGCAGTTGATGCCAAATCGGGCGCGTAACGGAGCTGTCAGCAAACCACTGCGGGTAGTCGCGCCGATCAAGGTGAACGGATTCAACTCCAACTGAATAGAACGGGCAGAAGGACCTTTATCAATCATGATATCAATGCGGTAATCCTCCATCGCGGAATAAAGATACTCTTCCACAATCGGACTGAGGCGGTGGATCTCATCAATAAATAACACATCATTGGTTTCCAAACTGGTTAACAAACCTGCCAAATCACCAGGCTTATCCAGCACGGGACCAGACGTAATTTTAAGTCCTACGTTCAACTCATTGGCGATGATGTACGAAAGGGTCGTTTTGCCCAAGCCCGGAGGTCCGTGCAACAACACATGGTCCAACGACTCCCCACGCATGCGGGCAGCCTGCACAAAAACCTTCAGGTTATCTACAATCTTGTTTTGTCCCCTGAAATCAACAAAAGCCTCAGGTCTCAAGGTAGACTCGAATTCCCTTTCTATGTTGTTATTGCGTATATCGAAATTATCCTTCATATCCTTGATAAAACGGCTTGTGAACCATCTTTACAGAGATGAACGCCCTGAAAGCCGTTCTTGCTAACTTGTTATCGTCTTAAACATTTCTTCTAAAGCCATATCCTCCGATTCCCCCATCACCAATTTAGTGTCCGCTGCAATCTCTCCTTTATTGATAATGATGACCCTGTTGCATAAAGCTTTGACTTCCTGTAAGATGTGCGTACTCAGCATAACAGTTTTGTCTTGCCCGACTCCCTTGATCAGTGCTCTGATCTCTTCCAATTGATTGGGGTCCAAGCCCGTAGTCGGCTCATCCAATATCAGCACTTTCGGGTCGGGTAATAATGCCTGAGCCAATCCGACACGTTGCTTATAGCCCTTCGACAACTGCTTGATTTTTTTATGCACCTCCGGTGAAAGCCCTACCTGCTCAATCATTTCTTCAACCAAAGCTTTTCTTCCCGATTTGATGCCATATATCCCCGCTATAAAATCAAGATATTCCCGCACATACATCTCCGGATAAAGCGGATTATTCTCAGGCAAATAACCTATTAAAGCATTGGTCTGCGTGCGATTTTCTTTTACCTCCAATCCGCAAATGCGTACCGAGCCTATCTCATAGGCTAAACTGCCGGTCAGAATACGCATGGTGGTTGTTTTGCCGGCACCATTCGGACCCAAAAAGCCAACAATCTCTCCTTCGCCTATATCGAAACTGATATTGTTCAGCACAAGCTGTTTTTCTATTTTTTTGGTCAGACCAGCAATCTGAATGGACATATGGAGGATTGAATAATGGTTGAAACTTGCAAAAATACGAAATTGCAGGCTAAATTGAAAATCTCTGAATCAGCACATCAAGCCGTCTAACAAAGCAATGTAAACATCTATGGCTTCTTCTATTTCTTTGAGATATACAAATTCATTGGCTGTATGCGAACGGGCAGAATCACCGGGACCGATTTTCACGCTGGGAAATGGCATCACAGACTGATCCGAAAGCGTAGGAGAACCGAAAAGTTTACGCTTCAAAGACATGGCTCTTTCTACAAAAGGATGATCCAAAGGTGTAGCTGATGAACCCAAATGCGTCGAACGAGGTGAAATCGTACATTTTACATTTTGCACTATGACATCTAAAATTTCCTCATTGGAATACTTCTCGTTGGAGCGAATGTCAACAACGAAATTGCAGCGATCGGGCACAACATTGTGTTGCGTACCGGCTTCAATTTGCGTCACCGTCATCTTTACCGGACCAAGAAATTCTGATTGCTCAGGAAATTCATAACTTTCAAACCAGGCAATATCTTCCATGGCTTTATAAATCGCATTTTCTCCCTCATCACGGGCAGCATGACCTGCTTTACCATAACTTACACAATCCAGCACCATCAACCCTTTCTCTGCCACTGCGGCATGCATACCGGTCGGCTCACCTACAACGGCAAAATCAATCCGGGGCAGTTCTTTCAATAAACTTTTCATTCCTTTTTCACCGGAAATTTCTTCTTCTGCCACAGCTGCATATATCAAATTGTAGGACTGTTTCTTTTTAGTTAAATAGAAAAAAACCTGCAATAAAGTTACCACAGAAGCACCGGCATCATTACTACCCAAACCGAACAACCTGCCATTATCCACCACCGGCAAATGGGGGTTATAAGACCAGCCTGCAACCGGCTTTACCGTATCTATATGCGAACAAAGCATGATGGTCGGCAACTCCGGATTGAAGTCCGGACTCATCAGCCAAATATTATTGTCCTTGCGATGCGCTGTGTAACCCTGTAATTCAACATAACGCTCCAGCATATCTGCTACTCTCTTTTCTTCTTTACTGAATGAAGGAATATTAATCATATTCTTCAGCAGGATACTCGCCTCTTGTTTGTAGTCTTCGTGCATTTCGTTCTTTATTAAGTTTTGAAAAGGGACATAAAAAGCCCCCTTTTTATTTGCCTATTTATTAATGAAAATTATTGTGAGCTATTGAATTAATTTTTGCTTTTTCATCCAAATTTTTAATTTATTAGGCCATTCGTCGGCTTCAGGATTTTTCGGTCGCATACCGAAACCATGACCGCCCTTGGGAAAAGAATACAATTCAACCGGTATTTTTTTAGATTTTAATGCTTCTACGAACATCAGACTATTCTGAATAGGAACACCTGTATCATCTTCGGCATGAAATAAAAATGCAGGCGGAGTCTTGGCACTTACCTGTAATTCACAAGAATACAGCTTTACTAAATCCTCATCAGGATTTTGACCCAACAGACTTTGACGAGAACCCCAATGCGTCAATCTTTCTTGCATAGTAATAACCGGATATCCTAAAATGGCAAAACCCGGACGGTTATTTTTAGCCTTTAAATGCGTTGCTGCCGTTGCCGCCAAATGCCCTCCGGCAGAAAATCCCATGATGCCTATTTTCTTTTTGTTGATGCCCCATGTTTTAGCTTGTTTATAAATGATTTCTAAAGCAGTTTTCACATCCTTCAATGGTATGTCATGATGGCCGTTAGGCATGCGATAATACAAAACAAAAGCATTGACCCCAAGCGTATTAAACCACTTGGCTATTTCTTCTCCTTCTTTTACAAAAGCAACACCGGCATACCCACCTCCCGGACAAATCAACACGGCTGTTCCGTTATTTGATGCTTTAGGAGCAAAATAACTATACATGCGGGCTTCAGAAATTTTAGTCAAAAATTCAGGATCCCGTAAAGTTTCATCTTCAGTAATTTCATTAGATTCTGAAGCGCCATTTGGGTAAAGTGCTATTTTTTCCTGAGCAACACCCATTTGTAATCCCAAAATGATTAATCCTGCAATAAATAATTTCCTTTTCATACGTTTAAATTTTATTTTTTAGTTGTTATATCATTACCATAGTTCCACTTTCTTTATCAATTAAATCGGCGCGCGTTATCACTACCTGCTTTACGCCGGCTTTCAACGCATCAAAAGCATTTTCCAATTTGGGTATCATCCCTCCCTGAATAATACCTGACTGCACATATTCCTCAAAAAGAGCAGGCGTTAAAGTCGCAATCACACTGTCTTCATCCTTTCCATCTTTCAGCACGCCTTTTTTCTCAAAGCAATACATCAATTTGACATCAAAGTATTTCGATAAAGCCTTGGCTGCTTCTCCGGCAATGGTATCGGCATTGGTATTCAGCATATTGCCGGCTTTATCGTGGGTTAAAGGAGCCAATACAGGCACAATATTTTTTCCTATCAAGTCGGCTAAAATATGTGCATCCACTTCCTTGACATCACCCACATAGCCATAATCCACTTCCTTTACCGGTCGTTTTTCCGAACGCATGTAGTTCAAATCGGCACCGGTCAAACCCATGGCATTGATGCCTAAAGCCTGCAAACCCGCTACAATTTGTTTGTTCACCAAGCCACCATACACCATGGTCACCACCTGCAACATAGCAGTGTCGGTAATGCGCCGCCCGTCCACCATTTTGCTTTCAATACCTAAGCGGGAAGCGATGGTTGTAGCAGAACGACCGCCACCGTGAACCAATACTTTATGTCCCTTGATGTGAGCAAAATCCTGAAGCAACTGTTGTAAAGAATCAGCTTCTTCCACAATTTTACCGCCTACTTTGACAATGGTCAATTTTTCCATCTTAAAACTGAATTAAGGTGTGAATATCTGCTAAATTTTCCATACCGACTAACTTTTGCCGGCCGTTCAAAAACTCTAACTCAAGCATAAAGCTTGCATATATCTCTTTGGGATTGAATTTGTTAATCAAGTTCAAAGCCGCATGGGCACTACCACCCGTTGCTAACAAATCATCGTGCAACAAAACGATTTCTCCCTTATCAATGGCATCCTTATGTATCTCTAAGGAGTCATGACCATACTCTAATTCATAAGAATAGCTGTAAGTTTCTGCGGGTAATTTACCCGGTTTGCGCAACAACACAAAACCGGCATTGAGCTTATATGCCAAAATACTTCCCAATACAAAACCGCGGCTTTCAACACCCACCACCTTGGTGATGCCTTTGTCTTTATAATATTCATATAAAGTGTCTGCCAAAAAACGAAGTACTGCAGGTTTTTTTATGGCGGTAGTGATGTCTTTGAACATCACACCGGGCTTTGGAAAATCCGGTACGTTGCGGATGGATGCGATAACTTTTTCTATATTCATTTTTGTTGTTCTATTATTTTTTTGATAACCCATTGTGCCGAAATTTCACGATTGGCCGCTTCGGGGATGACGATGGATTGCGGACTTTCAATTACATCATCCGTAACAATCATATTGCGACGCACAGGCAGACAATGCATAAAATAGGCATTTCTGGTAACGGCCATTTGTCGTGCGCTGACTGTCCAGCTTCGGTCTGTGCTCAAAACCTTTCCATAATTCGGATCCCTATAGGCAGCCCAGCTTTTGGCATATATAAAATCAGCATTCTCAAAGGCCTTCATCTGGTCGTATTCAACCCGGGCACCGCGCACAAATTCATCTGCCAACTCATATCCTTTGGGATGGGTAATGACAAAATCCACATCCGCTTCATTCATAAAATCGGCGAAAGAATTGGGAACAGCCTGCGGCAAAGCACGCGGATGAGGCGCCCATGTCAGCACCACCTTGGGGCGCTTTGTCTTTTTATATTCCTCTATGGTGATTAAATCGGCAAAAGCCTGCAAAGGATGTCCGGTTGCCGCTTCCATACTGAAAACCGGTTTGCCGGAATGTTTGATAAACTGATTGATGATGGTTTCATTGTAATCATATGCTTTGTCCTCAAACTGCGCAAAAGCCCTCACGCCAATCACATCACAATAACAACCCATCACCGGGATAGCTTCCAGAATGTGCTCCGGCTTATCGCCGTCCATGATAACGCCTCTCTCTGTCTCTAACTTCCAGGCCCCCTGGTTGATATCCAATACAATGGTATTCATTCCCAGGTTCATCCCCGCCTTTTGGGTGCTCAGGCGCGTCCTCAGACTGGAATTGAAAAACACCATCAAGAGCGTTTTATTTTCACCCAAATGTTTGTAAGCAAATTTGCTTTTCTTGATTTCTAATGCCTCCTTCACTGCTTGCTGCAAGTTTCCGAGGTCTTTGACATTGGTAAAATGTTTCATCTTAAATTTCAAATTCTATTATATTAATTTGCCAAAAACAATATTGTTTAATTCCCTCACCATCCACCATCCACTATTCACCATTCACCATCCACTCACTTCGGCTGCATCACCACCAATGGCACCAACATCTCTTCCAAAGAAATACCGCCATGCTGAAATGTGTTTCTGTAATAGCCTACATAATAATTGTAATTATTGGGATATGCGAAAAAATCTTCATTACCCGCAAATATATAAGTCGTACTCACATTGGGAGATGGTAAGCCTACCTCCTGAGGGTCAGTTATTTCAAACACCTCCTTCTGATTATAACTCAAATTTTTACCTAATTTATAGCGCAAATTTACATTGGTATTCCTGTCACCTATCACCTTGATGGGATTTTTCACCTGAATGGTACCGTGGTCGGTGGTCAGGATGACCTTGTATCCCCTTTTAGCAATGGCTTTCAACAGCTCCAAAGTTCCCGAGTGCCTGAACCACGAAAGGGTGAGCGAGCGATATGCATTTTCATCATTGGCTAATTCACGCATCATTTTAGATTCAGTACGGGAATGCGAAAGCATGTCGATAAAGTTCAACACACAAATGTTCAAATCATTAATGTCAAGTTGAGGCAATCTTTCTATCATTCTTTCACAATAAGACGACTCGTTGATTTTATTATAAGAGAAACTGTAGTTTTTCCTAAACCGCTGAAACTGAGTTTCAATCAAATCTTTCTCATTCAAATTTTTACCCTCTTCCTCTTCCTCGTCTATCCATAAATCCGGAAACATCTGCTGGATCTGCAGAGGCATCAATCCGGAGAAGATGGCATTGCGGGCATATTGCGTTGCTGTGGGCAAAATACTTGAATACATACTTTCCTCAGAAAAGGTATAAAACTCGCTCAGCATTTCACGGATGATTTTCCATTGGTCGTATCTGAAATTGTCAATCAGCACGAAAAAGACCTTTTCACCTGCATCCAACAATGGAAAAACCTTGGTCTTGAATATATCCGGACTTAACAAAGGTCTGTATTCAGGATATTTAAACCAATCTATATAATGCCTTTTAATAAACTTATTGAAAGTGCTGTTGGCTTCCGTCTTTTGCATCTTCAACATTTCATCCATACCACTATCCGTCTCTGAAAGCTCTAACTCCCAATACACCAACTTCTTATAAACCTCCACCCAGTCCTCGTATAACAGAGAGTCATTGATCTGCATACCGATTCGTCCAAACTCAGAACGATAGGATGAGGCAGTGTGTTCCGTCTGAATTTCTCTTCTATGGATGTTTTTTTTCAGGGTCATCAAAATCTGGCTGGGATTCACCGGCTTGGTCAGGTAATCGGCAATCTTACTGCCGATAGCCATATTCATGATGTTTTCCTCTTCACTTTTGGTTATCATCACCAAAGGCACATTCGGATGGATTTCCTTGATCAAAGGGATGGTCTCCAATCCACTCAAACCCGGCATATTTTCATCTAAAAAGATGATGTCAAAGCTTTCCTTTTTACACAGGTCAACCGCATCCTTCCCATTAGATGCCGTAACAACCTCATAGCCCTTTTCTTCCAAAAAAAGCACATACACCTTCAGTAGATCTATTTCATCATCCGCCCATAAAATTCTGTCTTTTCTCATCTTATCTTGTATTTTATCTTGTTCTGTATTTTAATCTTCTGTTTCCTCTTCTGACTCGGATTCCATTTCAGCCTTGTATGTCAAATAATCTTCAATTGTAAATCCTGACCTTGTCAATGCAAAATTATGTTCCGAAATCACCAAAGGGAAAACCTGCAGTTGCTGCATCAATTTATTTATTTCTTCATCTTCGGACACTGCCGACAGATACCAGGCTGCATCTTCATAATCGTCGAACTCATATACCGACAAAGCATTTCTGGAAGCATCAATTTTACTGATGTTCAACTCAAAATCTTTCAGCAGGAACTTAGAAAAGTTGAATATTGCCAACTGAAACTGCAAATCGTACAATGCTTCTTCCGGTTGGGGTGAAATCAGTACGATACGGTGCAAGGCCTCCCTGTCGGGTTTGAATGACAAGCCAACATCCCCTTCTTCTGCTTCATCTATGCCCATATCAACTTCACGGCGCGCGAGGATAGAACCGTGTGTTGTGCCATGCTGTGCTTCCCTCCCCTGCATCAGCAAAGCAATGATATCTTTGGAAATACTGCTCACATCACTTTCGGGATAACTTTCAATTAATTGACTTAAAATCTCCTCAAAAATATCCTGATCCTGGGTTTTCCCAATGCTGAGGGCTTTCAAAAAGAGAAACTTCGGCATCAGGGGACTCAAGGGATATTGTTGAGAAATCTCATCAACCATATGGAGAACTTTCGGGAACTCATTCCGGTTGAAAGCCTCGTAAACCATCCTGTACAGAGAATCCTGTTCTTCGAACATCCGCTGCTTGGTCTCTATGAAACCCGGCTGACTCAGCAACTCCGCGTATTGCGCGTCAGGATAATTTTCAATCAGTCTCATGCGATACTGTTCTGCTTCTGCTTCTTGACCAAGCTTTATCAATATGAGATAAGATTGATACAAAGCATCAGGCACCAATGCATAATTTGGAAAACGCTCCATATATTCATCGAAAGTCTTTAGAGACAAGGAATAATCTTCAAGCTTATCCTTATAGATCTTTCCCATACTGAACAATGCCTCCGACCAAAGCAAATTGGAATGCTCTATTTGTTCTTCAGTCTCAGGTATTTGTCTTAGATAAAATTCCGGGTTCTTTTCATCAGGAATATCTTCTTCCTGTTGCATGGCTATTTTTTCCAAGGGATTGCCATCCTCGTCCAATAAAACTGAATCGCCCGGTATCACATCCACCGAGTCTTGAACAGAGGCAAGATCTTCTTCAAACAATACCGCTGTCTTGTTGGCACGTCTCCAGTTATCTTCTAATTTACGCCTTCCCCAGCGTGACTGGAATTCAGTCTGCCCGCTTCTTACCAAACTCGGATTATAGAAATACCATGCCCCCTGAAGATTACCGCCAATGACTTGGGGTCCGGTCTGTCCCGCCATCGCCTGATTTTCTTCCCGCCGAAGCTGCATCTTCTCCTCTTTCTCAGCTGCCAATTTTTCTTCCAATTCTTTTTGAGCGATGTATGCCTGTATGCTTTTTAGTCTTTCTTCCGGCGATTTGGCTGATAACCTTTGCAGACTATCTTGCAGCATCACAATTTCATGTTGCACCACCAATTCGGCAAGCACACTTGCTCTTTTTTCTACGCGAGGATAATCGGAGAATTCTACCGAAAGAATTTTAGATGCTTCGTCGTAACAAGGCTGTGCTTCAACGTATTGCTGTTTCGTAAAATATAAATCGGCCATATCAACCAACACCATCGCCTTATCCATGCCGTTGCGGGTACTGTTTTCCACTGCTTTTTCATAATAACTCAAAGCTTGCAAAGTATCCTTTTCATGCAAATATGTCTTGCCAAGCGCATAGTAAACTTGATCCAAATAATCCCTGTTGTTGAAGTTGCGTGCCATACGCTTTAATTCCCGGCGCGTGTCCTTCATGTTTCCCAAAAACAAACTTGCCCGATTGATCCTGGCATTAAAAGCCATGGCATAGGGCGGACTTTTCTTGAGCAAGGATGAGTAAGTATCATAGGCTTTCTTTTTATCACCGGTATGTTGATAGAGTTGAGCCAACAAAAAAGAAAACCTTCTTTTCAAATTTTTATCCTTTTCCTTTTCGTATGCCATTTCCAAAAAAGGAATGGCTTCCCGGTATTGTTTCTTTTTCAACAACAAATCGGCTTGAAAAGCTGTGTACAACGCCACATTATCACCTTGCAGTTTTTTGGGATCTAATTTTTGCATCATCTCCTCTGCTTCATAAATCCATCCCATTTCGGCATAAGAGCGAATCACCCACAACTGACAAGTCATGACAAGGTCTTCATTTTCCTTAAAATGACGGGCAATATAATTGAAAGTACCAACCGCACCCAAAAAATCAGCCTTGTGAAATTCAGCCTTTGCCAATAGCAACCATACTTCATGCATAAAAGGATTGTATTCTTCCTTAGACATGTATTCCCTGTAATTCTTTCGTGAAGTCCTTCTGCGACTGTATTTCGGTTTCGTTTTGATTGAGCGGGTTTTAATGGCTTTGCGGCACTTTTCAATGGTGCGATCTAACTGTCCCTTACCGGCAGAAGCATTCTCATGTTTGCTGATGGGATACATCGGAATGACCTGTCCAAAATCATCCTGGCCTGCCAATGTGATGGCTTTCAAGGCTTCATCATAGCTTGCTTTCCCGTTGAAATGAACATTATAACGTGTGTTAAGGGACTGAACAGCCCGGGTAACCCGGGTGTTCTTGTTCATGGAACAACCGGAAACAAACAGCAGCGCAAGCAAGCAGAAAATATTGAACGATTGAGACTTCAAAACAAAGATGATAAATAAGATGACAACCGGTATAAACAGGAATTTTAATGCTCTCTATACAAAAACTGAATTATAGCTTTTCTATTGTATTTTAACCTACAAAAATAGCTAATTTCAACTATAATTGAGTAATTTTGTGCGGATTTAAATTCGAGGCGGTGCCTGGTGCGGGGTGCGGGTTCCGCGTTCCGGGGTGCGAGGTCGTTGAATATTTGTTTTGGGGCAGTTCCTTGGGTACTTGCAAAACCATTGGTTTCTGTGTTTTTTCATCAAAAAATTATGTGGGCTTTATTAACTTCATTGGTCGTATTTGGGTTATTATTGATGCTGTTCACTTACCTGAACAGAAAAAGAAAACCCAACGAAGAAGTAAAAGAAAATATTAAGACAGATGACGAGTGCTGTGGCGCACACGAGGTTTGTGAACGAGATTCCTTGCTGAGCTCCAACTTTGAAGTCATTTATTATGATGATGAAGAACTTGATGAACTTGCAGGGATCAACCCCACAGCTTATACGGAAGAACAACAAGAGCAAATTGCCTATGTATTTTATACCTTAAAGGAGAGTGATGTAGCGGGGTGGCTGCGTAGTTTGCAACTGCGGAATATCCTGTTGCCCGATGAAATTAGGGAGGAGGCGCTGATGATTGTGCGGGAAAGAAGGAATATAAGCAGCCCCCTCTAAATCTCCCCCAAGGGGGTGACTGGAGGTGGAAATAGGATCCACGGCAGTGTCTTATAAGTGCCCAACTGCTGCGTTACTTTCAATGTTCGGGCTCAGTCACATACTTCATCGAAAGAGTAGCACACGGATGATGCAGATTGAGCGGATTTACACAGATCAAGCGAAGCGGGCGCAGTCTTGATTTTTTTTGCTTTGATCAAGACAAAAAAATGAAGAATGATAATTATTTTCAACGAATATCCCCTCCTATTCCATTTCCTCAGAGGCCACTTGTCTCTTTCTGAATAAATATATCAACAACAATACTGCAATCAAACTCACTATTCCAATCAGATAAGTGTCTGATTTACCAATATTTTCAACATCAAAAGTGCTTCCTTCTCCTTTGAAATAATAAAAGAGTACAGCAACGGCATTGTTGGCGAAATGTGCGATGATGGGGACCCACATGTTTTTGGTCCACACCAGCAAATACCCCAAAAAAGCTCCCATCAGCACGCGGGGAATAAAACCATAAAACTGAAAATGAATGGTGCTGAAAATGATGGCCGTAATCCAAACTGCCGCGTGTGATTTAAGATTGATTCGTAATACCTGCTGAATAATCCCCCGGAAAAAGAGTTCTTCACCGACTGCCGGTACGATGGCTATCAATCCGATATTTACCAATAATCCACCTACACTGTCCACATCCAACATCCTGACTGTTAAATCTTCCGCCTTTTTTTCCATATCGACTAAATAATTCTCTAACCAGGAAAGAGAGTCGGGAAACGGAATGGCATGATTCAACTCACCTAACAAGTTGATGGCGGGAATAGCAACCAACATAATGATGACAGCAAACAGAACATATTCTCCTGAAGGGTTGCGGTTTATCCGAAGATAGCCCAATGGTTCTTCACTCCAAAGGTATGCTAAAATAAAGGGCGGTATAACAAACATCCCCAATGACTGAAAAAACTGAGCTAACTTTAAGGCTTTGATATCGGAAAAATCTCCCTTGGTAATCCATACTGACAACAAGGAAAAAACCAGCATAAAAAACAAAGCGACAGCCGTTAGCTGAATAATCCTTGATCCTGTTTTGGAATGACTGAAAGCACCTTTAATCTTCATGTGATAGAAAGTGTTATTATAATTAAAAAAACTCCTGTCATCAAGAAGACAACAGAAGTTTAGTTTCTAATCTGACAGGGCGTTAAGCTTTAGGTTTAGCCTCTTTAACTACCATGGCACGGCCGTCCAATTCTGCTCCGTTTAACTCTTCAATAGCTTTTAAAGCTCCTGCATCATCCATCTCAACGAAAGCAAAACCTTTCGATTTGTTTGTTTCACGGTCCTTGATTATTTTACACGAAATCACTTCGCCATATTCGGCCATAACTCCTTGTAAATCATTTTCACGGACTCTGTAACTTAAGTTACCTACGTAAATGTTCATAGAAAAAAATAAAAAAATGAATAAAATAAACCTTTTAAGAACAGCATAAACGAAAGTGTTGGGTTAAAACAAAGCCTGCCGCCTAAAAGGAGAGGAGTCCGCTATAACCTATGCGACTGATTTACGCATGATTCTCAGGCGCAAAGGAAAACAAATTATTTTACGTGTGCAAAATTTTTGTAAAATATTTTAAATGGGACTGTCTCAAAACAAGTATTCAACTACCCCGCACCCAGGAACTCGCACCCAGGAACACGGAACACGGAACTCGAAAACAATTAGGTGCTAATAAAGTACCGACAGAAGCTTCACTATTTTGGTCGTACCTGCCCTTCCCCTTTGACAATCCACTTGTAAGAGCAAAGTTCCTCCAATGCCATGGGACCACGGGCATGCATTTTCTGCGTACTGATGCCAATTTCGGCTCCCAATCCAAATTGTGCCCCATCCGTAAAGGCTGTTGAAACATTGGTATAAACACAAGCAGCATCCACCATTTTATCAAAAAGCGCAATATTTTGCTCATTTTCACTGATGATGCATTCGCTGTGTTTGGAGCTGTACTGAGAAATATGTTCTATAGCTCCTTCAATGGACGAAACTGTTTTTACCGACATTTTATAGTCTAAAAATTCGATACCGTAACTTGAAGCTTGTGCCCGTTCCAAAAAGGGATATTTATCACGCAACACCTGAAAAGCCGGTTCGTCAGCATAAATGATGACTTTCTTTTCAGCCAACTGCTCACACAAGACAGGAAGATCTGACAATCTATCCTGATGGATCACCAGGCAATCTAAGGCATTGCAAACGCTGACTCTCCTTGTCTTGGCATTGAAAATAACAGACTTGCCCTTTTTTATATCTGCGTAAGCATCATAGTAGGTATGACAAATACCGGCACCGGTTTCGATGACAGGAATTTTTGAATGATTGCGCACATAATCAATCAGTCCTTTTCCGCCACGCGGGATGATCACATCTACATAGCCGACTGCATCCATCAAATCAGCTGTAGCTTCTCTCCCGGCAGGCAATAAAATTACAATATTATGATCTAAACCATGTTTTTTCAATACAGATTGTATCAATGTAACAATGGCTGTATTGGAATGATGGGCATCGGTACCACCTTTTAACACACAGGCATTCCCGGATTTAAAACACAAAGAAAATACGTCGAAACTAACATTGGGGCGAGCTTCATAGATAATGCCTATCACTCCAAAGGGTACACTGACCTTGGAAATTCTCATGCCATTGGGACGCTTGGTTTTCATCAAAACTTTTCCAAGCGGAGACGGTAAGCTTGCCACATTACGTATGTCGGAAGCAATGCCTTCTATTCTTTCTTTGGTTAAAAGCAGCCGGTCATACAAAGGATTTGACGGATCCATCAATGCCAGATCTTTCGCATTTTCGTACAAGATGTGCTCAGACTGCACAACAGCTTCCTGCGCTATTTCATTCAATACTGCATTGATGGTGCTGTCATCCACCAAATTTAAAGTACGTGAAGCATGCAATGCGCTTAATTTCCAACTCATAATTTATAATTTAAAAATTTGATTCCTATTAAAATTACATAGGAAGCTTGATTGATACACATTACGTTAATATCTCGGGGCTGTCTCGAAACAAATATTCAACCATTTCAGAACACAGAACACAGAATACAGAACACAGAGCACAGAACACGGGATACAGAACACGGAACACGGAACTCAGAACACGGAACCCGCACCTCGGAACTCGGAACCCGCACCCCGGACCCCGTAACCCGGAACATCAAAAGCAACAATGATGATCATTCCAAATACAAATAATCATAATGCACAATGGGTTTTTGATTCTTCAATCCAATCAGTTCTCGGGCTTTGGAACTGCTATACTGCACCTTGCCTATGCCTAAATTCTTTCCCTTCTCATCCACAATTTTCACTATATCGTCTTTTTCAAATTCTCCCGCAATCGATGTCACCCCAACGGGAAGCAGACTAACGGCTTTATCTCCCATCAAAGCCTTTGCAGCATTGGCATTTACGAAAATTTTTCCCTTTACAAAATCCTCACTGTGCGCAATCCATTTTTTCACAGAAGAGACGGAATCCTTCGAGGCAACAAAATGAGTACAAACCACATCATCTTTTTTATCCATCAAACGAGTCAGGATGTTTTTTTGCTTGCCGTTGGCAATATAAACCTCAATACCTTCGTCGGCAATTTTTCGGGCAATGGCAGCTTTGGTGGTCATGCCTCCCCGCCCAAAAGCCGATTTGGAAGTCCGAATAAACTCTGCAATATTATCTTTTTTATGAATTTTTCCGATCACTTCAGACTCCGGGTCAGCGGGAGATCCTTTGTAAATACCATCTACATTACTCAATATAATAAGCGCTTCCATGCCCATCATGGAGGCAATCAAACCCGACAATTCATCGTTGTCTGTAAACATCAGCTCCGAAATGGACACCGTATCATTTTCATTCACAATGGGAAGCACCTGATTATCAAGCATCACCCGCATACAATTGCGCTGGTTTAAATAATGCCGGCGACTGCTGAAATTTTCTTTCATCGTCAAAACCTGCCCGACCGTAATGCCATGTTTCTTAAACATATCCCAATAATGATTGATCAGTCTTGCCTGACCAACAGCCGAAAAGAGTTGCCGCTGGTCTACCACATCCATCTTCCTGGATACATTTAAAATGCTTCTGCCGGAAGCTACGGCACCGGAAGAAATCAAAACAATCTCAATTCCTTTTTTATAAAGCACTGCAATTTGATCCACCAAATTCGACAAACTGTCGGTGTCGATGGTACCATCAGCTTTAGTCAGGACATTGCTTCCGATTTTTATGGCTATCTTCTTATATTTCATAATATTGCCATCTTTTACTCATTATAAATTATATGCAATAAGGTCGTGCCCACTGCAAACAGTGTTTCTTTGCTGATGTTCCTCATGTCGTCATTGACTGTATGCCAATAATCTCCAAAGCCATGGACAGAACGTGGATCATATTGGATAATATTGGCGCTGGGAATACCGGCTATTTTGTTGACATACAGATGGTCATCAGTAATGACACCTCCTCTGGCATTGATAAAATACTTATCAAAGCCCAGATTTTGGGCAGTATTCCAGATTTTATCCACTACAAAGCGGGCATGTGTGTCAGATATCTGTTCACGGTAAAATTTAGCATCTTTCGCTCCCACCATATCCAATAAAATTCCATATCTAGGATTATAAGGCTTTACATGGAGGTTCTTTGCCCAATATTGAGATCCAAGGCACCAGGAATCAGCTACATAGGTATGATGATTTTCCGGTGCACCATAATCTTCTGCATCAAAAAATATAATATCAACACCTACCTGAGGAGAATCAAGACCGATTTGTCGGGCTATTTCCAATAATACACCAACTCCGCTGGCTCCGTCATTCGCACCCAATACAGCCTGATGAAAATTTTTCGGGTCCGGATCATGATCGGACCAAGGACGAGAGTCCCAGTGCGCAAAAAGTAAAATCCTATTCGTTTTTTCAGGGGAAAAAGATGCAATAATATTGTGAGCATCCAATTTATCTCCGTTAAAAGCAGTCAATTTTACCTTTTGATTGATAATGGTCGCACCAAATCTCTGTAAAGTAGTCACCAAATAATCGGCACAATGACGATGGGCGGCTGTGTTTGGTACCCTGGGACCAAAATCCACCTGTTTTTGGATATACCCATAAGCTGAATCGGACGAAAACACGGGCACTTCCGTCACCGATTCATTTGAAGCAGTGGATTGAGCTGAATTTTTACAGGCACACATCAGAGTGATGCATAGTAATACAAAAATATTCCTTATCATTGCAAAATTATTCACCGAACAAAGATACTGCTTTTTGCAGAATTTTATTATTAGCATTTTTTTAGTTGAAAGAACAAAATTTGAATATCGAATCGATAAAGCTGTTATAAAACATGTTTTTTGATTTGTTTTGAAGCTAAATTCAGTCTTTCTTTGCAAGTGTTAACTAAACAACACAATCTTTTTTACGGCCTTAAAGGAAACTAATGCCTGCTATAGGGCGAGACTTTACAAGAAGTCTCGCTTTGTTGTTTTTAGCATAAAGCCTTGCTTTAGAAACAGATACAACATCACGGGTATACACATTTTTACGCCCGTTTTCCCGATAGTCCATGTCTTTTTTGCATAAAATTTAATCTACTTGTCCAACATAATGACGACAAAAATGCATATCACAATTATATTTCATTCTGAAGTAGCGGTGTCTCAAAACAAATATTTCTCCCTCTGCAACATTTCCATCGGCTCTCTCATCTATTGTTTGTTTTGATTCAAATAATAGTTTATGCCGAATTTTCTAAAACATTTATTGATTTTTGTGTTTGCGGGACTATTAATAACCGGTTGTCTTAAGGACGATGAGGAACCGCAGCTTCAAATCTATGATGATTTGGTGACAGTAGAGAATCCTCAGTCAAAAACTCAGTTTTTTATGCGTAGGGACGACAATAAACTGCTTTGGCTTGAAGAGGGTTATGCACAAAATTTCAATCCTGATGACGGACAACGCTTACTGATCTATTATAACATCCTGTCCGATAAAACTGATACCGGCATATATGATTATGATATTAAGGTAATAGAGGCATACAAGGTGCTGACCAAAGAAATTTTTCAAATCACGCCTGAAACTCAGGACAGTATTGGGAACGATCCGGTTGAAGCTGTGAATATTTGGATTGGAAGTAAATACTTGAATATTTATTTCGAATATTTCACATATGCAGCTTCAATACCTCATTACATCAATTTGGTATATGACTCTGCCAAGGTGTATGATGACAACAAAATTCACTTGGAATTCAGACATAATGCAAACAATGATGTAGCATTCCACAAACGATGGAGTGTCGCATCTTTCGATATTAGTAGTTTACAATCAGAATCAGTTGACTCAGTGAATCTTGTTATTCACGTAAAAAAACCTTATCAAACGGAAAATCAATTGTTTAATCGGACTTATCACTACGACACAGGTACAAGCTCAGATGTTCCTGGATATGCGATTAAGAAGATAGGCAGTTTTGTTCGTGAGGGTGAGATTAAATAAAGATTTGTTTTTTACTTTTGCAAGCGGAGGGGTATCTAAAAGCGTTTAGAACCCCTCTTTTTAATATCCGTACCAATCTAACCAACTTCTAACACATCCTACTCAAAATCCAATTTTTTCCATTAAATTTGCACCTCAATTCAGTATAAAATTAATTTATTCAAAACAATATGAAGAAAAAAACTTTATTGATGATTCTCGATGGATGGGGAATCGGCGACGGTTCCAAAGGTGACGTAATAGCCTCTACCCCAACTCCTAACTGGGATAAATTACTTACCACTTATCCTAATTCTTTTCTACATGCCTCCGGTGAAAATGTGGGTTTGCCCGATGGACAAATGGGTAATTCAGAAGTGGGACACCTGAATATAGGAGCGGGACGTGTAGTGTATCAGGATTTGGTGAAAATCAATATTGCCTGTCGCGATAACAGCATACTTAAAAATAAAGCCATCATCAATGCTTATACATATGCCAAAAAGAACAATAAAAAAATGCATTTCCTGGGATTGGTTTCCGATGGCGGGGTACATTCTTCTATGGATCATCTCTTTAAGTTATTGGATATAGCTAAGGTGTATGGTATTGATAAGGCTTATGTACATTGTTTTATGGACGGCCGTGATACCGACCCCAGAAGTGGTGCAGGCTATCTGGAGCAGTTGGAAAAGCACATGCGAAACTCCAGCGGGAAAATTGCTTCGGTGATTGGTCGTTACTACGCCATGGACCGCGATAAAAGATGGGAAAGGGTAAAATTGGCCTATGATTTATTGGTAAAAGGCACAGGCACTCCCTATACGGATGCGGTCGAAGCCATGAAAGCTTCCTATGCCGACGATATTACCGATGAATTTATCAAGCCTGTTGTCATTACGGATAGCAACAACAAACCATTGGCTACCATTGAAGAAGGTGATGTAGTTGTGTTCTTTAACTTTCGCAACGACCGCGCAAAGGAACTCACCATCATGTTTACTCAGGAAGATATGCCGGATTATGGTACGAAAACCATCCCTTTGGAATATTACACCATGACACCTTACGATTCATCTTTTAAAGGCTTGAATGTTCTGTTTGAAAAAAGTAATGTTGACAATACCTTGGGAGAATATCTTTCAGATTTGGGTATGAAGCAATTGCGCATTGCCGAGACTGAAAAGTTCCCGCATGTAACCTTTTTCTTTTCCGGCGGACGAGAAGCTGAATTTAAAGGTGAAGAGCGAATATTAATTCCTTCTCCGAAAGTGCCTACTTACGACTTGCAGCCGGAAATGTCGGCTTACGGTGTCACTGAAGCTTTGGTGGCTGAACTCAATAAAAAGAAATTTGATTTTATTTGTCTGAACTACGCCAACGGCGATATGGTGGGACATACCGGCGTGTATGAAGCCATTGTAAAAGCTGTAAAGACTGTGGATGAATGTGTAGGAAAAGCAGTAGAGACAGCAATTGCCAATGATTATGAGGTAATCATCATTGCCGACCATGGGAATGCCGACAACGCAATTAATCCTGATGGTTCCCCCAACACAGCTCACTCGCTAAACCCCGTGCCCTTCATATACGTTACCCAACGCCAGAATGCTTCAGTGGAAAGTGGCATCTTGGCTGACGTGGCACCTTCCATTTGTCAAATTTTAGATATACCCCAACCAAAAGAAATGACGGGGAAAAAATTGCTAAAAATATAATCCTGGGTTGACAACTTAATTCAATCTCCTGCTATTTAGAAAATGATTCATCTGCTACAACATCGCATATTAGTCCTGGATGGTGCCATGGGTACCATGATTCAGCAGTTTAAGCTAAAGGAGGCTGATTATCGGGGGAGTCGATTTGCGAAAGCAGCCATCCCTCAAAAGGGGAATAATGATTTGTTGGTGCTGACACAGCCGGAGATTATCCACAACATTCATTGTCAGTATTTGGAAGCTGGTGCCGACATCATTGAAACCAACACCTTCAATGCCCAGTCCGTCTCCATGGAAGATTACGGCATGCAAGAACATGTCAGGGAAATCAACCTGGAGGCGGCGCGTTTGGCGAGGAAGACAGCAGATGCATATACGGCAAAGACACCTGACAAACCTAGATTTGTAGCGGGGTCTGTCGGTCCGACCAACAAGACTGCCTCGCTTTCTCCGGACGTAAACAATCCTGCCTACAGGGCTATCACCTTTGATCAATTGGCGGTTGCCTACAAGGAACAAATGCTCGCTTTGATTGAGGGTGGTGTGGATGCACTTTTGATTGAAACTATTTTTGACACTTTGAACGCCAAGGCTGCGATTTTTGCTGCCAATGAAGCCATGGCAGAAGCAGGTAAAAAAGTGGAGTTGATGGTATCCGTAACTGTTACGGATAAAAGCGGCAGAACTTTATCGGGACAGACCATACGTGCATTTCTCGCTTCCGTAGAGCATGCAGATATTCTGTCCATAGGATTAAATTGTTCTTTTGGAGCCAAGGATTTGAAACCCTATTTGCAGGAAATCTCCAAATACAGTCCGCACTACATCAGCGTATATCCCAATGCCGGTTTGCCCAATCAGTTTGGCGAATACGATGAAAGTCCGGTAATCATGGCGGCACAAGTTCAAGAATTCATCGACGAGGGCTTGGTGAATATCATTGGCGGCTGCTGCGGAACTACCCCCGAACACATTGCTGCCTTTGCGCAAATGGTAAAATTTGCTGATTTGCGTATCCCGAACGACTCCCAAAAAGATGAAGGAACCTTGTACCTTTCAGGCTTGGAGCTTCTGGCCATCAAGGAAGATTCGCTATTTGTAAACATAGGTGAAAGATGCAATGTTGCCGGCTCCAAGAAGTTCTTGCGTTTGATCAATGAGAAAAAATACGAGGAAGCTTTATCCATTGCGCGCCAGCAGGTAGCAGACGGAGCCCAGATCTTAGACATCAACATGGATGATGCAATGTTGGATGCCGTGCGAGAAATGACTACTTTCCTTAATTACGTCGTGTCCGAACCGGAGATATCCAAAGTTCCGATCATGATTGACTCTTCCAAATGGGAAGTGATAGAAGCCGGATTAAAATGTGTGCAAGGCAAATGTATAGTCAACTCCATCAGTTTGAAAGAGGGCGAAGCAAATTTTATTGAGAAAGCAAAAAAAATTCGTGCCTATGGTGCAGCCATAATGGTAATGGCTTTTGATGAAGTCGGGCAGGCAGACACCTTAGCCAGGAAAATTGAAATTTGTGAGCGTTCTTATAAACTGCTAACTGAAAAAGCAGGTTTTCCTCCAAGCAATATTATCTTCGACCCGAATGTATTGCCCATTGCCACCGGCATGGAAGAACATAATAACTATGCCGTTGATTTTATTGAAACCATTCGTTGGATAAAGTCAAATTTACCTTTTGCACGGGTCAGTGGCGGCATCAGCAACTTGTCTTTTTCCTTCCGCGGCAATAATACCGTGCGTGAGGCTATTCACTCGGTTTTTCTTTACCACGCCATTCGGGCAGGTCTTGATATGGGGATTGTGAATGCCGGTATGTTACAGATTTATGAGGAAATTCCCAAAGAGTTGTTGGAGTATGTTGAGGATATCGTATTGAATCGCCGGCCGGATGCGACTGAACGCATGATAGCCTATGCGGAAAAGATAAAATCAGAAGCTTCGGGAGAAGGTGCAAAAGGTAAAAAAGAGGACGAATGGCGCACGCGTGATTTGCAGGGTCGTTTGGAATATGCCCTGATCAAAGGCATCAGCGATTATATGGAAGAAGATTTAACGGAAGCTCTTCAGCAGTATGACACGGCATTGGATATCATCGAACAACCCCTGATGAGCGGGATGAGTATAGTGGGTGACTTGTTTGGTTCGGGAAAGATGTTTCTACCGCAAGTGGTAAAAACCGCCCGCACCATGAAAAGAGCCGTAGCCTTTCTGCAACCTTATATAGAAGCGGAAAAGGCATCCGGAGAAAGCGCATATGCCGGAAAAGTCCTGATTGCTACCGTAAAAGGCGACGTGCACGACATAGGAAAAAGCATCGTAGCAGTGGTGTTAAGATGTAACAACTACGAAGTCATCGATTTAGGGGTGATGGTTCCTGCCGAGACACTTATTGAAACAGCCATCAAAGAAGATGTGGACATTTTGGGAGTAAGTGGCTTGATCACACCCTCTTTGGAAGAGATGACCGTAGTGGCTTCCGAAATGGAAAAAGCCGGATTGAAAATACCTTTGCTGATTGGTGGAGCGACCACCTCTAAAATACATACGGCAGTAAAAATTGCACCCAATTACAGCGGACCGGTAATCTATTCGAAAGATGCGTCAGTCAACACACAGATAGTTGCTCAACTCATCAATCCCAACACCTATGCGTCATTTACTGCTGAAATAGCTGATGAATACAAGCAATTGAGAGAAAAACAAATGGCGAAAACAAACCTACTCTCTTACGAAGAAGCACAAAAACGCAAACCGAATTTATTTTAGGATTTTCGTTAAATTCAAATTTAAAAAAAATACGAAAGAATATCCAAAGAAAAAAGCCAACTATCTCAAAATAATTTAGTTGGCTTAATCTTATTAATTAATGAACATCCCTAACTTCTTTAACTTCCTAACTACCAACTACCAACTACTTAACTTCAATAATCAGTTCTTAGTTTTTAGTTCTTCGTTCTCAGTTCAACAATTCAACAAAATACTAAACACTACACATTAAACATTAAACAAATTTGTCTTTGCTCTATCTACCTCACCACCACTTTCTCTACCCCGCCATTTACTTTTACCACATATACACCTTGTTTCATAGGTATAGTATGACTTCCTGCGGATAGTGTGCTGTTATAGATAGCTGCTCCTGTAAGCGAATAGACCTGCACATTTATCTTACTTGGCGAGCTGATAGCTATCTCCTCTTTTCTTGCTGTAAGGCTATATTCTTTATCTGCCGCAGCATTTGCTACGCCGGTAGTAGTAAACGTTATCTTGCGGATTTGGTGGTTGTTATAATCAGCTACGTACAGATTACCGACTGCATCAAACGTCAATCCACGAGGCTGATTAAATGTGGCACTTGCTCCGCTGCCATTGTCATTACCGCTTGTCCCCGCTATACCGGCAATGGTGGTAACCACGCCGTCCGGCAAGGTAATTTTACGTATGGTATGATTTTTCCATTCACTAACATATAAATGTCCGTCTTTCGGACTAATAGCTATTCCGGAGGGTCCATTGAAACTTGCCGCCGTTCCGGTACCGTCCGCACTACCTGCGGTACCGCTTCCTGCCAAAGTAGTTACTACACCAGCAGGGGTTATTTTCCGAATTGCGTGATTTTCCCCATCTGTTACATAGATATTGCCGGAGGCATCTATTGCCATATATCCGGGGTAATTAAACCGAGCTGCACTACCTGTTCCGTCTATAAAGCCACTTTCAGAACCACCGCCCGCAAGCAGTGTTTTTTGCCTGGTATCAGTTGGCACTTTATATATTGAATGGTAATCACTTACATATAAATTTCCTGCTGCATCGCTGCATAAGCCAAGACTATAATTATAACTACCATAGCTCATGGTTGTTACTACACCTGTTGTCATATCAATCTGATTTATATAAGAGCTTGTCCCACGCTGCATCACATAGAGTTTGCCGTCTGCTAATGTCATTTGAAAGGGCCAATAAATTTTTTCGGTTGTAAGGGTACTTACCGTGCCGCCGGAGGTTATTTTCCGTACAGCTTCGTTGTTGTATTCTGCCACATAGAGATTACCGCTTTCATCAAAAAGGAGAGCCCGCGGTTGGTCGAACTGAGCTTCCGATAAGCTGCCGTCTGTATATCCGGCCGTACTTCCGGCGTAAGTACTTACCGATACCTGTGCCTGTACCACACTTGCCATCCACAGTACAAGGGCAGCAAGGATAAATAATGTAATTTTTCTTTTCATGATTTTCATTTTATAAGTTAGTAATTCAATGGATTTAGAACAAATATCCCCACACCTGTATGGCACGGGGTAATAGGTAAAATTATAATTTTGTTAATAAGTGTTGATGGGGAAGGTAAAGCCGCTACTGCCATTTCACAGTAAGGCACGGCACGGGTATTCCCGCAACAGTAATGCGTATATGTGTGATTTTTCGGGTTCATTTGGATAGTCCGGCGACCCCTCAACACATTTATCAATTCCGCTCTTAAATTTAAATTTAAGAATATCCCTACGTAAAAACAAAATAAGACTACTCCATAAACTTATTGATAATGATGTGGGTTATAATACCGGCAACCATCAAAGCACCGGATGCAATCAACAAGGTGTTTTCAGGTGTTGTCTTAAAATAATACACCACCAGCAAGGCAGCACCAACCAATAAAATAATTGGACCTAAGTATTTCAGGAGGGTTTTCAGAATTTTCATTGGAATCTGTATTTAATTTTTTTTCTTTGCAAATTAAGTGATTTTTTGTCGGGTAATAAAATTTTCAAGGAAATTCTTTTATAATCACAAAAACGAAATGTACTCAAAAATAAAAACGAAACGTACTTTTTTAACATTTGTGATGTGTGGTTTTGAAAAACGAAATGTACTTTTTATTTGGCACACACATGGTGTTTAAACAGTATTTGTTGCTGTTTATTGTAATTTGTTTTCAATTATTTATTTACCTTTGTCTCATTAATTGATCACACTTTAAAACAAACCATTATGAGAAAGCTATTATTATTACTAATCATCCCCTTGCTGTTTGCGTGCGAGGAGGATGGATTTAAGGTTAAACCCGGTGCGCAATTCAGAATTGAACCTGTCATATCTTCTAAACAGTCTGCTCCTGCACAAGAAGAAGATACCATACATCTATCTCATCTTGAAATCGTAAAACAAGCTGTTTGTATTGTTATGTATTATTTTGACACCCAAACAGAAACGTATCAGGTTGGACGCGGTGGTTTTTCAAGCAAAGATACCGTTTCGGCTATTCCTGCTCTTTTACAAAATGCCGACCAAATTATTGCCCTTGATGGTGCTCTTATGGAAGGGTACATAACTGCTTACGATATGGTTATTGAACGCACACTTGCCGTTAATACCTATGATACTATAGCATATATTCCAAATGCCCAAATGCGTGCATCTGAGATTCTAATCAGAGAAGCCTACGCAAATAAGAATGCGGCGATTTACGATTTATTCAACAATGCGTTTAAATTTATCCCAATAACCGGTGCTGAATGGAAAGAACTCAAAGCAGCGAATCTGAATTAATTTTTGCCTATTAATACATAGTCAAAACCTGACGTTTGCGGTGTATTGTTTTGATCGTAAATTTTAACGGTAAATGTTGTACTTGTCCTTCCTGTAACAAACGGTATTCGAGTTGGGACATGTGAAGTTACTTGGACTATAAAGTCAGGATGTCCTATATTGTGAGGCACTGTATAAATTGCTCCGTTTCTTTGAGCTGGATTTGTATTCACTTTTGCCCCCCACGCTCTGTATGTATTTTGCGCGCCGTTTTCTGCCACACTCCCTGCCGCCAATACCCCAGGCATATCTATATCACCTCCCATCTTTACCCCATTATCTTCATCAATGTGCAGGTAGTGTTTTTTGCCGTTTTTAGAGAAGAATGAAAACATACCGTTTTTGCCTATTTCGGTGCGTCTGACATTTGTATTTTTTACCCTCGAAAGACTAACACTTGAAACGACTATTTGACCTTCAGGGAATATAGTGTAAGCAATTCCTAATCGGTATTCTCCGGCGGGACAATCCGGGAGCACTTTTGTTATGGTGTTATTAGCTGAGCCGTCGTTGATAGCGTTATCTGCCACGGGGTACTCATATCTCCAATCCGACCCGTCCTTACGGCACAAATAAAGCTGATAGCTCGTTCGTGGCGTCTGACCTTGAACGGGCGGTGTTGCGCTTGCATTGCACGTCATCGAGACTTGAGCATTGATTGTAATGTTCGTTCCATCACTTGGCACAACAAGCGATGTTGGAAGGATGTACGATGCTCCCATCGTCCATTGGGAGTGCGAATAATCATCCGGATAAACTGACCCTGTTTCAGATGTTGCGTTCAGTAAAGAGTCTAATGTTGGAATGTTTTGCTCGCCAACGACGAAAATATTGCGTGTTTTATCATTACTCAAAACAGTTACAATGCGTGTTGCTCTATTTACTTGAAAAATGCCGATATTAACTATATTAGCCAGTCTGTCCCAATTTATTTCTTTATGTGCAAAATAACCCCCGCCATCCTTTTTCAATAGTGTAGGTGTTATTTCTCCCAAAGCCTGCTGATAGCTTCCACCTCCAAAAAGCAAGATATTATCATCCAACCCCGACATTCCTGCTGTAATAATATTTTGGTTATTCTTCATCAGGATTAACTTAGCCGCCAGAAGTGCACCCGCTATATCAACAGAGCCGGAGAACGCCTCAGCGAGGTATTTCAATGATTTTTGATACGGCGTTGGCTTGTTTCCTTTCTGGAGCTGTGGATAACGGATTCTGAACTCGCCGCCTGTGTTTCCTGTATATAACCTAATTTCTCCTGACTTTGCTGAATGAGAATATAAGGAGTAAAACACGCGAACGCCGTTTTCACCCGCTGGACTGTCGACAGGTTCCCGTTTTATTTCGGTCAAGTGAATTGGCGAACTGCCGTAAAAAAACAACACGTTAGTGAAATCAACCCACCATCGCTCTATTTGGAAGACATATTCCACGCCTGCCTCTACACTTACATCCAGCAGAGCGCATCCCGGTATTCCGGTGTCCGCACCGACCTTCAATCGCCCGTGTTCGTCAACCCAAAGCGTTGAGTCTCCCAAGGCTTGGACGCCCTTCGTTCCTTCAGTGAAGTCGGTAAACGGGAGAAGGTTCTCACCACCGATTTGAAGGTTTGCTACTTTACCGGTTGACAGTTCATCCAATTTGTCCTGGATGGCTTTATTTGCGTCCTCTATTGCACTTTGAAAAGATGCAAGGTCTGTCTTATATTGAGAGTATTTTACGTCAACATTTGACTTTTCTGCGGGCGTAACTTTCCCGTCCGATATTGCTGTGTTGATTGCTGAAAGCAGGTTGTCAACCGCACCAAAGTACGTGATTTTTGCATTCAAAAGATTTGTTTTCGGAGTACCTTCTAAATAGGTATTCTGATACAGCTTGTTATAGTGCGCTTCTAATCCCGCTTTTTCGGTATTAACTATATTGATGTACTTCTCAATTGCTTTTGCCTCGCTCTCCGAGATGACGCCGTCTTTAAACGCCCCGTCAACGTAAGTATTAAGGTTTGAAACCGCCGTGTTAGCCGTGTTAGCTGACGCTTGAGCATCCAATCCCGCTTGTTTGGCATCTGTGATTCGAGCTTGGACGTCTTCGGGAGCTTCGGAGTAATAAGCTACTTTATTGCCGATAACAAGCATTATCTCGGATATCCAGGATTCTGCGGTAACAGTATTTGGCATTTGATATATCTCCATTATACTATTAGAACCTGCTTGTATTCGCCAATTGAAAGTTTTTTTCCAAATACCGTCATCCCCTCTATTAGTAGGGTAAATGTCAGTTATACCAATACTTCCACCACCTTGGTACAAACCAAATTTGGTTTTTCCCTCACCCAACTCACCCTTAAACATAATGGTTACCTGTTGACCTTCTTGAGGCTTAACATCACCAAGATAATAATGCTTTATAAGGTAAGAGGTATTCCTAACCTCTGCCTTCGAGTTTTTGAGTAGGTTTCGACTGCCTATATTCATATTATTAACCGCTGTGTCGTCGGTGTACTTAGTCGCCAACTCCCAATGAGAGGCACTAACAGCCACCCCCGCTGCTTTGGCGGTCTTACAAACTAATTGTTCGTTGACCCACGAGCCAATGGTGGCTTTCAGCCAAATATCCCCAATATTGTAAGCGTCAGAGTTAGTTGGAGGAGTGCTCCAGATTTTGTTCTTACTACCCGCCATCTCGGCAATGGCTGTGTAGGATTCCCAAGATGAGTCTAAGTAAGGAGTTGTGGTCTCGGAGGTGCTGTCGTCGTAAGATATTAGTTGCCTGCGCCACATGTATTTATCTTCTGTCCATTGAGGAGGAGTGTTTTGCCATGAACCGCCTGTTTGTGAGGTTTTGGATGTCGAAAGGTAGTATTGCTCAACAATCGACAACAAGCCCCGACCAGTTGCGCCCGTTAGTCCGTGAACACTGATAACTCGCTTCCCGGTTTCTTTATATGTGCCATCGGTGTAGTCTATTCTCTCATAGTTCCACAAATACCTGTTGGTTGTAGATGTCTGCTGTGGCGTGGTTGACCACGTTGTAGGCGGTTGAGTGGATGAGTTGTTAACCTGAAAATATTCGGTTATCTCGGATATTCCCTTACCCGCTGAGCCGTCAGCTGAATAATTACCTATAATAGTCGGTGTGGTGTAAACCTTCGAAGTGTCTGTTTTAGTTATTTCCTCGTAGTTCCACAGGTATTTTTTTGAAGAGGTTGGCGTTTGAACTTCCTCCGTCCAACCAGACGTCTCTCTTGTCACACCCGTTGATTGATTGGTGGCTAAATAATAGTTTTTAACCGTGCTTATTCCCGTGCCTTCCTTGAGTCTCACCCAGGTGAACCGCTTGAGTTGTGAGAATTGCCCGTAACTAATCAGTGCATCAACGTAGCCTTGCGTGGTATCGGGGGTTAAGGTGGTAAGTTTGAGCTTGCTTCCTATAACGGCTGCTGAACAGTTCAGCACCGACAATTCTGCGCAACGCAAAGCGTCTTCTGGAGCCATCAAAGGGACATTATCGACATTGTCATGTTCGCCTCTAACGACCTTTAAGTCTCGAATTAAGTAAGTCACTTTTGTGCCTGAACCGTCGACACCTTTAACACATATGCTAATTCTTCCGTTCTCGGCTAAAAGAGTTTTAGTCACTTTAGTCCAAGTATTATCTGTAGGTGTTACTCCACTACCGGCATGTCCAATTGCTGACGCTGAGATACCTATATGCTTTCTGCCAGATGAGGTTGTCTCTTCGCTTACCAAATAAGCCTCAAACGAGACTGTGACGTGATCAGAGAAAGAAATAGGATAACGAGCGCTGTGCCACCCATTTTCAGCCACAAGCTTATAAACTGATTCGCCTTCAAACTCTACGACGGTGAAAGAACCTGACCAACCAAACTCATTCCAATTGCTGTGAACCTCCGGGATGGAGGCTCCAATTATTAAATTCCTCGCCCCCAACGACTCATCCCAGTTCGGAAAAACTTCCTTTCCTTCCTTTTTGACTTTAACCTCAAATTCGGCATTGGTAAGGTCTGCCACCCCTGATGAGGAGGCGGGGATAGCCATGGTCTCGGGGGTGAAATCAACCTCGAAGCTGGGTTTTTCAAGCCGTTTAATCGTAAATGAGTTTTGAGCGATAATTGCCATAAAAGAAATAGTTTGAAGTCGGAAGAGTGAAGCTTCCGACTTAGTTATTATCCATGAAGTTCTACACCAAAGGCGGTTTGTGCTTTACCTGTAAGGAGGTCAGCCTCGGCAATCGTTAGTTCTCTATTGGTATCCGGATTTTTATACCCGGAAGTTCCCCAGGTCGTGTCGAGCACCCCTGTGGCTGTGAATCGGAAAATCTTAATGGTTTTCCCCGTAAAGAAAGCCGAATCCTTTCGGGCTGCCCCTTGACGTACCTCTATCCTCACTTTGGTTGAGCCCCCTGAGACAATGCCGTCTCCTTGCGGAAAATCAACCTCAATCATAAAGGGGTCGGAGTGGTCAACCACGGCGTAATAAGCCGATACCGTCTGGTTGTAAGTCGAGCTGCCGGACTCGTTGTCTTTGATAACGCACTTGAAGTTAGCAGTGTTCAACACGGCTTGTGCCGGTACGGTCATATTGGCTGTGGTATAGCCGGTTATACCGTTGGCGTTGGCGGAGGTGATTTGTTCCCAATTAGCTCCGTTTTGCTTATACCAGGTATATGTTGCCGCTGTTACTATCACCGATCCTCTCTTTAGTTCAGCTTTCAGGGTGACACTGTCCTGGATGCCGTCCATGATAACACCTGATTCGGGCGACCACACCGACCCCCAAAGGATTGCACCTGTGTTGCTGTTTTTTGTGAACGTCATCGTGGTTGACACGGGCGTCTCCACCAGACTAACGGGTTCTACATAAATAGCCTCGCACTCGATGTGCATTTGAGAGACGCTCTCCATATTCTTTTTAATCGTAAGCGCATAAGGAGATGATGTTGCCACTTGTGCCTGATAAGTGGGGTTCAGCGTGCTTCCAATAGTGGTGCCGTTAATCTTCCACGTAGGCATTGCTTTCAGCTTGCTGATCTGGTCGCCACTCACCCCCGAGAGCACAAGACTTGGAGTGATAACCAGATAAGGACTCGCCGAATAGTTAGGCGAATAAGTCGCCGGATCAGGTGTGTAAACCTGCGTTAAAGGCTGGTTGGACTTTAAAAAGAAGTTCAAAGTCTTCCCGTCTATCAACCGCCTTACCGTAAATGAATGTTGTGCTAAAATTCCCATTTTCGTAAAAATTTATTTGTTATTAAAAAGTTTGCTGATCAATCATTTCTTTCTTACCCTCATCCCAGAACTGGCACACAAACGATGTGTCGCCAATCAGGTCGTCATTAGTAATATCCACGCTTGCCCCAGCGTTGACGTGTAATTCATTCCAAATCGCATCGAGCGAATCACTCTCGCTTATTCTGTACCAGACAAAGCGCAAAGGACTGATCGTACCGGTCACGTCTTCATCATCGTAAAATATCTTTAATGCCAATGTAGCCTCATAGGGTGCGTTCTCACGGTAAGTGTCATACCCAGGTGTTGTCCATTTCTCTACCCTGAGAAGCCGCTTGTCTCTTAACTGCTGGATTTCTTCAGCGGTTTCTGTGGCAAAGTCGGTCATGTTTTTATATCCTTCACCCAGTGTAAATGATATGTTCCCGCCAATTACTCCTGCATCCAAATCAAAGAAGGCACCTCCGGCGCCGGATGATATTCTTCCCGTGCGAATAAAGCCACCGTTGACGGTTGTCTGGCCGTAAGTGGGAGTGATCCCCCGCACTCCACCAACGGGTGAGTGCAGAATGCCGATCAGAAAGAACCAATATATATCGTCCGAGTCAAACTTGATCGCTGCCTGCGACAAATAGACGTCACCGGTTGTCCCGCCCTTGGAGCATCGTGCATAAATGTACAGTGCTTTGTTTTGGTTCTCACCGGTTATGGTGGTGTTACCTCCGGAGATGATCCACTCTTTGACTTCATTTTCAACGAGTGTAAAATGTACCAATATGCCGGCAGACCAATACAGTGATTGCGCGTTGGCATTGTAGTTTGGTTGCAGCAGGCAGGTGAGTTGATATTGTTGAGACTTGGCGCCGGAGGATATCATAGATGCTTCGATGGATAGCGGTCGAATGTGCCCGGCGTCAAAATACCCATCTGTATCAAAGACCATCTCTTTAAGCTCACGTGTTCGGCGCTCAGAGGCAATGCCGGCACGAACACGGGCTTCATTCAGCATCACGATGTCGGTGCTGATGCGCCCAAAATTACTTTCAATACGCTGAAGCAATGTGCGTGTTACGGTGTTTGAAAGTTCAATATCAATATTATATCCTCCCCGCAAGTCCTTTTGAAGCGACACGATCCGGATATCTTCATCTACGCCCAGATCCTCATCCAATACATGTACATCATCACCACATTGCAGGGTAAGCTCATGCGTTCGGGCGTAGATATCAGAGAAGCGAACCCTGTAATCAACCTTTGCCGTATCGTTCTCAGACAGGTACGCCTGAGCTTTACTCAACAGCTCCTCCTCTGCTGCCTGCACGTATTCCGGTGGCATAGCAACATCAAGCAATACGTATTTGTCGTTGGCTGCAGGCTTCAAAGAGTCGGTAGGAAGCGAGAGGTCTTTTTCTTCTTTATTTTCAATGATGACAAAGGTTCGATTGGTGTGGTTGTAACTGAGTATTTCAAAGCTATACCCGGCACAACTACCGGTTAGAAAATGCACCTTTGCCTTCACATTGGGAAGCATGTGCGCGTTGATGTCAAAATCAATTTTATTGTCGGAAAAAGTCAGCCTGTCCCCAACTGCCGTCACCACTCCCGCACCGGTAAGTGAAAGCCTCGGATAGACGTCTTCAAACACCTTTGATTGTTCAACTATTCCATATACGGAGGTATTCACAGACTCCAACATGATGTTTGGCGAGGGTATCATCAAACGCTTAGAGCCGTCTCTATAAGAGGATGTAAGGTTTTTGTTTGAGCCGAAAGGATAAAGCCTGGTTACCACATCTGCACTGTTTACCGACACACGCTCAATATCGTATGCGGTAGATCCGTACTGCAGGGTTAATTCTCTGCCGGTTGATTGTTTTTTAAAATGTATGGTTTTATTTCTTACGTGGTACTCAGTATCAAATTCCACGGCAAGCCGGTCCAACACAGCAAGGCAATTTTCATTGTTAAAGGTAAGGGTCCTGTATTCAGTCTCCTCCACTTCTCCCTTTGTCCACATCTGTCCCGTTCTGTTGGCATTGGAGACAAGCAGGTCAATGAACATCTCAGCCGTACCGGTCAGAGAAAAATCTCCCTCAGGTGGCATGGGGGTGTTGTCATGGAACATGTAGATGGTTTTAATCAGGTCGTATTTGGGATGCTCAAAGACAGCGTTGTATTGAAAAAGACGGGATGATACCTTTTTGATACCCGGTAGTTTGTTAAGCGTGTATCTGACCCCTTCAAAAGTGATGTAATCACCTACCATCAGATCAACCTGTGAGGGAAGCTCAAAGGAAAGCGTAAGCATGTGATCACCCATCACCTTTTCGGTATAGTTAGATGATGGCTGTGGCTCAACCTCTAATAATAATATGTTATTGCGATAAATTTGCATGCCCTCTTAGCTTCTTTCTTATTCTCCATAAACCCTGGAAGTCGGATCAGCTTCCAGGACGTGCAAGTCGTATTCTACAGTTATTTTATCTGATTTAAACATGCTGCTTTTCACACTCATTCCCTCGTACAGCAGATTGAGTGTAACGCCAATTTCTTTGATGTACAGGGTGAACTCTCCCGGCTTTGCCAGCTCACCCATCAGACTGTTGTACTTTTGCCAAAAAGTCGGTTTGTCAGAGGCGACAATGACGATCGGCAGCGCATATCTTCTTGCCTCAAACGCAACCGGAGAGGTTTTATCCACTACCACACCGTTGGAGTCCTGGTAATTATACTCCGATCTCCTTTTGATTGCCGGTGGTGTAAGCACCTCCCTGTTTGTTCCTCTTAAAAGAACAGCACCATAGGTGGTGTACAAATCGTTTCCGTTCAGCCTCCAAAATCCGTTCATATCTTGTTTATTTAATTGACATTCCGTTTATTTTCAAATATTGGATATTGCTGTCTATCCTCTCCAGCAGCCGGCAATATTCCGTGTTCTCTTTGATTCTCTCCATGGATGCAATCACTCTGGTCATCGCCTCTCCGGTATTTTTTGAATGATCCACCAGGGTTGCCAGGTTAAGTCTTGTGGCAGTAAGCTGACCAACCAGGGCAGATCCTGTTTGCTCGCTCATATTGGCAACTTCACCTTTGATCCCCTGGGGAGCGTCTTCCGCTTTAATGTCTTTGAACAACCCGTTCATGGCTTGATCCACCACTTCCAGGGCTTTGGTAAAATCACCACCCAAAGACTCAACCCCTTTGCGGAACCTGTCAGCTTCAGCCTTGGTAAGTCCACCACCACTCTCCATATCGTCAGCAAACCGATCTATCAGCTTTTCAAGTGGCTTTTCCAGGTAGCGCAATTTGAGGGAATTTACAATCGCCTGTCGGATGACATCATCGATGGTGCGCCCCATCGCCTCGGCTGCATCCTCCCCGGCACGAAAAGCAGCAACGATTGAGTCGGCCAGCTGAGAGGCAAGATCTTTGGCTGATGTCTGTGCAAGGCTTTCGGTGATGTTATCTGCAATATCCTCACTTTTCTCCTTCAGCTCTTCAATTTTGTCTTTCCATTCATCGATTTGATTTTGATCCTGCTTTTTCCTCTTTTTCTTTTCCTCCTCCTCGATGAGTTTATAGTACTCGTCTATTTGCTTTTGAAGACTGTATAGTTGTTCGCGTTGTTTTTTATATACCTCAGTGCCCAATGCTTTGGAGACAGCCCTCTCCAGCCTCTCATATTCACGGGACAGATCCTGGATGTTCTTTTTATGTTGTTTTTGTGCTTTCTCTATATCTTTTGATTTTTTATCAAAAAACTTGATGCCGTTCACAATCAGTTGTATTGCCCCCTGGATGATTTGCATGGGATTCTCTGTTGCTATACCCATGGCAAGATCGGCAGCGCCACTGACCATACCGGCAATTTCTTCGGCAGTTTTCACCTCCTCCTCTGAGAGAGCGCCCAACTCATAGAGTCCGTCAATGGTCATGTACAGAATATCACGCACCCCTGCTAGTGCTTGACCGGCTGCAAGTGCCGTTCCTTGCATGGCTTGGTTTGCAGCACCTTCAAGCTTTGCCATCTCTTCCAGTCCGGCACCGTCTTTTTTCTTCTTTTCAAGCGCCTGCATGGCAGTTTTGTACTTTTCAATCCCTTCGATCAGGTTTTTAAAGGGATTGTTTTTTGACTCCTTAGACACACCGGTTGCTTTTAAAGAGTCGAGCACCTCCTGTGCCTTTTCTTTTGTGATCTTACCGGCTTCAAGTTCAGCCTTTACCCTTTTTCGGATATCGTCAATCAGCGCCTCGGTCATCTTTTTGGAGAGTGTCAGCTTTTCATTGGTTGCTGTCTTGTAGATACCCATCTCGGTTACCATTTTCGCCGTTTCCTCGGATATCTTCTTATCCCGTTCCGCTTCATACTGCTTGGCGATATCCTCGAAACCCTCCTGACGGGCCTGTTTTATCTTCTCTTCATAATCATGCTCAATCTTCACACGGGCATCTGCAGACTCCTCTGCAATGCGTTTTATTTTGTCCCGGTAATCTTTTTCGGTTTTTATTTTTTTCTGATTGTAAGCCTCCTCCAGGGCCACTATAGCCTCTTCCATTTCTTTGGCAAGTGCAGGATCAATCTCGGCAATGGAAGTGACCGGCTTAAACCCCTGCTTATCCTTGTTTGCTTTGTTGTACTCATCAATTATTTTCTGCTGCTTTTCTTTTATTTTATCAACCTCTGCATCCTTCTCCCGGTCAATGCCTTCCAACGTCTTTTTCAAGTTCTCTTCCTTTTGATCAAAAAGGAGCTGTGCCGTTTGCCGGTTGGTTTCCAGGAGTTGTTCACGTATGGATTTAGCTGCATCGAATTGCTGTTTATCGGCTCCATCTTTTGTGGTAAAGCTTAAATCAAGAAGCCCCTCGGATTGAATGTACCGGTTAATTTCTTCAATGGCATCTTCTATTTCTTTGAGCGCATTTTGTTTGAACCGGTTGAAGTCAGCCTCTTGCCTGTCTAAAAAATCAGCTTCCTCAACCGTTTTGGCTCGGGGTCTCTGGAAGGTCATGGATTGAATATCCATCTTTTTTGCAAACAGCTCTGAAAGTTCTTTTTCTTTCGCTTTAAGTTTGATGGATTTTTCAAGTGAAAGGATATAATCATCAACGGCCGTTTTGTTCTCTTTGATCACCTTTCCCTCTTTGTTCAATTCAGCCGTATAACCGGGAATAATGCTTTTCAGTTGCTTGATGATATTCAGCTTTTTGTCCCGACTGATATTCTCTGAGTGAAGCGCAGCACGCAGCGACTCTGTCTTGGCCATCTCCTTACCGTATGCATCCGACATCTCTTTGGCTGCCTCTTTTTGCGCTTTAGCAGCCTCTTCAGCTGCTTTTTTCTGTTCTTTGTTTTTGCGAACCAGTTTATCAACAACGGTAATAAGTCCTATAATGGCAACGGACAGTCCCAGGGTCACTGTAGCCATCAGCGCTTTTGCTGCTGCCGTAGATATGCCTAAGGTGGTGGCAACTTTCAGGTTGGCTGCCGCCCACCATTCTTTGGCTTTGGTAAGCAGTACAACCGAAAAGTAAGAGTCTTTTTGAAGTGTGGTTGCCACCTGCTGCAGACCGATGGTGATTGCCATAGCTGCCTGCAGGCGGGTTTGTATGCGCGTCAACTCTTCATTTTCCGCACCAAACAAAGCGGCTGTACCAACGGCAGCACTCATCGCCCCGGCAAGTCCGGATACACCTTGCGTCACGGCACGAAAGCCGGCATTTGGATCGGAAAGTACCCTTGCCTGAAGGTTGGCGGACTTCATTTGCTTTCCCAATCGTTCAAGCTCTTCCCGGGCTTTCTTCCATTCTTCTGTACCGCGCATACCGGCAGCCTCCAGCTTTGCCAGGGTGTCTTTTGCTGCGAGCATTTTGGTGACAAGACGTTCGTATTCAGAGCTTACCCGGTCTAATTTAGATTTATAAGATTCGAGAGTCTCCTCATCGGCCTTCAGTCCTTTTTTTAGTGCTTTTAATTCATCCATCAGGCCGGTTTTATATTTTCCCGGCATCATGCCCTTCAGCTTCTTTTCCAGTTTCTTAATCTCGGAGGTTGTGATCTTCATGTCTGCCTGCAGCTCCCTTATTTTTGCCCTGATCTCAGCTCTGGCCTCTTTGGAAGATTTACCGATATTTTTTATCTGCGACTCTACTTTTTTCCCTTCGGAGTCCACATTGCCACCAATGATAAAGTCAATATTTACAGGATCTAAACTCATAGGATCAATTTTGATATTTCATCCTCCCAGTTATCCGGGTTTATTACACGCTTGTCGTCTTTTACATATTTGGGAGAGTCGGCCAATTTAAGCTGCAGTTGCAGCCAGCTCTCTCCCCAAAGTATATATTCATGTGTCCATCCGGTTTCTTTTTGAATGGACCATATTAGTCCAAAAAGGCTATGAGAGCCTTCCATTCGGCTCGTTAACTCCTTTTCTCCTCGTGGCTCAAATTCCAGGGCAATGTCATCCTCATTGCCGAAAGTAATTTGATAGTACTTATAAAATCCTCACCCCTCCCATAGAGGTGAATCATGATCACCAACTTTTGCAGCTGATAGGCACTCATGTGCTTTTTGATATGCCGTGCAAGGGGTGATCTGAACAGTTTTACTTTCCATTTTTTAGATAGAAGCAGTGCAGCTACAGCCCGGCATGTTTTATCAATGTTTTCCTCTGTAATAAGCTGCTTTTCCTGTTTTTTCCCCCCTCTTACATCCGGCAAATCCGTAAGGTAAAGGAGCTGTCCCAAACGAGGTTGCCGGATCACAAGTTTTATTTGTCGTTTGCCTAATAGTTTTAAAAAATAAGGCGCAGGCATGTGAAACGCTGCGCCTCTGTCGAGCAACAGCTCTGCAGCAGCCAGCTCTACATTTTTATCAATCTTCATCAACAAATACTCTATCCGATCTGGATCGACTTAACACCCGTCTTGGTTGGCTGCAGCACCTTGCCCGAGATGATCACCTGAGCTATTCCGGAGCGGGTCAACTGATAGTCGATGCGTGCACGAAGCGACACCCTGGGTATTGTGATGGTGCTTCCTGATTTTGGAGTGATCAGAACTGATTTTTCAAGCACAGGCGCTGAGTCCGGAGCTTCCCATTTTTTGTTGGGGGCTGTGCCGGTTGCCGTACCGCCAAGTACCTTCACCAGGGTGTCAGCATCATAGTCAATGATCGCCCAGGTAATGGTCGTTTTTCCTTTGGTAACAAAAGAGAAGACAGGATCGTCCACGTTCTCTACTTCATGTTCAATCTCTTCGCCTTCTGCTTGTTCGAGCTTTGCAGTGTCCTTGTAAACCTGACCCAGTGTAACAAATGAAGTTGCCACACCGCCATCGGCGGCAATATCGCCAATTTCGATTTTCGCTAATCCCGTTAAATACTTTTCTGCCATATCTGTAAAATTTTAATTGTTAATTACTGTTTTATCTAAAATGTTTTGCTATTCGATAAGTTATCGCAACAACCAGCGACACCCAGCCCAAAAGTCCGGACCACCAAAAAAAACTTTGAAGCGGTAACTTTTTTGGTGCTTCCGCCGGAGAGACAGTCTCCGATTGTTTTATTTCTGTTTTACTTACATCCCTGACCGGAAGATATACTGTGTCACGCCCCTGATACGCATGGACGGAAAGCTTGCCGTCCTCAAAAGAGTGATTTGAAATCAAACCCTTGCCAACGGTGCTGTTTATCCGGCTTAATAGCACTTTGTTTGTGGAGTCACACTGAAAGAGCGCTTCAAGTGTGATGCTGTCAGAGGGCAATGCGTATGGTACCAGTTTTTCTACCTCCCGGATCTCAACGCTGCTCTCACTGCTTGAGAGCGCCACCGGCTTGTGCGTTTTGCACGATACGATGAAAAGCAGTAAAACAAGCACGATGCCGTTAACTTTCCGCAATCCTTTCAGCCTCTTCTTTTTTTTGTAAAAGATTTTCATGATTGATTTCTTTGAGTATCTTCAGAATCTTTACGTTTGCAGTTTGCAGGGAGCTAACCTTTGCCTGCAGGCTTGTGACCTTTTTGTTTAAAAGCTCCATCTCGTGTTTAAAGTATGCTTCCCTCTCCTCTAAGCTTTCGCGCCATATCTGAGCTACTTTTTGCAGGTTCTCGATCTCACTCTTATCGGCAACAGCTACCGCCTGCCTCTTTTGACTGCGAAGCATCGTCAGCGTTGTGATAAGTCCTCCGCTTAGAAGTGCGTTAAGTATGAGACTGATGATCTGTACCATGTGATTTAAATTTTCGCGTATTCCTTTTTTGCATCAAAACAAGGACATTGCTTTGTCCACTCATCAGGGGAGATCACTCCATCACCATTCAGATCCGGAGAAAGGTCACGATGCCCCACGATCTCGGCATCCGGATAAAGCACTACAAGTTCCTTTAAAAGACTGAGCAGTGCCTGTTTTTGTGCATCGGTTCTGGTGTCAGCCGGCTTGCCTTCTGCACTAATACCTCCCTCGTAGCATACACCTATGCTTTCTTTGTTAAAGCCCGTGACATGAGCCCCGGCCAACTCCAGCGGTCGTATGGGGTGACGGTAGCCCGAACGGGGGATGTAAAAGTGATACCCGGCAGAATTAAAACCCCGCTCACGGTGATCCCTTTCCATCATATCGGGCGTGTAGTCCACCAGCTCGCTCGTTGCCGAACAATGAATGACTATTAAATTGATATTGCGAGACGCTCTTTTTGCCATAATTCTTACTTTTATATCCCCGTATCATGGGGAGGGAAGCCCTGCAGGCTTACACACTCCCCTTCAACACACGGATTTATTGATAGTTAAACAAACAACGATTATCCACCGGTTGCCTGAGCACGCGTTACAAGAACGGTATATGTGCCTGTCGAGAAACCATCGGCTGAAGTGACTTCAACCACAAATATGTTTTCACCAACTGCCAGGTTGCGCTCACCGGAGGCAACATTGCTCTCGAGGGTTTCAGAGCCCAGCTTGAGCACCTGTCCTTCCTGATCCTCCTTGGCTGTTACTGTGGTGACAGAGACACTGTTTTCTACCTCGATGGTGTAACCACGCGTACCTGCCTTAAAGGTAGGTGCGAGCGTACCTGCAGAGAGGGACAATGCGCTAAGCTGCGTTGAGTTGGCTGCAATGGCTTCTTCTCTGGCATCGTAGAGCACGATCTCCTCGTCAAAGACGATGTTTGTGTCAGCCTTCATCAGCATCTTGAAGAAGTATTTCTCACCGGCATTTGTCAACTTGTCAATCAAAATGGCGTCCTGATCGTCAACCAGTGATACACCTGCCCAGAAGTTGGAATCCACACCGGTGGAAGTGACTGCAGCAACGATCACATCTTTGGGCCAATCGGCCAGCGGAACAATACGGATACCTTTGAATCTCTCCGGATTCATATTGGTATAGTCAGCACCTTTGTGAGGGCGGTCGGTAAGCTCGTACTCGTAAATCTCGGCATCTTCTACCGACATAAAGAGCTTCAGATCCTTATTGGCACGGATAGCCTTCGGAATAGCCCCTCGAACAGCTTTCATCTTGGAGATGATATTCGTTGAAGTCAGGGGGGCCAGACTGCTAACCCTTATCACATCCTCAGAGTCAACAATGCGGGTTAGAACCCCATCAAAATACTGCCCTTCAGAGTTTCCTTCCTTACCGTTTATAAACTCATTGCCGAGTTCAAAATCAACCACCTTGGCAAGTTCGGCCAACAGTGCCGTCTGCACATGGGGAGGAAGTTCGGCAAACACCAGGTTACCGGTCGGCTGGAACGGCCTCCAAATATTTTCAAACACGCGAGGATTGAAGGTTGTGAATGCCATCAGATCCTTTGGCTCCAGGTATTTTTCATCAATAGTAAAATCACCTTTGCTGTCGGTATCCGTCGGCATCTCTTTGCGCTTTTGCAGCATCCTTCCTGCACGCAAGCGCGGGATAGAAAACTTCTTGGTAACGTTGGGCTGCACACGAATATGACCTCCGGCCACAAGCTGATTGCCGGTGGTAGCCCTTACAAGCAACTCCTCAAGCACTTCTCCGGCATATGCCGATGTAACAGTGATTGCCATGGGAAGCACCCCGGCAAGCGGACGAACAAAGGAGGCTGCAGATGACAGGACAGTCAGAGCGCCAACAGTATAAACAGGGTCAACACCCAATACCCCCGCAAAAACACCTCCTACTACCACGTTGAAAAGCAACATGGTCACAATAGATAGAACAAATTTTAATACTCTCATAATTTTAGTTTTTTAATAGTTGATTTCTCTTGATTTAATTACTGTGAGCTTCACTGTGAGCATCGGCTCATTTATTTGTTTTGCTCATCAATTTCCTTTTTTCTCTTATCCCAGGCGCTCTCGCCCACATCCCTCGAGCCCAAGGTAACGCCTACACCCTTTCGCGGAGTCAGCGAGGTGAGCATCAGCATCGTTTTCTCCGGATCAAGTTCAAAGAGCTCGATCATGCCCTTTTTAACCGAGCCGTCTTCCCTTTCAGTCAACCGGCCGTCTTTAAAGCACTCGGCAAGCTCACGATCGAACGCCTCGCGCTGCTTTGTCTTCTCTGCCAGAGCGATAGCATCCAACTTGTCTTGCAACACCTTTTTTTCTTCCTGCTCCTTTTCAAAGGAGGAGCGAAGCCTCACGTTTTCCTCCTGAATGGGCCGGATCGCAGCAATGACATCCTGCGCGGTAGCCCCCTCGGAGAGTTTTAAAAATTCAATTACTTCCTTCATTTTGTTTTTATTTATGGTTAGTTCTTTAAGTACTCCGTTTTCATAGCCGTCGGAAAGCTCTACCGGGCGCCCTTCCTTGTCATAGAGAGCCAGGGCGTTGGGATTGGAGCCTATGTCCACCAGAGAGGCTTCTTTTACCCTCCATTTTATGATCGTCTCATAGCGCTGTCCGGGCTTGATGTATTTAGCGTCCGAGCTCACCTCAATGGGAGTAACCCCCAGCGATGCCATCCGGATGGTGCCGGACTCTACCTTGGCAGCTATCTTTTGAGAAAATTCATCGGAATCAAATACCGGATCTGCCAAGATCTTATCCCCTTCAACGCGGATGTTTTCCCAATGGCCGATAGGAAGAACCTGATCCTCCGTATCACGCCAGGGGCGAGAGTGATTCCATAGCATAATGGGGTTTTTCTTAAACTGCTTTAGGTCTGCACCCGATGTCAGCATCCAAAAACCCTGAGAGTTCAGGCTCTCGTCGTGTAGTATAAATGTCTTTGCCATTTTGTATGTGTTTTAAAATAATTTGTCAAAACATGACAATGCAAAAATCCAATTTACTTTCTCATCCAACAAAAAGTACTGCCATTTTGGCATAACTTTTTTTTAAGGGAGTGCTTTTGGGTTATTTTGCCTTATCATTTAAAACTTCAGATAATGGCACAACCAAAACAAACCAAAGCCGAACGCATACGCAAAAAAGAGTTGGCGCAATTCTTTTTCTGCAACTCCAACCTTTCGCAAAAAGAGATAGCCGAAAAGGTGGGCATCTCGGAGGTATCCATGAGTCGGTGGGTAAGAGAGGGACGATGGGATACATTGAAAGCGTCGATCACCATCACCCGCCAGGAGCAACTCAACCGTGTGTACCGGCAGATAGCTGCCATCAACAAAAAGATCGTGGAAGAACAGGAAGGCATCCCCACGAGTGCTGATGCCGACGTGCTGGCAAAGCTGGCTGCCGTAGTTGAAAGGCTGGAAAAGGAAACCTCCATCACCGATGTGGTGAGCGTGTCGATGAAGTTTTTGGATTGGCTCAGGAAAATAGACACTGAAAAAGCAAAGGAGCTGAGCTATCTCTTTGATGCTTTTATTAAGGATTTGCTCAGATCTTAAATAAATATGGCAACGATACAGGAAAAAAGAAAAGCCGAAAGGGAATGGCAGGACTTTGTCAGGCAAATGCGCGAGGAAACGCGCCTTGACAAGGAGATGTCCACCGGGGAGATCATGCAGCATCGCGCCCGCCTGGAGGCTGACCCCGTTGAGTGGATGAAGTTCTTTTTTCCAAAATACGCAACCGCCGAGTTTGCACCCTTTCAAAGGCGCTTTATCCGTCGCGCCATAGAAAACAGCGAATGGTATGAGGTGCTCTCCTGGGCAAGAGAGCTGGCAAAAGACACCATCACCATGTTTGTGATGATGTATCTTAACCTGACGGGGAAAAAGAAATTTACCCTGTTTGTATCCTCCTCTTACGATGCGGCTGTGGATCTGCTGCTTCCCTATATGCTGAACTTTGAAGCCAATGCGCGCATTGAGGCTTACTACGGCGAGCAAAAAACGTGGGGCGCCTGGGAGAAAGGAGACTTTACAGCCAAGTGCGGTGCCCGGTATGTGGCACTTGGTGCCGGGCAGTCACCCCGGGGTAAGAAAAATAAACAATTACGCCCCGACTCCATCATCCTTAGTGATTTGGACACGGATGAAGATACGCGCAATAAAGATATTATCGACAAGCGCTGGGACTGGATCAACGGTGCACTGATACCGACGCGCTCGATCAGCAAGAGTCTTCTTGTGATCTTCCTTGGTAATATCATCGCCAAAGACTGCTGTGTTGTTCGTGCCGGTGCTATGGCTGACAATTGGGATATTGTCAACGTCAGGGATACCAGCGGCAAAAGCACCTGGATTGAGAAAAACTCAGAAGAGCACATTGACCGGATTCTCTCGACAATATCAACCCGTGCCGCACAGGCGGAGTATTTCAACAACCCGCTCACCGAAGGAGACATCTTCAAGTGTGAGACATGGGGGAAATGCCCTCCCCTTTCAAGGTTGAAGTTTGCCCTTGTCTATGCCGATCCGGCAACATCCAACAGAGAACGTCCCAAAAAGGGATCATCCTATAAGGCAGCTTTCCTTATGGGTTATCATAACGGTAAGTTTTACATCTATAAAGGCTTTTTGGAGCAGACCGGCACCGATCAGTTTGTCCGCTGGTTTTATGACTTGCGCAATTGGGTTTCGGGACGGGTTCCGGTTTACAACTATATTGAGAACAACTCCCTGCAAGATCCGTTTTTCTCACAGGTGTTTCAGCCGAAATTTTTGGAATTGGGTAAAACGATGGGTTACATCAACCTTACCCCGGATACGCGGAAAAAACCGGATAAGGCCGTGCGCATAGAAGGAACCCTCGAGCCTCTCTACAGGATGGGACTGCTTGTTTTCAACGAGCAGGAAAAGGGCAATCCGCATATGCAGCGCCTCGTCGAACAGTTCAAAATGTTCAACATGCAGGGAAAAGCTCCCGCCGACGGTCCCGATTGCATCGAGGGTGGCGTGTGGATACTCAATCAAAAGCTTCAGACGATATCTCCCGGTGACTTTAAAGTGTTTTCTAAAAATAGTAACAACAACAAACGCATCTAAAATGTACGTAAACAAAGAAGAGGTGATGACACACCTTTACGAAGAACAGATAGTGAGCATCTCCGGCGGAGATGAAGAGAAGCTAACCGTTGCGCTGAACGTTGCCATCTCCGAGGCACGTGGATATCTGACGGCAAGGTACGACATAGACCGCGAGCTTGAGAAAACGGGAGGGGATCGCAACGACCTTCTCGTGCTGTGGATAAAAGACATTGCCGTCTGGCACTTTGTCAACGTGTGCAACGTGAACACCTCCCTTGAGCTTCGTGCAAAACGCTATGACGATGCCATCTCGCAGCTCACGAAAATACAAAAAGGGAACTTTGACATTGCCCTGCCCGCAAGAGTGGATGAAGAAGGCAGGAAGATCAACTCAACGCCTTTTGCTGTTGGCAGTAACCCCAGAAGAGTATCACATATGTAATTAGTGTATTATGGCTAAAAAACAAAACAATAAAACCGCATCGCTGCCGGCACAGGCTGTCATTAAAACCCTGGTAGTTACACCCTCGAGGGTTGACAGCGCCGATATCAGCACCTGGAAATCGGCACTTAACAACGCAACCCGTTCGGGCGACCGGTCAAAATTCTACGACCTTTTGGACAATGTCATGCTTGACGGTGTGCTCTCATCAGCCGTCGAACGACGGGTGAACAAGATCACCAACGCCGAGATCACCTTTCAGGTAAAAGGCCAGTCGGTAGAGGAGATTGACGATCTGATCGACACTCCGGAGTTTGAAGAGCTCATCAGAGAGATTGCCCTCTCGCGTGCTTATGGTAAATCGGTCATTGAGCTGGGCTTTCATCCGGAGTTCAGCGTTTTCTCCTTTCCAAGGAAAAACATCAAAATAACCAATCTTGAAAAGCCGCTTTCCGAGCGCAAACGCTTTATTGCAGCAAAACCGACCGACAGGACGGGCTATGACTACACCTCCGATGAGTTTATCATCGAATGCGGCAAGGACGATGATACGGGATATATCTTCAAGGCAGCAGCTTACGTGATTTACAAACGCGGTGGTTTTGGCGACTGGGCGCAATACGCCGAGATCTTCGGGATGCCGTTTATCTGGGCAACCTACAACTCTATGGACGAAAACCAGCGGGACATGCTCTTTGAAGCACTCTCGAAGATCGGGAGCAATCCGGTAGCTGCCGTTCCGGAAGGAGCCAACCTAAACGTGCATGATGTGGGGGGCAAGTCAACCGATCTGTTTGACAAGTTCAAAAAAGCATGCGATGATGAGATCCTGATTTGCGTGCTGGGACAGACCATGACGACCTCTGACGGATCTTCACGCTCACAGGCGGAAGTGCACCAAGACACCGAAGAAGGCATTGCGCAATCTGACCGGCGGTTTGTTCAGCGCACGCTTAACAAGCACCTGGTACCCCTGCTTGTGAAAAGAGGCTATCCGGTACAGGGAGGCTTCTTTTTGTTCCCGGATCAGGGGGAAGACATCCCAACCAAGGACAGACTGGATATGGCTTTTAGAATGCGTCAGGAGGGCATTCCCGTTGATGATGACTATTTCTATGAAATAACCGGTATTCCCAAAGCGGAGCAAGGTGCACCCAAATCAAAGGACGATAAAAAGGAAGACGGGGAGGACAACGATGACGACGATCCTTCACCGGAGGGAAGTGAGCCGCAGCCTCAAGAAAAAGAAAGCGGCCTGTCCGATGAAGACAAGGGGTGGTTTATTAAACTTTTTGAGCGTTTTTTCCCCTACGCCCCGACAACAAAGGAGCGGGGCTACAAAAGAGGCTTGTGGACGAGGTTAACCGACTCTATTTTGGGAAAGATCACCCTGGCGGATGATCATGCCATCGACATCAAAAAACTGCTTGAAAGAGCTTTAAATGAGATTTACGGCAATGCCGAAAAGGGAAAGGATCAACCCATTGTTTCAACACCGCTTTTTGAGATCAGCAACGATGCCCTGCAGGATGCCATCGACTCTGTGTTCACCCCTTCGTTCGGAGAGAAAAACAAGGAGTTTGTAGAGGAGTTCTCTAAAAACACGGCTGTATTTGCGGCGTTTAAAAACCATCATCAAACCGGTGATCTGGTTGCGCTGCTGTTGGATGAAGAGGGTAACCTGCGATCGTTCAGGGAATTTAAAAAGCTTGCCCTGAAGGTTTCTAAAAACTACAATGAAAGATGGCTGCAGACCGAGTACAATACCGCCGTTCGTGCAGCACGATCCGCCGTTAATTACCGCAAGTACCTGGAGACAAAACACCTGTACCCGAACCTGGAATACATCCGAAGTACCTCAGCCCATCCGCGCACCTCACATCTTGCTTACGTTGGTACGGTGCTGCCCATCGAACACCCCTGGTGGGACACCCACATGCCTCCATCCGACTGGAACTGTTCGTGTTCGGTGCAGCCGACAGATAAGGAGGTCACACCGGTGCCCGGTGAGGAGTTTGTCAATCCGGTATTTCAAAACAATCCGGGAAAATCTGCAGAGTTCTTAAAGCTTGAGGAGCATCCCTATGTAAAGGGTGTTTGTCCATACTTCTCAACCTGTAAGAGGCGAACGGGAGAGATCGGCCAAGGTGCACAGCTTTCAGATGAACCAATTAACAAGGAGAATCCGCCTGTTATCCCTGAGTGTAAAATATGTGAATTGGCGAAAGCGTACCGGAATAATCAAAAAAGGATAGAGGAAAACCGGAAGGAATACGAAAGACTAAAAAACGATCCAAACTACTACGATGTGCAATTTAACCCAAAGACCGGAGGGCTAAAAGCAAGACATATTGGACATAACCTTGACAAAAGGAAAGGTGGATATGAAAAGCGAACGCAAAATATAGGGTTCAAATACGGTAGGGCAGTTATACTCGAAGCAGAACCCGGAAATATTCGATACCAAAGACACACTGAAGGTACCTGGGATGGATTGTTGTTTGAAATAGGAGCAGCGGAAACTGCAACTCAAAACAACATAAGAGATGCCTTGAAACACTGTGCAAGCAAAAGAACTACAGAAATCGCTATTGTGTATTTTCCAAACAACAATTTTGATCTGTCTACTTTTTATGACGCACTAAGGGCATACGAGGGATTAAAGCATAAAAAAGATGGGCAATATCTGAACTTTCAGAAGATATTTGTAGTGTTGAAAAAAGGTAAGATTTTAGTAATAAAATAAGCCGACAGAGTCATTCTATCGGCTGGAACGGGGGACTTGACCCAAAATGGGAACGAAGCACCCCCCGCACCACAAATATACAACACTTATTTTAAATAACCAAACAAATGGACAAAAAAAATGAATATTGATGATTTTGTAAAACAATTTCCTCAAAAAATCAAAGAGATCCAGGAGTTTACAAAAAGTAACGACCTGAAGGATATCATCGGGGTGGAAGCAACCAATCATTTTAAAGAGTCTTTCCAAAACGAAGGGTTTACCGACAAGAACCTGGAACCATGGAAAGACGTCAAGCGGCGTGATCCACTCTCACCCTGGTACGGACACAGCGGGCAAACGGGCAAGTTTTCCCAGGCACGTACAACTGCTAAGATCCTGACCGGTGAAACACGTGAGCTGCAAAATTCGATCACCTACAAATACCTCCCAAACGGCACCCGGGTAACAAGTGATAAGCCTTATGCCGGCGTTCATCAATTCGGATTAAAAGCCAAGGTGTATGGGAAAAAGGCATTTACAATGACCGCACGCCCCTTTATGGGAAGATCTGAGGTGCTTATGAAAAAAATCAATGATAAGATTGTCAGAGAGCTTAAAAAAATAATAACCAAATAAAACAAACGACATGAAAGAACTTTATTTAGCTGTATCAGAGGCACTATCCGGACTGGAGATCTTCCGGAGCATCGACCTTGATAAAGGTCAGTTGGAAAATGCAGGGCTGCGACCCTCGGTTGCTTTCCCGTGTGCATTGATTAAAACGGGCTTTTCCTTTGAAGAGTACGGTGGTGGTATTAAAAACCGTGATGCTACGGTTCGTGTGCGCCTTGCCTTCGACCAACCCACAAGCAGAACTGCAGTCGGGGTTGACCAGGCTGCCCGGGAGGCTTCACTCGAATACATCGAAAAGGCTGAAACTGTCTTTGAGGCTTTGAGGGCTTTTCAACCGGGTGAATATACCGGCTTTGAGATCTCGGAGTTTAACCAGGAAGATCGCTCCGATGGATTGGTGGTGATGAGGATGGTTTTTAGGACAAACAGGCTTGATGCATAAACAAGAAGCCCGTCATCATGGCGGGCTTCTTGTTTGTTTTACTTAAAGTTGACTATCCTCCCAATTGATAAGGTTTCTTTTTGTTTTCCTCAATTTCCTGTAGCACGACATCCAGCTCTGCATCTCTGTCAACCAATGTTCCTGCGATGGCTTTTACCTCCTCGGTTTTCATCTGCTCTCTGACCTGGTTGGGAATGGCTTTGATAAATTCCACCTGCGTTTTGGCAACATCAATTACCACTCCGCACAGGTTACGGATCTCGGCTGCTGTTTTTACGTCTATTTCTCCGCTTTTTAATTTTTGAATGGCATCAAACGCTTCCATGCGTACATCGACCATGGTAATGCCCGTGTTTACTTGTTTTTTCATTTCCGTGTGTTTTTAATTGTTATTATGAAAATTCTTTTATTACTCTATCCAGCTTATTTCTTGTTTCAATTGCTTTTCTTATTTCAAGCGGATATTTGGTATGCCTGTTACGTTCTCCAAGTTCCGCATTTGATATGCACTCTAAATTTTCTATTTTACAGTTCCTGCGGTTCCCGTCTCGAAATACTACATTATAGCCTTCGGGTATTTCGCCGTATGTCGTGTACCATAAGTATCTGTGATAAAACTCCCAGTTGTTTTCCGATATCCGAATGAAGTAATATCCAGGACTATACCTCCACCGTATCTCACCGTCTTTTCCCGTGTTGGGTGGTTTATTACCTTTTTTCCACAGATGGAAGTTTTTAAGCTTTGAGGGCTTAACAAATTCTGCACGTTTTTTCCCTTTGTACTTATTTGGAACTCCTTTTTTGAACTCTGTTGCAACAGATAGCCTTTGCCCCTTTTGAATGCGACCGCTTTTGTCTGATCTATTAAAATCCTCTGACTTTTTCACCTTATATCGGTTTGCTGTCTTGTAAATGTTTGATATCGATGTGTTGAACATTTCCGCAATTTTAGCACTTTCCATATTCGGGTACAACTTCAATATCTCTTGCACCTGCTCCGGTGTTAATATTCTTCTTACTCTCATAGCCCATTTTCCTCAATGAATTTTGTAACTGTCAACCTGTGAACTCCAACTATCCTGGCAATCGCTGATTTTGAAACCTTTTTATCCAGTAGTTTTTTTATTTCTGCCTCTTTGCCCGTTAGCTTTACTTTTGATGATTTTCGACCTTTAGGCCGACCCAAAACAACTCCTTCAGCTTTCTTACGAGCCAATGCCTCCTTAGTTCTAAGTGAAATCAAATCCCGCTCAATCTGAGCCGAAAGCCCGAATGCAAATGCAAGTACCTGGCTTTGAATGTCTGCACCAAGCCTGAAGTTGTCTTTGATGGTCCAAACCTGAATGTCGTTTTTCATACAATAGTGCAAAATACTCATGATCATCAGCAGAGAACGTCCGAGCCTTGACAGCTCAGTACAAATCAGTATATCTCCTTTTTTAAGCCGTTTCAGAAGTTTACCCAATTTTCTTTTTTCAACTTCTTTTGTTCCTGAAATGGTTTCCTCAATCCATCTCTCAATAATGATTTGCTGCCTTTCCGCAAAAGCATTTATTTCAAATCGCTGGTTTTCCACCGTTTGTTTGTCCGTACTTACCCGTATGTATCCGTAAATCATATTTATGTGTTTTAAAAATACCAAGCACAAAGTCCGATGAATGTCGCCCAAAACGCAATGATGGAGACAAGGACATAAATACATCCGTTGTTCAATTGTGCCCGGTCGGTTGCTTTCTTTTCCTTTTTCATCACTCGAATAATTTAAGTTGGTTTTTGTCTTCTTTTTCTTCCCTTTCCCCCGACACATCCATCTTTAAATACCTGAAGAAAGTGCGCTCGGAGATAGGCATTTGCTTATACACCACGTATTTGTACACCCAACTCTTCCCGCGATCCTGTCTGCCGGGCTCGTAATTCTTCCTGACAAGCTTTTGGACCAGCTTGGCCCGAAGGATGGTGTTTTTACGTGGTTGCTTACTCATGTTTGCTGCTTACACTGTTTTATCCCTTATTATTTCACGTATCTCGTACCAGTCCCGTGGAGGAGATATCAGACTCTTATCGTCTATATAAACATCGGCAAATATTTTTCTTGTGTCGTTGCCGTATCTTTTCAAATTATCCTCGCACGATTCATTGATGTAGTGGTAACGAATACCACGTTTTGCCATCCACTCGATTGCCCGCAAGAGATTAACACCTTGCCGGGACGTCCAAATGATGACTTTGTGTCCGGAACTATATAGCTCGTTGATAACCGTATCCGCTCCCGGGATCATCTCACCTATCTCCGGAAATCTGTCCTCCACGATGGTGCCGTCAAAATCAATTGCAATGATCATGTTTTTAAATATTAGAAAAGTTCAACTCAACAGCCACATGCTTGTCTCCATCTTCTTTTGCCCATACCCGGTAATAAGTCTTGCTGTCCGGACGGCGAATTGATTTTTGGATCAGCTTGCAAGCCTCGGTGAATAACGGGTGATCTACCTTCTCTGCATAGCGTGTCAGCGGGATGATCTTCTTGGGATCTAATTGCCCACGGCGCGTTTCAAATGCTGTAAGGATCATCTCCTTGGCAAAATCAAACTTGCTCTCGATAGCTTCCTCCAAAAACTTATCCAGTTGCTCTTTGGCAGCCGCTATGGTAAGCTCATCAAACCGCATGGGTTCGGATATGCTGCGTTCAATCTTTATCGACCGGTCGAAATTGAAAAAGGTCATATTGCCTTTAAAATCGTCACCGACGGTTACACCAAGCTCCTCAAGGCTTACAGCCTCCATTTCTTCACACGCCTGCCTTAGCTCTTCTTTAAAGACAGACATCCTGGCGTTGATGTCCCGGGCTTTTTTTAAAAGTTGAGCCGTTTTTCTTTCCCGTAGCCGTTCGGCTTTTGTTACTCTCTGTTTGGGTATTCGGACGCCGTTTTCGTCCGTCCAAAAATCTTGACTTGTTTGTACCTGTACCATAATTTTAAAATTTAAATTGGTTGTTATTATTTTAGTTCATACATATTTGCTCTGCATCTATCAGTTGATCCAACACCTTTTCCCTTCTTTTCTTAGCCATGTTCTCCAGCTTGGGGATCATCGCCGAGAGCTCCTCAAGGGAGAGTTTTGCAAAGTGTTTTCCGGCAATTCTCGGATTCAGGCAGAACCGGTCCACCACATCCCACCTGGTGGTGTCAACACCAAGCTTTTGCATGCGTTTTAGGACGGCACTGCGACGTTTCTTTATCTCGACGGTATATTCATCCCGACTCATGCCCATTGTGCCACGCATGGCGTTGCACATGGCTCTGTACTCCCTGTACTCCATCTGACGGAGTGAGGTGGTCCGTCCCTTGGTATAAAGACTTACCAACTCTTCTTTCAGTCCTTCGGATGCTCCCGGCATCCGGGCAAGCAGTGCATAAAATTCTGAGTAGTTCATTTTGTTTCTATTTATGGTTAATTACTTTGTTTTTCTCTCCCCAATACTTAAGGGCTCCTTCCTTCCAGCAGTCGTAATGGCCAACCTCACCAATGTAGCGACCCATCGAATGGGCGCGGTATCCTTCTACCCATATTTTTAAAGCAGCGTCGTACATCACGCTCACGGCTGCGCGTCCTGCCGGCTTCTTGCCATCGGCATGGGATACGAAGATGATCAGTTTTCTCTCATTGGCTTCCTTGAAAGCAATGTACTGCCGGTAGGTAAGTTGCGCATACTGAAAGCTGTCAACAATGACAAAGTCCGGAGATTTGCGCCGGCTCAGTCTTTCAGTAAGCTCATGCATCGGTTCACATAGGAAAAGCATCCTGCCATCCAACTCATGGAGCTCGTACCGCTTAATGGCATCCTGCACCGTTTTACTCTGACCTTCCTCCAGGGCGTTGTAGGCGACTTTACCGTGTTTTGCCAACTCATGGCACAACTGCATCACAAAGCTTGTTTTACCGTTTCCCGAGTTACCCCAGATAAACCAAACGCCCTGTTGTTCAGGCTCACCAAAAGCATCAAACCACTCATCTTGAAAGTGGAATGCCTTTTTGTTCATCTTCAGTATTTCTCCCGGTGAATATGCTCGCGCCATTTTGATTGTGTTATTTGTTGTTTTTTCAATTGATCCAAATCGGCGCATAGACCAAAAGATGGTCTGATGCGTACCTGTCGCCCTTTACTTGAGTAGTGTCCATTCGATAGTAGAAGGGAGCAAATACAAAATCAATGATGGTTCCTTTGGTGATATAGGTTTCACGGATATTGTTATCCGTTTTACGCATGAAATATGTTTTATCCTCAAAGTTTTTGTATTCTGCGTTAAAATCACCTGCGATAATTCCTTTTAACTCAAATGTTTTTTCTACTCCTTCCTTGAACGCTTTTTCTGAATAAGGAGAAAGATGTACAGAGCTAACATCAAAATATCTTCTGCCGATATGAAGCGTTGCAGTTACTGCGTACCGTGCATGCTTGGTGATACTTTCGGCTTTGGACAGCAAGCGTCTTTGCTTCCGGATTAATTTGAAATCATTATGATAGAATATTGCCACCCTCGAAGGCGTTAATCCCTGAAGGGTTGAGATGTATCGATAATCTTTCAGATAATATTTGAGTACTTGAAGCTGCAGATGCCCCAGCGCCTCTTGTACACATACCACATCACAACAAGCCTCCCGGATGTTCCGGGCAATTTGTTTCATGCGTTTAACCCAAAACAGGTCTGAACGTGGTGAGATTGACTCCCTTGCGGTGGCTATCCGCAAGTTCTGTGTGGCGACGATTAATTTCATGATTCTACCCTTTCCCAGTCACTTTCCATTATTAAGAATCCACAATGCTCGCATCTGTATATTAATATGTTCCATGGCAAAGATTTTTTAACTTCCGATGTACACACTTTACCACATTGAGGACAGACTATGTGCTCTGTGTGCCTTTCCCCTTTTATTATATTTTCATATTGTTTAAAATTATCGAATTTAACAGCGTTTCTAAAGGTATGACCACTACTCGACAAATGTAGTAAACCGTCACCCGTAGATATAAGTCCTCCATATTTTGCTATAATTGAAAATTCAGGCTTATCCCAAAACACAGCCAAATCCCCTTCTTTCAACTCTTCCGGAATGTCTTCCAATTCCATTGTTTCAAAGTTAAACCGCTTGCCTTGTTTTTTTAGCTTATCTGATCTTTTATATCCGGGAACGTGTTCCCTTACTTTACTTTTTACGACAGACTCAATTAAGCATTCTTTAAAATTTGTACCCATCAGATTAGCTAAATGTGTTAATACTCCTTGAACATCGCTAATTTCTTCACAAACTTGTTTTGCTTTCCTTTTTCTGTCAGCAGGATCTGTTGCATTTTTATGCGCAATTATAGCTTCGTTTAACTCCTAAACTTCTTCATTTAGTTTTTCGAAGCGAGAGTAAATGTCTTTATTGTACCTTTCGCTGAAGTAATTAGTTGTATAAATTTCTATCTCGCTCATATTGTTCATTTTCTAATTTTTTAATTTTTTCGTGCATCTTTCTTATGTTTTTAGCAATTATACCAAGCTCTTGTTTACTGAATTGCATTACTTTTGTTTCCGGATTTACTGACAGCAACAATAAGTCAGATATTTCGCGCAGTAGAATCCCATAACTGATGAGTGTTTCAATTAACTTTTTCATATCTTGTCTTTTTTAATAAATACCTCACATTCCTTTGGGATCACAAAGGCTTCAAATCTTCTTCCCCAACCATCTTTAGGCTGGTTCTGTAATGCATCCACAAATGAGTTGTTAGATATACCCAACGGAATAGCTTCACCCCAATACACGGCATTAAACCCATCAAGGTACTTGCCGCCTGATTGCTTACAAGTGCACGTCTTTTCTTTCAAAGAAAGACTAAAGAAATCACAGCATTTTGTACAAAATAATAGTTTCATAATAACTTGCATTTAAATACCCCACAAACACCGTTTAAACATTATTTGCGGCAGCCCGCTTGCGAACGGCTCGCACTTTTCTGTCCACACGGCGCAAATCAAATTTGTAATGTGCAGCATCTTTGACGATCTCTGCAATATCCTTTTCGTCCGTTACACCATTTGCCATGCAGATGGCATACACGTCATTTGCCGATGGTACTTCGGCTTCGTAGAACTTACGTCCTATCCTCGAGTCCAATTCCTGGTATCCTTTCCAGTTGCGGTTCAATCCGTTCTGCATCCTCCTTTGCATGTAGTCGGTCGAAAGGAACACAATGCCGGCTTTATTCTTCAGGTGGTTGTAAATGGTGATAAAGTAGCAGAGTAGATTGTCGGTTAGCTTGTCTCCTTCGTCAAAAATAAGAAGCGGAGAATCCATCTCGGAGATGGCATCGATCACCTGCATGATCTTCTCGCGGGCAGTCTTTTGGGTGTTGATCCGCATACCGGCAGCGCGGGCAAGCTCAATGGAGAACGAGGATTTTTTCATGTCTTCATCACACTGCAGATAAATAACGTCTCTGTTGTGAGCCTTGTAATACTCAGCCGTTGCCGTCTTACCACTACCGGCAGGTGCGGTAAGCCATATCATTGCCCTTTCTTCCTGTGCCTCCTTCATCACAAAGTACACATCCTTGAAGGTGGGTGTTTCAACCAACTCCCAATCCGTACCGGTGGAAGGTGACACCTGTGAGCGCACCGACTTCCACATCGCATCGGAGATGTTTTCCCATTTGCCGTTTAAAATACTGGACACGGTGGATGGCGATACATTCTTAAGACTTACTGCAGCACTGTTTCGCGATCCATACTGCCGGCAATACTTTGCCAGCATGTCGGCGATTTCTTGTTTTTTTTCTTTTGATAAATCCATGTGTGTATGTGTTTTATGTGTGTTCGTTTTACAATTTATCGTACATTGCAAGCTCATCATAGGTCACATTGCTCAATTCCTTTTGATACTTTCCGATGTCCACCACCTCGGTATCCTTTTGCCCGGTGCGTGAGGCTGTCTCCGGCACATTTCCATGTTTGGCAATAATCTCTTCTATTGCCCTCTTGGAGATCCCCTTTGGCTTGGGCCTGCGAAGTCCGTTTTGTTCCAGGGCAACCCCAAATTCATGCTCCAGGCGAATGTTGTTAAGGTAGGTATCCACCCTTAGCTGTTCCTCCAGATTGAGTACGCGACGGATAAAGGAACTGCTCTCAAAGCTTGCCTCCTGGGTGGCGCGCTTAACACGTATGTACGGCGCTGCCTCGGTGACATACCTCGGTCCGGAGGCTGTTTGCTCATACAGCCTCACGCGGGTCATATCGTTAGGATCATACTGCACCAGGAACTGCCGGCCGATGTGTTTTTTTCTAAACTCCATATCCGGCATGCCAAACTCATCATACACATCGTATGCGTATGTCTTTTTGTTGACCTGTATCTCAATGCCGGAAGTTGTGAATGTGGAAGGACGGCGGGTGATAAGCCAAAACAGCTCTATCATATCCAGCCGGTCTAAAGGTGCAGCTTCAGGATTGATGCTCGAGCGATACATCTCTTTGCGCGGTATGCCGGTGGTCGGGTGCGGTTGCGAGTTCCATTCTTCCCTGAAGGCAGCATAAGCTTCTTTGAGTTCGTCGAGGGTAAAGAGTTTATCAGTATTTTCCATGATAAGATCCAAATTGGGACGGCTGTCCTCGGATCGTGCCGTAATGTTTGCTCCTGTGAAACGCCAGTCGCTTTTTAGTATCTGTTTTTGAAGCCGGCCGAAGACGCTCTCTATCAGTTTAGCCTGTGGCCGGTAGGGCGTTGTGGTTCTCTGTAAGCGGGCGATGGATTGCATAAATCCCAGGTTTGCGAGTTTTTTTGTCCCACCCTGATTGTCAACCACGATCTCAAACGGTCGAGCCTGGGCGTTCTCTACTGCCATGCGGTAGGCGTTGTATTGCGCCTCGTAATTCTCAGTGTCTGAGATGTGGCAGCCAAGCAACATCTCGCTGTAGGCATCAATCACCTCATATACCATGGTTGTTTTAACAACCAGCTTGCCGCCTTCGTAGGCCTTATAATAAAGGTTGAGTTTCGTACCGTCACCATACCAGAGAGCATCCCGGAAGGATGGAAGCTCGGTGCGGAACTTATAGCCGTATTTCTGGAACGCCTTGAGTTCACCATGGACAGCATCATACCAGCGCTGTTTGTTTTCCGGAGCATTCAGGTAGTTTGTCACCGACTCTACGGACAGAAGCTCCTTCCAGCCGTATTGCGGAGCTACGCGATTATAGTTGTCAAAAATATCTTCATCGGAGAGAACCGGTACCCTGCGCCTTTTTTGCATCACCAGGAACAAACCACCCTCAGCGGTGATTTTAATTGAATTTTGATTGCCAAGCTTGCCACTGATAAGGCAGGCATATCCTTCTTTTTTATATTCCCGGATCTTCACTTTCACCCGCGCAAAGGACTTTGGCAGCGTATGTCCCGGATTGTCGCGAAGCCTTTCTACCGTTCCTTCAACCGTATCCCAAACTCCTCCGGTGTTGTTCTTCAGGGCGGTGCGCAAAGACTTGCGCTTTTTCAAGATGTCAAGCAGACAATTCAACACTGATGCGTTTTGCACGTATTCCCTTTGAAATTCATCGGGAATGTGGTTTCCGTTCTCAAAGCGGTACTCGGCAAAAAACTGCACCGCCCGGCTGTCTGTAAATACTTCGTCTTTATGCATACTGTCCTCTATTACTTCGTAGGGATCTCCCCAGATCCTTTTAAACCGCTCCTTAAATCTTAATGGCAAACTCTCATAAGCGATTAATGCTTCGTTGCCCAAACCTTTTCCAGCACGTAACATTTGTATTTTTTTCTCACGAACACACTTCTTATAATTACTCACAGTTATCACCGTCATACCTGCTGCATCCTTCGATGCCTGTGGGTTCGGCTCGGTGAGCTCTCTAAATGTTACTGCAAGTTGCCCGTTATACCATTCCATTTGTTTGCCTTTTTTGTTCCCGCCGGAGGCTCGAACTCCGGCGCTTGCCTATCGGGATAATTGATCAATCTGTTAAGCAATGTTCTACCAGCACCGGAACTATTATACCCACAATTTGTTTCACTTCTATCCGCTCATCCATACCGACGGTGAGAGCTTTTACTTTTTCTTGATATTCGCTTTCGTTGTCGGCGATGATTGTTACTGCCTGTTTTAGATTTATGCTAAAAGTTGCTTTACACATGGTTAGTAATTCTTTAATTTTTGTTTTTAAAAGTGACTTAATTTTGAAACTTCTCTTCAAATTTTTTAAACATACCGCGCTTGTGCGCTGCAATTAGAACCACGGATGATATCACAAACCATCCGACAAATGCCATTACAATCCATAATGCCGTACTTTCAGTATTCACCGAAAGCAAGCAAAAAGACAATACCCAGTTGATGATGATTAAATTTGCTTTCATGATTTTTCTTTTTACATGTATTTTTTTCTAAAAATCTCACGCACTTTTTCGGCTTTCACGCCGTTTGTGTTGTTCCGCAAAGCCCTTGTAATCGTTGTTCGGCTATATCCGGTTAATTTTGCGATCTCGGTGACGCACCCGTGCGGTGCCAGATTAATCTCTTTTTTGTTTTTTTGTTCCATTTTTTCCAACTAATTTTGTTGCGATTGTTCATTTGAATAGTACCTGCAAATTAAAGACAAAATTTTGACACTACAAAATATTATGGACAAAAATTTGACTATAAAAGAAAGATTTTTGCGATTTGCTGATACTCAAGGGATTAGTAAGGTGGATTTTTATAAGGAAATTGGCGCTGCAGCTTCTAATTTTAAAGGTGTTGGAATGAAAAGCGAAATAGGAAGCGACAAAATAGTCAATTTTTTGTCCTCTTATCCGGAAGTTTCAGCAGATTGGCTGCTTACTGGCAAAGGTGATATGTTTAAAGAACAACACAAGATACCAGTGGCGATTAAATCCAACAACTTGCAAGAAGGGATTCCATTAATTCCATTAGATGCAATGGCGGGTTTTTGTCGCGGTGAGATGCAAGTAATGGAACATGAGTGCGAAAAGTATGTGATCCCGGCATTTCGTGAAGCTGAGTTTCTTATTCCGGTCAAAGGTTCCAGCATGTATCCGAAATACAGTTCCGGCGATATAGTGGCTTGTAAAAAATTATCGCTAACGGATATATTCTTTCAATGGAATAAAGTATATGTATTAGATACTGATCAAGGCGCACTAATTAAGAGGGTAAAAAAGGGGAAAGATGATGATCATATTCTCCTTGTAAGTGAAAATGAAAAATATGATCCGTTTGAATTAAACATAAACCAGCTTCACGCTATTGCTATTGTTATTGGTGTGATCCGGTTGGAGTAAGCGTGTAAATCACTCTTATTTTCACAAAAACACTACCCCGGGACTAAAAAAGCGCTGTGTATATGCCTCACTGCCGGGTGTACACTTTTGAATGATAAAGCTTCCAAGTCCATATTTTTCTATAGCGGCATAATAAGCATCCTCTTCTTTATCAAAAGCATCCATCACGGAGTAGTCCTTTATAATAAGGTGTTTTCCGTTATATTTTTTTACTAATTCTGCCTGATGGTCCAAATACCATTGAAATAATTCTCTATTCATTCAAAATACTGGTAAATATTACTGCATCAAAAATTTGTTAGCCTCACCTATACAGGTCACTATGTTACTGTCAATTGAAAAACTGTTATTTCCCCTTGGTTTTATAACTCCTCTACTTACAAGTTCGTCGAAGCGTTTGGCAGCCATTTCATAACTCTTTTTGCTGTCATTTTCTTTAATGTTTGTTTGATGATGAAAAACCATACATATAAATGTTAAAATACAGGATAAATATCAGCACAAAAACATCACGCACACACATTTTACACGTTATTTTTCCACAAATATACACATATATGTTTATAAATCAGTACGTTAAATAATCTTAAAATCGAAAATTACCCCCAAAAAAGTGGCAGTTTCCCCCCTCTTATCGCCCAAATTAATGCATTTTTGCCCCTTTTTTTGGCAGTTTCCCCCCTCTTATAGGGTCAAAAAAGTGTTAAAAAGTATCCCTAAACTCACACTTTTTTTCAAAAACAAAGGTATCCCTAAAGGTATCCCTAAGGGTATCCCTAAACCCATTTTTAACATATTCTTTTTGTGCCGGGATTTGGTGTTTTTATAGGCTGTTTTGTGTCGTTTTTTGTCTATTTGCAGGTATTTTTCCGGTCCGTTTTGCTCCCGTGTGTAAATTCATAACAAAACATCAAACACAGCCATTACAGGGCGTTTGTAGGGCTTTTATATGCTATTTATATGCCGTTTATGTGCCGTTTTTACAGGTAAATTAAACTAAATCTGCAAATAACCCTGCAAACCCTGCAAAAAATTAAACTAATACTTAACTAAAATATAAGAAGATACATTTCGTTTTTTCCCGGCATTCCGTTAAGTGGCTGTTTTACTGTCTGTTGTAAAATTGGAAAAAGTACGTTTGGTTTTTAGCCCCGTACTTTTAAATTTGCATGAAAGAAAAAAAATGGGTATAATTATCACTTTCACTTTCTTGCATACACCGACACAGTAACCAACAATATTGAAGCATACAACATGTCTAAAGAAATTGCTACAACCCCTTTGATGAAACAATATTTCAACATTAAGTCGAAACACCCGGATGCTATTTTGTTGTTTCGTTGTGGTGATTTTTATGAAACATTTTCCGAAGATGCCATCATTGCTTCCGAAATTTTGGGCATCACTTTAACACGTCGTGCCAACGGCGCCGCAAAATCTGTAGAATTAGCGGGATTTCCCCACCATGCCCTGGACACTTATCTACCTAAATTGGTGCGTGCCGGCAAGCGAGTAGCCATTTGCGAACAATTGGAAGACCCTAAACTGACCAAAAAGCTGGTTAAAAGAGGTGTTACGGAACTGGTTACTCCTGGCGTATCTTATAGCGACACCACTTTAAACCACAAAGAAAATAATTTCCTGGCTTCGGTATATTTCGATAAAAAAATGGTAGGAGTAGCCTTTTTGGACATCTCCACCGGAGAATTTCTGGTTGCTGAAGGAACGGCTGAATATGTGGACAAATTACTGAATAATTTCAGTCCGAAAGAAGTCTTATACGACAGAAATAAAAAACAATTGTTCACCGAAAGTTTCGGTACTAATTTTTACACCTATGGCCTGGAAGATTGGGTGTTCACACCCGTAACTGCTGAAGAAAGGCTGCTCAAACAATTTGAAACCCACACACTGAAAGGCTTCGGCGTTGAAAATTTACCTTTTGCCATAGTGGCTGCAGGTGCCATTCTGCATTATTTAGACATTACGCTGCATCAACAAACCGGACACATCACACATTTGTCGCGCATAGAAGAAGAACGTTATGTGTGGCTAGACCGCTTTACTGTCAAAAACTTAGAGCTTTTTAGTTCCATACATGAAGGTGCTAAAACCTTAGTGCAGGTATTGGATAAAACCATTTCTCCCATGGGTGCCCGCATGATGAAACGCTGGATTGCATTTCCACTTAAGGATGTGCAGCCTGTACAAGAACGGTTGGGCGTGGTTGAGTACTTTTTCAAACATCCTGAAATTAAAGATGCTTTGGTGCAAAATATATCCTTGATTGGCGATCTGGAAAGGATCATTTCTAAAGTAGCGGTTGAAAGGATCAATCCGCGGGAAGTGGTGCAGCTTAAAGTAGCCTTAAAAGCCATAGAGCCTATCAAACAACTGTGTTCTCAAACCGATAATGCTGCTTTGAACCGGATAGCAGACCAATTGAATCCTTGTCCGATTATTTCGGAAAAAATAGAACGGGAAATTCATGCTGATCCACCTACGATGATTAACCGGGGAAATGTCATTCGGGAAGGTGTTGATGCTGAATTGGACGAATTGAGAAACTTAGTCTATTCAGGAAAGGAATATCTGCAAAAAATACAAGAAAGAGAAAGCAAGCTTACCGGTATTCCAAGTTTAAAAATCAGCTTTAATAATGTCTTCGGTTATTATATTGAAGTCAGGAACACGCATAAGGATAAAGTCCCTGCCGACTGGATACGCAAACAAACTTTGGTGAGTGCGGAGCGATACATCACCCAGGAATTGAAGGAATACGAAGAAAAAATCCTGGGGGCTGAAGACAAAATCCTGCAAATAGAAACCAAGTTATTCAATGAATTGGTGTTGAGCCTGGTTGATTATATCACAGCCATTCAATTGAATGCCAATTTAATTTCTCAATTAGACTGCCTGCTTTCCTTTGCAAAAGTATCAGCAGAGAACAAATACATCCGTCCGAATATCAACGATAGCGATGTGATTGATATCAAACAAGGGAGGCATCCTGTGATTGAGCAGCAGTTACCCGTGGGCGAATCATATATTGCCAACGATGTATATCTTGACAGTAGCAGTCAGCAAATCATCATAGTCACCGGTCCGAATATGTCGGGAAAATCCGCTTTGCTGCGCCAAACTGCCTTGATAACCCTGATGGCTCAAACTGGTTGCTTTGTCCCGGCAGAAAGTGCAAGCATCGGGCTTGTGGACAAGATTTTCACGCGTGTAGGTGCCAGTGACAACATCTCTCAGGGAGAATCTACCTTTATGGTAGAAATGAACGAGGCTGCCAGTATTTTAAATAATCTCTCGGACAGAAGTTTGATACTTTTTGATGAATTGGGCAGGGGTACTTCCACCTATGATGGTATTTCCATTGCCTGGGCAATCGTGGAACATATCCACGAGCATCCGCAAGCCAAGGCGAAAACCCTTTTCGCCACTCATTATCACGAATTGAATGAGATGGAAAAATCCTTTAGCCGCATCAAGAACTACAATGTGTCGGTGAAAGAAATTGATAAGAAAATCATTTTCCTGAGGAAATTGGAGCGTGGTGGAAGCGAGCACAGCTTCGGTATCCATGTAGCCAAGATGGCGGGTATGCCACAAAGCATTGTCAAAAGAGCCGACCAGATACTCAGGCAGTTAGAAACGGATAACAGACAAGGCGAAATTACTAAACCGATAACGGAAATTGCCGGTCAGCGCGAGGGCATGCAACTCAGCTTCTTCCAATTAGACGACCCTGTTTTGGAGCAAATCCGCGATGAAATTAAAAACTTGGACATCAACAACCTGACTCCCGTTGAAGCCTTAAATAAGTTGAATGAAATTAAGCGCATCATCAAAGCCAAGTAAGGACGGTGTCTATCGAAGAATTTACATCATTAAAACAACAACCAGGAAGCCACAGAAAAATAAATAACCACCCCGCATATATCCGTGATGGATGTGATCAATGGTGCACTTGCCGTGGCAGGGTCAATTTTCAATGTGGTAAAAATAAACGGCAGTAACATACCAATCAAACTACCGGCCACCACTATCAAAACCATAGTCAGCGACGCCACCCAAATAATTTCCGGAGACCGGATACTGGCAATAAGGGCTACTCCCACGGCCATGGTCACGCCCAATAAAAGCGACACCAACAGTTCTTTGCCTATCAATTTGTACCAGTCAGAAAGCTCAACATCCCCGGTTGCCAGCGAACGAATCATCAAAGTTGCAGATTGAGAACCTGCGTTTCCACCGCTACCGATCAACAGCGGTAAGAAAAAAACTAAAGAGACATATGCAGAAATCGTATCCCCAAAGCTTGCAATGGCAGCACCCGAAAAAATATTAACAAAAACCAATGCTACCAGCCACACAATACGATTCTTGTACAGTTCAGTCACCCTCTCTTTCAAAGGATTGGTAATAGCCGACTGAAACGAACCGAATTTGTGGAAGTCCTCTGTCGATTCTTCTTCCACCACGTCCATAATATCATCCACCGTCACAATTCCCAGAAGTATGCCTTCGTCATCGACAACGGGCAATGCCACCCTGTCGTAATCGCTAAAAGCCCTGATGGCAGTCTCCTGATCATCCAGCACATTCAGTGCTACAAAGCGATTGTCTATCAAATCTTCAATCTTTTTGGTAGGATAAGCCAGGATAATTTCTTTGATCCTGAGGTCATCGACCAACTTCCAGTCTTCATCTACAATGTAAATTACATTCAATGTTTCGGAATCTCTACCAAACTTTCGGATGTGATTGAAAGTTTGCTCGATAGTGAAATGGGGTTTCACAGCCACATATTCCGGAGTCATCAAACGACCGATACTATCTTCCGGATATCCTAAAAGCTGCTTGGTAATATTGTGTTCTTCCGGCGACAACAATTGCATGAGACGTTGTGTTACCGTACCGGGAAGTTCTTCAAAGAAAGCCGTCCTGTCGTCGGGTTCAATGTCGTTCAATAGATTGGAAAGCGTTTGTACATTGTTGGCCAGGCCTTCAATAATTTGCTCCTGAATATCGTGCGATAATAGTTGGAACACATCTTTAGCCTGCATTCGCCCAAGCAATCTGAAATAGATAATTTCTTCACCTTCCGAGCAATCCTCAATCAGTTCGGCTATCTGGATGGAATCATAAGCATTCAAGGCTCCTTTTAATGCCTTCCAATCCTTATTTTCAATAAGCTGTTGAAAGTCGGTTTTGAATTCAACCATGATGATGTCTCCTTACAATTTAACACTACAAGGAAACATCCGTCTCCTTATAGGGGGATTAATAGATTTTGCTGACTATGATACGGGCCTTCGTCCATTTCAAAAGATTTTTTCAAATTTTCAGGTGCAAAAATAAGAAAATTTATTGGTTGGACAAGAGAAGAAAAAAAGAAATTTGTAAGATTTCAAGGTGAAAAACAAAAAATGTATTACATTTGTGCCCTTATACAATAATAAAGAAAAAAATCTTTATTTAATCGGAATACCTGCGCTTGAAGAGGTCAAATCTATCTCAATTTATGTGCTTGATCATGCCGAAAATGTAAAGATTTAGTCACGAATTCAATATAACGTAATTTTTTTGTCAATGAAGAAACATAATTTTAATGCGGGACCTTCCATTTTGCCGCGCGAAGTAATGGAAAAAACAGCACAGGCTGTATTGAATTTTAATAACTCAGATTTGTCAATATTAGAAATATCTCACCGCTCCAAAGATTTTCAAGCAGTGATAGACGAAGCTGTTTCTCTCTTTAAGGAAGTATTGTCCATTCCTGAGGGTTATTCGGTTTTATTTCTTGGAGGAGGTGCCAGCATGCAATTTTGCATGGTTCCGTACAACTTAATGAAATCGAAAGCAGCTTATCTGAATACAGGTACCTGGGCGAGCAAAGCTTTAAAAGAAGCCAAAGGCTTTGGTGAAGTTATCGAAGTAGCATCTTCAAAAGCAGCTAATTTTAATTATATCCCCAAAGATTATGTGATTCCTGCCGATGCTGATTATTTCCACATCACCACCAATAATACCATCTTCGGAACCGAAATATTAAAAGACATTGACTCCCCTGTTCCTTTGGTAGCCGATATGTCATCCGACATCTTTTCTCGACCGTTAGATGTATCCAAATATGCATTGATTTATGGAGGAGCACAGAAAAACCTTGCTCCTGCAGGTTTGGCTTTCGTCATTGTGAAAGAGGAAGTACTTGGTAAGGTAACGCGTCATATCCCTTCTATGTTAGATTACAAAATCCATATCGATAACGGTTCTTTGTTCAACACACCGCCGGTGTTGCCAATTTACAGTGCCTTAGAAACCTTGCGTTGGGTTAAATCCATTGGAGGATTGAAAGAAATGGAAAAACGCAACATCCGAAAAGCTGCACTTTTGTATGATGAAATTGACCGCAACTCATTATTTGTGGGAACAGCAGTCAAAGAAGACCGTTCACGCATGAATATATGCTTTGTAATGAAACCCGAATATGCTGATTTAGAAGGTGAATTTTTGAAGTTTGCCACTGAACGTGGTATGGTCGGAATCAAGGGACACCGCTCGGTTGGCGGTTTCAGGGCATCTACTTACAATGCGCTCCCCATCGAAAGCGTACAAGCTTTGGTGGATTGCATGCAAGCATTTGAAAATCTGAAAAAATAATCTTAAATTTGATGACTCACATTTAAATAATTTATAATCATGAAAATATTACTTGCTACCGACAAACCATTTGATCAAAAAGCGATAAATGGTATCAGGGGGATTTTTGATGCTGCCGGTTACGAACTGGTTTTACTTGAGAAATACACTGAAAAACAACAACTTCTTGACGCCGTAACGGATGTCGTGGCTCTGATTGTACGTAGTGACATCGTGGATGCGGAAGTAATTGCCGCTGCAAAAAAATTAAAAATCGTTGTTCGCGCCGGTGCCGGTTATGACAACATTGACTTGAAAGCAGCGACTGCTGCAAATGTGTGTGTTATGAATACACCGGGACAAAACTCCAATGCAGTTGCCGAGTTGGTTTTTGGTCTGCTCATTTATGGAGCACGTAACTTCTACGACGGAAGTTCCGGAATTGAGCTAAAAGGCAAAAAATTAGGAATACAGGCCTATGGCAATGTTGGTCGAAATGTGGCTCGCATAGCTAAGGGTTTAGGTATGGAGTTGTATGCGTATGACACCCTTTGCAGTGATGAGTTAATCGCGGCAGATGATGTGGTTCCCCTACACACAATAAGTGAGCTTTATGAAAAAGCCGAGATTTTGTCCATCAACATTCCTGCGACACCGGAGACAAGAAGATCCATCAACAGAGATTTACTGAATTTACTTCCAAAAGGCGCTATAATAGTTAATACCGCACGGAAAGAAGTCGTCAATGAAGAAGGAATGATGCAATTTATGGAGGAACGTACCGATGTTAAATATCTGACTGATATCAAGCCTGATAATCATGAGGAAATGTGTAAGAAATTCCCCGGAAGATATTTCTCTACCCCGAAGAAAATGGGTGCACAAACAGCAGAAGCAAATATCAATGCAGGAATTGCCGCAGCCAACCAAATCGTTCGGTACTTAAAAACGGGTGAAGAGCGGTTTCGCGTAAATTAATTTATGGCGGTATCTTAGAAGTGTCCAACTGCTGCGTTACTTTCGATATTCGGGCTCAGTCACATACTTCAGTATGCTCCTTCGCCCTCAATCTCAGCGCCTTGCATTTGAACACTTCTAAGACACCTTGTGGGTTTTTGGTTAAATATTTACTTTTGAGAC